>JAESGD010000012.1_pt1 | contig 432798 bp, 441 predicted proteins | sample 9269581 | NCBI WGS metagenome assembly JAESGD01 (sample SAMN14515903, study PRJNA621661) | algae metagenome | isolation source: Cyanomargarita calcarea GSE-NOS-MK-12-04C and co-occurring heterotrophs from... | place: USA: Grand Staircase Escalante National Monument, Utah | collected 2007-12-30
TCGCACAAGACGGTCAATACGGCATCTTCTTCGCAGCCAATCAGGTCGCGCTTATCGACCTCCTCAAAAGACAATGACTGTCAGGCATGTCTACGAACATCTGTCAGGCATGTCTCCGGGCTTTACACTTGTCCCGAGGATCTGCTACGCGAACTCCGGCCCCGACGCTGGCCGTGCCGTACCCACGCCTTCGTCCTGCCAATGGCCGCCCTCAATAGATCCTCGGGACAAGCCCGAGGAGGACGTCGTGTCGAGAAATCACCGAAACTGTTGAGCACCCGCTACTTGCGACACCCCAGCCCTTGACCCGACGCGGGGACCGGCTATCTCGGGTGTCATGGCACTGCATCTCCTCAAGCTCTGCGTCGGAGCCGACTCTATCGACGACCTGCGCGACTGGGTCGCCGAACGCTGTCTCGTCGCTGTTGCGGCGGGACTTGAGCCGCATAGCTCGCATGTCACCCGGATGGTGCCGAAGCGCATGGAAGAGCTGCTCGATGGTGGTTCGCTCTACTGGATCATCAAGGGTCAGTTGTCGGCGCGCCAGAAGCTTCTCGATATCAAGACCTTTACCGGCGGCGACGGGATATCACGCTGCGAGCTGATCCTCGGTGCAGAAGTGATCGAAGTGGCGCCTGCACCGCGCCGTCCCTTCCAGGGCTGGCGCTATCTGGATGCCGATGCGGCGCCCCGCGACCTGTCCGCGTCCGGTGCCAACATCGAGGATATGCCCGATGACCTGAAGCGGGAACTGGCAGAGCTGGGTCTGCTGTGAGCGGCCTTTTTTGATCCGCATCTGGAGAAGGTTCCGGCTTGTGAGGACCCGTCTCTGACGATACCCTAAATTTGGGGTGGATTGCGCTGCCGTGGGGCAGGGCGCGGTCCGGGATCAGGGGGAACCATGCCGTCTTTGAAATTGCCTTGTCTTGCTCTGGTGCTGGCTGTTGCCGCATCGCATCCTGCTGTCGCACAAGAGCCGGTGATCGACCTGAAGCTGTTCGGCAAACATGAGATTGAGGGCGGCCTCAGCACCTGCCATCTCGCCTTCTGGCAGAGCAACAAGGATCCCGAGACGGACAAGTATGCCTATCTGATCTACATGCCCTACGATAAGGACGGCGTGCAGATGCAGGCGGTCGTCGAGATCGGCAAGGAGAAGATCGCGCTCAACGAGAGTGCGCGGGGTGATTTCGATCCGCCGCAGGAGCGGTTGGGCTACAGGCTGTATTCCAGCACCGACCATGCGACGCATGTTCTCGTTCGGATCGAGGAGGCGGTCGTTACTGGATCGCTGCAGACGGTGAGCAAGGCGACGGTCACCGTGGTCCGCGAAGATCTTCCGCCTTTCATCGCGGGTGCCAAGGGCGTCATCGGCTGTCCCGGCTCCCCGGCGCCCGAGACGGCTCAAGCGGCGCCGGAGCCTGTTTCTGACGAGGGCGCCGCGGCTGGTGGACCTTCGCCCTATACCGGTCCGGTCGGGCTGCCGCTCACCCCGCCTGTCACGCTTACGGCCACCAGCGAGGTGCCGGCGGCTGTTCGCAGCGAGATCGCGGCCTATGCGCCCGACGAGTGCAGCGAGCCGGATACGCTCGCCTATCCCGGCCAGCGCTATGCGGTGAATGACAATTTCATTCTCTGGGAAGTCCCGTGTTTCCTCGGCGCCTATCAGGGCACCAGCATCTTCGCCATCACACAAAACCCGCCCGCCGACTGGGCAACGATGCTCAGCCTGCCCAACCCACCGGCGCTTGAGGGCGAAAACAATGCGCAGATGATGAACCCGGAGGTCTTTGCCGAAAAAGGCGTCTTCATCTCGACCTCCCTCGGGCGTGGCCAGGGGGATTGTGGCACCTACCAGGTCTTCCGCCTGATGGATGCGCCGGGCGAGACCTTCGAGTTCCAGCTGATGGAATATCGCGAGAAGGTCAATTGCGACGGCGTGCAGTCCGAGCCCTCCGAATGGCCGTTGCAGTTCCAGGCGGGCGAGTGAGGCCAAGGCTCGGCAGGTTGCGTGGGCTTTTTTGGTTCTGCGCCTGTCGGGCTGAGCTTTGCCATCGAAACAGCTGAATCGCGGGCCAGAGCCGCAGGGTCAGGCCGATCGTTCGGGCCGGGACCGGGGGAATTTGCAATGTCGAGTGTCGAGGATAACAATGTGAACCTGGAGCGCGGGGCGCGGCCTGTGCGCGGATGGCGCAGGATTGCCTTGCGGTCGGGCCTCACCCTTGCCGGGCTTGCCGCGCTATTCGGTGCCTATGTCGGCATCCTGATCCTGTCGGGCAATTTCCATGAAGTGCTCCCCGGCCAGCTCTACCGTTCGGCGCAGCTCTCGGGCGCGCGGCTGGGCGAGGAGATCGATCGCTACGGCATCAAGACGGTGATCAACCTGCGTGGCGAGAATGTCGGCAAGGTCTGGTATGACGACGAGGTCGCGGCCACCGCGGCGCATGGCGCCACGCATGTGAATTTCGGCATCTCGGCCCGCAAGGACCTGACGCCGGAAAAGGCGCAGCAACTGCTGACCCTGCTCAAGACTGCGGAACAGCCGATCCTGGTGCATTGCATGTCGGGCGCCGACCGCACGGGGCTGGCTTCCGTGATCTTCCTGCAGCAGGTCGCCGGCATCGACGAGGAGGAGGCCGAATGGCAGCTCTCGCCGATCTACGGCCATATCAATCTGCCGTTTCTCGCCGCCTATGCCATGGACGATACCTGGGAGCGGCTTGAAAAGGTGATCGGGCTGGACAGCTGAACGCGTCCGGCCGGCATGGTGTCTTTTGCGGGGAAACATGCTAAGGGCGCGGCCATGACGACAGAAACCGATTTCATCACCCGCGACATACCCGGTCCCAGGCCCTATGGCCGGGCGGTGTTTGCCGTGGCTCCCATGATCGACTGGACGGACCGGCATTGCCGGTTCTTCCATCGGCAGCTCTCGGGCCAGGCGCTGCTCTATACCGAGATGGTGGTGGCTGATGCGATCATCCATGGGCCGCGGGAGAAGCTGCTGTCGTTCAACGGTGAAGAACATCCGGTGGCGCTGCAGCTCGGCGGGTCGGATCCGGGAAAGCTGGTCGAGGCGGTCCGGATCGCTTCGGACTATGGCTATGACGAGATCAACCTCAATGTCGGCTGTCCGTCGGACCGGGTGCAGTCGGGGACGTTTGGGGCTTGCCTCATGCAGACGCCCGAGGTGGTCGAGGCTTGCGTTGCTGCGATGAAAAAGGTGGCGGCGGTGCCGGTCACCGTCAAGTGCCGGATCGGGGTGGATGATCAGGAGCCGACCGAGGTGCTTCCCGATTTTCTTGCCCGGATGATCGGGGCGGGGGCGGATGCGATCTGGATCCATGCCCGCAAGGCCTGGCTGAAGGGGCTTTCGCCGAAAGAGAACCGGGAGATTCCGCCGCTGGATTACGCGCTGGTCTATCGGATGAAGCGGGAGAACCCGGATGTGTTTCTTGGCATCAATGGGGGGATCAGCGATCTCGACCAGGCGGTGGAGCATCTCGCCGTGATGGATGGGGTCATGCTGGGGCGGGCGAGTTATCACAATGCCACGCTGCTTACCGAGGTCGATCAGCGGATCTATGGCGAAGCGGCGAAGCCGGTCGACTGGGATCAAGTGCGCGATGTCATGATCGGCTATGCCGAACGGGTGATCGCGGGTGGCGGTCGGCTCAACCATGTCACGCGGCATATGGTCGGGCTGTTCCAGGGCTATGCCGGCGCGCGGCGCTATCGGCAGATCCTGTCGTCCGAAGCGACGAAGCCGGGTGTTTCGCCTGACTTGATTGCCGAGGCCTTTGCGGCGGTCGACATCTTGGGCGGGCCGAAGACACAGGGCGCTTCGAGCAGCTCTGCCGCTGCGGAATAAGCTCTAGCGCGGCTTTTGGGCGTTTTTCAGGCCCTGAAATCGAAAATGGCGTCCCGGGGGACGCCATTTGAAATCTTGTAATCAGGCAGCCTGGATGTTGACGGCCTTGGGGCCCTTGCCCATGCGGTCCGGCTCGGTGTCGAAGGTGACCTGCTGGCCGTCCTGCAGGGTCTGCAGACCCGAAGCCTGGAGCGCGGAGATGTGGACGAATACGTCCTTCGCGCCGCCTTCCGGGGTGATGAAGCCGAAGCCCTTGTCCTGGTTGAAGAATTTAACGGTGCCCTTGGTGGCCATGGGAGAGTTCCTTGTTCCCGAATTTCTTGTCGTCTGCGCCGCGGCCGGCGGACCGGAAGCGGCTGGTTGAAGTTCCGCCGAAACGGAACCGTCGAGTGGTCGCGATAACGGGGAAAGAACGTCTACCGGCGGGAGAAGGCCCCCATGACCGCAGCAGCGGTCCATACAAGTCAGTCCAGTCTCCGGGATCTTTGGTGCCCGAACGGAGAAAGAGGTAGGGGCATTTTCGGACCTTGGCAAGTATGAAAAGTCACACTGTGCGGTGCAGCAGCGTGGCAACGGGCTGAAATCCTTGAGTTTTGAGGGGTGGCGGTCGACCCGGACCACCGTCTTGCCACCCCCTAGACCCTGCCGGTCACCGATTTTTCGGTCGGGGACAGAGCGGTGTTCCGTCTTGAAGCAGCCGCCATCCGGGTTTAGGGGAGGGGTGGCTGGGCGCGGGAGTGGATGAGTATGGCGAAGACGGGTGCCGCAGTGATCGACCCTTACGAGCTTCTGGGCGTGGCCCGCGATGCCGACGAGGCCGCCATCAAGGCCGCCTATCGCAAGGTGGCGAAAACAGCCCATCCGGATGCCGGCGGCGATACGGAAGCCTTCGCCAAGATCTCCGCCTGCTACGAACTGCTGAAGGATCCCGTGCGCCGCCGCGTCTTCGACGACACCGGCTATGATCCGCAGCTTGCCGAGCCCACCGACCTCAAGGGGCTGATGGTGCTGGAGACCCTAATCAACGACATGATCCTCGACGAGCGGGAGCCGGGCTCGTTCGATCCCGTCGCGGGGCTGCGCCGCAAGCTCACCGACGACATCCTCAAATGCCGCTTCCACATTCTCGAGCTGGAGCGCCACCGGGCGCGGGTGCGCAAACATCTCGACCGGCTCGGCCGCCGGCCCGAAACCGACGTGCTCGGCTCGATGCTGCGGGCGCGGGCGCAATCGATCACCGATGCAATCAAGGCGTCGGAGGTGCAGATCGGCGCGATCGAGCGGGCCTATTCCATGCTGGAGGGCTATTCCTACGAGATGGAGCCGCTGCCGATGCCGGTCGATGGCGAGGTCGAGGCCGAGGATCTGCCGAAGGCGGCGGAGTAGGGCTGCTTCCCGCCCTCGCGCGGCGTCGCGCTCAGGCCTCCGTTCGCTGAAATCGATCCACCGGATCGATTTCCGGTCCATGACCGCCGCTCCGAAGTCTCCCCAGCGGGGAGCAGTGCCTGATATAGCGAGGCGATGAGGGGGCGGTCTGGCCGCAGCTTTTGCAGTCCAATCTTGAAAGTTAATGGCTGCCGAAGCGTGCTTTGCCGGTGAGCTTCGCTCCCCCTCATCCGGCCCCGCGGGCCACCCTCTCCCCGCTGGGGAGAAGAGAGGACGCGCCCTCATGCCGCGGTGCCCGTGCTGGCGGCGTTGGGCTTTTCCGGTTTGCTGTGGTGCCCGGCGAGGCGGTAAAGGGCGGTGGTGTGCGGGTTGGGGTCGGTGGCGTGCCAGTCGGCAAGCGCTGTCCGCTCGTGTTCGGGATGCGGGCCGGGGCGGGTGTGGATGCGGTGGAGTATCGCCAGCGCCAGGCGAAGCTGGGCGGCGGCCTTGGTGTCTTCGGGCCATTGGCGGGGCTCGGTGCTGGGGCTGACATGCGGCTCTACCTCGCCAAGCATGGTCTGAAGCAACGGGTGCGCCTCCGGTTTGGCCTTGGCCGCGCAGGGCGGCAGGCCTGCGCCCGAGGCCAGCGGCCGATCCGCGCGCTGCGCCTCCCCGCTGCAATGCCGGTTGCGCCGGCATTGGCGCCGCCGGCAGGTGAGGGGGATTGCGTGTTCGTCGAGCACGTCGCGCAGCAGGCGCAGGTCCAGCGGTTCGGGCTTGGGGTCATCGGCGGTTGTCGGTTCTGGCATGTTGGACTCCTTGTGGTGAGGTGTTTCGGGAATTGGCGAAATAGGGAAATGTGGGTGCGCGGGTGCGACGCCCTCATGCTGAGGTGCCCGCGTGAAGCGCGGGCCTCGAAGCATCCTGCGCTGGTGGCCTCGCCCTTCGAGGCCCGACGCGGTCGGGCACCTCAGGATGAGGGGAGATCATTTGGCCAAGCTTCGCCGCCGGTCGGGATTGCTCCCTCCGGTTCAGTCTCATGCTTGTCTCGGACGAGGCGCCAGAAGCAACCTGTCTAAGTAGTTTTATATGGCTCCTTCCGGCGCCCCGTTCGGCGTCTATTCCCGCTGCATGCGTCTCTCTGGCAAGGCGGCGACGGTCCTTGGAACTTGCGTTCCAGGGATGACCGGGCGCGGGTCCGGCTGCGGCGCCATACGAGATGACGCTTCAGCCTGGCCGGTGGCCCGGGAGGTTCCCGCCGGATGGTGCACCAATCCGACCGGGACCCTCGCCCGGGGGATGATGCCATGGCCATTTGCTGCCCGGCTCTCATCCCCGCCGTTTTATCCGCCCCGCTGTCTGGATGTTCGCGACAGCGCGGGCACCTTGTCTGCGTGCCTCTAAGGCGCGTCCTTCGGATCAGGGTATCCAGGTTCTGAGGCATCCGACCCCATCACCCTCGTCAAGCCCTTCGTCCGGAGGGAGACCGTTGCAGCGGGCCGGGGATTTGGATCTGCGACAACCCTCCACCCCGGCGCCGGCCCCGCCTCGCCTGACATCGCATCGTCAGGTGTATCCGAGGGCGGGACGAGGATGAGTTTACGAAGGTTGAATTGGTGGGGATGAAAAAACATGTCGGGGTTTGATTTTGTTGGAGAATCGCTTCGGCGCGTCCCCTCCGGCTGCGGGAATTTATTAACTGAGGATATCAGCGCAGCTGGAAACTGTTAAACGTGCAAGCAATGTGTTGTATGCAGCCACGCCAGTGTGAGTAGAGATCAGAGATTAGAGATTAGAGCAGTGCCCTCGCCGTCCAGGCGTGTGCCAATTTTTGATGAGAACATAGAGTACATAGAAAACTTTGCTGCACTACTGCTTCCCCAAAAAAAACTAGGCCCGCTTTAAGTCTTCAAACTCAAGGATTGTAGCAGCGTTGCCCATCGCCGACATCCATAATTCGTGCTCTCTGTTACAAAACTCAAATGATCCGTCCTTCTTGAAAATATAAGGGTGATCCAGCATGCCAACAGCTTCACGGAACCTATGCTGAACCTGAAGTTCAAAGATCCGCCCGCGTCTGTCCCCAATCACATAATGTATGGCTCGATAAGGATTTATTTCTCTACCAATCTTTGGAGAATAATAATAGTTTCGGCATCGAACAATATCTTCGAAAAAGTCTTCCCATATAAGTTGGCAAACGGTACGAACGTCGAAAGAATTTTCTACGATAATCCTACACCGCACCATATCCCATACATCGTCCATCATCGGACGTGTTTTATTGTCTTTAACAATCTGTTCGAGCTCGGTGAGTCTTCCCCGCAAGGCACTGAGCTCCTTAAGCCCACCATAGAACCGCAGATGGGCAAACTTGTTCTTTTCTAAGAAGGCTGCCATTCTAAGCTGCGCGTCTTTCCAGAGTTCCTCCAGCGCCGTTGGATCGCTCACGTGTAAGTTCCAGTCAGGCGCAATGCTTCGTAGATCAAGTTCTCGCTGCTGCACATGAACCATGTATTTTCTTAGAAAAACATCAGCGTCAGCGATGGCAGTGTGGCTTATTATTTCCTTTTTTTTCGTAATTGTATTCAGTTGCGTTAGTGTTTCAATGAAATTGATTTTTCTATCATCGTCAAGTGAAAGCAGAAACCGTTGCCAGTTGTCGTCCTTTTCAGCTAGGGAGGACATTGTAACTTGTAGCCAGTCTTTACTCATGAGCTACTTATCCCCGATAATGCAATTGCTTGCCTCACATTAGGAGATTGACTTATTACTGTCGTTTGTGTGCCCACTAGTTTTATGTTGACGAGCCCCGAATGATATAAGTCACGTATCCTGTACATGAATTCGCTCGCGGTGCATTCGCCATTTATAACCCCCGTAATTAGGCACCTTTTGTAAACGTCGTCTACGATTGCGCTCTCATCGGAGCGGATTCGTGTGTAGATAAACTTTATAATTCGCTGCTGAGTGTTAGGTTGATCTAAAAGCTTGAGTATAATTCGCTTTGAACCTTCGTCTTTTGTATCGCTAAGCCAAGTCAACACTCTCGCTGTGTTAATTGGGCTTAAACGTTCCTCCATTTCTTCAAACGAATCAATTTCAATGACTCCCGGTCGTGAATTTCTCAAGTCTGCCTCTTCCCAGCGCCTGATCATTCGGGCTATCCGCTCGCCTGCCTCCGAGATTGCAATATTTCGGGCCCGTGAACCAATCGGCTCGTGCCGTAGCTTGGTCCAATCGAGATATTGGCGTTCGAGAGCATCCTTTTTTATCTCGTCACCAATTAAATGACTATTTTGTTTCGGGGGTATGCATTCATCATAATAAATGGGAATTATTGCCTTCTTTTTAGAGTTATCCTTTTCAGACTTAAGAAAAGAAAAGTATTCTCTTGTGCAGTTGTCGCTATCAAAATAACTCTCTACCAATATTGGACATAAAATATTGCAGCTAGCTGGAGTGGCGTCTACAAACGCCCTCCAATGGTCGCCCCATTGTATGTCAGCTTTATCGTTCAAAAATTTGAATTTTATCGATTTTATACGAAGTTCCCGCTCCACTGATGCGCAAAGATCTAGTATCTTCCCTTGGTCTTGTTCGTCCGCGATGCGCACGTAACTCAAGAAGCCTTTATATTCCAAGGCCAGATTCTCCATTTATCGGTAATCTTTCCCATACACATTTTGCTAGATCAAGCGCTGCGCTTTGCTTAAATGGGCGATTGCGGATATCGGCAACATTGATATCATTGTTTCGATCAAGCCACATCTTGTCGCGCAATTCAAGATTGACGCAATTTTTGATAAGCTGATCGATGGATTCTCTTTTGGCTGCAATGTTTTCGTAACCGTCCGTCAAGACGGTTAACAAGGGTGCCGCGTGACAGATCAACCACATGGTTGTTGCCAATTCGCTGTTCTTAGGACAAAACTGCTTTTTGAACGATACTAGATCATTTTCGAATTTTACCGCAATTCGTTCTGTCGATGTAGATTTGATGCTACGGGCCAATTTTCTTATTAAGCCGCAGATAAAGGTTTGATCGTCGCACACTGCTGTCGTTATTTTACTCCAGTAGTGAAGTTCGGATTCGAATGAAGTTAGATACTCTTCCGTGCGGAGGAAAATAGATACGTTTTGCGTCTTGCTATGAAAGAAATCTGGGATTTTTTCAATTTGTTCGGGATTGTTACGGCTGCAAACTACTAAGACATCAATGTCGGAAAATCTGTTTCTCGTTCCTTTGGCGCTGGATCCGCAAATAAGATATTTTCGTTTTTCAGAACGATTTTGAAAAATGAAGTTCGACAGATTCTTGAAGTCTTGGATTGGGAGTGTCTCTTTAATTCGTTCGTACTTTATTAGACCATCGTACATCACGGCTTCGTGTCCCGACCAACGAAGATGAAGATTTAAGACATTCTGCAATATTTGACACGTTTTGCTACGTCTGAGTCGTTCTCAGTATGTACTTCACCGATCTGTGGTCATCCGTCGTGCCGTAGTTTGTCTGAATTAGTTGTTTGGGGTCCGGGAATTGCCTGTCCAGCCGCTAGGAGTGAGGTAATTCACCGCCCCGGTCTCCCCGTCTTGCCCTTCGTCCTTGCCTTGCGCTTGCCGTCGGCCGGGTCCTCGTAGGAGCCGGCGCCGGCGCGGGCACGGATGATGGGGCGGGGGTCGTCGGACTGCCCCTCATCTGCCCTTCGGGCACCTTCTCCCCCTGAACGGGGAGAAGGAGGGGTCTCCGGCTTTTCCGGCAGCTTGCCGGTCACCGGTTTTTCGGTGCGGCCGACGGTCATTTCGTCGAGCGTGTTCTTGCGGAAATAGGAGCTTTCCGGGCCGGATTTCGGCATGGGGACGGCGCCGTCGGTGCCGGGGCCCATGTCGTCGATATGGGGTTTGGAGAAATAGCTGCCCTTGCCTTCCGGGGTGCCCGACTTGTTGCGGCCTGACGTGGAGATGCGGGGTTGATCGGCGTCGCCGGTTGTGGGTCCTCGGGTCAAGCCCGAGGATGACGACGGAGGGGGCGGCGCCTGTCTCCCCCTCGTGCCTTCGACCGCCTTCGCCTCCTGCCTGGCGATCGGGTCGTCCATGGCGGCGAGTTCGACGGCCTTGAGGCGTTTGATTTCGTCGCGCAGGCGCGCGGCCTTTTCGAAGTCGAGGTCGGCGGCGGCGTTGCGCATGTCTTTTTCGAGCGCGTTGAGATGGGCCTGGAGGTTGTTGCCGACGAGGTGGCCGCCATCGGCGAAGCCCTTGCCGGAGACGCCGGAGATGTCGGCGCGGACGTGGTCGCGCTCGTAGACCGAGTCGAGGATGTCGGAGATGCGGGCCTTGACGGACTCAGGCGTTATGCCGTGTTCGGTGTTGTAGGCGACCTGCTTTTCGCGGCGGCGGGACGTCTCGTCCATGGCGCGCTGCATGGAGCCGGTGATCTGGTCGGCATAGAGGATGACCTTGCCGTCGACGTTTCGCGCGGCGCGGCCGATGGTCTGGACCAGCGAGGTTTCGGAGCGGAGGAAACCTTCCTTGTCGGCATCGAGGATGGCGACGAAGCCGCATTCGGGGATGTCGAGGCCTTCGCGCAGCAGGTTGATGCCGACGAGCACATCGAAGGCGCCGAGGCGCAGATCGCGGATGATCTCGATGCGCTCCAGCGTGTCGATGTCGGAATGCATGTAGCGGACGCGCACGCCCTGTTCATGCAGGTATTCGGTGAGGTCTTCGGCCATGCGCTTGGTGAGCACGGTGACGAGGGTGCGGTAACCCTTCTGGGCGGTCTCGCGGATCTCGCCGAGCACGTCGTCGACCTGGGACTTGGCCGGGCGGATTTCGACCGGCGGGTCGATGAGGCCTGTTGGGCGGATGACCTGTTCGGCGAAGACGCCGCCGGCTTCTTCCATTTCCCAGCTGCCGGGGGTGGCGGAGACGGCGACGGTCTGGGGGCGCATGGCGTCCCATTCCTCGAAACGCAGCGGGCGGTTGTCCATGCAGGAGGGCAGGCGGAAGCCGTATTCGGCCAGCGTCGCCTTGCGGCGGAAGTCGCCTCGGTACATGCCGCCGATCTGGGAGACGGAGACGTGGCTTTCATCGATGAAGAGCAGGGCGTTGTCGGGGATGTATTCGAACAGCGTCGGCGGCGGCTCGCCGGGCTTGCGGCCGGTGAGGTAACGCGAATAGTTCTCGATGCCGGCACAGGAGCCGGTGGCTTCGAGCATTTCGATGTCATAGCGGGTGCGCTGTTCCAGCCGCTGGGCTTCGAGCAGGCGGCCGCCTTTTTCGAGCTCGGCGAGGCGGATTTTCAGCTCGTCCTTGATCGATTTGATCGCGCCGTTGAGGGCGGGACGCGGCGTGACATAGTGGCTGTTGGCGTAGATCTTGACCGTCTTCATGTCGCCGGTCTTCTTGCCGGTGAGCGGATCGAATTCGGTGATGCTCTCGATCTCGTCGCCGAAGAGGGTGATGCGCCAGGCGGCATCTTCCAAGTGGGCGGGGAAGAGTTCGATCGTGTCGCCGCGGACGCGGAAGGAGCCGCGGACGAAGTTGATGTCCTGGCGCTTGTATTGCTGGGCGACGAGGTCGGCCAAGAGCTGGCGCTGGTCGATGCGGTCGCCGACCGACATCTGGAAGGTCATGGCGGTGTAGGTTTCGACCGAGCCGATACCATAGATGCAGGAGACGGAGGCGACGATGATGCAGTCGTCGCGCTCGAGGATGGCGCGGGTGGCGGCGTGGCGCATGCGGTCGATCTGTTCGTTGATCGAGGATTCCTTCTCGATGAAGGTATCCGAGCGCGGCACATAGGCTTCCGGCTGGTAGTAGTCGTAATAGGAGACGAAATATTCGACCGCATTGTCGGGGAAGAAGTTCTTGAACTCGGAATAGAGCTGGGCGGCGAGCGTCTTGTTGGGCGCGAGGATGACGGCTGGGCGCTGGGTCGCCTCGATCACCTTGGCCATGGTGAAGGTCTTGCCGGAGCCGGTGACGCCGAGCAGGACCTGGGTGCGGTCGTTGTTGGAGAGGCCCTCGACGAGGTCCTTGATCGCAGTCGGCTGGTCGCCGGCGGGCTCGAAATCGGAGGCCATGCGGATCGGCACGCCGCCTTCGGACTTCGCCGGCCGGGCCGGGCGGTGCGGCATCCAGAGTTCGCCGTTCTTGAACAGCGGATTGCCGCTCTCGATCAGGGCGGAGAGCGCCTCGACGGTGGCGGTGACGGCGCCGGGGGCGAGGGATTCTGCTTCTTCCAGCGAGACATCCATGCCGGCGATCGGATTGAGGCCGGCGGCGGCGCGGGTCTTCGGATCCGAGGAGGCGCCGATCGAGACGCCGCGGGAAGTTTTGGTCGAGGTGGTGTTCTTGGCTGTGGGTTTGGTGGTCGCCTTTTCGAGCGCCACCTTCTCCGCATGGCGGCGGGCCTCGATCTCGATCTTCTTGCGATGCTTACCGGCCTTGGATGCCAATTCGCGCTGGCTCTCGACCGTCGAGGCTTCCGCCTCGGCCTCCAATTGCTTCACCCAGTCGGAGACGGATCCCGACAGGGGCGCGCCTTCGAACGAGGCTTGTGGGGCTTCCTCGAAACCATTCGAGGGGGCGGAGGATTTGGGAGATTTTGCCATGGCCGGATTATGGAGAAGGCCGGCGGCAAAGGGAAGGGGCGGGGCGGGATAATCAGAACGAAAACGCAACGGGGAGGCGGGGTTGTTGCCAGCGTGGTGGCAGGAGCCGATCCGCGTCAGTGCTTGAAGATGTGCTCGCGGTGCCAGCCGAGATAATGCGGGTGCGGCCTCAGATGTGGCGCCATTGGTACGCGGGCCATACCGTCCTTGACGAGCAGGTGCGATATGTCTTCGTTCAAGTGGCGGGACTGCAGGATGGTGAAATCATCGGCGAGGGACAGCAGGCCGCGATCAAACATCCAGTGGACTGTGCCCGACAGGGCGATGCCGTTCTGGACTGAATCGTTTCCGCCCTTTTCGACAGGGACGATGTGCGCCGCTTCCACTTCTGGCCGGCCGCGACCATTGATGAGGCGCAGTCCGGTGAAGGCGCAAGTCCGGTCGTAGACGCGGCGGATATGCTGGCGGAATTTCGCGTCCCGGAAGGGACGGTTCACCGTGCTGGCGATAATCGGCCGGTCGAAGCCATCGACCACATAGCCGGCTTGCCCGGTCTCTTCTGCTGAGAGATAGAGAAGGGGATCGATAGGCTGATCAAATGGTTCCTGTGTCTCTTCTTGGCTGTCGGTGCGTAAGGGCCATTCTTCAGGCTCTGACAGGCCTGCCTGAACAAGCGCGACAAATTCCGCGTCGCTGATGACGCGGACCGCCTGGACGCTGCGACCGGGGTTGACGCTGCCATCGGGGCTAATGAGTTGGCGTTCATAGCCGCCGTTCTCGCGGTAGTCGAGCGGGCGATCGAAGTCCAGATAATCGGCCAGATCTGCATAGAAGTGCTCGGGGAGTTCGTCATCAGCTCTGATGGCGGTAACCCTTGCCAAGCCGGAATAGTATCGGCTGGGTTGGCCACTCAGCGGTCCGTAGTAGATGATCCAATCGTTCTGCGCTTGCTGGACGCGCGACAGGTACATCTTCGGGAAATGATAGAGCCGGCCGCGGAGATCCTTATAGCCGCTTCCGTCTTTATGGTAGAAAATCGCTTTGGCCATGGATTTCCCGAGTCATCTGCGCAAGCTGCAACTATGCCGTGATGCCGGCATGGCGCAACCCGATATCGCTTTTCACGCCACCGACAAATGCTTGGCTTTTGCCTTGCGCTTCAGGTCGGCGCTCGGCTGGTGCTCGGCGATCCAGTTGTCCAAGGCGCTTGGGGGCATGGGGCGGGCGAAGAGGTAGCCCTGGGCGGTGCCGCAGCCGAGGCGGGCGAGGATGGCGGCGTCTTCCGGGGTCTCGACGCCTTCGACGACGATCTCCAGCGACAGGGACTGGCCGAGGCTGACCATGGCGGAGATGAGCTTCTGGTTGGTCTCGCTGCGGGCGACGTCCTTGACGAAGCTGCGGTCGATCTTGAGGCGGTCGACCTTGAGGCCGATAAGATAGGCGAGCGAGGAGTGGCCCATGCCGAAGTCGTCGACGGCAAGCTTGTAGCCGGCCTGTTCGAGCTGCTTCAGCTGTTCATCTGCAAGCGCCGGATCAAGGATCGCCTCTTCGGTGATTTCGACTTCCAGGGCCGAGGGGTCGACGTCGTGTGCGGCGGTCACGCGGTGCAGCATCGAGGCGACGGAATAGAGGGCAAATTCGCGCGGTGAGACGTTGAGCGCGACTGTCACGTCCTTCAGGCCGAGTGCCGGCAGGCGGCGGGCGAGCAGGCAGGCGTCGCCGGCAATGCGGGCGGTCAATTGTTCGGACAGATGCACCGCGCGGGCGGCATTGACGATCTCCGGTGGTGAGACGAAGCCGAGCTGTGGATGCTGCCAACGCACCAGAGCCTCGAAGCCGGTGATGCGCCGGCTCATCAGATCGACCTGCGGCTGGAACCAGGCGCCGAGGCTGCCGGTGTCGATCGCCCGTTCGAGATCCTGCTCGATGATGCGCTTGCGCTCGGCATTGCGGCGCAGATCGGGATCGAATTCACGCAGCTGGCGACGGTCGCCACGCTTGGCGTCATAGAGGGCCATGTCGGCGCAGGCGAGCAGTTCCTCGGCATCGCCGGCATGATCGGGATAGGCGGCAAGGCCGACGCTGAGGCCGACGACGGCCTGGCGCTGGTGCCAATGGATCGGATGGCGGCTTGCCTCCAGCACGGTGGCTGCATGGGCGCGGGCGCGCTCCAGGGCTTCCGGACCGCTGACCACGACGGCGAATTCGTCGCCGCCGAGGCGGGCGATCAGGCTACCATCCTCGACGATGGAGGAGAGGCGGGCTGCAATCTCGCGCAACAGGGCGTCGCCGGCGCTGTGGCCGAGCGTGTCGTTGATCGACTGGAAGCGCTCGACATCAAAGATCAGCAGCGCCACCTGCTCTTTCACGACCGTGGCGCGCGCGATGTCGCCGGCCAGTCGTCCGTGGAAGAACATGCGGTTGGCGAGACCGGTCAGCGTGTCGCGGTTGGCGAGAGCCTCGAGGCGGGAGTTCTGGCGCAGGATATCGCTGTTGGCACGGGTCAGGCTGTCGGCCAGCGCCGTTGCCTCATGGCGCGCCACCTGGCTGCTGACGAACATGTTTTCCGCCCAGATGCTGCGGCGGATGAAGACGAAGATCATCAGCGAGAGGCAGAGGCCGATCAGGACCTCGTTCAGCTGCCACATGCCAATGAGATTGATCATCAGGGAGATGAGGATCGGGATCGAGTAGTTCAGTGCCAGTGGCGTGTAACCGATCTGCTTGATGACCGAGCCGGCCGCCATGCCGCCCATCATCAGGAATAGCGGTGCATGCCGTCCGAGCGGCTCGAAATCGGCCACGGCCCAGGGAAGGGCGGCCCAGACCAGGCCGAGGGCCAGGGCGCCGATCGACAGGATGGTGAGGCTTCCCTTCGGTGCTGACATCAGTGCGCCGCGCCGGGTGAGTGCCTGCATGGCATAGGCGCGTGCCGCGATCACGATGATTGCGCTACCGAACCAGGTGAGGGTCGCCCAGGTCGTTTCGTCATGAAGGTGGAGGATATAGATGCAGACGCAGAGCGTGATGATGTTCAGGACGAGGGTCGAACGATATCCGTCAGCGATGTCCGCCACCTGGGCTTGCAGCACTGCCGGCATTGTCTCGCCGCTTCGGCTCTCACTCAACCACATAAAACAAAGCCCATACCGATCGCAATAAATACTCAATAACAAGAGCGACTTAACGGGATGTTACGGCAACTTTGCGCAATTTAACGAGAAATCATCGGCAACTTTTTGGCGACCTTGCGACAGAGATCCCCTCGCGCTTTGCGGGCAGTCTATCTGCTTGTGGGCGGGCTCAGGTCGCCTCAGGTTGTAAAATATGACGGAGAGGATTGTCTGCCGCCTGCACCATCCTCGTTCCATATTGTTATGATCAGATACACGCCGCGACTCGGGGTCGCGTCATTATCCTCCCACGCACGAGTTTTCCATGCCGAGCTTTTCCCCCGCCGCTCTTTGGCCCATCCTGCTTCTGTCTCTCTCCAATGTTTTCATGACCTTCGCCTGGTATGGGCATCTGAAATACAAGACGTCCGCGCTCTGGATCGCCATCCTTGCGAGCTGGGGCATCGCTTTCTTCGAATACTGCCTGGCGGTGCCGGCCAATCGGATAGGCGCCGAGGTCTATTCCGCCGCGCAGCTGAAGACGATGCAGGAAGTGATTACTCTAATCGTGTTTTCCGGCTTCTCGGTCTTCTTCCTCAAGGAGAGCCTGACGATCAATCATGCCATCGGTTTTGCGCTGATCGCCGCGGGTGCGGCCTTCGTTTTCCGCGGGTAACGAGAAGGCGCGGCTTTGCCAGCCGCGCCCTTCCATCTGACAGTCTCCGCTTTCCTCAACGGTGTGCAGCCACCGGTCCGGTCTCTAGCCGCCAGGCGGGCAGAACAATGGCCAGCATCAGCACCGTGTTGAGCAACACGTTGACCGTGGCGCCGGCGACGAAGGAGCCGGTGCTGTCGACGAGGAACCAGGCGAGCGTCGCTTCAATCAGCAACAGGCGCGCGAGCCTGGGGTCGACCGGGAGCAGCCGGTCGACGACGAGCCACATCATCACGCCCCAGCCGACCATGACGCCGCCGCCGATTGCAGCAAGCGCACGGGCGCCCTGATGGTCGAGCGTCTGTTGGCCATCAAATGGCCAGAAGACGATATCGGTGAGCCAGGTCGCGGGCAGGGCTGTGGCAGAATGGGCGCCCAAGGCCGCGAGCAGGCCGAGGAGCACGACGAAGAGGCTGTTCAGTTTCAGCCAGGTGGATATGAATTCGGGGGACATTTGCGGTCTTCCTTCTTGGTTGCGATGGACCGACCATGCGGAGCGGAAGAGACTGCCGCAATTACCGCTGAGGTAAGTGACGGCATTGGCTTTGCGTGGCAGATAGTCTGGAGACCCAGCTTCGAAAGAGGAACGTCATGGCATTGGAATTCGGCGGCCAGCTCCGGACCTGGCGCGGCAAGCGGCGCATGAGCCAGTTGCAGCTGGCACTTGCAGCGGAAGTTTCTGCCCGCCATATCGCCTTTCTCGAAACCGGGCGGGCGAAGCCGAGCCGACGCATGGTGCTTCTGCTGGGGGATGCGCTGGAAGTGCCAAGGGCCGATCGGAACCTGATGCTGGATGCGGCAGGGTTTCGAGCCGCCTATACCAGCCGTCCCCTGGATAGTGCTGCCATGGAGCCGATCCGCAAGGCGATCACCCATATGATCGAGGGACATTCGCCCTATCCCGCCTTCGTCTTCGACCGACACTGGCGGGTGCTCGACGCCAATGCCAGCGGTCGCACCATGCTGACCGGGTTCGGGCTCGATGCCGGTGACAGCTTCATCGATTTTCTGCTCGTGCCCGGACGAGGACCAGAGTTGGTGGAGAACTGGGCGGAGGTGGCGCATCATCTGGCCGCACGGTTTCGGCTGGAGAGCGCCCATCTCGGCGGCGATCCGGTGCTGGAGCGGGCCGCAGCCGAGCTCGCCTTCGGGCCGGAGCCGCAACATGGCGAGCCGGCCAAGGGTGGTGATCTGCCGCCCGTGCTCACCGTTCGCTTCCGGCTTGGCGGAGAGGTCTATCCGATGTTTTCGACGATGACGCAGTTTGGCACCGCCGAAGATATTGCGCTGGCGGACATCAAGATCGAGATGTTCTTTCCGACGGATGCGGCCTGCGAGGCGCTGTTTCGGCAGATGGCGGCCGGGTGAACCTCGTCAAGCGGCGGGCACCGGTGTCGGCTTGCCGTCTGCATCCAGCGCCACCATCACGAAGGTGGCTTCGGTGACCTTTTCCATGATGTGGGTGAGATAACGCTGGGCCCAGGTTTCGACCTTGAGCGTCATGGAGGTGCGTCCGACGCGGGATATCTCGGTATAGACGCAGAGGGTGTCGCCGATCTTCACCGGCATGGCAAAGGCCATTTCCTGGACGGCGGCGGTGACGACGCGGCCGCGGGCGCGTTCAGCCGCCCGGATACCGCAGGCGAGGTCCATCTGGGCCATGACCCAGCCGCCGAAGATATCGCCGGCGGCATTGGCATCGGCCGGCATGGCCAGCGTGCGCAGTGTCAGTTCGCCCGTGGGTTTCGCAGTCGCGTCGATCATGTCTTTTCGATTCTCTTTTTCTGTTGCGCGCCCAGAAAACGGGGCGTGCGCGGCAGGCGCCACTACTAGATTTCACGGGCGAAAAAGCGCCCCTCACTTTTAGTAGGCGCGCATTTACGGAAATTAGAACTGATAAATATCAAACTTTAGACATTATGGAATTTTCTGGGGGTGGAAGAATGAAAATCATGTCTCTGTCGGTGCGCCTCTATGCACTGGTCGCACTGGCTCTGGCAGTACTTGTTGGTGCGCTGACTTACAGCCTGTTTCAGTCCTATGACACGCTGGTGCATGAGCGCCGCATGGGTCTGGCGCAGATCAATGACAACGCTGTCGCGATCCTCAACAAGTATCACAAGATGGAGCAAGAGGGCACGCTGACGCGCGAGGAGGCGCAGGAGCGGGCCAAGGATGTGATCGGCGCGATGCGCTATCAGCCCGATGGCTACATGTGGATCAATGATATGCAGCCCGCCATGGTCATGCATCCGATCAAGCCCGAGCTGAACGGCAAGGATCTGAGCCAGAACAAGGATCCGAACGGCAAGTTCCTGTTCGTGGAATTCGTCAATACCGTGAAGGCCGGCAAGGAAGGTTTCGTCGACTACTACTGGCCGAAGCCGGGCTTTGAAGAGCCGGTCGAGAAGCTGTCGCATGTCATCGGCTTTGACGCATGGGGCTGGGTCGTCGGCACCGGCGTCTATTCGGACGACCTGGCTGTGCTGTTCCGCGGTACGGCGATCCGCTATGGCGTGCTGATCGGCTTTGCCACCATCGGTCTCGTTTTCTTCGCCTATCTCGTGGTGCGCAGCGTCGTGAACCCGATCAACCGCCTCAAGGGCGCCATGCAGGACATCGCCGAGGAAAAGGTCGATGTCGAAGTGGCCGACACCAATCGCAAGGACGAGATCGGCGGCATGGCGAAGACGCTGCAGGTGCTGCGCAACAGCGTTCGCGAGCGCATCGAGCTGCGGGACCGCGAGGTGCAGCAGCAGGCGAGCCTGAACGGCGAGCGCGAGCGCAACGAAATCAACCTGCGCACGGCTTCCGAACGGCAGAACCACGCGATCGATGCGCTGGGTTCAGCGCTGGAGCGGTTGGCCGAGGGAGACCTCACCGTGCAGATCGGCGTGATCGGCTCGGAGTATGAAAAGCTGCGCGACGACTTCAACCGTGCGGTGGAATCGCTGGGCGGCGTTATTGCCGCGATCAACCAGACGAGCGAAATCGTGACGTCTTCTGCCGGCAATATCAGCGAGGCGACCAACAACCTGTCGAAGCGCACCGAGCAGCAGGCAGCTGCCCTTGAGGAAACGGCGGCGGCGCTTGACGAGATCACCGCGACCGTCCGCACGGCGGCCGAACGCGCCAACGAGGCGCGCCAGATGGTGGCCGAGACGAAGACCAGCGCCAACCGTTCTGGTCAGATCGTGCGCAATGCTGTCGATGCCATGGGCCGGATCGAAGGGTCTTCGCAGAAGATCAGCCAGATCATTTCCGTGATCGACGAGATCGCCTTCCAGACCAACCTGCTGGCGCTGAATGCCGGCGTCGAGGCGGCGCGTGCAGGCGAAGCGGGTCGCGGCTTCGCGGTCGTGGCGCAGGAAGTGCGGGAACTCGCACAGCGCTCGGCGAATGCGGCGAAGGAGATCAAGGTGCTGATCAGCGCATCGGCGGCCGAAGTCGACACCGGTGTGGGCCTGGTGCGTTCGACCGGCGAGGCGCTTGTCGAGATCGAGGCGCTGGTCAACCGCGTCAACGAGAGCGTCAACACGATTGCGACCGCTGCCAAGGAACAGGCAACGGGGCTCGCCGAGATCAACACCTCGGTCAACCACATGGACCAGATGACCCAGCAGAATGCGGCGATGGTCGAGGAAACCTCGGCGGCCGGCCAGTCGCTGGCGGAGGAGAGCTACAATCTGCGCCAGCTGCTCTCGCGCCTCAAGGTCAATGCCCAGCAGGCCATGGGCCATCGCCGGGCGGCCTGATCGTCGCAAACGATCGTCGGTACAGACGAACGAAAGGGCCGGTGGAGCGATCCACCGGCCCTTATTTCTTGCGGCGAATTCCTGGAGAATTCCGTTCATGGCGCATTAAGCCGCAAGACCTTAAGCTGCTGGAAGTTGTCCCATATGGGGCCATCGAGGGTGAAATGAGTTTTGTGTTTTCGTCCCTTGGCAGCCGGCTCACGGTTGCTGTTTTCGCAAGCTTTCTCCTTGCGGGCTGCTCTGGCAGCGACCGTGTGCCCTTTGCTGATATCGGCGGGCCGAAGGCGGGCGACCAGTTGATCGGCAAGGTGGATCGCGCCCGCGACGGACGCGTGATCGTGGGGCGGGTCGGCGACCCGCGAGCGGAGGCTGCGGCCTATGCCCCGGCGGCGGGCGCGCAGAATGGCGGGAGCCAGGGGCTCGATTATCTCGATACACCCAACATGGCCGAGAACGACGGGCTTCAGGCGGCGCCCATGATGGCGGCGGCGGAGCCTGATGTCGCTGGGAGCGACCAAGGCCAGGTGATGAGCGCGATGGTCATTCCGGATGGCGGCGTGAACATTGATGGCGAGCTCGGGATCGGGGCTGGGCCTCAGGTTGGGGATCTCGGCTCGATGGAGATCGCAAGCCCTGTTGGCGTGCAGCCGCATATGGTGACCGAGGGCGGGGCGATGGCGATTGCCGAGGGCAATACGAGCCAGCCGGTGGTGGACGGGATCGGCTTTGACGAGCCGACGCAGATCGTGACGGGGCCGAGCGGGGCTCCGTTGGCGGAGACGCAGGTTGCAGAGCAGATGCCGGAGGAGGGTGGGATCATGCCGCTTTCGGTCGACAGCGGCAATTCCGGCATGGAGGATCCGGTTCCGGTCGAGACCCGGAGGGTGGCGGCGCAATCCGCGCCGGGGGGCAAGGATTGTTCGCTCTATCTCGACAAGCGCAACTGCCGCTAAGGCAGGCTTTGAATTGCTGCGCTAATTCGGAAATTTCCTAACTCTTGACGCTGCTCGTGGCGCGCGATGACGGTTGCGCCGATCGGGCCGGCCGCGGGGAGCGTACCGGGATGGGTAAGGCTGGGCTTGCGGGCGGGGTGGCGGAGGCCTAGAGGCAGGGCAGGTTCTTGTGCAGCGGCCGGATGGCCGGTTTGCCCACTCTTGCCTCTCATCTGCCCTTCATGACTGTCCGGCCGGGCGGTCTGTCTTTTCCGGAGTGCCCCATGCCGCCGATTGCCGATATTCTCCTGTTTGCCGCGATGCTGGCTGCCGCGGGCGCCGTGGCGGGGCTGTTGGCCGGCGTGTTCGGGATCGGCGGGGGTGCGGTGCTGGTGCCGGTTTTCTACCAGGTGTTCGGTTATGCCGGGATCCCGGAGGAGGTGATCATGCATCTCGCGGTCGGTACCTCGACGGCGCTGATCGTGCCGACCTCGATCCGGTCGTTTCAGGCGCATCGGAAGCGCGGGGCCGTCGACATGGACCTCTTAAAAGGCTGGATGATCGCGGTGCCCTTGGGTGCGCTCGCCGCCACCGTCGTTGCCGCCTATGTGTCGAGCGAGGGCTTGCGGCTGTTCTTCGCGGTCATGGGTCTGGTGCTGGCGGCGCGCATGCTGTTTCTGTCCAACCGGATGCATCTCGGCACCGAACTGCCGGGCCAGCCCGCGCGGTTTCTTACCGGTTCGGCGATCGGGCTGTTTTCTGGCCTGATGGGGGTCGGTGGCGGGGTGTTCAACAATACCTTCATGACGCTGTACGGCCGGCCGATCCACCAGGCGGTCGCGACCTCGTCGGGCGTCGGCGTGCTGATCTCGATCCCGGCCTTTTTCGGCTTCATCTATGCCGGCTGGGGCGAGGCCGGCCTGCCGCCGTTTTCGACGGGTTTTGTCAACTGGATCGCCTTTGCGGTGATCTTCCCGATCGCCATGCTGGTCACGCCCTATGGCGCGCAGCTGGCGCATAAGCTGAACAAGCGGCAGCTGGAGATGGGGTTTGCGGTATTTTTGCTGTTTGTGTCGGCGCGGTTTTTCTGGAGTTTGGTGGGGTGAGGCGTCTCTGGGCTCCCCAATAGGTCAGAGGCATCTGTTGCCAGGAGACAGGCAATTTTTATGGCCTTACATCACGGGCGTTGCCCGATGAGCTTGGCGACGCCTCTGCGTTCCTCTGGCGTAAGAGCTTCAAGGCGAGCAATGATCGCAGCCTGAAGCACGCTCTCGGCGGTCTCCATGCGTTCCGACTTTTCCGACAGCAGCCGTTCAATAGCCGCGGGATCGAAGGGGTCTGCTGTCAACGCAGTACGAAGATCTGCGATGTTGGTCTCTGCGAGATCGCGAAAGCTCGGGTCTCGGCGCAGCAGATCGGCGACCTGCTCGCGATCTCGTCCTGGAAGCGCGTCGAACAGCATGTTGCGTGAGACCTCGACGGACCGCAGAGGCTGGGGTGGGTGAATAAATAGCGCGTCGCCGATCATGATGCCGATGATCAGGGCGTTGAGGGTTAGCGATCCGATGAAAATGCGTCGATGGATGCGCGATGGAATTGCCTCGATCAGGCGGTTCGACAGTCTGTTGGTCATCTCGTCATCCATTTCGTCAGTCACTATGCTTGGGTTTATGGTGTTCCGAGGAGCTGTACGGGATTTTCCGGGAGGTCGAAGGTGACAGCCGGTCGATCGAGGCCTAGGCCGCTGAGAAGCATCGTCGGGTCGTTGCCAACCGCACCGAGCCAGATGCCGCAGCACAGCGAAGCCGCCATGCCGAGCGCAGGACGCCAGCCTCCGATCAGGCCGATCAGGTCTTCGGCCAGGATGCGCAGCGAAAAGCCGGTGGGGCTGTCTACGGTGGTGCTGCGCACTGTTGTCAGCAGTTCAGTTTCGCGCCGCGCATCGGCGATGAGCTTTGCTGTTAGAGCGTCCGAGGGCGTTGCCTCGATGCGGCGGAGGTCACCCAGCAGATCTTCCAGTCGGTCGTCATTCATCGGCATAACCCAAAGCCTCCTTCTGCGATGACAATGCTGCGCTCAGAGCACGCTTCCCGCGAGCGGTCAGCGATTCCACCGCTTCGACCCCGATATCCATGATCGTGGCGATCTCCGGATTGCCCAGTCCCTCGAGAAAACGCAAGGATACGGCGAGTGCCTGCCGTTCTGGCAACTCGGCCAGCGCCCGGCGCAAGGCATTGAGCCGCGCCTCCTGCTGCAGTCGCGGGAGAATTGCGGGATCGGTGGCGCAGATCTCGCCCGGGATGGCGTCGATCGGCACCACATTGCGGCCGGTGGTGCGCAGCCGGTCGAGACAGAGATTGGCCGTTACCCGGTAGAGCCAAGTGCTAACCCGCGCCCGTGGCTGCCAGCCAGGGGCCGCTCGCCAGAGCCGGAGCATGGCCTCCTGGGTGACATCCTCTGCCTCGGCGCGTCTGCCAAGCAGGCGCAGCGCCTGGGAAAGAACCCGAGGTGACAGGCGCTCGATAAGCTTTTGCGCCGCGCGGTTATCGCCGGCGGCGAAGGCTTCCAGCAGACATGCATCTTCGTCCTGCAAGCGGGCGCAGTTCCTCTTTTCGGTCGATTCCTGCGCCAGCGACCGTATCGCCGGCATAGCCGGCATCAAGCGTGCCGGACAAAATAATACAGGACTGATTTCTCCCGGCGGCGTCAAGGTGATCACCCAAGCACTCACGAAGGTTGGCGACAAGAACTGCCTTCTTGAACGGTCGTGAATAGATTTTCCGTCGGAGGGCCGATCTTTCTCATAGGAACCGCGACGGAAACGACGTGAGCTTCCGTTCAAGCGCCAATGCAGTTGCCAGGATAACCCATGCGCTTCTTCCGATTTCTTCTGACCCGGCATCCATTGCCGACCGCCGTATTGGTCATCGGCCTTGCCGGGTTCAGCTGGTTCGGCGCCCGCTTCGTGTCCGAACTCCTTTATTTCTCCGATCCCGCCCATCAGCAGCAATCTCTCGCGCCGTGGATGTCCCCCTATTATGTGGCCAAGTCCTGGGACCTGCCACGCGACGTGATCATCCGCGAGATGCAGCTTGAGCCTGATCACAAGCAGCCGACGCTGGCCGATGTGGTGGAGCATATGGGCATCACGTTGCCGGAGCTCGAGGCGCGCATCCGCCAGGCCAAGGCCGCGCTCGAAACGGAGCGGCGGCGGCATCACGGTGGGCGCGAGGACATATCGCCCGGTCTGGAGCATGGACGCGGCGAGGCCGGGGCTGGCGACCATGACTGATATTCTGCTCGGGCTCGTCCCAACCTATGGGCTGTGGCTCATCATGGGTGCCTTGCTGCTGTCATGCCTGGCGCTGCCGGTGCCCTCCTCGATCCTCGTCATGACCGCAGGCGGCTTTGCCTCCAGCGGCGATCTTGTGCTGTGGCAGGTTCAGATCTCAGCCTTTGGCGGGTTCGTGATCGGCGACCAGCTCGCCTATGGGCTGGCGCGCAAGGGTGGTGCTCCGCTATTGGCAAGGCTGCGTCGGCATCCGCGCATGGAAGGTCTATTCGGGAAGGCCGAGGCGCTGCTCAACCGCCGGGGACCGGTGGCGGTGTTCCTGAGCCGCACCGTGTTCAGCCCGCTTGGTCCCTATATAGGTTATCTCTCGGGTGCCCTGTCTCTGCCCTGGGCCTCCTTCACGCTCGCGGCCGTCTTGGGCGCCATATGTTGGTGCGGCGGCTACAGCCTGCTCGGCTATGTCTTCGCCAGCCAGATCGCCCAGGTCGCCTCGCTCATCGGCAATGCGATCGGCATCGTGCTGCTCGGCACCCTGGTGCTGGTGACCGGTTTCCATCTCTGGCGCAGCTGGCGGCGGGAGCGAGGCGAGCCTTCCTAGAAAAATTCTGAGGTCAGCGACGGAAACGTATGAGGGCGCCGTTCAACAGGCAATCAATCCATGGCCACTGTGGCCGCTTCCACGACATTGGAGCACACCATGAACAGACGCACATTCCTCGTCAGCCTTGCTGGCCTCGGTCTTGCCGCTGCCACGCCCCGTCTCATCCTTGCCGTCGAGAGCGGCGGTGGAATTCAGGCGGTGACCGCCATCACTCAGGTCTTCGGCAATGGTCAGCGGTTGACGGCTCTGGCACTCGACTATGGCACGGAGATCGAGACGGCCGCTCTGTCTACTGACGCATTTGCTGTTGTCGACCGCACGGTGACGCGCGTCTATGCCAACACGACGGCAGATCTTTCCGCTGCGGGCGGCAACGGCCGCTTCGTCATTGTTGAATTGTCGCCCAAGGATGCGGCAGCGCCGACCTATATCCAGGTGAAGCGCGACATCGTTCACAAGAAAGCCGAGGCGAGTGTAGTTCAGGCCAAGGCGGTGAAGACGGTTGCGGGTGATGAGATTGCTGCAAATGATACGCCTGTGACGAACACGGCCCAGAAGAACCTGATCGTCGACGAGTTCAAGCCGCTCGTCTACACCGACCCGGCGACCGGCAAGACGCTTGCCTACAATCTCTTCATTCCGCACGACTACGACCCATCGAAGCGCTATCCGCTGGTCAATTTCATGCATGACGCGGGCGTGACGTCGACCGAGGTCGACCGCACGCTGGTGCAGGGGCTGGGCGCAGTCATCTGGGCCGATCCGGCGGAACAGGCAAAGCGTCCCTGCTTTGTCGTGGCACCGCAGTTTCCCGAGCAGTTCGTCAACGACCAGTCGGACGAATCGCCCTATCTCGACCTCGTGGTCGGGCTGGTGAAGGCGGTCGCCGCGGAATACTCGATCGACGAGAAACGCCTCTACACGACAGGCCAGTCGGGCGGGGGCATGCTGTCGATCGCGATCAACATTAAGTATCCGGAGTTTTTCGCGGCGTCCTTCCTCGTCGCCTGCCAATGGGCACCGGAACTTTGCAAGCCGCTCGCCACCGACAAGATGTGGGTCGTGGTCAGCGCCGGAGACGTCAAGGCCTATCCGGGACAGAACGCCATCATGGAAGTTCTCGAAGCCGAAGGCGCGAAGGTCTCCCGGGCGGAATGGAACGGTCGGGCGACGTCCGCAGACCTCTCAGCGGCGGCTGCGGAACTGGAGAAGACTGGCGGCACGCCGATCCTCTATGCACATTTCGCAACCGGCACCGTGCATGCTGAGGGCCAGGAGGACAGCCCCGCGGCCAACCACGTTAACACCTGGCGGATTGCCTACGAGATCGAGCATATCCGCGACTGGTTGTTCCGGCAGGTCAAGGCCTGAGTGGATCGTCAACCAGGGTTCGGGCGCGCCGAACCCTGGTTGACCGCACTAACCGGGTACGGGCGAGTGGCTTACACCACCACGCCCGTCCGGTTGCTCGACATCGTGAGCTTGCGCTCGGCGCGCTCCTGCTGGGGGGAGCGGTTGTAGAGTTCGCGGTAACACTTGGAGAAGTGCGAGGCGGAGACGAAGCCGCAGGCGACGGCGACTTCGACGACGGGCATGGAGGACTGGACGAGCAGGTGGCGGGCGCGGTCGAGGCGGATTTCGAGATAGTAGCGGGCAGGAGAGCGGCCCATTTCCTGTCTGAAGAGGCGCTCGATCTGGCGGCGCGAGAGGCCGGCGTCGTCGGCGATTTCCAGAAGCGACAGCGGTTCTGCGAGATTGGCTTCCATCAGCTCGATGATCTGCAGCACCTTGGAATTCTGCACGCCGAGGCGAGCTCTGAGCGGCAGGCGCTGGCGGTCGTTGGCGGAGCGGACACGGTCGGTCAGGTGCTGTTCGCAGACGCGGTTGACGAGGCCTTCGCCGAAATCCTGGCCGATCAGGTTCAGCATCATGTCGAGCGAGGCGGTGCCGCCCGCACAGGTGTAGAGATTGCCGTCGACTTCGTAGAGGTCGGCATAGACTTCGGCCTGGGGGAAGGTCTCGGAAAAGCCGGGCAGGTTTTCCCAGTGGATGGCGCAGCGCTTGCCATTCAACAGGCCGGCCTGAGCCAGCACATGGGCGCCCGTACAGAGCGAGCCGACGGCGACATTGCGGTTATAGGCTTCGCGCAGCCAGGCATTGACCGACTTGTTGTTGAACTCCTCGACATAGATGCCGGAACAGACGATCGCCATGTTCGGGCGGTTTTCGCCGCCGAGGAAGCGCCGCTCATCGGCGAGCGAGGAATTCACCTCGATGCCGATGCCGGAGGAAGAATAGACCTTCTGGCCATCGACCGAGGCGAGGCGCCACTCATAGGCGGCGTAACCCAGCATGCGGTTGGCGATGCGCAGCGTCTCGATGGCGCCGGCAAAGGGCAAAAGCGTGAAATGGGGGACGAGGAAGAAGACGATCGAACGCTTCTTGGTCTGTGGCTGCTGCTTGCTCATGATGGTGCCCCGTTGTCCTTGCTGCCGTTCCCTTGTTTTGTCGGCATGCTCCGCCTGAATTGATCGGCGCGATGGTCGCTTTGCGACATTGTCATGAAATCGCGCGCCGTGAAAGTATTCGGGATCGCTAACGAGCGACATTTTTCCGCGTTTTTCAGGCTGCGACGTCATGGATCGGGCGTGGGCGGCGGGTCTGGTCGCAGGTGGTTGAAAAGCTTTGGCTTCGCGGAATGGGAGGCGCCGGGCATCCGGCTGGCTGTTTCGCCGGTTTGCGACGCGGAGGGGCGTCCGCGTCGCTGAGGGAGAAGTCTTGAGGCGGGTTCAGCGGCGCGTGTCGCCTGCAGGCCAGCCGAGATCCTTGCGCAGATCGAAGGGCAGGGCATCCAGGGCTGCCTGCTCGAGACGATGGCGGCGGTGCTCGGCGATCGCCCGGGCGAGCCGGTTCAGTTTTGCCGCGAGGTGGCCGGCCATGGCCTTTGCCGTTGCACCCAGCAGGGAGGCCGGGGAGGCGGTTCTGATCTCGGGGGTAACACTGCAAACCATGGTCATGGTCGTTTTCCTTCGTGGCTCAATGGCCCTCTCTTCATCCGTTGTCTGGGGCCGGGGTCTGGTATCGCGCAGCCTCAATCATCAATCAAACGAATGTTTCTTATGTCTATCATTCTGAAAACTGATCAATTGATGGTGTCGTGTCAGGCCGAGATCGTCGCGCAAAGCCGAGGGCAGCGGGGCAAGCAGGCGGCGGGTGGCCTCGCGCGTGGCATTGTGGCGGGAGCTCGCCAGAAGGGTCGCGAGGGTCTCGCGCAGGGTGCGTGAACGGGCTGGTGAGCGGGTGTCTGGCATGGCGGCAATCCTCCTTTCGCAGTGTGTGGGAAGAAGGATGCGCCCCGATTGACATTCAATCAAACGCAATAGTATCGTTCTCAAGTTCAATTTTGTTGAAGGTCAATCCGCATGACTCTCATGTTGCGCCAGCCGCTTCCGCTTCTCGACAATGATGTTCTCCGCACTTTCGTGGCGATCGCCGAGACCGGCAGTTTCACCACCGCCGCCGACCGGGTGTACCGGACGCCGTCGGCCGTCTCGATGCAGATCAAGAAGCTTGAGGAGCAGCTGAACGTGACGCTGTTTCTGCGCGATGCGCGCTCGGTGACGCTGACAGAGAGCGGCGAGGTGTTGTTGCCCTATGCGCGGCGGATGCTGGCGCTGTCCAACGAGGCGGTCGGGCGGTTTCGCATGCCGGAGATGAAGGGGGTCGTCAGGCTCGGTGCGCCCGACGATATCGGCGAGCGTTTCATGCCGACGATTCTGCGGCGCTTTGCCGAGCTTTATCCGCTGATCATGGTGGATCTGACGGTCGATACATCGGGGGCGCTGCGGCGGCGGCTCGCCGAACAGCGGCTGGATCTGACGCTGGTCAATTGCGCGCCGGGGCAGGTGGTGCATGAGGGCGAGGTGATCCACCAGGAGCAGCTGGTTTGGGCCGGCGCCAAATGCGGCACGGCGCATTTGCGCGATCCGCTGCCCGTTTCGATCTGGGAGGATGGCTGCTGCTGGCGGGCGGATGCGCTGGCCAGGCTCGACAAGGACAAGCGGCCCTACCGCATCGCCTATCTCTCGGCGCATACGATGGCGCAGCGCGCGGCGGTGATTGCTGATCTCGCCGTCGCGCCCCTGCCGCGCAGCTACCTCACCGACGACATGACGGCGCTGGGGTCCAAGCACGGGCTGCCGGAGCTGGGGTCCTTCGAGGTGCGGTTGCTCACCGGCCGCGAAACGAGCGAGACGATCCAGGCGGTGGCGGACAGCGTGCGCTACGCGTTTTCCGAGATGATCGGGATGGCGGCGTAAGCGGGTTTGATCGGTAAACGATTGGCAATTTCTGGAATTAGGGAAATACCGAATTGATCGGCTGGCGGCGGGATTTGCGTGCGTATGGTGGATGAGACGAAGGCCTTGAGGCTCGAGGATTTTGTGGGGCAGTCTTACGACAAGCTGCGTTATGGCGACACGGACCGGCAGGGGCATGTCAACAATGCGGTCTTTGCCACCTTCATGGAAACGGGGCGTGTGGAGCTGATCTATAATCCTGCCGATCCGCTGCTGGAGGAGGGTTTTTCCTTCGTGCTCGCCAAGCTCGACATCGATTATGTTGCCGAAGTGCTGTGGCCGGGCACGGTGGAGATCGGCACGCGGGTGACGCGGGTCGGGCGGTCGTCGGTGACCATGCAACAGGCGGTGTTTCAGGCGGGCAGGCTGTGTGCCTCTGCGGAGACGGTGGTGGTCCATTTCGACCAGGCGACGCGCAAGTCGCATGCGTTTTCGCAAGGCCAGCGGGCGAAGCTCGAGGGGTGGATGCAGGCGGGGTGAACCTCAGGCGAGGTTGGCGAGATGCGCCGTTTCGCCAAGCGTGACCACGGCGCGGCTTTTCCACTGCGCGTTTTCCGCCAGACGAGTGATGCTGCCCGATTTGACCGGGAAATTGACCTGTCCGAGGCTGTCGATCGGCATGCAGATCCACCAGGCGACGACGAAGGTGAGTGCGAATCCGTGGGTGACGATGATCTGGCAATCGGCGGGATCGGCGAGGATTTCGTCCATGGCGCGGTAGATGCGGGTTACCATCATGCGCCGGCTTTCGGCGCTTTCGATGCCGCCGGTATCGTCAAGGCCGCCGTCTTCGGGGACCGGCAGGCGGCGACTGTCGAGCCAGGCTTGTGGCTTTCCTTCGGCGACACCGTAGCTCATTTCACGCAGGTCCGGCGTCAGGCGGGGCGTCAGCTGCAGCTGGCGGCCGATGGTGTCGGCGGTCTGGCTGCAGCGGAGCAGATCCGAGGAGATGAGGCGGGACGCTTGGCCGGCGCAGAGGTCGGCCAGGCGCGCGGCGATCGCCTCGGCCTGGCGGTGGCCGAGATCGGTGAGACCGGTATCGTACCAGCCGCCGACCTTTCCTTCGACATGATGGATCGATTGCGGATGGGTGACGACGAAAAGGGTTTTCATGCGGGGCCTCGCTTTCATAACGTGCCCCGCATCGGGAGGCGCGTTCAGCCCTCTCTTTCGTAGAGCACCTGGCTTTCCGTCAAGACCTCGTCGAGGCGGCGGCCTTCCTGAAAATGGGCGAGGTGATCGGGATAGGCCACGCCATCGGGGACCTTGGGGCAGATTTCGGGGGCGCGGAGACGGGTTTCAACCGGGATGACGCCGGCCCAGACCGGTGCGTCGACATCGGCGGGATCGTCGGAGACGCCGCCGGAGCGGATCTTGGCGGAGGCCTCTTCGATGCGCATGCCGATGACCATGGTGCCCTTGGCTTCCTGGGGGTCGTTTTCGCGCAACACCTCCGTGCGGCCGGGATAGAAGCGGTCGACGACGGCGTCTAAGGCTTCCGCCTTTTCCTCCGGGTCGTCGATGATGTGGGCCGTGCCGAAGCACATGGCGGAGCGGTAGTTGGCGGAGTGGTGGAAGCCGGAGCGGGCGAGCACCAGGCCGTCGAGATGGGCGACGGTGAGGCAGACGGGGATGCCTGTCTTCTGGCTCTTCAGCATGCGGCTCGCCGACGAGCCGTGCCAGAACAGCCAGTCGCCCTCGCGCCAGTGGATGGTCGGCGTGCAATAGGGCTGGCCGTCGATGACATAGGCGACGTGACAGAGGAGGGCCGCATCGAGCACGGCATAGACGGCGTCGCGGTCGTAAGCTGCGCGCTCGTGCAGGCGTTTTGCCCGGTTGCGCGGGGTGACGGGGAAGGATTGGGGCTCGGGTCTCTCGTTCATGCTTGCCTCCTGACGGCTGATGCGGCAGGGATAGTCGTAGTGATTGGTCTAAAGAAGATCCATGATGGCCAAAAATATCCGAACCAATTCCGACTGGTCTGCGAGCACGCCGATGCTGCCCGCACAAGGTCCGCGGCGGCTGGCGCTTTATCGTTCGCTGCGCGGGCTGATCGAGAGCGGGCAGATGAAGCCCGGCGACAAGCTGCCGACGACGCGGGATATCGCCAAGCGGTTTGGCGTGTCGCGCGGGGCAGCCGTTGCGGCCTATGAGATGCTGGTGGCGGATGGCTTTGCCGAGGCGCGGGTGGGGGCCGGGACCTATGTGGCCGAGGCCGTGCCGCTGGTGCAGGCGGCGCCCGAGGCTCAAGCCGTCGTGGAGGCAGAGGTGGCAGCGCCGCTGCCCGGCACGCTTGGATGCTCGACGGCGGACGAGACGACGCTGCGGATCTTCCGGATGCTGATGAACCGGCATCTCACGCAGCCTTCGGCCCGGCATTTTCACTACAATGATCCGGCGGGGAGTTATGCGCTTCGGGTGGAAGTTGCGGCATACCTCAAGGCGGCGCGCGGGGTGGTGTGCGAGCCGGACCAGGTGATCATGACGGCGGGCACGCAGCAGGGGCTGGATCTGGCGGTCCGGACGCTGCTCAAACCTGGCGATCCCGTGTGGATCGAGGATCCCTGTTATGCGGCGGCGCGCGAGTTGTTCGAGGGGGCGGGGCTGTCCGTGACGCCGGTTCCCGTCGATGGCGAGGGTATCGATGTGACCTTAGGGATTGCGGCGCGGCCGGAGGCGAAGGCGGTCTATGTGACGCCGTCGCATCAGTATCCGCTCGGTGTGACGCTTTCGATGGCGCGGCGGCTTTCGCTGATCGACTGGGCGCGGGCTGCGGGCGCCTATATCATCGAGGATGACTACGACAGCGAGTTCCGCTTTGCCGGGCCGCCCTTGAGTGCCCTGCAGGGGATCGATGGCGAGGGGCGGGTGATTTATCTCGGGACCTTTTCGAAAACGCTGCTGCCGGGTTTTCGGTTCGGTTATCTTGTGGTGCCCCGCCATTTGCGTGAGCGGGTGCTGACCATTCGCCGGCTAACTGATCGCTTTCCCTCGACGCTGGCCGAGGATGCGCTGACAGAATTTCTGCGCGACGGGTATTTTTCGGCGCATATCAAGCGGGCGCGCAAGCGGGTGAAGGCGGCGCGGGATGCGCTGGTCGAGGCGCTCAGGGAGGGGCCTTTCCAGATCTCCGCACCCGAGCAGGGCCTGCATCTGGTGGCGGAACTTGCGCCGGGAGCGGACGATGTAGCGTTGGCGCGACAGGCGAAAGAGGCGGGCTTCGGGACCAAGGCGCTGTCGCCGCTCTATCAGGGACAGTCTGGACGGCGGGGCCTTGTCATCGGCTTTTCCGGATTTCCGCCGGAGGTTTTGGGGGCTGCTGCCCGGCGGTTTTGCGCTTCGCTCGGCTGACCTCGCAGCACCTCTCCGCCGTCAGGCGGTCGAGGTCGGCGATGGCGCGGTCTGGATGGCGCCTGATATCCAGATGTCGAGAAACTGGCCGAGCATGGTCTCGGCGGTTTGCGGCGGTGTGAGCCAGCCGGAGATTTCATAGACGATGACTTCGTGGAACAGCGCCTGTACGCCGCGGGCGAGAAGCTGCGCGCGTTCGGGCGAAGTGCCGGCCTCAGAGCGGGCGCTGAAGAGTGCGGCGACCTGGCCTTCCAGCACGCGGCAGAGGTCGATAAAGGCGTCCGTATGTGGCCCACGGGTGACGGCGGACTGGCTGAGATAGAGGCCGGCAAAGGCGTGTTCGCGGCAGAAATAGGCAAGCCAGGGCGAGAGCAGGGCGCGCAGCCGGTCGGCCAGCGGGCGGTCATCCGTGCGGTCGACTTCCGCCTTGCCGGCTTCGGCGAGCTTCTCGATTTCGGTGAGGCCGAGGGCGGCCAGGAGATTGGCCTTGTCGCCGAAATGGGCAAAGACGCTCGATTTCGCCACCTTGGCGGCACCCGCGATCTGGTCGATGCTGGTCGGTTCATAGCCCTGGCGAGAGAACAGGTCGCGCGCGGCGGCGAGGATCTGCTCGCGGGTCTGGCGGCTGCGGGACTGGCGAAGCTTCATGCACGATTCCTTTTGGAAGAGCCTACGCCAAAAATATATTGACCGAGGTCATTTTAATCATCATAAACTGACCGTGGTCAAAAACAAGAGGATCCCTCATGTCTTTCCTGTCGCGTGATGCCCAGCCGTCCCGGGTTCTGGTGCTGAATGGCAATCCTGCGAAGGACACTTTGTGTGGCGCCATGGCGGAAAAGATCGCGGACGAGGCGCGCAGGCGGGGCCAGACGGTTCGGCTCGTGCACCTCGAGGATCTCGATTTCGACGCCAATCTGCGCCAGGGCTATCGCGCCCGGATGGACTGGGAACCGGACCTGCAGGCGCTCGCCGAAAGCCTCACCTGGTGCGACCGGCTGGTGATCGTGCATCCGCTCTGGTGGGGTTCGGCGCCGGGCAGGCTGAAAGGCCTTTTCGACCGCGTGCTGATGCCGGGTTTCGGATTCCAGTATATTGAGGGCAAGTCGCTGCCGAAGCCGCTGCTTGCAGGGCGCAAGGCCCGTATCGTCATCACCTCGGACACGCCGACATTCTTCCTCAAATGGATCTATGGCAATGGCTGGGTGAAGGTGCTGCGCCGGCAGATCCTCGGCTTTTGCGGCTTCAAGGATTTGAAGGTCAAGTATTTCAGCCCGGTGCGCGGGGCGAAGCCCGAGGCACTGGCGAAGATGGTGGAGGATGCGGCGGGGATTTTGGGGTGAGGGATTTTGGGGAGCGTCGGCTTACTGTTGAATAACTTGGGAAGACAACGCAGGAGCCGGCGTATTTCACCGAGCGCCGCTATGAAGAGGAAGTAAAGCTTGAAAAGTTCGAATACTTGGTCGGCTGCGAACGTCAGGAGAGGCGCAGCCGGCCAATCATTACTACTAGAACATACAGAGCATTAGATAGAGCAGTGCGTTGAATGCCATCACCCGGCGTGGGCAAACCTCGAAGACTGTTGCCACAAGGCAAAGCATTGTAAACGCGACGTTTATGCCGGTTTCCGTTGGCGTCCATGGAATTGTTTTCACTGCCAAATCGACAGCTTCAAGCAAATGAACGATATGTTGTATTAGCCACATCATCCCGTTATCCTTTTGGGGATTGCGGCAGGCCCGCCTGGTTCAAGGTCGCGTCATGACGAAGAGATAATCGCATCTTGGCGACGCCGTGTCGGGAGCATAGGGTTCCAACGGGTTCCACGCTGTAGTTGCACAAAGTTATACAAGGGGTGCAATTCGTTGCCGGAACTTACATCTGAGAAATTTCAGATCTTCGGGAAGGCGGTCAAAGCTGCCCGCGTACTGAAAGGCATGACTTTGGACCAGGCGGCATATGCCTGCCTTGGGCGCGATAACGCCAAAGGATATTTTTCCCAGATAGAGAACGGCAAACGCCAAATCACACCGCGCACAGCCGGAAAGATTATTACCGCTTTGGGAATGAATCCAACGCTGCTGGAGCCATTTCTAGGCGACGATGAAGTCGCAGAAGATGAGGTCACGAAAGTTGATGCTGACGCTGAAAAGCTTCTTGAGAAAGCAAAGTCTGATCAAGCCGGTTCGGTGACCGGGGAACGTTTGTTGATTGATTTGGCTTACGATTTTGCTCAAGGCCAGCACACTGATCTGTTCACCGCTTATAAAGGGTTACGCGCTGCACTTCAGGCGGCACGTGAGCTAAAAGAGCAAGGCTACCTGCCACAAAACACATCATCTCAACTGGATGCGGTGTTGCGCCGGGTTTCAACTATGAACGAAGAAGGAGATAGGGACGGCGCTGCTGAATACTTGGCAGTAGAGGAGAAGCGTCTTGAAGCCGAATCCGAAGCCTTGTTCAATGCGCAATTAAAGCAGGACCGTGTCCGGAATCGACCCGAGCTTGCTGCAAAGCGCTTATACAAATATGCGGCCCGAAAAGCCCATGAAGCTAAAGAACAAAGGGTTCCAGCGATTGTCAAATTGATCAAAGAATGGAGAGAATACGGCGATAAGTATGGTGACATGTTCTCTCTGCAGGTCGCACTTGAAATTGCTAAGGCCAACAACGATGCAGCCAGTGGCAAGTATAAGGGATTAGTGCTCTTCGAACTCGGTTGGAGCTATTTCCGTTTGGCCGAGCGATCCACAAAAAGAGGGCTGATACAAGCGACTGAGAATGCATTTCAGTTGGCATTGCAAAAGATAGATAAATCGAAGGAGCCTCTACAGTGGGCCGCGAGTCAAGGCGCACTTGCTATGGCGTTGACAGAGATGGGGCTCCGCAATCGTGATGCCGCAGTTTTACGGCGGGCTGTGTCTGCTTCTCGCGCGTCGCTAGAGACCGTTCGAGGATTTGAGGGTGTGAGTTATGAAGGAGCTTGGCACCAACTTGGGATCGCCCTCCAACATTTCGGAGCTATCACATCCGACCCAGCGCCCTTGAGGGAGGCAGTTACATGTCTGAACAAGTCGCTCTCACTCACCGTTAAAGCCACAAATCCGCATGAGTGGAAATCGACTCACATAAACCTTGGATTGGCTTTACGATCTTTGGGCGGCCTTCTGAATGATTTAGAGGTGCTGAATCATGCGCGAGATGCATGTCGCGAATGTGATGCCCTAGACTTCCGCGAACAGGATCCGATGGGATGGGCCAAAAACCAATGGAACATTGCTGACTTGGCCTTGGCCCGCTTTTCATTAATTCCGGATCAGCACCTGCTCAGTGAAGCACGAGAATATGTCATTCGCGCACGCAATTTTTTTGTAGATGGGTCTGAGTACCAAACCAAACGCTGCGATGAACTGATCGAGCGGATAATGCACATAGAAACAAAGGCCTCAGTCGATCATTCGCAAATCGATGAGCAGTATAGGGTCGCGGAGATTTAAACGGTCGCGGGCCTCTCTCCTACTCCCTCGACCGCCTTCTCCTGCGCCCACCACCCTCGCCATCCCCTTCCGCCAGAACCTTCCGCTCCGGCAGCGTGACAACGCTCGAAAGCTTCGGGAACGGATCGACCTTGTTCGGCAGCGCCATGGCGTCGATGAAGAGTTGCTGGAAGTGGGGTTCGAGCGCCGTTTCGATCTTTTCGATGCGGGTGACGGTGTCCTCGATTTCGCGGCGGTGGTCGCGGTTGAGTAGGGCCATCAGGGCGCCGGTGCCGGCGGCGTTGCCGACGGCCTTGACGTCTAAGAGGTCGCAATCGGGGATGAGGCCCAGCACCATCGCGTATTTCGGATCGATGAAGGAGCCGAAGGCGCCGGCGAAGCGGATGGTGTCGACGGTTTCGACCTCGAGCTTTTCCATCAGGAGCTTGATCCCCGCGTAAAGCGCGGCCTTGGCGAGCTGGATGGCGCGCACGTCGTTTTGCGTCACCGTGATCTTCTGGGCGCCGTCATGCAGCAGGTAGGAGAAGGTGCGACCGTTTTCGAGGATTCGGGGGCTTTTCGCCGCCATCGCGCCATCGACGACGCCATCGGCGGAGATGACGCCGGAGAGATACATTTCGGCGACGACTTCGATGATCGCCGAGCCGCAGATGCCGGTGATGCCGGTCTTTTCCGCCGCCTCAGTGAAGCCGTCCTCGTCCGACCACTGTTCGACGCCGATCACCTTGAAGCGGGGTTCAAGGGTTTCGGGGTCGATGCGGACGCGCTCGATGGCGCCGGGGGCGGCGCGCTGGCCGCAGGAGATTTCCGCACCTTCGAAGGCAGGCCCTGTGGGGGAGGAGGCGGCAACGGTGCGCTCGCGGTTACCAAGCACGATCTCGGCATTGGTGCCGACATCGACCATCAGCATCATCTTGTCCTGGCGGTGCGGGCCTTCCGAGAGCGTCGCGCCGGCGGCGTCCGCGCCGACATGGCCGGCGATGCAGGGGAGGAGATAGGTGCGGGCGCCGGGGTTGAGCGAGAGCTCGATGTCGGATGCCTTGCAGGAGATCGCGCCGGAGACGGCGAGCGCGAAGGGCGCCTGGCCGAGCTCGGTCGGGTCGATGCCGAGGAAGAGGTGATGCATGATCGGGTTGGCGACGAAGACGGCGTCGAGGATGTCGGTTCTGGCGACACCGCCGGAGGCGCAGACCTGGTCGACGAGGTCGGAGACGGCCTGGCGGACGGCCTTGGTCATGGCCTCGCGGCCATCGGGGTTCATCATCACATAGGAAACGCGGCTCATCAGATCTTCGCCGAAGCGGATCTGCGGGTTGGACGCGCCCGAGGAGGCGACGATGCGGCCTGAGAGCAGCGAGACCAAGTGCATGGCGATGGTGGTCGAGCCGATGTCGCAGGCGATGCCATAGGCCTGGTTGTGGAGGCCGGGCCAGAGCGCAATCACCGTCGGGCGCGAGGTGACGCTGTCGCGGTGGATGGCGGCGGTGACGGTGAAATTTTGCCTGCGCAGGATCTTTTGCGCCTGGGGCAGCAGATAGGGTTCTATCTGGAGATCGGTGTAGCCCCAGTCCTTTTCCAGCATGACCTTCATGCGGTCGAGATCGCCGAGAGGCTTGTGCATGTCGGGTTCGTCGACCTCGACATAGCAGAGATGTACGGCCGGGTTGCGCTCGATGACGCGGTCGGAGGCTGCTTTGCGCACGACCTGGGCATTGACCACGGCATCCTGCGGCACGTCGACGACCAGATCGCCCTGGATGGTGGCCGAACAGGAGAGGCGGCGACCCTCGGGCAGCGTGCGGACTTCGGCGTAGCGCTTTTCCTTCGGCCCGACGGGCGAGATATGGTCGTTGGAGGAGGTGACGCCATGTTTGGCGAACTGGCCTTCCTGGACCTCGATCTGGCAGCGCCCGCAGGTGGCTCTGCCGCCGCAGACGCTCTCGACATAGACGCCGAGCGAGCGGGCGGCCTCCAGCACGGAGGTGCCGATGGGGAAATGGCCACGCTTGCCGGAGGGCATGAAGAGGACGAGGGGATCTGCGGTCTCGGTCATCAGGGTCTTTCGGTTTCGAGGGACGTCTCCCTCATGTGTGTTGCGAGGCGGTTTTACCCCCCTCTGTCACTGCGTGACATCTCCCCCACAAGGGGGGGAGTGGTTTCCTTCTCTGCTCCCCAGCGGGGAGAAGATGCCCGAAGGGCAGATGAGGGGGGCGGCTTGCGAGACAGTGGCTTCGTCGATTATGGCTTCGCCCCCCTCATCCGGCGCTACGCGCCACCTTCTCCCCGCTGGGGAGAAGAGGGCCGCAGCCGCCCTTCCAATTACTCCGTCGCAGCACCGCCACCGACACGCGCGGCTCGGCCGCCGCGGCGGCCGCCGCCGGTGGAGGCGGGGGATGCGGCCGGGGCTGCGTGGGCGCCGCCTTCGGCGGGCTTGTAGTCGCGGTAGGTCTTGATCCAGTTGTAGCAGTTCTCGTCGGTGCCGTTCAGCACGTTGGCGGCGCGGACGGCTTCCATCTCCTGCGGGCGGCAGGGGTTCATGATGGCGGATGTCATGCCGGCGCCGATGACCATGGGGATGAAGCCGGCATTGATGCCATGGCGATGGGGCAGGCCGAAGGAGATGTTGGAGAGGCCGCAGGTGGTGTTGACCTTCAGCTCTTCGCGCAGCCGGCGGATGAGGGCAAAGACCTGCAGGCCGGCAGAGCCGATGGCGCCGATCGGCATGACGAGCGGGTCGACGACGATGTCATGCGGCTTGATGCCGTAATCCATGGCGCGCTCGACGATCTTCTTGGCAACGGCGAAGCGCACGTCCGGATCCTGCGAAATGCCGGTCTCGTCGTTGGAGATGGCAACGACCGGGACATTGTACTTGGCGCAGAGCGGCAGGATGGCTTCGAGCTTTTCTTCCTCGCCGGTGACCGAATTGACCAGCGGGCGACCCTTGGCGACCTTCAGTGCTGCCTCGATGGCGGCCGTGACGGATGAGTCGATAGCGAGTGGCACGTCGACGAGGCCCTGGACGATTTCCATGGTCTGGACGAGCAGGCCCGGCTCGGTTTCGTTCGGGTTGACGGAGGTCACGCCGGCATTGATGTCGAGCATGGTGGCGCCAGCGGCGACCTGTTCCAGCGCATCCTTGATGACGGTCTCGAAATTGCCGGCCTGCATTTCGGCGGCGAGCTTCTTGCGACCCGTCGGGTTGATGCGCTCGCCGATGACGCAGAAGGGCTGGTCGAAACCGATGATGATTTCCTTGGTGGCGGATGCGACGATGGTGCGGGTCATTTCAGTCCTCCGGTCGATGCCGGCTCTCGCACGGCGGAAATAGGATGTGCCGGCAATTGCCGGGAAAAAGCAATGCGGTCAGTGGGTCTGCGAGTGGGCCGCGCGGCCGGCCATTTCCTGCTGGTCCTGGACGGGATCGGCGCCAATTTCGCGCATGCGCTGGGCGGCGATGTCGTCGGCGCGGGCATGTTCGCGCTTCCAGGGCTGGCGCCCCTTGAGGATGCCGGATTCATGCACGATTTCGGCGACATATTCCTCCTGGCGATAGGCCATGACATGCACGCCGGAGACGCCCTCGATCTCCTTCACCTCGTTGATGATGTCGATGCAGAGCTGCTTGCCTTCCTTCTTCTGGTCCTGTGCGCCTTCGAGGCGGGCGATCACATGGTCCGGAATGTGGATGCCTGGCACGTTGGAGCGGATCCACTTGGCGGTCTTGGCAGAGGCGAGCGGGCCGACGCCGACGAGGATGTAGCATTTTTCGTGAAAGCCGAGGTCGCGGACCTTCGCCATGTAATCGCGGAACATCGGCACGTCGAAGCAGTACTGGCTCTGGACGAACTGGGCGCCGGCCTCGATCTTCTTGCCCAGACGATAGGGGCGGAAGTCGTAAGGGGGCGCAAAGGGGTTGATGGCGGCGCCGAGGAAAACCTTTGGCGGAGTGGTCAGCTTGCGGCCAGAGAGGAATTTCGATTCGTCGCGCATGGTGCGCACGGTTTCCAAGAGCGACATGCAGTCGAGGTCGAAGACGGGCTTGGCGCCCGGCTGGTCGCCGGCCTGAACGCCGTCGCCCGTCAAGCACATGATGTTGGCGACACCCATGGCGGCCGCCCCCAGCACGTCGCCCTGGATCGCGATGCGGTTCTTGTCGCGGCAGGCGATCTGCATGATCGGGGCGTAGCCCATGCGGGTCAGAAGCGCGCAGATGCCGACGGAGGACATGTGGCAATTGGCGCCTGACGCGTCGACCGCATTGATGCCGTCGACCCAGCCGTCGAACACTTTGGCGCGCTCGTATACGTCTTCCGGATCGGCGCTGTCAGGCGGGTTGAGTTCAGCGGTAACGGCAAACTCGCCGCGGCGCAGAACGCGCTCCAGGCGGCCGAGGGAGGAATGGCCGGGCAGGGGATCGAGTGGCAGGTGGACGCCAAGCGGATTTTCGTCGATCTGGGCCATGCTCTCAGACTTCCTTTGCCGTCTGTTTTTCCCGCTCGGCGGCGGCTTCTGCCGTGACGCGCAGCCAGGAGGATGTTTCGCGCAGTGACTGGTTGACCGGCTTCTGCACCTTCAGGATCGCGTCGCCTGCGACCATGTTGCGCGAGCCGTTCCAGGCCTGGACCCAGACGCAGGGCATGTCGGGCTCGACCTCGCAATTGCCATTGGCGCGCACGCCCCCGCAGGGGCCGTTGCGCAGCTGCTTCGGACAGTTCATCGGGCAGGACATGCCGGTCGAAGACAGCACGCACTGGCCGCACATGCGACAGTCGAAGAGCAGGCCCTTCACATTGCGCTCGACGAAGGTGACCGGGGTCTCGACGCGGTTATAGCCGAGCTTCTTCCAGACCGGATGGAGGAAGAGGAAGGCATTGGCGAAATTGCGGTAGAACCATTCGAGGAAGCGCGAATTGCGCACGGCCCAGAGCCGGATGGTGTAGGAGCGACGGGCGCGGCGATTGGGAGACACGCCTGCCGGTGTGAAGGCGCCGGTCTTGGCCTTGGCGGCCGGGGCGGCATTGCCTTTTTTCGGCGGGCCGGGGTCGACGAGTACGGGTTCAGCCATTGTCGCGACCTCCGGCATGGACGAGAGCGACGAGGCGGGCCTTGTCGTAAGCGGCCTCGATTTCGGCGGCAGCGGTTTCGGCCTCGGCTTCGAGGTCGTCACCGACCGGGACCGGATCGGCCTTGCGCCAGTCGGCGAGATAGGCGTCGGTTTCGGCAGCGCCTGAGCGCATGGCGGCCATGTCGATCGCCTCGGTGAAGCGCAGCGAGAGCTCGCGCTTAGCCGATTTGCGACCCTGCTTGACGATGACCTGAGCGGGAATATCCCGCCAGAAAACGACGATCTTGTCTGCCATGCCACTCTCTCCCTTTGACGGCAGAATGCACGGGGGGCATTCGCCGGACTGCGCTTTTCACGACGTCGCTTGTCGCCAAAAACGACGCTGCTGCGAGTCCCGGTGTTTTTACCAGATTCGCCGCGTGACGCCGCACCAGATCCAGGACCAGAGTGTCGGCGGGAAGCGGAGCGCCGAGGGGCCGTCGGGCGTCTGCGGGGCAAGGCGGCCGGCAAGCGCGTCTTCGAGGGATCGGCGTGTGATATCGAGGGAGGCGATGGTCAGCAGTAGCGGGTAGGTGGAGATGAAATCGGCTGATGCAGGCCGGGTGCGAACCTCGTAGAGCGTGCCGCCAGTGTCGGTGCCGGCATCAACGAGGTGGAGCGTGGCGCCGAAGTTCTCAGCATCGTTTTCGCGCAGCGACCAATAACCGCCCATCTGGCCGCGATAGTTGGGATTGATGCCGGCATGCAGATTGATGACCGGGCAGGGCATGGCCGCGAGTTGCTTTCCCGACATGAGGCGGGTGGAGACGAGCAGGATGGCGCCGGGGCCGATCTGCTCGATCAGGTCCTTTGTCTCCGCTGCATTGATAGAGGTGACGGGGTGGATCGGGATGGTGTCCGGCAGCACGCGATCAAACCCATGAAGGCTCAGCAGTTCAGCGACGCGGCGGTCGGCGAGGCGGCGCAGAAGGCGGGCGGCGACCATGGTGCCGAGCTGGCCTGATGCGGCGACCCAGCCCAGCTTTCTGGCGCGGCGGCGGGTGATCTCGCCCTTGCCCTCGGCATTTTCCAGGATGACATGAACATCCATGCCGGATTTCACGAGATGCTGGACGACGATGGTCGGATTGAGGCCGCCGGCGGTCATGACGACCACCGGGCGGCGCAAGGTGTCCGTAACGGGCTGAGACATCAGACGACGAGCGAGACGACGGCGACTGCGGTGTAGACGACGAAGCCCGCGATCATCAGCGACAGGATGCCGATGACGCAGCCAGCGAGGACGCCGAGGCCATCACGCTGGGAATGCGCAAAGCCGAGGACGGCAAGCGCAAAGGCCGGCGGCCAGTTGCCGAGCGGGATGGGCAGGAAGACGACGATCGCAAGGATCAGGGCCAAGACACCGATGACCCGTTCAGCGAAGCGGCTTTCAAACAGCCAGAAGCGCGGGATGACCAGCTTTTCGGCCCAGCGCATCCAGGGAACAAGACGCTTGACGATCGCCTCGAAGGTTTGCGGCTCTACGCCGTAATCGCTGACGACGCGGGGAAAGAAGACCCGGCCACCGGGCGACATGGCCATCTGCCAGGCGACGAAGACCAGCGGCAGGCCGAGGATGAAGGTGCTGCCGGGCGGCAGGGGCACGAGATTGGGGAGCGCAAAGACCAGGAGGAAGGCGCCGAAGGAGCGGTCCTGAAGGGCGATCGCGATGTCGCGGATCGTCACCTTGCGCTCCGTCGTGCGGGCCAGACGGACCAGAAGGTCCGAAAGGTTTTCGGGATGATTGTGTTCACGCGCAGTGACGAGACCCGCCACCCATGTTTCCGCCCTGTCGGTCATGCCTGATTCTCTTGGTTTTTGTTGACCTAGCCCCAAGTTTGCACGGGGATATTACAGGGGGATTAAAAGCCGGCTGGGTCGCAGTTCACGCTTTTGGGAATGGTGAAGGGAGGGTGAAGAATGGGTGGTCAGGTCCTCATCGACGCTTGACCCATGTGCCTACCGGTGATTGTTTTTGCGAAACGGAGACACGACTTTCGATGGGTGACGACATTTCTAATTCTTCCAAGGCGGTGACGCCTGCTCATCCGAACCCATGGAAGCAGATGACGACTTTTGAGCGGGTGTTCCTCAGTCTGTTTCTCGCTGCTCTGGTGGCGTTTGTGGTGCTTGTCTCCGTCTTCTGGTCATGGAAAGCGGTCGGGCTCATTTTTCTGGCTATCGTGCTTTCACGCGTCCCATTTCTGATGCTTCTCCAACTCGCTTTTATCGCCTTCCTCATTCTGGCTCTCGGCTGGATGCTAGCCTCGACGATGTGACCGACGGAGATATGGAATTATCCGAATAGGCGCCTGCCTTGATTTTTCCTTGCTTCTTTGCGAGCCAGAAAGGGTCGGAACAGACGGGGACTCAGGATGACTGCAACTCTTCAACGCTCCACAGCTGTCGTGGCCGTGCTGGTCGCGGTGACGCTTGGCCTTTCCTCCTGCGGCAACACGATCCGCGGGATTGGCAATGATCTCGGCAATGCGGTGGATGCGACGCAGGATGCCGGGCGTAGCGTTGCCAATTCGGTGCGCTGAGACGCCAGGCTATCTGGTCGGATAATCGTCAGGCGGCAGACGCCGAAAGGCGGGCGGCTGCGACGAGTTCGGGTTGGAGATCGCCGTAGCCGGTGAAGCGGTATTCGTAATCCAGCTTCAAATAGTCTGCAGCCCATTTTGCCTTGGCTTGCAATTCGGCGTCCTCGGTCTGGGCGAGGTAGACGATCTTCGTGTAATTGCCGAAGACCATATCTCGCAGTTCGGGATGGCGGTCGAGCTTTAGGGGTTCGATGACGAAGGCCTCGAACTGGCGGGTGATGAGATCTGTCAGATAGAAGGCGGTGAATTCCGTTTCGCATTCGGCGAGGAATTTTTCCGTGCCGGAAAAGAAGGCATAGCAATGCGGACCTGACAGCCGCTCGATGCCTTCCTCGCGACAGATCTTGTCGACTTCACCCTGGGTGCCGCATTCCGCATAGCCGATGAAGATGTTGTCGTGGCCTGCGGCCCGGGCTTCCGCGATCTTTTCTCGCAAGGCAGGTGCGATGCGGTCTGGCCAGACATGCCAGATGGCGGGCAGGCATTCGAGCGTCAGATGGTCGAGGCCGTTGAGGGCTTTTACGGCCAGAATCTCGCGCGCAATCGCGCCGCACGCAATCACGTGAACCTTTTCCGATTTCGCGCGTTGTTCCATCGCAATCCACTCGTTACCAGACAGAAGGTACATTCACATGATGGCGAAAAAACTGACAGTCGGCGCAGCCCTCGTTCTCACCGTCTTCGCACTGTCGTCTTGCGGCAATACGATCCGCGGCGTTGGCCAGGATGCGGCGAATACCGTTGACGCGACGCAGAACGCTGCGAACAACGTCGACGCCGCCGCCTCCCGCTAAGCGCATCCGCGCGGGGGACACCGCCATGAGCGCAGCTAAATCAGGAGAGGGAGCATGACGCTCACGACCATCGCAAAGGCCAGTGCCATCTATATGCTGGCGGCCATCCTGTATGCCGGCGGGCATGTTGCCTGGCAAACCATGGCAACGTCCCCTCAGGGCGAGTATTACGCAGAAGCCGGCCTTTAAAAGGGCCGGCTTCGCCGTTTTCAGACTCAGGCGCGTGCGCCCATGCTGTTGTGCTTGCGGCTGATGAATTCCTTGGCCGTTTCGACCGCCACGGCTGCATCGCGGCAATAGGCATCGGCGCCGACGGCCTTGCCGAATTCCTCGTTGAGCGGCGCGCCGCCTACCAGCACGACGTAATCGTCGCGAATGCCCTTTTCCTTCATCGTGTCGATCACGACCTTCATGTAGGGCATGGTGGTGGTGAGCAGCGCCGACATGCCGAGAATGTCAGGCTTTTCGCGTTCCAGAGCTTCCAGGTAGTTTTCGACCGGATTGTTGATGCCGAGGTCAATGACGTCGAAGCCAGCGCCTTCCATCATCATGCCGACCAGGTTCTTGCCGATATCGTGAATGTCGCCCTTGACGGTGCCGATGACCATCTTGCCCTGCTTCGGGGCGCCGGTTGCGGCGAGGAGCGGACGCAGAATTGTCATGCCGGCCTTCATCGCGTTGGCCGAGAGCAAGACTTCCGGCACGAAGAGAATGCCGTCGCGGAAGTCGATGCCGACGATGCGCATGCCTTCGACGAGTGCCTGGGTGAGGATGTCATAGGGCGCCCAGCCGCGTTCGAGCAGGATGTTCGTCGCTTCTTCAATCTCTTCCTTGAGGCCGTCATAGAGGTCATCATGCATCTGCTGCACGAGCTCTTCGTCGGAGAGTTCGGAAAGAATGATGTCGTCTTCGGCCATGGTGGTGCTTCCCGCTTCTTTTTCAACGCGATTCCGGTCGCGCCGGGCATGAGACTGCCCGATCGAAAGTTAAACCTCAAGTTCGTGAAAAACTCTTTTCGATTACGACGCGGCGGCAGTGAAAAGCGACGGTGGCAGACAAGTGATGGAAAAGCCGATGTCTGCATGACGCAAGTCGTTGGCGCATAAAGGATGGTTTCACAAGCGGATTGGATTAGCATAATGGAGGAGAGAAGCAGCGCGGACGAGCGCTCGAGCGAGGAAGCAGACATGGACGACATCACGGCAGAACCGGGCGCAGGCCGCCGCCAGCGCGGCGAAGGACGAGGGGCTGCGGCCCGAAGGGCATCGCGCAGCGGCGGCGGTGCCGGTCCGTCCATGCCTTACATCACCCGCAAGATTCAGCCGTATAACGTGCTGGATGAAGAAGGCCTTCAGCTGATCGAGCGCAATGCCGACACCGTGCTGGAGGAAATCGGCATCGAGTTCCGCGAGGATGCCGAGGCGCTGGAGCTCTGGAGACAGGCTGGCGCCGACGTCAAAGGCGAGCGGGTGCATTTCCCGAAGGGTCTGTGCCGCGAACTTCTGAAAACGGCCCCTTCCGAATTCACCTGGCATGCCCGCAATCCCGAGCGCAGTGTGCGGATCGGCGGCAATGCCACCGTGTTTGCGCCGGTCTATGGTTCGCCCTTCGTCCGCGATCTCGAAGGCGTTCGTCGTTATGCGACGCTTGAGGATTTCCGCAACTTCGTGAAGCTCGCCTATATGGCGCCGTCGATGCATTCGTCGGGCGGCACGGTCTGCGAACCGGTCGACATTCCGGTGAACAAGCGTCACCTCGACATGGTCTACAGCCATATCAAATATTCCGACAAGCCGTTCATGGGTTCGGTCACGGCACCGGAGCGGGCGGAAGATTCGGTCGCCATGGCGAAGCTCGTCTTCGGTGACGATTTCGTCGAAAACAACTGCGTCATGCTGAACCTGATCAACGCCAACTCGCCGATGGTCTTCGACGAGACCATGCTGGGTGCAGCCAAGGTCTATGCGCGCCATAATCAGGCTTCGGTAATCTCGCCGTTCATCCTGTCGGGCGCCATGAGCCCGGTAACGGTTGCCGGCACACTGACGCAGATCCTTGCAGAAGTTCTGGCGGGTGCCTCGTTCACGCAGTTGATCCGTCCGGGCGCGCCGGTTCTCTTCGGCACATTCGCCGCTTCGATCTCGATGCAGTCGGGTGCACCGACCTTCGGCACGCCGGAGCCGGCATTGGTGTCCTATGGTGCCGCCCAGCTTGCGCGTCGCATGGGTCTGCCTTTCCGTACCGGCGGTTCGCTCTGTGCGTCGAAGGTTCCGGATGCGCAGGCCGCCCATGAGAGCGCCAATACGCTCAACATGACGCTGCTTGCCGGTGCGAACTTCGTTCTGCATGCGGCTGGCTGGCTCGAAGGCGGCCTCGCCGCCTGCTACGAGAAGTTCATGATCGACCAGGATCAGCTCGGCATGATGCAGAAGATGGCACAGGGCGTTGATCTGACCGAAGACGGCCAGGCGATGGACGCGATCCGGGAAGTGGGTCCGGGCGCGCATTATCTCGGCTGCGCCCATACGCAGGCGAATTTCCAGACGGCTTTCTATCGCTCGGCGCTTGCCGACAACAACTCCTTCGAACAGTGGGAGATCGAGGGTCGCAAGCGCATCGAGGATCGGGCCAACGTGCTCTGCCGCTCTTGGCTCGACAGTTACGAGGCCCCGGCGCTCGATCCTGCCATCGACGAGGCGCTGCTTGCCTATATCGCGAGCCGCAAGAACTCGATGCCCGACGCCTTCACCTGAAAGGGTCCCGTTGCCAGGGAGCAAGGCGGAGCCAACCAGGTCGCCGACATGATCCAGAAGGAGGTCTGGCGACCGCATTACAAGATCGAGGGGCCGCGGTGAGCGGCCCTTCGGGCGTTTTGGGCAGGCTCGATCCGGCGCTGGCGGCATCCGGTCTGTCGTGTCGTGGGGTGGTGCGTTTTGGCGCGCAAGAGCAGGGGCCGTCTTTGGCTGACGGCCGGCCCGCGGCGGCTGTCGTGCTGATCGGTGTTGTCGGCGGTGCCATGTGGCCGGTGTTCGACGCCTGGCGTGCGACGCAGGTGGACGGGGGCGGATCCGATCCGCTCGATCGCTGGTCGAAGATCGTCATCGACGGCGTGGCCGAGGATTTCGGGGCTTACGCCTGTTATCCGTCAGAGGCGCCTTACCAACCGTTTCAGGCATGGGCGATGAAGGCGGAAGGGCTGAAAGCCTCGCCGCTCGGGATCCTCATGCATCCTCGCTTTGGGCTGTGGCACAGCTATCGCGGCGCGCTGTTGTTTGGAGAGTGGGACGAGGAGGTCGCAGCGCCTTTGGCGTTCACTCATCCCTGCGATCGCTGTCTGGAGAAGCCTTGCCTGTCCTCCTGTCCTGTCGATGCCATCAGGCCCGGCGGCTTTGATGTTGTCGGCTGTCGCCAGCATCTGGCGGGCCCTGTGGGGCAAAGGGGCTGCATGATCTCAGGGTGTCTGGCGCGCAATGCCTGTCCGGTTGGCGCCGAATACTGCTATCCGCCGGACCAGCTCCGTTTTCACATGCGGACGCTGAAACTGCCCACATAAGGGACTGAGTTGATTTCGGGGATATCCGGTATGCGGCCTTCACAATGTCAGGAATCATCGCCAAGAACGGGTTCACTCAAGGACCCGTGGAATTCCCTGCATGCGCAAGAGCCTTTCTCTCCTCGGCCTTCTGATCGGCCTGCTGCTGCCTTCACTGGCGTTTGCGGCTTGCGAGCAGATGCGCGAGGGGGCCACGACCTATCTTGCTTGTCGCTTTGATCCGACGCGTGAGGATGTGCGCCTGCATCTCGCCGGACCCGATGGTGCGGCCTATGGCGGGTTTGTTGACCTTCGGCGGCAGCTCTGGGCGGAGCGGCGGGTGCTGACATTTGCGATGAATGCCGGCATGTATCACGACGATCTCTCGCCGGTCGGTTACTTCGCCGAATATGGCAAGGTGCTGAAGCCGGCGGTAGCCGGAGGTGGATGGGGGAATTTTCACCTGCTGCCGAACGGGGTTTTCCTGATCAAGGACGGCAAGGCTTCCGTGATGGAGACCAAAGCCTTTGTCGCGAGTGGCGTCGTGCCGGATTTCGGCACGCAGTCCGGGCCGATGCTGGTCATCGACGGCAAGCTGCATCCGAAGTTTCTGGCCGACAGCGACAGCTTCAAGATCCGCAACGGCGTCGGTGTCGACGACCGCGGGCAGGTCCACATGGTCGTCTCACGGGTGCCGGTGCGCTTCTATGATTTTGCGGTGTTTTTCCGCGACCGTCTCGGTGTGGCCAACGCGCTTTATCTCGATGGGACGATATCGAGCGTGTTCATCGCCGAGGACAAGCGGATGGACCGGCTGTTTCCCATGGGGCCGATCCTCTCGGTCAGTATGCCGATCCCGCAGTAAGGCTGGGGTCAGACGGCCGCCTTCGGATAGGCGCGTTCCAGGCCACCGGAGCGGTTGAGGCCGGTGCGGAACGAGGCAAAGGCCGGATGCTGGCTGGAGCGGGCGGCTTCCATCAGGCGGATCTGGAGACGGGCCGGGGCATTGTCGCCGATCCATTCGCCTGCGCGCTCAAGCTTCAGCGAATTGAGAAAGCGGGCTTCCGAGGCAATTTCGAGATAGACATAGAGGCCCTCGAGCAGGGCGTCATCCTGGGCCGGGTTCTCGAAGATCAGCTTCAGGAAGGCCTGATCCGGCTCCTGCAGGGAGGCGATCTTGGCAGCGACGGTGTCGCGATCCGGAAAGGCGGACATGGGTTTACTCCCTCACATGGTCAAGGCTACCGGACAGGGGCAGACCCCGATCCATTAGGATGAGCTACACCACAACAAGTTTGCCCGAGGCTTGCTGCGATGATTTGAGGGCGTGGCGTCACTCGTGGCGGAGCGCGTCGATCGGGTTCATCTGGGCGGCGCGGCGGGCGGGGAAATAGCCGAAGACCATGCCGATCGCCGCCGAAAAGGCGAAGGCCAGCAGGATGATCGAGGGGCTGGCGACGAACGGGACCGACATCAGGGAGACTGCCGTATAGGCGATGCCAAGGCCAAGCGCGATGCCGACCACGCCGCCGAAGACGGAGAGCGTCACGGCTTCGACGAGGAACTGCATCAGCACCTGACGCTCGACCGCGCCGATCGCCAGCCGGATGCCGATCTCGCGGGTGCGCTCGGTGACCGAGACCAGCATGATGTTCATGATGCCGATGCCGCCGACGAGCAGGGAGACGGCGGCGACTGCCCCCAGCAGGCCGGTCATCAGCGTCGTGGTGCCGGTGAGGGTGGCTGCCATCTGGGTCATGTCGTTGACGGAAAAGTCGTCGTCGCGGCCGGCGACGATCTTGCGGCGCTCGCGCAGCAGGCGCTCCACATCGGCCTGGACCTTGGCCGTGGACACGCCGTCTTCCGCCGACAGCATGATGCTGGAGACATCCGTCGAGCCGCCGATGCGGCGCTGGAAGACCTTGAGCGGCATCATGACGACATCGTCCTGGTCGCTGCCCATGCCGCTCTGGCCCTTCTTGGCGAGAATGCCGATCACCTGGCAGGCGACATTGCCGACTCGGATCGTCTGTTCAATGGCGGGCGTCGAGCCGAAGAGCTTGGAGCGGACGGTTTCGCCGACGAGGCAAACGGCTTGGCCGCCGCGCTCTTCGGACGCCAGGAAGGTACGGCCGGAGGCCAGTTCCCAGTTTTGGGCGATCAGGTAATCGTCTCCAGAGCCGATGATCGAGGTCTGGCGGCTCTGGCCGCTGAAGATGACGGTCTGGCTGGACTGGTTGATGGCGGCCACGGCGCGCAGGCCGGGGATCTGCTCGCGGATTGCCTCGATATCCCGGATGGTGAACTTCTTGGCATCGGTGGCTGCACGGCCCGGTCCGAACTGGCCGGGACGGACGAAGAGCAGGTTGGTGCCGAGCTTTGAGATTTCGCTCGTGACCTGGGCGGTCGTGCCATTGCCGATCGTGACCATGGCGATGACGGCGGCAACGCCAATGACGACGCCGAGCACGGTGAGGAAGGAGCGCAGAAGGTTGCGGCGGATGGCGCGCAGCGCCAGTTTCAGGGTTTCACCGAACATGGGCACGTGCCTCTTCGATCCCGCTGTCGGACTGGATATGGCCGTCGACGAAACGCAGGGTTCGCTTCGCATAAGCGGCGATATCGTCTTCGTGGGTGACCATGATCACCGTGATGCCGTGGTCGCGGTTGAGGCCGGTGATGAGTTCCATGATCTCGCGGCTGGTCTTGGTGTCGAGATTGCCGGTCGGTTCATCGGCAAGCAGCACGGCGGGGCTGGTGACGATCGCGCGGGCAATCGCCACGCGCTGCTGCTGGCCGCCGGACAGTTCCTGGGTCGTGTGGTTTTCGCGGCCGGCGAGGCCGACCTGCGACAGCGCCTTCAGCGCGCGCGCCCGCCGTTCACGCCCGTCCATGCCGCGATAGACCAGCGGCAATTCGACATTTTCGACCGCCGAGGTGCGGGCGAGCAGGTTGAAGCCCTGGAAGACGAAACCCAGCATGTGGCGGCGGAGCAACGTGTATTGCGCGCGGTCGAAGCCTGACGTGTCTATGCCTTGAAAGAAATACTGGCCTGATGTCGGCACATCGAGGCAGCCGAGGATGTTCATGGCGGTGGATTTGCCGGAGCCGGACGGGCCCATGATCGCGACGAATTCGTTGCGCTCGATCGACAGGTCAACCCGGTCGAGGGCGCGGATGGTTGCCTCGCCGCGTCCATAGATGCGGGAGATCTGGCGAAATTCGAGGAGCGGGGAGGAGGCCATGGCGCGCCTTAGCCGTTGCGGACGGCCTGGTCGGTGATGACCTGGTCGCCCTCCTTGACATCACCCTTGACGACGACCGTGTTCTGGCCGTCGGAGGCGCCAATCTCGATGTTGACGGCGACGGGTACTCCACTACGCAGCAGCCAGATGGTGCGCTCGCTGCCCTCGGGTTCGGGCGCACTTTGCGGGGCCTCACGGGGCGGGCGGAAGAGGCTGAAGACGCCGCTGCCGCCGCCCGTGGTCTCCGTCGCGGTGGTCGCCGGCGGGGAATAGCGCAGCGCGGCATTGGGCATCAGCAGTCCGTTCTTCACTGACTGGACGACGATGTCGGCGGTCGCGGTCATACCCTGACGCAGGAGAAGGTCGTCATTGGATACGGAGAGAATGCCCTTGTAGGTGACGACGTCGCTCACGGTTTCGGCAGCGTAGCGGATCGAGGTGATCTCGGCGGGGAAGCGCTGGTCGGGAAAGGCGTCGACCGTGAAGGTGGCTGCCTGGCCGACGGCGACCTGACCGACATCGGCCTCGTCGATCGAGACCTGCAGCTCCATCTGGCGCAGATCGCCGGCCAGGGTGAAGAGGGTCGGGGCCTCGAGCGAGGCTGCAACCGTGGCGCCGGTGTCGACATTGCGCGCGAGAACGATGCCATCAATCGGCGAGACGATGGTTGCCTTGGACACCGAGAGCTTTGCCTGTTCGAGGGCGGCTTCCGCAGAGATGACATCGGCTTCGGCGCTCTGGCGCGCGGCGGACGCCGCCTGGTACGTATACTCGGCGGTGTCGAGATCCTGCTGGGTGGAGACGCGGCTGGAGACGAGTGTGGTCTGGCGGTCGAGCTTGGACTTGGCGGATTGTTCGTCGGCGCGGGCCTTGGAGACCGAGGCGCGGGCGGACGCGAGGGCCGCCTCCTTGGCCTTCAGGTCGGCATTCAGCTTGTCGGTGTCGAGGCGCGCCAGCACGTCGCCTTTCTTCACCTCGCTGTTGAAATCGGCAAGCACCTCGCGGACCGTACCAGACTGTTCCGAGGAAACGTCGACCTGAACGGTCGGCTCCACGGATCCGGTTGCCGTGACGACCACGGTCAGGTCGCCAGGCTTCAACTCCGCGGTGGTATAGCTGACGGTGGTTCCGCCCGCCGACCAGAGATAGGCACCGTAACCGAGGCCGAGGATCGCAAGCAGACCAAGGAGACGCAGGCCCCAGCGGGCCTTCGGACGCGCGGCACTGGCCAGCATTGCCTTCAGCTCTTCCGTCTCGGACGAGGTCTTGGGGTTCGGGTTGTCGCTCACGTCTGCTCCGTCACAATCATTCTGCTTTCCCGGACCTTGGACCAGGCCGGCGCCAAGCCCCTTGATCGGTATCAAAGGCATCAGGTTCCATGGCTATGCAGATAGACTTTCGGCGGGGAAAGGACAGTGAAAGATTGGTAAGGTTGGGAGGAGGGGTCTGTCGGACGCAAGGCAGACAGGCTGTGGCGGAAGAGGTGGGATTCGAACCCACGGTACGGTCTCCCGCACGCCGGTTTTCAAGACCGGTTCCTTAAACCACTCGGACACTCTTCCGGACGGGTGCGTTATGCGCAAAGCCGTCGAACTTGGCAAGAGTGATTGTCGCTTGAAAAGTGGGTTCAGGTGGGGAGCGCGCGACCTCGCTGAGGTCCAATTCGGCAATCGGATCCGGCTCCTGCGTCATTAACCATGCGCTAACCATGATTGAAGCTTTCGGGCGTCCGGGATCGTTCAAATTGTGACTTTTCCCATTTTGGCCATTTTTACACAGGCTTCATTGCGCGCAAGTGAGCGGGGCATGGGGGCCTCGCAGATGGGGCGCGATGTCAGCATGCCTCGCTGATCTGAAGTGGGACAGATGCAGTTTTCGATGCGTGGCCTGATGGCCAATTCGGGGAAGTGGTTCGGACTGGTGCTTCTCTGCGCCTTCACCGCCTCCTGTTCGACCACCAAGACGGCCGAGAAGCCGAAGCGGTCGAAGGAGTATTTCGCCGAATCGATCTATGGCGTGAAGGCAAGCCCGCGTCTCGTCGCGAGCGGTCCGGTGCCGAAGGGCGGCGGGCGCTATATGGTCGGCAAGCCCTATGTGGTGAAGGGCAAGACCTTCGTGCCGAAGGAAAATCCCGGCTATGACAAGGTCGGCGTTGCCTCCTGGTACGGCGATGCCTTTCATGGGCGGATGACGGCGAATGGCGAGCTCTACGACAAGGAGCATCTGTCTGCGGCCCATCCGACGCTGCCGCTACCGAGCTATGCGCGGGTTACCAATCTGAACACCGGCAGCTCTGTCATCGTGCGCATCAATGACCGTGGCCCGTTCCACAAGGGCCGGATCATCGACCTGTCGCGCAAGACTGCCGACATGCTGGACATGAAGCATAGCGGCACGGGAGAAGTGCGGGTGCAGTATATCGGCCCGGCCCGCATGGACGGGCATGACATGCCCTATCTCATGGCGTCCTATACCCGTAAGGGCGATCGCGGCCCGGTCGTGGATCCGGGCGGCCAGATCGCATCGGGCGTGATGGTCGCGTCGAACGACGCAGCCGCACCGCAATACCAGCCGCCTGTCGCCACGACCTATCAGACGGCACTGTCCGGCTCGACCCCGAGCGGCGGGGCGGCCAGCCAGACGCTCGACGCGCAGCTTCTGATGCAGGGTGGCCAAGGCGTTGCCGCCGGTGGCGTGGTTTCCGGCGAGAGCTTTGCAGCTCTTCCCGATTTCGGGCCAATGCCCATGCCGCGACCGCATCACATCGATGGTTACGATGGTTCGGGTTATGCGGCAGCCTATGTCGAGGCCGAGCCGCAGGCAGGCGCGCTTGCCTTCGATGCCATTCTCGTGCGCAATGACAGCCTCACCGAGCACTCGATTCTCTCCTCGGTCGCCAAGGGTGGCATCAAGCTCTCCAGGGGGCGCTGACCGCCCCGGCGGCAGCACAGGAGAGGCCGTGTGCCCCGCAGCTGAAGTGTGATCATGCGTCGTCCTTTTCCCGTCCTGCTGCTCGTTTCGATCCTTGGCTTTGCCGGATTTGCCGCTAAGGCGCAGACACCGGCCGCTTCGGCTCCACAGTTGATCGAGACCAAGGCTGCGCAAGTCTATCTGGTCGAGGCGTCGACAGGCACGGTGCTGCTCTCGAAGGGCGAACGGCAGAGTTTTGCACCTGCATCGCTTGCCAAGCTGATGACACTGGAAGTGGTGTTTGACGCATTGAAGAAGGGCGAGATCCGGCCCGACACAATTTATCCAGTTTCCGAATATGCCTGGCGAACGGGCGGTGCGCCGTCCCGTACCTCCACCATGTTTGCGGCGGTCAAAAGCCAGGTGCCGGTCGCGGATCTGGTCAAGGGCATTGCTGTACAGACGGCGAATGACGGTTGCCTTATCATCGCCGAGGGTATGGAAGGCTCCGAGGCGAAGTTCGTCGAGCGGATGAATGCCCGGGCCGCCGAGCTCGGGCTTGCCGACAGCCGCTTCGGCAATGCCACGGGCCTGCCGCATCCCGACAATCGCTCGACGCTCTACGATCTGGTGAAGCTGTCGCGGCATCTCGCCTCGACCTATCCGGATCTCTACCAGACGTTCAGCCTGCCGGAATTCGAGTGGAACAAGATCCTGCAGCGCAACCGCAATCCGCTTTTGGGCTTCGGCGCGGATGGGCTGGGAACCGGCTTTGCCGAGGGCAGTGGTTTTGCCATGGTCGCCTCGATGGAACGGGGCGGGCGCCGGCTGTTCCTCGGGGTGAGCGGGATCGCGACCGACAAGGAGCGGACGGATGAGGCGCTGCGGCTGCTCAACTGGGGTTTCGACAGTTTCGAGATGCGCACGCTGTTCAAGGCCGGCGAGGTGATCGGCGAGGCGAGCGTCTATGGCGGGGCGCAGTCGACGGTGCCGCTGGTGGCGGCCGCGCCGGTCGAGGTCTATGTGCCCGTCAACAATCCCGAGCGGCTGCAAGCGCGCATCGTCTATCGCTGGCCGCTCAATCCGCCGGTCGCGGCGGACCGTGAGATCGCAACGCTCAATATCCTCTCAGGTGACCGTCCGCTGGTCAGCGTGCCGCTGAAGAGCGGACAACGCGTCGAGGTGGGGACGCTGCGTCAGCGGGCCTGGGATGCACTGATCGAGCTCCTGTTCTTCTGGATCTGACGAAAATCTGCAGCGCCCGGGTGCTTCACGGTTTCGCTTGCGGTCATCTTGGGTTAGAGCCGTAGGCAAGCCCGCAAGGGCGCAATCTGGAACGCCGCTGGCGGGAAGAAGGCAAGCATTGACGACGGCGCGCGGATTGTTCGTGACTTTCGAGGGAGGCGAGGGGGCCGGGAAATCGACCCAGATCCGCCTGCTTGCGGAAGCCCTGCGCGCGCGCGGCCACACCGTGGTGACGACGCGTGAGCCGGGGGGCTCGCCGGGGGCCGAGGCGTTGCGGCATGTGCTGCTTTCCGGTGCGGCCGAGCCTTTCGGCGTGCGCATGGAAGCGCTGCTGTTTGCCGCTGCCCGGGCCGATCATCTCGATTGCGTGATCCGTCCGGCTCTGTCGCGCGGCGAGATCGTGCTGTGCGACCGTTTCGTTGATTCCTCCCGGGTCTATCAGGGTGTGACCGGCAATATCGAGCCGCCGCTGATGGCGGCACTCGAGCGCGTCTCGATCGGGGCGACCATGCCGGATGTAACGCTGGTGCTCGATCTGCCGGCCGATGTCGGCCTGCAAAGGGCGCGACGCAGGGCCGGGGCTTCGACCGAGGGGGCGACGCCTGACCGGTTCGAGAAGGAAAAGCTTGAGATCCACGAGAAGCGCCGCCAGGGCTTTCTCGACATCGCCGCCCGCGAGCCTGAGCGCTGCCGGGTGCTCGATGCTTCCTTCGACGTTGACCATATCGCGCGGGACATCCTTTCCGAGGTGACACTGGTGATCGCGAGACAGGCGGGTAGCGACCGCGACGGGCAGGCGGCACGGTCATGAGCGAGGAGAGGGCAGGGCTGCTCGACGGGGCGATTGCGCCGGTCAGCAATATCAGGCTGTTCGGCCACGAGGCAGCAGAAGAGTTTCTGGCGCGCAGCTATCGCTCGGGCAAGGGGCACCATGCGGTGCTGATCGAGGGGCCGGAAGGCATCGGCAAGGCGACGCTCGCCTTCCGCTTTGCGAACCACATCCTGCGCCATCCGGATCCGGCGACGGCACCCGAGGCGATTTCCGATCCGGATCCCGAACATCCCGTGACCCGGCAGCTTGCCTCCGGCGCCAGCCACAATCTGCTGCATCTGTCGCGGCCGGTGGATGAAAAGACCGGACGTGTCAGGACGGCGATCACCGTCGACGAAGTGCGGAAAGCCGGACACTTCTTCAGCCAGACATCGGGCACGGGCAATTGGCGCATCGTGATCATCGATCCGGCCGACGATCTGAACCGCAATGCGGCCAACGCCATCCTGAAGATCCTCGAGGAGCCGCCGAAGCGGGCGATGTTCCTGGTGCTCTCACATGCGCCGGGCAAGCTCTTGCCGACCATCCGGTCGCGCTGTCTGCCGCTCAAGCTGCACGAATTGTCACCGCCGGCGATGGATCAGGCGCTGGGGCAGCTGGGCCTCACCATTCCCGCCGGCAAGCGCGATGCTGTGCTGACGCTCGCCAAAGGCAGTGTGGCGCGGGCGCTGAAGCTGGTGAATTATGGTGGCGCCGACATCCTCGAAGCCTTTGAGCAGATGCTGGCCACTTCGGGTCCGGCACAGCGCAAGATGATGTTCAAGATCGCCGATGCGCTGTCGGGCAAAGACAGCGAAGTCGCATTCGGCTTCTTTACAGAACATCTGGGCGATCACCTGGCGGAGACGGCGCGGACGCTTGCGATGACAGGCGATCTCGGCGGGGCCGAGCACTACGCACGGCTCTCCTCCGTCATCAACCAGCAGCTCGGCGTGGCGGCGGCCTATAACCTCGATCGCAAGCAGACGATCCTCGATGTGCTGGCAGCGATCGTGCGCTGATCATAATCGTTCCGGAAGGAATTGGTTTCTTAGCCGCCTCCTTCCGGTCGACCTCGCAGAGTGCTGCGCCTTTAGCTTCTTGTGCCAAGAGCAAGGCGGCAAGCAAGGCCAGCAAAGACGGTCGCCAGCAGGTATTGCGGGAGCTTTTTAAAGCGGCCCAGACCTGTAATCCGGTTGCGGATATAGCCACTCAGCAGGATGACCGCGCCGTTCACCAGAAAGCCGATGACGTTCAGCACCGTCGCCAGAATCAGGATCTGCAGGGTCAAGGAGCCCTGTGCCGGATCGAGGAACTGCGGGAACAGCGCGAGGACGAACAGCGCCATCTTCGGATTGAGCAGGTTCGTCGCCAGGCCTTCGCCCAGAATTCGTGGCATTGAATAGCGCTTGAGGCCGGCATCCGGGGCAAATTGCATTGCTTCAGACCGCAGCGTCTTCCAGGCAAGGTAGAGCAGATAGGCGCAGCCTGCCCAGCGGATCACCTCGTAGGCGGTCGGTACGGCAAGAAAGAGCTGTGACAGACCGAGCGCTGCGGCAAGCGCATGGCAGTATGTGCCGAGTGCGATGCCGATATAGGTGAAAAAGCCCGCTGCACGGCCCTGGCTGATGCTGCGCGAAGCAATCAGCAACATGTCAGGTCCCGGCGTCGCGGTGAGAACGACGCTGGCGGCGGAAAAAAGCATCAGTGTATAGAGATCCGGCATATCGGTTTCCTTCGAGTTGGCCGGAATTCCGATCTATCACGATCAGCGATGGTGGCAAGTCTCGTATTGCTGGCAGAGCGCGTGTCTTCGTGGCGCTGCAGCAAAACGGATGTTCCTAAAGGCCGAGGAATGCTTTAAGAGCGTTCGACCCCATTTGTCGTCGCCGCAACATGGCTGGCTCTTTGCGCCGCCATTGTCCGGCCCGTGACATCGCAACCGACGAAAAGACACCAGATAGACATGAGCGATCCCTTCTACATCACCACTGCCATCTCCTATCCGAACGGCAAGCCGCATATCGGCCATGCCTATGAGCTGATCGCGACCGACGCCATGGCGCGGTTCCAGCGGCTCGATGGCCGGGATGTGTTTTTCCTGACCGGTACGGACGAGCATGGGCAGAAGATGCAGCAGACGGCGCGCGCAGAAGGCATTACGCCTGAGGCGCTGGCCGAGCGCAATTCCAATGCCTTCCGCGAGATGGGCCAGCTGCTGAATTCGTCGAACGACGACTTCATCCGCACGACCGAGAAGCGCCATCACGAGACGGTGCAGGAAGTCTGGCGCCGGATGGAGAAGAACGGCGACATCTACAAGGGCGGCTATGCCGGCTGGTATTCGGTGCGCGACGAGGCTTACTTCCAGGAAGAAGAAACCGAACTGCGCGCCGATGGCGTGCGCTACGGACCTCAGGGTGCGCCGGTCGAATGGGTGGAAGAGGAAAGCTACTTCTTCAAGCTCTCTGCCTATGAAGACAAACTCTTGAAGCTCTACGAGGATCAGCCTGACTTCATCGGCCCGAACGAGCGCCGCAATGAGGTGATTTCCTTCGTCAAGTCGGGCCTGAAGGACCTGTCGATCTCGCGCACGACCTTCGACTGGGGCATCAAGGTGCCCGGCGACGACAAGCATGTGATGTATGTCTGGGTCGATGCGCTGACCAATTACATCACCGCGACGGGTTATGTCGAAGACGAGAACGGTCCGCGGGCGAAATACTGGCCGGCCGATGTGCATATCATCGGCAAGGACATCATCCGCTTCCACGCCGTCTACTGGCCGGCCTTCCTGATGTCGGCAGGACTGCCGCTACCGAAGCGCGTTTATGCTCACGGCTTCCTGCTCAACAAGGGAGAGAAGATGTCGAAGTCGGTCGGCAACGTCGTCGATCCCGTTGATCTCGTTGCGCATTTCGGCCTCGACCAGGTGCGTTACTTCTTCCTGCGTGAAGTTTCCTTCGGCCAGGATGGCAGCTATTCGGAAGAGGGTATCGCCACCCGCATCAATGCCGATCTCGCCAATGGTATCGGCAACCTCGCCTCGCGCTCGCTGTCGATGATCAACAAGAACTGCGAGGGCAGGGTGCCGACACCCGGCCCGCTCACGGCTGAAGACGAGGCGATCCTCAAGGTGGCTGACGACGCCATCGCGATTTGCCGCGAGGAAATGGGCCGCCAGCAGATCCACAAGGCGGTTGCTGCCATCATCAACATCGTCAACGAAGCCGACCGCTATTTCGCGGCGCAGGCGCCGTGGGTGCTGAAGAAGACCGACGAGGCGCGCATGGGCACGGTTCTCTATGTGACGGCGGAAGTTGTGCGTCAGATCGCCATCCTCTTCCAGCCGATCATGCCGGCCTCTTCGGCGAAGATCCTCGATCTGGTGGCTGTGGCGGAAGATGACCGCGCGTTCGCCAAGCTGGGTGCAGCCGGTCGTCTGACGCCGGGCACGGAACTGCCGGCGCCTGCGCCGGTCTATCCGCGCTATGTCGCCCCGGACGCGGGCAAGGCGTGACGCGATGCTGATCGATACCCATTGCCATCTGGACTTCGCCGATTTCGACAGCGAGCGTGACGAGCTTGTCACGCGTGCGCATCAGGCGGGCGTGAAACAGATGGTGACGATCTCGACGCGGGTCCGCAAGCTTCCAACGCTGCTGGCGCTCACCGAGCGTTATCCGAGCGTCTTCTGCTCTGTTGGTACGCATCCGAACAATGCCGGCGACGAGCTTGATGTGACGGCGGACGAGCTGGTGGAACTTGCGGAAAGCCACGAGAAGATCGTGGCGATCGGCGAGGCCGGGCTCGACTATTTCTACGACACGCAGACGCCCGAGGACCAGAAGACCGGGCTGATCCGCCATATCGAGGCGGCGCGGCGCACCAAGCTTCCACTTGTCATCCATAGCCGCAGTGCCGACGAGGATATGGCTGCGATCCTGACGGAAGAGACGGGGAAGGGCGCCTTCCCCTTCATCCTGCATTGCTTCTCGTCCGGCCAGGCGCTTGCCGATACCGGCGTGGCACTCGGTGGCTACGTGTCCTTCTCGGGGATCGTCACCTTCCCAAAATCGGAAGAGCTGCGCGAGATCGCGAAGAGCGTGCCGATGGACCGGCTGCTGGTCGAGACCGACGCACCGTATCTGGCGCCGAAGCGCTGGCGTGGAAAACGCAACGAGCCGTCCTATGTGGTGAACACGGCGGAGGTTCTGGCCGAGGTGAAGGGCGTGAGCTACGCGGAGATGGCCGAGATCACCACGGACAATGCCTTCCGCTGTTTCTCGAAAATGCCAAGGCTGGCGTGAGGGAGTTTGGATGAAGGTCACGCGCCGGTTCACGCTCTTGGGTTGTTCGTCGTCACCGGGCGTGCCCCGGATCAATGGCGACTGGGGCAATTGCGACCCCAACAATCCGCGCAACCGGCGGACCCGCGCATCCTTCCTGATCGAACAGATCGGACCTGAAGGCGGCAAGACAACTGTCGTCGTCGATACCGGCCCTGACTTCCGTGAGCAGATGATCCGTTCACGGGTCGAGCGTCTCGATGCCGTCGTCTACAGCCATGCGCATGCCGACCATCTGCATGGGATCGATGACATCAGAGGCTATTTCATCACCCAGAAGAACCGGATCCCGATCTATGCGGAACCGTATACGATGGCCCGGATCGAAGAAGGTTTCGGCTATTGCCTGAAGACGCCTGCCGGCAGCAGCTATCCGCCGATCGTGGCACCTCACGTCATCGCTGACATGGACCAGCCGATCGTCGTCGAAGGATCAGGCGGTGCGATCACGATGATGCCGCTCATGCAGCAGCATGGTGACATCGTCTCGATCGGTCTTCGGATCGGCAGTATTGCCTATTGCTGTGATGTCTCTGACTTTCCCGAGGAGACGGTTGAAAAGCTCTCTGGGCTTGATCTGCTCTACATCGACGCGCTTCAGTATCGGCCGCATCCGAGCCACCTGTCGCTGGAACAGGCGCTGGGATGGATCGAGCGGATTGCGCCTGTTCATGCGGTGCTGACGCATATGCATACGCCGCTCGACTATGAGACCGTGATGGGCGAGACGCCGCCGCATGTCGAGCCAGGCTACGACCAATTTGTTATGGAATTTCAAGTAGATATTTGATTTAGTTCATATTATGATTGCGGCAGAGTAGGGCGCTCGTCATCTGTTCTGCGGCGGGAAATCCAGACGCATATGGATCTCGTCGTGGAAGTGGTCACCGACCAAGAGCGCCTGTTTTTCAACGGCCCATGCGGTGAAGCCGAGGGCTTCGTAAAGGTCGATTGCCGCTCTGTTGTTGGCCTCGACACAGATGCGCAGCGACCGCAGATCGGACATCCAAGGCTGCGGGTGCACTAGCATTGCGTCTGAGATCACGGCTTCGAGCAGACGTCTTGCCACGCCCGCGCGGCGCCAGGATGGACGGACATAGAGACCCCAGATCAGACCGATATGCCTGGTCTTTTCGGCCCGGGAGCATGCGAGACCAACGACGCCGGCAATCGCATCATCCGCGACAGCTGCCATGACATGTCCGTTCTCGAGCCTGTCTGCGACGCGTTCGAGAGGCTGGGACTGTTCCTCGGCGAAGGATGCGCCAAAAGCATCGGGATGAAGACGGAGACCGTCGGACCGGATTTCTCTGAAGGCAGAGGCATCGGATGCGCGAAGGCGGCGCAGGTTGAGGGCTTGCATTGTCTGGCTCCAATCTGAAATGTTGAAGGACGATCTCGTGCTCAAAACAGGTCGATGGTTGTCCGGTGCATCGCCGAATGCAAGAGGCTTCGTTGGTCATGTCGAGCATCGGAAACGCCAGGAATGCCGCTTTTCCATATATTTGGGTATGGGATTCAGTTCCATAATCTATCTTATGCGATCTTTGTGTGTAGCCGCAAAGTTAGAATGTCCTGTTTCTGCAAAGTTGGAATGTCACACTCCCCGGTCCTGAACGATGCCTGGGAGATTGCAGATGGGATTGATAGCGATGAGCGAGCGCGATCTGCAGCGGATCGAGATTCTGTCGAGGGTAGTTGCCGGGCGGATGACCACGGTTTCAGCGGCACATGTGCTTGACCTGAGCGAGCGTCAGGTACGCCGGCTGTTGGAGCGTATTCGAACCGGCGGCGCGGCATCCATCCGGCACAAGGCGATCGGCCGGCCCTCAAACAATCGGATCAGTGACGGGGTTCGCGATTATGCGATGACGCTGGTCCGCGAACGTTATGCAGATTTCGGTCCGACGTTGGCAGCTCAGAAGCTGACTGAGCGTGATGGCTTGCGTGTGTCGCGCGAGACGGTGCGCGGTTGGATGTCCGGTGCTGGGCTGTGGTTGTCGCGCAAGCAGCGCCGGACGTTTCATCAACCGCGACTGCGGCGCGAAGCCTATGGCGAGCTGGTGCAGATCGACGGGTCCGAGCATCGCTGGTTCGAAGATCGCGGACCGCCTTGCTCGCTACTGGTGTTTGTCGACGATGCTACCGGCAAGTTGATGCAGCTGCGCTTCGTGCGCTCGGAAAGTGCCTTCACCTACTTCGAGGCGCTGGAGCTCTATCTCAAGCGTCACGGCGCACCGATTGCCTTTTATTCCGACAAGCATTCGGTGTTCCGGGTGGCGAAGAAGGATGCCAAAGGTGGCCAGGGCATGACGCAGTTCGGGCGTGCGCTTTGCGAGTTAAATATCGAGATTCTTTGTGCAAACTCGAGCCAAGCAAAAGGTCGAGTTGAGCGGATGAACCGGACGCTGCAGGATCGGTTGGTCAAGGAACTGCGGCTGGCAGGGATCGCCACCATGGACGCGGGCAATGCTTTTCTGCCTGTTTTCATAGAGGACTACAATGCGCGCTTTGCGGTTACCCCTGCCCGTTCGGACGACCTGCACCGGCCGCTGAATCTGGCGCCGGATCGGTTGACAGAGATCCTGTGCAAGCGCGAGCAGCGCTATGTCGGATCGCAACTGACGTTCTCGTTCGAGCGCAAGCGGATCATGCTGGAGGAGAGCGAAGTAACGCGTAGTCTGGTTGGTAAATATGTCGAGACCTATGCCTATGCAGACGGCCGCCTGGACGTTCGTTGGAAAGGCCATTCCCTGCCCTACACGGTGTTCGACAAGGAGCAGCGCGTGACGCACGCGGCGATCACCGAGAACAAGCGGCTGGGTGACGTATTGGCCTATATCAGGGAGCGCCAGACACAGGAGGACAGGCCGAAGGTAAAGAGCAACCGCGACAAGAATGGTTACGTCAAGCGCGTTGGGAAGCCTGGCCCGCGGACGGACTTCACGAATGATCCGGCGGTGATTGCGAGACGGATGAAGGCGCTGTCGCGGCAGGACGCTGCGGAATGAAGTACCGGACAATTGTCTCTAAGCTCAAGCCGAAGCGGTGTGTCCCACCCGCCCCGATCTGATCTTGCAAGCGGGTCTGCCGCTCAGATCGGGGCTGATCGTGGTGCCGTGTGGTGACTGTCCCGGACATTTCTACTTTGCACCACCGCGGACATTCCAACTCGTCCGCCACATTGTGTGCAGGCTATCGAGAGCGAGGTGAGCCTTCCCTTTGGCCCTTAGAGGTCAGCGACATGCAGGATGGTCTTGGCGGAGATCTCTGTCTCCGAGGGATAGCCGAAAGCGTTGTTGATGTAGGTGACGCCGTCGATCACCTTGTTGCGGTTCAGATGACTGTGTCCGTAGAAATGCTTCTGGGATCCCAGGCGACGGATCTGGGCTTCCAGCCGGTCGGTGCCAAGGACGGGAAACAGTGCCTTGTGCTTTTCCGGATAGCGCGCCGGCATAAGGTCAATGCGCGGCACGAAATGCGAGACGCTGTAGACGGCCTCATAGCATGATGTGTCCGGGATCACATTCATGGCGTCGAAGCGCGCCGCGACGTCGGCCGGCGTGAGACCTTCCCAATTGCATTTGTAGAAATCCATCCAGCCGCGCCGGATGGTGGGACCGGGTTCGCCGAAGGAATAATCATACCAGGCGAGCAAGGGCACGATCAGTGACTTGCCGATGGCAAGCGGTCCGGTCTCGATGCCGTAGCCGTGGCAGAGCGTGTTCAGCGTCTCGAATTTCTCGAAGGAGGGTCCCTTCCCGCTTCTTGCTGTCCAGAGATCGTGATTGCCGGGGAGGAAGAGGAGCTTGGCGTAACGCGGCGCCAGTTCGTCGAAACAGGCTTTCACCAGATCGAGCTGATCGGAGAGATCGCCAGCGATGATCAGGACGTCATCTGTGAAATCGGCACGCGAGAGAGCGCGCAGCCAATCCAGATTTTGCCGGTAATCGACATGGAAGTCGGATCCGAGAAAGAGGCGCATACTCAGGGGATCCGCTGCGGTTTCGAAGACATCAGGACCTTCTAACGGATTCTGCGGTATGGGCAAGCTCACTGGCGGGCGGAGGTCTGGGCCGACCTCCGCCTTGGCTGCTCAATCGACCACGGCTGGCAAAGGCGGGGCGGAGACCCCTTCCCGCCATTCGCTTGAATGCCTGAGCGGCAGCGTCGCGCGGATGTCTTCCGCATTGGAGGCAATGAGCAGTTCATAGTCGCCGGCCTCGGCAATCCAGGCGCGGGCGTCCGGGTCGAAATAAGCGAGGTCGCGGATGCTGATCGAGAGCGTGGCGATCGCCCTGCCGCCGGCTGGGATCGCCAGTTTGGCAAAGGATTTCAGTTCCTTGACCGGGCGCGGCAGGCGGGAGACCTTGGGGGCTACATAGAGCTGGACAAGCTCTGCCCCTGCCCGGTCGCCAATGTTCCTGACCTCGACCTCGACGGTGACCCCATCCGGGCCAATGTCGAGGCTAGAAGCGCGGGGGTCGGACCATTTGAAGCGCGTGTAGGACAGGCCGTAGCCGAAGGGGAAGAGCGGCTTTGCGCCATCCGCATCGTGGTGGCGGTAGCCGACGGCGAGACCCTCCGTGTAGACCACGTGGCCGTTTTCGCCCGGATAGGTCTTGGGATCGCCGGTCATGGCGGAGTTGTCGGAGAGGTGCTTTGGGAAAGTCTGCGGCAGCCGGCCGCCGGGTTCGGCGTCCCCGAAGAGCACGTCGGCGATCGCATTGCCGGATTCCTGGCCCGGATACCAGGCCTGAATGACGGCCGAGACCTTGTCGAGCCAGGGCATTTCGATCGGGCCGCCGGTCTGGAGGACCACGACCGTGCGCGGATTGACGGCGGCGACCTTCTCGATCAGCTCTTCCTGGCGCCCGGGCAGGCGCATGTTGGGCAGGTCGAGGCCTTCGGTATCCCACTCCCCTTCCCGCCCGACGACGAGGACGGCAACGTCGCAGGCCTTGGCCTGTTCCACGGCTTCGGCGATCGCGGCATCCGAAGTCGGCAGTTCTGCACCGAAGCGGACGGCGCGGATTTCGATGCCTTCATATCCCTCGGGCATGGCGCGGTAGTCGACACGGATCTCGTAGGTTCGGCCGGCTTCCAGCGATTTGTCGACACGAACCTCCGTATTGCCGAGGCCGAAGAAATTGTCGCCGCGGGCCCAGCCGGTTTCTCCGTCGACTAGGAGTTCGCCATCGACATAGAGTTTCGCGAAGCCGGCATTGGTGAGGCCGAAGACATGCGCGCCGCTTTCATCCGGGCGGAAGCGGGTGATGATGCGGGCGGAGAAGTCACGCGGATTGAGCGTGGCGTCCGGCATGTCGAGCCAGAAGAACTGGCTTTCTTCAGCGGTGGACGCATGCACTGACGGTCCGGACCAGTCGCGACCGTGGAAGAAGTCGACGGAGACATCCCCCCGGATCATCTGGGTCAGGCGGTTGTTGCGGCAGGCCTTGAGATGGATGACGCGGTTGGTGCCTGACAGTGCGCTCTTGATGCCCTCGAGCGGGCTCACCTTGTAATGGGCGTTGATCTGGGCGCTGCCGCCGCCCATGACGCGGGGTTCCGCCGCGTTGGGACCGAGGACGGCGATGCGGTCGAGGGCAGTTTTGTCGAGCGGCAGGATGCCGTCGTTCTTCAGCAGCACCATGCCGTCTGCGCCAAGCTTCCGGATGAGCGCGCGGTGCTCGGGGCGATCGACGGCCTTCTCGTCTTCCATCGTCGCATCCTCGAAGGCGCCGACGCGTTCGAGGAGGAGAAGTATGCGGCGGGCGGCTGCCTTGACGGTTTCTGCGGGCACCCTGCCCTCGCGGACGGCTGCGACGAGCTTCTCGCCACGGTCGCGGGTCGGGCCTGGCATTTCGAGGTCGAGGCCGCCGGTCACGGATGCTTCCGTGGTGTGCGAGCCGAACCAGTCAGACATGACGATGCCGTCATAGCCCCATTCCTCGCGGAGCATTTCAGTCAAGAGCCAGTGGTTTTCGCTGGTCCAGACACCGTTCAGGCGGTTGTAGGAGGACATGATCGCCCAAACGCCGGCCTGTTTCACAGCCGCTTCGAAGGGTGGCAGGTAGATTTCGCGCAGCGTGCGTTCGTCGATATCCGACGACGTCGTCTGGCGTTCGATTTCCGATTCGTTGCCGACGAAATGCTTGATCGTGGCGGCGATGCCTTGCGACTGGACGCCCTCGATATAGGCGACGGCGAGTGCCGAGGTCAGCATCGGGTCTTCGGAGTAACATTCGAAATTGCGGCCGTTGAGGCCGGAGCGGTGAATGTTGACCGTGGGGGCGAGCAGAACGCGGGCGCTCTTCGTCTTGGTTTCCTCGGCGAGAGCCACGCCCATCTGACGTACCAGTTCGGGGTTCCAGCTCGCGCCGATGCCGATGGCGGCGGGGAAGCAGGCTGATTTCACGCCGCCGACGAGCGAGCCACCACCGCGGGCGCCGTTCGGACCGTCGGTCACCTTGATCTTGGGGATGCCGAGACGCTCGACTGCGACCGTCGTCCAGAAATCGGCGCCGGCCAGCAGAGCCACCTGCTCCTCAAGTGTCATCTGGTTGAGCAGGTCATCAATCATGGCAGCACTCCTCATCAGGCCATCGCATCAGCACGATTCACGGCAACGTTGCAGCTGCGGATATCAGCTCTGCTTTAAAGCGTTTTTGATCGGGTCTTGTCCAGACCGGCTGGTGTCCAAGGAGGCGCATGCGCTCACGATATCGCGATGAGCGACATCAAACCGTCACAGGACCTTTCCAAGGGGGCGAATCGTCCTATCCTTTTATTTCGGACTTCCTGAAACAAGGGGATGATGATGCGCATGCGGATTGGAATTGCCCTCTTTCTCACGGCCGGGCTCCTCGCTGCCCCGGCTGTCGCCCAGCAGGATACGAAAACAGAGGCTGCCGGCCTTGCCAAGGATGTGATCGAGCAGCAGATCACGGCCTTCCTCAACAATGACGCGACGGCCGCCTATTCCTTTGCCTCGCCGGAGATCAAGTCGGTCTTTCCCAATGCCGAACGTTTCTTCGAGATGGTGAAAAAAAGCTACGCGCCGGTCTATCGGCCCGGCAATTATGCCTTCGGCCGTAACCAGGTTTCACCTGATGGCACAGTGGCCTATCAGGAGGTGCTGATCTCGGCGCCTGATGGCAAGGACTGGGCTGTCTATTACGAGCTGAAACGCCAGCGCGACGGGCAGTTCGCCATCAATGGCGTGCGCATGATGCGCGAGACCAACAGCCAGGGCATCTGATGGATTTGATGGGGTGGGCGGCATGACCGCCCTGCCCCTTGTGCACGATCAATTGGGCTCAGACCGGGTCGATGTCGCCGCGTGCCCAGGTCTCGATGGTTTCGGCCTTGAAGTCCTCGAAGCGGTCTTCGGCGATCGCCTGACGGATGCCCTGCATCAGCTCCTGATAGTAGCTGAGGTTGTTCCAGGACAAGAGCATGCCGCCGAGCGCCTCGTTGGAGCGCACGAGGTGATGCAGATAGGCGCGCGAGTAATCGCGGGTCGCCGGGCAGGACGACTGTTCGTCCAGCGGGCGCATGTCTTCCGCGTGGCGGGCGTTGCGGATATTGACCTTGCCGCGGCGGGTGAAGGCGAGGCCATGGCGACCGGAACGGGTCGGCATGACGCAGTCGAACATGTCGATGCCTTCGGCAACCGATTTCAGCATGTCGTCAGGCGTGCCGACACCCATCAGGTAACGCGGCTTTTCCGTGGGCAGAACCGGCAGTGTGATGCGCAGCATGTCGAGCATGACGGCCTGGGGTTCACCGACGGCGAGACCGCCGATCGAGTAACCCTTAAGGTCCAGTTGCTTCAAGCCTTCGGCCGAGCGGATGCGCAAGCCCGGCTGGTCGCCGCCCTGGACGATGCCGAACATGGCTTTTCCGGGCTGGTTGCCGAAGGCGACGCGGCAACGTTCGGCCCAACGGAGCGACAATTCCATGGCGCGCTCGATTTCGCGCGGTTCATTGGGCAGGGCCACGCACTCGTCGAGCTGCATCTGGATGTCACTGTCGAGCAGGCCCTGGATCTCGATCGAGCGTTCCGGCGACATGTGGTGCAGCGAACCGTCGACATGGCTCTTGAAGGTCACGCCCTGCTCGTCGAGCTTGCGCAGGCCCGACAGCGACATGACCTGGAAGCCGCCTGAGTCGGTAAGGATCGGGCCGGGCCAGCGGATCAGTTCATGCAGGCCGCCGAGGCGGGCAACGCGTTCCGGGCCGGGGCGAAGCATCAGGTGGTAGGTATTGCCGAGGATGATGTCGGCGCCGCCTTCCTTGACTTGGTCGAGATACATGGCCTTGACCGTGCCGACGGTGCCGACGGGCATGAATGCCGGGGTTCGGATCGTGCCGCGCGGCATGGTAATTTCGCCGAGGCGGGCCTTGCCGCTGGTGGCATTCAGATTGAACGTGAAATTCTCGGACATCGGTCAGTCGTCTTTCCGGAAGAGCAGGCTGGAATCGCCGTAGGAATAGAAGCGGTAGCCGGTTTCGATGGCGTGGGCGTAGGCGCCCCGCATCGTGTCGAGGCCGGCGAAGGCGGAAACCAGCATGAAGAGCGTGGATTTGGGCAGGTGGAAATTGGTCATCAGCATGTCCACCGCCTTGAAGCGGTAGCCGGGCGTGATGAAGATGCCTGTCGCACCCGACCAGGCGGGGATGTTGCCATTGTCTTCGGCTGCACTTTCAAGCAGGCGCAGCGAGGTGGTGCCGACGGCGATGATGCGGTTGCCGCGGGCGCGCACGGCATTCAGCGCTGCAGCCGTCGAAGGTGAGATATAGCCGATCTCCTCGTGCATCTTGTGCTCGGCGGTATCGTCAGCCTTGACCGGAAGGAACGTGCCGGCGCCGACATGCAGGGTGACGAAATGGCGCTCAACACCAGCGGCGTCGAGTTTGGCGAAGAGGTCGGGCGTGAAATGCAGGCCGGCGGTCGGGGCGGCAACAGCACCCTCCTCGCGGGCGTAGATCGTCTGATAGTCCGTGCGGTCCTGTCCGTCTTCCGGCCGCTTGGCAGCGATGTAGGGCGGAAGCGGGATATGGCCGACGGTTGCGATCGCCTGATCGAGATCGGGACCCGAGAGGTCAAAGGCGAGGTCGATCTCGCCGGCTTCGCCTTTCTCGGCGACGGTCGCAACCAGCGAACCCAGGAGGCAGGCGGAGCTGTCGCCCTGCCCCACACCGAAGTCGATGCGATCACCCTGCTTGATGCGCTTGCCTGGCTTGGCAAAGGCTTTCCACCTGGAGGCACCGACGCGCATATGCAGCGTGCAGGAAACGGCAATTTCTTCCGCACCTTCACGGTGGCGGATGCCTTCGAGCTGAGCGGGGATGACCTTGGTGTCGTTGAAGACCAGCGCATCGCCCGGTCTCAGGAACGACGGGAGGTCGTAGACATGGTGGTCTTCGAGCACCGGCGTCTGGTCCGGGCGGACGACCAGGAAACGGGCATGATCGCGCGGGCTTGCGGGCCTCAGCGCAATGTTGTCGTCCGGAAGATCAAAGTCGAAGAGGTCTACACGCATCGCTGTCTGTCAGAGTGTGGGTGGAAGATCTAAACGCGAAAACCCGCCCGGGTGCCAGGCACCGAGGCGGGCTTCGTGTGGCTTTAAGCCGATCAGGCGTCGGCGGCAACCTTCATCGAGACGATCGAATCCGGGTCGCTGACGGGCTCGCCCTTCTTGATCTGGTCGATGACGTCCATGCCTTCGATGACCTGGCCCCAAACGGAGTACTGCTTGTTGAGCCACGGCGCATCGGTGAAGCAGACGAAGAACTGCGAGTTGGCAGAGTTCGGGCTCTGCGAGCGCGCCATCGAGCAGGTGCCGCGAACATGCGGGGTAGCTGAGAATTCAGCCTTCAGGTCCGGCTTGTCGGAGCCGCCCATGCCGGCACGGCCGGGGTTGAAGTCGGAGCCGCCCTTCTTGCCGAACTTCACGTCGCCGGTCTGGGCCATGAAGTCGGGGATGACGCGGTGGAACACAACGCCGTCATAGGCGCCTTCGCGCGACAGTTCCTTGATGCGGGCGACATGGCCAGGGGCCAGATCCGGGAAGAGCGCGATGACGACCTTGCCCTTGGTGGTTTCCATCAGGATGGTGTTTTCCGGATCCTTGATCTCGGCCATGGTGTTTCTCCTTGGTTGGGGCTTTGCGCCCGGTAGATATCAGTTGCGACCGACGGTGACCTTGACCATGCGGTCGGGATCGGTGACTTCGCCGTTGCCGCCTTCGCCACGCTTGATCTTGTCGACATATTCCATGCCGGCGACGACCTTGCCGACAACCGTGTACTGGCCGTTCAGGAAGCCGCCTTCGGCGAACATGATGAAGAACTGCGAGTTGGCCGAGTTCGGGTCCTGGCTGCGGGCCATGCCGACCGTGCCGCGCTCGAAGGGCACGCTCGAGAATTCAGCCTCGATGTCCGGCAGGCTGGAGCCGCCGGTGCCAGCGCGACCAGGCTCGAAGCCGTTTTCCATGTCGCCGAACTGGACGTCGCCGGTCTGGGCCATGAAGCCCTCGATGACGCGGTGGAAGGCAACGTTGTCATATTCGCCCTTGGCTGCGAGATCCTTGATCTGCGCGACATGCTTCGGTGCGACATCCGGCATCAGCTGGATCACGACCGGCCCGTCCTTCAGCTGGATGGTCAGGAAGTCTTCGTTGGACTGGGCCTGGGCGGAGCCGAAACCGGCGACGGCCAGGAGGAATGCGGTTGCGAGTTGGACGAGCTTCATGATCACTCCCGTTCTGAAAATTGCGGCTCAGCGGCCGTATCTGGAATTGAGGGCAGCCAGCACCGGGGCCGGCACGAAGGGGCCGACATCTCCACCCATGGCGGCGATCTGGCGGACCAATGTGGCCGTTATGGGCCGTGAGGCCGTCGCAGCCGGCATAAAAACAGTCTGGATATCCGGTGCCATGGTGGCGTTCATGCCGGCCAACTGCATCTCGTAGTCGAGATCCGTGCCGTCGCGCAGGCCGCGCAGCATGATGCTGGCGCCATGACGTCGGGCGGCATGGATGGTGAGATCGGAGAAGGACACGACTTCGAGGTCCCCTGCCCGCGCCGGCAGAACCTCGGCAAGCGAAGCGCGGATCAACTCGGCACGTTCCTCGAAGCTGAAGAGCGGCGTCTTTCCGGGATGCGTCCCGATCGCCACGACCAGACGTTCCACGAGCTTCATCGCCTGCACGAGTACATCAAGATGACCATTGGTCATCGGATCGAAGGAGCCAGGATAAAAAGCGGTCGCCATGAGAGCCCGTTCTTTGGTTTCGCCCGCCTTTTGTCATGGAAGGCCTGAGTTCGCAAGCGTGCAAGCGGAGGCTTAAGGTCACGTTTCGGCTCGCTCCCCGCCATTTTCCAGCGCTGAACCACAGATGAACGGCCCATTCAAGGTCGTTTCAGGCAGGGCACCATAGAACAGCATCATTGCACCAACCCGCCAAGCCACAAGGTCGTTCCCATGCTGGTCCTTCTCATCGCCGCCGCAATCGCCGCATCCCTGCTCGTCGAACTCGGCCTGATGGTCGTTCGAGATCAGATCGAGGCGTCGCAATTCGATTGCAAAGATGAACGCCAGATGAACGGCGTGTTCAAGGGGACTTCAGGCGGCGGTTGGTAAACATCTTCCTACACTGTGCGGGAACTATTTCCGTGCGCAAACATTTTACGGCTGCGAATGCCGGTACGCAAAGGACTAAAGCAATGCATGACAAGGTTACCCTGATCAACCTCGTATGGATGATGATGATGACTGCCATGGTTGCCACCTCCGCAACCTTTTACATCAAAGACAGCGGCGACGCTGCTTTCTACGGCCCGCCGATGACCGCCCGCTACCACAGCTTCGGGCATTAATCGGACATCAAAACTTCGCCGCTAGAAAAGCAACAACCCCGCTGAAAAGAAAGGAAAGCCCATGTTTATCACCCTGTCGGTACTGGCTGCCCTGATCAGCGGCATGTTTGTTGCCTCCGTTGTTTCGGCGATTGCCGCATTGAAGCGCGAAGACGATGACTTCCGGGCCATGATGGAACGCCGCAAGGCATTCTGAGACCGATCCCAAGCGGTCACAGTCGGTGGATCCACACGCCGGCCCAACGAAGACCGCATCGAACTTGATGCAGACCTCCAGCAAAAAGCCCGCTCGGACATTGTCCGGCGGGCTTTTCGTTATTCACTCTATATACTCGGTTGTTTGAAGCCGGCCCCGGAGGGCCGGCTCTTGATCATTCCGTCGGCGTTTCGCTGCCGGCACCTGCGATCGGAGCAGCCGTGCCCTCGCCTTCGACGCCTTCTGCGGCATCGACGACGTCCTCATCGCTTTCCGGCTCGCTGATGCGCTCGACCGATACGACCTTCTCGTCCTTGGCGGTCGAGAAGATGGTCACACCCTTGGTCGCGCGGCTCGCGATGCGGATGCCGTTCACCGGCACGCGGATCAGCTGGCCACCGTCGGAAACGAGCATCAGCTGGTCTTTTTCCTCGACCGGGAAGGCCGCAACCAGTTCGCCGATTTCCGCCGTCTTCGACGTATCGGTGGCGCGGATACCCTTGCCGCCACGACCGGAGGTGCGGAAGTCGTAAGACGAGGAGCGCTTGCCGAAGCCCTTGACCGAGACTGTCAGCACGAACTGCTCGCGTGCCTTGAGTTCCTGGTAGCGGTCTTCCTGCAGCTCACCCTCTTCGGCGACTTCTTCACCGACCAGTGCGATATCGTCCTCTTCGACGCCGCTTGCACGACGCTCGACAGCGGAGCGCTTGAGATATGCCGCGCGTTCCCATGGCTCGGCATCGACATGGCCGAGTATGGTCATCGAGATCAGACGGTCGCCATCTGCCAGGGTCAGACCACGCACGCCGATCGAGTTGCGGCCTGCAAAGACGCGGACTTCATCGACGGGGAAGCGGATTGCCTGGCCGAGAGCAGTCGTCAGCAGCACGTCGTCATGCTCCGTGCAGGTCTCGACGCCGAGGATCTCGTCGCCCTCTTCCTCGAGCTTCATCGCGATCTTGCCGTTGCGGTTGACCTGAATGAAGTCGGAGAGCTTGTTGCGGCGAACCGTGCCGCGGGTCGTCGAGAACATGACGTCGAGGTTGCCCCAGCTCGTTTCGTCCTCTGGCAGTGGCATTATCGAGGTGATGCGCTCGCCGGGCTCCAGCGGGAACATGTTGATCATGGCCTTGCCACGCGACGTCGGGGTGCCGATCGGCAGACGCCAGACCTTTTCCTTGTAGACGATGCCGCGCGAGGAGAAGAACAGCACGGGCGTATGCGTATTGGCGACGAACAGACGGGTGGCGAAATCCTCGTCCTTCATGGTCATGCCAGAGCGGCCCTTGCCGCCGCGGCGCTGGGCACGGTAGGTCGTCAGCGGCACGCGCTTGATGTAGCCGGCATGGGACACGGTCACGACCATGTCTTCGCGGGCGATCAGGTCCTCGTCGTCCATGTCAGGACCGCCGTCGACGATCTGGGTGCGACGCGGGGTGCCGAATTCGTCACGGATTGCGTTGAACTCGTCCTTGACGATCTGCTGGATGCGGACGCGCGAGGACAGGATGTCGAGGTAATCGGAGATCTCGACGCCGATCTTGTTCAGTTCCTCGTCGATTTCGTCGCGACCCAGAGCCGTCAGGCGGGCGAGACGCAGTTCGAGGATGGCGCGGGCCTGCTCTTCCGAGAGGTTGTAGGTCAGGTCGTCGTTGATGCGGTGACGCGGATCGTCGATCAGGCGGATCAGCGATTCCACGTCATGGGCCGGCCAGCGGCGGGTCATCAGCTGTTCGCGGGCGGTTGCTGGATCCGGCGCCTTGCGGATGAGCGCGATGACTTCGTCGATATTGGCAACCGCAATCGCGAGACCGACCAAGACATGGGCGCGCTCACGGGCCTTGCGCAGCAGATACTTCGTGCGGCGGCTGACGACTTCCTCGCGGAAGGAGACGAAGGCGCGCAGCATGTCGAGCAGAGTAAGCTGCTCAGGCTTGCCGCCATTCAGCGCCACCATGTTGCAGCCGAAGGAGGTCTGCAGCGGGGTATAGCGATAGAGCTGGTTCAGGATGACATCAGCATTGGCGTCGCGCTTCAACTCGATGACGACGCGGTAACCCTCGCGGTCGGATTCGTCGCGCAGGTCCGAGATGCCCTCGATGCGCTTTTCGCGCACCAGTTCGGCCATCTTCTCGATCATCGTCGCCTTGTTCACCTGATAAGGGATTTCGGTGATGATGATCTGCTCGCGGTCGCCGCGCATCGGCTCGACGCGGGCCACGCCGCGCATGACGACGGAGCCACGGCCTGTCTCGTAAGCCGACTTGATGCCCGAGCGGCCGAGGATCATGGCGCCGGTCGGGAAGTCCGGTCCCGGAATGATCTGCATGAGTTCCGGCAGCTCGATGGCCGGATTTTCGATCAGCGCCGTGCAACCGTCGAGCACTTCGACGAGATTGTGCGGCGGGATGTTGGTCGCCATACCGACGGCGATACCGCCGGCACCATTGACCAGAAGGTTGGGGAACTTGGCGGGAACGACGACCGGCTCCGACATGGTGCCGTCGTAGTTGTCGCGGAAGTCGACCGTTTCCTTGTCGAGGTCGTCGAGCAGCGCGTGCGAGACCTTCTCCAGGCGGCATTCCGTGTAACGCTGGGCGGCCGGCGGGTCACCGTCGACGGAACCGAAATTGCCCTGACCGTCGATGAGCGGCATACGCAGCGACCATGGCTGCGCCATACGGGCCAGCGCGTCATAGATCGCGGAGTCGCCATGCGGGTGATACTTACCCATGACGTCACCGGTGACGCGGGCGCTCTTGACGTATTTCTTGTTCCAGTCGAGCCCGAGCTCATTCATGCCGTAAAGGATGCGGCGATGCACGGGCTTGAGCCCGTCACGCACGTCGGGAAGTGCGCGGCTCACGATAACGCTCATCGCGTAATCGAGATAGGACCGCTGCATTTCCTCCATGATGGAAATAGGCTCGATGCCTTGCGGGAACTTGCCGCCGCCGGGAGTGCTTTGATCAGTCAAATCAGGTCACGATCTTTGTTCGGAATCACTGGGAAATTTATAGCGGAACACGCGCGCGCGCGCCAATTTCGAGGCTGGTTATAAACAGGCTTTTGCGGCTGCGGAAAGGCATTTCTCTCAATATCTTGGGCCTCAGCCTTGCAAGGCCACCAAGGCTTCGGCTTTATGGGCCTTCGCACAGGAGAATCCGACACCATGGCCATGACCGACACGATGATCAGCGCCTTTACCACCCTGCTGGTCACCGTCGACCCGCCGGGGCTCGCGCCGCTGTTTCTCGGCCTGACCCAGGGCATGACGCGGGCGCAGCGCCAACAGGTCGCGATCCGCGGCTCGGTCATGGGTTTTGCCATCCTCACCGTGTTTGCGCTGTTCGGCGCCACCATTCTTGGCGCGCTTGGGATCTCCATGGGCGCCTTCCGCATCGCCGGTGGCTTGATGCTGTTTGCCATTGCCTTCGAGATGATCTTCGAGAAGCGCAATGAGCGTAAGGAGAAGACCACGGATGACGCGATCACCAAGGATCACATCCATAACCTCGCCGTCTTCCCGCTCGCTATTCCCCTGATCGCAGGCCCGGGCGCGATTTCCGCTACGGTGCTGATCTCGGGCACGATGGACGGATGGATCGGCAAGCTGCAGCTGGTCGCCGTCATCGGAGTGGTGCTGGGCCTCGTCTTTGTCTCGCTTTACCTTGCCGAGCGCCTCAACCGCTTCCTGGGCGTGACCGGCCGTGCGCTGCTGACACGCCTGCTCGGCGTGCTTCTTGCGGCACTTTCTGTCCAGTTCGTCGTTGACGGGGTGAAATCTGCCTTCATCGGCTGAGGAAACGAGCAAAATGATAGCCATTTCGGCAATCACCTAATTTCCTCATCGCCCATCAGCGCCCAATGCCGCCTGCATACGAAAATGGGGGCCGAAGCCCCCATGAATTAGTTCTGCCGAGACTGCTCTCAGAACGGGATGTCGTCGTCGAGATCGCGCGAGAAGCCGCCGGAAGGGGCGCTGCCGCCGCGGCTTGCGCCACCGGAAGAGCCACCACGCGACGGGGCCGGCGAACCGTAGCCGCCGTCGTAACCACCACCGCCGCCGCCGCCGTAATCGGCGCCGCCGAAGTCGTTGCCGCCGCGCGCGCCGCCAGCGCCATCACCGCGACCGCCGAGCATGGTCAGGTTGCCGTTGAAGCCCTGCAGAACGACTTCCGTCGAGTAACGGTCGGCGCCGGTCTGGTCCTGCCACTTGCGGGTCTGGAGCTGGCCTTCGACGTAAACGGTCGAGCCCTTCTTCAGATACTGCTCGGCGACCTTGCAGAGGCCTTCATTGAAGATGACAACCGAATGCCATTCGGTCTTTTCCTTGCGCTCGCCGCTGTTCTTGTCGCGCCAGCTTTCCGAGGTCGCGATGCGCAGGTTGGCGATCGGCCGTCCGTCCTGGGTCCGGCGGATTTCGGGATCGGCTCCGAGATTGCCGATCAGAATGACCTTGTTGACGCTACCAGCCATGACACTCACCTTACTGCCGCGCCGCCGCGGCGTTCAAAATCCAATCAAATGCCACCTTATCCCATCCGCTTCGGCGATTGGGCGGTGACGGTCTTAAATCCACAGCGAAAATGTTCTTTATTTGTTCTAGTATTTCTCTATGATCCTGTCAACAGAATCGAAATTCCGCCGTGGTGGCGCCTTGCGCCTCGACTCGGGAGCTTCGTTGACTACATAAGGACAGTTCTCCCAGGAACAATCCCCTTCCCTTTGCCGATCAGAGCCTGACATGAGCGAACTCAAGACCATTTCCATCCGTGGCGCGCGCGAGCACAATCTCAAGGGCATCGACCTCGATCTGCCGCGCAACAGCCTGATCGTGATGACGGGGCTTTCCGGCTCCGGCAAGTCGTCGCTTGCCTTCGACACGATCTATGCCGAAGGGCAGCGGCGTTACGTCGAGAGCCTATCGGCTTATGCGCGGCAGTTCCTCGAGATGATGCAGAAGCCTGACGTCGACCAGATCGAGGGGCTGTCTCCGGCGATCTCGATCGAGCAGAAGACGACCTCGCGCAATCCGCGCTCGACGGTCGGCACGGTCACCGAAATCTACGACTATATGCGCCTGCTGTTTGCACGCGTCGGCGTTCCCTATTCGCCGGCCACGGGCCTGCCGATCGAGAGCCAGACGGTGAGCCAGATGGTCGACCGCATCCTGGCGCTGGAGGAAGGTACACGTCTCTATATCCTCGCGCCGATGATCCGCGGCCGCAAGGGCGAGTACAAAAAGGAACTCGCCGAGCTGATGAAGAAGGGCTTCCAGCGCGTCAAGATCGACGGGCAGTTCTACGAGATCGCCGAGGCACCTACGCTCGACAAGAAGTACAAGCACGACATTGATGTGGTCGTCGACCGCGTCGTGGTACGCCCGGATATCGCGAGCCGTCTTGCGGACAGTCTGGAGACTTGCCTTCGGCTCGCCGATGGGTTGGCGGTTGCCGAATATGCCGACAAACCGCTGCCGCCCGAGGAAACCTCGGCTGGCGGTTCGGCCAACAAATCGCTGAACGAGACGCACGAGCGCGTGCTGTTTTCGGAAAAGTTTGCCTGCCCGGTCTCTGGCTTCACCATTCCGGAAATCGAGCCGCGGCTCTTCTCCTTCAACAATCCCTTCGGAGCCTGCCCGACCTGTGACGGTCTCGGCAGTCAGCAGAAGATCGACGAGGCGCTTATCGTTCCGGAAGTGCATCGCAAGCTAAATGACGGGGCCATCGCGCCCTGGGCCAAGTCCAGCTCGCCTTATTACAACCAGACACTTGAAGCGCTGGGCAAGGCCTTCGGCTTTAAGCTGACGAACAAGTGGTCGGAGCTGTCGGACGCCGCGCAGAAGGCGATCCTGCACGGCACCGAGGAGAAGATCGACTTCCATTATGCCGATGGCGCGCGCTCTTACACGACGACCAAGACCTTCGAAGGCATCGTGCCGAACCTCGAACGGCGCTGGAAGGAGACCGACAGCGCCTGGGCGCGCGAGGAGATCGAGCGCTTCATGTCGGCTGCCCCCTGCCCGGCCTGCAACGGCTTCCGCCTGAAGCCTGAGGCGCTCGCGGTCAAGATCAATGGCTTGCATATCGGCCAGGTGACGAACATGGCGATCCGCAATGCCGGCTCCTGGTTCGAAGACCTGCCGGCGAAGCTTACCGACAAGCAGAACGAGATCGCGGTCCGTGTGCTCAAGGAAATCCGCGAGCGCCTGCGCTTCCTCAATGATGTCGGTCTCGACTATCTCTCGATGTCGCGCAATTCCGGTACACTGTCGGGCGGCGAGAGCCAGCGAATCCGTCTGGCATCGCAGATTGGATCTGGCCTGACCGGTGTTCTCTACGTGCTGGACGAGCCGTCGATCGGTCTGCACCAGCGCGACAATGCGCGGCTTCTTGATACGCTGAAGCACCTGCGTGACATCGGCAATACAGTGATCGTTGTCGAGCATGACGAGGATGCGATCCTGACCGCCGACTATGTCGTCGACATCGGTCCGGCGGCCGGCATTCATGGCGGCCAGGTGATTGCGCAAGGCTCGCCGCAGGACATCATGGCGCATCCGAAATCGCTGACGGGTAAGTACCTGACGGGTGAAATGGGCGTCAGCGTTCCGGCGCAGCGGCGCAAGCCGAAAAAGGGCCAGCAGATCAAGGTGGTTGGGGCCAAGGGCAACAACCTCAAGAACGTCACGGCCTCGATCCCGCTCGGCGTTTTCACCGCAGTGACGGGTGTATCGGGTGGCGGCAAGTCGACGTTCCTGATTGAAACGCTCTACAAGGCGGCTGCCCGCCGTGTGATGGGTGCCCGTGAAAACCCGGCCGAACACGAACGCATCGACGGTTTCGAGTTTATCGACAAGGTGATCGATATCGACCAGTCGCCGATCGGACGCACGCCGCGCTCCAACCCGGCGACCTATACCGGCGCGTTTACGCCGATCCGCGACTGGTTCACCGGCCTTCCGGAAGCCAAGGCGCGCGGTTATCAGGCCGGTCGCTTCTCGTTCAACGTCAAGGGCGGCCGCTGCGAGGCCTGCCAGGGCGACGGCGTGATCAAGATCGAGATGCACTTCCTGCCGGACGTCTATGTCACTTGCGACGTCTGCCATGGCAAGCGCTACAACCGCGAAACGCTGGACGTGACCTTCAAGGGCAAGTCGATCGCCGACGTGCTCGATATGACGGTCGAGGAGGGTGTCGAGTTCTTCCAGGCGGTGCCGGCGGTGCGCGATAAACTGCAGGCGCTGTTCGATGTCGGTCTCGGCTATATCAAGGTCGGCCAGCAGGCGAATACGCTGTCGGGCGGCGAGGCGCAGCGCGTCAAGCTGGCCAAGGAGCTGTCGAAGCGCTCGACGGGCCGCACGCTCTACATTCTGGATGAGCCGACCACCGGCCTGCATTTCCACGACGTCGCCAAGCTTCTGGAAATGCTGCAGGAACTGGTGAACCAAGGAAATTCTGTCGTGGTCATCGAGCACAATCTCGAGGTCATCAAGACGGCCGACTATATCCTCGATTTCGGCCCCGAAGGCGGCGATGGCGGTGGCCAGATCGTGGCGCAGGGCGCGCCGGAAGAGGTGGTGAAGGTGGAGGCCTCATATACGGGTCAGTTCCTCAAGGAGTTACTGCAGCGGCGACCGGTGAAGAAGGTGCAGGCGGCGGAGTGATCCGCCGCAACGTTCTACCAGAGTCGTTGCACCCCTAGAGTGTCGAAGGCCGTGTCGGCACTCACGATTACCAGGCTTTCCAGTTTCGATTGGGCGGCCAGCAAGCGATCGAAGGGGTCCTTGTGCTCGGCGACCAGTTGTCCGGCATAGAGTGCGTGTGATGTTTCAATTGCAAGCAGGGTGAAACGCTCAGCCATGACGTACTTGACGAAATCAGTGCTTATGGGGCCCGCTTCGGGCCACTTCCCGAGGCGATGTTTCGTCGTCAGTTCGAACGCGGACACGGCGCTGACGATCACCTCGTTGTCTCCATCGCTAAGGGCAGCCCGTGCCGGGGGACTGAGATGGCCGTCATTCATCAACCACCAGACCAGCGTGTGAGTATCGAGAAGATATCTCACTGGCCGTTGTCACCGGGAAAAGAATACTTGCCCTCCCATGCCTCCAACTCGTCCTCGGACATCGGCTCTAGGAAGAGATTTGAGGGCAGCTTGCCTCGCAAATGGGCCAACGCACCCGGCGTGCGCGGCGGGTTCTTTTTTTCGGCTGAGGTCAAAGCAACCAACTTCGCGATCGGCTCGTCGCCGCGCGCTATGACGATCTCCTCGCCGGCTTCGACGCGGGCGAGGAGTTTGGAGAGTTCCGTCTTGGCCTTATGGATGGTGACTATAGTCATCGCGTGCTCCGCAACTCGTATTTTTCATATTAGCTAATCGCCTAGCTAACTTCAATGGGAGGCATTTCATGACCAAATCCGGCACTATCCGCACCGGCATCGGCGGCTGGACCTTCGATCCCTGGGACGACAGTTTTTATCCGTCCGATCTGCCGAAGAAGCGCCAGCTGGAATATGCCAGCCGGCAGCTCACGGCGATCGAGGTGAACGGCACCTATTATTCCAGCCAGAAGCCGGCGACCTTTGCCAAATGGGCCGCAGACGTGCCTGAGGATTTCGTCTTTTCGCTAAAAGCCAGCCGGTTCTGCACGAACCGCAAGATCCTGGCCGAAGCCGGGCCGTCGGTGGAGAAGTTCCTGCATCAGGGCATCGAGGAGCTTGGCGCCCATCTGGGGCCGATCCTCTGGCAGTTCATGGGCACGAAGAAATTCGACGCGGATGATTTCGAGGCGTTTCTAGGCTTGTTACCGAAGACACTGAACGGGCAGCCGCTTCGTCACGTGGTCGAGCCTCGGCATGAGAGCTTTCTGGTGCCGGAGTTCATCGACATGCTTCGCCGGCATGGAGTGGCGGCCGTGTGTGCCGACCATCATGACTATCCGATGTTTGCCGATCCCACTGCGGACTTCATCTATGCCCGGCTGCAGAAGGGAACCGACGAGACGCCGACCTGCTATCCGCCTGGGGAAATCGATGCCTGGGGCGAGCGGTTCAAGACCTATGCTGCTGGCAACGTGCCCAGCGATCTGAACCTGATCGCGAAGGACAAGCCGGCGACGAAGGAGCCGCGCGAAGTCTTTGCCTTCTTCATTTCAGGCGGCAAGGTGAATGCGCCGAAGGGCGCGATCGAGCTCAAGAAGCGGATCGACTGACCTCCCCGACGTCCTGGCTGTCATCAATTTGTGACATTGGCGAAACTGGACTAGGCTCGGTCGCAGAGTCGCGGTCATTTCTGCGCGCTGGGCCGGCATGCTTCCCTCTTTGGACGTGCGCGTCCAGACTATGAGAGTTCGGGGCACTTCCATGTCGGGCATCGCCGTCTTCATTCATCTTGCCGGCGCAGTCGCGCTGCTTCTCTGGGCGACCCGCATGGTCCGCACCGGGATCGAACGCGCCTATGGCGGCGTCTTGAAGGACAAGCTACGGCATGCCGTCGGCAACCGGTTCTCGGCGGCCTTTGCGGGCTTCCTGTTTGCGGTGGCCCTGCAGAGCGCGACAGCGGTGGCGCTGATCGTCGCCTCGTTTTCGGCGGCCGGCTATGTCGTGCCGGCCATCGGGGTGGCGACGCTTCTCGGCGCCGATTTCGGCTCTGCCTTCGTCGTCCGCATCCTGCGCTATGATCTGTCGCTGCTTGTGCCGGTGCTGCTTCTGGCAGGCACGATCGCATTTCGGACGTCGGAAGCGCGCGGCTGGCGACAGATCGGGCGCATCCTGTTTGGTCTTGGCCTGCTGCTCCTGTCGCTGCGCTTGATTGGTGAAGCGTCGGAACCGCTGCGTGAAAGCAGCATCCTGCCCATCCTGTTTAACTATCTCGCCAGCGACTGGATCAGCGCCTTCGTGCTTGCGGCGCTGCTTGCCTGGTCATTCCATTCGAGCGTGGCTGCGGTTCTTCTCGTTGCTTCGCTGGCCGACAAGCACTTGCTGCCCGATGCGCTGATCATTCCGCTGGTGCTGGGCATCAATTTCGGAGCCGCGATCATCGCCGCGCTGCTCACCAAGAATGCCGAGCCGAATGCCAGGATCGTGCCGCTGGGCAATGTTGTGATCCGGGGGATGATGACGCTCGTGGCGCTTGCCGGCCAGTTCGCCTTTGCTGTCAGCCCGACCGTCTTCTCGGCCCAGCCCGGCGATGCCGTCGTTCTCGTCCACCTCGCCATGAATGGCGCCGTGCTGGTGCTTGGCCTGCCCTTTGCCGGTCTTGTTGCCGGCATGCTCGAGCGTCTCCTGGCGCGGTCGGAGGATCGTGCTGCCAATGACGACCGGTTGTCGGCGCTCAATGTCGTCGATCTTTCCAACCCGCAGCAGGCGATCTCCAACGCCACACGCGAGGTTCTTGCGGTCTGCGACAAGACAGAAGTCATGCTGAACGGCATATTCGACCTGTTCGAACGTTGGGACGCAAAGAAGATGGAGCGGATCGCGACGCTCGACGACCAGATCGATACGATCCATCGCGACATCAAATTCTATCTCGCCCGCATCTCCGAGACGGCGCTCGACCAGACCTCGGCCGCCCAGTGCCAGAACCTCTTGGGTGCTACGATCAAGATCGAACAGGCAGCCGATATCATCTCGCAGAACATGCTGACGCGGGCGCGCAAAAAGAGCGAGCGCAATGTTGCCTTTTCGGCCGAAGGTTGGGCCGAACTCTGCGCCATGCATAATGAGGTGGTTCAGAACGCGCATCTTGCCTTCAACCTGCTTGTCACCCGCGATCTGGAACATGCGCGCCAGCTTGTCGCCCGCAAGGAGGCCATCCGCGGCCTGGTGAAGACCAGTGAGGAAAGCCATCTGCAGCGCCTGCGCCAGGGCAATGCTGCAAGCTTCGAATCGAGCTCGCTGCATATCGACACGATGCGGGACCTGAAGGAGATCAACTCGCTCTTCGTGTCGATCGCCTATCCGCTTCTGGAAGGGGAAGGTCTGCTGCGACGCAGCCGTCTGGTGCAGCCGGCGGAACTTTAGGCCTCGGATGGGCCGTCAGTCCGGCCGGACATGCGCCACGAGATCCTCTGCGGTCATGGCCTGCCCTGCCCTCAAGGCGGCCTGGCCATGCTGATGCACACCGGCACAGGCCGCTTCGAAGGCCGGCATGCCATTGGCCAGCCTGGCACCGATGATGCCGGCAAGCACATCGCCCGAGCCGGCTGTGGCCAAAGTAGCCGGCGCCTTTTCCTCGATCGCAGCGCGCCCGTCGGGCGAGGCAATCACGCTATCCGCACCCTTGTAGACGACGATGCCGCCCAGCGCCTTTGCGGCGGCCAAGGCCTTTTCCACCTTGCCCAGCGTGGTATCCGACGCGATGTCGGGGAAGAGCCGTGCGAACTCCCCTTCGTGTGGGGTCACCACCAGTCGCGGCGCGCCACTCTGGAATGCCGCTGATAGCTGATCGGCGGCGTCCTTGAAGGCGGAGATGCCGTCGGCGTCCAGGACGAGGCTACGACCGGCTTCGCCCACCATTACGGCGAAGCGGCGGGCCCGCTCGAGGTCGCCGAAACCCGGGCCGAGCACGAAAGTTGTCCGGCGAATGTCGGCCAGCCAGCTAGAGAGGTCGGCGACAGTATCGAGGCGCGACAGCATAACCGCCGTCAGATGTCCGGCATTGATGGCAAGGGCTGACGCTGGCGATGCCAGCGTGACCAAGCCGGCCCCGGCGGACAATCCGGCCTTGGCGGAGAGCCTTGCCGCCCCGGTTGCCGTTTCCGGTCCGGAGAAGACAGTCAGGTGGCCACGGCGATATTTGTGATCCTGTGCCGAGACCGCCTTGTCCTGTCCGGCCCATAGGTGCGGACCGTTGACCCAGAGTTTGCCCGCCTCAGCCTCGACGATCCGTCGGGGAATACCGATATCGAAGACTTCGAGGTCACCGCAATGCAGTCGCCCCGGAAGAAGAAGGTGGCCAGGTTTGCGCGTCATGAAGGTGACGGTATGGGCCGCATTGAAGGCAGCGCCGCGAATGCCGCCTGTTGCGCCATCAATGCCCGAGGGAAGATCGATCGCCAGAACCGGAAGACCGGCTGCCTCAATGGCGGCGATCGTTTGCACCACGATCTGCGGGACATCTCGGGTCAGACCGGCGCCGAAGAGGCCGTCAATGATGACGTCCCCCGCAAGCGGCTGGAAGATGTCCAGGTCTGCGACCGGGAGGCCGCAGACTATCTGTGCCCTGGCTGCATCGCCCTTGAGGACGCCCACATCCGTGAGGCTGTAGACGACGACGTCCGCCCCTGCCCGCACGAGCGCCGAGGCCGTGACATATCCGTCTCCGCCATTGTTCCCCGGTCCGCAGAGGACGACGAAACGCAGCGCCTGGGGATAGACGCGAAGCGCTGCTGCGGCCACAGCCTCGCCAGCCCGCATCATCAGTGCGAAGCTGTCTATGCCCGACCGGGCCGCGGCGAGATCGGCGCGCGCCATGGCAGATGGGGAAAGCAGGATTTCCGGAGTGCGGTGGTTCATGCGGAGAGGTTAGAGCATATTCCAAGCCTTGCGCAATGATGCACGATTTTGGGCAGCAGCAATTGCTTACTTTATGTGCATTTGCACCTTTTATGCCCTTGTCCATTCGGGATAATGCAAAGACCGCAAGGGGTTACGCTGCGGCCCCGCAATTAAAAAAGATTGGCCAAAATCGTTATTTTGCTCGAAACGGGCTGGCTTTTCCGGCCAATTTGCTGGAGATTTGCCCGGTCGGATGGAGGAGGCGGCGGTTTTCGCGTAATTTTCGCGAAAGACTGGCACATTCCATGCATCCAGCCCGGCGGGCGGGGCTCATCCTGCTTTACTGAGGAAGCGGAGAGAAATTTTCTCATGAAAAAGATCGAAGCGATCATCAAGCCTTTCAAGCTCGACGAAGTGAAGGAAGCCCTTCAGGAAGTCGGCCTGCAGGGTATCACCGTGACGGAAGCCAAGGGCTTCGGTCGCCAGAAGGGCCATACAGAGCTCTATCGCGGCGCCGAATATGTCGTGGACTTCCTGCCCAAGGTGAAGGTCGAAGTGGTACTGGCCGACGAGAACGTGGAGGCCGTCATCGACGCCATCCGCAATGCTGCCCAGACGGGCCGCATCGGCGACGGAAAAATCTTCGTGTCGAATGTCGAAGAAGTCGTCCGTATCCGGACCGGCGAAACCGGCATCGACGCCATCTAACTCGGACCCGACACTTAGGGAGGTCGGGTTTAAATCGTCTGCTCACGCGAGGAACATAAAAATATGACGACCGCAAACGATATCCTGAAACAGATCAAGGACAACGACATCAAGTTCGTCGACCTGCGCTTTACCGATCCCAAGGGCAAGCTGCAGCATGTGACGATGGACATTGCCTGTGTCGACGAAGACATGTTCGCCGATGGCGTCATGTTCGACGGCTCCTCGATCGCTGGCTGGAAGGCCATCAACGAGTCCGACATGGTGCTGATGCCGGATCCGGCAACCGTGCACATGGACCCCTTTTTCGCTCAGTCGACGATGGTCATCCTCTGCGACATCCTCGATCCGGTTTCGGGCGAAGCCTATAACCGCGATCCGCGCGGCACCGCCAAGAAGGCCGAAGCCTACCTCAAGGCATCTGGTATCGGCGACACCATCTTCGTTGGTCCGGAAGCTGAATTCTTCGTCTTCGACGACGTGAAGTACAAGGCCGACCCGTACAACACCGGCTTCAAGCTCGATTCGACCGAACTGCCGTCGAACGACGACACCGATTACGAGACCGGCAACCTCGGTCACCGTCCGCGCGTCAAGGGCGGCTATTTCCCGGTTCCGCCGATCGACAGCCTGCAGGACATGCGCTCCGAAATGCTGACGGTTCTCGGCGAAATGGGCGTCGTCGTCGAAAAGCACCACCACGAAGTGGCGGCTGCCCAGCACGAGCTTGGCATCAAGTTCGACGCGCTGGTGCGCAACGCCGACAAGATGCAGATCTACAAGTACGTCGTGCATCAGGTTGCCAATGCCTATGGCAAGACCGCGACCTTCATGCCGAAGCCGATCTTCGGCGACAACGGTTCGGGCATGCACGTGCACATGTCGATCTGGAAGGACGGCAAGCCGACCTTCGCCGGCGACGAATATGCAGGTCTCTCGGAAAGCTGCCTGTTCTTCATCGGCGGCATCATCAAGCATGCCAAGTCGATCAATGCTTTCTCCAACCCGTCGACCAACTCCTACAAGCGTCTGGTCCCGGGTTACGAAGCGCCGGTTCTGCTCGCCTACTCGGCCCGTAACCGTTCGGCCTCGTGCCGCATTCCGTTCGGCTCCAACCCGAAGGCCAAGCGCGTCGAAGTCCGCTTCCCGGATCCGACGGCGAACCCCTACCTCGCTTTCGCCGCCATGCTGATGGCCGGTCTCGACGGCATCAAGAACAAGATCCATCCGGGCAAGGCCATGGACAAGGACCTTTACGACCTGCCGCCGAAGGAACTGAAGAAGATCCCGACCGTCTGCGGTTCGCTGCGTGAAGCGCTCGAAAGCCTGGACAAGGATCGCAAGTACCTGACCGCCGGCGGCGTGTTCGACGACGACCAGATCGATTCGTTCATCGAGCTGAAGATGCAGGAAGTCATGCGCTTCGAAATGACCCCGCATCCGGTCGAATTCGACATGTACTACTCGGCCTGATTTTTAGGGTCACTCATCAGACGCCGGCGGATCGCTCCGCCGGCGTTTTTCGTTTCGAATGGTACCAATTGTTGGCAATCGCGCTTTCGCCCCGGGCACTGTCGCGCTAGCAGTGGTCATCCCTCCTCTGTTGTCACGGTTTTCCATGCCGGCCTCCCAGCAATCGCCCTCGCCGCGCCTCTATGACTGGACGCTCTTCCTGCTGGCGCCGGTGTTCTTCTCGTCGAACCTGATCTTCGGGCGTGGCATCACCGGCGAGGTCGGGCCGTTTACGACGGCGCTGTTGCGCTGGGTGGGAGCTGCGATCCTGATGTCGCCGTTCATCTGGCAGGAACGGCAGGCCTGCCTCACCTTCGTGCGGCGTCATACGGCGCTCTGGCTGACGCTCGGCATTCTCGGCATGGGCATCTGTGGCGGCGTGGTCTATTGGGCGCTCACGCTGACAACCGCCTCCAACGCGACGCTGATCTACACGACATCGTCGCTGTTCATCATCCTGTTCCAGTGGCTGTTTCAGAAGCGCGCGATCACGCGGCGGGAACTGGCAGGCATGGTGATTGCCTTTGCCGGGGTCGTGGCGATTGTTCTGAAAGGGCATCCGGAGGCGCTGCTGGAGCTCACCTTCAACATCGGGGATCTGGCGATCCTAGTGGCGGCCATTGCCTTTGCCGCCTATTCTCTGCTGTTGCGGCGTCCGTCCGTGCGCGAGATGCCACCGCTCCCGCTGTTTGCTCTGCTGGCACTTTCAGGCTCGATCGTGCTGGTGCCGCCCGGTCTAATCGAGATCGCCGGCGGCGGCCTTCTGCCGGATACGGGCATGGAATTTGCCAAGCTTGCGGGCATTATCCTCTTCGCTTCGCTGGCGGCCTTCTATTGCTTTCAACACGCGGTGCAGGTGTTCGGGCCGGGCATTGCGGGGATGACGCTTTACCTGATGCCGCCCATGTCGATCCTGATGGCCGTCATATTCCTCGGAGAGCGCTTCGAGCACTATCATGCAGTTGGCATTGTGCTGGTGACCGGCGGCCTCATTCTTGCGACCGCACCGAGGCGCAAAACAGGCTAGAGCATATTCTTTTCACGCAACTCCGAACGCAAAACCGCTTCGCACTTTTGCTGGATTTGCTCTAGGTGTCGCAGGTGACAATGACGTCACACACCATCCCTTGATTTTGCCGGGCTTTCTTCCCAAATATGACAGGGAAAGGAAGTCAAACCATGAAACAACGAAGCGCTAAATTTGGTATCGGGGACGTCGTGCGGCACAAGTTCTTTCCGTTCCGCGGCGTGATCTTCGATGTTGACCCGGAGTTTGCGAATTCCGAGGAGTGGTGGAATGCGATCCCGGCCGAAGTTCGGCCGCACAAGGACCAGCCCTTCTATCATCTGCTCGCGGAGAATTCCGAGACGGAATATGTGGCTTATGTGTCCGAGCAGAACCTCGAGCGCGACCAGAGCCAGGAGCCGCTGCGCAATCCGCAGATCCAGCAGATTTTCGAGCCGCAGCAGAGCGGCCACTACAAGCCGAAGATGAACTTCGCGCACTGATATCCAGCCGATACCACAAAGCAAAGAAGCCCGCGTCTTTTGACGCGGGCTTCTTGTTGTTCAACGCCGTAAAGCGGATCAGTTGCCCTGCTTGGCAGCGTTCTGGGCGTCGGTGATCGCCTTGTTGCGCTCTTCCTGCTTCTTCTGCATGGCTTCCTGCAGGAGACGCTGGCGCTCCTCAGCCTGCGACTGCGACATCGCTTCGCCATCGAAGGCGCCGGTGAAGCCGGTCAGCGGGATCTTGATCGGGTTCGGCGCGCGGCGGAAGTTGATCGAGGTGAAGACGACCTCGCCACCCTTCTTCAGGCTGTCGATGATCGCATCCGTCAGCGGGATTTCGGCGGTGCAACGGTCTGGCAGGCAGACGGCGTAGTCGAGCTTGGTGCCCTTGGCGCCATCGATCTGCATCAGAACGCCCGGCGGGATGAGACGCGCCGAGGGAACCGTGACTTGAAGGAGCTTGCGGTTGACCTTGCCTTCGACCGTGATCAGGCCAACGGCCGTGATCAGCTGGCCATTGGCGGCAACGAGCTGGTTCTGGACGACGCAAACGTCGGACTCTTCCTGCTTGGCGCAGGTCTTGAACCACTTCGCCTCGGAGGGAGCGGCTGCGGCTTCCTGGGCCTGCGCGACAACCGGCATGGCGGCGGCGGCGAAGGACAATGCGAGTGCAGACACAGCCGTCCGCGTTGCGTTGCTAAGTTTGAACATCATACGTATTCCGTCTCCTGAAAACCCCTGTCGCGCGGACTTCAATGCCGCGTCATTCGCCTGTCTTGTCTGCCCTCACCTGTCGTTCAAATGAGGCAAATACATGACCCGGCGATCCGGCTCACCTGTTACATTGTGGCGGCCGGAATATCCAGCGTTTCTTTGACGCCGGATCGACTCACCTCGTCTAAATCCCACCCGCTTGTGTTGGTTTTATGGTGATTGTGCTAGCGTCCGCGCACTTTGCAGATTCCATATCCCCGGGAGGACCGAGATCTTGCGCCGTCTCTTGTTTAGCCTTTGCCTGCTGCCCTTTGCCACCGTCGCCCAGGCGGAGCCCGTTCACGGTATTGCAATGCATGGTGAACCGGCACTCTCCGCCGATTACACGCATTTCCCTTATGTGAAGCCGGATGTGAAAAAGGGCGGCAAGGTCAATTACGGTGTCGTCGGCACCTATGATGCGCTCAACCCCTTCGTGCTGAAAGGCATGCGGACTACGGCGCGCGGCGTCTGGGACCCGGAATTCGGCAACCTGCTCTACGAGCCGCTGATGACACGGTCGGCAGACGAGCCCTTCACGCTGTACGGCCTGCTGGCGGAAACCGTGGAATGGGATGCTGACCGGACCTATGTGCAGTTCAACCTCAATCCCAAGGCCCGGTGGCATGACGGCAAGCCGGTGACGCCCGAGGATGTGATCTTCACCTTCGAACTGCTGCGCGACAAGGGCCGTCCGCCCTTCAACGGTCGTCTCAATGCCGTCGCCAAGATGGAGAAGGTTGGCGAGCACGGGGTGAAGTTTACCTTCAACGAAAAGGCGAATCGCGAGACGCCGCTGATCTTTGCATCAGCCACGCCGATACTGCCGAAGCATGCGATCGATCCTGCCACCTTCGACCAGGGTGGACTCGCCATCCCGGTTGGATCCGGTCCCTACAAGATCAAGGAGTTGCGGCCCGGCGAGAAGGTGACCTGGGCGCGCGACCCCGACTACTGGGGCAAGGACCTGCCTTCGAAGATCGGCTTCGACAATTACGACGAGATCACGGTCACCTATTTCCTGCAGGAAGCGACACTGTTCGAGGCCTTCAAGAAGGGCGAGATCGACATCTATCCGGATGGTGATTCCAATCACTGGCAGCGGGCCTATGATTTTCCGGCAGCGCAGAATGGCGACGTCGTGAAGGAAGCCTTCAAGCCGGGCCTGCCAGCGGGCATGCTGGGCTTCGTCTTCAACACCCGCCGTCCGATCTTCGCAGACGTGAAGGTGCGCGAGGCGATCAACACGGCCTTCGATTTCGAGTGGCTGAACAAGACGCTCTACGGCAATGCCTTTACCCGCACGCAGAGCTATTGGCAGAATTCGGCGCTCGGCGCTTTCGGCAATGCCGCCGACGAAAAGGAGCTCGCGCTCTTGGGCACGGCGAAGGACAAGCTATCCCCGGAAATCCTGGCAGGCACCTATACGCAGTCCGCGACAGACGGCTCTGGCGGCGATCGCAAGGCGCTGGCCAAGGCGGTGAAGCTGTTCGGCGAGGCCGGCTACAAGATCCAGGGCGGCAAAATGCTGGATGCCTCCGGCAAGCCGCTAGCCTTCGAGGTGATGACGCAGAACGAGGGCCAGGAGAAGATGGCGCTCGCCTTCCAGCGGACGCTCAAGCTCATCGGTATCGACATGGCGATCCGCACCGTCGATGACGCGCAGTATCAGGCGCGCTCCAACAGCTTCGACTATGACATGATCATCAAGTCATACACTTCGTCGCTCTCGCCGGGTGCCGAGCAGGTCAACCGCTGGGGTTCTGAATCCAGGGATGCCCAGGGGAGCTTTAACTATGCGGGTGTTGCCGATCCTGACATCGACCGGATGATGGAGGCTCTGCTGCAGGCCCGCGAGCCGGCCGATTTCCAGGCGGCCGTGCGGGCCTATGACCGGCTGCTCGTTGCCGGGCACTATGTCGTTCCGCTCTATCATATTGGTGAGCAGTGGGTGGCGCGCTGGAAGCATATCGGACGGCCGGAAACGGCTCCGCTCTACGGCTATCAGCGCCCGACATGGTTCGACGCGCGCGTCCAGTAACCCCTAAGCGTTTGACGCTGTGTTTTCGGGCCGGAGCTTGTCTCCGGCCCGCTTTGCTTTAAGTGACAGGCATATCTCTGCCAGGAAAGGACACCCTCATGGACCGCATCACCATCGACCTCGTATCCGACGTGGTCTGCCCCTGGTGTTATCTCGGCAAGGCCCGGCTGGAGCTCGCCATTGCCGAGGTGCAGGACGAGGTCAGTGTCGACATCAACTGGCGCCCGTATCAGCTCAACCCCGATTATCCGCCTGAGGGCGTCGACCATCAGGTTGAACTGGCGAAGAAGCTCGGCGGCAAGGACAAGATGGACCAGGCGCATGCGCATCTGAAGTCGCTAGGCGCCGAGGTCGGCATCGCCTTTGAATTCGAGGCGATCAAGGTCGGGCCGAACACGCTCGATGCGCACCGGCTGATCCATTGGGCCGGCCAGGAAAGCCGGGAGACGCAGACCCGCGTCGTCGACCTGCTTTTCAAGGCGAATTTCGAACAGGGCCGCAATATCGGTGACGCAGCCGTGCTGCTCGACATTGCGACCGAGGCCGGACTGTCGCATCCCGTCATCGAATCGCTGCTGGCAGGCGATGCCGATGTGAACCACGTGCTGTCTGAGGTGGAAGCCGCCAAGCAGATGGGCGTCAACGGCGTGCCGTTCTTCATCTTCGACCAGCAATATGCCGTGAGCGGTGCCCAGCCGCCGGCGGAACTCGCCAATGCCTTGCGCGAAATCGCCAAGGCGAAGGCTGAGGCGCTGCGCAATCTGAATTGACGGTTGTAACGAACACTCGTATCCCGGTGAGGTAACCTCCTCCCCGGGATCATCACATTGTCCGCCGATACCACCCTCAAAGGCGTTTTCTTCGCCTTCATCTGCTTTGCCGCCTATTCCTTCAGTGATGCCGCCGTGAAGATGGTGGAAGGCCGCGTGCCTGCCTTCGAGGCCGGCTTCATCGGCAGCCTGTTCGGCTTTGTCGCCATCCCCTTCCTCATGAAGCGCGGCGACCGCTATACGGATCTGGTGCGCAGCACCAACTGGCCGCTCTGGGGGCTACGTTTTGTCTGTTCTGCCGTCGGGACGGTCGGCAGTATCATTGCCTTTACCCAGCTCTCCATGGCCGAGGCCTTCTGCCTGATCTTCCTGCTGCCGAGCTTTGCAACGATCATGTCGGTGATCTTCCTCAAGGAAGAGGTGGGCATGAAGCGCTGGGCAGCCGTCCTGATCGGCTTCCTCGGCGTTCTCGTGGTTTTGAGGCCTGGTTTTCGCGAGTTGGAGATCGGGCATCTGGCGGCGCTGATCTCGGGCTTTGCCGGCGCCGTGACGATCATCATCTTCCGCGCCATGGGGCCGCAGGAGAAGAACATCTCGCTCTATGGCGCCGGCCTGCTTGGTAGCGTCATCATCTGTGCGGCCTTCTCGCTGCCGGACTTCCAGGCGCCCGGCGGCTATGACCTGATGCTGCTTGCCGCTTTCGGCCTGCTGGCCGCCGTCGGTAATATCTTCATGATGCTGGCGTCGTTTTATGCCCCCGCCCCGATCGTCGGGCCGATCCAGTACAGCCAGATGCTCTGGGCTATCCTGCTCGGCTATCTCGTCTTCGGTGACAAGGTCGACTGGCCGATGGGCATCGGCATTGTGCTGATCGTCGGATCAGGGCTTTTGACGCTGATCCGTGAGCGCAAGCGCGACACGCCGCTTCCGCCGCCGGTGGCCGGCAAGGGCGATGCGGCTCTGGCGATCAAGCCGGAACAGTCCGACACTTGAACGAGGCGGGGCCTAAGCGGGCCCTCCCTCGCCTCAACCAGCCTTTGCCAGTTCCGCCAACTGCGTCATCACGACCGCAGCACCCGACAGCCGCTTCTCCGGCGTCGGCAAGTCGCGGGTGAGGAACACCGAGTGGTCGGGGCGGATCTTGGCCATCGCGCCCTGCTTGGCGATATAGCCGACCAGTGCCGCCGGGTTCGGGAACTGCTTGCCACGGAACTGGACGACGACGCCCTTGGGGCCGGCTTCCAGCTTTTCGACATTGGCCTTGCGGCAGAGCGCCTTGATGTAGACGACCTTCAGCAGATGCTGGACCTCGACGGGCATGGGGCCGAAGCGGTCGATCATCTCGGCGCCAAAGGCATCGATCTCGCCCAGTTCGTTGATTTCACCCAGGCGGCGATAGAGGCCGAGGCGCAGGTGCAGGTCGGGTACGTAATCGTCCGGGATCATCACGGACGTGCCGACCTGGATCTGCGGCGACCAGCCGGTGTCCTGGATCTCGTCGACGCCCTTCACTTCGGCAACCGCCTCTTCCAGCATCTGCTGGTAGAGTTCGAAGCCGACTTCCTTGATATGGCCGGACTGTTCCTCGCCGAGCAGATTGCCGGCGCCGCGGATGTCGAGGTCGTGGCTGGCGAGCTGGAAACCCGCGCCGAGTGTATCGAGCGATTGCAGAACCTTCAGGCGGCGTTCGGCGCCCGTGGTCAGTACCTTGTTGACGGGCAGCGTCAGGAGCGCAAAGGCGCGGACCTTGGAGCGACCGACGCGGCCGCGGATCTGGTAAAGCTGGGCGAGGCCGAACATGTCGGCACGGTGCACGATCAGCGTGTTGGCGGTGGGCACGTCAAGGCCGGACTCGACGATGGTGGTGGAGAGCAGCACATCGTAGCGGCCTTCATAGAAAGCGTTCATGATGTCTTCGAGCTCACCGGCTGCCATCTGGCCATGGGCGACCGCGACCTTCAGCTCCGGGACATTCTCGTCGAGGAAGCTTTTCACATCCGCGAGATCGGCGAGACGCGGGCAGACGTAAAAACTCTGGCCGCCGCGATAATGCTCGCGCATCAGGGTCTCACGGATGACGAGCGGATCGAAGGGCGAGATAAAGGTGCGGACCGCCATGCGGTCGACCGGCGGCGTGGTGATCAGCGAGAGTTCGCGCACGCCGGTCATGGCAAGCTGCAAGGTGCGCGGGATGGGCGTGGCCGAGAGGGTCAGGACGTGCACGTCCGACTTGAGCTCCTTAAGGCGCTCCTTGTGCTTCACACCGAAATGCTGCTCCTCGTCGATGATCAGCAGGCCGAGATTGGCAAAGTTGACGCCGGTGCCGAGCAGCGCATGGGTGCCGACGACGATGTCGGTCTTGCCGTCTGCCACTTCCTTCTTGACGAGGTTCAGTTCCTTCGTGCCAACGAGGCGCGAGGCCTGCTGGACGCGGATGGGCAGACCCCGGAAGCGTTCGGAGAAAGTCTTGAAATGCTGGCGGGCGAGAAGCGTGGTCGGCACGACGACCGCGACCTGGATGCCGTTCATCGCGGCAATGAAGGCGGCGCGCAGGGCGACTTCCGTCTTGCCGAAGCCGACGTCGCCGCAGACCAGGCGGTCCATCGGACGGCCCGCACCGAGATCGGAGCGAACGGATTCGATCGCCGTTTCCTGATCTTCCGTTTCGTCATAGGGGAAGCGGGCAGCGAACTCGTCGTAGAGACCTTCCTGGGTGGTGAGTACCGGTGCCGTCCGGGTCATGCGTTCGGCAGCGATGCGGATCAGGGCGCCAGCCATATCGAGCAGGCGCTTCTTGAGCTTGGCCTTGCGCATCTGCCAGGCGCCGCCGCCCAGCTTGTCGAGTTGGACTTCGGTTGCCTCGCCGCCGTAACGCGAGAGCAAATCGATGTTTTCGACCGGCAGGAAGAGCTTGGCATCGTCTGCATAGCGCAGTTCAAGGCAGGCATGCGGGGCACCAGCGGCCTCGATGGTGCGCAGGCCGACAAAGCGGCCGATACCGTGTTCGGCATGCACCACGATCGAGCCTTCGTCGATGCCGGCGACTTCCGAGATGAAGTCGGCGGCGCGCTTGCGGCGTTTGGAGCGGCGGACCATGCGGTCGCCGAGGATGTCCTGTTCGCCGATGATGACGAGACCGTCTGTCTCGAAGCCGCCTTCGAGGCTGAGGACGGCGGTGCCTGCCTCCCCCTTCTTCAGCTTGTCGACGTCTTTCAGGGCGGCGACTGGAACGAGTTTTTCCAGGCCATGTTCGTTCAGGACCTGCAGCAGGCGGTCGAGCGAGCCTTCCGACCAACCGGATACGATGACCTTAACGCCGGCTGCGCGCTTGTCGGCGATATAGCTGACGGCCTGGCCGAAGACGTTGGCGCGGTTGCCTTCTTCGCTGGCCTCGTTGGCAGACTTTGCCCAGCGGGGTGTCGGGCGGGCATTGACCTCGATGACCAACCGGCTTTCGCCACCGGCTTCTGCAAAGGGGGTGATGCGGATCGGGTCGAAGGCATCAAGCGACTTGCCGAACTCGCCCGCGCCAAGATAGAGCCGCTCTGGGGGCACCGGCTTGTAGGGCGTGCCCTGGGCGAGATGGCCCTTGCCCGGCGTGGCGGAGTTGAGGCGCGCCTCGTAGTAATCGCGGATCAGCTTGGCGCGCTCGTCGGCTGCCTCACGTACGGTATGATCCGTGACGACACGGAAGCCGCGCAGATAATCGAACGTGGTTTCCAGTTTGTCGTAGAACATCGGCAGCCAATGCTCCATGCCGGCGTAACGCCGGCCCTCGGAGACAGCGGCATAGAGGGCGTCGTCGCGGGTCGCGGCACCGAAAAGCGACAGGTAGTTCTTGCGAAAGCGGCTGATGCTCTCGGGCGTCAGCGTAACCTCGCTCATCGGGTTCAGATCAAGCGAGCGGATCTGGCCGATGGTGCGCTGGCTCGCCGGATCGAAGGAGCGGATCGATTCGAGCGTGTCGCCGAAGAAATCCAGTCGCACCGGCTCTTCTGCGCCGGGTACGAAAACATCAAGGATGCCGCCGCGGACCGCGAATTCGCCGACTTCCCGCACGGTTGCGACACGATCGAAGCCGTTGCGCTCCAGACGGGCGGCGATGTCATCCATGCGCACCTGGTTGCCGGGCTTGGCCGAAAAACCGAGGCTATCGATGACATCCGCCGGTGCCACTTTCTGCAGCATGGCATTGACCGTGACCAGAACGATCGCCGGGTGCGGATTGAGATAGAGCGCAATAAGACCCGAGAGTGCTGCCAAACGGCGGGCGGAGACGTCTGCCGATGGTGACACGCGGTCGTAAGGCAGGCAGTCCCAGGCCGGCAGGCTTAAGACCGGGATGTCTGGCGCGGTGAAGCTGAGCGTCTGTTCGAGGTTCTGCAGCCGCTGGCCGTCGGAGACGATGTAGGCCACAGGGCGGCCCTGACGCGCGAGTTCGGCGAGGATGAAGGCATCCATGCCGTCGGGCACATGGGAGAGCGTCAGGGCGGATTGTGCGCCGACAATCCGCTTCACATCGATCAGGGACATCATCAGTTACTTTGCAGCGGTTTCGTCGCCCGTGACCGGTGAGAAATCCGGCCGGAGAGCGGCTATGCGTTCGAAGAGCGGTGTCTGGAGATGGGCGGGCACCGGATCGGCACCCGTGATGTAGCGGACGAGGTCGTTGTCTTCCTCGACCATGATGTGCTCGAGTTCGTCGAGTTCCTCATCGGAAAGCTCGCTGATATGAGCCTCGCAGAACTGGCCAAGCATCAGGTCCATTTCCCGGATGCCGCGGTGCCAGCAGCGGAACAGGATGCGCCGACGGCGCGGATCGAGGTCGGCACTGCTTTTCACCAGTCCAGTCATCTTGGCATCCTTCCAATTCTTGCGCCTCTATAGAGCAGCGACCGGCAAATGTCAGCTTGCCAAACCGGCATTTTGCGAGGCATTTTGCCCCCATCATGCGTCCCCATCTTCTCGATCCCCTCTTTGCCTCCGTGGCTTCGCTCAGCGGAGTCGGTCCCAAGCTCGCCCAGCTTCTCGCCACACTGCTCGGGCGCGAGGATGCCGAGGATGCGCGGGTCGTCGACCTGCTGTTCCTCGCACCGCACCGGCTGATCGACCGGCGCCACCAGCCGGGCATCGCCTATGCGCAGCAGGGTTCGCTGGTGACCATCACCGGACGCGTCGACCGCCACATGCCGCCCCCGCCGGGCAAGAACAACATGCCCTACCGCATCTTCCTGCATGACGAGACGGGGGAACTGGCGCTCACCTTCTTCCGGGTCAAGGGCAACTGGCTGGAAAAGGCATCGCCCGTCGACGAGATCGTCATGGTCTCGGGAAAAGTCGACTGGTTCAATGGTCGGCCATCCATGGTCCATCCCGACCTGATGGTGAAGGCGAGCGAAGCGGAGAACCTGCCGCTGGTCGAGCCGGTCTATCCGCTGACGGCGGGGCTTGGACCGAAAGTGTTGCGCAAGGCGGTCGAATCCGCGGTCGAGAAGATGCCGGAACTTGCCGAATGGGCGGATGCAGCGCTGGCGGCGAAACAGGGTTTTGCCAGTGTGCGCGACTGTCTGGTCGCTCTCCACAATCCGCGCGACGAGAAGGATATCGACCCGCAGGCACCAGCAAGGCGCAGGCTCGCCTATGACGAGTTTCTCGCCGGCCAGGTGTCCCTCGCCTTGGTGCGGCAGAAGCTGCGACGCGTGCCGGGCACCCCGATCAAGCCGACGGGTGAACTCAGCGGAAAGATCCGTGCTGCCCTGCCCTTTACGCCGACAAACAGCCAGGTGGCGGCGATCGACGATATCCTGAAGGATATGGCGACCGACCAGCGCATGTTGCGGCTCGTCCAGGGTGACGTCGGCGCGGGCAAGACGCTGGTGGCGCTGTTTGCTATGGCCGCCGCCGTCGAGGCCGGTGGGCAAGCGGTGCTGATGGCGCCGACGGAAATTCTGGCGCGGCAGCACCATGCGACGCTTGCCAAGCTCGGTGCGGCGGCTGGCCTGAAGATCGAGGTTTTGACTGGGCGCACCAAGGGCAAGGAGCGCGAGGCGATCCTGGAGCGGATCGCCTCCGGCGAGGCGCAGATCGTTATCGGCACGCATGCGCTGTTCCAGGATGCGGTTGTCTACCGGAATCTGACACTCGCCGTGGTCGACGAGCAGCATCGCTTCGGTGTGCACCAGCGCCTGCGGCTGACGTCCAAGGGTATCTCTCCACATATGCTGGTCATGACGGCCACACCGATCCCGCGCACGCTGGTGCTCGCCGCCTTCGGAGACATGGATGTCTCCAAGCTCACCGAGAAGCCGGCAGGGCGCAAGCCGATCCAGACGGTGACGGTCCCGACCGAACGGGTGCCCGATGTCATCGAACGGCTGAGGTCTGCCATTGCGGAGGGCAAGAAGGCCTATTGGATCTGCCCGCTGGTCGAGGAAACCGAAGAAAGCGAGCTGATGTCGGCCGAGGAGCGGCAGGCGGTGCTTGCGCAGTTCATCAAGGCTCCGATCGGGCTGGTGCATGGACGCATGGCCGGACCGGAGAAGGATGCAGCCATGCTCGCCTTCAAGAACGGCGAGACGCGGTTGCTGGTGGCCACCACGGTTGTCGAAGTCGGCGTCGATGTGCCCGATGCGACGATCATGGTGATTGAACATGCCGAACGTTTCGGTCTAGCCCAGTTGCACCAGCTGCGCGGCCGCGTGGGCCGTGGCGACGAGGCGTCGAGCTGCATCCTGCTCTACAAGGGACCGCTCGGTGAAACCGGCAAGGCGCGGCTGTCGATCCTGCGCGATTCGGAGGATGGCTTCCTGATCGCGGAGGAGGATCTGAAGTTACGTGGTGAAGGCGAATTGCTAGGGACGCGGCAATCGGGCACCCCGGGCTTCAAGATTGCGAGCCTTGAGCATCACGGAGATCTTCTGGAGATCGCCCGCAAGGACGCGGCCTATCTGCTGGATCGAGACCCGGAACTGACCAGCGAACGTGGAGAGGCCGTGAGGACGCTGCTTTACCTGCATCGGCGCGACGAGGCGATCCGCTTCCTGCATGCGGGGTGAGGAACGACGTGTTCAGGAGCGGCCGGCACGCTTGGGCGGCTCGACCGGGTCGTCGGCCGCGAGGTCCTGAAATGCCGTCATGGCGTCTGCGACGGTCGGCTTGTATTCCGGCGTAACCAGTCCGGCTGAGATCAAGAGTTTCACGCCCTCTTCGGGGCTCATATCGAGCAGCATCAGCTTGCTGCGCGGCACGAACATCAGGAAGCCGGCGGTCGGAACAGGCGTCGGCGCGAGGAACACGGCGACCATTTCCTCGCCGTCCTGGTTGAGCCTGGCTGCAATCTCGCCCTTGGCATCGGTCGAGATGAAGACCAGTGCCCAGGTGCCGGCGCGCGGGAACTCGATCAGACCGACCTTCTTGAAGGAATTGCCCTGCTCCTTCAGCACCGTCTCGAAGATCTGCTTGGTGCTCTTGTAGACGGTCCGGACCAGCGGCATCCGGTTGAGTATGTTTTCGCTGTAGGACACGATCGAGCGGCCGATCAGGTTTCGGCCAAGAAAGCCGACAAGCGTGATGAAGAGGATGGCAATAAGAAGTCCGGTGCCGGGCACGGCGAACTTCAGATAGGCCTCCGGGTTGTAGCGATCCGGCAGATAGGGCTTCACCCAGCTGTCTGCCCAGCGGATGAAGGTCCAGGTTAGATAGATGGTGATCGCCATCGGCGCGCAAATGATCAAGCCGGTCAGGAAGTTGTTCCTGAGCCTGGTCGCCATCGAAATCCTGTCAGAACCTTCGGTCATGCCCACCGTCATTGTGCAGTGCCGTAACGCTGCGGACAATGCCGGAGCGCAACCTAGGGCGCAAGAGCAAGAATTGGGGCAGCGGCCTGCCCCGATCTGGGATCACTCGACCGTGACGGATTTCGCCAGGTTGCGCGGCTGGTCGACGTCGGTGCCCATGAAGACGGCCGTGTGATAGGCGAGCAGCTGGATCGGGATCGAATAGATCATCGGCGAGACGATCTCGGCGACCACGGGCAGAACGATCGTCGCCATGGTCGGGAGTTTGGAGGCGGCTGCCCCCTTCTCGTCGGTTATGAAGATGATCTTGCCGCCGCGGGCCGCCACTTCCTGCATGTTCGACACGGTCTTTTCGAAGAAGCGGTCGAAGGGTGCAATGACGATGACAGGCATGTTCTCGTCGATCAGGGCGATCGGGCCGTGCTTCAGCTCGCCGGCGGCATAACCTTCGGCGTGGATATAGGAGATTTCCTTGAGCTTCAGCGCGCCTTCGAGCGCCAGCGGATAGCTCGTGCCACGGCCGAGATAGAGCACGTCCTTGAACTTCGAGAGATCGCGCGAGAGAGCCTCGATCTGCGGCTGCACTGCGTTCAGGACCTGGCTCATGATGCGCGGCATTTCGGCCAGGCTCTTCACGAGCTGCTTTTCTTCCGTTTCATCAAGCGTGCCACGGGCGCGGCCAGCGGCAAGCGCCAGCGACGCGAGCACAGCGAGCTGGCAGGTGAAAGCTTTCGTCGAGGCGACGCCGATTTCCGGGCCGGCGAGGATCGGGAAAACGGCATCCGATTCTCGGGCGATCGTCGATTCCTTGACGTTGACGACAGCGCCGATCTTCAAGCCGTTGTCGCGGCAGTAGCGCAGCGACGCCAGCGTATCGGCGGTCTCACCTGATTGAGAGATGAAGAGGGCCGCCTGATCCTTGGAGAGCGGCATTTCGCGGTAGCGGAATTCCGAGGCAACATCGATCTCGACCGGCAGACGGGCATAGCGCTCGAACCAGTATTTGCCGACGAGGCCAGCCAGGTAGGCTGTGCCGCAGGCGGAGATGGCGAGGCCGCGCAGGTTGGCGAAATCGATCTCGTTTGCCGCACCCCGAACAGTATGATTGGCGAAGTCGACATAGTGCGACAGCGCGTGGGAGATCACTTCCGGCTGCTCGTAGATCTCCTTTTCCATGAAGTGGCGATGGTTGCCCTTGTCGATCATGTAGGCGCTGGCCGAGGAGATCTGCACCGGGCGATCGACCGGATTGCCGTCGATATCGAAGATATGCGCGCCCTGCTTGCCGATAACGGCCCAATCGCCGTCGTGGAGATAGGCGATGCGGTTGGTGAAAGGTGACAGCGCAATCGCGTCGGAACCGAGGAACATCTCACCGTCGCCAAAGCCGATCGCGAGCGGCGGACCGGAGCGGGCAGCCATGATGGTCGAGGGATCGTCTTGGAAGATGACTGCGAGCGCATAGGCGCCGGTCACATGGCGGAGCATCTCGTGCATCGCTTCGCGGCGGCCAAGGCCCTGGCGGCGATACTTGGCGAGCAGCTGAGCGACGACTTCGGTGTCCGTCTGCGTGGTGAAGACGGCGCCTTCGGCCGCGAGCTCTTCCTTGATCTCGGAGAAATTCTCGATGATGCCGTTGTGAACGACCGCTACGCCATCAACGAAATGCGGATGGGCATTCGTTTCGTTCGGCACGCCATGGGTTGCCCAGCGGGTATGCGCGATCCCGATATTGCCTGGGAGCGGTTCGCCTGCGAGCTTGGTCTCGAGATTGAACAGCTTGCCTTCGGCGCGGCGGCGATCAAGCTTGCCGTCGTTGATGGTGGCGACGCCAGCAGAATCATAGCCGCGATATTCGAGCCGCTTCAAGGCGTCGACGAGACGCTCCGCCACGGGCTTGTTACCGACGATGCCGACGATGCCGCACATGCAATTCTCCGTTTCATATCCATCACGCGGACTGTTCCTAGCGGTTCCGCCGCAATAGGCAATCGCACCCGAGGTCAAATTGCGTTTCGTCTCGTAATGCAACGCAGCATTACAAGCGGTGAAGTTTGGTTTGGCGCTGTTACTTGCCGGACTTCTTGGCGGCCTTGATTGCCAGATTGCGCTCGCGGATGACGGCCGCGCGGCCTGGCTTCATCTCCTGGCGGGCACGACCGAAGGCGAGCGCGTCGGCTGGCACATCCTCGGTAATCACGCTGCCCGAGGCGATGAGAGCGCCATCGCCAATCGAGACGGGAGCCACGAGAGATGAATTGGAGCCGATAAAGGCCCCTGCCCCAATCCGGGTTTCGTGCTTGTTCACGCCATCATAGTTGCAGGTGATCGTGCCGGCGCCGATATTGGTTTCGGCGCCTACCACGGCATCGCCGATATAGGTCAGGTGGTTGACCTTGGCGCCGCGGCCGATATCGGCCTTCTTCACTTCACAGAAATTGCCGACCTTGGAGCCTTCGGCGAGATTGGCGCCGGGACGCAGACGGGCGAAGGGGCCGACGGTGGCACCGGCGGACACATGGGCACCTTCCAAATGCGAGAAGGCATGGATCACGGCGCCGCCCTCGACGGTGACACCGGGGCCGAAGACGACATTCGGCTCGATGAGGGCATCCTGACCGATGATCGTGTCGTGGCTGAGGAAGACCGTTTCCGGTGCAATCATCGTCACGCCCGAGACCATCAACTCGTGGCGGCGGCGCTCCTGCCAGAGGCGCTCGATCACGGCGAGCTCGGCGCGGTTGTTGCAGCCGGTCAGTTCGCTTTCGGGCGCATCGACGGCGACCGCCTTGCCGCCCAGGGAACGGGCGATCTCGACGAGGTCGGTGAGGTAGTATTCGCCCTTGGCATTGCTGTTGCCGATCCGGTTCAGGAGATCGAGCGCCTTCTGACCGTTGATGGCCATGAGGCCGCTGTTGCACCAGGTGACAGCACGCTCGGCCTCGGTCGCATCCTTTTCTTCACGGATCGCAACCAATTCGCCGTTCTCCACCAGCAACCGGCCGTAACCCGTGGGGTTACTCGTGTGAAAGCCGATTACCGCGACGTCAGCACCGCCGGCCAGCGCGTCACGGGCAGCCTTGAGTGGGGCAGCAGTGATCAGGGGCACATCACCATAAGCCACCAGGATTTCATCATAGCCACGGGCGATTGCATCGCGGGCCATGAGCACGGCGTGGCCCGTGCCGAGGCGTTCGATCTGCAGGACGCTTTCGACAGCGAGTTCGCCGATCTTGGCCGCGGCCTCGACCTTTTCCGCATCACGTCCGAGAACCAGAGCCACATCAGAGACACCGGAAGCTGCGATCGACGCCATGACATGCGCAATCATCGGACGCCCGCCGACCGGGTGCAGGACCTTGGACATCGAGGACTTCATCCGGGTGCTGTCGCCGGCAGCAAGGACGATGGCAAGGCATGTGCGGGTCATAGATGGCTCCGGGCATAAGAAACGCGATTCTCACTAACGCCCGAGACGCAGGGCTGCAAGACCGGCGTTGACGTCAGCTCCGATTGGCGGCCGCATCGGCGGCCTTCAGGGCCGTGATGCGGCCGAGCTGGACGACTTTCTCGGTTGCGGCGCGGGCAGCGTCCGCATCCTTCTTTTCGATCGCATCTACGATTGCCAAATGCGTCTCGATGATCGACTCGCCCCGCCCCGCCAGTTTCGGATCGAAGGCCAGCGTGAAGGCGCCGTCGAGGGCGGCCTTCAAGAAGCCGATCATGCTTTCGAGAAAGGGATTGGCCCCGACGAGGGTGAGCAGCACATGGAAACGCAGGTCTGCCTCGACCTGGCTCTGCCAGTCGAGATCTTCCGACCCGAGCAGGTTCACATAGCGCCGCAATTCGGCGCAGTCCTCGGGCGTCGCGCGCAGGGCGGCGTAAGCGGCAGAAGCCGGCTCGAAGACCAGACGGACGTCATAGAGGTGGTCGATGAATTCACGGGTGACACCGGCCTTGAAATGCCAGCGAAGAACGTCTTCGTCGATGAGGTTCCAATGGCAGCGATCGGTCACCCTTGTTCCGACGCGTGACTTTGCGACGACCAGACCCTTGGCGGTCAGCGTTTTCATCGCTTCTCGCAGCACCGAACGCGACACGTCGAACTGCGATTCCAGCTCGGTGTCGCCGGGCAAGGGTTCACCGATCTCGAACTGCCCGCCGACGATTGCGAGGCCAAGCTGATCGACCACCCGGGCATGGCTGGTGCGAAGATTCGTGACGATCTTCAGATCCCGAACTTCATCCTTGCGCATCCGTCACCAGTCCCCACTGTACCATGGGACGGCTTGTTATATGAAACAGCAAAGATCGTGAAGTGAGTACTCAAGAATTTTCCTATTCACGGGAAAGCTAAAAAGAAAGGGCGCCAAAGGCGCCCTTTCCGCAAGTCTGAACCGCAAAACTTACTGCGGAAGCTTGTCGTCTACACCTTCGATGTAGAAGTTCATGCCGAGGATGGTGCCGTCGTCAGCCGACTCACCTTCCTTCAGCCAGGCCGAACCATCCTGCTTGTTGATCGGGCCGGAGAAGGGCTTCAGTTCGCCGGACTTGATCTTTGCTTCGCTGTCCATTGCCATCGCCTTCACGTCGTCAGGCATGTTGGTGTAGGGCGCCATGGACAGGATGCCGTCCTTCAGACCGTCGAAGGTCTGGGCGGAGGACCAGGTGCCGTCGATCACGGCCTGGGTGCGCTTGATGTAGTAAGGCGCCCAGGTGTCGACGATGGCGCTGAGCTGCGCGGTCGGGCCGGCAGCGATCATGTCGGAGGCCTGGCCGAATGCCTTCAGGCCGCGCTCTTCGGCAACCTGCATCGGAGCGGTGGTGTCGGTGTGCTGGGTGAGTACATCGACGCCCTGGTCGAAGAGAGCCTTGGCAGCGTCTGCTTCCTTGCCCGGGTCGAACCAGGTGTTGACCCAGATGACCTTCAGCTTGAATTCCGGGTTGACGGTGCGAGCGCCATGCAGGAACGCGTTGATGCCGGCGACAACTTCCGGGATCGGGAAGGAGGCGATGTAGCCGGCAACGCCGGTCTTCGACATCTTGCCTGCGATCTGACCGTTGATGAAGCGGCCTTCATAGAAGCGCGAGTTGTAGGTGGCGACGTTGGCAGCGGTCTTGTAGCCGGTCGCATGCTCAAACTTCACGTCCGGGAACTTCTCGGCAACCTTCAGGGTCGCGTCCATGAAGCCGAACGAGGTCGTGAAGACCAGGGCGCAGCCGGAGCGGGCCATGCGCTCGATCGCGCGCTCGGCATCCGGACCTTCCGGCACGTTTTCGAGGTAAGGCGTTTCGATCTTATCGCCGAAATGCGCCTGAAGCTGCTGGCGGCCGATGTCGTGGGCCTGGGTCCAGCCACCGTCGGTCTTCGAGCCGACGTGGACGAAGCAGACCTTCGTCTTGTCCTGGGCGGCGGCCGGTGCCGCGACGCCGACGATGGCGGCTGCCGAAGCGGCAAGCGCGAGGAGGATGTTCTTCATGATGTACCCCTGTCTGGTTAGGTTGAAGCTTTTGTTTTGATTATCTATCCGGCACGAATGGCTTGCCGAGGCAGGCCGGCGTGTTGATCAGCGTCGTGCGGCGATTATGAGAGATTATAATCAGCACGACAATGGTCGCCGCATAGGGCAATGCGGACAGAAATTGCGATGGCAGACCGATGCCAAGAGCCTGGGCATGGAGCTGGCCGATGGTGACGGCGCCGAAGAGATAGCCGCCTGCCAGCACCCGCCATGGCCGCCAAGCCGCGAAGACGACGAGGGCGAGCGCGATCCAGCCGCGGCCGGCCGACATGTTCTCCACCCATTGCGGCGTATAGACCAGCGACAGCTGCGCACCGGCAAGGCCGGCACAGGCGCCGCCGAACATCACGGCGAGATAGCGGGTGCGGATGACTGAAAGTCCGAGCGTGTGGGCCGAGCCGTGGCTATCGCCGATGGCGCGCAGCTTCAAGCCGGAGCGGCTCTTAAACAGGTACCAGTTCACGCCGGCCACGAGGAGGATGGAGAGGTAGAAGAACAGGTCCTGGGCAAAGAGGATCGGGCCGATGACCGGGATATCGGAAAGGAGCGGGATGACGATCGGCTGCATCTTGACGCCCGGCACACCGACCACGCTTTCGCCGACCATGCCGGAGACGCCGAGGCCGAGAATGGTCAGCGCAAGACCCGTGGCGACTTGGTTGGCGACGAGGGTCAGCGTCAGGAAACCGAAGAGCAGCGAGAACAGAGCACCTGTCGCGATGCCCGCCAGCACGCCGATATAGGGCGAACCGGTCAAGTTGGTGGCGATGAAGGCACAGACGGCGCCGATGATCATCATGCCTTCGACGCCGAGGTTGAGCACACCGGAGCGCTCGGCAACGAGCTCACCCATGGCGGCGATGACCAGAGGTGTGGATGCCGTGATGATGGTCAGAAGGATGGCTTCAAACATCGTCACGCACCCTTCGAAGCCGTGTTGCGGGCGCGATCAAATACGAGGCGCACTTTATAGAGAATGAGGGTGTCGCAGGAGAGCACGAAGAACAGCAACAGCCCCTGGAAGACGCGCGTCACCTTGTCGGAAACGCCGATCGACAGCTGTGCGCCCTCTCCGCCGAGATAGGTGAGCGCCAGCACGAAGCCGGAGGCGATGATGCCGAGCGGATTGAGGCGGCCGAGGAAGGCGACGATGATCGCGGTGAAGCCGTAACCCGGTGAAATGGTCGGCTGCAGGTGACCGATCGAACCGGAGACTTCCGAGATCCCGGCAAGCCCTGCAAGTGCGCCGGAGAACATCATCGAAAACCAGACCATCTTGCGGGACGAGAATCCGGCAAAGCGCCCTGCACGTTCGGACTGGCCGAGCACCACGACCTGAAAGCCCTTCAGCGTGTAGCGCATCATGAACCAGACTGCGATGGCAGCCAGCAGCGCGAAGATGATGCCGAGATGGGCGCGGCCCGAGGACAGGATTTCCGGTAATACGGCTTCGGACACGAAGGACCGCGACTGTGGGAAGTTGTAGCCCGCCGGATCCTTCCAGATGCCACGCGTCAGCCAGTCGAGGAGAAGCTGCGCGATATAGACCAGCATCAGGCTGGTCAGGATTTCATTGGTGTTGAAGCGGGTCTTCAACAGTGCGGGGATGGCGGCATAAGCGGCACCACCGATTGCGCCCATGACCAGCATCAGCGGCAGGAGCAGCGGCGAGGTCCACTCATAGAAGGTGATCGGCAGGATGGAGCCGACGATCGCACCGGCGATGAACTGGCCTTCGGCGCCGATATTCCAGTTGTTCGAGCGATAACAGACGGACAGGCCAACTCCGATCAGGATCAGCGGGGCAGCCTTCACCGCGAGCTCATGCAGCGACCAGACCTCGAGCAGCGGCTCGATGAAGAAGCTGAAAAGGGCGGAGACTGGGTCCTTGCCAAGCAGCGCGAACATGATGCCGCCGAAAAAGACGGTCAATGCCAATGCCAGAAGCGGCGAGACGATCGCAAAGAGGTTCGACTGGCGGGAGCGGCGTTCAAGTTCAATGCGCATGGGCCGGCTCCGGGGCAGTCTGGACACCGTGGACGCCGCCCATCAGGATACCGATGCGTTCGCGGGTCATGGTCGAGGCGGGATAGGCGTCGGACAGCCTGCCTTCCGAGATGGCGGCGATCGATGTCGCAACTTCGAAGATCTCGTCGAGGTCCTGGCTGATGACGACGACTGCCGAGCCCGACTTGGCAAGATCGACGAGGGCCTGGCGGATGCGGCTTGCAGCACCTGCATCCACGCCCCAGGTCGGCTGATTGACGACGAGCACGGAGGGCTGGCGATCGAGTTCGCGGCCGACGATGAATTTCTGCAGGTTGCCGCCAGACAGCGAGCCGGCTGCCGGATCATCACCGCTTTTGCGCACGTCCATCATTTCTGAGATGCGACGTGCGGCCTGCTGGACGAGCCCGTGGCGGATGAGGCCGATCTTGCCGCCGGACAAATAGGCGCTCCGGTCAGACGCGTTACGTGAGAGGAAAAGATTTTCGGACAGGCTCATGGCGGGAATGGCCGCATGGCCGTGACGCTCCTCGGGCACGAAGCCGCCGCCAAGAAGGCGCCGCTCGTTGATCCCCAAACGCCCGACCGACTTGCCACGCAACCGGATCGCATCGGGGCTGTGGACCGGGTATTCGCCGGAGAGTGCGTCGAACAGTTCGCTCTGACCATTGCCGGCAACACCCGCGATTGCCAGGATCTCGCCTGCCCTCACCGTCATCGAAACATTCTTGAGCGGCATGGCAAAGGGCGTGCGCGGGTTGACCGAGAGGTCGGCGACCTGCAACTGGATGGCACCGTCTGCGGGCGGCTCGACCTTTTCGACACCGGCGACATCGGCACCGACCATCATGCGGGCGAGCGAGGCCGGGGTTTCCTGACGCGGATCGCAGGCGCCCGTGACCTTGCCGTGACGAAGCACGGTCGCACGATCGCAGATGCGCTGCACTTCCTCGAGACGGTGGCTGATATAAAGGACAGAGCGCCCCTCGGCCTTCAGCTTGAACAACGTCTCGAACAGCTTGTCTGCCTCTTGCGGCGTCAGCACCGAAGTCGGCTCGTCGAGGATGATGAGTTTGGGGTTCTGCAGCAGTGCGCGGACGATTTCGATGCGCTGGCGCTCGCCGACCGAGAGATCGGCGACATGGGCGCCCGGATCAAGCGGCAGTCCGTAGGCGACCGAAAGTTCGGCGGCTTTCTTCGAGAGTTCGGAGATGGAGATCTTTTCATCGAGCGACAGCGCGATGTTTTCCGCGACCGTCAGCGCCTCGAACAGGGAAAAGTGCTGAAATACCATGCCGATGCCAAGCCGACGGGCAGCGGCGGGATTGGGGATGAGCCGCTCCTGGCCTTCCCATCCGATCGTGCCGGCAGACGGTGCGAGAATGCCGAAGAGCATCTTCACCAGCGTCGACTTGCCGGCGCCATTTTCGCCGAGAAGCGCATGGATCTCGCCATGGCCGATGTCGAGATCGATGCCGTCGCAGGCCTTGAAACTGCCGAACAGCTTCGTGAGGCCCCGCACGGTCAGTAGCGGCTTTTCACCCTCGGGCGGTTGTTGCGGCACAGGTCCCTCTTGCATTGCGATGCGTCCCGGCCGGGTCTTCCGCCCGGTCCGCCGCTCAATTCATAACCGGTTTGCGGCAGCGCACAATATATAGGCAAAAGTTTTTTTTGGTTTTGCCCAGCCATCACCGGGCAGCGTTAGTCCCGACGCCCCAGGGCCGGGAAAATCTGCAGCACGCCGCCGATCGCATAGAGGTAAAGGCCGGTCAGGATCGTACCCCAGACGACCCATGGCGGCGACTGGAAATGCAGGAGCAGCGCATAGCCGCCGAAGGCGCACCAGAGCAGGAAGACCGCCATATTCACCGTCCGCAGCCGCTTGACCCGCACAGGGTGAAGGAAATGGATCGGAAGGAATGTCAGGAACACGGAGGCGAGAACCACGATCAGGGCTGTCGTTGCGCTGGCATCGATGACGAAGAGCGTGAAGATCAGCATGTTCCAGACGACGGGGAAGCCGGAGAAGAAATACTCATCCGTCTTCATGCCCATGTCGGCGTAGTAGATCGCGCTCGACACGACGATCAGGCCGGCGGCGACGAAGGACCAGGGCTCGCCGATCATGCCGCTCTGATAGAGCGCGAAGGCCGGCAGCAGAACATAGGTGACGTAGTCGATGATGTTGTCGAGCGTATCGCCGGACCAGTTGGGAAGCACTTCCTTCACACGCACCTTGCGGGCAATCGGTCCGTCAATACCATCAACGAGAAGCGCCAGCCCCAGCCACCAGAACATGTCCACGAAACGCCGTTCGGCTGCTGCGACAACGCCGAGAAAGGCAAGAAAGGATCCGGAAGCGGTCAGAATATGGACCGAGAAAGCGCGGATCTCGGCATAAGGCACCCGCTTGTAGTTGAAGATCTTCATCCTTGCTCCAGTCGGCGGCATTTCGGAGGAAACGGTATCGGACGAAACGACGCAGTTTGCAACACAAGTGGCGGTCTATGCCCGCTTTTCGCGGGCAGGTGTTTCATGCGACTGCGCCATTTGGGCCCATGGATTTTGTCGTGACCGGGATCTAGATAACATGACAGAGAAGACAATCGGGATCCTGACCATGACCTACGAATTCGACATCGCCGTCATTGGAGCCGGGCCGGCCGGTCAGATCGCCGCCATCGCCATGGCCCGTGGAGGCCGACGGGTGGTACTGGTCGGGCCAGAACCCGATGGCTCCGATCGCCGCACGACCGCGCTGATGGACCAGTCGCTCGCGATGATGGAGCGGCTTGGTCTCTGGGAGGAGCTGCATACCCGGACCGCTCCGCTCCAGGTGATGCAGATCATCGATGGGACGAAACGGCTGCTGCGTGCGCCCACTGTCGCCTTCCGGAGCGCCGAGATCGGCCTTGATGCCTTTGGCTACAACACCCCGAATGCGGCGCTGCTTGAGACGCTGTCGAAGGCCGTGGCGGCAGAGCCCTTGATCACGCGCAAGCCTGGCGCTGCCGAGACGATCCATGTTGGCGCCGATGCGGTGACCATCGGCATTCAGGGTGAAGAGCCGCTGATGGCGGGCTTCGTGATCGGGGCTGACGGCCGCAAGTCCAAAACCCGCGAAAGCGCCGGGGTCGGCGTGAAGACCTGGTCCTATCCGCAGACCGCCGTGGTGATGAATTTCGCCCACACGCTGCCGCACCAGAACATCTCCACGGAATTCCACACCGAATCGGGACCGTTCACGCAGGTCCCCCTTCCCGGGTTGCGTTCCAGCCTTGTCTGGGTGGTGACGCCGCAGGAGGCCGAAAGACTGACATCGCTTTCGCCGGAGCAACTCTCCGCAGAAGTCGAAAACCGCATGCAGTCGATGCTCGGCAAGGTCTCGGTGGAAGCCGGCGTGCAGGCGTGGCCGCTGTCGGGCATGACGGCTCGCCAGTATGGCAAGGGCCGCTCCGCCTTCATCGGCGAAGCCGGTCACGCGTTCCCGCCGATCGGAGCGCAAGGCCTGAACCTCAGCCTGCGCGACATCGCAGCCCTTGAAGACATTCTCCTTGATCACAGTTCGGCACCGATTGCGGCGGACGCGGGCGACCGCTTCGACCGCAAGCGCCGGCTTGACATCGCAAGCCGCACGGCAAGCGTCGATCTTCTCAACCGATCGCTGCTGTCGGGTTTGCTGCCCGTTCAGATGCTGCGGGCGGCCGGCCTCCAGGTGCTCGCGAGCATCGCCCCACTGCGCAATCTCGTCATGCAGGAAGGCGTGGCGCCAGGCCGTGGACTGAAGAACCTGCCGTCACTGCTACGGGAAAAGGTCCGCAGGTAAGTAACCCTGGGTGATGGCAAACAGCAGCGCCGACACCGAGAACACCGAAATGACCGTGGTGATCAGGATTGTGGCAGACGCCCTCTCCTGCCAGACCCCATATTGCTGGCCGATGACAAAGACATTGGTCGCCGTCGGCAGCGAGGCGAGCAGCACCGCAGTATAGACCCAGAGCGGGTCGAAGTTTCCGACAAAACTCAAGACGACATAGACCAGGATCGGATGCAGCACGAGCTTGATCGGCACGATGTAGCCAATCTCGGCGGGAATGCGCTTGAGCGGCCGCAGCGCGAGCGTCACACCCATGGCAAACAGAGCGCAAGGCGCCGCCGCCTGAGCGAGATAGTCGATCAACCGTTGCAGCGCGAGCGGCGGCTCGAAGGCAAAGGCGGCAGCAACGAAACCGACGAGCGTCGCAATAATGAATGGATGGGTCACGATTTTCTTGGCCACATCGAGCGCCAGTTGCAACGGCGGTCGCTTGTCGCCACCTGCAAAGGCCATCAAGGCGGGTGCGGCAATGAAATGCGCCGCGTTCTCGAAACAGAAGACGAGCGCGACCGGAACGGCAGCCTTTTCACCGAAGGCGAGCAGCGCCAGGCCCGGCCCCATATAGCCGATATTGCCATAGGCACCCGCCAGCGCCTGGACGGTCGATTCGGCGATGTTGTTACCGCGAACATAGCGGCCGATCACGAAAACCACGACAAAGATCGAATAGGTGGCCGCAAGGCAGGCCGCGATGAAGTCGATGCGGGTCAGCTGTTCAATCGGCGTGCGCGAAACGAGCTTGAAGAACAGCGCCGGCAGCGTGACGTAAATGACGAAGAAGTTCAGCCAGCCGAGCGCCTGGGCGGAATGATCGCCGAGCTTCCCCGACACGTAACCGATCAGGATCAGGCCGAAAAACGGCAAGACCAGCGCGATGATATCCGCCATGGCTCACTCCCCCTGAACGCGAATATGCGCTCAAACGGGACTTAGCCGATTTGCGACAGGATTGGAAAGGTCTGCTGGAACCAGATCGCCATGTCGGAGACATAACCGAAGATGAAGGCAAGCCCGGTCAGCACCAGCAGCCCGCCCATGGCTTTTTCCACCACACCGAGATGCCGGCGGAAGCGCGTCAGGAAGCGCATGAAGGCGCCCGAAAACCCGGCCGCGATCCAGAAGGGCACGGCAAGCCCAAGCGAATAGATCGCCAGCAGCAGCGCACCATCGCCGACCGTCTCCTTCGAGGCCGCAACCCCGAGGATGGCGCCCAGGACCGGGCCGATGCAGGGGGTCCAACCGAAGGCGAAAGCCAGACCCATGACATAGGCGCCCGAAAGCGTTGCGGGCTTTCCGCCGCCTGCGAATCGATACTCCGATGACAAAAGGCCGAGGCGGAAGACGCCAAGGAAATTCAGGCCCATGATGATGATGATCACGCCGCCGATCTTGGACAAGAGATCCATGTGCTGGCGCAAAAGCCCGCCAATCGTCGAGGCGCCGGCGCCAAGCGCGACAAAGACGGTGGCAAAACCGAGCGTGAAGACAAGCGCGGTCAACATCACCGTCCGCCGGGCAGCCGCGTTTTCAGCCTGGGCTCCGTCGCGGAACTGATCGACCGAAATACCGGCCATATAGCAGAGATATGGCGGCACGAGCGGCAGCACGCAGGGGGACAGGAAGGACAAGGCTCCGGCCAGAAGCGCGCTGAAAAAGGAAATATCGGCAATCGACACGATCAACTCCGGAACCCGAACCGGGCCCTTCCTAATCCCGCAACCCCATGCTTGCCAATCACCAATGCGTAAGCTGCGACAACGGGGCTGAATTTTGCTTGGCAAACTGCATTTTTGCGGTTGACCGGTCGGGGTCACCTGCATATGTTCCGCGCACTTCTTGAGGCGGCGCAAAATCCGCACGGGAGAGCGTAGCTCAGCCGGTAGAGCAACTGACTTTTAATCAGTAGGTCCAGGGTTCGAATCCCTGCGCTCTCACCACTCTTTAGAGTTTCCGACAGATCATTCAGATTGTAACGATCCGCTTAGCCGATCTCCAATCGCCTTGTTCTATTCTGAGCCATGTTCTGGCTAGGGGTAGCCCATGCGCGTGATGGTATTCTTGATGATCGCGGCAGTGTTCAGCATTCTGGCGATCAAACATTCGGACAATTCGCTCGGAACCAGGCGGTTGACGGCGTCGCCGACCGAAGTCGCGACGGGCTGAAGCCCAATTTGTTGCGGATCAGCAACAAGTGATGAGCTTCGGTCGTTGCTTAAGCGCAAAAGGTTGTCGAGCGGAACTGCTTTCGCCGCAATCTCGTTCAAGAGCTTCAGGCAGGAGCAAAAAAACAATGCGTTACATCTTCATCCTGCTGGTCGCCTCGGTGCTCAGCATTCTCGCTTTCAAATACTCGAACAATTCGATGGGCGGCGGCGAGCTGATGGCATCGCCGATGGATGTGACTGAGGCGCATTGAGCCGACGTCTTGGTCATCCGTGTCCGGACGGCCAACTTTCTCATCTGCCATTTCGGCCTGGTGTCTTGTTCTGCGGTCTTCACCTACCAGGCAATAAGAAGGTGAATGGGCCGCCTGCTCCTTCCAAGCAGCAATAGAATCAACCCAGCAGTTGCGTCAGCCATTCGCGCGACAGGCGGGTTTCCAGCTCGGCCGCGAGTTCATCGAGTGCTTCGTCGACCATGGCACGATAGCTCTTTCCGCCGCCTTCGATCCCAAAGCTTTCCAGCAGCTTGCGACGATAGGGATCGCTGGAGAACAATCCGTGCAGGTAGGTCCCGATTACCCGACCGTCAGCGGACGATGCGCCATCGGGGCGTCCGTCGATCTCGATGGGCGCCCGCAGAGTGTCAGCCCCTTCGGTGACACCCAGATGGATCTCATAGCCCGACAGCGGCACGTCGTGTTCAAGCGAGTGTGCCTTGCTGTTGCGCACCGTCTTTTCTGCGGCCATCACCGTCTCCACGTCGATCAGGCCGAGCCCTTCAACCGTGCGGGGTGCGCCTTCAAGCCCGAGGGGGTCTGCAACGCTTCGACCAAGCATCTGGTAGCCGCCGCAGATACCGATGACCCGACCGCCGCGACGCAGATGCATCTGGAGATCACGGTCCCAGCCATTGGCGCGGAACTCTTCCAGATCAGCAATGGTCGACTTGGAACCCGGCAGAACGACAAGTCCCGCATCGGGCGGCAGTCGATCGCCGGCTCTGACGTAGACGAGGTCGACCTCCGGCTCTGTTGCCAGCGGATCGAGATCGTCAAAATTTGCGATGCGCGACAGAACGGGAACCGCGACTTTCAGGGCTCCGCCATTGCCCTTGGCCAGGCGTTCCAGCACGACAGAATCCTCGGCGGGTAGCCGGCCTGCCGCTTTCAGCCAGGGGATCACGCCGAAACAGGGCCAGCCGGTGAAGTCGCCGATCGCGGAAATCCCGTCGTCGAACAGGCTGACATCGCCGCGGAACTTGTTGATGATATAGCCGACGATCTGGGCGCGGTCCTCGTCAGGCAGAATAGTATGCGTGCCGACCAGCGAGGCGATGACCCCTCCCCGGTCGATGTCGCCGACCAGCACGACCGGAACCTTGGCACGGGTGGCAAAGCCCATATTGGCGATGTCGCCGGCACGCAGGTTGATTTCGGCCGGCGATCCGGCGCCTTCGACGATCACGAGGTCCCGGCCCTCGCTGACGATTGCGAAACTTTCGAGGACCGCTCCGAGAAGCTGCGGCTTCAAGCGCTGATAGTCTCGTCCCTTGGCCTGGCCGAAGACCTTGCCCTGCACGATGATCTGGCTGCCGGTTTCACTCTGCGGCTTCAAGAGGACCGGGTTCATGTGGATCGAGGAGGGCGTGCGCGCCGCGAGCGCCTGAAGCCATTGGGCCCTGCCGATCTCGCCACCATCATCGGAGACGGCCGCGTTGTTGGACATGTTCTGCGGCTTGAAAGGGGCGACCTTCAGACCACGATTCGACGCCAGCCGGCAGAGCCCTGCGACGAGTATCGTCTTTCCGACATCAGACCCTGTCCCCTGCAACATGATCGTCCGTGTCATCGCATCCTGTCCTGTTTCCGCCTTGGCGCAGATCGCCTGTTTTTCATGGTTTTGCCGCGATCTTGCCATCAATGTTACCGCAAATGCGACACTGCGGCAGCCTGTCGCGGGCCTTTCGTGCGCAGTTTGTCATTTGCGACGCATCATGACGGTTTGCGCTCTGGCGCAGCGTCTCCGAAGTGATTATCTGCGGCTCGAAATCAGCGCCCCGAAGAGGCGCCGCACCCTAGGAAACACCCATGCTCTACATCCTGCAGAACCGCAATAGCCTCGCCATCGCCTGGAACGGTCGTGCACCGCAGCGTCAGCCTGTCGCCCGTTGGGAAGTTCGCAATCCGATCAAGGCCGCCAAGGGCTGATCGTCACTTCGGCACCTGGAATGCGGCGGTCCATCAGACCTTTTAATTGCCGAGCAGGTGCGCCAGAATAACAAAACGCCCCGGTACGCGATACTCGATCCGGGGCGCAACCGACAGTAACGCGCCGGCCCCTCCATCTATCGTTACAGATGTTACTGGATCGTTATCGATCGGGGCCTGACCGCATTTTTTCAATTTTTTTTGTGTGTGCCGCCGAGCATCCAAACGCCCGTCATATTGACGCAGTTGAGACACGTTAAGTCTCACGTGAGAGGGCGACCCTCCCCAGCTTCTGATCCGCCGGATACAACTGCCCGTCCATTGGGCGACCAAGGCTCGCGCCAGAGCCGAAATGCGGCAAAATCAGTCGCACCAATGGCTTGGGGTGACGTCCACCGAACCCGATGGCTACGGCGAGAGGTTGATTTTCAGAACCAAAGACGTAGGCTGATGGACGTGACACGCGGTCGACAGGGCACTCAGCCCCTCATGACAAGGCCCGGTCACATGAATGGCGAGCCGGCGAGACGCGCCCCGGTCACCATTTTCAGTGAAGAGCAAATTGGCAGAGCGGTGCGCAGTAGCCGTCCCTGCCCTTCCCGATGAACGCTGCAAGATAAGACTGGGAGGTCTTAACTCCATGAAGAAGCTCCTTGCTTCCACACTTCTCGCCGCGGGCCTTTACGCAGTTGCCGGGTCCGCCCAGGCTGCCGAATGCGGCGATGTCTCCATCGCAGAAATGAACTGGGCCTCGGCCGGCGTCGCTGCCTATGTCGACAAGATCATCCTGGAAAGCGGCTATGGCTGCACCGTGACTGTCGTCACCGGTGACACCATGCCGACCTTCGCCTCGATGAACGAAAAGGGCCAGCCGGACATGGCTCCGGAATTCTGGGTCAATGCCGTGCGCACCGCTCTCGACCAGGCGATTGCCGAAGGCCGCCTGATCCAGGCTGCCCCGCTGCTGTCCGACGGTGGCGTTGAAGGCTGGTGGATCCCCAAGTTCATCGCCGACGCCAACCCTGACATCAAGACCGTCGAAGACGCGCTGAAGCGTCCGGATCTCTTCCCGGCTCCGGAAGATCCGACCAAGGCTGCCGTGACCAACTGCCCGTCGGGCTGGAACTGCCAGGTCTCGACCGCCAACCTCTACCGTGCGCTTGGCGCAAAGGATAAGGGCTTTGAACTTGTTGACACCGGCTCGGCTGCCGGCCTCGACGGCTCGATCGCCAATGCCTTTGAAAACAAGAAGGGCTGGCTCGGCTACTACTGGGCTCCGACCGCCATCCTCGGCAAGTACGAAATGGTCAAGCTCTCCTTCGGCGTCGAGCACGACAAGGCGACCTGGGATGCCTGCACGGCCGTTCCGGATTGCGCCGATCCGAAGGTGAATGCCTATCCGGTGTCCGACGTCTACACGGTCGTCACCAAGGGCTTTGCTGAAAAGGCCGGCGTTGCCATGGACTACGTGAAGACCCGCAAGTGGGACAACGCGACCGTCGGCAAGGTTCTCGCCTGGATGGAAGAAAACCAGGGCACCAACGAAGATGGCGCCAAGCACTTCCTCGAAACCTATCCGGACATGTGGACGGCCTGGGTCGCCCCTGAGGTCGCCGAGAAGATCAAGGCTTCTCTCTAAGCCTGAACTGTCTGCAAACATGCGGCGGGCCTCGGCCCGCCGCGCTTTCTGCGAAGCGGCATGCCGCATCACGCCATTCTAACGACTCCCGACGTCGCAGACGGCATGAATTCCCTTCCGGAACTCGATTAGCCTCTCACTCGGGAATATGGCATCGCCGTCAGGGCCCATCGCAGCGTTTCAAACGTCATAAAGTGCGAGGGTCGACAAGGGGAACGAGATGGCTTCGACTTTATGTAACTACCTGCCCGAAGTGCTGTGCAGGTTTCCGGAAATCGACGATACGGTCATGCGCGTCGCGCGCAAAAGTATCGACGACAGTTTCAAGGGCTTCGTCCGTGCCTATGGCAACGTGATCGATGCCGTGACGCATCCACTGCAGCTTTTTCTGAACTGGCTCGAGGCGCTGTTCGTCAACACGCCCTGGTTCATCTTCCTGGCTGCGATGGTGCTCATCGTCTATCTGACCAGCCGCAACATGCGGATCGTCGCTATCACCGTCATCGGCATGCTGTTCATCGGTTTCGTCGGGCTCTGGGAAGACACGATGATCACGCTCGCGATCGTCACCGTCTCGACGCTCCTTGCGATCGTCATCGGTATTCCGATCGGCATCATGATGGCGCGTTCTGATCGCGCCCAGTCCGTGGTCAATCCGATCCTGGACGTGATGCAGACGCTGCCAAGTTTCGTCTACCTCATTCCCGTCGTCATGGTCTTTGGCATCGGCAAGGTGCCAGGCGTGATCGCGGTCGTAATCTATGCCGTGCCGCCGATGATCCGCCTGACCAATCTCGGCATCCGGCTCGTCGATCGCGAAGTCCTGGAAGCAGCCGATGCCTTCGGTTCCTCGCCGAGCCAGAAGCTGATGAACGTGCAGATCCCGCTGGCGTTGCCGACCGTCATGGCCGGCATCAACCAGACCATCATGATGTCACTCGCCATGGTCGTGGTGGCTTCGATGATCGGTGTTGGTGGCCTCGGCAAGAATGTTCTGCAGGCCATCTCCAACCAGTTTCTGACGATCGGCTTCCTCAACGGCTTCGCGCTTGTCGCCATCGCCATCATCTTCGACCGCGCCAGCCAGGCCTATGGCAAGCGCCTTCAGCGCCATACGGAGGTGGTCCATGGCTAGTCACGACATCGAGATCCGCAATCTCTACAAGATCTTCGGGCCGAACGGCGGGGCTTTCATCGATCAGGTGAAAGCCGGCATGTCGAAGGCGGAGCTCAACGAGACGCATGGCCATGTGCTCGGCCTCAAGGACATCAACATCCAGATGCCGGGTGGCGGCATCACCGTCGTCATGGGTCTTTCCGGCTCGGGCAAGTCGACGCTGATCCGCCATATCAATCGCCTGATCGAACCGACATCGGGCGAAGTGCTCTATGACGGCGTCGATGTCTGTCGGATGAACCCGTTGGAGCTCCGGGAGTTCCGCCGCCACAAGACGGCAATGGTCTTCCAGAAGTTCGCGTTGCTTCCGCATCGAACCGTGCTGGAAAACACTGTCTACGGCTTGGACATTCAGGGTATCCCCCGTTCGAAGAGCGAGGATATCGGTCGCCGCTGGATCGATCGCGTCGGTCTCTCCGGCTTTGAAAGCCACTATCCGAACCAGCTTTCCGGCGGCATGCAGCAGCGCGTCGGTCTGGCGCGGGCGCTGTCCAACGATGCCGACATCCTGTTGATGGATGAAGCCTATTCGGCGCTCGATCCGCTCATCCGCGTCGACATGCAGACGGTGCTTCTCGACCTGCAGCAGGAGTTGAAGAAGACCGTTGTCTTTATCACCCACGATCTGGACGAGGCGCTGCGGCTCGGCGACAAGATCGCGATCCTGCGCGACGGCGAAGTCATCCAGCAGGGCACCGGCCAGGAAATCGTTCTGCAGCCGGCCGACGACTACATCTCTGCCTTCGTCAAGGAAGTGAACCGCGGTCGCGTGATCCGCCTCGATACGATCATGGGTCCTGTCGCCGGCCCGAGCGAAGGGCTTGCCCTGCCTGGCGGCACGGTTCTGGAAGCGGCAGCCCGGATCATGACGGATGCCCGCCAGTCGAGCACCATCGTCACGGATGACGCCGGCACGCCGATCGGTCGCGCGGACCTGCAGCAAATCATCTCCGCCATGGTCACGCCGAAGAGCCACGAAGATAAACAGCTCGCGGCGGAGTAGCGCTTTTCTCTCCCTCAAGGGAGATGCGGCTCAACGGCCCCGCGCAGTGCGGGGCCGTTGTCGTTTTGGAGATTGAAACCATATAAAGACTTCTTTATATGATCAGCATGACAATGAGAGGAACCGCCATGGCAACCCCGTCCAATCCGCTTTCCGAACTGCTGGCCGAAAAGGGCGTGCTGCTCGCCGATGGGGCCACCGGCACCAATCTCTTCGCGCAGGGTCTCGAAGCCGGTGAAGCACCCGAACTGTGGAACGAGGCGCAGCCGGAAAAGATCGTCAAGCTGCATCAGGATTTTGTCGATGCGGGTGCCGACATCATCCTCACCAACTCCTTTGGCGGCACGCGCCATCGCCTGAAGCTGCACCACGCCCAGGACCGCGTCCATGAACTGAACAAGAAGGCCGCTGAAATCGCCCGCTCGGTTGCCGACAAGGCTCCCCGCAAGGTGATCGTCGCGGGTTCCGTCGGTCCGACCGGCGAGCTGCTGATCCCGCTCGGCGCGATGTCTTATGAGGATGCTGTCGCAGCCTTCGTCGAGCAGATGGAGGGCCTCAAGGCCGGTGGGGCTGATGTCGCCTGGATCGAGACCATGTCGTCGGCGGATGAAATCCGCGCGGCTGCGGAAGCTGCCGTCAAGGTCGGCATGCCCTACACGTTTACCGGTTCCTTCGACACGGCCGGCAAGACGATGATGGGCCTGCACCCGAAGGACATCCACGGTGTTGCGTCGGACATCGGCGCCGGTCCGCTAGCTGTCGGCGCCAATTGCGGCGTCGGTGCCTCCGACATCCTGCAGAGCCTGCTCGACATGACCGGTGCGAACCCGGAGGCGGTTGTCATCGTCAAGGGCAATTGCGGCATTCCGGAATTCCGGGGCGCCGAGATCTTCTATTCGGGCACGCCACCGCTGATGGCGGATTACGCCCGCCTCGCCCGCGATGCCGGTGCCAAGATCATCGGCGGCTGCTGCGGGACGTCGTGTGACCACCTGGCCGCGATGCGCAAAGCACTCGACGACTATACGCCTGGCCCGCGCCCGACGCTGGAAGTGATCGTCGATCGCATCGGGCCGCTGCGCAACAAGACTGCGGACGAGAGCGGTGCGCAGGAAAGCAGCCGTCGTCCCCGCCGTCGCGGCAACTGATCTCCACCAGAGAGCTACAACGAAAAAGGGCGCCCCAAGGCGCCCTTTCTGATTCCGGATTGCGATAAGCGATCAGCCGACGAAGGCGCGTTCAATGACGAATTCGGCCGGCTTGTTGTTGGCGCCTTCGGTCAGCCCAGCCTTTTCCAAGAGTTCCTTGGTGTCCTTCAGCATCGCGGTCGAGCCGCAGATCATGCCGCGGTCGATCGCGGGATCGAGCGGGGGTACGCCGAGATCGGTGAACATCTTGCCGTTCGCGATCAGGTCCGTGATGCGGCCCTGGAAGGGATAGTCTTCGCGGGTGACCGTCGCATAGTGCTTGAGCTTGTCGCCGACGAGTTCGGCGAGGAATTCGTGGTTCTTGATCTCGTCCACGAGGTCAAAGCCGTATTTCAGCTCAGCGACGTCGCGGCAGGTATGGGTGAGGATGACTTCCTCGAACTTCTCATAGGTCTCGGGATCGCGGATCAGGCTCGCGAAGGGCGCGATGCCGGTGCCGGTTGAGAACATGTAGAGGCGCTTGCCGGGGGTGAGCGCGTCGAGCACCAGCGTGCCGGTCGGCTTCTTGCGCATCAGGACCTTGTCACCCGGCTGAATGCGCTGCAGGTGCTGGGTGAGCGGACCGTTCGGCACCTTGATCGAGAAGAATTCGAGTTCTTCATCCCAGGACGGGCTTGCGATCGAGTAGGCGCGGTAGATCGGCTTGCCCTCGACCATCAGGCCGATCATGGCGAATTCGCCCGAACGGAAACGGAAGCCGGCCGGTCGCGTCATGCGGAATCGGAAGAGATGGTCGGTGTAATGCGTGACGCTCAGCACCGTCTCGGCGAATACGCCTTCGGGCACGATCAGTTCGGCATTGTCGGTCTTCACAGGAGCATTCATAGGCTGTCGGTCCTATCGTTCTGTCGATTGGGAAGAGCCTATAATCCAGACCGTCCCATTCCACAATTCAGCCGGCATGCAGATTTCGCAGCCGAGATATCCATTAAAGCGAAGGCGGCATCCTTGACCGAGGTCAATTCGCCGCACTTACATAGCGATTTTTATAAGTCTCAGGCGCCGGTGGAGCCAAGACGACGCCAGCTGAAACCACCGACGGCCTCAGAATCCCGAGCGGTCGGCTGGTAGCGCTGGGCAACGCCCGTGAGACAGTTTTCGGCAAGCCTGCGCTGGGCAACCGGATTGGTGACAGCGAAGCTGTCGAAGCCGGTGCGCAGCATCAGCGGCACCTGGTCGATCAGGACATCGCCGACGGCACGAAGCTCGCCAGCATAGCCCAGACGTTCGCGCAGCAGCGTTGCATGGCTGAAGCCACGGCCATCGTTGAAGGCCGGGAAGGCCACGGCGATCAGCGCGATGCGATCGAGATGCGGCTCCAGCTTCTTCACGTCATCGGCCGGCGCGATGAAGACGCCGAGGCCGACGTCATTCGTTTCAGCGACCGCTTCGAGGAAGGCTTCGAGCGGCATAAGGGCTTGTTCGCCCTCGCCTGCCTTGCGCTCTTCCGTCTCGGTCACCCAGATGTCGCCTTCGACGAAACCGGTTTCTTTCCAGATCTTGGTCATGTGTTTTCCAGTCTCAGGCGGCTTCGACGGCGGCGTTGCCGTAGAGCGCGTCCTTGAAGGGCTTCGGGCCGACGCGGCGATAGGCTTCGAGGAAGGTTTCCTTGGGGTCGAGGCGCAGGCCGAGATAGGTATTGACGATCGTCTCGACAGCGTCGGTCACCTTTTCGGGCTCGAAGCCACGACCAATGATTTCGCCGATCGAGGAGTTCTCGTCGCCGGAACCGCCCAGCGTGATCTGGTAGAGCTCGGCACCCTTCTTCTCCACACCCAGCAGGCCGATATGGCCGACATGGTGGTGGCCGCAGGCATTGATACAGCCGGAGATCTTGATCTTCAGCTCACCGATCTCTTCCTGGCGGGCCTGGGAGCCGAAGCGCTCCGAAATCGCCTGGGCGACCGGAATGGAGCGCGCATTGGCGAGGGCGCAGTAGTCCAAGCCGGGACAGGCGATCATGTCGGTGATCAGGTTGGAATTGGCGGTCGCCAGTCCTGCCTTTTCCAGTGCCTGATAGAGCGGATAGAGATCACCCTTGGCGACATGCGGCAGGATCAGGTTCTGCTCGTGGCTGACGCGGATCTCGTCGAAGGCGTAGCGCTCGGCGAGATCGGCCACCAGATCCATCTGCGCATCCGAAGCGTCGCCCGGCGTGCCGCCGATCGGCTTCAGCGAGATCGTCACCATGGCGTGGTCGGGGTGGCGGTGTTCCTGGACGTTGTGCCGGACCCAGGAACCGAAAGCGGGATCTGCCTTCTGGGCACGCGCCAAGGCTTCCCAGCCGTCCGGGCGGGCGGCGAGTGCCGGTGGGGCGAAATAGGTTTCGATGGCGCGGATATCGCCTTCCGGCAGCTTCAACTCGCTGTCCTGGATTTCGGCGAATTCGGCGTCGATCTGACGCGTCAGTTCTTCGGCACCGGTCTCGTGCACGAGGATCTTGATGCGTGCCTTGTACTTGTTGTCGCGGCGGCCATGGAGATTGTACACCCGCACGATCGCGGTGATATAGGTCAGGAGGTCGGCTTCCGGCAGGAAGTCGCGGATCTTCTTGGCGATCAGCGGCGTGCGGCCCTGGCCACCGCCGACATAGACGGCAAAGCCAAGCTCGCCAGCCTCGTTCTTCTTCAGCTGCAGGCCGATGTCATGCACCTGGATCGCTGCACGGTCCTTGTCGGCGCCGGTAACAGCAATCTTGAACTTGCGCGGCAGGAAGGAGAATTCCGGATGCAGCGAGGACCACTGGCGCAGAATTTCGGCATAGGGACGCGGATCGGCGACTTCGTCTGCGGCAGCGCCGGCGAAATGGTCGGCGGTCACGTTGCGAATGCAGTTGCCCGAGGTCTGGATGGCGTGCATCTCGACGCTTGCGAGATCTTCCAGGATAGCCGGGGTGTCCGAGAGCTTCGGCCAGTTGTACTGGATGTTCTGGCGGGTGGTGAAGTGACCATAGCCGCGGTCATACTTGCGAGCGATATGCGCCAGCATGCGCATCTGCTTGGAGTTCAGCGTGCCATAAGGAATGGCGACGCGCAGCATATACGCATGCAGCTGAAGATAGACGCCGTTCATGAGGCGCAGCGGCTTGAAGGCATCTTCCGCAAGCTCACCCGACAGGCGGCGGGCCACCTGGTCGCGGAACTGTTCTACGCGCGCCGACACAAAAGCGTGGTCGAATTCGTCATAACGATACATGTCTTACCTCAGGCCTCAAGCCGCGATGAATGCAGGGTCGGCATAACCATGCCCTTCGGCATATGCAATGGTCGGACCTTCTGCCCGGATACGCTCGCGCAGGCGCAGCGGACGCAGCTTGCCATCCTTTTCCTCGATCTCGATGACGTTGACATCGACCACGAGATTGCTGGCGAAGGCCTGCTTGCCGGCAGTTTCGAGGGCATCGACCGCCTCGGCATGGCGTGCGACGAAGGCTTCCTGCAGACGCTCGGTCCACTGGCCATTGGCGTCCAGCCAGACGGCGATGCCGTCGGTCAGGCGGTTTGCTGTGAGAACCTTGTCTACCATCCTCAAATCCTTGCAAGTTGCGGTTCGGCCGAGACAAGCGCGCCAAGCGGCTCGGAACGGCTGAAATCGGCGCCGGCGACGGCGTCACCGATGATGACCATGACCGGACCTGTCAGCTCAGTGCGAGCCTCCAGGCCTGGCAATTCCTTCAGTGTGCCATGCAGCAGGCGGCTGTCACGGCGCCCGGCATTCTCGACGACGGCAACCGTCGTATCCTCGGCGAGGCCGCCCTCCATCAGACGCTCGGCGACGGAGGCCGCGACCGTTCGGCCCATATAGACGGCAACGGTAGCACCTGACAGCGCAAGCCGCGCCCAATCCGGCAGCACATTACCCTGAAGGTCGTGGCCGGTTGTGAAGACCAGCGACGAAGAGACGCCGCGCAGCGTCAGCGGCAGTTCGAAATCGGCGGCGGCGGCCAGTGCCGAGGTGACGCCCGGGACTATCTCGTAGGCGATGCCTGCGTCACGCAAGGCTGCCATTTCCTCACCGGCACGACCGAAGACCAGCGGATCGCCCGACTTCAGGCGCACCACGCGCTTCCCCGCATGGCCGAGTTCGACGAGGAGCGCGTTGATTTCGCTTTGAGACTTCGAATGGCAGCCCTTGCGCTTGCCGACGGGAATGCGCTCGGCATCGCGGCGTCCCATGTCGACGACCTCGCGCGGCACCAGTGCGTCATAGACGATCACGTCGCATTCCATCATCAGGCGATGGGCGCGCAGCGTCAGCAGGTCTTCTGCACCCGGGCCGGCACCGACGAGGAACACGCGGCCTTCAACGCGGTCAGCAGCAACACCCTTGAGGATGCGGGTCGCCTCGCGGCGCGCGAGGCTGATCTCGTCGGCTTCGACATGATCCGCGACCTTGCCTTTGAAGAAGTCGCGCCAGAAAAGCCGGCGCGGCGCTCCACGAGGCACGAGGCGGTCGACGGCGCGGCGATAGGAATTGGCGAGACGACCGAGTTTGCCGAGCGAACGCGGCAGAAGACGGTCGATGTCCGCACGGATCATCTGGGCGAGCACAGGGCCGACGCCTTCCGTGCCGATGGCAACAGCGATCGGGGCGCGGTTGACGAGGGCTGGCGTGTAGAAGTCACAATAGTCGGGCTGGTCGACGGCGTTGGCCGGGATGCGGGCAGCGCGGGCGGCGGCCACGATTTCGCGGTCGAGAGCGCCCTCACCCGTTGCAGCAAACACCAGGCGCGCGCCATCCACCTGGGAGGGCTCGAAGGGCAAAGCCACCTGCTCAATGCCGTTCTGGGCAAGGAAGGCAGCGTAGTCAGCTTCCGGGGCATCGGTATAGGCGATGATGCGGGCTTCGGTGTTCTTCAGGAGGCGCGCCTTCGCATAGGCCTCGTCGCCGTTTCCGAAAACGGCGGTGACCTCATTCTCGACCTTGAAGAAGGCCGGAAACACCGAAAGCTGTTTGTCCTGCTGTGCCATGAATCATCCGCTGCCAGAGTGCTGCACTATCGCGTTTTGTCTTTAACATTTGAAGAAACAGAAATTCCTTCGCCCTGCACCTTGCGTATTTCTGTCCTAGTGCCTCCGCCGTTGCGAGCAAAATGCACCGAGTTTCGTCCAGACGGATCGCTCGCCCGGGCCAGAGCCATCAAGCGTGCCAAAAAGTTGGAGACAGAGCATCATTTCCCTTTCGGCGGATCCTCTGCAAGCGCTAGGATCGCATTGCACAAGACTGCGGAGCGCGCCACCTTGACCACACCAGAACTTACCCGTCGACTTCTCGACGTGATCGAACACGACATTCTGCCCCTGACCGCCCGTGGTGTTGCCGCCGGCAACAAGGTGTTCGGCGCGGCCATCCTGCGCAAGTCAGATCTTTCGCTGGTGCTGGCCGAGACGAACAACGAGCTCGAAAACCCGCTCTGGCATGGCGAGGTGCATACGCTGAAGCGCTTCTACGAACAGGGCGAGCGGCCAAACACCAAGGACCTGATTTTCCTTTCGACGCACGAACCCTGCACCATGTGCATGTCGGCGATCACCTGGGCGGGCTTTGATAATTTCTACTATTTCTTCAGCCATGAAGACAGCCGCGACGCCTTTGCGATCCCCCATGATCTGAAGATCCTCAAGGAAGTCTTCGGCCTGGAGCCCGGCGGCTATCGCCGGCAGAACGCCTTCTGGCTGAGCCATGCGATGATCGAGCTGGTGGCCTCCGCCAGTGACGCAGATCGCCCTCACCTCTTCGAACAGGTGAGCCGGATCAAGGCGCAGTACGACCTGTTGTCGGAGAACTATCAGTCGTCCAAAGGCGACAACGACATTCCGCTCAACTGAGCCACGATTGCAGGACCATCATGGAAGCCTCCACCGATATCAACCGTCTTCTCGAGATCATGGCGGCGCTGCGCCAGCCCGAGACGGGTTGCCCCTGGGACATCGTCCAGACATTCGAGACGATCAAGCCCTACACGATCGAAGAGGCCTATGAGGTCGTCGACGCGATCGAGCGCAAGGATCCGGATGATCTCTGCGAGGAGCTGGGCGATCTCTTGCTGCAGGTGGTCTTCCATGCACGGATTGCTGAGGAGGCCGGACAGTTCAATTTCGGTGACATTGTCGAAGCCATCACGCGCAAGATGATCCGGCGCCATCCGCATGTGTTTGCGCGATCCGATGCCGATACGCCCGAGGCGGTCAAGGCACAGTGGGACACGATCAAGCAACAGGAGAAGGCGGAACGTCTCGCACGGCGCGCCGCCCGCGGCTCGGCTGATGATCCGGATACCGGCTATCTCGGCTCGGTGCAGCGCTCCTTTCCGGCGCTCACGGAAGCGTTGAAGCTGCAGGAGCGTGCGGCCAAGGTCGGCTTCGACTGGTCTGAAGCTGCCCCAATCCTCGACAAGATCGAGGAAGAGATCTGCGAATTGCGCGAGGCGCTGGCCGAAAACAAGCCTGACAAGGTCAAGGACGAACTCGGCGACCTGATCTTCGCGCTTGTCAATATTGGCCGTCATGTCGGGGCAGAACCGGAACAAGCGTTGCGGGGAACGAATACGAAGTTCCGCAATCGTTTCAGTCATATAGAAACGTCTCTTCATGCATCAGGCGAAACGCTGGAAGCGGCTTCACTGGAACGTATGGAAGAGCTCTGGCAAGCAGCTAAGGGCATCCAGCGGCAAATTGATTGAACCAGCATGAAGCTCACTGGACTTGATGTGGCCATTGCAGGCGCTGGGGTCGGCGGACTGGCGCTTGGCACCATGCTCGCCCGGTTCGGCGCCTCCGTGACACTCTACGACCAGATGGATGCGCCCCGTCCGGTGGGCTCCGGCTTTGTGCTGCAGCCGACGGGGGCTCAGGTTCTGGCGGCCATGGGTCTTCTGGATCCGGTCGCCGCGCGCGGGCGACGCATCGATCGGATGGTCGGACGCTTGAAAGATGGCGGCAAGCCCGTGCTAGATGTGCGCTACCGGTCAGGCGAATTCGGGATCGCCGTCCAGCGAGTGGCGCTGTTCGACACCTTGTTCGAGGCGGCTCGCGCAGCTGATGTGACCTTCGAGGCATCGGCGCGGATCAGTGGCTTTGAGCCGGGGGATCGTGCTCGTCTCGTCTTCCAGGACGGTGCTCGATCATCACAAGCAGACCTCGTCATCGATGCCATGGGGGCCAATTCGCCGATCGGCAGTCGGCCGGATAGCGAACTCAGCTACGGCGCGCTCTGGGCAACGGTGCCCTTCCCCGATGGCGGACCATTCCAGGAAAACCTGCTCGAACAGCGCTATGATCGTGCCTCACGGATGGCCGGTGTGCTGCCGGTCGGGACCGCGCGCGAAGGTGCGCCCGCCATGGCGACCTTCTTCTGGAGCCTGCGTACCACTGATCATCCCGCGTGGGTCAAGGCTGGCCGCGACGCTTGGCTGGAGGCGGTGGGCAAGCTCTGGCCGGATGCGCTTCCGCTTGCGGCTGTCGCCGAACCGGTTCATGCGCGCTATCGCCACCAGACCCGCCCGCCGGTGATTGGGCGGCATGCGCTGAAGATCGGTGATGCCTGGCATGCGACAAGCCCACAGCTTGGCCAGGGCGCGAACATGGCGCTGCTCGACGCTGCATCGCTCGCCTCCGCACTGTTGCACGCCGAGGACGTCGATGCGGCGATCGCGCGGCATCTGCGGCAAAGGCAGATGCATGTGCGCAGCTACCAGTTTCTCAGTCGGGTGCTGACACCCTTCTATCAATCGGACAGCCGCCTCCTGCCTGCCTTGCGTGATCACCTGATCGCGCCCATCACGACCTTGCCGGGGGTGCGATCCATCATCTCGACGCTTGTGACGGGCGATCTTCTCGATCCGGTCGGTCGGCTGCGGCTTTCCGAGACATTCGGGCAGGACGCAGTGGCCCGGCCGCAGCCGTAATCGTCCATTCGCAGCAGTCGTTACCCTTGGCTTGGCAGCGAGGGTGCACGACCGAGACTTGGGTTGCGGTCAAGGTGGCAAAGAGGCGTTCGAAGACGGCGCCATGCCAGGGGCAGCCGGGGGTTGCCAGCGGGTTTTCGTGGATCGCAAGGTGAACGACCGGTTGACGCCAGCCACGGACCTCACCTGAGAACCGGCCGCTCCCGGCAAAGGTCCAGGCATGGGCCGAGATGGCACGGACAAGCACGCGAGCAGAGAGGGCCGCCGGCAGATGCGGCAGCAGCCAGCGTGCCGGTTTCGGAATGCGATTGGCTAGCAGATAATGGCCCGTGCGGTGACCAGCTTCTGCCAGGACGCGGGTGGCGTCGCGATCTGACAGGGTGTCGCAAAGCACGGCGAAGAGCCGCTGAGGCTCCCGTTCATCGAGCATCGTACCGGGTGGATCGGTGTAGCGATGGCCGATGCCCGCGCGGTCGAAGATCATGCGCGCCGTCTCTTCACCAAACAGCGCCGATAGCGCCTGACCGGTCTGGATCAGGCTGTTCGGTCCGATGCGGGCGCCGTTGCCGTTTGAAATCTGCGTGCCGCTGCGGGCATGTTCCGTCTCTCCTTCTGCGCCCTCGGGTGCCCTTCCTGAGAGACGGGCCTCAGACGTGGGCATCGTGGCTCTCCGGCCCTCCGCCGCAGGCAAGCACGGGTGTCCGCGCCTCTTCCGCCGCCCCAGCCTTGCGGGCGCGCAGCTGGCTTGCCCGGTCGGAGGCCGCCTGCCAGTCGTCGATCTGGGCCGGTGCGATCTTGCGGGTCATGTCGAAGCCGAAATCGACCTTTTCCTTTGACTGCGGGCCCCAGTAATTGTGCTTGCCGAGATCGTAGAACTTCCGTTCGAAGCCGGCTTTCATGAAGGCCTTCAGGCAGCCGAGAAGATAGCGCCGCCGGAAGCCCTTGCCGCGCCAGGGGTAGTGGAAGAGCGCCTTGATCATGTAGAAGCGGCGGTAATTGTTCATGACGCGGTCGAGCAGTTCGGCCCGGTCCATGGCGTCGGGCTTCATGATCGGCGTGACGAAATTGTATTTCGAGAAGTCGAAGATCTCGACCTTGTCGCCCAACTCCTGAAACAGCGGCGAAAATGGCCAGGGCGTGTACATGGCCCAGTTGGCGAGATCCGGGTTCCAGTCGCGGGCCATGCGATAGGTTTCCTCCAGCGTCTCCGCCGTCTCGTTTTCCAACCCGACGATGAACTGCGCCTCGGTGAAGATGTCGGCCTCGCGCAGGAGCCGGATCGCCTTCTTGTTCTCAGCGACCTTGGTCTCCTTATTGAAGCGGTCTAGCTTCAGCTGGGCAGCCGCTTCCGTGCCGAGCGAGACATGCACGAGGCCAGCCTTGCGATAGAGTGCCAGATATTCCTCGTCGCGGATAATGTCGGTGACGCGGGTGTTGATGCCCCATTTGACCTTGTCCGGCAGGCCGCGCGCGATCAGCTCCTCGCAGAAGGCGATGAACTTCTTGCGGTTGATGGTGGGCTCCTCGTCGGCGAGAATGAAGAAGCCGACCTGATGGTCGTTGACCAGCTTCTCGATCTCGTCGACCACCTTTTTCGGATCACGGATGCGATAGTCGCGCCAGAATTTCCATTGCGAGCAAAAGGAGCAGGTGAAGGGGCAGCCGCGCGCCATGTTAGGGATTGCGACGCGCACGCCGAGCGGCACATAGATGTATTTCTCCCATTCGAGCAGCGTCCAGTCTGGGTCGACGGCATCGAAGTTCTTGACGGTTGGAGCAGCCGGCGTGGCGATGATCTTCCCGTCATCGGTGATATAGGCGAGGCCCTTGATGCCAGCCCGCGCCTCTTTCCAGGTTCCGGCGGCGAAGGCCCGGACCAGTTCGACGATGATCTCTTCTCCCTCGCCGCGGACGATGACGTCGATGTAAGGCGCCTCGGTCAGCACCTGCTGGTACATGAAGGTGGCATGGATGCCGCCAAGGACGCGGAGCGCTTCTGGGCAGACCTCTTTCGCGATCTCGAGGCAGCGCTCGGCCATGTAGATCGACGGGGTGATGGCCGTGCAGCCGATTATATCCGGTTGCAGGCGGCGAAGTTCCTCGCGCAGCCGATCCTCGGTCATGTCGTTGGTCATGGCGTCGAGGAAATGGATGTCGGTGAAGCCGGCCGTCTTCAGCGCCCCGCCGAGATAGGCGACCCAGGCGGGTGGCCAGTTGCCGGCAATCTCGGCACCGCCGGAATGATAGTTCGGATGAATGAAGACGACGCGCATGACCACCTCCCATGTGTGTAAACAAAAGTTGACACACATGGCGGCGCGATCAGTTGACCTGGATCAACGGTGTTTGATGAACGTCAAAGGCTTGCCGTGTCTGCACGGGTTCCGGTCCAACTCTCAGAGTTGTGGACACCCTCCTGGCCGTCTGGTGACGTTTGGGCATGTTGTCTAAACGCGTTGATGGTGTTGACCAGTTCCAGGGATCGCCGGTCCCACAACAGACCGAGATTGTGCGTGATCTCAGGGCGGGTCGTGCCGGGATCCCCGGACGATGTTCTGATCACATGCAGATGATGAATGGGAAGACGTCCACTAGAGGACCGGATCAGAGTCAGTCGGTCAATCTCTGTCCATATGAGGGTCTGATTGGTCGGATGACCCAGCGTCAACCCGTCGACGGACACTCTGAGGATCAGTGCATTAACCGGATGAAACATTGCCAGCCGGCTCACTAGGTACGCCGCCAGTGCCGCACCCAGCCCCGTCGAGAGAATGGATAGGACCATATCGCGGGCGAAAGAGACAGAGAACAAGTTGGAGAGACTGCTGCCCGTGTACCAGCCGAGCACCATGAGGATCACGGCGAGCACGATCCCGTCAAACTTTCGGCTCCGTACCAGTTCGAATTCTGGGCGTTTGACCGCTGCTGAATCCGGCGTGCCACCGAAATCGCTCATCGCACCCTCGTCGGTCTAGGGGTTCAGCGCTCCCAGTCTTCCTTAGGCGCCGGCTGCGGTCCGCCGAGCTTGCGCTCCAACTCGTTGGCCTGGCGGTCGGTCAGGCGCACGTCGAGACTGACGGAGCCGTCCTCGTGATCCTCGCGGCCATCGACGACCGCGTTTTCGTAGAGCCAGGAGGTGACGGCATGTTTGTCTGCGGGAATGGTGATCGTCGCCTCGGTCAACACGCCGGACAGGCGCTGCGAGATGATGTCGAGCAGTGTGTCGACGCCCTCGCCCGTGATGGCGGAGACCGGCAGGACGTTTGCGCGACCGGCTGCCTTCTGCAGAATGCCGTCGTGGTTCTCCGGGTCGAGGCGGTCGATCTTGTTCCAGATCTCGATGATCCGTTCCGAGCGCTCCTTCTCGTCGATGCCGAGATCGTCGAGGATGCGCAGGACATCGGCCGACTGCGCGCCGTTGTCCGGATCCGACATGTCGCGGACATGCAGGATGAGATCGGCTTCCAGCACTTCTTCCAGCGTCGCGCGGAAGGCGGCCACGAGGTGGGTCGGCAGGTCGGATATGAAACCGACGGTGTCCGACATGATGACGGTGCGGCCATGCGGCAGCTTCATGCGGCGCAGCGTCGGATCGAGCGTCGCAAATAGCATGTCTTCGGCGAGCACGCCCGCACCGGTGATGCGGTTAAACAGCGTCGATTTGCCGGCATTGGTATAGCCGACGAGCGCCACGATCGGATGCGGCACCTTGCGGCGTTTGGCACGGTGGAGCTGGCGAGTGCGGACCACCTGCTCAAGCTCGCGCTCGAGCTTGATGATCTTGTCTTGCAGCATGCGCCGGTCGGCTTCGATCTGGGTTTCACCCGGACCACCCATGAAGCCCGCGCCGCCGCGCTGGCGCTCAAGGTGGGTCCAGGAACGGACCAGACGGCCCTTCTGGTAGTTCAGGTGCGCGAGGTCAACCTGCAGCGTGCCTTCCTTGGTGGAGGCGCGGCGACCGAAGATTTCGAGGATCAGGCCGGTGCGGTCGATGACCTTGGCGCCCCATTCCTTCTCAAGATTGCGCTGCTGAACCGGGGTGAGCGGATGATCGACGATAACGAGGCCCGCGTCGAACTCGTCGAGCAGCGCCTTCACTTCGGCGATCTTGCCGGATCCCATCAATGTTGCCGGTCGAGGCTGGCTTACCGTGACAATCAAGCCCTGAACGATGGTCAGATCGATGGCGCGGGCAAGGCCGATCGCCTCTTCGAGACGCGCTTCATTCGTGCGGCTCGGGGCCGGCGGCGCGCCTTCAGGCAGGGCTTGAGCCTTCGCCTGCTTCAGGACAGGAACGAGCACGAGCGCCCGCATGTCATCCCGGCGCTTTTCGTCCTCCGGGATGATCGATTCGTTCTTTGTATCGCGGCTGGTGATGATCTCAGTCCTGTCCGGAAGAGGCTTCGTCGTTCTCGAACATCGTCATCGGCTGGCCGGGCATGATGGTCGAGATGGCGTGCTTATAGACCAGCTGGGAATGGCCGTCACGACGCAGGAGAACACAGAAATTGTCAAAGGATGTCACGACACCGGTGAGCTTCACGCCGTTGATCAGGAAGATCGTCAGCGAAATCTTCTGCTTTCGTACGGTGTTGAGGAAAAGATCCTGCAGATTCTGAGAACGTTCCGCCATGGCGCCGCTTCTTTCTTTTTTGCCGGTGCTTTGTCGACCGGTGTGATTATTGTTTGACAGCTGGTCCGCTTGGGGAATTGGCCCCTCGCCCCTCCGCCGAAAAAACGTGGTATCAAATCACCGTCTTTTCCGCAACGTCGAAAAAGGTGGAACGGATCCGTTCGGCCATGGCGCCAGGGTGGCCATTGGCGATCGGCTGGCCATCGATCTCGACGATCGGGAAGCAGATGCTGGTTGCAGCGGTGATGAAGACTTCACGGGCCGAGAGCATCTCTTCGCGGGAGAACTCGCGTTCCCGCACGTCGATGCCAAGCTTTGCCGTCACATCCATCAGCCCGGTGCGGGTGATGCCGCGCAGGATGCCCTGTTCGGCGGGACGGGTGACAAGGACGCCGTCCTTATCGACGATCCAGACATTGGTTGCAGCGCCTTCGGTGACCATGCCCCGGGCGTCGACGTAGATGGCTTCCTGTGCACCCTTTTCCTTTGCCGCCTGCCGGGCCATGGCGTTGGGCAGCAGTCCGACAGTCTTGATATCGACGCGGTCCCAGCGATTGTCGGGAAGCGTGATCGCCTTCAGGCCCTTTTCATTCTTCGTCGCAATCACCGCCGGATCGGTAATCTTCGCGGTGATGACGAGGCTCGGCGGGGTATCCGGCGACGGATAGACATGGTCGCGGCGGGCGACGCCGCGCGTCACCTGGAGATAAAACAGGCCGTTTTTCACCCGGTTGCGGCGGGCGACCTCGCGGATGACCTGGGTGAGTGCTCCCCGGCTCATCGGGCGTCTCATGGCCAGTTCCGACAGCGAGCGATCCAGGCGATCCAGATGCCGGGTCAAATCGACGATGACACCGTGGCGGATTTCACAGACCTCGTAGACACCGTCGGCGAATTGATAGCCGCGATCCTCGATATGCACGCCCGCCTCGGAATGCGGCAGATAGCGACCGTTGACATAGGCAATGCGCGGCATGGGGATGGGAACCTTCAGAAATACTGGATCGAAACGCGGAAGAGCTGCTCGACATGGCGCACGGCCTCTGCAGCGGCGAAGAGAACGACGCGGTCCTTGGCCTTGATCTTGGTGTCGCCATCGGGGCGGATCACGGTCTTGTCGCGCAGGATGGCGCCAATGCGCAGGCCTGGCGGCAATTCAAGCTCCCGGAAGGGCTTGCCAACGAGCGGCGAGGTTTCCAGCGCCTCTGCCTCGATTACCTCGGCCTTGCCCTTCTGGACGGCATAGACGGCGCGAATGCGGCCCTTGCGGACATGCTGCAACACACGGGAAATGGTAACGGCGCGCGGGTTGATGTGTGCATCGATCCCGATCGACGTCGCCAGTTCGTGGAAGGACGGGCTGTTGATCAGCGCCATGCCGGACTTGCAGCCGAGGCGCTTGGCCATGGCGGCGCTCAGGATATTGGTCTGGTCGTTGTTGGTGAGCGTCACCATCAGATCGGCATCCTGGATGTCGGCCTGCTGGAGGATGTTTTGGTCGAGTGCCGATCCGTGCAGGACGATGCCATCCTTCAGCTGGTCGGACACTGCAAGCGCGCGCTCACGGTCGTTCTCGATGATCTTCAGGCGGGTTTTCGGCTGCATCTCCTCAATGGCGCGGGCGACGTAGTAGCCGATATTGCCACCGCCGGCGATGACGATGCGACCGGCTTCCTGCTCTTCATGGCCGAAGAGGCCGAGCGTGCGACGGGCGTGGTCGCGCTGGCAGATGACATAGGCGAGGTCGCCGACCTGCAGGTGGTCCTGCGAGCGCACGACATTCAGGCGGCCGTTGCGATAGATCGCGCAGACCGTCGCCATGAGGTCGGGAAAGAGTTCGCTCAGCTGGTTGAGCGGAGTGTCGACGACAGGGCAGTCCTCCATGCATTCGATGGCGAGCATGGCGATATGGTCGTCGGCGAAGCGCACGATGTCGGTGGCTCCGGGGAAGGAAATGCGGCGGAGAACCATCTTGCCGACCTCAATCTCCGGCGAAATGGTCACGTCGATCGGCAGGTTGTCACGGCTGAAGAGATCGGAATATTCCGGCCGCAGATAGTTCTGCGAACGAATACGGGCGATCTTGGTCGGGACGTTGAACAGCGAATGGGCAACCTGGCAGGCGGTCATGTTGATTTCGTCGTAGAGCGTGACGGCAATCAGCATTTCGGCCTGGTCGGCGCCGGCCCTCGCCAGCACATCCGGATGGGCGCCGTGGCCAACGTAACCGCTGACATCCAGCGTCTCGGTGATATGCGAGACGAGCGAGGCGGAGGTATCGATGACCGAGACGTCGTTGCCTTCCTGGGAGAGCCGCTCGGCAATGCCGTAACCGACCTGGCCCGCGCCGCAGATGATGACTTTCATTCTATGCTTCCTGCCCCAGGATCGGTTTTACCGGACTCGGTTCGACCGCTTATACGCCAAGCGACTTCAGTTTGCGATGGAGGGCCGAGCGCTCCATGCCGACGAATTCCGCCGTGCGTGAAATGTTGCCACCGAAACGGTTGATCTGAGCGATCAGGTAGTCTCGTTCGAACATTTCGCGCGCCTCGCGCAGGGGCAGCGTCATAATATGCGTGTCGTTGCGGGCCGAAACCTTCGGCAGCATGTCGGAGAGATCCTGCGGCAGCATTTCGGCCGTGATCGGTGCTTCAGGGCTGTCGCCCTGGGCGAGGATCATCAGGCGTTCGATGTTGTTGCGGAGCTGACGGATATTGCCCGGCCAGTCATTCGCCTGGAGGACTGCCATCGCGTCCTCGCCGATCTTGCGCTGGCGGATGCCGGCCTGCTCGGAGACCTGGCGCATGAACATGTCGACCAGGAAAGGGATGTCCTCGCGGCGCTCGGCAAGCGCCGGCACCTTTACCGGCACAACGGCCAGGCGATGGAACAGGTCCTCACGGAACCGGCCCTCTGCGATCAGGCTTTCGAGATTATAGGCGCTGGACGAGATGATGCGCACGTCCACCTTGACGCGTTTGGAGCCGCCAATGCGCTCGAACTGCTGCTCGACGAGCACGCGCAGGATCTTGTTCTGGGTCTCGCGCGGCATTTCGCCGATCTCGTCCAGGTAAAGAATGCCGCGATGGGCTTCTTCCAGCGCGCCGATGCGGCGGGGCTGACCGGGCGTGCCTTCGGTGCCGAACAGCGCCATCTCCATCCGGTCCGGCGTGATCGCCGCCGCATTCAACGACACGAACGGCCCGACCGAGCGGGTCGAACGCTTATGGATCATGCGGGCGACCAGTTCCTTGCCGGAGCCGGAGGGGCCGAAGATCATGATGCGGCTGTTGGTCGGCGCGACCTTTTCGATGGTCTGGCGCAACTGCGAGACTGCGACCGAGGTGCCGATCAGTTCGATCGCGTCACCGGTGCGGCGCTTGAGTTCGGAGACCTCACGCTTGAGCTTGGAATTTTCCAGCGCGCGCTCGGCGATCAGGATGAGGCGATCGGCCTTGAACGGCTTTTCGATAAAGTCGAAAGCGCCGCGTTTGATGGCCGAGACAGCCGTCTCGATGTTGCCGTGGCCAGAGATCATCACAACCGGCAGGTCCGGATGACGGGCCTTGATTTCGTCAAGCAGCGAAAGGCCATCAAGCCGGCTGCCCTGCATCCAAATGTCGAGAAAGACCAGACGCGGGACACGGTCGGAGATGGCGGCAAGCGCGCTGTCGGCATCATGGGCGGTGCGGGTCTCATGTCCCTCGTCGCTCAGAATGCCGGAGACGATCTCGCGAATGTCCTCTTCGTCGTCGACTACCAGAATATCAGAGGCCATAGACCTTTTCCTTATCGCTTTCAGTGACCATGGCGGGGGCGTCTGCGCGCGGCAGGATGATGCGGATCATCGCACCCCTGCCCCGGTCGAAATCCACCGGTGCGTCGTGCAGCTCGAGCTGCCCGCCATGCTCTTCAATAATCTTCTTCACGATCGCGAGGCCAAGGCCGGTGCCCTTCTCGCGCATCGTCATGTAGGGTTCGAGAATGCGGTGCCGGTTCTCGGTCGGCAGGCCGCGGCCGTTGTCGATGACGTCGACCGTGAATCGGTCGAGTTCTTGATCGAAGGTGGAGCGGACCAGGATCTTGCCGTGGTCGCCCAGTTCTTCCTTCGGCACCGCCTCGATCGATTCGACGGCGTTCTTGACGATGTTGCCGACGGCCTGGGCCAGCATGCGCGCGTCAAAGCTGCCCTCCAGCGGTTCGTCACCGAAGCTGCGCTGGAATTCGATGTCGGCGCTGCCGATCTCGCGCAGGAAGACGGCGTCCGTCAGGATCTCTCGCAGGTCGGAGCGCTGCTTCGTCGGCTTCGGCATCCGGGCGAAGGCGGAGAATTCGTCAACCATGCGGCCGATGTCCTCGACCTGGCGCACGATCGTGTCCGTGCACTGGTTGAAGACGGCCTTGTCATCCTCGGCGATCTGCTTGCCATAGCGGCGCTTCAACCGCTCCGCCGAGAGCTGGATCGGAGTGAGCGGGTTCTTGATTTCGTGGGCGATGCGACGCGCCACATCGGCCCAGGCGGTGGAGCGCTGGGCGACGACCAGATCGGTGATGTCGTCGAGGGTGATAACGTAGGAATCGACCGAGCCCCGCGTTTCTTCCCGAGTCACCTGAACGTTGAGGGTGCGTTCCTTGCCGCCCCGGATCATATTGATCTGCTCGCGATATTCACCGCGATGGCGGACAGCGGCTTCGGCCAGCACACGGTCGACCTCAGGCGCGACGAGCGCGAGCTTCTGGCCCATCAGTTGTTCGCCGGGCAGTGCCAGGAAGTATTCGGCAGAGGGATTGACGATGGTGATGATGCCATCGTCCTCGACGCCGATGACGGCGGCCGTAACGCCCGAGAGAACCGCTTCGATAAAGCGACGGCGGTCGTCGACCTCGTCCTTGGCTTCCAGGATCTCATCGCGCTGCGAGCGGATCTGCGAGACCATCTTGTTGAAGGTGCGCGACAGGCTACCGACATCGCCATCTGCCGCGCGGACGGGCACTAGCACATTGAGATTGCCGGACGCGATGCTGTCGGCGGCCCCGATCAACAGGCGGATCGGCCGCACGATCCGGTCCGCGACGGCAATTGCGGTCCAGATGGCTGCAAGCAGCACGATCAGTGCGAAACCGAGATAGAGAATGGCGAAGGCGATCTGCAACGTCGTTCGGCCGTCCTCCATCGACTGGTATTCGGCGGTGTTTTCTTCCATCTGGCGCATCGCCTGCATGACCTTCGGGTCAACGGCTCTGATGGTGTAGAGGAAGGTTCCCGACAGGCTGTCGAGCTTGATGATGGCTCCGACGAGATTGGTGATGCCCGGCGGGATCAAGGTCGGCTGACCGGCCGAAGCGCTCGCAAGCGCATCCCGTGGAATGGCCGGCAGAGGCTTTTCCGTATCGATGTCGGCTTGGGTGATCGCCGAACCATCCTCCCGCACCAGGAAGGCGCCCAGCATGCCGCGACCACGCGCCTGGCGGGTCATCAGCTCCACGAAGCCGGTCCGATCGAGGTAAAAGAGCGCGCGATTGCGCTCCAGATCGTTCGCCATCGAGATCGTCTGACCCTGGAGGTAGCTGGCATTCTCCATCATGTAGGCCTGGGCGATGTTCATCGACGACGAAACGATCGACTGCGTTCTGATCGAGAACCAGCGATCCAGCCCGACATTCAGCGTGATCGAGGCGAAAATGGCGACAAGGATCGCCGGCGTGATCGCGATGACGGAGAAGAGCGCGACGATGCGCACATGCAGGCGCGCAGCGGCACGCCCACGGTTGCGGGCCTTGAAAAGGCGCATCACTTCCCGGCCGATCAGGAAGACCAGGCCGACGATGAACAGCGAATTGATGACCGCCGACGCGACCAGCACGCGGGAGGTCGGCTCGATCGGGGTGAGGCCCAGCAGGATTGGCAGGGTCAGGGATGCGCAGAGCAGCGCGCCGCCAGCGGTCAGCAGACCAGGCAGCGCAAAGGATGCGCGGCGGTCGTGTGCCAGCGTGTCTACATCTGCTGCGGCGGCGTTCCTCACGCGTGCCATCATTTCCCCCGGATCCGCTCGATCGGATCTTATTGACGCGGCCGCCTGGCGGTTCCCGTCGACTTTGTTTCTGCAAGGCTCGTCACACCGGTAGCCATGAACGGCTACCTTCCATCACGATGAGACGTGACTTTTGAGCAACGCAATGTGGCGAAATTGCAACGGCGGTTCCGCAATTGTCAAGCGGAGCGGGAGCTTCGATAGACCGAGACGCCCAGCTCCCGGATCTTCTTGCGCAGCGTGTTGCGATTGAGGCCGAGCAGATCGGCTGCCTTGATCTGATTGCCGCGGGTGGCGGTCAGGGCAGCGAGAATCAGCGGATATTCCATTTCCGTCAGAACACGGTCGTAGAGGCCCGACGGCGGGAGCGCATCGCCGAACGAGGCGAAGTAGGTCCGCATGTTCTCCTCGACGGCCTGCGAGATCGTCATCGTGCCCGAGGGCATGCCGACTTTGGCGATCGGGCTGTCGGACACATCGGCACGCAGTTCCTGCTCGACGATTTCGCGTGCGATCACATCTTGTGGATAAAGCGCCATGAGGCGACGGACCACATTTTCAAGCTCACGGACATTGCCCGGCCAGGCATAGGACTTCATCACTTCGAGCGCTTCGTGGTCGAAACGCTTCGAATCGAGACCTTCCTTTTCACCCTGCTGGATGAAATGGCGGACGAGATCCGGAATGTCCTCGGCGCGGTCGCGCAGCGGCGGCAGGCGCAACGGCACGACGTTCAGTCGATAATAGAGATCTTCGCGGAAAAGGCCCTGGTTGATCGACTGCTTCAGGTCCTTGTTGGTGGCAGCGACGATGCGGACGTCGGTACGGATCGGGGTGCGGCCACCGACGGTCGTGTACTCGCCCTGCTGCAGGACGCGGAGCAGACGGGTCTGGGCATCCATCGGCATGTCACCGATTTCATCGAGGAATAGCGTGCCGCCCTCGGCCTGCTCGAAGCGGCCGGTGGAGCGGGTCTGGGCGCCGGTAAAGGCTCCCTTCTCGTGGCCGAAGAGTTCGGATTCGATCAGGTCGCGTGGGATGGCGGCCATGTTGATGGCGACGAAGGGACCGTTCCGCCGCTTGCCGTAGTCGTGCAGCGCCTTGGCGACCAGTTCCTTGCCGGTGCCCGATTCGCCGGTGATCATCAGTGTCAGGTCCGTCTGCATCAGACGGGCGAGGACTCGGTAGATTTCCTGCATGGCGGCGGAGCGGCCGACCAGTGGCATGCCGTCCTGCATGTCGTCGTCGAGACGCGCCGGGCGCTTCTTCGGCTCCGACAGCGCGCGACCGATGATCGCGATCAGCTCGGTGAGGTCGAAGGGCTTGGGCAGGTAGTCATAGGCGCCCTTCTCGGAGGCCTTGATGGCGGTCATGAAGGTGTTCTGGGCACTCATGACGAGGACTGGCAGGTCCGGCCGCGCCTTCTTGATGCGCGGCAGGAGGTCGAAAGCATTTTCATCCGGCATGACCACGTCGGTCACGACCAGATCGCCCTCGCCTGCCGAGATCCAGCGCCAGAGGGTGGCAGCGTTCGAGGTGATCCTGACGTCGTAACCTGCACGGCTCAGTGCCTGGTTCAGCACCGTGCGGATCGCAGCATCGTCATCTGCAACAAGGATCGTGGCCGTCATCAGTTCGTTCCCGTGGATTTGGCAAGAGGCGCGTCGTCGAGCGCTGTCTCTTTCGACATGGGCATGAGGACCCGGAAGGTGGTGCGGTTCGCCTGGCTGTCGCATTCAACGATGCCGCCATGGCCGCCAATGATCTTGGCAACCAGGGCCAGGCCAAGACCGGAGCCGTTCGTCTTCGTCGTGATGAAGGGATCGAAGAGATGCGGCAGGAGATCGGACGGCACGCCTGGCCCATTGTCATGGACGCAGAATTCGAGTGGCAACGAGATCTTCTCGCGCGAGCCTGCGACCGAGAGGCGGATGCCCGGGCGATAGGCGGTCGTCAGCTGGATCTCGCCATCGGAGCGTTCGCCGATCGCTTCGGCGGCGTTCTTGACGAGGTTGAGGAAGACCTGGACGAGCTGGTCCCTGTTGGCAAAGACCGGTGGCAGAGAGGGGTCGTAATTCTCGGTGATGCGGATGTTGCGGGCAAAGCCTGCCTTGGCGACGGCTTTCACCTGATCGAGGACCGAGTGGATGTTTATCGACTGGCGGTCGACCGGCCGCTCGTCGGAGAAGACCTCCATGCGGTCGACCAGCGACACGATCCGGTCAGTCTCGTCGCAGATCAGCCGGGTCAGCGCCCTGTCTTCGTCGGTCACCGCTGTCTCGAGCAATTGGGCCGCTCCGCGGATGCCGGAAAGCGGATTCTTGATTTCGTGGGCGAGCATGGAGGCAAGCCCGGTGACGGAGCGGGCCGCGGCCCGATGGGTCAATTGACGGTCGATCTTGTCGGCCATGGAGCGTTCCTGGAAGACCACCACGACATTGCCGGGCTGGCTCAAGACCGGCGCCACATAAAGGTCGACCAGCTTTTCCTGGCCGAGGCGCGGCGAGCTCAGGTCGACGCGGTATTCATTCACAGGGGCGCGGCGTTCGCGCACCTGCTCGATCAGCGACAGCAGCGGACTGCCGAAGGGAATGAAGGTCGAGATGCGGTAGCGCGCCAAATGGGAAGCACTCGCTCCGAAGAAGGCTTCCGCCTCCCAATTGGCGAATGCGATATGGCCGTTCGCGTCGACCATCACCACCGGGTTCTGGATGGCGTTCAGCACGGCCATGGCAAGGCCATTGGAGCCCGCGTTGTCGTTCGCCGTCATGCGGCCTCCTGTCTGGCGCTGGCGTCCGCACTGCTCGAGAGCGCAAGCTCCAGAGCCTCGGCGACAAAACCGGCGTCCTTCGATGTCATGATTGCGGCCTTGGCTTCGCCCGCGATATCGGGTGCGTGGCGGTCCAGATACCAGCCGAGATGCTTGCGGGCATGGCGAACGCCGACCTCCGCGCCATAATGCTCCAGCATCATCCTGTAGTGTTCGACAACTAGGCCGGGGATCTCGGAAGCCTGAGGGCCGGCATGACCGGCGAGGACACCGGCATGCCAGGGCCTGCCCTGACACGAACGACCGACCATCACCGCATCAGCGCCGGAGCGGCGCAAGATGCCGTGAGCATCCTCGACGGTCTCGACGTCGCCATTGGCGATCAGTGGAATGCTGATGGCATCGCGAACAGCGGCGATGGCGTCCCAATCGGCGCGGCCTTCGTAGAATTGCATGCGCGTGCGGCCGTGGACCGTGATCAGCTGCACACCGGCAGCTTCCGCACGGGCCGCAATGTCAGGCGCGTTGATCGAGTTTTCGTCCCAGCCGAGCCGCATCTTGACCGTGACCGGGATCTTCACGGCCTTCACCGTCGCTTCGATCAGCGACAAAGCGTGATCCGGTTCGCGCATGAGGGCAGAACCGGCATAACCACCGATGACCTTCTTGGCCGGGCAGCCCATGTTGATATCGATGATGTCGGCGCCGTTCGCCTCGGCAATGACGGCCGCATCGGCCAGCCATTTTGCCTCGCGGCCGGCAAGCTGCACCATATGAGGTGTAAGCCCCGCCCCCTTGAGGCGCGACCAGCTTTCTGCTGCATTGAAGACGAGCTCGCGGCTTGCCACCATCTCGGTCACGACAAGCCCGGCACCAAAGCGAAAGGCCAGCTGCCTGAAGGGAAGATCGGTCACCCCGGACATCGGCGCAAGCACAAGCCGGTTCCGGACGGGAACCTTGCCGATGCTGAAGGGCGTGTCCAACGCGACGGAAATCAAATGATTATCTTTCAGGCAAAGAACGCATTTGCATTATTTTTAGACAGTCAGCTCTGGCTTGCCAAGAGGCAAAGCTCACGCATCGACAAAAAATCGTGCAAATGCTGGAAAAGCTGATGCCGAGCCGATAGAGCACGGTTGCGAAGAAAATGTGTCATGGACCAGGCAGGGCGATGGAGCAAGGGCGTAGCGGAACAATCGGGGTCGTGGTGGTTGCCGCAGGACGCGGCGAACGCGCCGGCGCCTCGGTCGAAGGACCCAAACAATATCGGCGGATCGGTGGTAAGCCGGTCATCTGGCACACGCTCAAGATCTTCCTCGACTGGCCCAGAAGTGGTCCGATCGCCGTGGTGATCCACCCCGACGATCGGGCGCTGCTTGAGGCTGCCGTCGGCGATCTACCAAAACGAGAAGACATGATCATCGTGACCGGTGGCGCTACGCGACAGGCGTCGGTGCTGAACGGGCTGCGTGCCCTGCAGGATCGCGGCATCGAGCATGTGATGATCCAGGACGGCGTCCGGCCCTTCGTCGATACAGCCCTTCTGGAGCGGATCGCCAGTAAACTCGCCGATGGTCAAAAGGCCGTGCTGCCAGCCCTGCCCGTTTCGGACACGATCAAGCGCGCCGACACCTCCGGTGTCGTTGGAGCAACCGTTCCGCGCAAGGATCTTTTCGCCGCCCAGACACCGCAGAGTTTTCACTATGCGACCATCCTTGCCGCCCACGAAGGGGCAGGCGAGGCGCAGGCTGTGGATTTCACCGATGATGCCTCGATCGCGGAATGGGCCGGCATTCCGGTTAAGTTGGTCGAGGGCTCGATCGATAATGTCAAACTGACCGTGCAAAGGGATATCGCCATGGCCGACGAGAAATTGCGGGGCTCCGCCCTGCCCGATGTCCGCACCGGAAACGGCTATGACGTGCACCAGCTCGAAGCCGGTGACGGCGTTACCCTTTGCGGCATCTTCATTCTGCACGACCAGAAGCTCAAGGGACATTCGGATGCCGATGTCGCGCTGCATGCGCTGACCGACGCGCTGCTAGCGACCTGTGGTGCCGGTGATATCGGCGATCATTTCCCGCCGTCGGACATGCAGTGGAAGGGTGCGCCCTCGCGCATCTTCCTCGAGCATGCCGCCAGGATCGTGCGTGAGGCCGGCGGCACGATCATGAATGCAGATATTTCGCTTATTGCCGAAGCACCTAAGATCGGACCCCATCGCCAGGCCATGCGGGAAAAGCTATCGGAAATTCTCGGCATCTCGCTTGATCGCTGCTCGGTAAAGGCGACGACGAACGAGACGATCGGCTTTGTCGGCCGGCGCGAGGGGATCGCGGCGATTGCGACGGCGACGGTGGTCTTCCGGGGAGATTCTTGATGGGTCTCTATCCGGCCGACATCGAGTCACAAGCCTCAGCGATCATCGTGGACTACCGCGACCGGGGCTGGATGATCGCGACAGCTGAGTCCTGCAGCGGCGGGCTGATTGCCGGCGCCCTGACCGAGATCGCCGGTTCGTCCGCCGTCGTCGACCGCGGTTTCGTCACCTATACGAACCAGGCGAAAATGGATCTGATCGGCGTTTCAGCAGCGACGCTGGATGCCTTCGGTGCCGTCTCGAAGGAAACGGCGCTGCAAATGGCGCATGGGGCGCTGATGCGTTCGGGTGCCGAGGTTGCTGTGGCCGTAACCGGCATCGCCGGACCGGGCGGCGGCTCGGCGGAGAAGCCGGTTGGCCTCGTGCATCTCGCCTTGAAGACCCGCTCGGGCCTCATCGATCACCGGGAGATGCGCTATGGCGAGATCGGCCGCGATCAGGTGCGGCTTGGGACCGTCAGGACTGCACTTGAAATGCTCGTAGCCGCCGCTCAGACGCCTGCGTAGATCTTGTCCGCCCGCGTCTCGAATGCTTCGGAGAACATGCGGAAGGCGCGGTCGAACATCGAACCCATGAGTGCGCCGAGGATGCGGTTCTTGAACTCGTAGTCGATGTAGAAATGCACGGAGCAGCCGCCATCCGCCGTTTCTTCGAAGCGCCAGCGATTGTCGAGGTACTTGAAGGGCCCCTCGATGTATTTGACGTCGATGGTGCGCTCGGAGGTGGTTAGCAGGACCTGCGTGGTGAAGGTCTCGCGGATCGCCTTGTAGCCCACCGTCATGTCAGCGAGCAGCAATTCCTTGCCATCGCGTTCGCGGCGCGAGCGAATGGTTAGCGCTTCGCAGAGCGGCAGAAATTCCGGATAGCGCTCGATGTCGGCGACGAGAGCATACATGCGGTCGGGCGAGTGCTTGACGGGGCGGCGGGTTTCGAATTGTGGCATGAAGCGGGACTTAATGAGGAAGTCCCGCGAGATCAAGCAGGTGCGCCATTTCGCCGTGGGATTTGAGGGTTATCACGGGCACGGACGGGCCGTGACGATCGATTTCCTGGATGATGCGTGGGGCGAAGCGGCGTTCGAAGTTCCAGATGTAGGAGAGGAATTCGCGGTCGGGCAAAGGTTCAGGGCAACCTTCGGCCATATCAGGTCTGACTGTCCCTTTGTAACGTGCGACTCTTTTCGCAACGCCCAGAAGGCATTTCCACCTGGAAAGGCGCAGCCACACAATAAGATCGGTGCGCGGCAGCCTTATATCAAAGGACGACGAACCACTGCCGTCTATGACCCAAGCCTCGTCCGCAACCAAGGCACTCAAGCGTTCACGCTGCTCTTGCCTGCTCCGTTCCTGCCAACCGGGCAGCCAGCGTACATCCCTGTCCAGCGAAACGTAAGTGAGATTAAGCGAGGATGCGAGGCGCTGGGAATACGTGCTCTTTCCGGCGCCTGATGAGCCGATGACGCAGATGCGGCGAGCGTCACGCAATTGCATCGCGGCATCTTTTCCGAACGGGATCTCCAACATTCGGAGCAATCGTCAAGCTGCGGCCACGGGCCTGATCTGATCAAGACCCTTTGCGGTTTTGCTTGCCTGAGCAAGGTCGTAGGTCCGCTGAAGGTTCAGCCAAAATTCAGGACTTGTCGAGAAATAGCGTGCCAGCCGTAACGCCATCTCCGCCGTCACATGGGCATCGCCCTTGTCCAGCGATTCCAGCACAGGCAAGGGTATCCCGGTCTCCGTAGCCACCGTCGCGCACGCCAGCCCGAAGTCAGCGATGAAATCATCGAAAAGGACGCGACCGGGATGGATGGGGTCTTCAGGCAAATGCAGCATGTCGCACCTCAGTGGTAGTCGCAGACTTCGACGTCGTAAGCATCGCCATCGACCCATCGGAAGCATATTCGCCACTGATCGTTGATCCGTATCGAATGCTGGCCTTCTCGATTGCCTCTCAGCTTCTCTAGCCGATTGCTCGGCGGTACGCGCAAGTCACCGATATCGTGAGCGGCGTTAATTGCCATCAGCTTTCGCCGAGCCCGTTCAACGACTTCTGGCGGGAACGCTCGAACGTTCGACGTCTTGAAAAGTTGCTCCGTCAGTTTGTCCTTGAAATCTCTTATCATGATTTCATCCAAACCGACAGGGCAGCCTAGGTACGAACCAGTTGCAACTTCTCCCGCGCAGCCTTCAGCCTTGCAAAGTCATCGCCGGCATGGTGCGAGGACCGGGTCAGCGGGCTCGAAGACACCATCAGGAAGCCCTTGGTATAGGCGATGTCCTCGTAAGACTTAAACTCTTCCGGTGTCACGAAGCGCTCGACCTTGTGGTGCTTGCGGGTCGGCTGGAGATACTGGCCGATGGTCAGGAAATCGACGTCGGCCGTGCGCAGGTCGTCCATCAGCTGCAGGACTTCATTCCGCTCTTCGCCAAGGCCAACCATGATGCCTGATTTGGTGAACATGGTCGGGTCGAGTTCCTTGACCCGCTGCAGCAGGCGCACGGAGTGGAAGTAGCGGGCGCCCGGACGGACGGTCAGGTAGTTGCCGGGTACGGTTTCCATGTTGTGGTTGAAGACGTCGGGCTTGGCGGCGACAACGCGCTCCAGGGCACCGGGCTTCTTGAGGAAGTCGGGGGTCAGGATCTCGATCGTGGTTTGCGGCGACGCGGCACGAATGGCCCAGATCACCTTTTCGAAATGTTCGGCGCCACCATCGGCCAGATCGTCACGGTCGACAGAGGTGATGACAACGTGCTGCAGACCCATCTGGCGGACAGCCTTGGCGACGTTTTCCGGTTCGTCCAGATCGAGTGCATTGGGCTTGCCGGTGGCAACATTGCAGAAGGCGCAGGCGCGGGTACAGATCTCGCCCATGATCATGAAGGTCGCGTGCTTCTTGTCCCAGCACTCGCCGATGTTCGGGCAGCCGGCTTCCTCGCAGACCGTCACCAGCTTGTGGGAACGGACGAGTTCGCGGGTCTCGTGATACCCCTTGGAGGTCGGCGCCTTGACGCGGATCCATTCCGGCTTGCGCAGCACTTCGGTGTCGGGCTTGTGGGCCTTTTCCGGATGGCGCACACGCTTTTCGTCTGCGGGCGCCAGGGGTGCCGCGTTCGAAAGATTGGTCCTGTCGAGAATGGTGACCATGGTCAAAACCCTGTCCCGCCGCTGGTGCGGCTGATCGAGATTACCGCCGGACAAGCCGGGCAATGAAGAGAAGGATGCTGGCACCGACGAAGCTGGTGAGCAGGTAGCCGAGCCAGTCACCTTCGACAAAGATGCCGAGGCGACGGAAGATAGCGGCTGCGATTGCCGCACCGACGATGCCGATCACGATGTTCATGAAGACGCCGAAGCGCATGTCCATCAGCTTGCCGGCAAGCCAGCCAGCGAGGCCGCCGAAGAAGATCGTCGCGATAATGCCGACTTCAAACCCTGCCACGTCAAACTCCCTTCGGATCGTCAATTTGGAACCTGCCGCCCATATAGGCGGCGAGGTTCCATTTCACAACCGGGCTTTAGGCGTTGAGCACCCGGCCATAGGCGTCGAGCACGCTTTCCTTCATCATTTCCGACAGCGTCGGATGCGGGAAGATCGTGTGCATCAGCTCTTCTTCCGTCGTCTCAAGGTTCATCGCGACGACAAAGCCCTGGATGAGCTCGGTCACTTCCGCGCCAACCATATGGGCGCCGATGAGTTCGCCGGTCTTCTTGTCGAAGATCGTCTTGATCATGCCCTGGTCTTCGCCGAGTGCGATCGCCTTGCCGTTGGCGGCAAAGGAGTAGCGGCCAACGCGGATCTCGCGGCCCTGCTCTTTCGCCTTGGCTTCCGTCAGACCAACCGAGGCGACCTGCGGGTTGCAATAGGTGCAGCCGGGGATCTTCGCTTTGTCCATCGGATGAACGTTCGGCAGGCCTGCAATCTTCTCGATGCAGATGACGCCTTCATGCTCGGCCTTGTGAGCGAGCATTGGGGGGCCAGCCACATCGCCGATCGCATAGAGGCCGGGCACATTGGTCTTGCCATAGCCGTCGATCACGATGCAGCCGCGATCGGTCTTCACGCCGAGCGTTTCGAGGCCGAGGTTCTCGATATTGCCCTGGACGCCGACGGCGGAGATCAGGCGGTCAGCGGTGATCGTCTGGACCTTGCCGTCCTTGGTTTCGACATGGGCGGTGATGGAGTTTGCGCCCTTTTCGACCTTCGACACCTTGGCTTCGGTGATGATCTTCAGGCCGCGCTTTTCCAGCTGCTTGCGGGCGAAAGTGGAGATTTCCACGTCTTCGACGGGCATGATGTTGGCCATCAGCTCGACAACGGTCACGTCGACGCCCATCGAGCGGTAGAAGGAGGCGAATTCGATGCCGATCGCGCCCGATCCCATGACCACCATGGATTTCGGCATGAAGTCCGGCTTCATCGCTTCGAAATAGGTCCAGATCAGCTTGCCATCCGGCTCGATTCCGGGAAGCGCACGCGGACGTGCGCCCGTCGCGACGATGATGTGCTTGGCGGTGTATGTGCCCTCGCCCAGCACGCCCTTCGGAATCGGGTTCTGCGGCTCGACCACGGGCTTGGTCATCTTGCCGACCACGACTTCGCCCGGCTTGGTCAGCTTGGCTTCGCCCCAGATCACGTCGATCTTGTTCTTCTTCATCAGGAAAGCGACGCCGCCGTTCAGGCGGGCCGAAACGCCGCGTGAACGGGCGACCACGTCCTTGACGTCGGCGGTCATCGTGCCGTTCAGCGTCAGGCCGTAGGATTTCGCGTGGTTGGCGTGATCGAGGATCTCGGCCGAGCGCAGGAGCGCCTTGGTCGGGATGCAGCCCCAGTTGAGGCAGATGCCGCCCAGATGCTCGCGCTCGATGATCGCAGTCTTCAGGCCGAGCTGGGCTGCACGAATAGCGGTGACGTAGCCGCCGGGGCCGGAGCCGATGATGATGACGTCGTAAGCATTCGACATGGGCGCTTCCACTCCTCGGTTTCCTGCGAGCCTCCGCGCGTTTGGCGGCGGAGGCCCGGTTCGGGACTGGAAGCGAGAACCTCAGACTGCAGGCTTCTCGGCTTCCGGTTCGTGATGAACCAGCATCCCGTAGATTTCATCCTTGAGCTGCATCCGCTTCTTCCGCATTTCCACGATGTGGAAGTCGTCTGCAGGCTCGACATCGGTTTCGGCGCGGTGGATGGCCCGGTTCACCTCATGATAGGTCTCGAACAATCTTGCGAAGTGACCATCTGTTTCCTTCAGATGACGCATCAGCGCGACGTGTTCCGGGAATTCCACTGCCAGTTCGTGCGGTGTGTTCGACATGATCCCATCTCCTCTTTCGGGTTGATGGGCTCAAGTTAGACGCAGCGCACAAGACCTCCTTGATTTTGATCAACGCGCCCTGACGGAGAGTTCAGGACGCCGTGTTTTCTTCAAAGCCCAAGCATCATGCGGACGATCGGCTCAAGGCCGCGTCCGATGGCGCGCGTGTTTTCAGCATCCAGATGGATGCCGTCGAGCGGTGTGGTCTCGGCGACCGATCCGGCATCGAAAAAGGCGCATCCGGCCTCGTCCGCCGCGTCGCGATACATGCTGGCCAGCATGGCGCCTTCTTCCACCGAGTGGTTGAACATGGCGCCGAAGACTGAATTCGCCGTCTCGCGGATCGCCGGCGGTGCGACGATCAGGATTTCGGGCTCTTCGAACTCGAAACCCCAATCGTGCTTCTGCACCTGCTTGACCAGCCGCTTGACGCCGCTGGTTGCGCCGATCGCCGTTCCCTGAATGCCACGCTTGAGGTCATTCGTCCCCAGCATGATGATCACGAGATCGATCGGCTTATGCGTTGCGAGAAGCGTCGGAAGCAGCTTGGTTCCGTTGCGCTCGCAATCGCCCAGATGATCGTCATAGGCGGTGGTGCGGCCGTTCAGACCTTCGGCGATCACCCGGACCCCATGACCGAGCGCCTTTTGCAAGACGCTCGTCCAGCGGTCCTCGTGGGCATGACGACCCAGGTTCACCGGGTCGTATCCCCATGTCAGGCTGTCGCCATAGGCAAGAACGGTCTTCATCGCACCGCTCCCCGGATCAGACCAGCATGCCCATCGGATTTTCGATGTAGCGCTTGAAGGCACCGAGCAGTTCGGCACCGAGCGCGCCATCGACGCAGCGATGGTCGGTCGAGAGCGTCACGGTCATGACATTCGCTACCTTCATCTCGCCCTTCTTCACCACCACCCGCTCTTCGCCGGCGCCGACCGCGAGGATCGTTGCATGCGGCGGGTTGACCACGGCCGAGAAGCTCTTCACGCCCATCATGCCCATGTTGGACACGGCAGTCGTGCCGCCCTGATATTCCTCGGGCTTCAGCTTGCGGTCCTTGGCGCGCTTGCCGAGGTCCTTCATCTCGTTGGAGATGGTGGACAGGCTCTTTTCCTCGGCCTTTCGGATGATCGGGGTGATCAGGCCGCCGGGGATCGAGACCGCCACGCCGACATCGGCATGCTTGTGCTTGACCATATTGGTGTCGGTCCAGGAGACGTTGGCATCCGGCACGTCGCGCAGTGCGAGGGCCAGGGCCTTGATCACCATGTCGTTGACCGACAGCTTATAGGCCGGCTTGCCATCCTTTTCAGGGGCTGCGGCGTTCAGCTGGGCACGAAGCGCCATCAGGGCATCCAGTTCGCAATCCACGGAGACGTAGAAGTGCGGGATGGTCTGCTTGGATTCCTGCAGGCGCTTGGCGATCGTCTTGCGCATGCCGTCATGCGGCACGAGCTCGTAGGAGCCTTCGGCGAAGTTCTTGAGAACCGCCTCTTCCGACGCACCCTTGGCGAGAACCGGTGCAGGAGCTGCGCTCGATGCTGCTGCGGCGGGCGCCGGGGCAGCCTTTGCACCACCGGTGTTGACGGCCTTTTCAACGTCGCTCTTGACGACGCGGCCCTTCGGACCGGAGCCCGAGACAGCCTTCAAGTCGAGACCGGCTTCCTTGGCGAGGCGGCGCGCGAGTGGCGAGGCAAAGACCCGCTCCCCGCTCGACGCTGCCGGAGCAGCAGACGCGGCTGCGGGAGCCGGAGCTGCAGTTGGTGCCGCGGCAGGTGAAGGCGCTGCTTCCGCCTTAGGAGCAGGAGCCGCCTCAGCCTTCGGCGCGGACGAGCCGCCACGAGCAGCGGCGGCTGCGACGTCTTCGCCTTCCTCGGCGAGGATCGCAATCAGCGCATTGACCTTCACGGCCTCTGTGCCGGCAGGAACAACGATCTTCGCAATGATGCCCTCATCGACGGCTTCCACTTCCATGGTTGCCTTGTCGGTTTCGATCTCGGCGATCACGTCGCCGGACTTGACCTTGTCGCCTTCCTTGACCAGCCACTTGGCCAGATTGCCCTCTTCCATCGTCGGAGACAGGGCCGGCATGGTGATATTGATCGGCATGACCTTGCCCCCTTACTTGTAGCAGACGGTTTTGACGGCCTGAACGACTTCGGCAACGCTCGGCAGTGCCAGCTTTTCGAGATTGGCCGCGTAAGGCATCGGAACATCCTTGCCGGCGATCGTCAGGATCGGCGCATCCAGATAGTCGAAGGCCTGCTGCATGACGCGGGTCGCAATTTCGGTGCCGACGGAAGACTGCGGATAGCCTTCCTCGACGGTCACCAGGCGGCCGGTCTTCTTGACGGATTCGATGACGGTCGGCAGGTCCATCGGACGGATGGTCCGAAGGTCGATCAGCTCGACGTCGATGCCTTCCTTCGCCAGTTCCTCGACGGCCTTGACCGAATAGGTCATGCCGATACCGAAGGAAACGATAGTCACGTCCTTGCCGGTCTTGTGGATGCGCGCCTTGCCGATCGGCAGGACGAAGTCATCCATCTTCGGCACTTCGAAGGAGTGACCGTAAAGGATCTCATTTTCCAGGAAGATGACCGGGTTCGGATCGCGGATAGCAGCCTTCAAAAGGCCCTTGGCGTCGGCTGCCGTGTAGGGCATGACGACCTTCAGGCCCGGGATCTGGCTGTACCAGGCCGCGTAGTCCTGGCTGTGCTGGGCGCCAACGCGGGCAGCTGCGCCGTTCGGGCCGCGGAAGACGATCGGCGCACCCATCTGGCCGCCGGACATGTAAAGCGTCTTGGCAGCCGAGTTGATGATGTGGTCGATCGCCTGCATGGCGAAGTTGAAGGTCATGAACTCGACGATCGGCTTCAGGCCGGCCATGGCCGCACCGACGCCGAGGCCGGCAAAGCCATGCTCGGTGATCGGGGTGTCGACGACGCGCTTGGCGCCGAATTCCTGCAGCAGCCCCTGCGTGATCTTGTAGGCGCCCTGATATTCGGCGACTTCCTCACCCATGATGAAGACGTCAGGATTTGCGCGCATTTCCTCGGCCATAGCTTCGCGCAGCGCTTCACGCACCGTCATCGTCACCATTTCGGTGCCGGCCGGAACGTCCGGATCGGCAGCGACTTCAACCTTCGGAGCAGCCGGAACGGCAGCAGCAGGCGCTTCGGCTGCCGGTGCGGATACCGGCTCAGCAGCAGCAGGTGCCGCCTTCGGAGCGGGTGCCGCATCGGCGCTTTCACCATCCTGCAAGAGAACGGCGATCGGCGTGTTGACCTTGACGTTCTCGGTGCCGGCCGCGATCAGCAGCTTGCCGAGGACGCCTTCATCGACGGCTTCCACTTCCATGGTCGCCTTGTCGGTCTCGATCTCGGCGATCACGTCGCCAGACTTTACGGTGTCGCCTTCCTGCTTGATCCACTTGGAAAGCGTGCCTTCTTCCATTGTCGGAGAAAGGGCGGGCATCAAAATTTCGATCGGCATGGGTTCCCTCCCCGATTACAGAAGAATGTCGGTGTAGAGCTCGGAAACATCCGGCTCCGGATCGGCCTGGGCGAAATCGGCGCTGTCCGCGACAATGTCACGCACATCCTTGTCGATCGCCTTCAGCTGGTCTTCTGAGGCCCAGCCATTCTCGAGGAGACGGGCCTTGACCTGCTCGATCGGATCCTGTTCCGACCGCATCTTCTGCACTTCTTCCTTGGAGCGATACTTCGCCGGGTCGGACATCGAGTGGCCGCGATAGCGATAGGTCAGCATTTCCAGAATGATCGGACCCTTGCCGGAACGGCAATGCTCAAGCGCCTCATCGGCGGCGGCCTTCACCGCGCGCACATCCATGCCGTCGACCTGGACGCCGGGGATGCCAAAGCCTGAGCCACGCAGCGAGTAGTTCGACTGGGCCGTGGCGCGGGCCGTCGAGGTGCCCATGGCGTAACGGTTGTTCTCAACGATGTAGATGATCGGCAGCTGCCAAAGGGCAGCCATGTTGAAGCTCTCGTAGACCTGGCCCTGGTTCGCAGCGCCGTCGCCGAAATAGGCCACAGAGACATTGTCGTTGCCGCGATACTTGTTGGCGAAGGCAAGGCCGGTTCCGAGCGAAACCTGCGCGCCGACGATGCCGTGACCACCATAGAAATGCTTCTCTTTCGAGAACATATGCATGGAGCCGCCCTTGCCCTTCGACAGGCCGCTGCGGCGACCCGTGAGCTCGGCCATGACGCCGCGAGCGCTGAGGCCCGCTGCGAGCATATGTCCGTGGTCGCGATAGGCGGTGATGACCTGATCACCTTCCTTCTGCGCCATCTGCATGCCGACAACGACAGCTTCCTGGCCGATGTAAAGGTGACAGAAGCCTCCGATGAAGCCCATGCCATAAAGCTGGCCGGCCTTCTCTTCGAAACGGCGGATCAGAAGCATTTCACGATAGGCGTGAAGCTCTTCGTCTGCTCCAAATTCAGGTGAGTTCTTCCCGGTGAATTCTTTGCCGGCCGATTTGGCGGAAGACTTCCGACCGTTCGCAGCTGCTGGCTTGCGAGGCGCCATGCATCCCTCCCATGGGTTATTATGGTCCAAAGTTGGACACAGAATAGGGAAGAAAGACGACGGCGGCAATGCCATAAATGCATGGCTCACATTCGCCGCAAGCAACTGTAATGACTAAAAAATTTACGATTAACTGAATTCAGGTTAATCAGAAATAGGTGTTGAAGATGACGATTTCATCCGGGCGGGACATATTGAGCTGATAACGCGCCTTTTCGTCGATGATATCCTCATCCAGCGAGCCATCGCTCAACAGGCTGACTTCTTTTTCGAGGACAGTCCGTTGCGCCACCAGTTTGTCGAGCTCGGCTGCGCGCTCCTTGCGAACGCGCTCAAATTCCTGGCCGGCCCTGAGGCCATAATCGCCATGAATGGAATGATAGCCGAAATAGGACAGGAAAGCGATTGTGACGGCTGGGAGAACGAGACGACCGTATTTCTTTTTCTTGTGATGTCTGGTCCACATGCCGACAAATGCCCTGAAACGCGAAACTGAAATTCCCGTGCAGATTAGCGGGCATGTCTTAACCGATCGTTGACCCTATTCCACACCTAAAAGAAAAAGCCCGCGCCGGGGAACCGGCACGGGCTTTCAGAATGGATGCGAAGGCGATCAGCCGCGCAGGATGGAAGACCCTGCGTAACGCGCCTGCGGGCCGAGCTCTTCCTCGATGCGGATCAGCTGGTTGTACTTCGCGGTACGGTCGGAGCGAGCAAGCGAGCCGGTCTTGATCTGACCGCAGTTGGTGGCAACTGCGAGATCGGCGATCGTCGAGTCCTCGGTTTCGCCCGAACGGTGCGACATCACGGCTGTGTATGCAGCGCGATGTGCGGTCGAGACGGCATCGAGGGTTTCCGAGAGCGAGCCGATCTGGTTGACCTTGACCAGGATGGAGTTGGCAACGCCCATCTTGATACCGTCGCGCAGACGGGCCGAGTTGGTGACGAAGAGATCGTCGCCAACAAGCTGGACTTGTCTGCCGATCTTGTCGGTCAAAGCCTTCCAGCCGTCCCAGTCGTCTTCTGCCATGCCGTCTTCGATCGAGAAGATCGGGTACTTGGCAGCGAGTTCAGCGAGGTATTCGGCCATGGCTTCCGGCTCAAGCGTGCGGCCTTCACCTTCGAGAACGTACTTACCGTCCTTGAAGAATTCGGTCGAGGCGCAGTCGAGCGCGATGTGCATGTCTTCGCCCGGACGGTAGCCAGCCTTTTCGATCGACTTCATGATGAAGTCGAGGGCGGCCGGAGCCGATGCGAGACCGGGGGCAAAGCCACCTTCGTCACCGACATTGGTGTTGTGGCCGTCGGCAGCGAGCTGCTTCTTCAGCGTATGGAAGACTTCCGAGCCCATGCGGACGGCGTCGCGGATGTTATCGGCGCCAACCGGCACGATCATGAATTCCTGGAAGTCGATCGGGTTGTCGGCATGGGCGCCACCGTTGATGATGTTCATCATCGGAACCGGCAGGACATGGGCGTTCGGGCCGCCTACGTAACGATAGAGCGGCAGGCCGGAAGACTGGGCTGCAGCCTTGGCGACGGCGAGCGAGACGCCGAGGATCGCATTGGCACCGAGACGCGCCTTGTTCGGCGTGCCGTCCAGCTCGATCATCAGGTTGTCGATCTGGATCTGGTTTTCGGCATCATGGCCGCCGATCGCATCATAGATCTCGCCGTTGACGGCTTCGACTGCCTTCTCGACACCCTTACCCAGGTAGCGCGAGCCACCGTCGCGCAGCTCGACGGCTTCATGCGCACCGGTCGACGCGCCCGAGGGAACAGCCGCACGGCCCATGCTGCCGTCTTCGAGGTAGACGTCGACTTCGACGGTCGGGTTGCCGCGGCTGTCGAGAATTTCGCGGCCGATGATGTCGGTGATGGCGGTCATGTTCGCTCCCTGTAGACGGAAATTGGACAAGGCTCTGAAGGCTGATCACTGGGCAAGAAGCCACCGGACCCGCCTGTGAGTCATCCTCTCTTATCCGATGATCGGGAAAATACAATGACGGATAGGAAGCGGAATGAACGAAATCTAATCGATTTAAACTGCAACTGCCTGCGGCGCTTCCGGTTCAACCGATTGAAGCGCCGCGGAAGGTCAATCAGGATGCCTTGGCGATCTCGTCGAAGGCGATGAGTTTTTCCAGGAGCCGCCGCATATCGGTAATCTTGACCATGTTCGGACCATCCGAGGGGGCGTTGTCCGGATCCTGGTGAGTCTCGATGAAGAGACCGCCGACGCCGACGGCGACCGCCGCACGGGCAAGCGTCTCGACGAATTCGCGCTGGCCACCGGTGGAGCCGCCCTGCCCGCCCGGCTGCTGCACCGAGTGCGTGGCGTCAAAGACGACGGGCGCGCCCATGGCGGCCATGATTGGCAGCGAGCGCATGTCGGAGACCAGCGTGTTGTAGCCGAAGGAGGCGCCGCGTTCGCAGAGCAGCACGTTCGGATTGCCGGAACCGGTGATCTTGTTGAGGACGTTCTTCATGTCCCAGGGGGCCAGGAACTGCCCCTTCTTGACGTTGATCGCGCGACCGGTCTTGGCGGCAGCAACAAGCAAGTCTGTCTGGCGGCAGAGGAAAGCCGGGATCTGCAGGATGTCGACGGTCGGGGCGACCGCAGCGCAATGTTCTTCCGTGTGGATGTCGGTGAGAACCGGAACGCCGAATTCCTTCTTGATGTCGGCGAAGACTTCCATTGCCGTTTCCAGGCCAATCCCGCGCTCGGCGGACAGCGAGGTGCGGTTCGCCTTGTCGAAGGAAGACTTGTAAACGAGGCCGAGGCCGAGTTCGCGGCAAAGCTCAACGAGCTGGCCGGCGATCATGAAGGCGTGGTCGCGGCTTTCCATCTGGCAGGGACCTGCGATCAGGGCGAAACGGCCCTTCTGCGAGAAGACGGCCTTGCCCGAACCTTCGCCGACGACGACTTCCGAATTGGGAGAAATGCTCATTTCAACTCCTCGAAGGCGAAGGTCACGCCTTGCCCCTTTTCCGGCGCGACAACGAGGCGCGCGCCCGTTTTGTGATAGTGGACGCCATTAGCAGCGAGGCAGGCTTCTGTCACGCCGAGATCAGCGGTTGAGATGACCACCGCCGCTCCCAGGAGACCACGCTGGGACAGGGCAAGATCCTGGCCGTAATGGGCGGAAAAGCCTGCGGGCGTCAGAACATCGACGGCCGCATTGGCGGTTTCGATGGAAAGCCCGAAGGAGTGAGCGGTGACGTCGCGCTGCTCAAGCACCATTTCCAGCAGATATTGAAAGTCGCTCGGGTTTTCCTCGATCAGGACGATCCGCTTCAGACCCGTCGCCCCGTTCGGATGGATAGCCAAGGCGCCGCGATCGGCGGGAATCGGATTTACCCGCTCACAGGCAAAGGCGAAGAAATCCGGCGCCCTCAGATCCGCTGCGAAGGCAAGTCGAAAGGCGCCTTCCGCCGTTCGACCATCAGGGAAGCGAAACTGGCGCGCGAATTCGAGCAAGGGACCTGCGCTTTGCCCCTCGGCGCGATACCGCGCATCATCGGCTGCCGCATCAGCGCTCTTCACGACGAAGGCAGAGAGCCCCACACCTCGGCGAAAGCGGAACGCCTGGTCGCGCGCCACAAAGACATTGTTGTTGCGCTGCGCCTCCAGGCAATCCTCGCGACTTCCGACGGCCAGCGGCTCGAGATAGGTGTCGTCGGCGAAGAAGACGCAGGCGTTCTCTGTGCCGAAGGGGTGGCGCGCGTCGGCGGCAACTGTGAAGCCGAGCTGGTTCAGACGGTTGCGACCCGTCTCAAGGTCGAGCACGGGCAGCACGAGGTGATCGATGGCGCGCGGCGCAGACATGGGATGGGACATGACGTGTCACTGTTTCAGAAGCTAGATTTAGGAATTGATCGGTCGGCTTGAAAGGGCCTCGACTGCCTGGCGCAGGGCATCAATCTGCTCACGGGTCTCGCGCAGTTCCTTTAGGACCTGCTCATCGATCTTGTGGTGCAGCGCCAAGACCTCGATCTCGGCCTTCAGGTTGATCTCATAATCCTTGGCCGCCATGAAGCGATCGCGCTCTGTCTGACGGTTCTGACTCATCATGATGATCGGCGCCTGGATGGCCGCCAGCATGGACAGAATGAGGTTCAAAAAGATGAAGGGATAGGGATCGAGCGCCCGCGTCGCAAGAAGGACCGTGTTGAGGAACACCCAGGCGACGAGGAAGACCATGAACCCAATGATGAAAGCCCAGGATCCGCCGACCCTGGCGATCGCATCTGCGAGACGCTGACCGAAGGTGGCGCCGGCCAGAAAGTCCTCGCCGGCATTGGTGGAGACCGTCCGTCGTTCGCGCGCCTTGCTCAGCACCTTCTTCTCGGCCGAGGTCAGGTCGGAGGTCTGCTTGCCCAATACGATCTTTTCGATGTCTTTCAACATATTCCATTTCCCGAAAGGGTCACACTCCACGCGAGACGTCTTTTTGGCAGCGCCGCGCGCCAATCCTGTCTTGTTGCCAAGTTTCATCTCGCGCTATCGCATTTTCTCACCGGCTCTTCACGGAAATTTATCCACTTGCGGAACACAAATGGAACATATAGTGTCTGTTCTGGATTTGTTTCACCCTAAGGGGCACCACATATGCTGACGCGCAAGCAACAGGAACTGCTTCTCTTCATCCACGAACGGATGAAGGAATCGGGTGTCCCGCCGTCCTTCGACGAGATGAAGGATGCGCTGGACCTCGCATCGAAATCCGGCATCCATCGACTGATCACGGCTCTCGAAGAACGCGGCTTTATCCGCCGCCTGCCGAACAGGGCTCGTGCGCTCGAGGTGATCAAGCTCCCGGAAGCCTATACGCCGAGCCTGCAGCCGCGTCGCGGCTTTGCGCCGAGCGTGATCGAGGGCAGCCTCGGCAAGACGCCGCCACCAAGCCTCACCAAGCCGCCGGTGGAAGAGAGCAGCTCGTCTGTGTCGGTCCCGGTCATGGGGCGAATCGCTGCCGGTGTGCCGATCTCGGCCATCCAGAACAATACGCATGACATCACGGTGCCTGCCGAAATGATCGGCGCTGGCGATCACTACGCCCTTGAGGTCAAAGGTGATTCGATGATCGAAGCCGGCATTCTCGACGGCGATACTGTCATCATTCGCAATGCCTCGAATGCCAATCCGGGTGACATCATCGTAGCCCTCGTCGACGACGAAGAAGCCACGTTGAAGCGCTTCCGCCGCCGCGGTGCCTCGATCGCACTTGAAGCCGCGAACCCGGCCTATGAAACACGCATCTTCCCGCCGGATCGCGTCAAGATCCAGGGCAAGCTGGTCGGGCTCATCCGCCGCTACCATTGATGTCGGGCATCGGGTCCGTGGGCGGCTGTTTCGTACCGCGGCCGAATGGATCGGGTGCCATGTGTTCTGTGGCGGCTCCTCCAGTTCGCCAGTCATAAAGCCGATGCGCGGTCCAGGGCCGCGCCGCCCCCTCGAAAGAAGTTTTGATCGCCAGGCCTTGCGGCATGTTTGCGATGCCTGAGATCTCGATGGCGCCAGTGGCCCTCAGGCTGGTCTGCGAGAAGAGAACCGCACCGGATCGGCAATAGGTTTGCCGGGTCCTCGCGGCGAGGACGACCAGATCGGTGCGGTCACATGCTGCCCCGAGAAGTTCAGAGCGGTCGACCGTCACAATTGTTTCCCCAGATATCAGCTTCAGGGCGCAAGCCTGACTTATACAGACGAAGCGGCTGGTCTCGGCCGAGGCGATCAGGCGGTCGAAGATCGCTTCTGCTTCCTCTTGCTGGACATCCGTCCATGTCTCGCCCAGGCGCCAATCGGGTGACGGCGGCAATGGCCCGAGCCCAAGCATCAGAGGCGGCACGGGCTTGTCGATACCGATGACGGGCTGCCACTGATCGAACAGGAAGGCCGACGGCCGCGCGCGATTGGTGGCGAGGCTGGCACCTCGGCCCTCCCCTGTCCAGACGGCCACGAGGCGGGCATCTTCGCTGATCAGCACGTCGCTTTGCTTCTCCTGCGGCGGCCACCATGTTGCAGCCACTGTGATGGCGATCAACGTCGTGCCGACATGGCGAAGGCGCGTGCGCAGGAGCGTGAGCAGCAGCATGCCGGCGACCGTGCCGATCAGGAACGAGGCCGGCAATCGCGGGAAGACGTAGCCTCCACCCCATCCGGCCACGGTGTGTGCGACCAGCAGCACCAGTTCCAGTCCTTGCCCCATCACCCAGAAGAATGGTGCATCGAGACCAAGCGGCATCATCAGCATGGCGATGAAGCCTGCTGGCATGACGACGATCGAAATCAGCGGCATTGCAGCGAGATTGGCTTCGAGGCCGTGAGTCGAGAGCCGGTGAAAATGGGTGATGGCGAAGATCGCGGTTGCCATGCCGCCAATGAGGGAGGTCGCAAGCGTGCCACCGACAAATGTGGCGCTTGCCGCTGCAATCCGCATGCCGACAGACCGCGCCGGCGGAAGGATCGCGCGGGGCCTTGCCCGCCACCCGGCATAGCCGGCGATCAATCCGGCGGTCGCCGCAAACGACATCTGGAAGCTCGGCCCCATGACGGTTGACGGTTGGACACAGAGGATGGCAATCGCCGCCAGGGCGAGATTGCGCAGGCTGACAGCGGGCCGGTCGAAAAGCACGGCCGTCAGCATGATTGCCGTCATCAGATAGGCCCGGAGCGCCGAGACCTGATAGCCGGAGATCAGCACATAGCCGGTCGTGGCGATGAGCGCGCCCACCGCCGCGATCTTCTTGATTGGATAGCGCTGCGCCAGAACAGGCACAAGGCTGAGCAGGCCACGCAAGCCGACGAAAAAGATGCCGGCCGCAAGCGCCATGTTGAGACCGGAGATCGCGGTGATATGCGCAAGTCCCGAGACCCGCAGCGCCTCTGTCGCGTCCTCCGACATGGAGCGGCGCTCGCCGGTGATGATCGAGGCGGCGAAGGCGCCCGGGTCTCCGGGAAGGACCGTGCGGATGCGATTCGAGATACGGTCTCGGAGCGAAAACAAGGCCGCATCGAAGCGTGCAGCGAGGCCCACGGCATCCCCCTGCCCTCCCGGCTCCAGCTTCGGTGGACCGAGAAAGAAACCAACAGCACCGATTCCGGCAAAGTAGCTCTGGAAGGCAAAGTCGTTGAGACCCGGCAGGGCCGGACCGGAAGGGGGAGAGAGCCGCGCGCGGCCAGTAAGGCGCTCCCCGATCGCGGCCGGCACATGCTTGCTGCGGGCAAGGAGGTTCACGCGTTCGGGCGGGCGTCGCACCGTCGGCTCGACCGTCTGCAGGATCCGGACAGTGTAGCGCCATTCGCCGGCTGCTCCCTGCTCCCTTCGCTCGACGATCCCGCTCACGGTTGTGACGAGCGGTTGGTCAAGGATCACAGTCGACAGTCGGCGGGTCTCCCACTCCGCCAGCAGCATCCCGATGACAGTCAGACATATGCTCCAAAGGAGGATGTGCGAGGCGGTGTGTCTGAGCGACCGCACGAGTGGGATCGAAAGCACGGTGAGGATGGACAAAAGAACCCAAGCAGAAGGCGGGCTCTTGACGGAAAACCAGATTGCAGCGCCTGCGCCCAGGCAGACCGGGACAAAGAGGAAGAGATGTCCATGGCCAACCTCGTCCGTTGTGCACTGCCTGACATGAAGCGCAATCCGCCCCAGTCGGTTACGGGTTCGAACCACGGCTCCGGGTGCTGTGGGACGATGCGCGGGCAGTTGATCGACCGCACGCGGCAGGTCCCTGCGGGCCAGCGTTTCGCCAGGCCCTGCATGCCCTACCCCTTGTCTTTCTGCCACGTCGACCATTCGGTTCGTCCGAGCGGAGCCACCCCATCCGGGCACAGGATAGGCGAAAAGCGAGAGCAATCATAGCGTGCGCGAAGGGGTGATTCTGCCGCCTATCCGGGCTTTAAACGATTAGAACCGATCGGTTCGATTGTTGCCGTTTTCGCGACGCACAATTTGCCCTTTGGATAGCTTGGCATTAACTTCGGTATCATATAGCTACATCGACACGCTTAACCGATGGCGTCTTTTTTGAGACGCCTTCCCGCCAATACCGGAGGATCAGCATGACGGACAAAAGCGCTTCTTTGAAACTCGGTGACAAGACGGTCGACCTGAGCGTCAAGGCCGGAACGATCGGCCCAGACGTTATCGACATCGCGGCCCTGTACAAGCACACGGGCACGTTCACCTACGATCCGGGCTTTACGTCCACGGCCTCCTGCGAATCCAAGATCACCTATATCGATGGCGACGAAGGCACGCTGCTGCATCGCGGTTATCCGATCGAACAGCTCGCGGAGAAGGGCGACTTCCTGGAAGTCTGCTACCTGCTTCTTTACGGCGAACTGCCGACGGCAGCCCAGAAGAAGGACTTCGACTATCGCGTGACGCACCACACCATGGTGCACGAGCAGATGAGCAAGTTCTTCTCCGGCTATCGCCGTGACGCCCATCCGATGGCGGTCATGGTCGGCACGGTCGGCGCGCTCTCCGCCTTCTATCACGACTCGACCGACATCACCGATCCGCATCAGCGCATGGTCGCCTCGCTGCGCATGATCGCGAAGATGCCGACGATCGCTGCGATGGCTTACAAGTATCACATCGGCCAGCCCTTCGTTTATCCGAAGAACGATCTGGATTACGCCTCGAACTTCCTGCGCATGTGCTTTGCCGTGCCCTGCGAAGAATACCAGGTCAATCCGGTTCTGGCGCGCGCCATGGACCGCATCTTCATCCTGCATGCCGATCACGAGCAGAATGCGTCGACCTCGACCGTGCGTCTCGCTGGTTCGTCGGGCGCCAATCCGTTCGCCTGCATCGCGGCCGGCATTGCTTGCCTCTGGGGCCCCGCTCATGGTGGCGCCAACGAAGCAGCCCTCAACATGCTGATGGAAATCGGCTCGGTTGACCGTATTCCGGAATATATCGCCAAGGCCAAGGACAAGAACGACCCGTTCCGTCTCATGGGCTTCGGTCACCGCGTGTACAAGAACTATGACCCGCGCGCGAAGATCATGCAGAAGACCATGTACGAGGTCCTCGAAGCGACCGGTCACGGCGACGACCCGCTGATGAAGGTGGCGCTTGAGCTCGAGAAGATCGCGCTCAACGATCCCTACTTCATCGAGAAGAAGCTCTACCCGAACGTCGACTTCTACTCCGGCATCACGCTGCGTGCGCTCGGCTTCCCCACGACCATGTTCACCGTTCTCTTCGCGCTCGCCCGCACCGTCGGCTGGATCGCACAGTGGAACGAGATGATCGAAGATCCGCAGCAGCGCATTGGCCGTCCGCGCCAGCTCTACACCGGCGCGCCGCAGCGCGACTACAAGGCGCTCTCGGAACGCTGAGACGCTTACATCGCAATCTTTGGAGAAGGCCGGCTCAGTCCGGCCTTCTTTCGTTTCGGTTGCCCCCCTTTGCGCTCAGGACAGTCGGATGCGATCAAACTCACCGTGATGGCTGCGCATTTCGCCGCTAAATGCCTTCATTTCCCGAAAGCTTTGTTCTAAGGAAGTCAACCTGCTTCGTCCCGGACGAAGGTTTACAATGAGGTTCATGCGTCCCGATGCTCGTCATTCTGCGAAAAGCTTCCCAAACCATCTTTGCCAAGATCCTGCTTCTGTTGCTCGTCGTTTCCTTCGGCGTCTGGGGCGTTTCGGCATCCCTGTTCAGCAACACGTCGGATACGGTTGTTGCCGTGGGTGATCAGACTGTCTCGTCTAGTGACTTTGCTTTCGCCTATCAGCGGCAGGTCTCGGATATGAGCAGCCGGTTTGGAATGCAGCTCACCACCGAGCAAGCTCGTGCCTTCGGCATCGAGTCCCAGGTGTTTTCGCAGCTTGCAGCGGGCGCTGCCCTCGACCAGCTCGCCTCGGATATGAATCTCGGCCTGTCACAGGATCGCCTCGCCCAGCTCATCGCCGATGATCCGGCGTTCAAGAATGCAGCCGGAAGCTTCGACCGCGCACTCTTCTCCTCGCGTCTCCGCAATGCGGGCCTCAGAGAAGACGACTACATCCAGGAGCGCTCGCGCGTCGCGATCCGCAGCCAGATCGTCGATGCCACCGCAGACGGCTTCGTTGCGCCGAAGGTGCTGGTCGATGCGCTGAAGGCCTATCGCTACGAAAACCGCGACATCAACTATCTACTACTGACGAACGCCAATATCGAACCGGTCAAGGCGCCTGACGATGCAACGCTTGCCGCCTGGTTCGAGACGACCAAGTCGGGCTACCGCGCGCCGGAATATCGCAGCTTCAACTATGTGAAGCTTGAGCCGGCTGACATCGCCGACACGGCATCGATTACGGACGAGCAGATCCGCGAAGACTATGAGCGCCGCAAGGCGACCTACGAGATCGCCGGCACGCGTACGATCGAGCAGCTTTCCTTCGAGAACCGTGAAATGGCCGAGGCCGCCCTGCAGGAACTGCAGAACGGCACGAGCTTCGACCAGCTGGTCACCGACCAGGGCAAGACCGCCGGCGATGTGCTGCTTGGTGACTTTACCCGTGACCGCCTTCCCGATCCGGCTCTCGCCGACGCAGCCTTCGCCGTGACGGCCGAAGGCGGCACCACCGCAGTGGTCGACGGAGCGCTTGGTCCGGTCATCCTGCGCATTACCAATATCAAGGAAGGCCGCACCCAGAGCCTCGACGAGGTCCGGGAAGAAATCCGCGCGGCGCTTGCCGAATCTGCCGCGATCGCCGACATCACCACCGTGCATGACCAGTTCGAAGACCTGCGTGCAGGCGGCTCGACGCTGAAGGAAGCGGCGGAGCAGCTGAAGCTCCAGTCCTCGTCCGTCACCGATATCGATCGCCGTGGCCTTGATAACCGCGAGACGGAAGTTGCCGGCATTCCGGAGCGTGACAAGCTGCTGACCGAAGTGTTCCGCACCGATGTCGGCGTCGAGGCACTGCCGGTGAACCTGGGCAGCAACGGCTTCATCTGGTTCGAAGTCACCGACATCAAGGCCGAGCGTGATCGCGAACTGGCCGAAGTGCGCGAAAAGGCCGTGACCGACTGGACGGCGGAGCAGCAGCGCATTGCGCTCGGCGCCAAGGCCGAAAGCCTGCGCAAGCGCATCGCGGATGGTGGCAAGCTGGAAGAGATTGCCACCGAACTCGGGCTTGTGGTTGAAAGCAAGGCTGGCATCACCCGCCGCAGCGATGACGCCGTTCTCGGCACGACAGCGATCACTTCCGCTTTCTCCGGCCCGCAGGGCACGGTGGCAACGGCTTCGGGCGCCGACCCGTCCACGCAGATCCTCCTGACGGTCACTGCCGTTCGCGATCAGCCGACCGGCGGCGTGCCGCTCAACGAAGACGAGCAGATCGCACAGGTCGCCAATGCGGCCGGTGACGACATTCTCGATCAGATGGTCGGCCAGTTGCAGTCGGAATATGGCGTGACGATCAATCAGGCGCTGGCCCAGCAGGCCATCGTCCGGTAAGCGCCAGCCAGCGGGGGAGCTGCAGAATGTCCGGGTTGAAACCCTTCATCGCCAAGATCGCTACGCGCCAGCCGCTCACGCGGCAGGAAGCGAGCGACGCCTTCGAGATCCTGATGTCAGGCGAAGCCAGCATGGCGCAGGTCGGCGGCTTCCTCATGGCCTTGCGCGTGCGCGGCGAGACGGTCGACGAGATCGCGGGCGCGGTTTCGATCATGCGGCAGAAGATGGTGCCGGTGGATGCGCCTGCCGATGCGATCGACATCGTGGGAACCGGCGGCGACGGCACCAATACCTATAACATCTCGACGCTCGCTGCGATCATCGTGGCGGGTGCCGGCGTTCCCGTCGCCAAACACGGCAATCGCGCGCTGAGCTCGAAGTCCGGCACCGCCGATGCGCTCTCGCAACTCGGCGTGAAGCTCGATATCGAGCCAGACCTTATCGGCCGTTGCATCCGCGAGGCCGGGATCGGCTTCATGTTCGCGCAGCTGCATCATCCTGCGATGCGGCATGTCGGCCCTGCCCGCGTCGAGCTCGGTGCGCGGACGATCTTCAACATTGTCGGACCGCTATCGAGCCCTGCCCGGGTCAAGAAGCAGCTGTTCGGCGTCTATTCGCCCGAGTGGCTGGTGCCGGGAGCGGAAGCACTGCGCGACCTCGGCCTGACCAGCGCCTGGGTTGTCCATGGCAGCGGCCTGGACGAGATTACGACGACCGGTCCGTCTCTGGTTGCGGCACTGAAGGACGGCGAAATCACCACCTTTGAACTGACGCCCGCCGATTTCGGCGTGGAAACGGTAACGCTCGACGCCATCAGAGGCGGCGACGGCGCGGTGAATGCAGCAGCGCTGCGTGATGTGCTCGGCGGCGCCAAGACGCCTTATCGCGACGTGGCGCTCTGCAATGCAGCCGCCTCGCTGATCGTCGCCGGAAAGGCGAAGGATGTGACCGAGGGCATGCATCTCGCCAGCCAGTCGCTGGACGGTGGCGGCGCTGCACGAGCGCTCGAAACGCTGATTGCCATTTCCAATTCCGCCACTCAGGGCTAAGCTTGCGACCATGACCGATATCCTGAAGCGTATAGAGACCTACAAGCGAGAAGAAATCGCGGCAGCGAAAGCCGCAGTTTCGCTTTCGGAACTCAAGGACCGGATTGCTGCTGAGGAAGCGCCACGCGGTTTCCACCGCGCGCTGGTGCGTGCCCGCGACGAGGGCCGCTTCGGCCTGATTGCCGAGATCAAGAAGGCGAGCCCTTCGAAGGGACTTATCCGTCCGGATTTCGATCCGCCGTCGCTGGCGGCTGCTTATGAAGCCGGGGGTGCGGCCTGCCTCTCCGTGCTGACCGATACGCCGAGCTTCCAGGGCGCACCGGACTTCCTGATGGCGTCCCGCAAGGCCTGCGCCCTGCCGGCACTGCGCAAGGACTTCATGTTCGACGCATATCAGGTTTACGAGGCCCGTGCCTGGGGTGGCGACTGCATCCTGCTGATCATGGCATCGCTGTCGGACGGCGAAGCGGCTGAACTTGAAGCTGTCGCCTTCGAACTCGGAATGGATGTGCTCGTCGAAGTGCATGATGCGGAGGAGATGGAACGGGCGTTGAAGCTTAGGTCACCGCTCGTCGGGATCAACAACCGCAATCTGCGCACCTTCGAGGTCAGCCTCACCGTCAGCGAAGAACTCGCTTCCATGGTGCCGGCCGATCGGCTACTGGTCGGTGAAAGCGGCATCTTCACCTATGAAGATTGCCAGCGGCTGGAGAAATCCGGCATCTCGACCTTCCTCGTCGGCGAAAGCCTGATGCGCAAGGACGACGTCGCCTCTGCTACCCGCACACTTCTGACCGGCAAGACCGGCGCCCTGGCGGCCGAATGACAGCCGGGTCCGGCGGACTGACGCATATCGGCGCCTCCGGCGAGGCGCATATGGTGGATGTCTCGGCCAAGGATGACACGGTCCGCGTTGCGGTTGCCGAAGGCTTTGTGCGGATGAACCCCGCGACACTCGCGACAATCATGGCAGGCAATGCCAAAAAGGGCGACGTGATCGGCACGGCTCGGATCGCCGGCATCATGGCCGCCAAGCAGACCAGCAATCTCATTCCGCTTTGCCATCCGTTGATGCTGTCGAAGGTCACCGTCGACATCACGGAGGATGCCGAACTCCCGGGTCTTCGGGTCGAAGCGACCGTGAAGCTCACCGGCAAGACTGGCGTCGAGATGGAAGCGCTGACGGCCGTTTCCGTGACTTGTCTGACGATCTACGACATGGCGAAAGCCGTCGACAAGACGATGGAGATCGGCGGCATTCGCGTGATGGAAAAGAGTGGCGGCAAGTCGGGCGATTTTCGCCATCCGGAGCGCAGTTGATGTCGCTGCTGCCAGTCGAGGACGCGCTGGCGCGGCTTCTGGCTGCTGCCCGCCCGATTGGCGACACAGAAGAGCTATCCCTTCATGAGGCGAACGGTCGCGTGCTTGCGGCCGATCTGACCGCGCGCCTGACCCAGCCGCCCTTTAATGCGTCGGCGATGGACGGCTATGCGCTGCGGGCTGAGGATGCGGCCGAGATCGGATCAGTGCTCACCGTCATCGGCGAATCGGCAGCCGGGCATGGATTTTCGGGGACGGTCAGCACAGGTCAGGCTGTGCGCATCTTTACCGGAGCGCCGGTGCCGGATAGCGCCGACAGTATCCTCCTGCAGGAAGATGCCGAGAAACTCGATGACGGGCGTATCCGCACCCAGTTTGCCGTCACCCATGGCCGTCATATTCGCCCGCAAGGCCAGGATTTTGCCGAGGGCGATGTGGCCCTTTCGGCCGGGCTCAGCCTCGACTTTACCCATCTGACGCTCGCCGCTGCCATGAACCACGCGACCGTGCCCGTTTATCGCCGCCCCAGGATCGCGATCCTTGCCACCGGTGACGAACTGGTGTCACCCGGAGGCAAACCCGGCCCCAGCCAGATCATCGGCTCGAATACCTTTGGGATCGCCGCACTTGCCCGTGACAATAGCGCTGACGTGATCGATCTCGGCATCGTGCCAGACAATCGCGAGCTGTTGCGAGAAGCGGTGGAGCGGGCGCGCGCCCTCGGCGTTGACGTGCTCGTCACCCTCGGTGGCGCCTCCGTTGGCGACCACGACCTTGTGCAGTCGACGCTGGTTGCCGCCGGGATGGAGCTCGATTTCTGGCGGATCGCCATGCGTCCGGGCAAACCCCTGATGGTTGGCCGGCTCGGCGACATGCAGGTGCTGGGCCTTCCCGGCAATCCGGTGTCGAGCCTGGTCTGCGGGCTTCTGTTCCTCGAACCGCTTCTTTGCCACCTCGGACATCGAAAGATGCGCCAACGCATTGCAACAACGAGGCTGCAGGCCGCCCTGCCCGCCAATGACAAGCGCCAGGACTATGTTCGTGCGCGACTTGTTGAAACGAGCGATGACCTGCCTTTGGTCGAGAGTTTCGGCAAGCAGGATTCCTCGATGATGCGGATCTTCTCGCAGTCGGACTGCCTGATCGTGCGTCCGCCCAATGCACCGGCAGTCGAAGCGGGTGACACCGTGCCAGTCCTCTTGCTGCGTCCATAACGACGAGTCCGACCTACTCCGAGCAATATCCCAGAATCAGAAGACCCGGCACATGGCCGGGTCTCTGTAGGTCTGTCTGCAGTTCGTCCTCAGACGAGGCGGCTCTGTTCCAGAGCCGCACCGATGAAGCTCGCGAAAAGCGGATGCGGGTCGAGCGGGCGCGACTTCAGCTCCGGATGGTACTGTACGCCGATGAACCACGGATGATCGGGATACTCGACCGTTTCCGGCAGAAGGCCATCCGGCGACATGCCGGAGAAGACGAGACCGCAGGATTCCAGGCGATCCTTGTAGTCGACGTTGACTTCGTAGCGATGGCGATGGCGTTCGGAGATGTCCTGGGAGCCATAGATCTCGGAGATCTTGGTGCCCTTCTTCAGCGAGGCCTTGTAGGCGCCGAGGCGCATGGTGCCGCCGAGATCGCCGACAGCCGAACGCTTCTCAAGCTCGTTGCCCTTCATCCACTCCGTCATCAGGCCAACGACCGGCTCTTCGGTCTTGCCGAATTCGGTCGAGGAGGCGTTCTCGATGCCAGCGAGGTTACGTGCGGCTTCAACGACCGCCATCTGCATGCCGAAGCAGATGCCGAAATACGGCACCTTGCGCTCGCGGGCGAACTGGGCGGCCAGGATTTTGCCTTCCGAACCACGCTCGCCGAAGCCGCCGGGCACGAGGATGCCGTTGACCTTTTCCAGCCATGGCGACGGATCTTCCTTTTCGAAGATCTCGGACTCGATCCACTCCAGCTTGACCTTGACCCGGTTGGCGATGCCGCCGTGGTACAGGGCTTCGATCAGCGACTTGTAGGCGTCCTTGAGGCCCGTGTACTTGCCGACGATCGCGATCGTCACTTCGCCTTCCGGCGTGCGGATGCGGTTGCAGACCTCTTCCCAGGCATCCAGGCGCGGCTTCGGTGCCGGCTCGATGCCGAAGGCCGCCAGAACCTCGTTGTCGAGGCCTTCCTTATGGTAGGCCATCGGAACGTCGTAGATGTTGGCGACGTCGAGGGCCTGGATCACGGCGCTTTCACGCACGTTGCAGAACAGCGAGAGCTTGCGGCGCTCGGCCTGCGGGATCTCACGGTCGGCACGGACGAGCAGGATGTCGGGATGAATACCCAGCGCCTGCAGTTCCTTGACGGAATGCTGGGTCGGCTTGGTCTTCAATTCGCCAGCTGCCGGGATATAGGGCATCAGGGTCAGGTGCACATAGACGGCAGTGCCGCGCGGCAGGTCATTGCCGAGCTGACGGATCGCTTCCATGAAGGGCATGGCTTCGATGTCGCCGACGGTGCCGCCGATCTCGCAGATGACGAAATCGTAGTCGTCATTGCCCTCGATGACGAAATCCTTGATCTCGTTCGTGACGTGCGGAATGACCTGGACGGTCGCGCCGAGATAGTCGCCGCGGCGTTCCTTGTCGATGATGTTCTTGTAGATGCGACCGGTGGTGATGTTGTCGGTCTTGGTGGCCGAGCGTCCGGTAAATCGCTCATAATGGCCAAGATCGAGGTCGGTTTCGGCACCGTCATCGGTGACGAAGACTTCGCCGTGCTGAGTCGGGCTCATGGTGCCCGGGTCAACGTTGAGATAGGGGTCCAGCTTGCGCAGACGCACGCGGTAACCCCGTGCCTGCAACAATGCTCCGAGTGCCGCGGCCGCAATTCCTTTACCGAGAGAGGAAACCACGCCGCCAGTGATGAATACATATCGCGCCATGGGCTTCACCGGATACCGTTTCAGATTCGATTCCGCCAGCCCCAATCGGGCTTGTCCCACATTTTTCGTGTGGAGTGGCGGAATTCAGACAAAAGAAAACCGGCGGACCCTTGAGCCCGCCGGAGTGATGGATGTCGTTCCGATCAATTGTTCGGAACGGCGTTGGGGTCTGCTGCCGGGGCCGGCGTTGCCGGAGCCGCAGGCGTAGACGCTGCAGGCGCCGTCGTCGACGGCTGGGCCGGAACTGCGCCCGGAAGCTGGTCGAGAACGCTGCCGCCGCCCTGGGTCGTGCCGTTGCCGGCCGGGATGCGATCCAGAATGTCGGTCGGGCGGGATTCGTAACGGGCAAGGATGCCGAGCGCCAGCGAGATCACGAAGAAGAGAGTCGCCAGGATCGCCGTCGTACGGGTCAGGGCATTGGCCGTGCCACGCGCAGACATGAAGCCCGATCCGCCGCCGATGCCCAGACCGCCGCCTTCCGACCGCTGGATGAGAACGACGCCGATCAGTGCGACGACGACCATGAGGTAAATTACGAGCAATACGGTCTGCATGGAATGTCCATCCTGCCCAACAGGGGCAAAATCAATGAGGTTGGCGGCTCTTTACATGAGAGGAACGGGCAATGAAACCCCCTCTCCCGCATTTCAGGGCTTTGCCCTTCAGGCGGTGAGTTCCTCGTAGACCCGGTATATGGCGAGGAAATCCGCAGCCTTCAAGCTCGCGCCACCGATCAGGGCACCGTCGACGTTCTCGACAGCCATGAGTTCCCGGGCGTTCGAGGGCTTGACCGATCCGCCATAGAGAATGCGCATCTTCTTGCCTTCGGCGCCGAAGCGCTTGACGAGTTCGGATCGCAGGAAGGCATGGGCTTCGGCAACATCAGCCGTGGTCGGGGTCAAGCCGGTACCAATCGCCCAGACGGGTTCATAGGCAATGACCGTGCGCTCGGACTTCGCCCCATCCGGAACGGAGCCGGCGAGCTGACGCTTGAGAATATCGAGGGTCTGGCCAGACTTGCGCTCGTCTGCGGTCTCACCGATGCAGATGACGGCGGTCAACTCGGCGGCATAGGCAGCTTCTGCCTTGGCACGCACCAGATGGTCGGTCTCGGCGTGATCGGTGCGGCGTTCGGAATGGCCGACGATCACATGCGTTCCGAAGCAATCGGCGATCATCTCGGCAGAGAGGTCGCCGGTGTGGGCGCCCGAAGCGTTCTGATGGCAATCCTGGGCACCAATTTCGAGAGCGCTGTCGGTGCAAAGCGCGGTTGCGACATAGAGGAGGGTCGCCGGCGGGCAGATCAGGCTATCCACCTTTTCCGCGAGCGGTCCTTGCACACCTTCAGCGATGGCCTTGATCTGATCGAGCGAAGCTCGTGTGCCGTTCATTTTCCAATTGCCCGCAACGAGCGGACGAACTTCCGGTGTCATGTCGCCTAAACCCCTATTTCGCTTCTGCGAAGTAGCAAATCTGAGCCCGGAAGGAAAGATTGCGGAGCGTGATTGGCTCGTTAATCGGGCGACATGGTGAAAATCTGGCCGGATGGAGCCTCTAAAGACAGCAAAGCAAGAAGACCCTAGCGGATCAGCCAGTTGAGCATGGCACGCCAGTCGGACATGCGCACCGGCGTGCCATGGGAGCCGGTTTCGAACAGGGTGAACCGGGCGGGCTGCCCCGCGGCTCTGAGCTTCTGATAGATGGCCAGCTGATCGTTGGCCGCATAGACGCTGTCGCGGCTGCCATGCGTGAACCAGATCGGAAGCCTGGCTTGGGCGGCGGCACTTTTCGGCAATGCAGGATCCGGTGCGCCGCCGAGGATCGCCATGCCAGATAGTTTGGCCACCGTCTGCGCATCGCGCGAGATGCCCCAGCAGATGAAGCTGCCCATGGAGGCGCAGGCGAGGACGACGGGCTTGCCGCCGGATTGCGCCGATGCGTAGTCGATCAAAGCGGCGATATCTGCGACACCCTTTTCATCGAAACTTCTGACCGATGGGGCGTAATAGGTGCCGCCATTCTCGGCTGCCAGGTTCTTCAGACGATTGAAATTGCCGCCGAAGCTGATGTCGTTCAGCCCGAGGCGACGGTCTCCGCCCCGCCCGTGGATGAAGATCACCGTGAAGGACTGCGCCTGATCGAGACCGACCCTGCCGACTTCCAGCGGTCCGGTGGGTAGTTGCAGCGTCTGGTTTTCCTGTACGCGGCGCACCTTGAGGGAGACATAGCGATCCCTCACCCGCCGCTCGGGAATGCTGTCGCGGCCATTGATGTCGCGCATTTCGTCATAGTCGACGATCGTGAAGTCACCGCCATCCTTGGTTTCAAGCACGTTCTGCGCCGAAAACAGGTCGTCCTTGAAGGGACCTACCGCCTGCGCATGGGCACTGGCCAGAAACAGAAACGGAAAGAGAACGCAGGAAATCGCCGCAGTGCGGAAATGAGCTGTGGACATCTGCATGGAAGATGGGTTTCCTCTCGGCTCACGCTTGCCTTCGCGAAATGCGCCACGCAAAGCTGGCCCGAATTCAACATGCGCCGGCTCTATGGCCCTTCGCGCCTGCCCTGCCTTTCTGGCACAATCCGACCGATTCGCAGATGCGACTGGCCTGGTGCGGCGGCTTTCTGAAGGTGCCGCAGACCCGGCATCAAACAGCAACAGAGTATCGAACGACGCCATGGACGACAACGATCTCTTTTCCGGCATGCCGCTCGCCCAGAAGGTCGAGGCGGAAACCGTGACAGCGCCGACCCCTGCCCCCGCACCTGTTGCGCGGCCGGCTGCCCCTGCTTCGACTGCGGGTGCCGAGGAATACGGTGCGTCCTCCATCCGGGTTCTCGAAGGCCTCGAACCGGTGCGCATGCGTCCGGGTATGTATATCGGCGGCACGGACGAGAAGGCGCTGCATCATCTGTTTGCCGAAGTCATCGACAACTCGATGGACGAAGCGGTGGCCGGGCACGCCAACTTCATCGATGTGCATCTCGATACACAAGGCTTCCTGACGGTCACCGACAATGGTCGCGGCATCCCGGTCGAACTGCATCCGCAGGTGCCGGGCAAGTCGACGCTCGAAGTGATCATGACCAAGCTGCATGCCGGCGGCAAATTCGACGGCAAGGCTTATGAGACCTCAGGCGGTCTGCACGGCGTCGGCGTCTCCGTGGTCAACGCGCTCTCCGATCTCCTCGAAGTCGAAGTCGCCCGCAATCGCAAGCTCTATCGCCAGACGTTCTCGCGCGGTGTCCCGCAGGGCGGGCTTGAGGAACTGGGCGAAGTGCACAATCGACGCGGCACGCGTGTGCGCTTCCATCCCGATCCGCAGATCTTCGGCGACCATGCAAAATTCGATCCCGGTCGGATCTTCCGCATGGCGCGCTCCAAGGCCTATCTCTTCGGCGGCGTCGAGATCCGCTGGTCCTGCGATCCGGGCATGGTGCCGGAAGGCGGCGACATCCCGGAGAAGGCGGTCTTCCACTTCCCCGGCGGCCTCAAGGACTATCTTGCCGCCACGCTCGGCAAGGAATTTACGGTCACCCGCGAGATCTTTGCGGGCAAGACCGAAAAGACCGGCGGCCATGGCGCGATGGAATGGGCTGTCACCTGGTATGGTGGCGACCCGGCTCTGCATTCCTATTGCAACACGATCCCGACGCCTGAAGGCGGCACGCATGAGGCTGGCCTGCGCATTGCGCTCACCAAGGGCCTGAAGAACTATGCCGAACTGACGCAGAACAAGCGCGCCAAAGAAATCACCACCGACGATGTGATGATTTCTGCTGTCGGCATGCTCTCGGTTTTCATCCGTGAGCCTGAGTTCGTCGGCCAGACCAAGGACAAGCTCGCGACCGTCGAGGCCCAGCGTCTTGTCGAGAACGTGCTGCGCGACCCCTTCGACCATTATCTCGCCGACAATCCCAACGAAGCGGCAAAGCTGCTCGACTGGGTGATCGAGCGCGCGGAAGAGCGCCTGCGCCGCCGCAAGGAGAAGGAAGTCAACCGCAAGACCGCCGTTCGCAAGCTTCGCCTGCCCGGCAAGTTGGCCGACTGCTCGCAGAACACGGCCGAAGGTGCTGAACTATTCATCGTCGAAGGTGACTCGGCTGGTGGCTCGGCCAAGCAGGCGCGCAATCGATCCAACCAGGCGATCCTGCCGCTGCGCGGCAAGATCCTGAACGTAGGCTCGGCCAGCCGCGAAAAGCTGATGGCCAACCAGCAGATCGCCGATCTCATCCAGGCGCTCGGCTGCGGTACGCGGACGAAGTATCGCGACGAGGATCTGCGCTATGAGCGCGTCATCGTCATGACCGATGCCGACGTCGACGGTGCCCATATCGCATCGCTGCTGATCACCTTCTTCTACCAGGAAATGCCGGAGCTCATACGCGGCAACCATCTCTATCTCGCCGTGCCGCCGCTTTACGTCATCCGCCAGGGTGCGAAGACCGTCTATGCCCGCGACGACGCCCATCGCGCCGAACTCATGGAGACGGTGTTCAAGGGCAAGAAGGTCGAGATCGGGCGATTCAAAGGCCTCGGCGAAATGATGCCGGCGCAGCTCAAGGAAACGACCATGGATCCGGCAAAGCGCACGCTTCTGCGGGTCGGCATCGACGATGTCGACTTCGAAGGCACGCGCGATGCGGTGGATGCGCTGATGGGCACCAAGCCTGAGGCGCGTTTCCGCTTCATTCAGGAGCGTGCGGCCTTCGCGGAGAACCTCGACATCTGAGCGTCGGGCGCCAGACGCCCGCCGCCGCCCGCTTGTTTCCCGATCCAGAATGCTCCATATGCAGGGCAGTTTTAACGGGACACTTCAGATTGTGAGCCAGGCTGATATTCAGACCCCGTCGAAAGGGCCGCGTTGGCTCGGTCAGGCAACGGCAAACCGCATCGCATTGATCACGCCGATCTCGGTGGCGCGTTGGCTGCTGGTACTGATCGGTATTGCGGCCATCTATTTTTTCCACGGCTTTCTGGTGCCGGTGCTGGCATCACTGGTCATCGCCTTTGCCAGCTGGCCGCTTTACCGGCGACTGCTTGACCGGATCGGCGGAAATACGACGCTCGGCGCCACACTCGCCCTCTTGTTCATTCTCACATTCCTGATCGTGCCGATCGGCGTTGCAATCTCCTACGCCGTCGAGGAAATCCGCCAATGGATCACCTGGGCCGTCGAGGCGAACACCACGGGTGCACCGCCTCCGGCGTGGATCTCGGCCCTGCCGCGTGTGGGCGAGTGGCTCGCTGCAAAGTGGACCGAACATATCGGCCAGCCTGGCGCGATCGGAGAACTCATCCAGATCGTTAGCGGCGCCAATATCGGCAACATCTATCGCGCCGTCATTGCGGCAGGTGATGGGATCTTCCATCTGTTGCTGACGCTGCTGTTCATGTTGATCGCGCTGTTCTTCGTCTATCGCGACGGGGCGAATTTCGCGGGCCAGCTCGACCTGCTCGGCGAGCGCATTCTGCCGAACCGCTGGGAGCGGATCTCACGCGTGGTGCCGGCCACCATCAGCTCTACCGTGACCGGCATGACACTGATCGCGATCGGCGAAGGCATCATTCTTGGTATTGCCTATTGGCTTGCGGGCGTTCCCTCGCCTGTCACGCTTGGCGTCATCACCGGCGTCATGGCGCTCATCCCGGGCGGTGCGCCGCTCGCCTTCACGCTGGTCTCGATCTATCTCGTTGCGAGCGGGGCGACGATCCCGGGGGTGGCACTCTTCATCTGGGGCTCGGTCGAACTCTTCATCGTCGATAAGACGGTGCGGCCACGTCTCGTTGGCGGTCCGATCAAGCTGCCGTTCCTGCCGACCTTCTTCGGCCTCGTCGGTGGCGTGAAGACCATGGGCTTCCTCGGTCTGTTCATTGGTCCGGTGCTGATGGCACTGCTCGTGTCGATCTGGCGCGAATGGATCCGTGAAGTCGAGCTTGCCGATGATGTCGTGCCGGACGAAGCCCAAGGCGAACTGGATTTCGTCGCGGAGCCCGCCGCAGAAAACCGGAAGGTTTCAGCAGGCTAGCGCTTTATCAGCGCTTGTCGGCCCCGAGAAAACGGTCCGCTTGCTCTTCAAGAGCGCACCTGGGAACGCCTTGCTTTGGCTCCAATCCTCTGTTTCGTCTAGTGCACCAAACGTCCCCCCGGGAGCCCCGCGATGAAGACTGCCCTGATCATGATGACGATCCTTGGCTGCGACGACAGCGTCAGCCAGTGCGAATTCGTCGAGACGCCGTCAGAGCGCTTCGTCTCCATCGAACTCTGCAATGCGGCATCGGAAGAGGTCCTGGGGCGCTATACCAATATCGGCTACCCAACCGCTGTGGCTGTCTGCCAGATGCCGCCACCGGAAATTACGGAAGCTCTTGCAGCACAGGCCCCGTTGCAGCCGGGTGATAGCGCCGCCTCTCCGGCCGCCCAACCGACCGAAGAGCAAGAGAGGACGCTGAAGGACCGGGCGATCGATGCCGTGCGCGAGGTTCTGCCCGGCAAGGCGGCGATCAAGATGATCTTCGAAAAGCCGATCCACGTCGTGTCTGAGAGCTATTCCTGGGTGGCTAAAAAGATCACGCCCTGATTTGATCAGGCCGCAGCCAGCGCAAAGCCACTGGCATAATCACGCGCCAATCTCCGCTCCTCGGCAATCGCGATCCGCTCGATCATGTCGATCAGCGCGCGGGCCGATTCGCTGAGGTCACGGGCGTCTCGATAGCGAGCGACGAGCCGATGAGCGATATGGTCGAGATCGAAACCATCTGCCGACTGGATGAGTGTTCGCCAGAGCATCACGGCCTCGACGAAAAGCGGGCTGACATCCCGTGAGAGACCCGCGGATTCCAGCAGAGCGCGCACCGCATGAAAGCGGCCAGTCGCGAGAATGGAACGTACCCGCCGTTCATCCAGACCGGAAATTGCAACGATCGCCGACGAGAAGAAGTCAGTGCGGCCGGCACAGAGCGCATGCATCAGGAAGGCCGGGGTCAGGCGGCCTGCGCCGCGAAGCTGGTCCGTGAGGCGGGACAGCTCTTCACCATGAACATCCGCCAGCAGCGCGATCGTTGCACAGTCTCCGGCTTCCCGGGCAATGCGCTCGATCCGCCGGGTGCCGATGGCGCCGATCACCAGGCCGGAACCCGCAAGCGCATCGGCGACGAACTGCACCAGGAGTTGGCGAACGCCGCTTGTCAGATCGTCACGCTCAAGTAGGAGAGCCCGGATGCGCTCACTATGGCCATGGCGCTCTGCAATGCGGCGGAGCGTGAAGGCAGTGAGGCGGGCACGGGGATTTTCAAGCAGGACTTCGAGTTCTGCAGCATCTCCGATCTCGGCGAGCGCTGCAGCAACGCCGATACTGACGTCGTTGCGGGCTGCGATCAGCGCGCGGGTCTCAACTGTACCGCGGCCTGCGATATCCACGAGATCGGCATCGGAGAGAACCGGCGAATGGAGAATGACCGAAGAGGCGATCTCCGGCTGGTCTTCGGCAAGCGACACCATCAGGGCGCGCGGCGCCCTTGCCTCTTGCGCAAGAACGTCGGCCAGTGCGAGGCGCACCTGCGGGGCGGGATCATCCAGAAGATAGGTCATGGCCATCTGGGCTGCATGACGTTCTTCCGGGGCCATCTCGGACTTCAGGTAAGCCCGAGCCAGGGCGTTCGCCGCACGAGCCCGCTCCTGCGATTTCGCCGTCTCGACCCATTTGAGAAAAGCTGCAACGATCAAAGTCGAACCCACTCGCCACCTGTGCACACCCGAAACATTCGGTATCTCGGAGACTAGGTTCAAAGTGTTTAAGAAACGTTCACCACGTTCATTAACCTCCTCCCGGGACCCCTGATATCTATGGGTTCGAGAAGAGGTACGGCACGCGCTAGCTTCGTTGGCCGGGACGTTTCAGCTCGAAGACCGGGCCCATACCGGCATAATCCATGTATCCTAGCCTCATGATCGGATCGGCGAAGGCAAGATCGAATCGCCCGTCACGGATCACGCCATCAGCGATATGGATACCCACCACCTGACCGAAGACGGCATGGCTGTCGGTCTCGTTGCCATCCATGTCTGCCAAGGTCAGGACCTTGGTCACTCGGCATTCGAGCGCGGCAACGGCTTCTCCGACATAGGGCGCGTCGATGAGCCGGCCCGGCGCTGCCGTCAGACCTGCGAGCGCGAACTCGTCCGTCTCATAGGGCACGGCGGTTGAGGAGGTGTTCATCTGATCGATGAGCGTGCGGCTGACAAAGCTCGCGGTGAAGACCCCTGTCTCCTCGACATTGCGCAGACTGTCCTTGCGACCGCTCGACGAAAACATCACCATTTTCGGCCGATCGCCGACGGCGTTAAAGAAGGAATAGGGCGACAGATTATGGCTGCCGTCCCTGCCCCTCGTGCCGATCCAGCCGATGGGCCGAGGCGCCACGATCGCCTTGAAGGGATCGTGCGCCATGCCATGCGCATTCGAGTCGGTATCGTAGAACATCAATCCTCACCACCCTGCCAGGAGACGACATCCTCCAGGGCCGGACGCGGGCGCTCGACAATCGGGAATTCCGTCGAGCCGATATGGATGAAGCCTGCAACCTTCTCGCCGGGCTTTACGCCGAGGAGTGGATAGGCGCGTTCATCGAAGGCAAACCATTCCGAGAGCCAGTTGGACACGTAGCCATGGGCATTGGCGGCCATCAGCAGATTGAGGCAAACGGCGCCGGCCGACATCACCTGTTCCCATTCCGGGATCTTCGCATGTGGGGCGGCCGTCGAGATGACGCCGATGACCACGGGCGCGCGGGTGAACCGGCTGCGCTCAACCTTGATCATCTCCTCGGAAAGCGCCGGGTTCTTCTCCAGCGCCATTGCCAGAAGTTCCTCACCAATGCGGACGCGCTCCTCGCCGCGATAGACGATGAAGCGCCAGGGAGCGATCTTGCCGTGATCGGGAACGCGCACCGCAAGCGACAGAATCGACTCGATTTCACTCTTCTCCGGGCCGGGTTCGCACATCTGAAATGCGGGCACGGAACGACGAACTGCGAGATAATCGAGCAGTTTGATATCTTTTTTCATTTTCTTGATGCCTTCATAGTCCTTGGGCGCGTCGGCAGGTCTTGAAATTGCCATGCGGTTCGGTTTGAAGTTGCCGGCATTGGGAAGGAAGTCAACACACAGTGCATCGCATGTCCCACCAACCTGTTGTCATCCGGCTGCTGCTCGGGCTTCTCGTGGCCTCTGCCGCGACCGCGCCGGCTTTTGCACAGGACGCCTTCGAAACCTTCAAGCAGCTCAACGGCTCTACCAAGATGCCGAAGCTGAAGGCTTTCACGGCCCCGGGCATCGGCGCGATTGCCAATGTGACACAGGGGCGCAGCGTGAAGCTCGACGCCAAGCTGACGAATGAAGGCGAGCCGATGCAGCATGGTCTGTCCTGGCGTGTATTCAGCCCCATTCCCGGTGCCGACGGCAAGCTGCCACTTCTAGCCAGTGCCGAAGGTGGCTCCGCGGCCTTTCAGCTTGCTCCCGGCGACTACTTCGTCAACGTGTCCTTCGGTCGAGCAGGCGCCACCAAGAAACTGAGCGTCCCCGTCGAAGGCGACATTGCCGACCAGGTTCTGGTGCTGGATGCCGGCGGCATGTCGCTCAATGCGATCTCGGGCACGGATACACACATCCCCGACAAGCAGCTCAGCTTCGACATCTACTCATCGGAAGTTCGCGAGGATGGCGAGCGCGGCCTCGTGCTCTCTGACGTCAAGCCAAACACGATCGTGCGCCTGAATGCCGGGACCTATCATGTCGTCTCAGAATATGGCGCGATCAACGCCGTGGTGCGGGCCGATATCACCGTTGAGGCCGGCGAGCTGACCGAGGCCACGATCCAGCACCGTGCGTCCCAGGTCGGGCTGAAACTCGTGTCCGAAGAGGGCGGCGAGGCGATTGCCGATACTGCGTGGTCAGTGCTCACCTCTGGCGGCGATATCGTCGCGGAAAGTGTCAGCGCGTTCCCCGTGATGGTTCTTGCCGAAGGTCAGTATACGGCCGTGGCGCGCAACAAGGACCAAATCTTCCAGAGGGACTTCGAGGTGAAGGCCGGCACCAACATGGATGTCGAGCTGATGCTCGACCAGTCCTGACGGTTCAGGCTGCGCGGCGGAACTTCCGACGCTCTACCGGCGCCATGCTGAACACCGCACCGAAGAGACGCGCGAGCAGATCCTTGCGGTCGGCATGGGCGCTCAACTCTTCCCAGGGAATCATCACACCGACACGGGCCCGGATGGTCGAGCCGGACAGGCGACGGAATTCACGGATCAACAGCGAGACACGCAGTGTCAGCGAGATCTTGCTGGCGAGATGGAAGAGACGGCCGTTCTGCCCTTCAAAGAAGACAGGCACGACATTGGCCTTCGCGGCCTGAATGAGCTTGGCGGGGAACATCTTCCACGGAAGATCTTCTGCACGACCGAAACCCTTCTTCGCTGTCGCCACGCCACCTGCCGGGAAAATCACGACGGTGACACCCTCCTTCAACAGCCGAAGCGCCTCGTGGCGGGTCTGCATGTTGAGCGCGAGTGCTTCCTTGGTCTCTTCGAAGGAGACCGGCAAGGAGTAAGGCGCCATTTCCGGCACCTTCAAAAGTTCGTTGTTGATGAGGACCCGGAACGGGCGGCCGAGCTGCTCGGCGAGCGCCAGCACTGCAATGCCGTCGCCGATACCGAACGGGTGGTTAGCAACAATCACGATCGGACCGTCCGGGATGTTTTCCGGCGGCCAGGTTCCCTCAACCTTCAGATCTACATGGATCAGGTCCAGCATCTTGCCGAAGACCCGGTCGGTCTTGCCGACGATGTCGTTTCGCCAGATCTCATAGAGCCGGGTGAAACGATCACGACCGGAGAGCCCCTCGATCGAGCGGATGAACCACCGCTTCAGCTTCGGGTCGCGTTCGTTGGCATAAGACAGTTCTTTGAATTTCACGCTGGAGCTCCAGGTGGACGGAAGATCATCGTTCCGTCATATGCCAATTCGATGACAGGCGTCTGACAGGGCGGTGACGCCCTGTCAGACTTTTTGCTCAGACCTTGCGCTTCGCCAGCTTGCGCTTGACATCAGGCGGTGTGGCTTCACCGGCCAGTACCGCCACGGCTTCGACGAGCGGCATGGACACCTGCTCCTGCGAACCCAGACGACGGATGTTGACGGTCTTTTCTTCCGCTTCGCGCTTGCCGCAGACGATGATCACCGGAACCTTGGTCACCGAATGCTCACGGACCTTGTAGTTGATCTTCTCGTTGCGGAAGTCCGTCTCGACCTGAAGGCCGGCATCACGCAGCTGTTCGGCGACTTCGCGACCATAGTCGTCGGCATCAGAGGTGATGGTGGCGACGACGACCTGCAGCGGTGCGAACCAGAGCGGCATGTGGCCGGCAAAGTTCTCGATCAGGATGCCGATGAAGCGCTCCATGGAGCCGCAGATGGCGCGATGGATCATGACCGGCTGCTTCTTCTCCGACTTGTCGTCGATGTAGAAGGCGCCGAAGCGTTCCGGCAGGTTGAAGTCGACCTGGGTCGTGCCGCACTGCCATTCACGGCCGATGGCATCGCGCAGGGTGTATTCGAACTTCGGACCGTAGAAGGCGCCCTCGCCCGGAAGAATACCGGTCTTGATGCGGCCGCCGGACTGTTCTTCGATCTGCTTCAAGACCTCCATCATCACGCTTTCGGCGCGATCCCAGAGATCGTCGGACCCGACGCGCTTTTCCGGGCGGGTCGAGAGCTTGACCACGATCTCACCGAAACCGAAGTCCTCGTAGACCGACAGGATCAGGTCGTTGATGCGCAGGCATTCTGCCGCCATCTGCTCTTCCGTGCAGAAGACGTGCGCGTCGTCCTGGGTGAAGCCGCGGACGCGCATCAGGCCGTGCAAGGCGCCAGAGGCTTCATAGCGGTGAACATTGCCGAACTCGGCGAGGCGGACCGGGAGCTCGCGATAGGACTTCAGGCCGTGCTTGAAGATCTGCACGTGGCCCGGGCAGTTCATCGGCTTCAGCGCGAAGACCTTCTGGTCGGCTTCTTCATCGTCGGGGTGGGTGAAGGCATGGGCCGACTTCACGGCAAACATGTTCTCCTGGTACCAGCCCCAGTGGCCAGACGTTTCCCAGAGCGACTTGTCGAGCACCTGGGGCGCGTTGACTTCCTGGTAGGTGCCGTCGAGGCGACGGCGCATATAGGATGTCAGGGTCTGGAACATGCGCCAGCCCTTGCCATGCCAGAACACGACGCCGGGGCCCTCTTCCTGGAAATGGAACAGGTCCATTTCACGGCCAAGCTTGCGGTGGTCCCGCTTCTCGGCTTCGGCCAGAATATGCAGATAATTGTCGAGCTGCTCCTGCTCGGCAAAGGCCGTTCCATAGATGCGGCTCAGCATGGCGTTGTTGCTGTCACCGCGCCAGTAAGCGCCGGCAACCTTCATCAGCTTGAAGGCCATGCCGATCTGCCCCGTGGACGCCATATGCGGCCCACGGCACAGGTCGAACCAGTCGCCCTGATAGTAGATCTTCAGATCCTGATCTTCCGGGATCGCATCGACCAGCTCGACCTTGTAGGCCTCGCCCTTCGCGGCAAAGACTTCGCGCGCCTTGTCCCGCGACCAAATTTCGCGGGTGAAAGGCTTGTTGCGCTGGATGATCTCCTTCATCCGCTTTTCGATCTTGGGCAGATCGTCGGGCGTGAAGGGTTCGGCCTTGGCGAAATCGTAGTAGAAGCCGTTCTCGATCACAGGGCCAATGGTCACCTGCGTGCCGGGCCAGAGCTCCTGTACGGCCTCGGCCATCACATGGGCTGCGTCATGGCGAATGAGTTCCAGCGCACGCGGATCGGTGCGGGTGACGATCTCGATCCTGCCGTCAACGATGGGGTTTGAGAGGTCGCGCAGGGTGCCGTCGAGCGCAATGGCGACGGCCTTCTTGGCGAGCGACTTGGAAATCGATTCAGCGACTTGCGCGCCAGTCGTGCCTGCAGCGTATTCGCGGATAGAACCATCGGGGAAAGTGAGAGATACGGAAGCGGACATGCTATGTCTCCTGATCCAGTCCCGCCAACGAATGCGGGTGGTGAAAGGGGCGGGTTGGATCCCGCGATTTACCGGCGCTCTTTAGGACGAAAGCGCTGCTGAGTAAAGGATCTTGCTATCCCTGCCCCATGGACCAGAAGTCCCGGGCCTCAGGCGGCAGGGTCTTCAAGACCCGCTCGAACGCCGCGGGATCGACATGGCGGCGGATCACCGTGGTGACGTCTTCGATGGCGGTTTCGGTCGAGAGGTTGTGGTCGTGGCGCAGGGCGCGAACTTCCTTCATCAGTTCATCGCGTGCGACAAAGGGCCTTGCAGGCACGTCTACGTCCCAGTCGCTGACGAATATCGCGCGCAAGACGGGTGGCAGCATGTTCGCGAAGGCGATTGCCTGGGCGACGGAGAGGCGATGGCGAAACACCTGAAGCACTGCCTGGAGCATGGTGTAGGCCTGATGCGAAGAGGTCAGCATCGATGTTGCGACCAGATCCTTCATGAAGGCATCGAAATCGGCTGAAGCCTGGCGGTACTCAAGCGGCATGGGCATGCGTCGTCTCCGCGATGATTCGTGCAGCCGATGTTATTGCGAAGCCTGGGGTTATTTGAACCTGTTTCAGGTGAGCTTCTTGCGACCGAAGGTCCAGAGGCGCCAGGGCGCATACCAGGCGAAGCGCTGCTCCAAGATCTCGGGAACCGGATCCGGTCCCCAGGTGCCGCCGGGCCCGCAGCGGACGACGCGAAACAGCGTCAGCCAGCCACCCGACCAGAGACCATGCCGGGCGACGGCCTCATAGCTGTATTCCGAGCAGGTCGGCATGTGACGGCAGGAGCTGCCGACGAGGCTGGAAAAGGTGAGCTGGTAGAAGCGGATCAGCCCCATGCCAAGCAGGCGGCCCGGCGTCTTGCGAAAGTGTCCCGACCAATTTCGGCCGCGCGGACGAAGATCGTCTGGACCATGCCCGCAGTTGGGGCCATTGCACATGATCAGCTCGCCTCGGCAGCCACTGTCTGGTGCTCGATCTGGTCAAGACAGTCGACCACGGCGTCAAATGTCAGCATGGTGGAGGCGTGACGGGCCTTGTAGTCACGCACGGGTTTGAGGAAACGCATGTCTTCAAACCGACCGGAAGGCCCCTCGCCGTTTTCCTTCAGCATGGCAAGCATCTCCAGCCTTGCTTGGCGGAGCTCCGCCGCAGTTGCTCCCACCACATGGCGGGCCATAATTCCGGAAGAGGCCTGACCGAGTGCACAGGCCTTCACCTCATGGGCAAAGTCGGTGACCACGCCGCCTTCCACGTTGAGGTAGACTTTGACGCGGGAGCCGCACAGCTTCGAATGTTTTTCCGATACGGCCGGGGCATCGGGAAGCGTGCCGATGCGGCTGATATTGCCGGCAAATTCGAGGATCTTGGTGTTGTAGATGTCGTCCATGGTCAATCCACTCTGGCGCTTCTCCCGTATATAGGGATTGGCTGCTACATTGTCGCCGCCATCATGTCGCAGCCTTGGCCTTTATATCGTTTTCGTCGCCCACTATATCCAAGGGACGGGCACAGGACAAACGCAAGCCGACCCTCAAGGTTCGATCTTCTCACCGCAAACAGCGACAACGGACTTGCATTATGAGCCGCATTACGCATTTACAATCCGGCAAAGCCAAACCAGCGGCCCGTCTCGGACGGGACCGGGAGACCAAGGCCATGGACGCCATCGTCACGAAACTGACCACAGAAGCGCCGCGCCCGACGCGCGAAGAGGCTGAACAGGCCGTTCGCACGCTTCTGCTATGGGCCGGAGACGATCCGGAGCGCGAAGGCTTGCTCGACACCCCGGCGCGCGTCGCCAAGGCCTATGGCGAACTGTTCTCGGGCTATTCGGCCGATATCGAGGATGTGCTTGGACGAACCTTCGAAGAAGTCGGCGGCTATGATGACATGGTTCTGGTCCGCGACATCTCTTTCTTTTCGCATTGCGAACACCACATGCTGCCGGTGATGGGCAAGGCGCACGTCGCCTATCTGCCGAAGGGCCGCGTTCTTGGCCTTTCCAAGATCGCGCGCGTGGTCGATGTCTTCGCCAAGCGCCTGCAGACGCAGGAGAACATGACGGCCCAGATCGCGCACGCGATCGACGAGACGCTGCAACCACGCGGGGTTGCGGTTTTCCTCGAGGCCGAGCATATGTGCATGGCCATGCGCGGGATCCAGAAGACAGGATCCACGACGCTCACCACAACTTTCACAGGCGCTTTCAAGGACAATGCCGCCGAGCAGGCGCACTTCATGTCCATGGTTCGCAGCCGCTAAGCCCGCGAGTACCCCATGTTCGGTTTCGTTTTTGATGCACCCTCCGCGGACAAGAAGATCCTCGAAGAGGGGCTTTCCTTCACGCCAAAATTCGACGACCACGGCCTTGTGACGGCAGTGGTAACCGATGCCCGTGACGGCGAACTGCTCATGGTGGCGCATATGAACGCCGAAGCGATCGCCTTGACCCTGGAGACCGGGATCGGCCACTATTTTAGCCGCTCGCGCGGCAAGATCTGGAAGAAGGGCGAAAGCTCGGGCAACCTCCAGACCGTCAAGGAAATGCGCGTCGATTGCGACCAGGATGCAATCTGGCTGAAGGTGGAAGTCGCCGGGCATGACGCGACCTGCCATACGGGTCGGCGCTCCTGCTTCTACCGTTCCGCCCAGTCTGTTGATGGCAAGCCGTCACTGACCATTGCCGACGATCATCGCCATTTCGATCCGGATCACGTCTACGGCCACTGAGCGCCACCCCGGATAACGAAATCGTAAGCAGACGGTGTCCTAATATAGTTCAGATTGTTCAGCTAATGGGGTAGCGGAGATGCTGAACTGGAGCATGATTTCAAATGGCGGCGCGGGCGTCGCGCAGCCGTCCAAGGATGGCGGGACAACGCCGTCCGGCCCTGTCGTTCCTGAAAAGCGCCCAAAGGCAAAAGTGGCCTTAGCTCTCGGTGGCGGGGCTGCGCGCGGCTGGGCCCATATCGGCGTCCTGAGAGCCCTCGACGAGGAAGGCATCGAAGTCGGCATGATCGCTGGCACATCGATCGGCGCCCTGGTTGGCGGATGCTATCTTGCAGGAAAGCTTGACGAATTGGAGGCTTTTGCGCGATCGCTCACCATGCGCCGCATAGCCTCGCTGCTCGACCTCACCATCGGTGGTGGCGGCCTTCTGGGCGGCATGCGGCTTACCAAACGGATGCAGGAACATCTCGAAGGGCTGACCGTCGAGGAACTGCCGAAACCCTTCGTCGCTGTGGCATCCGAATTGAACAGCGGACATGAGGTGTGGATCGATGGCGGAAGCCTGATCACGGCACTGAGGGCATCCTATGCCCTGCCCGGCATCTTCGAGCCCGTTCACTGCAACAACAGAACCCTGATCGATGGTGCGCTCGTCAACCCGGTGCCGGTTTCCGTGTGCCGCGCCTATGAGCAGCCGCTCGTGATGGCCGTTAACCTGCACTACGACGTCTTTGGTCGCTCGGCCGTGGTCAAGCACAAGGCCTCGATGCCCTCGCAGGCACACACTGAAACGGCGCGTGCACCCAACAAGGTCGGCCTGACCGGTGTGATGGTGCAGGCGTTCAACATCATCCAGGACCGTATTTCGCGCGCACGCCTCGCCGGAGATCCGCCTGATCTCGCACTTCATCCGCGTCTCAACGATATCGGACTGTCGGAATTCCACAGGGCCGGAGAAGCGATTGAACGCGGCTATGAAGAAGCCAAGATCCGGGTCACGGAGATCCGCCGGATGCAGGAAGCCGTGTTGCGCTAGAGGCGGCGTTACCGCCGCCCCGTCACTCGGCTGTGCTCGCTGGACGTATCAACCGGCGATATAGGCCTTGATGTGCTCGGCCTCTTGCTCGATTTCGCGGATGCGGGACTTCACCACGTCACCGATCGAGATGATGCCGGAAAGCTTGCCATTGTCCTCGACAGGCACATGGCGGAAACGACGGGTCGACATCATTTCCATCAGTTCGTTGACGCTGGTCTCTTCGCGGCAGCGATAGACATTGGCCGTCATGAAGGCCGAAACCGGCTGATCGAAGGCATTCTTGCCTTCCGACCCGATCGCACGCACCACGTCACGCTCGGTGAAGATGCCGACGATCCGGTTTTCCATGCCGACCACGACGGCGGCACCGATCTTGTGTTCTTCCAGCACATGGGCGGCTTCGCCCAAGGTCACTGTCGGGCTGATCGTGACAACGTTGCGGCCCTTTTGGTCGAGTATGCTTCTGGCTGATGCAGGCATGCGTTCCTCCTCGCATAGAACACTCGGTCGGCAGCCCAACCCTCCTCAGACTGCCGGACCAAAATCGTGCCCTTTATTCAAGCGGAATGCAATAAGCGCTCGATCACGCCCTTGTGGCCCGGCGGCTATGGGGATCGAAAAGAGCAAAGCAGAAGAAGCCCAGGAGAAAGCCACCGATATGGGCATCCCAGGCGATCGCGGCCGAATCGCTGCCGAGCATGGGCAGGCCGAGCGCGATGGCGACATTGCCAAGGAACCAGACAATGATGAAAACCCGCACGGTTTTATCGGCAAGCGCCTGCCCGACCGAAAGCAGCGGCGGCTCCGCGCCTGTGAGACGGGCGAAATTCCGCTGACGCTCGCCGAAGGCGAAACGGCAGGCAGCACCCATCAGCGCGGAGATGACGCCCGAGGCCCCGACCATCAAGGAGGGCACGCCCCAGTTGACCGCTGCGTGAAGCGCGGCGGCTGCCACGGAGGAGACGATCCAGAACAAGACAAACCTGGTCTCTCCGATTCGCCGGCAGACCGGCGTGCCGAAGGCGGCAAGCCACAGGCTGTTGAACGCAAGATGCTCGAAACTGCCATGCAGCAGCGAATAGGTGACCGGCGACCAGAGCCAGGCCAGCGACTGCTCCGAGAACGGGTAGAGATAGCGAATGGGGGAGAAGCCGAACTCGACGGCGACCCACTGATTGAGCGGAGCCGAGAAGACGAGTTCCTGCAGCGCGTAAATGCCACAGATCACGCCAAGCGCTGCTAGAACGCCTGTCGGCAGATTGAAGATGGGTGGCTCAGGCGAGGAAACCGGCTCTCGGTTCGAGGCATGGGGCTCTCCTGTCGGAAGCGCTTCGCCTCGAGTTCCTGTCTCATCCTGCATCTGCGCTTCCTCTTCTTCAGCTCAACTCAGGTAATGCAGGCGGCGGATAAAAAAAAGGCCACCCGGAAACCGAGTGGCCGGTTGGCGCTCGACGAAACGTCGCGCCGACTGGAGTTTGTGCCGAAGGCTGCCCTTCGCGTCTGATGAAGACGAGATGCCATCTTGATACGAAAAGGGCAATCTCAACCTTCGCTTAACCTTAATTGCCGGGCAAATAACGTTCCGTCTCGAAAAAGCGCGACCAAAAGCAAACACTATATTAACGGCTCGCCGCCTACTGTTAAGCGACAGAGGAACAGACAGATTCTCCATGATGTACTCTACGCAAGCAAGCCAGAGCAACACGATCGCATCGCCGGGACAGCAACGCGCCTTTCAGCGTGTCGCAGTCAGCCTGCAGGGTCGACTCATGCTTGCCACGTACGAAGAGTATGTCTGCAAGGTGATCGACATGTCCCCGGGCGACGTTCGCTTCGCTTGCGCTGGCATGCCACGCCCGGGTGAACGCGTGATCGCCTATATCGACCACCTCGGCCGGATCGAGGGGACGGTGGTCAAGCTGACCGAGGACGGCTTCGTCATTTCCATCAATGCGACGGTGCGCAAGCGCGAGAAACTCGCAGCCCAGCTCACCTGGATTGCCAACAAGCACGAACTCGGACTGCCGGAAGACCGCCGTCACGACCGACTGACGCCGCGCCAGACGCGGACAGAGCTCACGCTCGAAGACGGCAAGACCTATCCCTGCCGCCTCATGGACCTTTCGCTTTCGGGCGCAGCCGTCGATATCGACATCCGTCCGCCGATCGGCTCCGCAGTCCGCCTCGGCAACATGCGTGGCCGCGTCGTGCGCCATTTCATGGAAGGCGTCGCTGTCGAATTCCTGACGCTGCAGTCGAAGGAAGCCCTCACCGAGTTCCTCTGATCCTCCACGACATCCAATGAAAAAGGCGCCTGCGGATCCCGCAAGGCGCCTTTTTCTATGCCGGAAGAGAATTCGTGCCAGAGCGGCACAACATTTTTCAAAAAATTTCGACCGCAAAACTGGCCAGATACGCCCCGGCGAGTGAGCCAAGCGGCCACTCGAGCCGTGCGCGAATTACTGACCTATGCGGTTCGAGCGCGCCCCCCCCGATCGTACTAGCATTACCCCTCGCGATCGAACCGACCATAGGTCTCTGTTTTATTTACATAAATCGGCACTCACCGCCGCCCGGACACGGGCGATCGATAAAATACCAGTCAACTTTTCTGCAAATTTTCTTCAATACATAATCAAATAAAGCGCAAATACATGTAAATATAGAATCTGATTTTCAGATACTTCGTCGTTTATCTTACCGCTATTCTTCGCGGTCGGTCAAAATATCCATGTCATTGCTTTCTCCATTACCGGGAGACAACCAATGACAACAAAGAAAAATCTGGGTATTGGAACTCTGGCCGCCGCTATCGCTGGCGTCCTCGCTTTTCAGGTGTCGGCCATGCCGGCCAACATGCAGGTGGTCGGAAAGGCCAACCCGCCGATCGGTCACTACGAATTCTGTCAGACCTATTCCGGCGAATGCGCCGGCAGCCAGGCCGATAGTGGGCCGATGGTTCTGACCGAGGACCTCTGGAAGGCAATCCTCGACGTCAACTACACCGTCAACAGCTCGATCACGCCGCTCACCGACATGGAAATCTATGGCGTTGAAGAGCGCTGGACCTATCCGCGCAGCGTCGGCGATTGCGAAGACTTCGCGTTGCTGAAGCGCAAGATGCTGGTCGACCGCGGCGTTGACCCGGCCGACCTGCTGATGACCGTCGTCCTGCAGCCGAATGGCGAAGGCCATGCCGTGCTTACAGTGCGCACGGACCACGGCGACTTCATTCTCGACAACATGCGCAACAAGGTGCTGCTGTGGTCGGAAACCGAATACACCTACCTGAAGCGTCAATCTTCGAGCAATCCGGGTCGCTGGGTGAAGCTCCAGGATGGACGCGCAGGCATCGTCGGCAGCGTGTCTCAGTAAACCGCACGCCACCTCCGCTTCTGGCCCGGTCTGTCCCCGCCTACCCGTCCCCCGACCGGAGCCAATGAGCCGGTCCCGTCCAACCGGGACCGGCTCTCTTTTTGTTGAGCGCCCCGCCAAGGGCCTCGGAAATTTCACCGAAAATTAACCACGTTCATCGAAGTCTCATTTCGGGATCAGCCACGCTATCGTGGCTGCGCCGAGGGGATGGACAAACGATGCGAGCCAAAACCAGCAGACCGGAGGCGGAATCAGACGAGACACCTCTGATCTCGACTCGCTTCCTCGTCATTGCGATGTTCGCGATCCTTATCCTGGCCGCGGCCTCGTTCGCCATCAGTTGGTATGGCCGCGCCTATGGCGAGCGCCTGTCGCTGGCGGGGCACACCGAGAGCACCGAGATCGTCAACATCGTCATCGGGCGGGACGAACTCGCCCTGCCGGCGAACGTAATCCGCTTCGAGCCACAGCGCCAAGGCGGGCCCGCTGAACGGGTGGATCTCAATCTGCTCTGGCCGGAGCTTACCGGATACGCGAGCGCGGAGCGCCGGCGCTTCGACGATCTGACGCTGGCAAACTCCCTGATCTTTCTGCAGATTTCACAGAGCACCATGTCGAGAGACATGTCCGGGCGTATCGAGCCCATCTATCGACATCTGCTTGATGGCCCGCCCGCGCCCGGGGCCGCCGGCCTGACCGTGCAAACCTTCAAGAGCGCCACCGGCTACGAAGGCGAACAGTTGCTCACCGGCACGCTGCCAGACGGCACCACCTATGCCATCCGATGCCTGATGCCGAAGACGCCCGAGGACGCAACCGCCAGCGACTGCCAGCGCGACATCCATGTCGGCGAAGATCTCACTGTCCTCTACCGCTTTTCAAGCCAGATGCTTCCGGATTGGGCCAAGATCGATCAGGCTGTGCGCCAATACGTGACTGGCCGCGCCCACGCGGCCCCGGCTTCCGCGACGCTTAAAAATCAACTCAAAGCGTCAACCGACCGTTCATCATAAACCTCTTGGTAAGGCTAATTCCGTAGGGTCCCTCGAGATGGTCGCGATTGGGGGAGAGCGCCCTGTCGTCAATTGTTAGATTCAAAGAGTATCGTGGTGCATAAAGTTTTGGGAAGCTTCAACGTCGCAGCCGTTCTTCACCGGCTTGTCCTCACGCTGTTTGCGGTCCTCGTGGCGAGTGTCGCTGCCGTCAGCGTCGCACAGGCCAACCCGAAATATGCAGGCGTCGTGATCGATGCCAAAACGGGCAAGGTTCTCTATAGCGAGAACGCCGACAGCCTGCGTTATCCAGCATCGCTTACCAAGATGATGACCCTGTATATGGTCTTCGAAGCGCTGGAAGCGGGCAAGATTTCGCTCAACAGCAAGGTTCCCTTCTCGGCCAATGCTGCCAAGGAACCGCCGTCTAAGCTGGGCGTTGGCACCGGACGCAGCATCACCGTCGAGCAAGGCATCATGGCCTTGGTCACCCGCTCTGCGAACGACGTCGCGACCGCTCTTGCCGAATATCTCGGCGGCTCGGAGCAGCGTTTCGCGCAGATGATGACGTCCAAGGCCCGCAGCCTCGGAATGACCAAAACGACCTATCGCAATGCGCATGGCCTGCCGAACACCGCGCAGATGACCACGGCACGTGACCAGGCCCGCCTCAGCATCGCCCTTCGCCAGCACTTCCCCCAATATTACGGCTATTTCTCCACCCGCAGCTTCCGCTTCGGCAAGCAGACGATCGGCAATCACAACCGCCTGCTTGGCCAGGTCCGCGGCGTTGACGGCATCAAGACGGGGTACACCCGCGCTGCCGGCTATAACCTCGCGACCTCCGCACAGGCTGATGGTCGTTCGATCGTCGCCGTCGTCCTTGGCGCAACTTCAGGTGCACGCCGCAATGCGCAGATGACCAATCTCGTGCAGCGTTATCTGCCGGCTGCATCTTCGAGCCGCGGTGGTGGCAACCTGATCGTCAAGAACGACACCTCGGTCGCGCCTGCTCAGGCGACGGCATCGCTTGGCGGCAATGTTCCGAACCTGCCGCAGACCGGTCCGCTGCCGACCGTTCGCTACAGCGGCGTCGCACAGGCCTATGCCGCATCGCCGGCAGGCAATGCTGCAAGTGCCGCTCTCGAGACAATGCGTCCCGTTGCACCCAGCGCCACGCCGGCGGTACCTGTTCCGCAGCCAGCGCCTGCCTACATGCCGGATTCCGGTGCTGCAATCGCGCCAGCCGCGCCCACTCAGTCGGTCGCTGCAGCTTCCACAATGCCGCCGGATGTCGATGCGGTTACGACTGCATCAACCACGCCGAGCTCGGGCTGGGTCGTGCAGATCGGCACGTCGCCCGACAAGGATCTGGCCATGGATCTCTTGCGCAACGCGCAGGAAAAAGGCGGAAAGGTATTGCGTTCCGCCACCCCCTTCACTGTCGCCTATGGCGATGGTGCCCAGCAGATCTACCGCGCCCGTTTTGGCGGCTTCGACGAACAGAAGGACGCGGTGAATGCATGTAACGCCCTGAAGAAGAAGGGAATCGGTTGCTGGGCAGCTGCCCAGTAACACGGTCACCCGAAACCTCGATTTGTACTGTTTACGAGGAATACGGAATGGCAACGAAAGACTTCCGACATCAACCGGTCGATGGTCAGGACAACAGCGGTCTGTCGCCCTCAAGCGGTGTGCTGCATCCCCTGCATGAGGCAGCCTATCGGCTCGCAGATCTGGGGCTTCGCGAAAAGCGCTCCAAGACCAAGGACCTGATCGGGCTTCTGCTCTCTCACGGCGCCCGGGCCTGGCGTTATTCCCAACCCGAAGCCAGCATCCATCTTCACGTGACATCTCAGGCCGGGCGTTTCCCGGTCATCATGCGCCTGCGCTGAAGAGACGGATCCGTCGATGCCGCTCTACCGTCTGGGAGACAGGGTGCCGAAACTGCCGGCCGCTGGAAGTTACTGGATCGCGCCGGATGCCCAGGTCATCGGCGACGTGCAGCTCGGCGAAGATGTCGGTATCTGGTTCGGGGCGGTTTTGCGTGGCGACAACGATCCGATCGTGATCGGCCCCCGCTCCAATATCCAGGACGGAGTGATGGTACATACCGATCCCGGTAAAGGTGTCACGATCGGTGAGGGCTGCACCATCGGCCACCACGCAATCATTCATGGCTGCACGATCGGCAACAACTCGCTGATCGGAATGGGCGCAACCGTGCTGAACGGCGCCCGGATCGGCGACAACTGCCTCGTCGGGGCCAATGCGCTGATCACGGAAGGCAAGAGCTTCCCCGATAACTCCCTGATCGTCGGTTCACCTGCCCGGGTCGTTCGCACCCTCGACGAGGTGGCGATTGCCGGTCTCAGGCTGTCGGCGGAAAATTATGTGCGCAACTGGCGCCGATTTGCGGCTGACCTGCAGGCACTCTGAGCACTGGCGCCGTCAGGCAGCAATCTCCGCACAGGTCGCACAAAATCCCCTGATCTCGATCGTCGTCTTTTCCGGCTTGAAGCTGCGGCCACGCGTGATGGTTTCCAGCCGGTGGTCGACGTCGTGGTCGTGGAATTCCGTCACGTGTCCGCACTTGTTGCAGATCATGAAGGCGACCGTGCCATGTCCCGAGCAGCCGTCATGCGGATGCGCACAGGCGACGAAGGCGTTCAGGCTTTCGAGCCGATGGACCATCCCGAATTCGACCAGCTTGTCGAGCGCCCTATAGACCTGCAGCGGTGCACGGAAGCCGTGCTCCCGCAAGCGGTCGAGCAGGGTGTAGGCCGAGAGCGGTCCGTCGCTGCCGACGAGTGCGTCGAAGACGAGGGACTGATTGCGCGTGAGATCGGTCTTGGTCATGGGTTCAGCCCCTCGAGCGAAGGTCGGTTGTCCTGGCGCCCGGTCGGGGCAGCAGGCTGATGATGAAGAGCAGAAGTGCGGCGACCACGATCGACGGTCCCGACGGCGTGTCGTAGGTCAGCGAGCCGAAGAGGCCCATGACAACGGCCACGGCGCCGATCACCGAGGCAAGCACTGCCATGACTTCCGGCGTTGTCGCAAAGCGTCGGGCGGCCGCAGCCGGGATGATCAACAGAGACGTGATCAGCATGATGCCGACGATCTTCATCGCGATCGCAATGACCAGCGCCATCAGCAACATGAAGATCAGCCGTGCACGTTCGGGCTGCATGCCCTCAGCTTCAGCGAGTTCGACATTCACGGTCCCGGCCAGCAGGGGCCGCCAGAGCCAGGCGATGACGCCCACCACCACGAAACCACCGATCCAGACGATGGCCACATCCGTCGGTGTCACGGCCAGAATGTCACCGAAGAGGAAGGCGATGAGGTCGAAACGGACCCAGGTCATGAAGGCGACCATAACAAGGCCGATCGCCAATGTGGCATGGCTCAAGATGCCGAGCAGGGCATCGGCAGAGAGACCCTGGCGCTTCTGCAGAACGATCAGGATCAGCGAGACGAGTGCCGCGACGACGAAGACGCTGACCATCAGGTTCAGCGAGAAGAAGAGCGAAAGCGCGACGCCGAGCAAGGCCGAATGGGCCATGGTGTCGCCGAAATAGGCCATGCGCCGCCAGATGACGAAACAGCCGAGCGGACCGGTCGTGAGAGCAAGGCCGATGCCGGCGAGCATGGCGCGGACGAAGAAGTCATCCAGCATGATCGTGCTCCCGGTTTTTGTGGTGCCCGTGGTCATGGCCATCATGGTGATCGTGGCCATGGTGGTCGTGGTGGTGGTGCCCGTCTTCGGGATGGCAGTGATCGGTCACGCTGCCATCGGCGTGCTGGACACGCCCATCGGGCAGATGCGTATGGTCGTGGTCGTGGCTGTAGACGGCGAGCGTCTGTGCCGCCTTGGCGCCAAAGAGTCGCATGTATTCCGGACTCTGGCTGACAGCAGCCGGGGTTCCCCGGCAGCAGACATGGCCGTTGAGACAGATGACCGTATCGGTTTCCGCCATCACCACATGCAGGTCGTGCGAGATCAAGAGAATGCCGCAGCCGGTCGAATTGCGTATGGATGTGATGAGGTCGTAGAGCGCGATCTCACCGGAGAAATCGACGCCCTGGACGGGTTCGTCTAGAACCAGAATATCGGGCTTGCGGGCCATGGCGCGGGCGAGCAGGGCCCGCTGGAACTCACCGCCCGACAGGTGCTGGACCTCTGCGCCGGCGAGATGGGCGATGCCGACGGCTTCGAGTGCCGTGTTGACCTCCTCGGCGGACAAAGGAGCCGTCAAGGTCATCAGGCGGCGAACCGTCAGCGGCATGGTCCAGTCCACGGAGAGGCGCTGTGGCACGTAACCGACGCGCAGGCCGGGCTTCCGCTCCACCCTGCCCTCATCCGCCTTGGTCACCCCGATCGCCATCTTGGCGCTCGTCGACTTGCCGGACCCGTTGGGGCCGATCAAAGTGACGATCTCACCGGGGCGCACGGAGAAATCGACCCCGCGCACGAGCCAGCGGCCGTTTCGGTAGACACCAGCGCCGGTGAGTGACACCAGCGGTGCGGCCTCCCGTGATTTCATGGCATTCATAGGTTTCTCAAGATTTTGATGTTGCCACCTCCTATGCCACACGTTATAGCATAACGCAACTTAGGTAATAGTATTACATAACCATCCTCAGGAGCATTGCATGACCCGCTATCGCCTCGGACTGGCTGCCTCCACGGCGCTGCTTTTCCTGTCGCCCGCTTTCGCGATGGCAGCGCCGGATGTCGTGGTCTCTATCAAGCCCATCCACTCGCTCGTCGCTTCGATCATGAAGGGTGTCGGCGAACCGTCGCTGATCGTCGAGGGTGCTGCTTCCCCGCACACCTACACGCTGAAGCCGTCCAATGCGCGGGCGCTTGAAAACGCCGACGTCGTCTTCTGGGTGGGCCCTGGTCTCGAAGCCTTCCTGGATAAGCCGCTCGAGGCTTTGCCGAAGAATGCCAAGGTGGTCGAACTCGAAGACGCGCCGGGCCTGACCAAGCTGCCGTTCCGCGAAGGCGGTGCCTTTGAGGGTCACGACCATGGTGAGCATGCCGAGGTAGGCGAAGGCGCGGATGACCATGCGCATGTTCATGGCGCCGAAGAAGCCGGCCATGACGAACATGCCAAGGCTGAACACGCCGATGATCACGGGCACGACCACGGGGCGGAAGAAGCCGCTGCCGCCGGTGATGGCGACGGGCACGAGGATCATGCCAATGAGGGTCATGACCACGATGAACACGAGCATGGCGGCACCGACATGCATCTCTGGCTCGACCCTAGCAATGCCAAGGCGATGGCAGCTGAAGTCGCCAAAAGCCTTGGTGATGCCGATCCGGCAAACAAGGCGGCTTACGAAGCCAATCTGACGACCCTCAATGCCGAGATCGATGCGCTCGACACGGAGATTGCAGCGCAGCTGAAGCCGGTGCTGGAGAAACCCTTCATCGTCTTCCATGATGCCTACCAGTATTTCGAAAAGCGTTATGGCGTGCGGGTCGCCGGTTCTGTGACGGTCAGCCCGGAAACCATGCCGGGCGCCGAGCGGCTGTCGACCATTCATGCCAAGATTGGGGAACTCGGAGCGGCTTGCGTCTTCGCCGAGCCGCAGTTCGAGCCAAAGCTGATCAGCGTCGTTACCGAAGGCACGCAGGCGAAGTCTGGCGTGCTCGACCCCGAGGGCGGCGCACTGGAGGCTGGACCAGGTCTCTATGGCCAGTTGATGCGCAATCTCTCGACATCGATGAGCACCTGCCTCTCGCAGTAATCTGATCCCTCCCCCGGGCGGAAAAGGCGGGACTTCGGTTCCGCCTTTTTCAGATCACCGGTTGTTATGTTATTACATTAAATGGAGTTTTTCATGAAGAAGCTTCCCGTGACCGTCCTGTCCGGATTTCTGGGTGCTGGCAAGACGACCTTGCTCAACCATGTTCTCGCCAATCGCGACGGCTTGCGTGTCGCCGTCATCGTCAACGACATGAGTGAGGTGAATATCGATGCGGCGCTGGTGCGTGGCGGGGATGCAGCGCTGTCGCGCACGCAGGAGCAATTGGTGGAGATGAGCAATGGCTGCATCTGTTGCACGCTGCGCGACGACCTCTTGAACGAGGTGCGCGGGCTCGCCGAAGAGGGACGCTTCGATTATCTGCTGATCGAGGCGACCGGCATTGCCGAACCCTTGCCGATTGCCACCACATTCGACTTCCGCGATGAACAGGGTCGCAGCCTGTCAGACATCGCGCAGCTGGATACCATGGTGACCGTGGTGGATGCCGCCAACCTTATCGGCGACTACTCATCGAGTGACTTTCTCGCGGACCGCGGGGAGACTGCCGGCGAAAACGACAATCGGACGCTGGTCGATCTCCTGGTTGAGCAGATCGAATTCGCCGATGTGATCATCCTCAACAAGGTCGGCACGGCCACGCCGGATCAGCTCGATGCGGCGCGTAAGATCATTGCCGGTCTGAATGCAGATGCCCGCATCATCGAGACCGACTTTGCCCACGTGGCCGCAAAAGACATCCTCGGGACCGGGCTCTTCGATTTTGCCAAGGCCGAGACGCATCCGCTGTGGTTCCAGGAACTGCACGGCTTTAGGGACCATGTTCCGGAAACGGAGGAATATGGGATCCGCTCCTTCGTCTACCGCGCCCGCGCACCGTTCGACCCCACCCGCTTCCGGGCCTTTCTCGATCGCTCCTGGCCGGGCGTCATCCGGGCCAAGGGCTTCTTCTGGCTCGCCACGCGTCCACACCATGTCGGGGAACTCAGCCAGGCCGGCCCACTCGTTCGGACGACCAAGATGGGCCTCTGGTGGGCCTCGGTGCCCAAGTCTCGCTGGCCCGACGATCCGGGCTTCCTCAACGCGATGACGCCCTATCTAGACCAGGAATGGGGCGATCGGCGACAGGAGATCGTCTTCATCGGTGCCGATCCCATGGACCAGCGTCAGATAACGGCGGAGCTGGATGATTGCCTCGTTGCCGCAGAAACTTTCACGCCGACGGCCTGGGAAGGCCTTGCCGATCCCTTCGCGCGTTGGGCCTGAGGATCAGATCTTTCCGCGCTTTTGCAGAAACGAGAGAACCACGGCCGCGCCGGCTTCACCGGCCGGCCGTTCCGTTTGCAGCTTGCGCCAGACGTCGTCATATCCGCTTAGCATGGCTGCTCGTTGCGGCGTGTCGAGGGACAGGCGTTCGGCCCAACGCACGAGGCTTGCAGGCCGAAGCACGTCGTTGAAATATTCAGGGACGACGGCATAGTCCGCAATCAGGTTCGGCAGGGCACCGGTCCAGATCTTGATGCGGTTGGCGAGCAGCCGGACGATCCAGTCGCCCCTGTAGGTCGAGACGACAGGAACATGGGCAAGCGCCAACTCCAGGATGACGGTGCCGGAAGCCGCGATCGCGGCATCCGCTTCCTCGAAGGCGCGCCACTTTGCCTCGTCGCCGACCAGGATCTCGGGCCTCAAGGTCCAGTCCCGTGTGATGTAGCGCACGCGGGCTTCCTGGCGGGCGACCGTGGGCAGCACGAAGCGCGTCTCGCCATTGCGGGCGACGAACTCTTTCATGGCCTCTCCGAAGACCGGCAAAAGCTGGGTGATCTCGCTGCCACGCGACCCCGGCAGCAGCAGGATGGTCTTCGGCTGACCTGACCCCTTAACCGCCCGCGCCTTGCGCGCTTCGCGAATGCGGCGGATATCCGGATGGCTCGACAGTCTATGGCCGACGAAATGGGTTTCCGGTCCCCCGAGCCGCTGCATGACTGCGGGCTCGAATGGCAGGACCGCCAGCACGGCATCGACATAGTCGAGCATGGCCTTGGCGCGGTATTCCTTCCAGGCCCAAACGCTTGGGCAGACATAGTTGACCACGGGCAGATCCGGCAGCTTGCGCCGCACCTTCTTTGCCACGCGATGGGTGAAATCCGGGCTATCGACGATCAACAGGAGATCGGGCTTTGCCTCGACGATCGCATCCGATGTCAACGAAATCAGTTTGATGAGGCGCGGGAGCTTCGACAGCACCTGGGTGATGCCCATGATCGAGAGCTCGGAAAAATCGAAAAGCGACCTCAACCCTTGCGCCTCGAGCGCATCACCACCGACGCCGACGAGCTCGACTTGCCCCGGATGCATCGCCTTCAGCTGCGCGATAAGATCGGCCCCGAGCAGATCTCCGGAGACCTCGCCGGCAATCACGGCGATCTTCAGCGGCTTGTCGCTCATGCTTGAAGCTCCTTGTTCGACCGGTCTATGCCGACGACAAAGATCCCGGCGGCATCCGCAGCCGCGATCATCGCCTCGCGCTCGACCACGAGGGCCCGCCCGGCTTCGACGGCAATGCCCGCCAGCCCTGCGGCTTTGGCGTTTGCGACAGTCGAAACGCCGACTGTCGGCAAGTCAGCCCGAAGATCCTGCTGCGGCTTGCAGAGCTTGACCAGAACGCCCTTGCGACGTTGGGAGATCCGTCCCTCGGAGCGCAGACCCTGGACGCGAGCAAGCATGGCGTCGGTGCCTTCGACGCCCTCTAGTGCTACGATACGGCCACCGACCGCAACCGCCCCCTGCCCGACGTCGAGCCTGCCCAGCGTCTCAGCGGCATCCGCCGCTCTGTCGATATCCTTCAACGCATCCGCGTCGGGCGAGATGGTTCCGAGCGGTCCGACCGTTGCCAGGAGACCCGGAAGGATCTCGTGGGCACCCAAGACCTCACATCCTTGCGCCTCGATCAGCGAGATCACCATGCGCAACACGGCATCGTCGCCGCCTGCCAGCAAGGTTCTAAGCGCCATGGGAAGTTTCAGCAGCGATTTCCAATTGGCGCGGATCTCGCCGAAGGCCGGACGACGCTTGACGGCACCCGACATCACGACCCGGCGAATATCATGCTGACGGAACAGGGCAGAGAGTCCTGCCATGTCGCCGACGCCGATGACAGCGGTGTCGAAGCCTTGCCAGATATCGTCAGCTTCGTTCTTCAGTCTGAGGACAATGGGATCCTCGTCTGCGTCACGAGCTGCTTCGGCCAGGAAGAGCGGCAGTTTTCCGCTGCCGGCGATGATCGCGAGGCGACCGGTCCGCGGCAGGCCGTCACGGTGCGCGGCCGCCGTCATCAATCAGTTCTTGCCGCGATGGGGCGACGACAGCGCCCGGTCGCTTTCGACCGCGATGAAATCGAGGATCTCGATCACAGGTGCGCAGTCCAGGTATTCGTCGCGGATGGCCGCGGCATTGGCGCGGGCGGAACCTTCGCTCTCGAAGATCTGCTTGAAGGCGCGGCGGACCTGGTGGATCACCGAGCGCTCGATACCCGCGCGGGTCATGCCGACGACATTGAGGCCGCCCAGAATGCCCGGATTGCCGTTCAGCATGCCATAGGGAATGACATCATAGGCCACGGCGGACAGACCGCCGATGAAGGCTTGACGGCCGATACGGGTGAACTGGTGCACGGCGCAGCCACCGCTGAGGATGGCCTTGTCACCGACGTGGACATGACCGGCCAGCATGACATTGTTGGACAGGATGATGTCATTGCCGAGAATGCAGTCATGAGCGACATGCGAATTGGCCAGGAACAGGCAGTTGTCGCCGACGCGGGTGATCCCGCCACCGCCGACCGTGCCGCAGTTCATCGTCACGCCTTCGCGCATGGTGCAATTGGCACCGACAACCAGGTTGGAATCTTCGCCCGCCTCGTGAAGGCTCTGCGAGACGCCACCGATCACGCCCATCGGGTGGATCTTGGTGCCGGCGCCGATTTCGGTCAGACCGGTAACCACGGCGTTTGAGATGAGCTCAACGCCGTCTTTCAGCGTCACGCGCGACCCAACCCGGCAGAACGGACCGATCCGGACATTCTCGCCGATCACCGCTCCGTCTTCGATCACGGCCATCGGATGGATGACGGCGCTTGCGGCGATCTGGCTCATTTCTGATCCTTGCGCATGATCATGGCACCGATGTCAGCCTCGGCGACCAGTGCGCCGTCGACCTTGGCGTCGCAATGGAACTTCCAGATGTTACCGCGCTGCTTCTGCTTCACGACATGGAATTCGACGCGATCACCCGGCACGACAGGCTTGCGGAAACGAGCATTGTCGATCGTCATGAAGTAGACGAGATTTCCGCCCTCACCCTGCAGCCTTGCACAGATGGCACCGGCAGTCTGGGCCATGCCCTCGATCAGAAGGACGCCCGGCATGATCGGGCTTTCCGGGAAATGGCCGGTGAAATGCGGCTCGTTGGCCGTGACATTCTTGATGCCGATGGCAGAATTGTCACCGTCGATCTCGATGATCTTGTCCACCAGCAGGAAGGGATAGCGGTGGGGCAGAAGCTTCATGATCTCGAGGATATCAGCCGATCCCAATTCGCTCTTCGCGAGTTCAGTCATTGCTGGCTCCTTTGTCTTTGGCGCGGCCATCATAGCGGCTCAAGGTGTCCGCCACCTCGCGCAGATAATCCTTCAATGGGCGGGCCGGGACGCCGCCGTATTTTTCACCCGGGGGCACGTCTGCAAGAACGCCGCTCATCGCAGCAATCTGTGCGCCGTCGCCAATCTTGATGTGACCATTGACGCCTGCCGCACCACCGATCATGACGCCATCGCCGATGACCGTGCTGCCGGCGATGCCGACCTGGCTGACGATGCCACAATGACGCCCGATGCGAACGTTGTGACCAACCTGGACCAGGTTATCGATCTTGGTGCCCTCGCCGATCACGGTATCGTCCATGGTGCCACGGTCGATCGTGGTGTTCGCACCAATCTCGACATGATCCTGAATGATGACACGGCCGACCTGAACGATCTTGAGCATGCCACGGGGGCCCGGCGCATAGCCGAAGCCATCCTGGCCGATGCGGGCGCCGTTGTGAATGATGACATTATTGCCGACGAGGGCAACTTGCACCGTCGCGCCGGCGGCAATCACGCAGTCACGACCGATCCGGACACCCGGTCCGATGACGGCGCCTGGGCCAATGCGCGTGCCACTACCGATTTCAACATCGGCGCCGATGACGGCCATGGGCTCGATCTCGACACCGTCTTCAAGGCGTGCCGTCGCATCGACAAAGGCTGCCGGAGAGATTTTTGCCGTCTGCGACGTCATGCGCACAGGCGAAAGCCCCTGCGGATGTAAAAGCCCGCCCGCAAGAGCAAATGCCGTATGGGCACTCTTGGCGACGAGAACGGGAATATGAGAAGGTATCAGGGAAAGCAGCGGCTTCTCGCAGAAGATCGCCGTGGCCTGGCAGGTGGTGAGTTCTTCACGGTTGCGGCGAGAGAGGATGTAGCAGACATCCCCATCCTTCGCCCGAGCCACCGGCGAAACGGATCGAACGATCCGTTCCCCGTGGCTCGCATCCTGCAATTCCGCCCCCGTGTGGGCTGCAAGCGCAGCCAAGGTCACCCCGGCATGGGGCGGAAAGAAATGATTATGCTCCATCAGCAAACGCTCCAGAACGTCAACCTGTCAGCAGTTCTGGACCGCCAGTGTTAGAACTGGTTCGCCATGCTGAAGCGGAATTCCTGGGTCTCGTCGAAGTCTTCCTTGGCGACCGGAACCGCGTAGTCGACGCGAAGCGCACCGAAGGGCGAATTCCAGACGAGGCCGGCACCGACCGATGCACGGAGCGACATTCCAGTGCCCTGCGCGCCGGCGTCACTCGCCAGTTCGCTGCCGAACAGCGTACCGGCATCAGCGAAGACTGCGCCGCGGAAGCCGAGATCCTGCGGAACCATCGGAAGCGGGAACGTCGCTTCAGCCGAAGCCGTGAAGTACGTCGTGCCGCCGATTGCATCGTCACCGATACGCGGGCCGATACCGCTGTTATCGAAGCCGCGGATTTCCTTGCCGCCGATCTTGAACTGATCGAAGACGTTCAGGTTGTCGCCAAGGGCAACAACGTGACCGGCCGAACCAGCCAGCGAGCCTACGATGTCGAACTCGTCCGACAGGGTGTAGAACATGCGGGCGCGGATGAAGGCCTTGTAGTATTCGGAGTCGCCACCGAGACCGGCATATTCATGCGTAAAGCTCGCATAGATGCCTTCGTGTGGGTTCTGGCGATCGTCGACCGTGTTGTAAACGATCGAGTGACCGAGGATCGACTGCTTCCAGGTGCTGCCCGAGATCGCATCGATGTAAGGCGCGGCAATCGTATCGTCGCCACCGCCGGCAACACCATCACCACCGAACGCACCATCGTTGATATAGTCGATGGTCTTGTAGGTGTAGCGCAGGGTCGTTGCGAGATCTTCGGTGATCGGCGCCGTGACGCGGATCGTACCGCCCTGCTCTTCGTAATCGTATTCCGAGTTGCTGCTGGTCGAGCTCTTGAAGAGATCGAAGCCGGCGGCCAGACGGTAACCGAGGAAGTAAGGCTCGGTGAAGGAAAAGTTGTAGGTCTGCGTGTCGTCGAAGCCACCACCGGCGGCCAGACGAATGAACTGACCACGACCGAGGAAGTTCTTTTCTTCGACGGACGCTTCCAGAACCAGGCCGCCGTCGCCGACGGAGTAACCAGCTCCGATGCCGAACGAACCGGTCGGCTGATCCTGAACATCAACAATCACGACGACGCGGTCCGGCGAGCTGCCAGCCTGGGTCGAGATGTTGACGGCGGAGAAGAAGCCGAGAGCTTCCAGACGGCGCTTGGCGCGCGAGATGGTCTCCTGGTTGAAGGCGTCGCCTTCGGAGATATCGAATTCGCGGCGGATGACGTAGTCGCGGGTACGGGTGTTGCCACGCACTTCGATGCGCTCGACATAGGCGCGCTCACCCTGGTCAACCAGATAGGTCACGCCGATGGTGTTGGTTTCGAAGTTGCGGTCACCACGCGGCACAACGCGGGCAAAGGGATATCCAGCCGAGGATACACGGCGGGAAATGGCTTCCATCGACTTCTGGACGTCGCGGGCGCTGTAGGTGTCGCCTTCACGCGTTTCCAGGAGGCCCTGAAGCTCGGAACCGTCGATGCCATCAACAGTCGATTCAACCGACACGGCACCAAAGCGATAGCGCTGGCCTTCGTCGACAGTGATGTTGATGGTGTATTCGTTGCCGGTTTCGTTCAGCACGGCCTCGGACGAGATCACGCGGAAGTCGGCATAACCGTGGTTGTAATAGAACTGGCGCAGCGCTTCTTCATCGGCGCGCAGCTTGTCTTCGTTGTAGACGTCCTTGCGGGTCAGGAAGGACAGAATGCCCGATTCCTTGGTCTGCAGGACGGCGGCCAGACGACCGTCGGAATAGGCGCTGTTGCCGACGAAGTTGATCGAGCTGATCTTGGTGCGCTCGCCTTCGTTGACCACGAAAGCGAGGTTCACGCGGCCTTCTGCGACCGGCACGACCTGCGTGGTGACTTCGACGTCGCTACGGCCAATGGCGCCATAGGCTTCGCGGATGCGCTGGATGTCTGCGCTGATGAGGCTATCGCTGTAAGGACCCTGAGCCTGGGTCTGTACGATGCCCTGAAGCTTGTCGTCCTTGATCTTGCGGTTGCCGTTGAACACCACCTGATTGATCAGCTGGTTTTCAGCAACGGTCACGACGAGCGTCCCGCCGGATACCGAGATCTGAACATCAGAGAAGAAGCCGGTCGCGTAGAGACGCTTGACCGATTCATCGATGTCGGCATTGGAGAAAGTCCGACCCGGCTGGATCGAAAGGTTGGAGCGTACAGCCTCGGGGCCAACGCGCTGAGCGCCGCGTACGTCGATACGCTGAACCAATGCAGCTTCGGCCGCAACGGCCGATGCGAGGACGGCAATACCTGCTCCCGAAGACACAACACCAGCAGACAGCGCGACCGCCGATACTGCGTTCAAAAACTTTGAACCAGCCTTCATGTGTATACTTTACCTTCTTCCATTGCCCCGCAGTCGTTACCCGACTCCGGCCCGTGTGTGGTTTTAGCGGGTTTTACCCTACAAGCAAGTGTGCGCGTTAATTTCTGTTTACTTCATTTCAACGCGTGGCCCAATCGCCACTATCAATTTGAAACATCGTAAACAAACCCTTTCGCAGCTTGCAAGCTCCCCCGCTAGCCAATCAACCGGCTGATATCGTTCCAGGTGGCAAAAACCATCAGAGACAGGATCATGGCCATACCGATGCGGAAGGCGATTTCCTGTGCGCCCTGACCCATCGGCCTCCCTCGCACTGCTTCAATCGCGTAGAGAACGAGATGGCCCCCGTCAAGGACCGGAACTGGGAACAAGTTCAAAAGCCCCAGAGAAACGGAAAGAACCGCGGCCAGATTTAACAGAGCGATAACGCCGAGTGTTGCCATCTCGCCCGAAGCCTGCACCACGCGCACAGGGCCACCGAGCTGATCGGCGTTCATGCGTCCGGCGATCATGTTACCGATATAATCGAATGTGCCCGTAACGATATGGCCGGTCTGACGCACGCCTTCCCACAGAGCCTGGAGCGGCGACAGCTCGACGATTCGGAAATTGCCGGCCTGCTGGTCGGTGATGATCCCGATCTGCCCGACTTCCATCTCATTGCCGAAACGATCGGTGGTGACAGCCCGTTGCGGAACCAGATCGAAATCGACTTCCTGACCATCGCGGCGGACCGTCACTTCGACCGGGACTTCCGGCCGCATTGTGATGTAGCGCACAACATCGTCGAAGGTTTCGATGGTGCGACCATCCAGAGCGACCAGAACGTCGCCGCGCGCGATCCCGGCGACCTCAGCTGCGCTGCCCGGCTTGATATCGGCCACGACAGGATCGGAGACAGGCTTGCCCATGGTCGCGAACATGCCGGCGAAGATCACGATGGCGAGCAAGAAATTGGCAAGCGGGCCTGCGGCGACGGTCACAGCGCGCTTCCAAAGCTTTGCGCCGTTCAGCGTCTGGGCGCGTTCCTGCTCGGTCAGTTCTTCGGCCATCGAGCCATCGGGACGGCTGGCGGCATCTGCGTCACCAAAGAAGCGTACATAGCCGCCGAGAGGGATTGCCGAGATCTTCCAACGGGTTCCGTGGCTGTCCGTATAACCGATCAGCTCCGGTCCGAAGCCGACTGAGAAGGCGAGGATCCGGATGCCAGACCAGCGACCCGCCAGATAATGGCCCATTTCATGGATGAAAACGAGCAGTGACAGGATCAGGATATACGGCAGGATATAACCGCCGAGGAAACTGAAGATTGCGCTGATGTGATCCATCTATCCGTATCCTGATCTCGCCCTTGGCGAAGGTTGACGCCGTCGACTGCCGGATTGAACCGATCCTCAAAGACCGAAGAGGAAGGCTCCCATGGACACGACGGCATTGGCACTTCCGGCGGAACTGCCGATGGCCAAGAAAAACGCGGCAAAACAGGCAAATACAAGGCCGTCAACGCGGTCCATCACACCACCATGGCCGGGAATGAGCTTACTCGAATCCTTCACGCCAAATCGCCGCTTGATAAAGGATTCAAACAGGTCACCGATCTGGCTGGCAATCGAAAGAGCGAGCGCCACCAGCACCACCCATATACCGACGTCCTGGAAATGGGCCATGGCCACCAAAAGTCCACCGGCCACACCGGCCACGGTCCCGCCAATGGCGCCGGACCACGTCTTGCCGGGCGAGATTCGCGGGGCAAGCTTAGGACCTCCAATGGCACGGCCAACGAAGTAAGCCAGGATGTCGGTTGCCCAGACGACCACGAAGACGAAGAGCATGGCGATGAAGCCGAGCGAATCCTCGCCGCGGATGGCGGACAGCGAAATGGCGCTGAGACCGGCATAGAACAGCCCGCCGGGCTGCCACCAGCTGACACGGCGCAACAAAGAGGGAATGGCAGATGTGATTACAAGACCGGCAAAGAGCGGCACGGTCAGGTCAGCCTGTCCGAACAACATGTTGAGGCTGATCAACGCCATCGACAACCAACCGAAGGCGTTCGCCCTCAGGCTGCCTTCCGCGAGCCGCGTAATCGTGGACCATTCGTAATAGATCAACAGACCGATCGCTGCCGCCACAGCCTTGAAGGCCAGACCGCCGAACCAGGTCGCCGAAAGGACCAAGACGATCATCACGATGGCAGAGACGATCCTGAGCTGCAGCTCGCGCGACATGGTCAGGGTCATGAGCCGACCGCCACGGCTTTCGCCGAGAGACCGCCGAATCGGCGATCGCGGGCGGCGTATCGTTCCAGGACGGAATGGAAGAGCGCCGGCGTGAAGTCGGGCCAGAAATCAGGCACGAACATCAGTTCTGAATAGGCCGCCTGCCAGAGCAGGAAGTTCGACAGCCGCTCCTCGCCGCTTGTGCGGATGACGAGATCGGGATCGGGGATGCCGGCCGTATCCAGGCAGTCGTTGAGCTTCTGTGCGTCAATTTGGGACGGATCGAGCCGACCGGCCTGGACTTCTGCCGCCAGGCGGGCGGCTGCCCGTGCAATTTCGTCACGGGAGCCGTAGTTGAAGGCGATGACGAGGGTCATGGCCGTATTGCCGACCGTGGTCTCTTCGGCCTCGAGCAGCAGCGAGCGAATGTCGTCGCGCAGGTTCTGTCGCTCTCCGATCACCCGGATCCGGACACCCTCGCGATGGAGGTCAGCAAGGTCGCGGCGGATGAAGGCTTTCAACAGACCGAAGAGCTCGTTCACCTCGGCTTCCGGGCGCCGCCAGTTCTCGGAGGAGAAGGCAAACAGCGTCAGAAAAGCCACGCCCGCCTCGCCAGCCGCCTTCACGGTTTCGCGGACAGCCTCCACCCCCTTGCGGTGGCCGAAGGTGCGCGGCAAGCCGCGCGCATTCGCCCAGCGCCCATTGCCATCCATGATGATCGCAACATGCTGCGGGACGATGCGATGTTGAACTGTCGACATTGGCGAGGATCCAAGCGGCTCAGAGAGGACGATATACAGCGACTCTCGCTTAAACCTGCATGATTTCCTTTTCCTTCTCGACGAGCAAGCGGTCGATGTCGACAATCGTCTCGTCGGTCATCTTCTGCACCTTGTCAGAGAGGGAGCGGCTGTCGTCCTGGCTGATCGAGCCATCCTTTTCGGCCTTCTTCAGACCGTCCATGCCGTCGCGACGAACGTGGCGGATGGCGACCTTGGCCTTTTCGGCGTAGTCATGCGCGACCTTGACGAGCGACTTGCGACGCTCTTCGTTGAGTTCAGGCAGCGGAATGCGCAGGTTCTGGCCATCGACGATCGGGTTCAGGCCGAGATTGGCTTCGCGGATGGCGCGGTCGACGGCGTTCACCATCGACTTGTCCCAGATCGAAACGCCGAGCATGCGGGGCTCCGGCACGGTGACGTTCGCCACCTGATTCAGCGGCACGCGAGAACCATAGGCATCGACCGTGACCGGATCGAGAATGTTGGCCGAGGCGCGCCCCGTGCGCAGCGATGCGATGTCGTTCTTGAATGCATTGATCGCACCGTCCATGCGGCGCTTAATGTCGTTGAGATCAACCCCTGCGGTCATCATGGTTCTCCCATTGCTCTTTCAGTCGGCGACATCCAGCGATGTCGCCCTTGCCTGTGATCAGTTGTCGGTGACGATGGTCATGCGACCGGCGCCAGACAGGATTTCGCCGAAGCCACCCTTCTCATGGATCGAGAAGACGATGATCGGAATGTGATTTTCGCGCGCAAGGGCAACTGCCGCGACGTCCATGACAGCCAGGCCCTTCTGCAGGACCTCGTCATGGGTCAGGCTGTCGAAGCGCGTCGCGGTCGGGTCCTTCTTCGGATCGGCGGAGTAGATGCCGTCGACCTGTGTTCCCTTGAAGATCGCCTGAGCGCCGATCTCGGCGGCGCGGAGGGCTGCGGCGGAATCGGTGGTGAAGAACGGGTTGCCGGTGCCTCCGGCGAAGATCACCACCCTGCCCTGCGCCAGATGGTGCAAGGCGGCGCGCTGCGAGAAGCTTTCGCAGATTTCCGGCATGGCAATTGCCGACAGAACAACCGTGTCGATGTCGAGTTTGCGCAGCGAAGTGGCAAGTGCCAGCGCGTTGATGACGGTCGCCAGCATGCCCATGTGGTCGCCGGTGACGCGGTCGCCGCCCTTGGATGCAACGGCTACGCCGCGGAAGATGTTGCCACCGCCGACGACGACGCCGACTTCGACACCCATGCGGCGGGCTTCAGCGATATCGCCAGCGATCCGATCGGCCACTGCGACATCGATCCCGAATCCCTGACTGCCCATGAGGGCTTCACCGGAAGCCTTGAGGAGGACGCGTTTGAACAATGGCTTGGCTGACATGAAAGCTCCCGAGAACAATTCTGTGCCGGATACACGAAGGGCATCGCGTTGTCACGCGATGCCCCAATGTTTTCCCTTGAAGAAGGGGAAAAGCGCTATCAGCCCTTGGCAACAGCCGCGACTTCGGCAGCGAAGTCGGACTCTTCCTTTTCGATGCCTTCGCCGAGCAGCAGGCGAGCCATGCCGGTCACTTCGATCGGGGCGCCAGCGTCCTTCTCGGCAGCCTTGATGGCGTCGCCGACGGTCAGGTCCGGGTTGATGACGAAAGCCTGCGACAGAAGAGCGACTTCTTCAAAGAACTTGCGCATGCGGCCTTCGACCATCTTTTCGATGATGGCTTCCGGCTTGCCCGAAGCGCGCGACTGTTCGATGAAGACGTTGCGCTCGCGCTCGGCGACAGCAGCATCGACTTCTTCCGAACGGATGGCGAGCGGGTTGGTCGCAGCGATGTGCATGGCGACTTGGCGGCCGATGGCAGCCAGCACGTCCTTGTTGCCGGTCGACTTGAGCGCGACGAGAACGCCGAGCTTGCCGAGGCCTTCAGAGGCAGCGTTGTGGACGTAGGTTGCGACGACACCGTCTTCGACCGAGAGCTTGACGGCGCGACGCAGCGTCATGTTCTCGCCGATATGGGCGATCGCGTCCTTGATGGTGTCGGTGACGGACTTGCCGGTTGCCGGATAGGTTGCAGCGCCGATCGCGTCGACCGAACCGTCGGTGCCGATAGCAACAGACGCCACGCCGCGGACGAGGTCCTGGAAGGCGTCGTTACGGGCAACGAAGTCGGTTTCGGAGTTGAGTTCGACGACGACAGCCGAGGTGCCGGCGCCGTTGATGCCGATCAGGCCTTCAGCAGCCGTGCGGCCCGACTTCTTGTCAGCCTTGGCGATACCCTTGGCGCGCAGCCAGTCGATGGCGGCTTCGACGTCACCGTCGTTCTCGATGAGAGCCTTCTTGCAATCCATCATGCCTGCGCCGGACTTTTCGCGCAGTTCTTTTACCAGTGCTGCAGTGATTTCAGCCATTGTGTGCCTCTTGTCTGTTCAGGCGGTCGATCCGTGGCCGCGAGGGGAACGGTGAACCGCTAGGTTGGGGACGAAATGTACCCGGATGTATGACAACGTGATGAAGCGGGTCACCACGGAAACAATCGGCCGTCTTCGACGCCTTCTCGCGTGACGCGAATGGCATCTTGAAGAACGGAGGCCGCCCGCTGCTCAGGCGAGCTTGCAGGCGGCCATTCCCTTGACGGGAAAAAGCGGCGGTTACCCGCCGCGTAAAGCGATTAAGCTTCTGCTTCGGTCTCGAGAGCCGGCTCGATCGGAGCTTCGGCAGACGCACCGATGTCGCGACCCGAAGCGCCCTGCTGGCGAGCGATGCCGTCGATGGCAGCGCGCGAGATCAGGTCGCAATAGAGCGAGATGGCGCGCGAGGCGTCGTCGTTGCCCGGGATCGGATAGTCGATGAGGTCCGGATCGCAGTTCGAGTCGATGACAGCAACAACCGGGATGCCGAGGCGCTTGGCTTCGTCGATCGCGATCTTTTCCTTGTTGGTGTCGATGATGAACATCAGGTCCGGGGTGCCGCCCATATCGCGGATACCGCCGAGAGCCTTTTCAAGCTTTTCGCGTTCGCGCTCGAGGTTCAGGCGCTCCTTCTTGGAGTAGCCAGACGCTTCCGAAGCCAGGATCTCGTCGAGCTTGCGCAGACGGGCGATCGAGTTCGAAATGGTCTTCCAGTTGGTCATCATGCCGCCGAGCCAGCGGGAGTTGACGTAGTACTGGGCCGAACGCTTGGCGGAATCAGCGATGATTTCCGAAGCCTGGCGCTTGGTGCCAACGAACAGAACGCGGCCGCCACGAGCAACGGTGTCGGACACGACCTGAAGGGCGCGCGACAGCATCGGAACGGTCTGAGCCAGGTCGATGATGTGGATGTTGTTACGATCGCCGAAGATGTACGGCTTCATCTTCGGGTTCCAGCGGTGCGTCTGGTGACCGAAGTGAACGCCAGCTTCCAGAAGCTGACGCATGCTAAAATCAGGCAATGCCATGCCTTTTTCTCCTTTTCCGGTTTAACCCCCGCGAGACAAACAGCAGACCTTTCAGCCAGCCACCGGGCGGAAACGACAGGATTTCTCCCTGACGATCCCAAGTCTCGCGTGTGGAATGACGCCGGCCATACAGGGGCGTCGGTCAAAAATCAATAGCGGAAGCGCCGAATTCCGGCAATCGAGCCGGTTTACTGGCAATCGCCGTCGGGCTTGCCGAGCACTTCGAGCTTGGTCAGCTTGCCGGCCAAGACGAAGTCGCCGTAGTCGAGCGTCAGGTCACGGGTCACGCCGTTTTCGTAGAGCTTGAAGGACTGGCTGTAGATCGGCTCCTGGTCGCCCCGCGTCTTCTCGTCAAAATAGGCGATCGAGACCGGCCAGTAGTCCTGCGTTCCGAGGGTTGTCAGAGCCTTGGCTTCCGGATCCGTCTTCGCAGACTGCTGCGGGCCACCAACGATTGTGGTCGTGAGGAAGGTCTGGTCGCCATCTTCGGAACCGTCGAAGATCCGCGATTCGAAGACGCGCTCGCCCTTGCGTGCGCGGGCAATCACTTCAAGCATGTGCTCGGCCGGAAAGCGGCTGTCGGCGAGTTCGATATCCCGCCTGTCGGGTCCGGTCAGCTCGATCTTGACCTTGCCACCGGCTTCGGCAGCAGCCCCGCTCACATCCTTGTCCAACTGATCATCGGTGAAGGACTTGTTCTCGAATCGGAACTTGCCGGCAGGCACGTCTTCGAAGGTGGTCGAACGCTGGTCGGTGACGCGCACGCCCTCGCCTACGTCGATGCGGGTCACGAAGCGGAACTGGGTGTTGAAGCCCTTGCAGGCCGAACCACTGAATTCATAGACCATGCGGCCGCGCACGGATTCGATCCCGGAGCGGTCGGATGCCTCTTTCAGCACGATCTCGTAAACGGCACGATGCGGCACAAGACCGACGGTCGCCGCATAGGCCGCCTGCCCTGCCGAGCCAAAGGCAGCAAGGGAAAGCGTCGCACGGACCGCCATTCGCAAAGGAAACATCGACACCCTCCTGTTGGACTCGTCATCGATGTTATAAGAACACATCCGGCAAAAGCGAGACATGCTTTTCGTCGCCACAACTTTCTCAACTTTTATCAACAGACCGGGAATCGACCATGTCCGACACAATCGACGGCCGCCTTGCAGCGCTGGGCATCAGCCTGCCTGAAGCTGCTGCCCCTGCCGCCAATTACGTGCCCTATGTGATCAGCGGAAACCTGCTGTTCCTCTCCGGCCAGTTGCCGATTGAAGGCGGAAAAGTGGCGGTGACAGGTCTTGTCGGCGGCGATGTCGTGCTCGCCGACGCCCAGCGGGCAGCCGAACTCTGCGCCATCAACATCCTGGCCCAGGCGAAAGCCGCGCTGTCCGGCGACCTGTCGCGGATCAGCCGTGTCGTGAAGCTGAATGGTTTCGTCGCATCCGCTCCGGGCTTTATCGAGCAGCACCTCGTCATCAACGGTGCCTCAAACCTGATCGCAAACGTGCTGGGTGACGCCGGCAAACACGCGCGCGCCGCCGTGGGCGTGGCGCAGTTGCCGCTGAATGCCGCCGTCGAAATCGACGCCATCCTGGAGATTGCGCTGTGAGTTCGGTTGACTGGATCAAGGACCTGCCGGTCGCCCATCGCGGCTATCACGACATGAACAGCCAAATCTGGGAAAACACACTCTCAGCTTTCAAACGGGCCATTGAGGCAGGCTTCGCCATCGAATGTGACATCCAGCTTTCGTCCGACAGCGTCCCCATGGTGTTCCACGACCACGACCTGCAGCGGCTCTGCAACATGAATGGTGAAGTGCGCGAACGCACCGCCGGCGAATTGCGCATGCTGTCGATCGGTGGAACCGCCGACAAGATCCCGACGCTTCGCCAGATGCTAGACCTCGTGAAGGGCCGGGTGCCGCTGGTGATCGAGCTCAAGGGCATCGACGCCGAGCATGATGACGGCTTCGTCGAGGCGGTACTTGAGGTGCTAGAGGGTTATGAGGGCAAGGTCGCGCTGATGAGCTTCGATTATCACCTCCTGCGCGCGCTGAAAGTGGCGGAATGCCCCTGGCCGGTCGGCCTCACGGCGGAAGGCGTCAAGCCGGAGAACCTCGGCGCCCACAAGGAAGCCATGGATCTCGGACTGGACTTCACCTCCTATTGCGTGGCGCATCTGCCGAATGAATTCGTCACCGGACTGCGTGAAAAGGGCACACCCGTGATTACCTGGACCGTCAGGGATGAAATCATGCGGGCACAGACCTATAACTATGCTGATCAGATGACATTCGAAGGCTTCGACCCGCGCCAGTCGCCGGCGATTGCCTGACGGGAGATCCATGGCAGACGAGGTGACGATCCGCGTAGTGCGCTCCTTCCAGGAGATCCCATCCAGCGAATGGGGCCTCCTCTCCGGGGCCTCCCGTTCGGAGCCGGGCTACAATCCCTTCACCTCGCATGCCTTCCTTTCGGCGCTCGAAGAATCCGGCTCGGCGACAGCCGAGACCGGCTGGATGGGCCATCACCTGTTGCTGGAAGAGGAAGGGCGGCTTCTCGGCGCCATTCCCTGTTATCTCAAGAGCCACAGCCAGGGCGAATATGTCTTCGACCATGGATGGGCGGATGCCTTCCACCGGGCCGGCGGGCGGTATTATCCGAAGCTCCAGGCATCCATTCCGTTCACCCCGGCAACAGGGCCGCGGCTGCTCGTGCGCCATGGTGAGGATGTTGCACGGATCCAGGGACTGCTGGCACACGGACTGCAGCAGGTAGCCGGTGAACTCGGCACCTCATCGGCGCATGTGACCTTCCTTCCGCAAGGTGAGCTATCTTCCCTTACGGAAGCCCAATTTCTGCATCGGACGGATCAGCAGTTCCACTTCATCAATCGCGGCTATGCGAACCACGAGGCGTTTCTCGCTGAACTCTCGTCGTCGAAGCGCAAGAACCTGCGCAAGGAGCGCCGGGCAGCCCTCGAAAACGACATCAGCATCGACTGGCTGACGGGTGCCGACCTTACGGAAGACATCTGGGACCAATTCTTCCGCTTCTACATCGACACAGGCAGCCGCAAATGGGGCAGGCCTTATCTCACCCGCCTCTTCTATTCACTGGTTGGCGAGCGCATGCCCGAGGACATCCTGCTGGTGATGGCGAAGCGCAATGGGCGATATGTCGCCGGCGCCATCAACTTCATCGGCGCCGAGGCCCTGTATGGCCGCCATTGGGGCTGCGTCGAGGACCATCCCTTCCTGCATTTCGAGGTCTGCTATCATCAGGCGATCGACTTCGCGCTGGAGAAGGGTCTCGATCGGGTCGAGGCGGGTGCCCAGGGCGAGCATAAGCTGGCGCGCGGCTACGAACCGGTCCTCACCCATTCCGCCCATTTTATCACCCATCCGGGCCTGCGTCGGGCTGTCGCCGACTATCTCGCGCATGAGCGCCGTGAGGTTGCCCAGGCTGGCGAATATCTCGGGGAACACACACCCTTCCGCAAGGGCGACCGCGTGCCGCGCGACGGCGAGGAATTCGACGGTTGAGAGCGCCGCCGCGCTCTTGAAGCAGGCGCAAGCTTGCCGTTAAGTGGCCCCGACAATCGAGGAGACAGCCATGACCGCCTATGATCCCAACAATATCTTCGCCAAGATCATCGCCGGCGATATTCCATCGGTGAAGCTATACGAGGACGAGGATACACTCGCCTTCATGGACGTCATGCCACAGGCGCCGGGCCACCTTCTGGTGATCCCGAAGAAGGGTTCACGCAATCTGCTCGATGCCGATCCGGCGGTGCTCTCAAAGCTGATGCCGGTCGTGCAGAAACTGGCCAATGCTGCCAAGGAAGCTTTCGAGGCCGATGGCATCTATATCGCGCAGTTCAATGAGCCGTCGGCCGGCCAGACCGTCTTCCACCTGCATTTCCATGTCATCCCGCGCCATGAGGGTCTGCCGCTCAAGTCGCATGCCGGCGGCATGGCCGATGTCGAGATGCTGAAAGCGCAGGCCGAAAAGATCAAGGCGGCGCTCTGAGACGAGCGCCGCTTGGCCGGTCCTGGCCAGAGGTCAGGCGACCAGGCCGCCGACGACAACGACGGCGGCAATGCCAACCAGAACAAGGACCATGATGGGAAAGGAGCCGGTCGAGCTCCAACTATCACGCCTCGATGACCGCTTGCGGAGATCATCCGGCAAAACCTTGAAGCGGGGTGGATCCCCGTGTTTCAGCTTTCGGAAGCGTACTACCTTTGACATTTCGCTTTCCTCCTGTTGATCGGAAATCCGATTTGGGGAGCGAAATGTGGCAATACCAGCCTGCTCGCGCGTCTGTGAACGCGTATGATCTCAGAGCCAGATCAGGCCCGCCCCGAGGATCGCCAGGGGCACGACGACACCGACGATGACGCGCTGACCGGACAGAAGGAAGGCCGCAAAACCGATCCCGGCTGCCGCCAGGCGCAGCCACAAAGGCGAGGATTCCAGCGCACCGGTCGGAAAGACGACGAGTTTTGCCGTCACGGCCATGACCAGGGCAGTTGCAACCGCCCTCACCCAATTCAGCGCCTCGGAGCCCTCCTGCAGCCGGTTTCCGGCCAGCACGCCCATCCAGCGCCAGAAATCCGTTGCCAGCCAACCGGCGACGATGATCACCACATAGGGCCAGTAGTCTTCGATCATACCACCTCCTCGCTTGAGGCTGCAGTCTCAGGCTCGTCGGTTCTCGTCTGCGTCTTGTCACCACGGATCACGTAACGATCGAAGAGATAGGCGAGCGTTCCGCCACCGAGACCCGCGATCAGGATATCAAATCCGGGCACGAGAACAGCGAGTACGGGGCCGGAGACTACGCCAACGATGAAGGCGACCTTGACGACCGACTGTCGGCCCGTGGCCCAGATGGACGCGATGAAATAGACGGGCGTCAGGAAGAACAGCAGGGCTGCGACAACAGGTGGAAACTGGGACACCAGCCCGTAGCAGACGCCGACAAGGATCGTATTGACTGTCACGAGGGTAATCCCGAAGCCGGCGAAATAGGCGACGCGTCCCTCGCGCGGGACATTCTTGAAGCTTCCCATCGCGAAGACCCAGGCGGTGATTGCGACGAAATGCGACAAGAAGAGCAGTAGCCAGGTCGGGGTTTTCTCGGTGCGCATCTCCGGCACCAGGGACGCGACCATCGGCATCATGCGGATCGAGGACAGGGAAACGGCGAGGAAGATGGCGAGCAGGTTGGCGCCGCTGGTCATCGTGCCGATCAGGATCATCTTCGCCGGCAGAGCCCATACGGTCGCCGTCATGACCATGGCTTCCGTGCGGCTCACGCCGGATTGAAGCGCAAAGGCGGAGAAGCCGACGAAGGAGATCATGAGAATGATGGCGGGCAGACTGAACAGTCCGCGCATGCCGGTGAAAAACCACCGTGTCTGTGAAATATCGGAAGTGGCCGAAGACATCTGAAATTCCGGTTCGGCAAAAAGAAAGTGCCGGGCGCTAAGCCCGGCACGGGTCTCTCATCTGATGGCGCTTACTTCTTCTTCGGCACCTTCGGCACGGCCGAACGCTTGGGCTGCTTTGGTGCTTCGTCGATCACCGCCACATCGCCCTCATCCTCGATCACCGAAGCCTTGGTCGCCGGCTTGCGCTTGGCCTTGGCAGGCTTTGCGGAGGCAACTTCAGCTTCGGGCTTGGGCTTGACGGGCGCAACTTCGGAAATCGCTTCCAGATCGAGCACCTCGGTGCCGGTCTCGTCGGTCTTTGTGCCGACCTTCACGACGCCGCCCTTCTTCAGCTTGCCAAACAGGATCTCGTTGGCGAGCGGCTTCTTGATGTGCTCCTGGATGACACGACCCAGCGGACGAGCACCCATCTTTTCGTCGTAGCCGCTCTTCGCCAACCAGGCGATCGCGGATTCGGACAGGTCGAAGGTCACGTTGCGCTCGGACAGCTGGGCTTCCAGCTGCATGACGAACTTCTGCACGACCTGATGGATGACTTCCGTTGGCAGCGGCGCAAACGGGATCGTCGCGTCGAGGCGGTTGCGGAATTCCGGCGTGAACAGGCGGTTCAGCGCCTCCTCATCTTCGCCAGTACGCTTCGAAGAGCCGAAGCCGATTGCCGACTTCGCCATTTCCGACGCGCCCGCATTCGTCGTCATGATCAGGATGACGTTGCGGAAGTCGATCTTCTTGCCGTTGTGATCCGTCAGCTGGCCATGGTCCATGACCTGCAGCAGGATGTTGTAGATATCCGGATGCGCCTTCTCGATTTCATCGAGCAGCACGACCGAATGCGGATGCTGGTCGACGCCATCGGTCAGAAGACCGCCCTGGTCGAAGCCGACATAGCCGGGAGGTGCACCGAGCAGGCGCGAGACCGTGTGCCGCTCCATGTATTCCGACATGTCGAAGCGCAGCAGTTCCACGCCAAGCGAGGCGGCAAGCTGCTTGGCGACTTCCGTCTTGCCGACGCCGGTCGGGCCGGAGAAGACGTAAGAGCCGATCGGCTTGTTCGGTTCGCGAAGACCGGCACGGGCGAGTTTGATCGATGTCGAGAGAGCCTCGATGGCCTTGTCCTGGCCGTAGACGACCGAGCGCAGTTCCTTCTCCAGGTTGGCGAGAACCATCTCGTCGTCCTTGGATACGGTCTTGGGCGGGATGCGGGCCATCGTTGCGATGGTGACCTCGATCTCCTTCTCGGTGATCAGCTTGCGACGCTTGGAGGCGGGCAGCAGCATCTGGGCCGCACCGGTCTCGTCGATCACGTCGATCGCCTTGTCCGGCAGCTTGCGGTCGGAGATGTAGCGGGCCGAGAGCTCGACAGCCGACTTGATCGCCTCGTTGGTGTAGCGGAGCTTGTGATAGTCCTCGAAATAGGGCTTCAGGCCCTTCATGATTTCGATCGCATCATCGATCGACGGCTCGTTGACGTCGATCTTCTGGAAGCGGCGAACCAGCGCCCGGTCCTTTTCGAAGAACTGGCGATATTCCTTGTAGGTGGTCGAGCCGATACAGCGGATCGCCCCAGAGGAGAGCGCCGGCTTCAACAGGTTCGACGCATCCATGGCGCCGCCCGAGGTGGCCCCGGCACCGATGACGGTGTGGATCTCGTCGATGAAGAGGACGGCACCCGGATAGTCTTCGAGTTCCTTGACCACCTGCTTCAGGCGTTCCTCGAAGTCACCGCGATAGCGTGTGCCGGCGAGCAGCGTGCCCATGTCCAGCGAGAAGATCGTGGCGTCGGCCAGGGCTTCCGGCACCTTGCCCTCGACGATGCGCTTGGCAAGGCCTTCGGCGATCGCGGTCTTGCCCACGCCCGGGTCGCCCACATAGAGCGGGTTGTTCTTGGAACGACGGCACAACACCTGGATCGTGCGGTTCACCTCGTCGTGGCGGCCGATCAACGGATCGATCCGGCCGGTCTTGGCCTTTTCGTTCAAGTTGACGCAGTAGGCCTTCAGGGCCTCCTGCTTGCCCTTGGCCGAACCTTCCTCCGGCTCACGACCCTGCTTCGCCTCGGGCTCGCCCTCATCCGAGCCACGGGGGCTGCGGACCTGCGATGCGCCGGGGCGCTTGCCGATGCCGTGCGAGATATAGTTGACGGCGTCGTAGCGCGTCATCTCCTGCTCCTGCAGGAAATAGGCAGCATTGCTCTCGCGCTCGGCGAAAATGGCGACGAGCACGTTTGCGCCGGTGACTTCTTCGCGACCGGACGACTGGACATGGATCACGGCGCGCTGGATGACGCGCTGGAAGCTGGATGTCGGCTTTGAATCCTCGTCGTAACCGGTGATCAGGTTTGCGAGATCATTGTCGACGAAGTCGGTCACGGTCTTGCGCAAAGCGTCGAGGTTGACGTTGCAGGCCCCCATTACGGCGGCGGCATCAGCGTCGTCGATCAGAGCGAGCAGCAGGTGCTCCAGCGTCGCATATTCATGGTGACGCTCGTTGGCGTAGGTCAGGGCCTGATGCAGCGCTTTTTCGAGGCTGGGTGAAAATGTTGGCACGTCTGATCCTCACTTCTTTTCCATGACGCATTGAAGCGGATGTTCATGTTGCCTGGCGAAATCCATCACCTGTGAGACTTTTGTTTCGGCGACTTCGTAGGTGAAGACACCACATTCGCCGACTCCATGATTATGCACATGCAGCATGATGCGGGTGGCAGCTTCCCTGTCCTTTTGGAAGAAGCGCTCCAGGATATGGATCACAAACTCCATCGGGGTGTAGTCGTCGTTCAGAAGCAGGACGCGATACAGATCTGGCTTCTTCGTCTTCGGCTTGGTGCGGGTGATCACCGAGGTGCCGCGATTGGCGTTTTCCCCGTCACCCTGGCTTTGCATGAAGACCGGCTTGGCAGTCATTTCAGTTCATTCTCCGTTGTCCGGCCGGTTTGCCGTTACACATCGGTGCGGACGAACACTCAGCACAGTAAGGTAGTTCATTATGCGGTGATTTTAAGCCCCCCGGGCTGCCATGACGACAATTTGTCACGAAGCCCGGAAAAGCGAGAAAAGTGAACGATCAGGTTATACCAGCAGGCACAAATGACAAGACCGGCCGCGCAGGGCGCGGCCGGTCTCGCATGTTACACGCAAGCTTCGATCAGGCGGCAGCCGACATCGGCGCCATGGCCTTGCCGACCACGCCCTCGTAGGGCTTGTAGGCGATCTTGGCGAGTTCGGCATACATCTCGCCCATCTTCGTCGCTTCGGCGACAAAGCTCTCGTAAGAGGACTTCATGAAGGAGGTCTGGAGCTCGAAAGCCGCCTCGACGCTCTTCACCGAAGTCAGCGCTTCCATGTAGGACGCCATGTCCTGAAACGACTTCTTGGAATAGTCTGTTGCTTCGGTGGCGATCGCCTGGAAGCCCTTCGTGACCTCAGAATAATTCTTCAGCATGGCATCCATGGCTTCTTTGCCCTTCGTGTTGGCGTCAGAGATATTGAACATGTGAGCCTCCTCCTTCTGTTCGGCATATCAGAGGCCTCGAACATAGCAGTCGCACAAAGAGGGTCAAGTGAATTTGTGCATCGCACAACAATCGTCAATTGTAAGCCGGATAAGAAAAAAGGGGCCTGTACGCCTCGGTACAGCCCCCTGCTTTACGCTCATTCCATCCAATCTCGCCGTCGATTGCGGCGACAAGAACGACTTACGTCAGATCGACGTCGAGGATCGCCATCGAGAAATTGTAGGAGAGATCGCCATCTTCGTCGTCCTTGAAGACAACGCCGAGAAACTCGTCACCGACATAGACTTCAGCGGAATCGTCCTTGCGCGGACGAGCCTTCACGCTCATCGTGGGATTGAAGGTGCGCTTGAAATAAGCGTCGAGCTTCTTCAGTTCTTCCGGCTTCACACTGTGTCTCCATGGACTGTTTTCGGGGAGTGTTTCGATTTGCGCGCTTGTCGCACGGCCTTTCCGCCGATGTAAAGACGCAAAGAAAAGTTTGCCCCGGCAAGCCGGGTCGTTCTGCGCCCGGCTGATCGCGAAACTGCTTCAGTCCTCCGAAGCGATCATCTGATCCATCGAGCGCGCCGGCTCGGCGCAACCGGCCTCGCCAACCACGCGCGCCGGAACGCCCGCAACCGTCGTGCATCTCGGCACGGGCTTCAGGACCACAGAGCCGGCCGCGATGCGCGAGCAGCTGCCGACTTCGATATTGCCGAGCACCTTGGCCCCTGCCCCGATCAGAACACCGTCGCCGATCTTCGGATGGCGATCGGCGCCCTCCTTACCGGTGCCGCCGAGGGTAACCCCATGCAGGATCGAAACATTGTCGCCGATGCGGGCGGTTTCGCCGACCACAAGGCCGGTGGCGTGGTCGAGGAAGATGCCCTTGCCGATGTGTGCAGCCGGATTGATGTCCGTCTGGAACATGTTGGACGAGCGGCTCTGCAGGTAAAGTGCAAAATCACGGCGCCCGTTGTTCCACAGCCAATGGGCCAGACGGTGCGTCTGGATCGCATGGAAGCCCTTGAAATAGAGGACCGGCTCCATGAAGCGCGTGCAGGCGGGATCGCGGTCGTAGACGGCCTGGATATCGACCCGGAGGATCGAACTCCATTCCGGCCAGTCGGCCATCATCGCCTCGAAAGCCTGACGCAGCACGATTGCCGGCACGTCGGAATGGTCGAGGCGCTCGCAGATACGGTAGATCACACACTCCTCCAGCGAGCGGTGGCTGAGCACCGTCGAATGGAAGAAGGCCGCCAGCATCGGGTCACGATCGGCCGCCACGCGGGCTTCGTGCCGCAGGCTGTCCCAGATCGGATCCATGGACTTGACGGTTTCGGTCTTGAGGACGTCGTTGTGTGCGACCATTGCCGGTCTCCTCGTTCGTCTTGGAATGGCATTATATAGTCGAAGACAGATCGAACTCAAATGGGGCCCGCATGAAACAGTCGAACACCCTTGCCAATGGCTTTATCAAGGCTTTCGTCGATGGCGCGAAAGGGCTTCTGGTGATCGACAATCCGCAGCGGAAGAACGCGATCACGGCTGCGATGTGGCGAGCGATTCCGGACGCGATCCACTGGCTGCATGCCGAGGCTGGCGCCCGCGTCATCGTGCTGGCCGGTGGCGGACAGGCCGATTTCAGCGCGGGAGCAGACATTTCGGAATTTACCGAATTAAGGAAGGATGCGGCGACCGCCCGCATCTACGAGGCATCGAACAGCCGTGCCTTTGCCGCCATTCGCGAGGCCCCCGTCCCTGTGATCGCGGCTGTCAGGGGCATTTGTTATGGCGGCGGTTTCGGCCTTGCGGCGGCCGCCGATCTGCGGCTCGCCTCCGCCGAGGCGGTGTTTGCCGTCCCCGCCGCCAAACTCGGCCTGGCCTACCCGGCAGATGCCGTGCAGGATTTCGTGAGGGGGTTGGGCAGCCAGCTGGCACGCAAGGCGCTCTTCACTGGCGCGCCGCTGAAGTCTGCCGAGCTGATGGCGGCAGGCTTCCTGTGTGAGGTCACGGCGACCGTCGATCTCGAAACACGGACCGACATCCTCGCCGAGGCGATTGCTTCCAACGCGCCGCTGTCGCTCCGGGCCTCGAAGCTCGCCTTGCGGGCCGTCGAGCTTGGTGACGACGACCTTCTGCGCGAGGCGGAAATCATCGGAGCCTCAACTTTCGAGAGTGCGGATTATCGCGAGGGGCGCGCGGCTTTTGCCGAGCGCAGACGCCCCGTCTTCACCGGTCGCTGAGGCTCAACGGTCCGCGAGCGTGTCGTAAAAATCCAGCGCCGCTTTCTTGAACACGCGATCGCCAACGGCAAGCATGTGGTCCCGGTTGGGGATGTCCAGTGCGACAGCGTGTGGCATCAACTCTGCCAGTTCATGCGGCGAACCGGCAATGTCGTCCTTCGTGCCGACACCGATCAGGCAGGGCATATCGACTTTGGCGATATCCTCACGGCGCACGAGATCCCGCGACGTCCGGATGCAGGCTGCCAGCGCCAGCCGATCCGACTTGGTCTGGTCTGCAAAGGCACGGAACATGCGGCCGCGCTCATGCGTGACGTCGTCCAATGACGGAGCTAGCAAGGCGTCGGCGATCGGATCCCAGTCACCGACACCATCACACATGCCGATGCCGAGCCCCCCGAAGACGAGCGAGCGCACACGGTCGGGATGCTCGATGGCGAGGAAGGCGGAGATGCGCGCGCCCATCGAATAGCCAATGACATGGGCCTCGGCGATGCCGAGATGGGTCAGGAGTGCCGCAGCATCCCCCGCCATGGATGTCGGATGATAGGCTTCCGGATCATGCGGCTTGGCGCTTGCGCCATGGCCACGATTGTCGATCGCGATCACCCGGTAGCCAGCATCTCCCAGCGTTCTCAGCCAACCCGGATAGACCCAGTTGACGCTCGCCGACGAGGCAAAGCCATGAATGAGCAAGATCGGATCGCCAGCCGGATCGCCATCGTCGAAATAGGCAAGCTCGAGCCCGTCATTGTGAAAGCTGGAAAACGGCGGGGCGTCGAGATTCATGAATGGGTCCTTATGGCCTTGAGGCCGCAACCATAGCCAAGAGCATCCTGACATCAATTGCCGCAGACCGATTTTCTGTGACTTTTGCCCGCCGCCGGCTCTACACTTTTCGGAAGGACGGCGCTAATGTCCGCGCAAACTCGCAAAGCATTCTCGGAGCAAGACATGGCCGGCCACACCATTCCCCATTTTCAGAACGACGGCGGTCATCGCGTGATCGAAGTCGGCGTGAAGGAATTCATGTGCACCGGCGCTTCCGTGCCCTTCGACCATCCGCATATCTTCATCGACATGGGACATGACAATGAGAAGGTCTGTTCCTACTGCTCGACGCTCTATCGCTACAATCCGAGCCTGAAGGCCGAACGGACGAATCCGGCAGGCTGCGTCTTCCACGTCAAGGCAGCGTGACCCAAGCGTCACGATCGGCATAGTTCCCATGTCCATCAAGCACGCCGCCATCGTCGGAGCCGGGATGGCGGGGTTGACCGCTGCCCTGGCGCTCGCACGCAAGGGCATTTCCAGCGACATCATCGAACAGGCGCCACAGCTCGGCGAAGTCGGCGCGGGCCTGCAGCTTTCGCCGAATGCCACGCGGGTGTTGGCGTCTCTCGGAGTACTCTCCGATCTGGAGCAGCACTGGCTTGAGCCAAATGCCATCAGCCTCGTTTCGGGAAGGGACTTGCGCCACCTGGCTTCGGTCCCGGCTGGCAATTTTGCCCGTAAGCGCTGGGGCTATCCTTATGGCGTGCTGCATCGCTCGACCTTGCAGCAGGCGCTGTTGCGCGCAGTGCTCAATCAACCACTCTGCCGCTTGCATCTTGGCCAGCGTGTGCAGGGGATCGGTGCGGAAGCCCTCGGGTCGATCACCGGTCGCAAGCCTGATCTCGTGATCGGCGCCGATGGCGCCTGGTCGGTCGCGAGGGATGCCATTCAGGGTAGCCCCACGGTCAGCTTCTCCGGCAACATTGCCTGGCGCTTCACCATCTCCCAGAGCGGCGCTCCTTCGTTCCTGTCTCGCAATGGCGTGACAGCCTATCTCGGGGCGAAGGCGCATCTAGTCAGTTACCCGCTGAAGGAGATCGACGGCTTCAATCTCGTAGCGATCGCTGCCGGCACGAAAAGCGACGAGAGCTGGGCGATCGACGCAGATGCGGCACGGCGCGCCATGCTGCTCGAACAGTTTTCCGGCTGGCATCGCGACATCAGGACAATTCTTGCCGGCGCTGAGCAGGCGACGTTTTGGCCGCTTTACGAGGCCTCCGACGGCAATTGGCAAAATGGCCGCGATACGGTGCTGATCGGCGACGCGGCGCATGCGATGATGCCGTTCTCGGCCCAGGGTGCGGCCATGGCCATCGAGGACGCGTTCTCGCTGGCGGCCCATGTCGCCCGAGCACCCCTCCCCTTGGCGCTTGCCACTTTCTCGACTGAGCGAAAGGCCAGGGCTGCACGGGTCAAGGCACGCGGCGACTTCAATCGCTTCGCCTATCACGCCCGTGGCCCATTCCGAATCGGGCGCGATATCGTTCTTTCGCTTCGGCCAGCCGAAAAGCTCGCCGCCGATCTCGACTGGCTTTACGGCCATCGGATCGGCGACTGAGGTCAAGAACCGTTGATCAGACGGCAGCCGCTGCGGCAAAGCCGCGTTCGAGGTCCGCGGTGATGTCCTCGACATTCTCGAGACCGATCTGCAGACGGATCACGGCGCCATCGGTTGGGCCCTTGCGGATCTTTCGGTCATCCAGATTGACGTGCACCGCCAAGCTCTCATAGCCACCCCAGGACCAACCAAGCCCGAACAGCTGTAGCGCATCCAGGAAGGCATGCGCCTTCGGCTTGATCTTCTCCCGGGACAGAGCCGGCAGCACGAAGGAGAAGACGCCACTCGCGCCCTTGAAGTCGCGCTTCCAGAGCGCGTGACCCGGGAAGCTCTCAAGCGCCGGATGCAACACACGCGCCACGTCATCGCGAGCTTCGAGCCAGCGGGCAACGGAGAGCGCGCTCTTGTAATGATGCTCGAGCCGCAGCCCCATGGTGCGCAGGCCGCGCAGGATCTGGTAGCTGTCATCGGGGGCGCCGCAAATGCCAAGCGTGATGTTGGCTTCGCTCAGCGTCGGCCAGTGCTTTGCATTGGCCGAGACCGTGCCCATCAGAATGTCCGAATGGCCCGAAGGATACTTGGTCGCCGCGTGTATGGTCACGTCTGCACCGAAGTCGAGCGCCTTGAAATAGAGCGGCGTGGCCCAGGTGTTGTCGATGGTCACAACGCAATCATGCTTGTGGGCCGCGTCGGAAATCGCACGGATATCCTGCATTTCCATGGTGTTGGAGCCGGGCGCCTCGGTATGCACCAATTTGGTGTTGGGCCGGATCAGCCGCTCGATATCGGCGCCGATTTCCGGGTCGTAATACTCCACCTCAACCCCGAGACGGGTCAGCATCGTGTCGCAGAAATGGCGGCACGGCGAATAGACGGAATCAACGATCAGTGCGTGGTCGCCCGCCGAGAGGAAGGCCAGGAACGGAACAGTGATGGCGGCGAGCCCCGACGGGACGAGGATCGTGCCGGCCGAGCCTTCCAACGCATCGATTGCGCGGCAGAGAGCATCGGTCGTGGGGGTACCGCGCGTGCCATAGGTATAGGGCTGCGAACGCGTTTCCATGGCCCGCGCATTGGGGAACAGAACCGTCGAGGCGTGAACGACCGGCGGATTGACGAACCCGTGGTAGTCTTCAGGATCATAGCCGACATGGCACAGTTTCGTATCGGTGCCGGCGGCGGCCAGCCAGTCTTTGGATTTGCTCATGGATTCAAGATTCCTCACGGTCGGATAGCGTGGTTTTCGCGCCTCCGGGAGGGCCGGTCAAGTTGCACAATTCCGTGATCCGAAGCGCAAGTCTTGCTGCTTACGCATATCAGCACAGTCAAAAAGGCGTCATTTTCATCACTTTGGGCCAAAAACCACACATTTTTGCCTATTTGGAGGGCGATTTTGGTAAATTCGCGCTTTTGTGGCCAATTCGCGGCATAAAGACTTGACCCTGTCCGCATTTGCGACTGAGATATGAAGGCTCGCACCGGGAGGCCGTGAGCCGACGTGCGCTGCTGGTTTCAGCAGCAGGCCGTCGCTGGCATACAACAAGAGAAAAAAGGTTGGGAAAAATGAACAACAAGTTCCTGTCAGCCGCCATCGGCGCTGCGGTCCTGGGTTTTGGCGCGTCTGCTGCATCCGCTGCAACGCTCGATGACGTGAAGGCCAAGGGTTTCGTCCAGTGCGGCGTGAACACGGGTCTCGCCGGCTTTGCATCGCCGGACGCAGCCGGCAACTGGACCGGTTTCGACGTCGACTACTGCAAGGCTGTCGCTGCCGCCGTTTTCGGCGATGCCACGAAGGTAAAGTACACACCGACCACCGCACAGAGCCGCTTCACCGCGCTGCAGTCCGGCGAAGTCGACATGCTTGCCCGTAACACCACCTGGACCATCAGCCGCGACACCGCGCTCGGCTTCAACTTCCGCACCGTCAACTACTATGACGGCCAGGGCTTCATGGTCACCAAGGCACTCAACGTTAAGTCGGCTCTCGAACTCTCGGGCGCTGCCGTCTGCGTACAGTCCGGCACCACGACCGAACTCAACCTCGCTGACTACTTCAAGGCCAACAACCTCGAATACAAGCCGGTCGTTTTCGAAAAGCTGGAAGAAGTCAACGCTGCCTACCAGGCCGGCCGTTGCGACGTTTACACGACCGACCAGTCGGGCCTGTATTCGCTGCGTCTGACGCTGACCAACCCGGACGAGCACGTCATTCTGCCGGAAATCATCTCCAAGGAGCCGCTTGGCCCGGCCGTTCGCCAGGGTGACGACCAGTGGTTCGACGTCGTATCTTGGACGCATTATGCCCTCGTGACCGCTGAAGAATTCGGCATCACCCAGGCAAACGTCGACGAAATCAAGTCGACCACCACCAACCCTGATATCAAGCGCTTCCTCGGCGCTGAAGCCGACACCAAGATCGGTACCGACCTCGGCCTCACCAATGAGTGGGCCTACAACATCATCAAGGGCGTCGGTAACTACGGCGAAGTCTTTGAGCGTAACATCGGCACCAACACCCCGCTCAAGATCGAGCGCGGCGTAAACGCCCTGTGGACCAAGGGCGGTCTGCAGTACGCTCCGCCGATCCGCTAAGATCCGGCTGACGTTTGCGAGGCGGCGAAAGCCGCCTCGCGCTTATCGGGACGACGGGTTCAGACCGGCACGGACGCTGCGGTCAGCAGCGCAATCAAAGAATGCCGGCTGTTTTCAAAAACAAGAACAGTTAAGGGCTCAAAGAAGCCCCGGGGATTTGGCACAGCATGACAGATCACGCCACCAGTATACCTGCCGGTGGGCAGAGCGTGGGCTCGCTGATCTACGATCCGAAAGCAAGATCGATCTTCTTTCAGGTCGCTACGATCGCCATCATGACGTTTATCGTCTGGACCATCGCGAACAACACCATCGAAAACCTCGCCCGGAGCAACACCGCAACGGGCTACGACTTCCTGAATGGCCGCGCCGGCTTCGACATCGGCCAGAGCCTGATCGCCTATACGGCGGATTCGACCTATGGCCGCGCCATTCTCGTCGGCCTGCTGAACACGATCCTCGTCGCCGTAACGGGCATCATCACCGCAACGATCATCGGCTTCTTGATCGGCATTGGTCGCCTGTCGAGAAACTGGCTGATTGCCAAGCTTTGCACGGTCTATGTGGAAGCCTTCCGCAACCTGCCGCCGCTGCTCGTCATCTTCTTCTGGTACTCGGGCGTGCTCTCGACGCTGCCGCAGCCGCGCGATTCCCTCGAGCTGCCCTTCTCGACCTTCCTCAACAACCGCGGTCTGGCCTTCCCCAAGCCGATCTGGGGGGATGGCGCGGGCATTATCCCGATTGCGCTCCTGATCGGCATTGTCGCGACCATCGTCGTTGCACGCTGGGCCAAGGCCCGTCAGATGCGCACCGGCCAGATCTTCCCGACCGGATGGGTCGGCGTTGGACTGATCGTCGGTCTGCCGCTGATCGCCTTCCTCGCCGCCGGCTCGCCGCTCACCTTCGACTACCCGGTCGCCAGCCGCTTCAACATGTCGGGCGGTGCGGTCATCGCGCCTGAGTTCGTTGCCCTCTACCTCGCGCTCTCCTTCTACACGGCCGCCTTCATCGCGGAAATCATCCGCGCCGGCATCAAGGGTGTTTCGAAGGGGCAGACCGAGGCGGCATCCGCCCTCGGCCTGCAGCCCTCGACCACGACGCGTCTCGTGATCGTGCCCCAGGCAATGCGCATCATCATTCCGCCGCTGACAAGCCAGTATCTCAACCTGACGAAGAACTCGTCGCTCGGTGTGGCCGTCGGCTTCCCCGAACTGGTTTCGACCGGCGGTACGACGTTGAACCAGACCGGCCAGGCCATCGAGATCGTCTCGATCTGGCTCGTCGTCTATCTCTCCATCAGCATTGTGACCTCACTCTTCATGAACTGGTTCAATGCCAAGATGGCCCTGGTGGAGCGTTGATCATGGCACACGACCTTTCCTATGTGCGCCAGGACATGCTGGCACCCCTTCCCGCCCCGACCTCCGATGGCAGCATCGGCGGTTGGATCCGCAAGAACCTGCTCGCGACGCCGAAAGATGTGGTCCTCACGATCATCGGCCTCGCGGTTCTCGCACTCATCCTGCCGGGTGCGATCAACTTCCTGTTTCTCGATGCAGCCTGGTTCGGCGCCGACCGTGCCGTCTGCGCCACGATTGCCCAGGGCGGCGTCCAGCCCGACGGCTGGAAGGGCGCCTGCTGGGCTTTCGTCGAGAGCCGCTTCTCGCAGTTCATCTTCGGGCGTTATCCGCTTGAGGAACGCTGGAGGGTGATCCTGGTGGGCGTGATGTTCATCGCCCTGCTCGTGCCGATGCTCATCCCGAAGGCACCGCGCAAGGGGCTGAACGCGCTTCTGCTCTTCGTCATCTTCCCGGTCGTCGCCTTCTTCCTGCTGCATGGCGGCTTCGGTCTCCCGGAAGTGGAAACCCCGCTCTGGGGCGGCCTGATGGTGACGCTGATCCTGTCTTTCGTCGGGATCGCGGTGTCACTGCCGCTCGGCATCCTGCTGGCGCTCGGGCGCCGGTCGGACATGCCGGTCATCAAGATGATCTGCGTCGTCTTCATCGAAGTGGTGCGCGGCGTGCCGTTGATCACGGTTCTGTTCATGGCCAACGTGATGTTGCCGCTCTTCATGCCGACAGGCTGGACGATCGACAACTTCCTGCGTGCGCTGGTGGGCGTGTCGCTCTTCGCGTCTGCCTACATGGCGGAAGTGGTGCGCGGCGGTCTGCAGGCGATCCCGAAGGGCCAGTATGAGGGCGCGGATTCGCTCGGCCTTTCCTACTGGCAGAAGACCCGCCTGATCATCCTGCCGCAGGCGATCAAGCTGGTCATCCCGGGCATCGTCAACACCTTCATCGGCCTGTTCAAGGATACCTCGCTCGTGTCGATCATCGGCATGTTCGACCTCCTCGGCATCGTCCGCCTCAACTTCACCGATGCCAGCTGGGCAACGCCTGTGACACCGCTCACGGGTCTGATCTTCGCAGGCTTCGTATTCTGGATCTTCTGCTTCGGCATGTCGCGCTACTCCGCCTTCATGGAGCGGCACCTCGACACCGGCCACAAGCGATAAGAACAAGGGGAAAAACCATGGCTGAAGCCAATTCCGCTAAGAAGACCGTGTCGGGCACCGACGTGGCGGTCGAACTGATCAACATGAACAAGTGGTACGGTGATTTTCACGTGCTGCGCGACATCAACCTCAAGGTCATGAAGGGCGAGCGCATCGTCGTGGCCGGACCGTCCGGTTCGGGCAAGTCGACGATGATCCGCTGCATCAACCGCCTGGAAGAACACCAGACCGGAAACATCCTGGTCGACAACATCGAACTGACGAACGACCTGAAGAAGATCGATGAAGTTCGTCGCGAAGTCGGCATGGTGTTCCAGCACTTCAACCTCTTCCCGCACCTGACCATCCTGGAAAACTGCACGCTGGCCCCGATCTGGGTCCGCAAGATGCCGAAGAAGGATGCCGAGGAAATCGCGATGCACTTCCTGAAGCGCGTCAAGATCCCGGAACAGGCCAACAAGTATCCGGGCCAGCTCTCCGGCGGCCAACAGCAGCGCGTGGCGATTGCCCGTGCGCTCTGCATGAAGCCGAAGATCATGCTCTTCGACGAGCCGACCTCGGCGCTCGATCCGGAAATGGTCAAGGAAGTTCTCGACACCATGGTGGGCCTTGCCGAAGAAGGCATGACCATGATCTGCGTGACGCATGAAATGGGCTTTGCCCGTCAGGTTGCCGACCGTGTCATCTTCATGGACCAGGGCCAGATCGTCGAACAGAATTCGCCTGCCGAATTCTTCGACAATCCGCAGCATGAGCGCACCAAGCTGTTCCTCAGCCAGATCCTGCATTAAGCGGTCTTCCGCATTCGTAATCAAAGAGCCCGCCGCGATCACCGCGGCGGGCTTTTTCGTTTGTGAAGACGACCGCTGTCTTGCGGTTAAGGGCACCAGCTCTGCTGGCGCGCCATGCGCGGCTTGGCGAGGCCTTCGGACACCAGGATTGAACCTAGCGAGCGGCCATCGCGGGTTGCCACGCGTAGCACTCCCGAGGCACCGCCCGGACCCGCCGTCTTCAGTGTCTCAAGATCGAACCGCCCGGAGCTCAACAGATCCTTCAGCCGCACCTTTGCGGCAAAGCCGCGGTCGCGCTCCTGCTGGCAGGCGGCGCCATCCGTTCTCGGCGCGGCAATGTCGGCCAGCACGACCTTGGTTTTCTTGTACCAGAAGGTGTCACCACTCATGACACAGTTATCGAGACCCGACGTGCCGCAGAAATAGAATTTGCCGGCGAAGTTCTCCCCTGTCAGGGGGCCGCCAGCGGCGGTCGTGACCGCCGGGCGAGATGCAGGGACCGCAGCCTTCACGACACCAACCTCGGCAGGCGGTATCGGCGTTTTAGAGCTGTTTGGCGTAGTCCGCGCATTGGCGGTCTTCTCCCGCTCACGGCGGGGCTCAACCTTGGCTTCGGTGCGGGATGCGGCAGGTTTTCTGTCTGATAGAAGGGGCGACAATTCCTTGAGCACAGCAGCCCTATTGTCGTAGAGGGCGATACCGCCCGCGACAATGCCGAGCATGACCAGCCAGGTTGTCATGCCCTGGCTGCTGGAAGAGCGGGTCGACTTGCGCCGTTTGGCGGGCGCGCGGCGTGAAGATGCGGTGCGACTGGACATGGTTAACCTCTCGTGAGCGGCATCATGACGCTCAAGGGTTTCCGAAAGGTTGGCAGCGGAGGGGAAAAGCTGGTTCAGGCACGTTTCTGCACAGAGCCGCGAATAGAAAATGGGGGCCGAGCTGGCCCCCATCATCAGATCGTTGCGTCAACTCACTCGGCGACGCAGTTCGGATCGGCCTTGGTTGCCGAGGAGTCCGCACTTTTTTGGCCGGGGGGGCACTGCGGCTCGTCGCCAGCACTGTTGTCGGATGCGTTCTCGTTGCCGCCATCCGTTGTGCCTTCGGTCTCGCCCTGCTGGCTGCCGCTGTCGCTGCTGCCCGGAGAATTGGAGCTGTCGGAGCTCTGCGCCAAGGAGGCGCCCGTCAGGCTCAAGGATACGATCGCGGCGGCTGCAAGCATCTTTTTCATGTGTCTCACTCCCTGTGATAGCGTTGTCTTCACGGGGAGGTTAACAAGCAAAGGGGCTTGCGGTTCCTGTTCCATACACGGAACCTTGGCGGATGATGGAGACAAGTGCGGCGCTGCCGCTGGCCTCATAGAGTGCGCGGCAGACACACTACACTCACGTCCGAAGTGTCAGGCTGTCCGGCAAAAAACGCTTCGAAATGGTGAAATCGACGAGATAGCCGAAAAATGGCGATCCCTGTAGGGCTCGAACCTACGACCTAGTGCTTAGAAGGCACTTGCTCTATCCAGCTGAGCTAAGGGACCGTCTCGGGGCCGCGCGAAGCGGCAGAAATGTCAGTGCGTCCAGGGCTGAAGACGGTTGTAGCGGAAGTTGTCCGTGTAGGACACGACCTGGCGCTTGGCTTCCTTGGGCAGGATGACGCGGTATTCGATGCCTTCGCGCTTGGCATAGGCTTCGGCCTGTTCCAGCGTTTCGAAGGTCAGCTTGACCTGCTGGCGGGTGTCGCCGGAGGTGGTGTAGCCCATCATCGGATCGATCTTGCGCGGTGCAGACTGGTCGAATTCCAGAACCCAAAGATGGGTCTTCGCCTTGCCGGACTGCATGGCGGTTTTCGCGGGGCGGTAGATCTTCGCAGACATGGCCTTATCCATCTCCAAGATTTTGCAGCAAGTTGCCCTGCCGCCGGACACCCGGCCCGCCGCATGCGGAAGGCCTTCCAATTCTGGTCGGCGCGGCGAGATTCTGGACCCCATATCCATTGAAAAACAATGGCATTTTTCCGCTGTTCGTAGATTGCTATCGCACTACGAGACCGACTTTCTTCGAGGTTCCGTATATCCTCGTTGGCGCGCCTTCGCAACAGCATGATGGATGAATTGCAGAGCGGATGTCCACACTCACCTGATGCCGCGAAAGGCATCGAGACGCAGCCGCACTGCGGGCCATGCAAAGCAAATCAGCACTGCCCTCACCTTGCCTGTCGGACCGGCCTAGTTTGCCTTCTTCGGTATTTGCGCCGTCGAGGTTCCCGCCCAGGCCAGTTGATTGACGAAGGCATTGCAGGCCTCGATCGGGCCTATGAGCATGACGGCACTCATCAGATTGCTGTTCATCCGCTCGCGCGCTTTTTGAACATCCATTTCTGTCGCGCCAAGGGCGCGGGCACGGGCGAGATTTTGATCGGCATCCGAGCGCATGGCTGTAACGGCACCATAGCCGCCATAAGCCGGGCAATTCCGCGCAATTGCCTCCGCCGCCGCGTGGCGATTGAGATAGGCTTCCATCGGAGATGCGGCCGGCTGCATCGTCTGGCAGCCGGTTACCACGAGCGCCATGGCGGCAATCGTATAGATATGTCTCATTGTGATCGTCCCCACCCCTGGATACAACCATAAGGAATAAAGGGCTGGGACTACGGCAGCAAGGGGAAATTGTGGCGTCGCCACAAATGCACGCACACTCTCACGCATGCCGCAAAAGGTACGCGATTCGCCTCCCGCTTGGACACGACAGTCGGGGCGGCGCAAAGGCCTTGTCAGTATCGAGTTGGGAGGTTGTTTTATTTGCCGGAGGTCTATCTGTTCGCCGGCTCGCAACAGAAGACTTTTGGGACCATAGAACTCAGGATGTTCCTGATCGTCGGGCTCATTGCTTGGTCGGAGTGGAGAGATTCGAACTCCCGACCCTCTGGTCCCAAACCAGATGCGCTACCAGGCTGCGCTACACTCCGTTCAAGCAATGAAGCGGGAATACACGGTTCACCCCTCAGCCGCAACAGCAAAAAGCGGTTTGTTCGCGATTGAATCTTCAGGCGAAAACAAAGGCCGCGGCCGCATCACTTCGGCAGGTCGAGCGGCAGCACCAGACGGGCGGTCGGCTTGAGGCCGAGTTCGGCTGCATGGCCGCCGCGGATTTCGAGCGCATAGCGCACCGGCTTGTCCGAGGACACGATCGCCTCGGAATAGGGCGTTGTGCGCTCGGCGATGCGCGCGATCTTGCCGGTTTCGTCGATGAAGATCATGTCGAGGGATTCGGGCGTATTGGCCATCCACATGGTGACCATGCGCGTTTCGCCGAAATCAAAGAGCATGCCAGTGCGGTCGGGAAGTGCCGGCCGCTCCATCAGGCCCCTCGCCCGCTGCTCTGCGGTCAAGGCCCATTCCACGTCCAGTGTGATGCGCTCCCCGGCTTCCGTCTCGAAGCTCAGTTGGCCGCGCTCAAAGACGACTTCGCTCAGTGCAACACCGGCCAGACAGAAAAACGCAAGAAGCGCCACGAAGGCGCTTCTGGTGATGGTCATCAGCTTGGTCATCGGCTCAATGCGCACGCACGGCCGGGCCCGGATTGTCCGGGTGGATTTCGGCGGCCATGAGGCCCTTGTCGCCAGGTCCGAAGCGCACCAGCACCGTCTGGCCCGGGCGAAGCTCGGTCAGACCGAATCGGCGAAGCGTTTCCATGTGCACGAAGATGTCCTCGGTGCCCTCGCCGCGCGTCAGGAAGCCGAAGCCCTTGGTGCGGTTGAACCACTTGACCAGCGCGCGCTCGAGACCGCTCGTCGGCGTCACCTGCACATGGGTGCGGACCGGCGGCATCTGCGAAGGATGAACGGCAGTCGACTGGTCCATGGAGAGGATGCGGAAGGCCTGGTAGCCACGATCCCGCTTCTGGATGAGTGCGACGATGCGGGTGCCTTCGAGGATCGTCTGGTAGCCGTCACGGCGCAGACATGTCACGTGCAGCAGCACGTCCTGCATGCCGTTGTCGGGGACGATGAAGCCGAAGCCCTTGGCAACGTCAAACCACTTGACGACGCCGGTGATCTCCAGCAGGTCTACGGCTTCTCCGGACAGCTCTTCGTACTCGCCGAGCCCCTTTGATGAAATCCTGTCCGCCATTTCCCCAAGCCCCTCGAAAACGCGTCACATTGCTTAGTTAACTGATTCTTGAGATTCAGATTAACATTTGGTCAACGGATCTGCGCAAGCCCTAGTTTTACATTTCACCAGTTGCTTTTGCAGCCACAGCCTTGCTCGAAGCTGACGGCAGCCCCATATCGACCGCGTCAAAGGAGAACACCCATGCGTTACCTGCACACCATGGTCCGAGTGAAGGACCTCGAGGCCTCTCTGCACTTCTACTGCAACCTTTTCGGCCTCACCGAGATCCGCCGCTACGAGAACGAGAAGGGCCGATTCACGCTGGTCTTTCTGACCGCCGAGAAGGATCTCGACAAGGCGAAGGTGGACATGGCCCCCTGCCTCGAGCTCACCTACAACTGGGATACGGAAGACTATACCGGCGGCCGCAACTTCGGCCATCTGGCCTATGAGGTCGACGACATCTATGCCATCTGCCAGAAACTGATGGACAATGGCGTCACCATCAACCGCCCGCCCCGCGATGGCCACATGGCGTTCGTTCGCTCGCCAGATGGCATTTCGATCGAGATTCTGCAGAAGGGCGAAAACCTTGCCCCGGCGGAGCCCTGGGCCTCCATGCCGAACACCGGCGCCTGGTAAGCACCACCGCCTCGCGCAAGTTTGCGCGCCTAATCTCCAGTCTACACGAGGGCCGCCCCGGCGGCCCTTTTCCTTCCGCGCGAAGGTGACGACGGAGATCGACATGACTTGCTCATCCCAGCCTCAGAAACCCGCATTTGCGCTGATCGCCGTGTTCGCCAGCGCGCTGCTTGCCTCGTGCCAGACGAGCGCTGACGAGGTGCTGTCGATCGGCGATGCTACACCGTCGGAAGAGGTTTCCGCCGCGGCACCCGGCGGCAAGTCGTTTCGCGATCCCTATGTGGTTGCCGTTTCGGGACAACCGGCAGCCGCCGCGATGCCCGCCGCGTCTCAAAACGAAACAGACACCCCGCGCCTGAAACGCAAACCCGTTCCGATGGCCGCGGCCTTTGCCGATATTGCCGAACCGCCACCGGAAGTGCTGGCCCTTCAGCAGCAGGCTGCTCAGGGACAGGCGCAACCCGTTGCTCAGCCACAAGCACAAGCCCAGCCGGACCTCGGCGACATCACCATGCAGCCGACAGCGGTGAATGCCGGCAACAACAGCCTGTTCTCTGCGGGACGGGCCAACCAGCCAAGCGTTGCGCCGACCGGTGACATGGGATCGGCCCAGGTTGCGGCAGCAGGGTCTGCGGCAAGCCCGAGCCTGGTGCCGGGTGACATGCCGACACTCGGCGTCAATGCCATGCGCAAGAGCCTGTTCAGTCCTTCGGCCGAACAGCAGGCCTTGATGCAGCAACAGGCGCTTCAGGCGCAGACCCCGCAGCCCACAGCTGAAGGCCTGCCGCTCACCGAATCGGCTACGGCGCCCGCCGAGGAGCAGCCGGTCCTCAAGAAGCTCTCCGACCCGCGCCCCAAGCGGAAGATACTGGCTCTTCGCGAGCCGACATCCGATGTTCCGGAACGGGTCCAGCTCACGCCTGATCAATTGCAGGCCATGGGTGCGGTCCAGGAATTCGATCCGGCAGAGCCGCTGCCGGCCGACGAACAGGTCGTGGCCGAGGCTGATGGGGCTCCGAAGAAGAAGGCATGGCTGCCCTCTCTTTCCGACCTGCTGAAAGGCGGAAAGAAAGCGGACAAGGCTGCTGCGGCACCCTGATCCCGATTCTTTCGAGAGCGGCTCAAGTCCTTCCAATCAAAGCGTTTGTCGGTCACGCAACGACTGCATTTGATCGCTGTCACATTTTTTGCATGAAAGAGACAAAAGCCGCTTGCGGTCCGGGAACAGCCTGATTATAAGGGCGCCACGAAGCAGACGCGCCCTTCGTCTATCGGTTAGGACACCAGATTTTCATTCTGGGAAGAGGGGTTCGACTCCCCTAGGGCGTGCCACTTCGTATCAATCTCCCCAGCAGTTTAGTCGTCTACAGAGCCCTGTCGGGTACTGGCGTTTTCTGCCGAATCTCGCCCGCTTTCCGCGCCTGATTTTTTCTGTCGAACTTCGCCAAGTTTCCGCTTGCGGTCATCCGGACGCCTGACTATAAGGGCGCCACCGAAGCGCACGCGCCCTTCGTCTATCGGTTAGGACACCAGATTTTCATTCTGGGAAGAGGGGTTCGACTCCCCTAGGGCGTGCCACTTCGATCTTCCCCGACATTTTGCAACCTGTGGACAGCTTACGCGCAAGTGTTTGTTTGTGCTTGAGATACTGCCTCTGTGCTCGCCTGTGGAAAAAATCGTTCCATGGCGTTTAAAGCCTCTTGCGCTTACCGGAAGTTCCGGCCATAAGGGCGCCACCGAAGCGCACGCGCCCTTCGTCTATCGGTTAGGACACCAGATTTTCATTCTGGGAAGAGGGGTTCGACTCCCCTAGGGCGTGCCACTTCGATCTCCCCGACTTCAGATAATATCTTCCGCCTCACGGCGCCTTGGCGGCGTCCATGACGCGGAACTGCACGCGTCTGTTGCCCTGCCAGTGATCGGCGCTCAGCGTGCCTGCGACATGCACCTGGTTGCCACGGTTGTTCATCAGGAAGTGGCCGAGATCGGTTTCGGCTGCCCTGAAGGCGATCCCCTCAAGGCGCTTTCCATCCATGCCTTCCAGGGTGATCTTGATGTGGGTCGTCCCCACGGGGCGTGCATCCTTCAGCCGATGCAGCGGCACGGCGAAGATGGGTTGCGGATGGCCCGAGCCATAGGGGCCTGCAGCCTCCAGCTGGTCGACGAGCGCAAGTGTCGCGCCTGAGGCGCCAATCGCACCATCGATCTTCAGCGTCTGGTTGGCGGCAAGCGCCGATACCTGGGCTGTGGCCTGCTCATCGAAGAAGCTGCGCAGCCGCCCGAGATTCGATCGCTCGACCGTCAGGCCCGCCGCCATGGCATGCCCGCCGCCTTTGACCAGCAGGCCCTCGTCGACCGCGGCCCGGACCATGCGGCCCATGTCGAAACCGTTGATCGAGCGGCCGGAACCAGTGCCCTTGCCCAGGGGATCGAAGGCAATCGCGAAGGCCGGGCGTTTGAACTTCTCCTTCAGCCGTGCGGCGAGCAGGCCGACGATGCCGGGGTGCCAGTTCTCCTTGGCGGTGACAATCACGGCTGCCCGCTCGCCCGTGCCGTATTCGGCCATCGCCTCGGCTTCTGCCTCGGCCAGCATGATGGCTTCCATCGCCTGGCGCTCACGGTTCAACTCGTCGAGCTTTGCGGCGATCTCGTCGGCTTCTGCCGCGTCATCCAGCGTCAGCAGCCGGCTGCCGAGAGCTGCATCGCCGATGCGGCCACCGGCATTGATTCTGGGTCCGAGCAGAAAGCCGAAATGGTAGGGCGTCACAGGCCCGCCGATCCCGGCCACCCTCAGCAAAGCCGCCATACCGGCATTGTTCTGATGGCGAGCGGCGATCAGACCCTTCGTCACATAGGCGCGGTTCAGGCCTTTCAGCGGCACCACATCGCAGACAGTGGCGAGCGCCACGAGATCGAGCCAGGCGAGCAGGTCGAGCGAGCGCGCATGGGGATGGCCGGCCTCTCGAAGAACCCGAAGTGTGGCCACCAGCACCATGAAGACCACGCCGGCGGCGCAGAGATGGCCCTGCCCAGACAGGTCGTCCTCGCGATTCGGGTTCACCAGCGCATAACAGACCGGCATCTCGTGGCCCATCTGGTGGTGGTCGATAACGACGACGTCCACACCGCGCCGTTCGGCAGCCCCCAGCGCTTCGATGCTGGTCGATCCGCAGTCGACGGTAATCAGGAGGTTCGCGCCGCGCTCGATGAGCTGGTCTATGGCTGCAGCATTCGGGCCATAGCCTTCGAAAATGCGGTCCGGAATGTAGATCTCGGCCTCGATACCGAAATGATGGAGAAAGCGGGCCATGAGGGCTGAGGACGCGGCCCCGTCGACGTCATAGTCGCCAAAGATCGCGACTCGTTCCTTTCGGTCGATTGCCTCCACGATGCGCCGAGCTGCCGCGTCGCAATCGGTGAGCTTGGACGGGTCCGGCATGAGATTGCGAATGGTCGGATCGAGAAAGGCCGGCGCCTCGTCTACACCGACGCCCCTGCCCGCCAGCACGCGGGCGACGAGTTCGGGAATGCCATGCAGCTGGCTGATCGCAAGCGCACGGTTCTGGCCGGCCTGGTCGGTGCGGGACATCCAGCGCTGGCCGCTGGCGGAGTGTTCAACGCCGAGGAAGGCGCGGATGACGGGATCTACCGGTTCAGTCGACATTACTGCTCTTTGCGGGTGCGCAGGCGCTTGCGAGCATGCGCGACAGGGCCATGGGCGGTGGCACCGCCCTCACCCGTTCTATACCGATCGCAGAAAATCACCAGAGGCCGAAGCCCAAGAGCCACAGCGCGGAGCCCGTCACGTTAGGACATCAACCACGCGACCAGCGCAAAGGCCACGGCCATGAAAGCGGCGAGAACGAACAGAAGAGCCCAATCGGCGCGTGTCTCGACGGACGCCGCGGATATTGAGCGCTCGCCTTCGCGAGACCGTGACGATTGATCGTCGCCGTCCAGAGCGCCGTCGGATAGTTCAATCCACGGCGCTCTGCCTTTTACCAATCCCATCGACGAACTCCTCCCCAGGACCCGATAGAGGCTGGAGACTACGCTGGCATTAGACTTTTGGCGAGAGCCCAGGCAGGCAACCGCCAGGAATCATCTGATTAATGACGATTCTGGCATGGTCTGCCCGTTTTACGGCAGGCCGGAGGGCGCCACCGAGTGTCGTTCGGTTCAGGTTTTGGGGCGTTCGATGCGAATCACCTGCGGCTCGCCGATCAGGTAACCCTCGCCCTTGATGGCGCCGACGGCCTTGCGGACAGCGCTTTCCATCGTCGCGTGGGTGACGAGGATGATCGTCTGGGGGCGATCCGGCGTCACCGGCTGCTTGGAATGCTGGACGATCGATTCGAGCGAAATGGCGTTCTCGGCCATCTTCGTCGCGATGCTGGCGAAGACGCCGGTGCGGTCCTGCACGGTCAGGCGGATGAAGTAGCCACCTTCATGGCTCTGCATCTCGGCCTGACGATAGGGCTCAAGCAGATGGGCAGGACGGCCGAGGACGGGCACTTCCTGTGCACCCGGACGGCTTTTCGCAATATCGGTGATGTCACCGAGCACTGCAGATGCCGTGGCATTGCCGCCGGCACCCGGGCCGACCATCAGCAATTCGCCGAGAATGTCGGATTCGAGCGCCACCGCATTCGTCACGCCATCAACCTGGGCAATCACGCTGTCGAGCGGCACCATCGTCGGGTGCACGCGCTGCTCGATGCCGCTTTCGGTTTTCTGGGCCACGCCGAGGAGCTTGATGCGATAGCCGAGGTCGGCTGCCGCATGGATGTCCTCGATCGAGATATTGGTAATGCCTTCGAGATAGATCTTGTCCGCCGAGATTTCGCAGCCGAAGGCGAGCGTCGTCAGGATCGACAGCTTGTGGGCCGTATCATTGCCTTCGATGTCGAAGCTCGGATCGGCTTCGGCATAGCCGAGGCGCTGGGCTTCCTTGAGGCAATCGGCGAAAGACAGCCCCTCCCGCTCCATCCGGGTCAGGATGTAATTGCAGGTGCCGTTCATGATCCCGTAGATGCGCGAGAAATTGTTGCCGGTCAGCGACTCGCGCAGCGTCTTGATGACAGGAATGCCGCCAGCGACCGCCGCTTCATAGTTCAGCAGGCGACCTTTTTCCTCAGCGAGTTTGGCGAGTTCAACGCCGTGGCGCGACAGGAGCGCCTTGTTGGCCGTCACGACATGCAGACCGCGTCCAAGCGCTGCACGGACCGAGTCTTCGGCTGCCCCTTCAGAACCACCGACGAGTTCGACGAAGACGTCGATGTCGGCGTCCCTCGCCATCTCGACCGGATCCGCATACCAGGTGATGCCGTCCATCAGGATGCCGCGATCCCTGGAGGCGTCGCGAGCCGAGACGGCCGTAACTGCGATCGGGCGACCACAGGCGACGGTCAGCGCATTGGCGCGGGTCTGGAGGATACGGACAAGCGAGGCACCGACGGTACCCAGACCCGCCACGCCGATTTTAAGGGCATTTGCCATGAGGCATTCCTGACGTCATCGAAAAGGAAGTGAGGCGGTCCTGACGGGACCGCCTGGGGCGCAACGTGGGCTCAACGGTGGGCGTTGAGCGAAATCACGTTGTGCATGGTCTCGTCGGCCGTCGACAGGAACTTCTTGATGTTGCGGGCGGCCTGGCGGATGCGGTGTTCGTTCTCTACGAGGGCGAGACGGACATATTCGTCGCCCATTTCACCGAAGCCTATGCCCGGGGCAACAGCCACGTCGGCCTTCTCGACGAGCAGCTTGGAAAATTCGAGCGAACCGAGATGACGGAACTTTTCCGGGATCTTCGCCCAGGCGAACATGGTGGCGGCCGGCGGCGGCACTTCGAAGCCGGCCTTGCCGAAGCTCTCGACCATGACGTCGCGACGACGGTGGTAGATGCTGCGGACTTCGGCAATGTCGGAGCCCTCGCCGTTCAGAGCATGGGTCGCAGCCACCTGGATCGGCGTGAAAGCGCCGTAATCGAGGTAGGACTTGACGCGGGTCAAGGCCGAGATCAGGCGCTCATTGCCGACGGCGAAGCCCATGCGCCAGCCGGGCATGGAGAAGGTCTTCGACATCGAGGTGAATTCGACGGTGCAGTCGATCGCGCCCGGCACTTCGAGAACCGACGGCGGCGGATTGCCGTCAAAATAGATCTCAGAGTAGGCAAGGTCTGACAGTACGATGATGTCGTGCTTCTTCGCGAATGCGATGACGTCCTTGTAGAAGTCGAGGCTCGCCACGCGCGCCGTCGGATTCGACGGGTAGTTGATGATCAGCGCCAGCGGCTTCGGGATCGAGTGCTTCACAGCGCGCTCGAGCGGCGGGAAGAAGGTCTCGTCCGGCTCGATCGAGATCGAGCGGATCACGCCGCCGGTCATCAGGAAGCCGAAGGCATGGATCGGATAGGTCGGGTTCGGGCAGAGGATGACATCACCGGGTGCGGTGATCGCCTGCGCCATGTTGGCGAAGCCTTCCTTCGAGCCGAGGGTGGCCACGACCTGCGTATCGGGATTGAGCTTCACGTTGAAGCGACGGGCGTAATAGGCCGCCTGGGCGCGGCGCAGGCCCGGAATGCCCTTGGAGGAGGAATAACGATGGGTGCGCGGGTCCTGAACCACTTCGCAGAGCTTGTCGACAATCGCCTGCGGGGTCGGAAGATCGGGATTGCCCATGCCGAGGTCGATGATGTCGGCCCCACCGGCTCGCGCGCTCGCCTTCAAACGGTTGACCTGTTCGAAAACGTAGGGCGGCAAACGCCGGACTTTGTGAAACTCTTCCATCTTCAACCCCTGAAACCGCGCGGATCATAAACCGCGGCAGGCGCGCTCGTTTTCCCAGTGACCACACGCTCCGCAACGAACCGCAAAACCGGATGCGCGTGAATGATATCTCAATCAGAGCGCTCGCAGGAAAATTTGTCGCAAATCCGACGCAAGGCCTGAATCGCCGACGAAATTTTATGTCAAAAACGCCTCGGTTGCTTTGCGAAAAAAACGCCGCCAGCGCAAGCCTTAATTGGCGATCTGCGCCTGGGTTTCCGCGCCGTGCTGGGCCGCGAGCTTGCGCAACTCCGCAAGCTTGGCCTGATACTCAGCTTCAGAGATCGCGCCCGACTTGCGGGCAGCACCAAGCGAGGTCAGTTGTGCCTGGAGTGCGGTCGCTTCCTCGTTGCTCATCTGGACGCTTGCGGCGTTCAGCGAGCCGGCAAAATTCGGATAGCCGTCGGCATAAGCAGGACGCACGGCCGGCGCTTCCGGATTGTCAGGGTCCTCGACATTCACCTGGAGTGCTGCGGGGGCCGCGGCAACCGTCGGGGTGGCCGGCGGCGCCGACTGGCAGCCGGCGCCCGCCATCGTCGCCAAAAATGCGGCGATCAACGCCCGGCCCGAGAAACCCGAAAAATTGAACTTGCTGTGCACCATGGCCCCGACCGCCCGCGTTCGCGCGCAAAACTGACATTTCTCAAGGGCGCAACCGTCGATCATCATCGAAAGACTATGCGCCAATCGCTGGAACTTGTAGTCGTTTTCATGCAGGATAGGCAAACACAAAAGACACCAGAACAATCCTGGGGAGGATGGCATGGACAGGACGCGGGAAGAGGCAGAGGCGGGTGCCGCGTTCGATCCGAAGCTGATCGAGCCCTATATCATCAAGGATCCGCAGGCCTTCGCCGTCAACGCCGCAAAGGCGCTTGAGAACCTCGGCAAGGCTGCATCCGTGTGGCTGAAACCCCGTGAAACCGGTGAAATCGTCGACCCCGTTTCCGAGCCGGTGGCCGAACTCGTGAAGATCATGGGCAAGGTGGCGGAATACTGGATGTCCGATCCGAAACGGACGCTCGAAGCGCAGACCCACCTGCTCAACGCGGTCTTCGTCGTCTGGAGCCGGTCGCTGGCGCGATTCGCAACGCCGGAACAGCCGCTCGCCGATCCATTCCCCAAGGACAAGCGCTTCTCCGACGAGGACTGGGAGCGCAATCCGTTCTTCGACTTCCTGCGCCAGACCTATATCGTGTTGTCGCAATGGGCAGAGAAGATGGTCAATGATGCCGGTGGCCTCGACGAACACACACGCCACAAGGCGAACTTCTACATGCGGCAGATCACGGCAGCACTTTCGCCCGCCAACTTCGTCGCCACCAACCCGCAGCTCTATCGCGAGACCGTGCAGAGCAGCGGGGCGAACCTCGTCAAGGGCATGCAGATGCTGGCCGAGGACATTGCGGCCGGCGGCGGGGATCTGCGCATCCGCCAGACCGATACCAGCAAGTTCGCCGTCGGCGAGAACATGGCGATTACGCCGGGCAAGGTGATCGCCCAGAGCGACATATGCGAGGTCATCCAGTACGAGCCGACGACAGAGACGGTGCTGAAGCGCCCTCTCCTCATCTGCCCGCCCTGGATCAACAAGTTCTACATTCTCGATCTCAATCCGCAGAAAAGCTTCATCAAGTGGTGCGTTGATCAGGGTCACACGGTCTTTGTCATCTCCTGGGTTAATCCGGACGAGCGGCACGCGGACAAGGACTGGGAAGCCTATATCCGCGAGGGCGTCGATTTTGCGCTCGACACGGTGGAGAAGGCGACCGGCGAAAAACAAGTGAATGCGATCGGCTATTGTGTCGGCGGAACTCTGCTTGCGGCGGCCCTTGCTTTGCATGCGCAGGAGAAGAACAAGCGGATCGCCAGTGCTACGCTGTTCACCACGCAGGTGGATTTCACCTTTGCCGGCGATCTCAAGGTCTTCGTTGACGAGGAGCAGTTGTCGGACCTCGAAGAGCGGATGAAGTCGACGGGCTATCTTGACGGCTCGAAAATGGCAGCGGCCTTCAACATGCTGCGCTCCTCCGAACTGATCTGGCCCTATTTCGTCAACAACTACCTGAAGGGCCAGGATCCGATGCCCTTCGACCTGCTTTACTGGAACTCCGATTCGACCCGGATGGCGGCGGCGAACCACTCCTTCTATCTGCGCAATTGCTACCTCAACAACACGCTGAGCCAGGGCAAGATGCAGCTTGCCGGCAAGACGCTGTCGCTGAAGGACGTGAAGATCCCGATCTACAATCTCGCAACCAAGGAAGACCACATTGCGCCGGCGAAGTCGGTCTTCGTCGGCAGCAGCCTGTTCGGTGGTCCTGTCGATTTCGTCGTCTCAGGCTCTGGCCATATCGCCGGCGTCGTCAATCCGCCCGACAAGCAGAAGTACCAGTTCTGGACCAACGGGAAGGTTGCCGGCACCTACGAGGACTGGATGGCGAATGCCAAGGAGACATCAGGGTCCTGGTGGCCGCATTGGCAGATCTGGGTGGATAACCTCGCCGACGAACGCGTCCCTGCCCGCAAACCGGGCGGAGACGCGCTCAATGCCATCGGCGATGCGCCGGGACGGTATGTTATGGCCAGGGTTTAAAGACGCGCCTTCCTTTGTTCGAATGACTTACAGTGTCGGCACCTCACCCGCGCATCCGGTCGGGTCGATCCTGAACTCCGCGGTCATGGCGCGATCTCCAGGCTTGAGATCGTGCCGCGCTCGGTCACGAAGCGGTAGCGCAAGGTGATCGGGCTGCCCGGAAAATTGCCGGAAACTTCGGCCGTGGCGATCACGGTGTCACCGTCGGCTTCAACGTTCAGCAGTTCGGAGCGGTCATCGTAGGCGGCTATGGTCTCCATCATCCAGGCGCGGATTTCCTGCGGGCCGTGATGTGTGCGGCTTTCGTCTCGAACGACGGCGTTGTCGGAAAAGCCAGAAAGCGCTTCAGCAAAATCGCGTGCGTTCCTGCCTTCGAAATAAGCCTTAACCGGCCCGGTGGTCGTGTTGGACATGGGATCAGATCTTTCGTTTTGAGAGTGCGAAAGAGCGGCGCGCTTGCTCGAAAACGAAGATGGCGATAGGCTCGCAGAATGACAAGAACAGACGAAAAAGTAAGGTACCCACTCAAAAGTAAGGATGCCTTCCTGACGCCGGCCGACGGGGCCGAAGGCGTGGAAAATGTCCTGCGGATCCTCGAGGGGCGCTGGAAGCTGGTGATCCTGTTTCATCTCTTCGGCGGGGCCGTGCTGCGCTTTTCGGAGCTTGAGCGATCCATCCCGGGGATATCGCAGAAGATGTTGATCCAGCAGCTCCGCCAGATGGAGAGCGACGGCATTATCAGGCGGATCGTCCATCATCAGGTGCCGCCCAAGGTGGAGTATTGCCTGACGGAGTGGGGACAGGCGCTCTGCCCCGCCCTTGATGCGCTGCTGACCTGGGCGATCAACAAGCCCGATGCCGATCCGGCTGCTTAGGCCTCTCCGAAAACAGCCATGATCTTCTCCCCACCCCTCATCCCTGCCCGGCTCGTGCGCCGCTACAAACGCTTCCTCTTCGACGCAGTGCTGGAAGGTGGAACTGAAATCACCGGGTTCTGTCCCAATACGGGCTCCATGCGCGGCCTGACGGAACCCGGATCGCGGATCTGGCTCTCGCGCCATGATACCGCGACCCGGAAATACGCCCATGCGCTCGAACTGGTCGAAGCGGACGGCACGGTGGTCGGGGTGAACACAGCCCTGCCCAATCGGCTCGCGGAAGAGGCAATCCTCGCCGGGCTCGTGCCGCCGCTGGCGGGCTTCCGGACACTCAAGCGCGAGCAGCGTTATGGCCGCAATTCGCGGATCGACATCCTGCTGGAAGACGAAACCAAGGGCAGCGTGCATGTCGAGGTGAAGAACGTGCATTTCATCCGAGAGGCAGGTCTTGCGGAGTTTCCCGACAGCGTGACGGCCCGCGGCGCCAAGCACCTCGACGAAATGGGCGACCTCGTTGAGGCTGGCCGTCGTGCGGCCATGCTCTTCATCATCCAGCGCGCCGACTGCGACCGCTTAAGAATCTGCGCTGATCTCGATCCCGGTTATGGCCGAGCCTTTGCACGTGCGATTGCCCGCGGTGTGGAGGCATATGCCGTGCGCTGCCACCTCGATCAGGGCAAAATCGTGCCGGAAAGCCTCATCCGGATAGACGAAGACGGGCTTGGTCGTTTATGAACTGCCAAAGCTCTTAGATTAGTACTTGCGAAAGCCACCCCATGGTCACCTATATCGACGCGGCGACGGCACCGCTGAAGAACACCGGCGCGATCCGTCTCTATGGCGCAGACGATTTCGAAGGCATGCGCCGCGCCTGCCAGTTGACCGCGCGCTGCCTCGATGCGCTCGCGCCGATGGTCAAGCCTGGCGTCACGACAGCCGCGATTGACCGGTTCGTCTTCGAGTTCGGCGCCGATCACGGCGCCCTGCCCGCGACCCTGAACTATCGCGGCTACAAGTATTCGGTCTGCACCTCGATCAACCACGTCGTCTGTCATGGGATGCCAGATGACAAACCGCTGCGTGATGGCGACATCGTCAACATCGACGTGACCTATCTGCTGGATGGCTGGCATGGCGATTCCAGCCGCATGTATCCCGTCGGCCAGGTCAAGCGGGCGGCCGAGCGGCTGATGGAAGTCACCTATGAATGCCTCATGCGCGGCATCGCTGCTGTCCGTCCGGGCGCGCGCACGGGTGCAATCGGCGAGGCGATCCAGACTTATGCTGAGGCCGAGCGCTGTTCAGTTGTGCGCGACTTCTGCGGCCACGGCGTGGGACGGCTCTTTCACGACAGCCCGAACATCCTGCACTACGGCAAGTCGAACGAAGGTCCGGAACTGCGCGAAGGCATGATCTTCACCATCGAGCCGATGATCAATCTCGGCAAGCCGCATGTGAAGGTGCTGTCCGACGGCTGGACTGCGGTTACCCGCGACCGGTCGCTGACGGCGCAGTACGAGCACACGGTCGGCGTCACGGCCAATGGCTGCGAGATCTTCACCCTGTCGCCGGCAGGGCTCGACCGACCCGGCCTCGGCTGAGACAACAGCGTCGGCACGGCTTACCGCAACTTGAACTTGCGCACGGCGGCAGTCGTGTCACTATATCCGTGCGGCTGCTCAGCCGCTCGACCATGAGGGTCAGGATTGGGGTGGCATGACGAGCAAGCTTCCGTTTTCAGACGAACCCTTGCGCCACGAGGGCGCGGCAGCACAACCGGCCGGTGATCTCTTTGGCGCGGGACGAGCGCAGATGATTGACGGCGCAGACGAGCGCAGCTTCTTCGCCGAACAGCCGGCGCGGGAGAGCAACCTGGCGAAGGCCGCCTCCACACGCGCCACGCTGCAGCCAGAGGCGCATTACCTTGGCCACCGGGAACGCCTGCGCAGTCGGTTCCGCGAAGGCGGCGAGACAGCGCTCGCCGATTACGAGATCCTCGAACTCCTGCTTTTCCGGCTCATCCCGCGCCGCGATACCAAACCGATCGCCAAGGCCTTGCTGGCGCGTTTCCAGACGCTTGCCGGTGTGCTCGGCGCGCCTCCGGGCTTGCTGCAGGAGGTCAAGGGCGTGGGTGAGACCGTGGCGCTCGACCTCAAGCTGATCGCCAATGTCGCCCAGCGCATGCTGAAGAGCGAACTTCGTGAAAAGCAGGTTCTGTCATCCTGGTCTTCGGTGATCGATTACTGCCATGCCGCGATGGCCTACGAGACGACGGAGCAGTTCCGCATTCTCTTCCTCGACAAGCGCAATGTGCTGATTGCCGACGAGATCCAGGGGCGCGGTACCGTCGATCACACGCCGGTCTATCCGCGCGAGGTGGTCAAACGGGCGCTCGAACTGTCGGCGACCGCAATTATCTTGGTCCATAACCATCCCAGTGGCGACCCGACACCGTCGCGGGCAGACATCGACATGACCCGGACCATCGTCGAAACCGCCAAACCACTGGGTATCACCGTGCATGACCACATCATCATCGGCAAGGATGGTCATGCGAGCCTTAAGGGCCTCCGGCTGATCTGACGGCCAGGCGCTTTGGGCACCCCCAGATCGGGGGTGCCACAACCCTGTCGCCCCTCCAGCATGATAACGAAACGGTGACGTTGCCCTGTCATACTGCTGTTTGATAATGTGCACTGCAGCATGGCGGCAGGCGAATCAGAGGCACCTCATGAACCAGTATGACTTCGTCGTGATCGGTAGCGGACCGGCCGGACGCCGTGCGGCGATCCAGGCTGCCAAGCTGGAAAAGAAGGTTCTTGTCATCGAAAAGGGCACGCGCGTCGGCGGTGTCTCGGTGCATACCGGCACCATTCCGTCGAAGACACTGCGCGAGACGGCCCTGAACCTCACCGGCTGGCGCGAGCGCGGCTTTTATGGCCGCAGCTACCGTGTGAAGCAGGAAATCAACGCCGACGACCTGCGCCGCCGTTTGCTCATCACGCTCGACCACGAGGTCGAGGTGCTTGAGCATCAGTTCTCCCGCAACCGCGTGCAGCAGATGCGCGGCACGGCGCGCTTCATCGATGCGCAGACGATCGAGGTGACGAAGGAAGATGGCGAGGTGCTGCAGGTGCAGGCCAAGTCCGTTCTTCTCGCCGTCGGCACCCGTCCCTTCAAGCCCTCGCATATTCCCTTCGACGGTTCGAGCATCATCGACAGCGACGAAATCCTCGAGATCAAGGAGCTGCCACGCTCGATGATCGTCATCGGCGCCGGTGTCATCGGCATCGAATATGCGACGATTTTCTCGGCGCTCGATACCGCAGTCACCGTTGTCGAGCCGCGCGATACGATGCTCGACTTCATCGACAAGGAAATCGTCGAGGATTTCACCTACCAGCTGCGTGATCGCAACATGAAGCTGATCTTCGGTCAGACAGTCGAGGGCGTGGAAAAGGTGGACGGCAAATGCCGGGTGACGCTGAAGAACGGCCGCGTGCTGACATCGGAAATGGTGCTGTTTGCTGCCGGTCGCGTCGGGGCGGTCGATTCGCTGAACCTGGAGGCCGCAGGGCTCGAAGCCGACAATCGTGGTCGGTTGAAGGTCAACCCCGAGACATTCCAGACCGCCGTTCCCACTATCTATGCGGCCGGTGATGTGGTGGGCTTCCCGTCGCTCGCCTCGACTTCGATGGAACAGGGCCGGATCGCGGCTCGCCATGCCGTCGGCGCACCGTCTCATGAACCGCCACAGTTCTTCCCCTATGGCATCTACGCGGTTCCCGAGATCTCGACCTGCGGGCTCACGGAAGAAGAGGTCATCCAGCGCAGCATTCCCTACGAAACGGGCATCGCGCATTTCCGCGAGACCTCGCGCGGCCACATCATGGGCCTCGACAGCGGCATGCTGAAGATGATCTTCTCGCTCAAGACCCGACGCCTCCTTGGCGTGCATATCGTCGGCGAAGGTGCGACCGAACTGGTGCATATCGGCCAGGCGGTGCTCAATCTCAAAGGCACTGTCGAATATTTCGTCGAGAACACCTTCAACTATCCGACGCTCGCTGAAGCCTACAAGATCGCCGGGCTCGATGCGTGGAACCGGATGGGCGAGCTGAAGACGGAAAAGGTCGAGCGGCGAGCTGCCGAGTAGACCCTAGCCAGCGATAAGCAGCGATTTGCGGACCGGAGGCTGCCGGCTTGCGGGAGATCGGCTGACGTCGAGGCGCGACTCATGTCAGGATGGTCTTCTTTAATCCATCCGGCTCCCCGCCGATTTTTCGCTGCATCGGCAGCAGAGATCCTCTGATGTTTTCATCCTTCGGCCAGATTGCCGGCCGCCCGCAATTGCTTGTCTTGTCCTTGATGATATTCGCCCAGGGGTCGGCCTTCGGGGCGACGATCCCCTATCTTTCGGTCACCGCGATCGGCACGCTGGGGATGAGCGATCAAGCTTTCTCGCTGCTCGTTCTGGTGTCCTCGGTTTCCGCCGTCGTCATCAGCGTTTCGCTCGGCATACTTTCAGACCTCTTGGGTGACAGGCGCCATATGCTCATGGCGATGTCAGCGCTGGGCGTCATCGGCTACGGCGCCATCTATCTGTTTCCCTCGGTCCCGGTCTTCCTCGGGGCGACCTCGCTGGTCGTGCCCTTCTTCTACGCCACCAGCTCGCTGCTGTTTGCCAGTGCGCGGCTGGAAACCGGCGACATCGAACCGGCGGACGCAGCCTCGATCAACGGCACCTTGCGCGCCGTGGTTTCTGCCGCCTGGGTGATAACGCCGGCGGGCCTCGGGCTGGCGCTTGGGGCGTCCGGCAATATGCTTGGCGCCTGGGGGATCGCCGCGCTGTTTTGCCTGTTCATCCTCATCTGCGCGACATTTGTGCTGACGTCCCCGCCCAGCCGGCCGGCCCGCGACACCTCGGCACCCGGCTTCCTCGCGGCACTCAAGGAACTTGCCGCCCGCGACGTGCTGATCCGTATGGTTTCCATCGCGGCGATCACCTCGACCTTGCGGCTTAGCGGCACGGTCTGGCCTCTCATCCTCACGCTTCAGCTTGGCGGCAAGACTGCCGATGTCGGGCTGATCGCCGGCATGACGGCACTAATCGAAATCCCCTTCATGCTGATCTGGGCCCATTTGCTCAAGCGCCACGTCATTGTCGGCATGATCGTGACGGCTGCACTGGGCTACGGCGCCTATATGGCAGCCCTCAGCTTCGCCTCGGCGCCTTGGCACATCTATGTGCTGGCGCTGCCGGGGGCCGCCTTTGCCGCAGCGCTTCTGGCGCTGCCGCTCAGCTATTTCCAGGATCTTTTCCCCGGACGCCCCGGCCTCGGTACGGCCTTCCTGCCGATCAATTCCTTTCTCGGCAATGGGATCAACGCGGCCGCCTTCGCGGTAGGCTCGCATTACCTTGGCTATTCCGGATCGGCATGGCTCGGCCTGGTGCTGGCCGTGCTCGGCGTGATCGGTCTCTTGTCGGTAGAACGGCGCGTGGCGCGTGCCGGTTCTGAGAACGGCTCCGCCTAGAAGCTCAGGAACTCCCCGTCCTCGGGCACCCGCAACCGGCTTTTATCGACAGAGGCGTCTGCAGCCATGCGCCTAAGTTCGGCGCGCGAGACCGTCGCATGGTCAACCGCATCGAGATGGGTGACGACAACTGTCGCATTGCCGGAAAGTCTGACGGTATCGAGCACCATTGGACCATCCATCACCAATGGTCCCTTGCCCTGCCAAAGTGCACCGCAGCCATGGACCACAACGATATCTGGCCTTTCATGCGCCAGCACGGCCTCAACCTCAGGGCAGAGGATCGTGTCGCCCGCCCAGTAGAGTGTCGGCTCGCCGGCAGCGCTGAACAGGAAGCCGGAAACCTCGCCCATATCGTCCAGCACCTCCGGCGGTCCATGGCGGCCATCCGTTGTGCGAATGGTGACGCCCCCGACCGCCGTCCCGTCGCCGATGGCCTGCACATCGGAAAAACCCATCGCGGCGATCTGATCCCGGTCACGGGCGTGGCAGAGGATCGGCATGGACTTCGGCAGCATGCGTTGCGCTACCTCGTCGAAATGATCGGAGTGGAGATGGGAGACGAGCACCGCATCGATGCCATCCAGCAGCTCCTCGACTGGACAAGGCAGATCGACGAGCGGCGACGGGCCACGTCCGGAATAGCTTTTCCCCTCACCCTTGCTAGCCAGCCAGGGATCGATCAGCAGCCGGACATCGGCCATCTGGACGACGAGCGTCGCACTGCGAATGAGCCTGATCTGCATCGTCACTCTCCCATCTGCAAAAACGAAAAAGCCGCCCCGAGGGACGGCTTTCTCTGAAGTTTAATCAGGCACGAAGATTACTCGGCGTCGCCTTCGGCGGCCTTCTTCTTCGGAGCGGCCTTCTTCTTCGGCGCAGCTTCTTCGCCTTCAGCAGCGTCTTCAGCCTTGGCAGCAGCCTTCTTCTTCGGAGCTGCCTTCTTGGCCGAGGTTTCGCCTTCTTCGGCGTCGTCTGCCAGAAGCTCTTCCTTGCTCACCTTTTTGTCGGTGACGGAGACTTCAGCGAGCAGCTTGTCGATGACCTTCTCTTCGAAGATCGGCGCGCGCAGCGAAGCTGCGGCACCCGGCGTGTTGCGGAAGAAGTCGAGGATCTGCTTTTCCTGACCCGGGAACTGCTGCAGCTGAGCGAAGAGCGAACGCTGCATTTCTTCTTCGGTCACTTCGATGCCGGCCTTTTCGCCGATTTCGGAGAGAACGAGGCCGAGGCGGACGCGACGCTCGGCGAGCGCGCGGTATTCTTCGCGGGCTGCTTCTTCGGTCGTGTCTTCGTCAGCGAAGGTCTTGCCGGACTGAGCGAGATCGGTGTTGATCTGGCGCCAGATGTTCTCGAACTCGGCATCGACGAGCTTCGAGGGCGACTCGAACTTGTAGAGAGCATCCAGCTGGTCGAGGATCTGACGCTTGACCTTCTGGCGGGTGACGTTGCCGTACTGGCTCTCGATCTGGCCGCGGACGATTTCCTTCAGCTTCTCGACCGATTCGACGCCGAGCTTGGTGGCCAGCTCGTCGTTGATTTCGGAGGCGGCAGGAGCAGCTACTTCCTTGACGGTGATGTCGAAGGTGGCTTCCTTGCCAGCGAGGTTCGCAGCCGGGTAGTCGGCCGGGAAGTTCACGGTGATGACCTTTTCGTCGCCAGCCTTGAGGCCAACGAGCTGATCTTCAAAGCCCGGGATGAAGCGGTTGGAGCCGATGACGAGTTCAGCGTCTTCGTCCTTGCCGCCGTCGAAGGCTTCGCCGTCGACCTTGCCGAGGTAGTCCATGGTGACGCGGTCGCCTTCAGCGGCCTTGCCCTTCTTGGCTTCGAAGGTGCGGGCGCTCTCGGCGATCTTCAGGATCTGCTCGTTGATCTCGTCTTCCGAGACTTCAACGACTTCACGGGTCACCTTGATGCCGTCAACCGACTTCAGTTCGATCGCCGGGATGATTTCGTAGGAGAGCGTGAATTCCAGATCGGCCTGAGCCGACAGGATCTTTTCCGCTTCCTTCTCGTCTTCGGTCATGACGATTTCCGGCTGGGTCGCCGACTTTTCGCCGCGCTCCGACAGGATGGCCGACGGCTTGTCGCGGATGATCTCGTTGACGAGTTCAGCCATGATCGACTTGCCGTACATCTTCTTGACATGGGAGGTCGGCACCTTGCCCGGGCGGAAGCCGTTGATGCGGACCTTGTCCTTCACATCGGCCAGGCGCTCGTTCATGCGCTGTTCCATGTCCTTGGCCGGAATGATGACCTTGATTTCGCGCTTCAGCCCTTCAGCGAGCGTTTCGATAACCTGCATGTTCTTACCTTCATGTCGTGGCGGCCGTGCTCGGACAGCCGGTGGTTTTCCCTGAGCACGACGCCGGAATTGATTTTCCCGGACGTGGCTGCGTCGCAATTCGTCAACAATCTGCCAAGCAAAACGGCGCCGGACTGACGGGAGTCACACCTCGGTGTTCTCTCATCGATCCCGCGCGGCTTAGCTGGTGCGGGTAGAGAGACTTGAACTCCCACGCCTTGCGGCACCAGAACCTAAATCTGGCGTGTCTACCAATTTCACCATACCCGCGTCCAAAAGCGCATGTCGCATTCGCGCATGGCCCCTCCGGAGCGCGCGTCTCTATAACACCCGTTTTCCCGCACGCAAAGGAAAAATGACAGTATTGCGGGGCCCACTGGGCAGGCTTCACAGGCTTTGCAGCGGGGGAATGGCAGCACTCAGTAAAGCGGTTCTTCGTAGAGCGGCTCGTTGTCGAGCATCAGGGCGCGAATCTGTGCCTGGCCGTCGTCGGAGACACGCACCGCGACCGAGACCCGACCCTGGTTGCGGCCATCCTCGATCGGCCTGCCCTCGCCTTCCGGGACGTAGAAGCGCTCGATGCCGAAGGAGACAGTGAGGTTGCCCGCGTTCTGCCACTCCCAGTCGTAGATGGTCACGGGCTGCGAGAGCAGCACGACGCTGCCCGCCTCCTCGGCGAGCGGGTCGAAGGAGGCAGCAGAGACCGTCCAGAAACCATCCGCACCCGGCTTCAGCCGCACATGGAGCCTTGCGACTTCCCCGGTCTGAGGTCGGGCGCCGGTAATCGACGTCGTGGAGATCGTCGAGATGTCATAGGTCAGGATGACATAGTCGCCGCGCAGAAGATCGCGCGGATCGACCGGCGCCGTCTTCAACAGCACATCCGTTCCGGATCTCAGGATGGAGGCCCGCCCCTCGATCATGTAGCCGAGGATCGCCGTCTGCACGATGGCAATGAACAGCGCGACGGCGGCAAAGGGTTTTTCAGCGATCATGACGTCACCTCTGCGACTGGACGGGAGAAGCGTTTTTCGAGGCGGATGACGATGAAGGCGAGGATCGCCACAACCAGACCTGCAAGCAGGAAGAAGGCCGAGGTTCCGAGGATGCTGTCGATCGTCTCGTAGGAAAGATAAAGCACCTCAGCTGCAAAGGCACCGTAAGCGAGGAAACGGACCGCACCATTGTCGCGACCGTCCAGCGCTATCGCGGCGATCGACAGCGCGAGGATGACCACCCCAAGCACAGCAATCGAGACCGCATCCACTGCACTGCCCTGCACATAGGCAAAACCACTCAAGGCGAGCAGCAGGGCATAGAAGCTGCCGGATGCACCGAGTCGTCGATGGATTGCCGCCAGGGGCGATACGGGCACCGTCAGCGCCAGGAAGACCAGCGTTGCCGCAATACCCACGCCAAATGCATAGACCTCACCTCGATCAAGGATCGTCATCCACCAGATCCAGCTGACGAGGAGGATGTAGCCGAAATGCTTTGCCCTGTTTGCGCCTGTCCAGTGTGAGAGCGCGAAAACAACGGCTGCGCCAAAGGGTGGCCACCAGGCCCAGATCCCATGACTGCCGATATCCCAGCCGAAACTGTCAAACCCACCGCCGAAGGTCACAAGCGAAAGCGCACCCGTCACGACCGTCAGCGCGCCGGACCGGAAGAGTGCGGCAGAGACGGCGGTGACCGTGAACCACAGGAACATCGCGGTGAAGGTATCGCCCGAGAGATGGTAGAGCTGGCCGATCAAGGCGATGGCGCCGCCAAAGGCCGCAGAACCGAGCACAAGCGATCCGGCTGCAATCCGGTCGGCACCGCGCAGCCGGGCAATCGCTGCGACCGCGTGAAAGATCCAGATCAGGCCGATGATGCCGACGACCTTCACCAGACGCGGGATGAGTTCCCAGTTGGCCGCGATCAGCATCAAGAGAGACGCGGCGATGAGCAGGGCTGCGAACATCGATAGCACGCCGCCGATGCTGAAGCGTGCGCCCCTTTGATCGACGTCCGCCAGCAACCTCCCCGCTGTTGCCGCATCAATCAGTCCACGCCCGACCCAATCATCGAGATCGCGTTTCAGCCTGCCCCTGTACATTCGCATGTCCCCGTTGTTCCCGATGACAATCTGAAACGGCGGCAGGGGAAAGACAAGGGAATGCAGCCATCTTCAATTCGGCATTCCAACGCCCATGCAAGAACCGCATGCCTTCCATGCTCTTTTTGCACTGCACAATGCGGTATGTGTCGCCTATATTCAGTCTCAACAGAGCGACGGAACTACTGGCGCTCAGATCTTCGACCAGCGTTACCTCCTCCCAATGCTGGATCGATTGGCCAACGACACTCCTCCTCCCAGTCGTTGGTCTGCAAAAATGACGCTCACCGGACCTCCTCCCCCGGTGAGCGTTATTTTTTTGCCCTTAGTTTCCCAAACCCGAAAGACTTGCCAACCGCATGCGGACGCAAGCCCATTTGCAGGGCGACGTCTGCCAAGGTGCAAACGCTCAAAAAAGCATCAATTAACAAAGCGTTAAATCGATTGGTATGCGCCGGACGCATGGGTGCTCTGCCGCATTATGCCTTCAAACGTTTCGCAACGCAGCATATATTCAACTCAATAAATTCGAAGGGGCCCGCGGATGGGTCCAACCACCAAAGAGGTAAGCCCATGAACATCGCTCGCTCGCTCAACAACTGGCGCAAGTATCGTCAGACCATCACCGAACTCGGCCGCATGTCGGACCGCGAACTCCGCGACCTCGGCATTGGCCGCGAAGACATCCGTCGCGTTGCCCGTCACGCCGTCAACGGCTGATTGGTCCCGACTTCGGTCGGATCCAGAACAGAAAAACCCCGGATCTTCTCCCAGATCCGGGGTTTTTCTTTGTCTGCTCAGCGGCGCTGCTCAGTCTTCGCGGACAGCAACGATCACGTCGTGAATGAGCTTCAGCACAGCCGGCGAATCGATCTCGGTGCAGATCTTCTGGCTTGGCAGATCACCATCCCAATCGGAGGGACCGAATCCACGACCATCGGGCTTCTGGATCGTCTGACCATCGGCGATGCCGCCGCAGACGACGCGGATGACGCCGCTACGGGTCTTAAACAGTTCCGGCGCCACGACATAGACGCAGGCGCAGCTGTCGTGAACGACCATGCCGTCGTCGACCAAGCCTTCATAGAAATCAATGTAGAACTGCGAGAGATCAAACAGCAAGCGCGCGCGGCTGGTGCCGGCGGCGTCTCTGATGTCCGCGAGCTGCGAACGCGTCATCACCGTCTGCATAGTGACATCGAGGCCGACGACCACGACAGGCCATTTTGCGGTCATCACAACGTCTGCCGCTTCCGGGTCGCCATGAATATTGGCTTCGGCGGCCGGCGTCACATTGCCGTTGACGTCGAAGGCGCCGCCCATGATGACGATCTCCTTCAGGAGATTGACGATCTCGGGATCTTCCTTGAGCGCATTGGCGAGATTGGTCATGCGACCGACGGCGACGATGGTCACCTCGCCCGGATTGGCACGCACCGTCTCGACGATGAAGCGGTGGGCCGGGCGTGGGTCGGCGTGAACATCCGTCACCTCGGGCACGCCGATATTGCCGAGCCCGTCATCGCCATGGATGAATTTCGGTGGCTCATGGCTGACCCGATGCGGGAGGAAGGTCTCGCCGGCACCGCGTGAAACGGGGGCATCGATCTTCCATTCGCGCTTCAGATACAGCGCGTTGCGGGTCGTGATGTCTATCTCGGCATTTCCGAATACGGTCGTGATACCGAGGAGGTCGATCTCCGGATGATGGTGCAGGAAGAGGAGCGCCATGGCGTCGTCGACGCCCGGATCCGTATCGAAGATGACCTTGTGCATGGGAGAAGTCCTTTTCTTGTTGTTGGCCAGCTGGCGCTGAGTGGGCGCGACGATAGACCCGATGCATGACGACGGGAAGACTGGCGCTCAGGCGCCCGCCTTCTTCTTTTTCCCGACATTGCGCAGCACGTGGCTGAAGTCGGAATTATAGAGATCGCTGTCGCGGAATTCGACATGACCGAAGACCTTGCCGACCAGCACCAGGGCGGTCCGCGTGATCTTCGCCTTGCGCACCTCTTCCGCCATGTCCTTCAGGGTCGTGCGGATGAAGAGCTCGTCCGGCCAGGTGGAGCGATAGGCGATCACGACAGGGCAATCCTCGCCATAATAGGGTGTCAGTGTATCCCGGATATGCGCGAGGTTGCGGATCGACAGATGGATCGCAAGCGTCGCCCGCGACTTGCCGAGGATCTCCAGTGTTTCGAATTCCGGCATCGAGGATGCCTTCATCTCGGTGCGTGTGACGATGACGGTCTGGGCGATCTCGGGAAGCGTCAGCTCGGTCTTCAGCCGTGCGGCGGTCGCCGCAAAGGCCGGAACGCCGGGAACGACATCATAGGGAATGCCTGCCGCATCGAGCCGCCGCATCTGTTCTGCAATCGCCCCGTAGATCGAGGGGTCGCCCGAATGCACGCGCGCGACATCCTCGCCGCGTTCATGGGCTGCCACCATATCCGCGATGATCTCGTCGAGATGCATGGGCGCCGTGTCCTTGACGATCGCACCCTCGGGGGCCGCCTCGACGATCTCCTCCGGCACCAGCGAACCTGCATAGAGGCAGACCGGGCAGCGCTCGATGAGGCGCAGGCCGCGCACGGTGATGAGATCGGGGGCTCCCGGCCCGGCGCCGATGAAGTATACGGTCATGTTTCACTTCCCTTCATGCCAGTGTCTGCCTTGCCCGAGTAACCGCGCGGCGTGTAGACCCAAGTCTTCCCGTCGCCGGTGGTCACCGTCCGGCTCTCGGACGAGCCGACCACCACGACGGTCAGCATGTCGACGTCGTCGACGTTCAATTCGCCAAGCGGCACGGTGCGCACGGTTTCACCCTCGCGCCCCAGATTTGTGGCGAGAATCACGGGTGTGGAGGCCGGGCGGTACTTCAACAATTCGTCTCGGGCATAGGCGAGCTGCGTGCGGCGCTTCATCGAGACGGGATTGTAGAAGGCGATGACGAAATCGCCCTCGCCTGCTGCCTTCACCCGCCGCTGGATATGCTCCCAGGGGGTCAGAAGGTCCGAGAGCGAGATGGTGCAGAAGTCATGGCCGAGCGGCGCGCCGATGCGGGCAGCAGCAGCCTGCAGCGCGGAAATGCCGGGCGAGACCTGGACCTCGATGCGGCTGGCACCATCCGTGATGCCGCCCTTGTCGAAGAGTTCGAAGACCAGCGTCGCCATGGCATAGATGCCGGCATCGCCCGAGCAGACCAATGCCACCGTCTTGCCCTCACCCGCCAGCTCCATGGCATGCACGACACGGGCCTCTTCCTTGCCGAGGTCGAAGTCGTGGCGGGTCTTGCCGTCGGCGAGCGGGCCGAGCAGGTTGAGATAGAGCGAATACCCGACAAGGTCGGTCGAGGCCTGGACCATGCGCGAGACCTCGGGAGACCGCCAGCCTTCCGAGCCCGGGCCGATGCCGACGACGAAGAGCGTGCCGCGTGCACGACCTGTCGTCTTTGGGTCGACTATATCAGCAGCCCTCGCAATCGCGGCTGTGGCCCCTTTGGACTTGATCTTCTCGACGACGAGTTCGCCGGACGCGCCGACAGCCGCAAGTGCTGCCCCTTCGGCAACGCCATGGCAGCCGACTTCGGCAAAGACGACCTCGGACGGGTTTTTCAGACGCGGCGCCTCGGCTTCGAGCGTGGCTGCGCTGAAGAAGCGGGCAGGCACGCCGAAATGGGCGGCCACCGCATGGATCGCCGTTTCGTCGGCCTTGAGGTCGATCGAGCAGACGGAAGCGAGGCTTGTCTTCGCGAAACCACCCTTGGACAGCGCTTCCTCGGCCAAGGCAATCGCCTCTTCCGGCTTTGCATGCCGCTCGCAGCCCATGCCGAGCACCAGCGTCTTCGGATGATAGACGAGCTCGAGCTCGCCTGCGGTCTTCTGTTGGTCGGTCACGGTCAGCGTCACGCGGGCCTCTTGTTGGAATGGAAGTCTTGATTGGGTTAGCCAGTTCGCAGATGCACCCTCGAGCCGGGCGCCAGCGCCGGCCAAGAGTTCGGCCATCACCGCCTTTGCCCTTTCGGGATTAACCAGCACATAACCTTCCGGCGGCTGATCAAGCTCTACACCAAATTTCAGGTCGCCGGCCGTCGTGATTGCGGCATGGGCACCGATGGCGGTCGCGATCTGGCGTGCGAGATCATTGGCGCCGTGATGACCGCCGAGCAGCGGCACGACGGATGAACCATCCTCGGCGACGGCGAGCACCGGCGGTTCCGAGTGTTTGTCGGAGAGCAGGGGGGCGAGGAGACGAATAAGCGCGCCAGAAGCCATCACGGCAACGATCGGTCGGCCGGCGGCAAACAGCGCCTGGACATGATCCTTGGCAGATGCAAAGCGCAGATCTGCCTCCTCGACGCGGGCGGCAGCACCATGCAGTTCGCCGCCGATGTCCGTCGCAATGCGGCGACCCAGCGAAGCGGCGGCCTCGCTCAGGATGACGACGGCAGGTTTTGCCGGGGATGCGGATATACCCGTCATCACACCGCGCTTCCCAGCGTCTTGGCGAGCGCCGGATGCCAGCGCTCCTCACCCTTGTAGATCAGAATCATCGAGAAATAGGGCGCGGTATCCTCGGCCACCTCGGCAAGCGGTGTCAGCTTCTGTTCTGCAAGGCTGACGCGTTCCGCATAGCCAGCCTGGGCGGTGAGCCCGAGGCTTTCGATGAGCGCGCGGATACGCGCGAAATGCCGGCCGAGCTTGATGATGGCGACGGCGCCGGAGGCCTCGATGCGCGCGGCAAGTTCCTCATCCGACAGAGGACCGGGGAGCACCGTCAGCACATCGTTGCGGGCAGCGAGCGGCCGTCCGAGGCCAGCGGCGGCCGCCATCATCGAGGAGACACCGGGCACGACCTCGATCGGATATCGATCCGCCAGGCGCTCGAAAAGATACATGAAGGAGCCGTAGAAGAAGGGATCGCCTTCGCACAGGACGGCGACATCGGAGCCAGCGTCCAAATGATGCGACAGCGTCTCGGCAGCCTTGGTGTAAATGTCCTGCGCCGGGAAGCGTTCGACGCGCATCGGCACGATGATCGGCACTTCCAGCTGGGCGGCAGTCAGATAGGGGGCTGCGATCTGGCGGGCGAAGCTCGGGCCGGTATCGGGCGCCGGATAGGCGACGACGGGGCATTGCGTCAGAATGCGATGCGCCTTCAGGGTCAGCAGTTCCGGATCGCCGGGCCCGAGCCCCAGGCCATAGAGTTTTCCGGTCATTCAGCCTCTCCCTTTACAACCGTCCACATCGTGACCGGCATCAGCGACTTCCAGCCGCAAAAGCGCCCGACCGGGGCTGCTCGTGAGACCTGGATACGCACGAGTTCACCACCATGCTGGCCACGCAGTTCCGCCAGTCGCGCTTCGCCCTCGATGGTCACCGCGTTGGCAACCAGAAGGCCACCTACTCCCAGAGCTGACCAGCAGGTGTCGAACAGCCCCTCCCCGGTAATGCCGCCACCGATGAAGATGACATCCGGGCGCTTAAGACCGGTCAGTGCTTCCGGCGCATGGCCCTCGACGATCTCCAGATCCGGCACGCCCAGGGTCTCGGCATTGGCGCGGATCATCGCCACCCGCTCTGGCTTCGGCTCGATGGCAATCGCCTTCGTACCCATGCCCGCGCGCATCCATTCGATGGCGATCGAGCCGCAACCGGCGCCAACGTCCCAGAGCAGCGCATTCGGAAAAGGTGCCAGTTGCGCCAGCGTCGCGGCGCGGATTTCGCGCTTGGTGAGCTGGCCGTCGTGTCGGAAGGCCTCGTCCGGCAGACCTGGCACCGATGCCAGAAGCGGTCCGTCTTCAGCGCAATCGATGGCCAGCGTATTGAAATCCGACATCGCAGGGCACGTCTCGGCCATTTCCAGCGCGGTCATGCGCAGGATGCGCTCACGATGGCTGCCCATGTGTTCGAGCACATGCAGCACCGAGGCGCCAAAGCCACGCTCGGCGAGCAGCACGGCGGCCGCCTGCACGGTGGAGGCATCCGAGGTCAGCGCCAGAATGCGAGCGCGCGGCATGACATGGCGATTAAGGAAAGCGAGCGGGCGGCCATGCAGGGAGATCTGCGTGACCGATTGCAGCGGCCAGCCGAGCCGGGCAGCAGCCAGAGAGAAGGCGGACGGGCTCGGCAGCACCATCATCTCCTCAGCCGCCACATAGCGCCGGAGCGTGGCACCAATGCCGAAATGCATGGGATCACCGGTGGCGAGCACCGTGACCGGCGTGCCGCGCAGTTTCAGGATCTGCGCCAGCGTCTCGCGGAAACCTGCACCCCAGGTGAGTATACGTTTCAACCCGGGCAGGCTGGCGCCATCGATGACTGCATCCAGCCGTTCTCCGATGACGAGCGTCTCCGCCTGCCAGACGACCGCCTGTGCCTCGGGCGTCAGGCTTTCCAGACCGTTGTCGCCGATGCCGATGATGGTGAGCCAGGGACCGTGCGCGTGCTCAGACATTGGTGCCGAGCCCTCCTGCCAAGGCATTCACCGCTGCCGAGGCCATGGCCGAGCCGCCACGACGACCACGGACGGCGATATAGGGAATGCTTCTGGAATTGGCGATCAGTTCTTCCTTGCTTTCGGCGGCCCCCACGAAGCCGACGGGAAAGCCGAGGATGATCGCTGGCTTCGGCGCACCGGCGTCAATGCGCTCCAGCAGCCGGAAGAGTGCTGTCGGCGCATTGCCGATGGCGACGACGGCGCCACCGAGATGTTCATCCCAGAGGTCGACCTGGGCGGCCGAGCGGGTATTGCCAATCTCTACTGCCTTCGGGCGCACACGCTCGTCGTTGAGCAGGCAGAGGACCTCGTTTTCGGCGGGGAGCAGGCGACGGATCACGCCGTGGCGGACCATCTCGACATCCACGAGGACCGGCGCGCCTTTTTCAAGCGCCGCGGCACCCGCCTCGAAGGCCCCGTCCGACCATCTGACGTCATCGGCAAGGTCGACCATGCCGCAGGCATGTATGAGGCGGATGACCAGTGGCTGCAGGACGGTCGGGAAACGCTCAAGATCGGCTTCGTCGCGGATGGTGGCGAAGGACTGGCGGTAGATTTCGGCGGGGTCGCGGATGTAGTCGAGGGACGATGTCATGCTGCCATCTCCCGCGGAAGTTCGAGGTGCCCAATCCCGAGCACCCAGCCCTCTTCCGCAATGGAAACGGCGACCTCGTCATCCGTCAACACTGTCGGGCGATCAAGCAGGATGCCAAGCCGGCCATCCGCATCGAAGCGCGCAAAAGTCTCCGCAACGGTCCGGACCTGAAGGGCATCCTTGACCTCGTCGCCCTCTGGCAGCGCAAAGAGCGACGGGTATATCTCCGCGAAGACCACGGGTTTTTCAAAGGTGCCGGCAAACTCCGTCTCAAAAGGCCAGACTGCGACGTTTTCACCGTGACCGCTCTCATCGAGGAAACGGGACAGACGCGCAATGCCAAGCAGTGTCTGGCTGCCAACGGACCCATTATAGGTCAGCTGCCAGACAGACTTCGCCCCCTTGGCAAAATTCTCCGATCGGCGGAAGGCAAGCGGCGGCGATTGAGGGGCTGGCGGCTTCTTGTCGGAGAGATCGGCATAGGCATGCTGATGCGGTCGGCCCCAGAAGCGTGGCTCGCCGGCAAAATGCGTGGCATTCCAGCGCGAGGCGAGATCGAAGCGGTTGTTGCGGTTATTAGGCGCATCCTCGATCTCGTCGGCAATCTTGCGCCACAGGGCACGCCAGTCCGCAGCCCCTGTCAACCGCTCGGCGGTGCCCGCCGGATAACCGAAAGCAAAGTCGAAGCCGCAGAGAAGGCGTTGGCCTTCGGCAATCGCGGCGCCGACCACGACATCAAGTCGCTGCATGAAGGCATGACGGGTCGGAAAATTCTCGTTCCAGTCGATCACAACCCGATCGCCCTCGCGCCGGGCGAGGCACGCCCAGAGCGAGTTCTTGCCCGTCACCGGTTGTCCGGCACCGGACCAGTCGACGATCAGGATACGATCGAAGAGCGGCATTACTTTTTCTTCTGCATCGACTTCGGCCCCAGCGGATGGTCGGCATGGGGATAAGGTGCGTGATGATGGTCGTGACCGTGACCATGGGAATGACCGTGGGCATGTCCATGGTCGTGTCCGTGATCGTGGCCATGATCATGGTCGTGGTGATGTCCGTGACCATGATCGTGGTCATGATGACCACAACCACAGTTGGGACCATGCTCGTGCTGGGCAGCCTTGCCGGAGGACGGAGCGTCCATCACGGCCTGCAGATCGGCATCAGGGGTCTTGTCCTTGAGGCCGGCATACTTGCCGCCGAGCGTGAAGGACGGCGCGTAGTCGAAGGTCGGCTCAACCGGCACTGGCTTCAGAGGTGCGGGTTCCGCATGGCTGTGCAGCGGCGTCCACGGCAGGCCATGCTCGCGACAGAAATCGGGATCACGGCAGGAGGCGTCGCAATCCCCCTTGCAGGGACAGTTTTCCAAACCACCGCCAATGCCCTCGACATGGTGATGATGGCTCTCCTGCGGCTGACCTACATCGGCTTCGAAGCCGAGCACCTGTTCGCGGTACTTGCACATCTGGCAGTTCATGACGGCCGCGCCTTCAAGGATCTCCTTGACCCGATCCTGGAAGGCATCGAGGACCAGCGGATGGTCGTTGAGATAGCTTGCCTTGACGAACTGGATCTCCGGGTAACGCGCTGCCACCTCATCGGTGTAGCTGTAGATGCGCTTCACCAGCACGCCGGTGAAGAGGAAATACGGGAACACGACGATGCGCTTGTAGCCGAGCTTGGCGGCATGGGTCAGGCCCGGCTCCACCAGCGGGAAGGTGACACCCGAATAGCAGGTTTCCCCCCAGCCGAAACCCATGCCTTCCCAGAGCATACGCATGACCTTGGTGGCATTCGAATTGGCGTCCGGATCGGACGAGCCGCGACCGACGACCATCAACAGCGTGTCGTGCTTCTCGACGAAGCCGAGCGTCTCGTTCGCCTCATCGACGGCCGCCTGAATGCGATCACCAGCGGCGCGGATCATCTTGAGGTCGATGCCAAGCTCGCGACCGTAATTGACCACCATGCCCGGGTTTTGCGCCTGATAGGTGTTGAGCACCGAAGGGATATCGTTCTTGGCGTGGCCTGCGGCAAACAGCATGCCGGGCACGGCCAGCACGCGGGTCACGCCCTGTTCGCGCAGGCTGTCGAGACCGGCCGAAATCACCGGATTGCAGAATTCGAGATAGCCGTATTCGACCGGCATGTCGGGGTTGCGGGCGCGCAGCGCCTCTGCGATCACGGCGAATTCCTTCGCCGCATTCTGATTGCGGCTGCCGTGGCCGCAGACCATGATTCCGAGTTTTTCCGCCATAGGTTAAGGCCTCCCTGCTTCGTTTTGTCTGCCTGTACGAAGCGCCGAACCATCCACCTCTTCAGGCGTGGTCCATGGCCTTTGGGACAGCTCCGGAATTGGCCCCCTGATTGGGTCGGCCGCACCGGACTATTTCCAGCCTGTCGAACAGGCGCCGTCGCACATTACCCTGAGCTTTATCGAAGCCTAACCCAGCGGTCAAACCGGATTGCGGCGCTTTGTGTGACGGAAGCGGCAGTTCACAGAATGTCCCCTCAGCGACCCGCACGACACGGCCTTGCAAGGTTGCGCAGCCGAGGCGTTTGGTCCACAACGACGGCACCTTCCCTCACCCTTCACGAGTCTCCCCGTGGCCGATCTCGCCTTCCAAGCCCTGCTGCTTTTGTTCGTCGCCGCCTTCATTGCGGGCTTCATCGATTCGATCGCCGGTGGCGGCGGATTGATCACCATTCCAGCCATGCTGATCGCGGGTATTCCGCCGCTGGAAACGCTGGGGACCAACAAGCTGCAGTCGATGTTCGGCGCGGGGTCGGCGACACTTGCCTATGCCCGCAAAGGTCACGTGGATCTGAAGAAACAGCTGCCGATGGCTGTCATGGCCGTCATCGGTGGCGCCATCGGCGCCCTGATCGCAACCGTGGTGCCAGGAGACGTGCTGCGGGTGCTCATGCCCTTCCTGCTCGTTGCCATCGCCCTCTATTTTGCGTTGAAGCCGAACATTTCCGACGAAGATCGCCATCAGCGCATGACGCCCTTTGTCTTCGGCGTTACGCTTGTGCCGCTGATCGGACTTTATGACGGTGTGTTCGGCCCCGGCACCGGCTCGTTCTTCATGCTCGCCTTCGTCTCGCTTGCCGGATTTGGCATGTTGAAGGCGACGGCGCATACGAAGCTTCTCAACCTCGGCTCCAATGTCGGCGCTTTCCTGATCTTCGTTGCGAGCGGCGTCGTGCTCTGGAAAGTCGGCCTCCTGATGGGCGTCGGCCAATTCCTCGGTGCCCAGACCGGCTCGCGCTTCGCCATGCGCCAGGGCGCCAAGATCATCAAGCCGCTGCTCGTCGTCACCTGCGTGGCCCTCGCCATCCGCCTGCTCGCTGACCCGACCAATCCGATCCGGGTGTGGATCGGCATCTGAAGAGTCCGTTCTTTGCAGAGCGAGAGCGCAGCGCTATATTCACTCTTGGCAATTCAGGGCTCGCAGAGAGGAACCATGGCAAAGACAGCTCTCGATCTTGGAGCTCATTGGCTGAACTTCATCGATGAAAAGGTGAAGAGCGGTCGCTATGCGTCTGCGGACGAGGTCGTGCGCGATGCGCTGAAAGGCCTGGAGGATCAGGACCGCAAGCTTGCAGACGTTCTTTTACAAATCGATGAAGGCCGGCAACAGGCGAAGGCGGGAGTGTTTGTCGACGACGATTTTCTCGACCGTCTGATCGAGGCGGATGTCGAGGTTGATCACCGTTGAGCGGCCGCTATCGCCTTACGCCGAAAGCGGCTGATGATCTCAAGGCGATCAATGACTATACCGCTCGGCAATGGGGCAATGAGCAACGCCGGAAATACCTTGGCGAACTCAGGCACCGGTTCAGATGGCTTGCCGAGCAACCCCTCCTCGGTCGGGCGCGACCCGAACTCTGTGATAACTGCTATTCCTATCCCCAGGGCGAGCACCTGATTTTCTACGCCATCAGGTCTCCCGACATCGAAATTCTGTCAGTGATCCATAATAGATCGCTCCCAGATCTTCTTCGGCGCTGAGTACTCAGCACTAGGCCATTCGCCCCTAGTACTCCACGCCGATCTGGGCCTTGATGCCCGAGCGGAAGGGGTGCTTCACCAACTCCATTTCGGTTACGAGATCGGCGAGCTCGATCAGCTCGTCCTTGGCGTTGCGGCCGGTCAATACGACATGGGTCATCGGCGGTTTCTCGGTCGCGAGGAACTCCAGCACATCAGCCAAATCGATGTAGTCGTAGCGGATGGCGATGTTCACCTCATCGAGCAGCACCATGGAATTCAAGGGATCGCGGATCAATTCCTTGGCCTTCTCCCAGGCGGCCTGCGCCATCTCGATATCGCGCGCCTTATCCTGGGTTTCCCAGGTGAAGCCTTCACCCATGGTGTGGAAGTCGCACAGATCCGAGAAATGCTTGAGGATCATGTCCCGTTCTCCGGTCGACATGGCGCCCTTGATGAACTGGACCACGGCGCATTTCTTGCCGTGGGCGATGTGGCGGAAGATCATGCCGAAGGCGGCGGACGACTTGCCTTTGCCCTTGCCGGTATGAACGATGATCAGGCCTTTCTCGCCCGTCTTCGTCGCCATGATCTTGTCGCGCGCGGCCTTCTTCTTGGCCATCTTTTCCGCATGGCGGGCGAGATCAGCCTCGCCGGTCGCAGGGATTTCCTCGGTCATGTCGTACTCCCGGTATCGTTGAATTCTTTTGCAAACCAGATGCGCTGCGGCGCGTCTCCCACCTTCGGCAAACGGCCGATCTCGCGATAGCCCTCGCGGAGGTAGAAGCGCGGCGCCTGGAATTCGAAGGTGTCGAGATATATACCGACGAGGCCATCCTCGCGCGCCATGGCTTCGGCTCGTGCGAGAAGCTGCGCACCAATGCCGCCGCCGCGCGCCTCGGGCGAAACAGCGAGAAGCTTGACGAAGAACCAGCGCTGCAATTGGGCGCCGATCAGACCACCAAGGAAGCGTCCCTCGGCGTCCTGCGCCCGCAGCTGAACCTTGCGACCTTCGAACGGGTGTCCCTGCGCTTTGGCTGCCTCATCGAGAATGGCATCGACGGCTCCGGTCAGGAGAGCGTCATCGTCCTCCTGCAGCTCTATATGCACCAACTTCGTCACACGCCACCCTCGCTCTTCGGCAGGTCGTCGGCGACATGCAACCAGTCGACGCGTTCGTCCCAATGCCAGTGCTCGCGGATCGGCACGGAAAGTCCTTCATCGAGGCTTGCCACATACAAATCGATATCGTCAGGCCGGCGCTCCGTTTCAAAGGACATCGGCGATCCGCAATTGCCGCAAAAGCCGCGGCGCACGCCCGGCGAAGACGCGTAGTAGCGGAGGCTTTCACCGGCAAGTTCCGTTCCCTCGCGCGGGACCGTGAAAAAGGTGGTGACCGGCGACGAAGCCGCGCGGCGGCAGCTTTCACAATGGCAATGGCCGGAGGTGCGCACAAAGCCAGTGGTGCGGAAGCGTACTTCGCCACACAGGCAATGGCCGCTCAATAACAACGGCTTTCCATCCTGAATGTCAGGCATGCACGCCTCCTTCGACCATTTCGCTCAGTGTGAACTTGGCGGAATTGCTCTTCGGCGTCCACAGGCCGCGGTCGATCGCCTCGATCAGGCGCACGGCGAGCTCCTTCTGGGCCGGAGCATTCTTTTCAGCCATGAAGTCGCGCACCCGCTCATTGAGGATGAACGCCTGGTAGACGGCCTCGAAATGGTGATCCCGCACGGCGCCGGTCGTGGCAGCAAAGGCGAACATGTAGTCGACCGTCGCCGTGATCTCGAAAGCACCCTTGTAGCCGTGGCGCATGACGCCGTCGATCCACTTTGGATTGACCACACGGGCGCGCACGACACGGCCGATCTCTTCCTCGAGGCTGCGGATCACGGGCTTTTCCGGCCGCGAATGGTCGTTGTGATAGACCTTGGGCCTGACACCCGCCACATGTTCGATCGCCGCCGTCATGCCGCCTTCGAACTGGTAGTAATCGTCGCTGTCCAGCAGATCGTGTTCGCGATTGTCCTGGTTCTGCACCACGGCCTGAACGGAGCGCAGCCGCTCCTCGAACAGCCCGCGCTCCGCCTTGCCTTCCTCGCCCGCGCCGTAAGCATAACCGCCCCAGACGAGATAGCTTTCGGCGAGATCAGCGCGGTCGGTCCAGCCCTTTTCGTCGATCAGTGCTTGCAGGCCCGCGCCATAGGCCCCGGGCTTGGAGCCGAAGACACGGTAGCCGGCGCGGCGGGCGGCCTGCTTTTCGTCCAGTCCCTCGCCTTTCAGCTTCTCGGTTTCGGCCCGCACACGGGCCGCAATCGGATTGTCGCCCTCGTCCTCGTCGAGTGCCGCGACGGCCCGCACCGCCTTGTCGAACAGCGCGATCTGCTCGGGGAAAGCATCGCGGAAGAAGCCGGAGATGCGCAGCGTCACGTCGACTCGCGGGCGTCCGAGGATCGCCATCGGGATCACCTCGAAGCCGGTGACACGGCGCGAGGCCATGTCCCAGAGTGGCTTGACGCCAATGAGGGCCAGCGCCTGGGCAATGTCGTCGCCCCCGGTGCGCATGTTCGACGTGCCCCAGGCAGTAATGCCGAAGGAAACAGGCCATTCGCCGTGATCCTGGACATAACGCTGGATCAGCAGTTCGGCGGATTTCTTGCCGAGTTCATACGCCGCCGGCGTCGGAACGGCGCGGCTATCGACGGAGTAGAAATTCCGGCCCGTCGGCAGCACGTCCGGGCGTCCACGCGTCGGCGCACCGGAGGGTCCGGGGGGCACGAAACAGCCGCCAAGGCCCTTGAGGAGGCCCTCGATCTCGGCGGGTCCGGAGGAGACGACGGCGGGTTTCAGGCGGGTTTCGATTTCGGCGAGAACGGCTTGGGTACGAGGCCAGTCATCCGGGAACGTGACGCCGCCGGAGACCAACTCTGCAGCGAGTAGCTCGATGCGCTCCACGGTGTCGCCATGAGTGCGCCACGGGGCATCGGTGATATCAGCGAGGATCTGGGGCTTCGGGCCGATCCACGGATCGGACATGACACAGTCGAGAGGGTCAAACACCCGCCCCTCATCCGCCCTCCGGGCACCTTCTCCCCGCAGGCGGGGAGAAGGGGGCACGCCATCGGCCGTCTGGTCCTTCTCCCCGTCCGACGGGGAGAAGGTGGCCGGCAGGCCGGATGAGGGGCTATTTCCCAAAACATCCCCCGCAATCGCCCGCTGCAAACTCGCATCACCGCCCTCGCCTTGGCCACGCGGCACCCGCGCCAGCGCAACGACGAGATCGGTCAACAAGCGCCCGTTCGGCGCGAGCCCAAAGATGTGCAGCCCGTCGCGGATCTGCATTTCCTTGAGGTCGCAGAGATAGGCGTCGAGCTTTTCCAGCGCCTGATCCTCCGCTTCGTCCTTGGCGATGCCGGCATCTTGGTCGAGGCCGATATCGGCGATCAGCTCCAGGATCTGCTTCTTCAAAAGGACCAGCCGACACGGATCGCCGCCCGAGGCCTCATAATACTCGTCGACCAGTGCTTCGAGGTCCTTGAGCGGTCCATAGCTTTCGGCCCGCGTCAGCGGTGGCGTCAGGTGGTCGATAACGACGGCGGAGGTGCGGCGTTTAGCTTGCGTGCCCTCGCCGGGATCGTTGACGATGAAGGGATAGAGATGTGGGAGCGGGCCGAACACGGCTTCGGGGAAACAGGTTTCCGACAGCGCCAAAGCCTTGCCCGGGAGCCATTCGAGATTGCCGTGTTTGCCCATGTGGATCACCGCCTGAGCGCCGAACTCGCGCCTTAGAAAGGCGTAAAAGGCCAGATAGCCATGCGGCGGCACGAGATCCGGGGAATGGTAGGTTTCCTTGGGATCGATGTTGTAGCCACGCGCCGGCTGGATGCCGATCATGAGCTTGCCGAAGCGCATCAGCGGCAGCGCGAAGGCACCGTCGAGATGGAAGGGGTCGGCTTCAGGCGCACCCCAGCGCGCGGTGACTCGCTCCTGAACTTCTTTGGGAAGATCCTCAAAGAACTTTCTGTAATCGCTGACGGAAAGGCGTTCGCGAACTACCCGTCCATCGTTCGCTGCATTGGTTGGTCCGGCCATCAAAGCCTGTATCAGGGTATCGCCGTCAGCGGGCAGATCAGCGACGTCGTAACCGGCGTCGCGCATGGCGCGCATGACTTCGATCGTGCCTGCCGGCGTATCGAGGCCCACGCCATTGCCCAGGCGTCCGTCGCGGTTCGGGTAATTGGCCATGATCAGCGCGACTTGGCGATCCGCAGGCTCAGTTGCCCGCAGTGTCGCCCAGTTGGCAGCGAGCTCCGCGATGAAGCGCATGCGGCCGGCATCCGGCTCGTGGCTGACGAGATTGGCCTCAACCCGCTCGTCGAAGCGCGCCTTCGACTTAAAGGAGACGGCGCGCGTCAGCACGCGGCCATCGACTTCCGGCAGAGCAACGCTCATGGCGAGGTCGCGCGCGCTCAGGCCTTGAGTCGAGTTCTCCCAAGTGGCGCGCGGCGAGGACGAGAAGATCGCTTGCAACACGACGGCGCCGGTCTCGTCGAGCACGGTCGACGGCTTTTCTGCGCCAGGCGTCGAGACGGCGAAACCGGTGGTGTTGATGACAACCGATGGCGGGAAGCGGGTGAAGATGGCACGTAGCGTATCGACGGAGACCTGGTCTTTGAGGCTTGAGACGAAGACCGGCAGGGGGATCAGGCCCTTGGCCTTCAGTGCTTCGACCATGGCTTCGACGGGTGCCGTCTCGCCGCTCTGGACCAGGGCGCGATAGAAGCAGAGGGGGGCTATGGCTTGAAGCCCCTCCCCCTTGTGGGGAGGGGTTGGGGAGGGGCTTACCCCCTCTGGCCTGCCGGCCATCTCCCCCACAAGGGGGGAGGAACCAGCTGGCAACGTCTGCCCCTCATCCTCCGTTCGGGCACCTTCTCGCCGTGAACGGGAAGAAGGAGAGGCCAGCCTCTCCCACTCCTCGACCCCGATCACGCCCCTGCCCGGCCACCAGATGCCGGCCTTCAGCAGGGGCCGCGCGGGCTCCGGTCTGTCATCACCAGTGAGGATCGCCTCGGCACAGGCGACGAAGGCCGAAGCATTGCCCGCCCCGCCTTCCGTCAGATAGGTCCAGAGACCCTGGCGATCGTCATCACCGCAGGCCTGGAAGGCTGCAAGCCCTTCATCCGGCTTGTCGTCACCGGGCAGCACGACGATTGCCGCGCCGCTGCGGCGGGCGCAGGCGTGCAGCGCTTCCAGCGCATAGTGAAAATAACTCGCCCCGCCCAGCGCTCTCACCACGATCAGCCGCGCATGGCGTGCCGTGCGCTCGATATAGGTATCGACCGACATCGGATGCTTGAGCGTCATCAGGCTGGCGAGCCGCCAGCGAACCGCCTGCTCGCCCCGCGCCTGCACGGCGGCTGCGATCGCAGCCAGCTCCGTGTCGGCCGCCGAGAGGAACAGCACATCCCCTGGCGTCTGGCCGAGATCGATCGCCTCGTCGCCGTCGCTGATCGATCCCTTCTGGGCAAGCAGGAGATGCATGGATCAGCCAGCCGCCGCCTGGACGTCTTCGACCACGGCAGCGAAATCCCATTCATGCAGGCCGATGACAACGATGCGCGTCTCGCGCTTTTCGCTCGATGTCCAGGGACGGTCGAAATAGGTGTCGATGCGGGTGCCGACGGCCTGGATGACGAGGCGCATTGGCTTGCCGGGCACGTCGATGAAGCCTTTGAGGCGCAGGATGTCGTGCTTTTCGATGACAGGTTTCAGGCGATCGATGAAATCGGAAGCGTCCTTGATGGCCCCGAGCTTCAGGACGAAGCTCTCGAACTCGTCGTGATCGTGATGGTGATCGTGGTCCTCGCCCGAGGCATGCAGCGCCTCATGCTCCAGCTCGTGATGGGACTTGCGGTTATCGATGTCGTCTTCGGTGCTGGCGCCAATCCCGAGCAGCACGAGCGAAGGCACTTCGCCGTTCTTCGCCTCGATCATCGACGGCTTGCGGCTGGTGCGCCCGGTCACCTCGGCGCGCACGGCGGCAATGCCGGCAGCATCCAAGAGGTCGGTCTTGTTGAGGACGATCAGGTCGGCGCAGGTCAGCTGGTCCTCGAAGAGTTCCTCGATCGGGCTCTCGTGGTCGAGGCTTTCGTCTTCGGCGCGCTGGGCGGCGACCGCATCGTGGTCGTCGGCAAAACGACCGGCGGCGACGGCAGCGCTGTCGACCACGGTCACGACGCCATCGACGGTCACACGGGTGCGGATATCAGGCCAGTTGAAGGCGGCCACGAGCGGCTGCGGCAGCGCCAGGCCAGAGGTTTCGATGACGATATGGTCAGGCTTCACGTCGCGCTCGAGCAGCTTGAGCATGGTCGGCACGAAGTCGTCGGCGACCGTGCAGCAGATGCAGCCATTGGTGAGCTCGATGATGTCGTCTTCGGTGCAATTGTCGGCGCCGCAGCCCTTCAGCACGTCGCCATCGACGCCGAGATCGCCGAATTCATTGATGATCAGCGCGATCTTCTTGCCGCCGGCATTCATCAGCATGTTGCGGATGATGGTGGTCTTGCCGGCCCCCAGAAAGCCGGTGATGACGGTGGCGGGGATCTTTTGCTGCAACATGGTTCAACCCTTCATTTTCAACGGCAAACCTGCCGCGATAAAATAGACTTCAGCCGCCTCAGCGGCGATGGCTTGGTGGAGACGGCCGGCATGATCGCGGAAGGCGCGGGCCATCTTGTTTTCGGGCACGATGCCGAGGCCGACTTCATTGGAGACGAAGATGACGGTGGCCTTGAGTTCCCCAAGACTGGCGGCGAGTGCCGCGCCGTCTGCGTCGACGTCACGGCCTTCTTCCATCATCAGATTGGTGACCCAGAGGGTCAGGCAGTCGACGAGGATCACCCGCTCGGGCTTATCGAGCGCCTTCAGCGAGCCGACGAGATCGACGGGCTCCTCATGCGTTGTCCAGCCGTCATTGGCACGGTCGGCCTTGTGAGCCTCGATGCGGGCACGCATCTCGTCATCCCAGGCGCGGCCCGTGGCCAGATAAACGCGATCCAGGCCGGTGTTGTGTGCCGTTGTTTCGGCAAAACGCGACTTGCCCGAGCGGGCGCCGCCGAGAACCAGGATGGATCGGGATTGGGATGCGGTCATGGCGTGCCAAGGCCCCAGACCGCACGCAGCTGACCTGCGGCGCATGTTTCAAACACGCGCGAAGAATCAATCGATGCACGATCCGCACATACGGACCGGCATCGGCGGGGCCTCAAGGGCCCGCGGATGCAAGACGTCGCCACGACAACCTCCGTGCTGGCAACGGGGAAACCTCCCCAGTGTGGGCACCATGCCCGTGGATGGCAGGTCTCCTGGCTCGCAGGTCGTGGTCTTTGAAAGGACCGTCGGGTTCTCCTCGCCTTCCCAGGGTTGTCGACAACACGAAAGAGCGGACGATTCGTAGAGAAAGAGGCGTCCTGCCCCGGCTGATCGTGTTGCCACCCCAGTGGCTTTTCCGTCCTGTCGTTTTGGATTGGCCGGTCGCACACTGCGACCCGTCACCACCTGAAACGGCAGAGCGGATGGAGAACCCTCGCTGCAATACAGTCGCGGGGTCGGCTGCGTTCAGCATGCCCGGTTGGGGTCCACGCCTTCGCATTCCCTTTTGCTCTCCGGACAACATCTCTGTCGTTCGGAAACCATCCACCATGAGGATTAGGCCGAGGTCAGGTTCAAGTCAATCACGGCTGCGCCTTGCAGCTGCGTCATCGCGACCCAAGGGCCGATCATGGGTTCGCGGCGCAATCCGGCGTGACGGACGGATCGCAGTCGGCGCGCAGGCGGATCGTGCCGCTTGCTCCCTGCTCAACAGGTGTGCCGGACCCGACGTCAGCCGCACGACGCGCCGGCTGTGCAGGAGCTGTTGCACGCACAGCCGGAGCCTCGGCAACCGGAGGCGCCGCCATCTCCTGGGGTGCTGGTTGTGCGGGGGCAGCCGGAGGTGTCGCCGCCACAGGCTTTTGCGGCTCGACCTTGGGCATGGCCGCCGCTGCGCGCGGCACCGATGCTGGCGCATTCGGCACGATGACCGGCGGCGGCTCGGAGACAAGGCGGGTCGATATCGTGCGTGGTGGCTGCGACTTGCGAATGCGCGGCGTCGTCAGCGAGAAGGCGAAACGGATGCGCGCTGCAATCTCCTCGGCAAGCGCCTGACGCGTCCAACGGGGATCGTCTGTCGGGCTGTTGACGGTGAAGAAGCCTTGCGCCACCGGCTCACCCGTTTCTACGGAGGTCGCTGTCACCGTGAACTTCGCCTGGGCGAGCCTGCGTCGGGCGCCCTCGCCAAAGCCGAGATGGTCGATCTTGACCAGCAGCACGACACGCTCGGCACCAGCGGGTGCCCGGGTCGCGGCAATCGCTGTCGATACGCGGCAATCAACGTTCTCGATCAGGTCGAGCGGGATGCGGGCGTCAGCCATGACAGTGACATTGCGGACGTAATAGACCAGCGGCCGGTCGATGCTTCGGCCATGCAGCAGCGCACAGGATGCCAAAACCATGAGGAGCCCGACGGCTGCGGCGATGCGGAGACTGCGAGCAAACATGACGACCCCGGGCAGGTGATTCTGGACCTGCCCGAGAATTCGCCATTTATGGTTAGTGGACGGTTAACTTGCGGACTGAAGGGCCGCGAAGAGTGAGGCTGCCGACGCGAATTCGCCATACCGCGCCTCACGACGCGCTTCGGCCTCGGCATCCGAGCCCCAATGCTCGATCGTCCAATCCTCGTCGAGATGTGCAAGCGACCAGACTTCATCGAGATCGAAAGCACCCTCGGCAAAGGCCAGGGTCAGAACAGCCGAGCCCGTCAGCGTTGTTACGACATTGAGGCAGGAGATCTGGAAGGGCTCGCGGTAGCGTTCGAGAGCACGCGCGTAAGCGGCCACAGCCTCGGTCGGCTGCTCCTGATGCATCACGCCCTCGACGAGAAAGAAACGGGCACCATGGGCGGTCGCGACCCAGGACAGCACGGCATCCCAGCGTGCGGCCTGGCGGTCGATCAATTCCGTCGGGCCGTCTGCACGGTAGCAAAGGAGATCCGTGCCGGCGAAGCGGACAATCTCTTCGAAAACTTCGGAAAGGCTGTTCGAGACCGCGTCGATGGCGGTGTTGGCAAGCTTGGTGACCGGCATGGTCGCGGGGTCGATAAACTCGCCCTGCCCGGCCCATTCGGCCACCACAAGTTCAGCCGCCTCGCGGGTCGGCAGCGTCAGCAGGTTCTTGGCGGGCGTCTTCACCGACTTGCCGTCGAGGGTGATGGAGAAGCCGTTCTCACGCTCCTCCATGCCGACGCTCTCGTAAAAGCGCTTCGGCAGCGGCCGCTTCATCTGGATCTGCGCCCGGCGCACCGGGTCCTCATGGCTCGGTTCCGGAATGAAGGTCCCGAAAATGTCCTGGCTGAGTTCGTCGCGCATCAAAGGCTCCTAGTGGATATAGGCCAGAAGGTCGGCGGGTCGTTCGACCACGGCATCGGCTCCGGCCTTCCAGAGTTCGTCCGGATTGGCGTAACCCCAGGCCACGCCGATCGCGGTGGCACCTGCGGCCTTTGCCATCTGCATGTCGTAGATCGCGTCGCCGATGACGATCGTTTCACGCGGCGCCATGCCTGCCTCATCGCAGCATTCCGTCACCATGGCCGGGTGCGGCTTGGAGGGGCATTCGTCCGCCGTGCGGCAGAACAGGAAATGGGGCTTCAGCCCATGGCCTTCAAGGATCATTTCCAGCCCGCGGCGCGACTTGCCGGTCACGGCGCCGAGCCAGACGTCTTCGCGCGCGATCAGGGCATCCAGAACCTCACGGATGCCGTCGAACATGGTCTCGCCAAAACCGGAGTCCCGGCGCACATCGGCGAAGATCTTCTTGTAGTGGGCCGCCATGGCGACCGCCTCGTCATCGGCATGCGGCTTGCCGTCCATACGGGCAATCGCAATGTCGAGCGTCAGGCCGATGATCGACTTGGTCGTCGCAAGTGCCGGCTCGGGCTTGCCGAAGGCGATGAAGGTGTGGCGCATGACCTCATGGATCAGGCCGGCGCTGTCGACCAGCGTGCCGTCGCAATCGAAGAGTACAAGCTTCATTCGCTGTCCCTGTCACCATCGCGCTGGTCGAGGCCGAGCAGGTTCCAGGTCTGGACCATGTGCGGCGGCAGCGGTGCGGTTACCTTCAGGCGGCCGCCATTGGGATGCGGCAGGTCGATGTAGCGCGCGTGCAGATGCAGGCGCTTCTGGACGCCACCGGGGAAGTCCCAGTTGTGGTCGTCGATGAAGTATTTGGGGTCGCCGATGATCGGATGACCGATATGGAGCGCGTGAACGCGCAGTTGGTGGGTACGGCCCGTATAGGGCTCCATTTCCAGCCAGGCGAGGTTCTGGGCTGCCGTATCGATCACACGGTAATAGGTGATGGCGTGGTCCGCTCCATCCTCGCCGTGCTTGCAGACCCGCATGCGGTCGCCCTCATCGGTCTGGTCCTTGGTGAGCCAGGTCGAGATCTTGTCTTCGTGCTTGCGCGGAACGCCCTTTACCAGCGACCAGTAGATCTTCTTGGTGTCGCGCTCGCGGAAGGCAGCCGTCAGCTTCTGGGCAGCGCCACGCGTGCGGGCGACGACGAGCACGCCCGAGGTATCGCGGTCGAGCCGGTGCACGAGGCGCGGCTTTTCGCCCTTCCTGCTGGTCCAGGCTTCCAGCATCTTGTCGATGTGGCGATTGAGACCCGAGCCGCCCTGCACGGCAAGGCCCGCGGGCTTGTTGAGCACGAAGACCTTTTCGTCTTCATGCAGCAGCATGCGCGACAAAAGTTCATGGTCGTCGCCATGTTTCAGGTCGTGGCTTGCGATCGGGCCGGTCTTCTTGGCGTCGACATCCATGGGCGGCACGCGGACGACCTGGCCGGGCTGGACGCGGGCATCGGTCTTGACGCGACCGCCGTCGACACGGACCTGGCCCGAGCGCAGCAGCTTCTGAAGCGCGCCGAAGCCGAGACCCGGATAGTGGATCTTGAACCAACGGTCGAGCCGCATGCCCGCCTCATCGGCTTCCACGGTGATATGTTCGATGCCTGCCATCAGGGAAATCTTTCGTGCTCGGGTTCTCCACCCACTTATCCCGTGCCTTTAGTAGATTTCGGCCGGAAAGGGAAAGCGGAAATGCAGGCAGGCTGCTCAGAACAGGCTGCGCCCAAGGGCAAGGCCGCCGAAAGCGGCCGCGAGCGACAGGGTGACGCTTGCCGCAACATAGCCGAAAGCGGTCAGCCCGGCCCCCCGTTCGACGAGCGCCATGGTGTCGAGCGAGAAGGATGAGAATGTCGTGAAGCCGCCGAGGAAGCCGACCACAAGCAACAGCCGCATCTCCATGGGTGCTGCCAGTTTGCGGGCGACAAGCTCCGTCAGCAGGCCGATCGCGAAGGATCCGACGATGTTGACGGTGATCGTGCCCCACGGAAAGGCGGGCCCCAAGAGCCGCGTCATCGCGAGGCCGGTCAGATAGCGGGCCACCGATCCTGTCGCGCCACCGATCGCGACCAGCAGGATATGAAACATTGATGCCTCCGCTCGAACGGCTGTTGTCTCCAGCCGTTCAAACCCTTCGAGGCTAGCGCGTCAAGCCTTTTGCCAGCTTCAGGACGTCGTCGACAAAGGCTTTGAGCGCCACCCAGTCGGTGAATTCATGGTCGCGGCTGACATCGGTCGGGGCATTCTCATGCTCGGCCATGCGCCTGATGATCCAGCGCTTGAAGAAATCATATTCGGTATAGCGCAGTGCGCCGGCCGCATGATGAACACGGGCAGGCTTCCAGCCGGTCGCGGCGAGCAGTCCGTCCGGGAAGTGCGTCGCCTCTTCCTGCTCCTCTTCGAACTCGCTGCGGATCAGCATCGAAACCGAGACGAAAGCCGAGGGCACGCCGTTCAGCCATGACGCTTCCTGGCGCACAAAGCTTGCAAAGGCGTGTGGATAGCGGGCCGCATGGACGGGCGCGCAAAGGATCGCCGCCTCGGGATGGCCAAGCGCGTATTCCGCACCCGACGCGATGTCGAACAACAGAGCACGGTCGCCTCCCGCCTCGATGTTCGTAGCAATCGCTTCCGCAATCTTGCGCGTCTGTCCCTCGATGGTCGCATAACCGACAAGAATGATCATATCTCAGCTCCTCGTGTCGTGATGAGCCACTATCCCCTCTTGGGAAAAATCCGCCTTGATCTGGCGCAATGAGGGCGCCAGTTCGGGCGCGATTACAGAGATTTGCAACTATTAGACTTTTATTCAAATATCATAATTCGACTTAAAGATGCATAGATAACCGTGGTTTATGCTAATATCGTTATGTAATCTGGAAAACGCCCATGACACAGGTTGTCACAGTCTCAGCACAAACCGCAGCGTATGCGATGGAACCGGTGAAGCCGCCACAGCGCGTCTCCCGTGCCACGTATGTGGAAGAGCATACCCGTGTGCTGGCACAGCAGGCTGCACAGAGCGAAGATCTGCGACTGCGGGCTTTGGTGAATGTCGTGCAGCCGCCGGCACTCGCCCTCTACTTCCTGACGTCCACGCAGGCTCGCTATGAACAGGCGACGCTGAAGGAAACGATCGAAGCCTACAAGAATTCCGTCGCCTAACCTCTCCCTCCCAAGCCCATGAAAAAGCCGCGACCGGTTGACGGTCGCGGCTTCTTTTATGCGAGACTTGAGGGGATCAGTTGCTTCTGGCCGGGCCGACTGGCAGGACGACGTCCACGGCACCGGCCTTTTCGAAGGTGAGCGTGACGTTGACGGTCGCACCTTCCTTGAAGGCCTCGGCCACCTTGAAGAACATCAGGTGCAGGCCGCCAGGCTTCAGCTCGACGGTCTCGCCGGCCGGGATCGCAATGCCGTCGGTCAGCTGGCGCATCTTCATGACGTCACCTTCCATCGCCATTTCGTGCAGCTGCACTTCGCCGGCCTGGGCCGAGGTCGCAGACACCAGCTTGTCGTCTTCGCCGCCCTTGTTGGTGATGGTGATGAAACCGCCGCCAACAGGCTGACCGGGGAGCATGGCCTTGGTGAAGCCGGCCGTCAGCTCGAGGTCTCCTGCAGTGACCGTCTCGAAGCCGCCTGGATCTGCAGCCGCCATGTGATCACCATGACCGGCGTGATCGCCATGCGCACCATGGGCGCCATGACCGTCTGCTGCGGCCTGCTCGGCAGGAGCGGCATGACCAGCATGGGCGCCGTGTGCCCCGTGACCGCCATGCGCGTCACCTTCAGCAGCCACGAGCTGCAGAACAGGCGCCGGGCCATCGAGGTCATGGGGATCCTGGCCAGGTGCCGCGATCTGGTCCCAGGCAACCTTGCCATCCGTGCCGCAGAGCTGAACCGTCGGGAAAGCGAGGCCCGTCGCCGGGTCGCCGGCAGCGATCTTTCCGTAGACGGTAAAGGTGTCGTAGAAATTGTCCGGCAGGTCACCGTTCTTGAAGCGAATTTCGACCGGGCCGGATTTCACGGCCTTGCCGTGGTTGTCGTAGCTGTTCTGGTAGTCGCCGGTGATGACTTCCACATCCCAGCCGGCCTTCGGCATCGGCTTTGCGGAGATGAAGCCTTCCGGCAGCTTGATCTGGACCTCGTTGGTCGCCTTGCCGTCGCAACCATGCGGCACCTGAAGGGTGGCGGCGACATAAGAGCCGACCTTGGCAGGCTGGTTGGCGAAGGTCGCATGCGCGAACACCGATGTGGTCGTGGCGAGCGTTGCGATCGTGGTTGCGAGAATCAGTTGGGTCTTCATGGGTGTCTCTCCGTGCCGCGGTCCGTCCTGGCCGTCGGCGGTCTTCCGTCATTGTCTGTTGGTCAAAAACGATCAGACGGTGAGCGGCGGCCCGCGCAGGCGGGGACGGTCGAGGAGATATCGAGAGCGCTCCGTCGCGGCGACGGGCCTGACCAGCCCAAGGCTTGAAAACGCACTGACAAGCCAGGACTGATCCGAGGGTGAAGGCAGGATGACGGCGCCCGCAAGGCGGCAGGCTTCGCAATCGCCGGCAGGCTTGGCGTGTTTCTGGCCCTGGTCTGCAATGCACAGGTCGGCAAAGCTGCCGTCAGGAAGGCTGTAGGCGAGCGACTGAACATCAGCCGCGATCGCGGCAGGTGTCCGATGGCCAAAACCAACCGACAGGAAGACCATGGCGCAGAAGATGCGCAGGATGATCGTCGCTGTCTTGACCTTCGGTTTCATCGTCGTCCCCGTTCGGACCATTGCATTATCGCGATGCGCCCTTCCTGCCAAGTGGCGAGATGCCGCGCCTGTGGCCCACCCTCCCCGATGCCCGGCTGACGCAAACATGATGCCCGAGCGACAAAAATCTGCTTGCGAGCGACGCAGCCTCTTGCCAAGCCGCCACACTGCCAGATAATGCCTTCATGACCTTGTTGGGAGATACCGGTTTGATCCGGAGCCGAAGGAGCAACCGCCCCGGAAACTCTCAGGCAAAAGGACCACAAGGCGTCGACTGCACTCTGGAGAGAGGCCCGTTTCCAAAGCGGGCCGCGCCGAAGGGATAACAATCTCAGGCACAAGGACAGAGGGGGCTCATGAAGCGGCACAACCGTGCCCAGACTTGAGCAAGCGCGCGAGCGCTCAAACCCGGAGGCGACGTCTTGGACGATCAGACCGAACTCAAACGCACCCCCCTCTACGACTTTCACGTATCGCTTGGCGCCAAGATGGTGCCCTTCGCCGGCTACGACATGCCGGTCCAGTACCCCGCCGGCGTGTTGAAGGAACACCTGCAGACCCGTTCCGCCGCTGGTCTCTTCGACGTTTCCCATATGGGCCAGGTCGAACTGGTTGCGGCCTCCGGCACCTATGACGATGCCGCCAAGGCGCTGGAAACGCTCGTTCCCGTCGACATCCTCGGATTGAAGGACGGGCGCCAGCGCTATGGCTTCTTCACCGACGACAATGGCGGCATCCTCGACGATCTGATGATCAGCCGCCTCGGCGAGCGCCTGCTGGTCGTGGTCAATGCCGGCTGCAAGGATGCCGACATCGCCCATCTCAGGGCAAAGCTTCCTGATGGTGTTCAGGTTCTCGTGCATGACGACCGGGCGCTTCTCGCCCTCCAGGGCCCGAAGGCCGAAGCCGTACTTTCGGCGCTCAATTCCGACGTCGCAGCCATGAAATTCATGGACGTGCGCGAGCTTGCGCTCGGCGATATCCCTGCCCTTGTCTCTCGCACCGGCTATTCGGGCGAAGACGGCTTCGAGATCTCGGTGCCGGCAGATCGGGCCACCGATCTCGCCAAGGCGCTGCTCGACCAGCCGGACTGTCAGGCAATCGGGCTTGGCGCCCGTGATTCGCTCCGCCTCGAAGCTGGTCTCTGCCTCTATGGCAACGATATCGATACGAGCACTTCGCCTGTGGAAGCGTCGATCGAATGGGCAATCCAGAAGGTGCGCCGGAACGGTGGCGCCCGCGCGGGCGGCTTTCCGGGTGCAGAGCGCATTCTCGGTGAAATCGAAAACGGCGTTTCGCGCCGCCGCGTCGGTCTGAAGCCTGAGGGCAAGGCGCCGGCACGTCCGCCGGCAAAGCTGTTTTCCGATGCCGAAGGCCAGACCGAGATCGGTCACGTCTCCTCTGGCGGTTTTGGCCCGAGCGCCGAGGGCCCGATCGCCATGGGTTATGTACCGACGGAAATGGCCGAGGCCGGAACCCAGGTTTTCGCCGAGGTGCGCGGCAAGCTGTTGCCCCTCACCGTCACCGCGCTTCCTTTCGTTACCCCCACCTATAAACGCTGAAAAAATCTCCGGAGAGAACCATGTTGAAATTCACCGCTGAACACGAATGGCTGAAGATCGAAGACGGCATTGCCACGGTGGGCATCACCACGCATGCTGCCGGCCAGCTCGGCGATCTCGTCTTCGTCGAACTGCCGGACGAAGGCTCCAGCTTCAAGAAGGACGGCACCGCCGCGACCGTTGAGAGCGTCAAGGCAGCGTCCGACGTCTACTGCCCGCTCGATGGTGAAGTGGTCGAAATCAACCAGGCGATCGTCGACGATCCGTCGCTTGTCAATTCCGATCCGGAAGGTGCTGCCTGGTTCTTCAAGCTCAAGCTCGCCAACCCCTCTGACGCCGACGCCCTGCTCGACGAAGCCGCCTACAAGGAGCTGATCGCGTAATGACGACGGAATTTCAGTTCACGGATTACGATCCTTACGACTTCGCCAACAGGCGCCATATCGGCCCCTCGCCCGCCGAGATGACCGAGATGCTGAAGGTGATCGGCTATCACTCGCTCGACGAGATGATCGACGCGACCGTCCCCGGCTCGATCCGCCAGAAGGTGCCGCTCACCTGGGGCGCGGCGATGACCGAGCGCGAGGCCCTCGACAAGCTGCGCGAGACGGCGAACAAGAACAAGGTCCTGACCTCGCTCCTCGGCCAGGGCTATTACGGCACCATCACGCCGCCGGTCATCCAGCGCAACATCCTGGAAAACCCCGCCTGGTACACGGCCTATACGCCCTACCAGCCGGAAATCAGCCAGGGCCGCCTAGAGGCGCTCCTCAACTACCAGACCATGGTGACCGACCTCACCGGTCTCGACGTGGCGAATGCGTCGCTGCTTGACGAGGCAACCGCTGCCGCCGAAGCCATGGCGCTCTGCCAGCGCAGCGCCAAGACCAAGGCGACCGGCTTCTTCGTCGACAAGGACTGCCATCCGCAGATCATCGCCGTCATCCAGACGCGCGCCGAGCCGCTCGGCTGGACCGTCACCGTCGGCGACCCCTTCACCGATCTCGACCCGACCGAAGTGTTTGGCGCGATCTTCCAGTATCCGGGCACGCATGGCCATGTGCGCGACTTCTCCGGCCTGATCGCCCGTCTGCACCAGACCGGCGCACTTGCCGCCGTCGCCGCAGACATCCTCGCCCTGCTGCTCTTGAAATCACCAGGCGAAATGGGTGCTGACATCGCCATCGGCTCGACCCAGCGCTTCGGCGTTCCCATGGGTTACGGCGGTCCGCATGCGGCCTATATGGCGGTCAAGGATGCGATCAAGCGCTCGATGCCTGGCCGTCTCGTCGGTGTCTCCGTCGATGCCCGCGGAAACCGCGCCTATCGACTGTCGCTGCAGACCCGCGAACAGCATATCCGCCGCGAAAAGGCGACGTCGAACATCTGCACCGCGCAGGTGCTGCTCGCCGTGATGGCCTCGATGTATGCGGTCTTCCATGGTCCGCAAGGATTGAAGGCAATCGCCCAGCAGGTGCATCAGAAGACGGTCATCCTCGCCAAGGGTCTGGAGAAGCTCGGCTACACGATCGAGCCGGAGACCTTCTTCGACACGATTACCGTCGAAGTCGGCCACATGCAGGGCCTCGTCATGCGCGCGGCTGTCGCGGAAGGTGTGAACCTGCGCAAGGTCGGCGAGACCAAGGTCGGCATCGCACTCGATGAGCGCACCCGTCCGGCAGTGCTCGAAGCCGTCTGGCGCGCTTTTGGCGGCAGCTTCAAGGTCGAGGACTTCTCGGCAGACTACCGCCTGCCGACGGATCTGCTGCGGACCAGCGAGTATCTGACACATCCGATCTTCCACATGAACCGCGCGGAAAGCGAGATGACCCGCTATATCCGCCGGCTCTCGGACCGCGACCTCGCGCTCGACCGGGCGATGATCCCGCTCGGCTCCTGCACGATGAAGCTGAATGCCACAGCCGAAATGCTGCCGATCACCTGGCCGGAATTCTCCGACATCCATCCCTTCGTGCCTGAAGATCAGGCGCTGGGCTACAAGGAGATGATCGACGATCTCTCGGAGAAGCTCTGCGCGGTCACCGGTTATGACGCGATCTCGATGCAGCCGAATTCGGGTGCGCAAGGGGAATATGCCGGTCTGCTGACGATCCGCGCCTATCACCTCGCCCGGGGTGACGCCCATCGCACCGTCTGCCTGATCCCGACCTCCGCACACGGCACCAACCCGGCATCGGCCCAAATGGTCGGCATGACGGTCGTACCGGTGAAATCGAAGGAAAACGGCGACGTCGATCTCGATGACTTCCGCGCAAAGGCGGAACAGCACGCAGACAACCTCTCCTGCTGCATGATCACCTATCCTTCGACACATGGCGTGTTCGAGGAAACGGTGCGCGAGATCTGCGAGATCACCCACCAGTTCGGCGGTCAAGTCTATCTCGACGGGGCGAACATGAACGCCATGGTCGGCGTCTCGCGTCCGGGCGACATCGGCTCTGACGTGTCCCACCTCAACCTGCACAAGACCTTCTGCATCCCGCATGGTGGTGGTGGTCCGGGCATGGGTCCGATCGGCGTCAAGGCGCATCTTGCGCCCTTCCTGCCGGGCCATGTCGTCACCGACGGTCGTCCGGGTGCGGTTTCGGCCGGTCCTTACGGTTCGCCGTCGATCCTGCCGATCAGCTGGTCCTACTGCCTCATGATGGGCGGCGAAGGTCTGACGCAGGCGACCAAGGTGGCGATCCTCAACGCCAACTACATAGCGGCACGGCTGAAGGGCGCCTATGACGTGCTCTATACGTCGGCCTCGGGTCGCGTGGCGCATGAATGCATCATCGACACCCGTCCGCTGCAGGCCTCTGCCGGCGTCAGCGTTGACGATGTGGCGAAGCGCCTGATCGACTGCGGCTTCCATGCGCCGACCATGAGCTGGCCGGTGGCGGGTACGCTGATGATCGAGCCGACGGAATCGGAGACCAAGGCCGAGATCGATCGGTTCTGCGCGGCCATGCTGGCAATCCGCGAGGAGGCCCGCGACATCGAAGAAGGCCGGATGGACAAGACCAACAATCCGCTGAAGAACGCGCCGCATACGGTGGAAGACCTCGTCGGCCAGTGGGATCGTCCCTATAGCCGCGAGCAGGCCTGCTACCCGCCGGGCGCCTTCCGAGTGGACAAGTACTGGTCCTCGGTCAACCGCGTCGACAATGTCTATGGTGACCGCAACCTGGTGTGCACCTGCCCGCCGATGGAAGCCTACGCCGAAGCGGCAGAGTAACAGCCTGAAATTCGCCATGAGAACGCCGCCCTTGAGGCGGCGTTCTTCATTTGTGGTGACATGCCGAAACGCCCTGTGATGGAACGGAATCGCCGGGCGCCCGTTCTTCAAGCTGTCCAACACAGGAGAACAGACATGCGCAATACTCTTATCCTCGCTGGTGCAGCGGCACTCATGACGCTCTCGGCGTCGGCCAATGCGCAGGAAACTGTCATCATCCAGCAGGCTCCGGTCGCCACCCAGTCGACCATCGTCATACCGGCACCGGTCGAAACCTATGTGATGGAGCGCGAAGTGCGCTCGGTTCCTTATGAAGGCGACGTGCTGATCGGCCGCGTGATCGAGGATCCGGTCGAGCTCTATCCGGTCGATGGCTATGAGGATTATTCCTACACTGTCGTCAACGAGCGCCGTGTGATCGTCGATCCGCAGACGCGCCAGATCATCCAGATCATCGAATAAGCCCGACGTTCCGATCCAAGAACCTGAAACCCGGTGCGACGCGCCGGGTTTTTGTTTGCGGATTGGGTCGCTAACTCAACTTGGCAGCAGGAGCCACCCGCCAGTGTGTATCGAAACAGATCATATCTTCGGCGCTGCGTTGCCAACGGGAAACCATCGGCGTTCGCATTATGCTAACCGGCACAGCTTATTCTGATGTTCTGAATTTCGGTATCAGCGCAGGATACAGCCATGAGCATTTCGGCCGTCATGGGCATTTCCCTTTCCGGCATGCAGGCGCAGCAGACGCGGCTTGCCGCATCGGCGAACAATATCGCCAATGCGATGACACCCAAATACGACAAGCTGGAAACCCGGTTTTCCAGCGCGGCGCCGGGCGGCGTTACCGCGTCTGTCGCACCATCGGGTGAAGACACCTTTGCCGATGGCTCAAATGTCGATCTCGCGTCGGAAATGATGTCGCGCGTTCAGAGTGAACTCGGCTTCAAGGCCAATGCTGCCGTCTGGGAGACCGGCGCCGAGATCTGGGACGTTTTGAACAGCATCAACAGACGCTGATTCGCCTCCAACGCCTGTCCAAACCAGATGCCTCTTCGGAGGCTTCCGAATTGATCATCGTCAAGACGACGGATGCTCTCAGAACACCGCAGTTGGCATGAGTATTTTTGGGCTATTCACGGCTCGGCGAGCAAAAGCACAGCCGCTGGAGAATTCGGCGATTGCAAATTTCGCCGCTTGCGGACACAGTCTTGAGTTGCAGCAGGTTGCATAGAGGAATTCATGTATAACGACGCGCTAAATCGCCTGAAGACCGACCTTCTCTCAGCGCATCATATCGATGGCCCTCGCCTCAGAACGCTCGTCGACCAGCACCTCGAAGCCATCCTCCAAAGTGTCGTGCCCACCGATTACGTCGAGGACTGCCTCTTTCAGATCGATGAGGCCCTCGAGAGGCTGTGTACCAGCCCGCAGGAGAGCCTCACGCTTCAGGTCTACTTACTGGGCGCGATCGAGGCCCTTCGGGACGAACTCCATCTTTGCGAGGTCGACATGGATATCCCGCAGGCCGCTGTCGGCTTCTGACGACTGCCGCTTGCGGCCAGTGCGGCGATCGAGCCCGTCTGCGGCCGCCAAAGACACCATCTGCAAAAGATGATCGAGAAAGAGAGCGTCTTCGCTGAGCGGCGCCTTTTGCGATACGCCCCTGATGATCTCTCTGAGGCTACGCACCTGCTCTTCGACGATCGAGCGTACGTAGATATCGGAGGATGGGAATTGGCCATCCGTCATGTCATTCTCCTGCCATTCTTGCATAATCGATACTTCCGTGGGGCAGCTCGGCGAAGGGAACGCGCCTGAGCGCCGATGCTGAAAATGGGTTGCCGGGGGCGAATTCCAGGTCGAGCACACTGCCGGTGATGCCGTAGAGCTCATGGTGCCGCAAAAGGCCCGCCATGGATGGCTTGGCCGTAATCGGCACAATCAGAGCGCCCTCCAGAACGCTGGGCGCCGCGAGCGGCATGACTTCCCAACCGGTGCTCACCAGAAGGTTGACCAGCTTCGGATGGGTTTCGACAACAAGCGTCTGAATGCCGGCAACGAGGCAATACTCCATCACCCCGGTCATCAGGATGTTGGATATCGGCACGCCAGCGATTGTCTTTTCGGAAACCTCGGCGATGCAGCGCGTCCATTCGAAGATGCGCTGGCCGCGCGGCCAATCAGCCCCATCCATGAGGTGGGGGTAAACGTCCGACAGCAAGTGCGGCTTCAGTGTTGGCAGAAGCCGGCTATAGCCGACAACGTCTCCATCGACGAGAAGCGGCAGATGGATTGCCTCATCACCGTCGAACTGATCGATCTCGCGATCGTCAACGCGCCGGCACGCCTCCCAGCCCAGTCTTTCGACGAACTGCCGATGCCGGAAGCGCCAGACCTGCTCCATGATGTCCGCATAGTCACGCGTGTCTGCGCCCAGAATTGTCGCAAGCATCCACACCCCCAAAATCACCCGGGTGGACACTGCGGCATGGGGGAGAAATGCAATATAGGCAGTTCTGCCTATTTATCTGATTAAACCAAGCCTGATCGATTCGGCGATCAATTGAGCACGGTTCACCGAGTTCAACTTCCGGCTGGCGGAGGCAATTTCGTGCTGGACAGTTTTCTCAGAGATTCCAAGAATTTGGCCAATTTCCCAATTGGTCTTTCCAGCCGAACACCACAGAATGACCTCGCGCTCGCGGGGGGTCACTTTTGCGGCAGCGGCGGCGCTTCGTTCGCTGCTATCGGACATGAAGGCGCGCAACCGGTTGTGCGCATAGATTGAAACGATATGCAGCGCGCCCCGCTGCTCACTCGACAGATCGACCTTCTTCGCGCCGAAGGTCACGATCGCCTGGAAGCCGCCCACCGAGTGGAGCGGAACGCTGTAGCCGTCCAACATCCCGAACTCGGTCGCCTCGTTCATCACACGCTTCGCCGACCGACTGAGCGGCTGGTCAGCCAAGGCTTCGGACCAGACGAAGGCCTCGTTCGACATCTTGGTGCGGTAAATCACGGGATCGACATGCACGTAGTTCTGCTGCACGTAGCGTTCGAACCAGCCATCCGGCCAGGCATTCAGCATGAAGTAGGGGTCGATGCGCTCGGTGGGCAGCGGAATGCCCGAGATCGCGTAGCAGTCCATACCAAAGGCCCTGGCCGCCTTGTCCAGGCTGGCCAGCACCGCATCGTTGTTGCGGGCCTGCGATGATTCCGTGATGAAATCGAACATCGCATTGGCCGTCGCCTGCCTGTGTGACATTGATACCCCCAAGGCAGAAATGCTGCCTGCTCCGCTGTGATCTGTAGCACAATCGAATGGAAATCCGAGCGGTTCAACATTGGATTTCCAAGGGAATTCTTGGTCGCGGCCTGAATTGACACCGGCCTGACGAACTCGTGACAGCTTCTGCTGGCAGGACGATCAGAGCAACGCCATCAAGGCGTGTAAGAGGGCCACAAGACCAAAGGCGACAAGGACGAATGCCGAGATGCGGGCGACGAGAATCGCGAATCCCTCCGGCAAGCGCGAGCGCAACAGGCTCACGACACCACTCAGGAAGAACCACCATACAAGCGAGCCCAGAAAGACGCCGGCGACCAACAGGAAGCCGGCTGCATCGGCCTCGCCGGCGTTCTGACCGGCGGCAAGCCCGAGCCCTGCGAAGATCGCCGCAAAGGTGAGGATCGTTGCCGGATTGGCGATGGTGAGCAGAAATGTCGCCGCCGTGGTTGTCAGCAAGCCGCGTGCGGCAACAGGTGCAGCGGAGACGTTGACGCGCGGCTTGAGGCTGCTCAGACCGAGATAGAGGAGAAACAGGCCACCGATGACCTGCAAGGGCAGCTGGATGAAGCCGAGTGAAGAGCCGAGCGCCGTGAACCCCGTGGCTGCCAGCGCCGCATAGACACCGTCGGCAAGTGCAGTCCCTAGACCGCCTGCGACGCCCGCCCAGAAGCCACGCTCCAGCGTCCGGTTTATACACAGCGCGCCGATCGGCCCGAGCGGGGCAGCGATCGCAATGCCGAGCACCAGTCCCTTGCCGAAGACGAGCGCATCCATGTCAATCGGTGCCGATGACGTAGCTGCGCTCGCTCGCTGTCGACAGCGCGATCATCGTCTCGCTGCGGGCGATCAGTCGCTCACCCTTGAGATCGGCCAGGAAGGTTTCGATGCCGGTCAGGTCGGCTGTGCGGATCTTCAGCATGTAGGACCAGCCGCCCGTGACATGGTGACATTCCAGCACGGCGGGATGCGCTTCGGCATAATCGCGGAAGGCCGCCTGCTCCGTATCCTGGGGCAGCGTCACCAGCATGAAGGCGGTGATCGGCAGGCCGAGGGCCACCGGATCCACCTCAAGCGTGAAGCGCCTGATGGCACCTGCTGCGACGAGACGACGGATGCGCTCATTGACGGCAGAGGGTGAAAGTCCTACCACATCGCCAATGCTGGCGAGCGAGCGGCGGGCGTCTTCGGCGAGAAGATCGATGATTTTGCGGTCACTTGTATCCATGGCCGCAGTTTATTTAGCAAAAGCAGCGCTTCGCAAGATATTTTTTCGCATTTCGGCAAAAAAGAATGATTCGATGCATTCATCCATGCATCGTACCTCTTCCAACATGCAGGATAACGGCGCTGAGCCGGCCCGTCAGGCCGGTGCGGCCTGACGCTGCCTTGCAAGTTCCGTCAAGTCGGCAGCCTGGAGCTCGACCGACTCGCCGCAGCCGCAGGCCGAGGTCTGGTTGGGGTTGTGGAAGGTGAAGCCGGAGCGCAGCGTGGTGGTCTCGAAGCCCATTTCGGTGCCGAGCAGATAAAGAACCGCTGCCGGGTCGATCCAGACCGACGCGCCATCCTTTTCGATCCGGTCGTCCCGTGCGCTGGGCTCGGTCACCAGATCGATGGTGTATTCCATCCCGGCGCAGCCACCCTTTTTGATCCCCACGCGGATGCCCTTGGCATCGGGACCGGAATTCTCAACGATCGCCCTGACGCGTGCGGCAGCCGCATCGCTCATGGTCATTACCTGAAAGCCCATCGGCACAGTCTCCAACAACAACCGGATTCAAGGTCCGGCGTTTCCAGTTGCAATGTAATGGACACGCCTCGCCCGTTCAATAGCTTAGGCGGCTCGGCGCGGGCGTCGGCAGGAATTCCAGACCGGCGACGATCTAACGTTGATCAATCCGTGGGCAGCAGCAGCACATTCTAAAACTTGATGTTTGTCAGAAGCTTGGGAACCGCCGGCTTCAGCGAGCGCCAACGCCTGCGATCAAATTTCACGCAGCACATCCGCTTTTCGGATGCAAAGACAAGCAAATCGAGCCAGATCGCCTCCAAATTTTGACCATCCGGTAAAAATATTTCAACCATCCTAACCAAGCCTCTGTTTCTAAATGCGTTTTCAGACTGGCACGGCGATTGCTTCGTTTCTGGCGAAACAAAAACGGCGCCCAGCGCGCCTCCAGAAGCGGAGAACAGGAATGGAAATCGGCGTCTTCATCCCGATCGGCAACAATGGCTGGCTCTTGTCGGAGAATGCCCCGCAATACAAGCCGACCTTCGAGCTCAACAAGGCGATCACGCTTAAGGCAGAACATTACGGCTTCGACTTTGCACTCTCGATGATCAAGCTGCGTGGTTTCGGCGGCAAGACGGAGTTCTGGGACTACAATCTCGAAAGCTTCACATTGATGGCGGGCCTTGCTGCCGTCACCTCGAAGATCAAGCTCTTCGGCACGGCTGCAACACTCATCATGCCGCCGGCGATCATCGCGCGCATGGCCACCACGATCGATTCGATCTCGAACGGTCGCTTTGGCGTCAACCTGATCACTGGCTGGCAGCGCCCGGAATACAGCCAGATGGGCCTGTGGCCCGGCGACGACTATTTCTCCGACCGCTACGAATATCTGACCGAATACACGACCGTCCTGAAGGACCTGCTCACGACCGGCCAGTCGGATCTGAAAGGCAAGCATTTCCAGATGGATGATTGCCGGATGAAGCCGATCCCGGAAGGTGATGTGAAGCTGATCTGCGCCGGCTCATCCAATGCCGGCATGGATTTCTCGGCCAAGTTCGCCGACTACAGCTTCTGCTTCGGCGTCGGGGTCAATACGCCCAAGGCCTTCGCGCCCACCAACGAACGCTTGCTGGCTGCCACCGAGAAGACAGGCCGCGACGTGCGCTCCTTCGTACTGACAATGGTAATCGCCGAAGAGACGACGGAAGAAGCCTTCGCCAAGTGGGAGCACTACAAGGCAGGCGCCGACGAGGAAGCGATCAAGTGGCTCGGCCTGCAGAGCGCCGTCGACACCAAGTCCGGCTCCGACACCAATGTCCGTCACATGGCGAACCCGGTATCGGCGGTCAACATCAACATGGGTACGCTGATCGGCTCTTATGCCGAGGTCGCCTCGATGCTCGACGAGATGAGCGAAGTGCCCGGCACCGGCGGCGTGATGCTGACCTTCGACGACTTCCTTGAAGGTATCGAGAAGTTCGGCAAATACGTGCAGCCGCTGATGAAGAGCCGCGCGCATGTGAACCAGATGCTGGAGGCCGCCGAATGAGCGAGGCCATTGTTGCAGGCTATCAGCCGCGCCTGGAACTGACGAAAAGCGTCACGCTTCCGGCACGCCCCGAGCCGATCACCCTGAAGCCGTCGGAAACGGCCGTGGTCGTCGTAGACATGCAGAACGCATATTCGACCGAAGGCGGCTATGTCGATCTCGCCGGCTTCGACATTTCCGGCGCCAAGGGCACGATCTCCAACATCAAGAAGACGCTCGATGCGGCCCGCGAAGCCGGTGTGCTGGTCGTCTATTTCCAGAACGGCTGGGACCCTGACTATGTCGAGGCTGGTGGCCCCGGCTCGCCCAACTGGCATAAGTCGAATGCGCTGAAAACCATGCGTAAGCGTCCCGAACTGCAGGGGCAACTGCTCGCCAAGGGCACCTGGGATTATGCCATCGTTGACGAATTGCAGCCTAAGCCCGGCGACATCCTGGTACCGAAGAGCCGCTATTCCGGCTTCTTCAACACGAACATGGACTCGGTGCTCAGAGCCCGCGGCATCCGCAATCTCGTCTTCGTCGGCATTGCCACCAATGTCTGCGTCGAAAGCTCGCTGCGCGATGCCTTCCACCTCGAATATTTCGGCGTGATGCTTGAGGACGCAACGCATCACCTCGGCCCCGACTTCATCCAGCAGGCAACCGTCTACAATGTCGAAAAGTTCTTCGGCTGGGTCGCGACCGTCAACGACTTCTGCGGCGCGATCGGACAGGCAGCGCCTGCCGATGCCGCTTGAACCCATCACCATTCAACAAACGGAGAGAGTGAGAATGCCCAAGACCATCGTCGTTCCCGAAGGCACGTCCAAGCCGCTTGCCCCCTATTCGCCCGGCACGCTTGCCGATGGCATCCTCTACGTCTCGGGGACCCTTCCCTTCGACAAGGACAACAATGTCGTGCATGTCGGCGACGCGAGCGCCCAGACACGCCATGTGCTGGAGACGATCAAGTCCGTCATCGAGACCGCCGGCGGCACCATGCAGGACGTGACCATGAACCACATCTTCGTCACCGACTGGGCGAATTACCAGGCGGTGAACAAGGTCTATGCCGAATACTTCCCCAGCAACGAGCCGGCCCGCTACTGCGTGCAATGCGGATTGGTGAAGCCGGACGCACTGGTCGAGATCGCGACGGTCGCGCATATCGGTAAGAAGTGAGCGGGCTTTAAGCCGCCCCTCATCCGGCTGCCGCCACCTTCTCCCCGCAAGCGGGGAGAAGGGACCAGACCGCAAACCGCCTGCATCACTGAAGGTCTTCCTACGCAAAGGGCGGCCATCTCCTCTCCCCGCCTGCGGGGAGAGGGTCAGGGTGAGGGGCAAAGCCAGAGCAAACACGCATGCATTACGACATCCACGGCCTCACCTCCCCCGATGCGCCGACCATCCTGCTCTCGTCGGGCCTCGGAGGCTCCGGCGGCTATTGGGCAACGCAGATCCCTGCCCTGTCTGAGCGGTTCCGGGTCATCACGTATGACCACCGCGGCTGCGGCAAGACCGGTGGCACGGTGCCCGAAGACGGCAGCATTTCCGCCATGGCCGATGACGTGCTCGAAATCGTGGACACGCTGAAGCTCAAGAGTTTCCATTTCATGGGCCATGCGCTGGGTGGCCTGATCGGACTTGATCTGGCGCTCCGCCGGCCGGAGCTGATCGAAAGCCTCGTGCTGATCAATGCCTGGAGCAAGGCCGATCCGCATTCCGGGCGTTGCTTCGACGTGCGTATAGCGCTGCTGGAAAACGCCGGTGTCGAGGCCTTCGTCAAGGCACAGCCGCTGTTTCTTTATCCGGCTATCTACATGGCAGGCAATCCGGAGAAGATGGCGGTGGAGGAGGCGCATGCGCTCGCCCATTTCCAGGGTCGCGACAACATCCTGCGCCGGATTGCGGCACTTCGCGCCTTTGATGTCGACGACCGCCTCGGCGAGATCCAGACGCCGACGCTTGTCATTGCCACCCGTGACGACCTGCTCGTCCCCTATTCGCGGTCGCTGCGGCTCGCAGACGGCCTTTCGAACGCAAATCTCGTGCTCACCGTCGCCGGTGGACACGCCGTCAACGTCACCTATCCGCAAATATTCAACAGCGCGGTGATCGACTTCCTGTCGACCCTCGAACACGCTTGAAGGAAACGCCCATGCTGGCCACCAAGACCATCGCCCCTGTCGCAGCCGAAGGCAGCTCGCCGGAAGTGAGTGCGGCCTATCGCAATGGCATGGCCCGCCTCGCCGCAGCCGTGACCATCGTCACCACCGATGGCCCTGCCGGTCGTGCCGGCTTTGCGGCAACCGCCGTCACCAGCGTCTCGGACAATCCCCCGACGCTCCTCGTCTGCCTGAACAAGGGCAGTTCAGCCTATCCTGCTGTCAGCGCCAACGGGTTCGTTTCGGTCAACGTTCTCGCCGCCGAACACGAGCCTGTCAGCCGCCTCTTTGGCGGCAAGACGCCCGTGGACGAGCGCTTCGCTGCCGCCACCTGGGAGACGACAGAGACCGGCACGCCGCGCCTCGCAGACGCCCTCGTCTCCTTCGAATGCCGGATTTCCGAAGTGCATGACGGAAAGACGCATGACGTTCTGTTCTGCGAAGTGCTCGACGTCACCACCCGCGAAGAGGGCCAGGCGCTCGTCTATTTCGACCGGGCCTATCGAACCGTCTGAACATCTGTGTCAAAACGTAAAACGGCCCGCGCGAGGCGGGCCGTTTTGTTAATTGCCTAATTCTCTCAGTACCAGCCGACGGCGACCTGCGCCTCTTCGGACATGCGGTCCGGGGTCCATGGCGGATCGAAGCTCATCTCGACCTCGACGCCCGAGACGCCTTCGACCGAGCCGACGGCATTTTCGACCCAGCCCGGCATTTCGCCGGCGACCGGGCAACCGGGGGCCGTCAGGGTCATGACGATCTTCACAGTGCGGTCGTCTTCGATGTCGATCTTGTAGATCAGGCCGAGTTCGAAGATGTCGGATGGAATTTCCGGATCGTAGACTGTCTTCAGCGCGGCGATAATATCGTCCGACAGGCGGGCGACTTCGTCCGCCGGGATCGCGGTGTGGATGATGCCGTCGCGGACATCGGGCTTGGTTTCGGTGTCACTCATGGTGTTCATTCCTCAGGCGAAGAAGCTGCGGGCGTAATCCAGCGCGTCCGCCAGCGCATCGACTTCTTCCCTTGTGTTATAGAGACCGAACGACGCCCGGCAAGTGGAAGTCACGCCAAAGCGGGCGAGCAGCGGCTGGGCACAATGGGTTCCGGCGCGAACGGCAACGCCGCGACGGTCGATCATGGTGGAGACATCATGGGCATGAATGCCGGCGAGTTCAAAGGAGAAGATCGCTCCCTTGCCCGGTGCATTGCCGATGATCCTGAGAGAATTGATCGCCGAGAGACGCTCATGCGCATAGGCGCGCAGGCTTTCCTCATGGGCAGCAATCGCCGGGCGCCCGAGGCTTTCCATGTAATCGAGCGCATAGCCGAGACCAATCGCCTGAACGATCGGCGGCGTGCCCGCCTCGAAGCGATGCGGCGGCTCGTTATAGGTCACGCGATCCTCGGCGACCTCGATGATCATCTCACCGCCGCCCATGAAGGGGTCCATATCCTTCAAGCGGTCCATCTTGCCCCAGAGCACGCCAATGCCCGAGGGGCCGTAGAGCTTGTGGCCGGTCACGGCATACCAGTCACAACCGAGATCCTGGACATCAGCAGGCATGTGAACAGCACCCTGGCTGCCATCGACCATAACGGCGATGCCGCGCTCATGCGCGATGCGGCAGACTTCCTTGATCGGCACGACTGTGCCGAGCGCGTTCGACATATGGGTGATGGCGATCAGCTTGGTGCGCTCGGTCAGGCAGCCGACAAAGGCTTCCATGTCGAATGCGCCGTCATCGGTCACCGGCGCCCAGACGAGCTTGGCGCCCTTGCGTTCCCGCAGGAAATGCCAGGGCACGATATTCGAGTGGTGCTCCATGATCGAGAGCACGATCTCGTCGCCCTCGCCGATATGCTTCATGCCCCAGCCATAGGCGACCGTGTTAATCGCCTCGGTCGAGGACTTGGTGAAGATCACCTCGTCAATCGAGGGGGCATTCAGGAAGCGGCGCACCTTCTCGCGTGCCGCTTCATAGGCGTCCGTCGCGGCATTGGACAGGAAATGCAGACCACGATGCACGTTGGCATATTCGTGGGAATAGGCGTGGCTGATCGCATCGATCACGCTTTGCGGCTTCTGCGAGGACGCCGCATTGTCAAGATAGACCAGCGGCTTGCCATAGACTTCGCGCGCCAGGATCGGGAAATCCCGCCTGACGGCTTCAACGTCATATCCTGTCTTTACCGCGATCGTGTCAGCCATGATGCTCCAGCCAGTCGGTGATGATCTCTTCCAGGGCCTCGACGAGCGGCTCGTTTTCGAGCTCCTCGACGATTTCGGCAACGAAGCCGTTGATCAACAGCGCGCGGGCCTTCTTTTCCGGAATGCCACGCGACATCAGATAGTAGAGGTGGCTCTTGTGGATGTCGGCGACCGTCGCACCATGAGCGCATTGTACGTCGTCGGCGAAGATTTCCAGCTCCGGCTTTACCGAGAACTCGGCATCATCAGACATCAGCAGCGTGTTGCAGGCCATGCGGGCATCGGTCTTCTGGGCATCCGGAGCAACCCGGATCATGCCCTGGAAGACACCCTTGGCGCGGTCGAACAACACGTTGCGGATGATTTCCGTCGAGGTGGTGTTCGGCACATCATGGCCTAGCGTCATGGTGACGTCGGTATGGGTGTCACCGCCGAGCAGGTTGACGGCGCGGAGCGTAAAGTCGGAGCCTTCGCCAGCCGTCTTCACATGCACTTCCTGGCGCACCAGCTTGCCGCCGGCATTGATGATGAAGAGGCGGAACTTGGCATCCGTGCCGAGCTCGGCGCGGATTTGGCCGAGATGGGTATCGGCATCACCTTCGCCCTGGAGGATGATCCAGGTGATCTCGGCACCTTCACCGAGCTTCAGATCGGCAACGACGGAGGCGAGTGCTGCCGAACCGCTCTGGCCGACATGGCGCTCGATGACGGTTGCCTTGGAACCCTTGCCGAACGTGGCGGGGAAACGCAGGTGCAGCTGGCCGGCGGCATGCACCGACTGCAGCTCGATCGGCGCTTCGATCTCGGCCTCGTCGGCCACGTCGAGCGTGAAGCCGTCACGCACAAAGGCGCCGTTGAGGCGGCCGATCGTGTCGTCGGCGTTGAAGGCGGTCAGGCCTTCTGCTGCTGCACCATCGGAAAGCGCGTCGCGATAAAGCGAAATGCTCACTCCGTCCGGCAGCGCCGCTGGCCTCTGAGCAACACCCTGCAGGACGTTCAGCACATGGGCACCCGCCACCAGCGGATTGATCGCCTTGGCAACCGCCTGGGGCTCTTCGGCCGGAAGCGCGCGCAGAAGGGCCTTGAGGTCCGTGTAGTGGAAGGTCTCGACGCGGCGCGTCGGCAGACCCTGGCGCTTCAGCGCGTCGAACAGGCCGTCGCGCTTGAGAAGCACGGCGCCGTCGCCCGGAAGGCTGCCGATCTGGTTGGTATAGGCGTCGATGAGCTGGGTCTCGGCTACGGTGAGCCGGTTGGCCGCTTGCAATGTCATCGGTGCAACTCCTTTAAAACTTGAGAGCCCTTAGGCAGCCTGACCGGTGATGTCGGCATAGCCGTTGGCTTCGAGTTCCAGTGCCAGGCTCTTGTCACCCGACTTGATGATCTGGCCCTTGTAGAGGACGTGAACGCTATCCGGCACGATGTAGTCGAGCAGGCGCTGGTAGTGGGTGATGACGACGGTGGCACGGTCCGGACGCTTCAGGGCGTTCACACCATCAGCAACAATCTTGAGCGCATCGATGTCGAGGCCGGAATCGGTTTCATCAAGGATGCAGAGCTTCGGCTCGAGCAGCGCCATCTGCAGGATCTCGGCGCGCTTCTTCTCACCGCCGGAGAAGCCGACGTTCAGCGGACGCTTCAGCATATCCGGGTTGATCTTCAGTTCAGCCGAGGCTTCCTTGACGCGACGGATGAAGTCCGGCGTCGTCAGTTCCGCTTCGCCGCGCGCCTTGCGCTGCGAGTTCATTGCGACCTTGAGGAACTGCATGGTGGCCACGCCCGGGATTTCGACCGGATACTGGAAGGCGAGGAAGATGCCCTTGGCAGCGCGCTCGGCCGGATCGAGTTCCAGAATGCTCTCACCGTTGTAGAGAATGTCGCCTTCGGTGACTTCATAGTCTTCGCGGCCCGACAGGATGTAGGACAGCGTCGACTTGCCGGAGCCGTTCGGGCCCATGATGGCGGCCACTTCCCCGGCATTCACGGTCAGGTTCAGGCCCTTGATGATTTCGGTGCCGTCTTCGGCGATGCGGGCATGGAGATTGCGAATTTCAAGCATGACTATCTCGATTTCTCTTCGCCTCATCGGAGGCTTCGTTTGCCGTTTGATGGCCACCTTCTGTAAAGGTGGCATTCGATTTGGATGCGCTGGAGCGGCGCCTGCCACTCAAATATGCGATTGCATCGCCGATCCCGAAAACTAGGAGACCAAGAAAGGACAACGCGATCAATGTCAGCGTGGCATCATCTAGCCCATGCCCACCCGATCCTTCGGTCGATCCCTTGATACTCGCCAGAAGCACCCCCCAGATGACCACTAAAGCGAAGCCCGCACTTGCAGCAGCAATAAGATAGACAACGAACTTCCGGACCATCGAGATGCCCCTGGGTTACCCGACCGAACCCTCAAGCGAGATGTTGATCAGCTTCTGCGCCTCAACCGCAAATTCCATCGGCAGCTGCTGGATGACGTCGCGGACGAAGCCGTTGACGATCAGGGCGATTGCCTCTTCTTCCGGGATGCCGCGCTGCATGGCGTAGAACTTCTGGTCCTCGGAGATCTTCGAGGTCGTCGCCTCGTGCTCCACCTTGGCCGTCGAGTTCTTCACCTCGATGTAAGGCACCGTATGCGCCCCGCAGGTGTCACCGATCAGCAACGAATCGCAGTTGGTGAAGTTGCGGGCGTTTTCCGCCTTCCGGTGCATCGAGACCTGGCCGCGATAGGTGTTCTGCGATACGCCGGCCGAGATGCCCTTGGAGATGATCCGGCTCTTGGTGTTCTTGCCGAGATGGATCATCTTGGTGCCGCTGTCGACCTGCTGGTGGCCGTTGGAGACGGCGATCGAGTAGAACTCGCCCTGGCTGTCGTCGCCGCGCAGAATGCAGGACGGGTATTTCCAGGTGATCGCCGAACCGGTCTCGACCTGGGTCCACGAGATCTTCGAACGATCGCCACGGCAATCGCCGCGCTTGGTGACGAAGTTGTAGATGCCGCCCTTGCCGTCCTTGTCGCCCGGATACCAGTTCTGGACGGTCGAATACTTGATCTCGGCGTCATCCATGGCAACGAGTTCGACCACGGCCGCATGCAGCTGGTTTTCGTCGCGCTGGGGTGCCGTGCAGCCTTCGAGATAGGAGACGTAGGCGCCTTCCTCGGCGATGATCAGCGTGCGCTCGAACTGGCCGGTGTTCTTCTCGTTGATGCGGAAATAGGTCGACAGTTCCATCGGGCAGCGAACGCCCTTCGGAATGTAGACGAAGGAACCGTCGGTGAAGACGGCGCAGTTCAGCGTCGCATAATAGTTGTCCGTGACCGGAACGACCGAGCCGAGATATTTCTTCACCAGATCCGGATATTCGCGGATGGCCTCCGAGATCGACATGAAGATCACGCCGGCCTTCATCAGCTCTTCCTTGAACGTCGTGACGACCGAAACCGAATCGAAGACGGCATCGACAGCGATCTTCGAGGTCTGGACGCCAGCCAGCATTTCCTGCTCTTTCAGGGGAATGCCGAGCTTCTCATAGACCTTCAGGAGTTCCGGATCGACCTCGTCGAGCGACTTCGGGCCGGCAGCCGTCTTTGGTGCCGCATAATAGTAGATGTCGTTGAAGTCGATCTTCGGATAGTCGACGCGCGCCCAGGTGGGCTCGACCATCGTCAGCCAGCGACGATAGGCGTCGAGGCGCCATTCGAGCATCCATTCGGGCTCGTTCTTCTTGGCCGAAATGAAGCGGACGATGTCTTCCGACAGGCCCTTCGGGGCCTTGTCGACTTCGATGGTAGTTTCAAAACCATACTTGTACTGATCCACATCGATCTGGCGGACCTGATCGATCGTTTCCTGCACAGCAGCCATGGTCGTTCTCCAATCTTGCCGGGCCAAATTCCGGCAGCTTGTTAACGTTGGGCGGTGACCCGCCATACTTAAGGTTCCCGAGCCATCATTTCACCCCTCTTGGCAAGGGAAAAACGACGTTTGGCCCGGTTTTTCGCCGCCTCAGGCGGCCTGCCCCGCCGGTTTGCGGCGGGCAGCAATCTTCACAAAGGCGCCCAGAAAGCGATCGATGTCGCTCTCCGTCGTATCAGGGCCGATCGACAGGCGAAGCGCCCCGGTCGCGGCATCCTCGCCCATGGCGGTCAGCACATGGCTCGCGCCGACCTTGCCCGACGAGCAGGCGGCTCCCGCCGACAGTGCGATGCCTTCGAGATCGAAGGCGATCTGCCCGGTTTCCGCCTTCAGCCCCGGCAGATGGAAGAAACTCGTATTGCCGACCCGCGCCTCGCTGCGGCCATAGATCACGGTCTCCGATGCTGCCGAGACGATGCCCGCCTCCGCCCGGTCGCGCAGTGCAGCAATCCCGGCATTCCGGTTCAAAAGATCTGCCGACATCCGCTCTGCCGCCGCACCGAAACCCGCGATCGCCGCAAGATTCTCGGTACCGGCCCGATGCCCCTTTTCCTGACCGCCACCGCGCACCAGCGGTTCCGGCATGAAAGTCTCTCCCTGCGACACCAGCGCACCCACGCCCTTCGGACCGCCGAGCTTATGGGCCGACAGGATCAGGAAGTCGGCGCCGAGTTCGGCGATCGACAGCGGAATTCGGCCTGCCGCCTGCACGGCATCGACCACCAGCAATCCGCCAAACTTCTTTACGATGGCGGAGACCTCGCGGATTGGCTGGATGATCCCCGTTTCATTGTTCACCAGCATCACGGCGACCAGCGGCAGCCCTTCGGACGCGTCATGGCCTGCCAGTGTGCTTGTAAGCGCATCAAGATCGATCAGCCCCGCAGGCGTTACGGCAAGTTCCGTCACAAGCTCCTTGGGGAATCGCCCGCCGGCCCGCACGGCCGGATGCTCGATGGCCGAGACATAGAGGCGTCCAAGGCTGACACGCGACTTGCCCATTCGGTAGACCGGCGACAGAACCTGATTGGCGGCTTCAGTCGCGCTTGCGGTAAAGGTCACATGCGACGGCTCGGCCCCGACCAGGACCGCCACGGCGCGACGCGCCCTCTCGATCACGGCCCTTGCCGCACGGCCTTCGGCATGCACCGAAGAGGGGTTGCCGGGCATGGCGAGCGCGTCGATCATGGCGTCGCGCGCCGCAGCCATCAGGGGCGCGGTGGCGTTCCAGTCGAGATAGATGCGCTCAATAGCCATCCTCAGTTCGGACTCCCATGCATCATGCGGTGCATTTTCCTTGAAATTTCCGCCGGGCTTGCCTTATGACACCTTCACCCCGGATGCGACGCCATCCAGTTTCGAACGGTTCTAAACTTCGTTCTAGAAAAGCTGACTGACGCCGTCAAGTCAGCTTTCTAATTTGGTGTTGACGAACCGCAAAAATGTCAGGGACCGGAACCTTATGCCCGAAGTGATTTTCAACGGCCCCGCGGGTCGTCTCGAAGGCCGTTATCAACCCTCCAAGGAAAAGAGCGCACCGATCGCGATCATCCTTCATCCGCATCCGCAATTCGGCGGGACGATGAACAACCAGATCGTCTACCAGCTGTTCTACATGTTCCAGAAGCGCGGCTTCACCACGCTTCGCTTCAACTTCCGCGGCATCGGCCGCAGCCAGGGCGAATTCGACCATGGCGCCGGCGAATTGTCGGATGCAGCATCTGCCCTCGACTGGGTGCAGAGCCTGCATCCGGATTCGAAGAGCTGCTGGGTTGCAGGCTACTCCTTCGGCTCGTGGATCGGCATGCAGCTCCTGATGCGTCGCCCGGAGATCGAAGGCTTCATGTCGATCGCGCCGCAGCCGAACATCTACGACTTCTCCTTCCTCGCCCCCTGCCCGTCATCCGGCCTGATCATCAACGGCGACAGCGACAAGGTGGCGCCTGAGAAGGACGTCATCGGCCTCGTCGACAAGCTGAAGACCCAGAAGGGCATCCTGATCACCCACAAGACGGTGCCGGGCGCCAACCACTTCTTTAACGGTCAGGTGGAAACGCTGATGGCCGAGTGCGAAGACTACCTCGACCGTCGCCTTGAGGGCGAACTGGTTCCCGAACCAGCTGCCAAGCGGATCCGGTAACATGATCCGGATCGTGGCCGATACAAATGTGCTGGTCAGCGCTTGTATCGGCCGCGGTCCAGCCTCGAAGGTGATCGAGGCGTGCTTAATTGGCCAACTGACGCCAATGCTTAGTCTGGCACTCTATCTCGAATATGAAGACGTCTTGAACCGAACTGCGCCGTTTGTCCGGGCCCGGCTCAATATGTTCGAACGCAACGAGATGCTCGACGCGATGCTCTCTAGATCAACGCTGGTGGAAGTCAGCTATCGCTGGCGGCCCAATCTGCGCGACGAGGCGGACAATCATCTGATGGATCTGGCGGTTGCAGCCAATGCCCGCTATCTTGTGACAAGCAATGTCAGAGACTTTGTCGGAGGCGAACTCAGGTTCGATCAGGTGAAAGTCATAGAGCCCGCCAAATTGATTGAGGAGCTCAAGCTATGAGAGCAGTCACGATCAACCTGCCCGAGCCGCTCGACGCGCAGATCGAGCAGTTGGCACACGAGAACGGCCTGACACTGAGTGATTTTCTTGTCGAAGTCAGCAAGGACCTCATTCGGCAGGACGAAACTCGAAAGCGATTTAGCGAGCGAGCGGAACGCGGCAAAGACAAAGTCGAGACCGTACTCGCCATGCTGCAACGTGACTAAACTCCATTGTCTTTTTTCAGACTGCGATTTTGAATGACCTCACATCCGACCTTTGACGCCGTCGGCCTCGCGGGTGGCGGTAACCGCTGCTACTGGCAGAGCGGCTTCCTCAAGGCCTATAGCGAGCATCAGACGCTCAATCCGCGCTTCTATGTCGCCGTCTCGGCCAGCGCCTATCACGGCGCGATGCATCTTGCCGGCGTCGGCGACCGGGTGCGGGATGCCGCCTTCGCCTTTGCCGAACAGGGCCATCGCGGTGTTGACTGGCGGGCGCTTAGGCGGCGGGAATCGCCGCTCGTCGTTGGCCGGCTCTTCCGGCAGCTGCTCGCAGACGCGTTCGGCGAACAAGAACTCGCCACGCTCAAGGCGGCGCCGCCGATGTTGATCCAGCTCTCCGGCCTGCCGGACTGGATGCCCGGTGCGCTCGGGGCACTGGGTTCGATCGGTGCCTATCAGATCGAGAAACTTCTGACCGATGGCAGCCATTCCAAGGCTGGTCTGCGGATGAAATTGCGACCCACCTGGATCTCGACGCATAATTGCGACTATCCCGGCGAACTCGTCGATGCGCTGATGGCGACCTCCTCCGTGCCGCCCTTCATGCCGGTCGGACGCGTCAGGGGTCGCGCCTATCTCGATGGCGGCCTCGTCGACAATCCGCCACTGATGAAGCTCACGGAAGTCGAAGCGAAGGGCTGGCGGACATTGCTTCTGACCACCCGTTTTGGCCGAAAGCCGCCCTCCGCCCCTAATCGCGTGGTGGTGGGCCCGAGCGAAGACATCCCGGTCGGCAAGTTCTCCGTCGGCGACGCGGCAGGCATCCGCCATGCCTATGAAGTGGGCTTGCGGGACGGGCTTGCTTTCGCGAGATCCGCATAATCGGACCGGAGCATCTCAAAGAAGCGGCAGGGCTCCCCTCGGACGGAGCGTATGCCAATTTCCCGGAAGCCTGTCTTTTTGAGGATGTGTAACGAGGCCGCGTTGTCGACATGCGCCATGGCTTCCAGCCTTTCCCCGATCTCAGCCTTGAAGAACCACCCCACCAGAGCGCTGGCGATCTCGCTCGCGTAGCCCTTACCCCATTCGGACTGGACGATCGAATAGGCAAGTTGATGGACTTGGGCGTCTTCGTACCACCCAATTCCCGCACGCCCGACAAAATCCGAGCCATCTGCGGTCATCAGCTTCAAGGTCGAGATACCGAAGAGCTGAAAACCCTCCCGCCAACCGGCCAGCCGTTGCCGGGCGTAGTCAGGTTCCCATGGCTGGCCGTGCCCGACATGTATGCTGGTCTCCGGCGCGCCATGCAAATGGACGAGTTGCTCTTCGTCCCCATCCCGCCACCGCGTCAGCATCAAGCGTTCCGTCCGCAACAACGCCGACGGCGCAAGTACGCCGCCGGTCACCGGCTCGCGAACCCCTGTCGTCCCCGGAAAGGTCAGCGGAAGCCCCCGGGCCGAGCGCACCGCAAGATAGGCCCAGGCCTCCGCCTCCATGCCATCACCATCGAAGCCCGCCTGCTCGGCAGTGAGCACCGTTGCCCCCTTTTTGCCGGCGAGCCTGACAAGATCTTCCATGATCGTTCGGTTTAGACGCCCCCCGCCGCAGATGACATAGGTCTTCGGAGAACTGGGCAGATGGCCGGCCGACTTCAGGATAGCAGCCGCTGACACGTAGGCGAGTGTGCGGGCACCGTCCGAAAGCTCGGCCTCGCGGCCTTCAGGCGGACGAAAATCGTTGCGGTCGAGCGAGCGGCGCGTGCTTGAGGTGAAGAAGGGATTGTCCAGATAGCGCTCGGCCAGCGCCACGATCACCACACCCTCAGAGGCGATACGACCGCCGTCGTCATAGGGAATGCCGGCATGGGCCTCGACCCATTGATCGATCAGCGTGTTGCCGGGTCCGCTGTCGAAGCCGATGATCGTGCCGTCGCGGTCGAGAAAGGTGAGGTTCGAAATGCCGCCAATGTTGACGAAACAGACCGGCCATTGATGCCCCGGGATCTGGTGCGCCAGCGCCTGGTGATAGACCGGCACCAGCGGGGCACCCTGCCCGCCATGCACCATATCATTGGCGCGCATATCGTAGACAACGTCGATGCCGGTTTCCGCTGCCAGCAGCGGCCCGTCGCCGAGTTGCACGGTCAGGGCATCATCCGGCCTGTGCAACACCGTCTGGCCGTGAAAGCCAATGAGGTCGATGTCCTCACGCTTGAGCTTCTCTTGCTGCAGGAAAAGGCCGACCGCCTCTGCATGACGTAGAGTCAGGTCCCTCTCCATACGGGAGTGTTCCCCCGGCCGTTCGGCGCGTTGCTTGATGCCTTTCGCGTCTTCCAGCGCCTGCTTCAGCCGGTCGCGGAAGGCCGGCTCGTAGGGAACAGACAGGAAGCCACCGCGCTCAACGACCGCCTCGCCATCGGTGCGAACCAGCGCCACATCGATGCCATCCATCGACGTGCCGCTCATCAGGCCGATCGCCGTCTTCATTTCCGCCATATGCCACCCGATTCGAACGCCTGTGTTGCCTGACATTCATGACCGAGACGGGTGCACAATTCAAAAAACAATGCTAAAGCCCGCGCGGATTTTAAAGTGTGCCACCGAAAGACCAGAGAAACCGAAAGCAACAGCGTCATGACGAAGTTCAAGTCCGATTTCCTCCGCATCCTCTCCGAGCGCGGCTTCATTCATCAGATGTCCGATGAAACGGGGCTCGACGACCTGCTCGCCAAGGAAAGCGTGACGGCCTATATCGGCTATGACCCGACGGCATCCAGCTTGCATGTCGGTCATCTGATGCAGATCATGATGCTGCGCTGGTTCCAGCAGACCGGCCACCAGCCGATTTCGCTGATGGGCGGCGGTACCGGCATGGTCGGTGACCCCTCCTTCAAGGAGGAAGCACGCAAGCTGATGACCATCGAGACGATCGAGGAGAATATCGCCTCGATCAAGCGCTGCTTCTCCCATTACCTCGACTACAACCAGGGCCCGAAGGGCGGCGCCCTGATGATCAACAATGCCGAATGGCTTCGCCCGCTGAACTATCTCGAGTTCCTGCGCGATGTCGGCCGGCATTTCTCGGTCAACCGCATGCTGTCCTTCGACAGCGTCAAGACGCGTCTTGATCGCGAGCAGTCGCTGTCCTTCCTGGAATTCAACTACATGATCCTCCAGGCCTATGACTTCGTCGAGTTGAACCAGCGCTATGGCTGCCGGCTGCAGATGGGCGGCTCCGACCAGTGGGGCAACATCATCAACGGCATCGACCTCGGCCATCGCATGGGCACGCCGCAGCTCTATGCGCTGACGGCACCGCTGCTCACCACCTCGTCGGGCGCCAAGATGGGCAAGTCGGCCTCGGGCGCCGTCTGGCTCAATGCCGATCTGCTGCCGGTCTATGACTTCTGGCAGTACTGGCGCAACACCGAGGATGCCGATGTCGTGCGCTTCCTCAAGCTCTTCACCATCCTGCCGATGGACGAGATTGCCCGTCTCGCGGCACTTGGTGGATCTGAAATCAACGAGGCCAAGAAGATCCTCGCGACCGAAGTGACGACGCTGCTGCATGGTCGCGACGCCGCTGAACAGGCGGCCGAAACGGCGCGCAAGACCTTCGAGGAAGGGGCGCTTGCCGATACCCTGCCGACGGTCGAAGTCGCGGCCAGCGAGTTGGAAGCGGGCATCGGCCTGCTCGGACTGATCGTCAAGGCGGGGCTTGCCGCCTCGAACGGCGAAGCCCGCCGTCACGTCCAGGGCGGAGCCGTGAAGATCAACGATGCCGGCGTCTCCGATGAGCGCATGTCTGTCGGCACTGCAGAGGTCACGGCGGACGGCGTGATCAAGCTTTCGCTGGGCAAAAAGAAGCACATTCTCATCAAGCCTGTCTGACTGCCTAAAAACACAGACTGAAGACACCTGAAAAGCCCGCAATTGCGGGCTTTTCTGCATTCGTAAACACCCGTTAACTCATGGCGCGTTTTTCGCCATCCTATCGGGACTGCTGCTTATGGCGGCAACCCCATGCACAAACGCATAGCAGTCGCATATTATTTGCACTGCACAATCTTGTTTTACAGGCGTATAAGAACATCAATCGCTGATGCGGGAACGACCGCAAGATCAGCCACCAAGCTTCACCGAGGAAACGACCATGAACCCGATCCGCATTGCCAAGAACTGGATGAGCTACCGTCGCACGATGGCCGAACTGGGCAACCTTTCCAGCCAGACCCTGAATGACATCGGCATCACCCGCTACGAAATCCGCAACATCGCTTCGCGCTCTTTCCGTTAATCGGATCCTGCGCCAAGCAGCCTGTCAAACGGCACCGCCTGGTGCCGTTTTTGATTCCAGCCTCCCGAATGTGATCGACAGGCATCGTCGGAAGCCTGCCACCCGATGGACCTCGCGCCGCGAGGCGTGATATGGAGCCGCCCATGACAAACAGCTCCTTCTCCCCCATTCACATCATCGGCGGTGGCCTTGCAGGCTCGGAGGCCGCCTGGCAGGCGGCAGAGGCCGGTGTCCCGGTCATTCTGCACGAAATGCGCGGCGTGCGCGGCACGGATGCGCACAAGACCGATGGCCTTGCCGAACTGGTCTGCTCCAACTCCTTCCGCTCTGACGATGCGACATCGAACGCCGTCGGCGTCATCCATGCCGAGATGCGGCTTGCCGGTTCACTGATCATGGCCTGCGCTGACAAGCATCAGGTGCCGGCCGGTGGCGCGCTCGCCGTCGATCGTGATGGCTTTTCAGACGCCGTAACCGCCGCCCTGCATCAGCATCCGCTGATTACCGTGGTCCGCGAGGAAGTGACCGGCCTGCCGCCAGAGGATTGGGATCTTGCCATCATCGCGACGGGTCCCCTCACCTCGCCAGCCCTCGCCGAAGCCATCCGCGAGCGGACCGGCAAGGATGCACTTGCCTTCTTCGATGCCATCGCACCGATCGTGCATACCGACAGTATCAACATGGATATCTGCTGGTACCAGTCGCGCTACGACAAGGTCGGCCCTGGCGGCACGGGCAAGGACTATATCAACTGCCCCCTCGACGAGACCCAGTACAACGCCTTCATCGACGCGCTGATCGAGGGTGATGCCGTCGGCTTTAAGGAGTGGGAAGGCACGCCCTATTTCGATGGCTGCTTGCCGATCGAGGTCATGGCCGAGCGCGGTCGCGAGACACTGCGCCACGGGCCGATGAAGCCGATGGGCCTCACCAATGCCCATAACCCGACCGTGAAGGCCTATGCCGTCGTGCAGCTGCGCCAGGACAATGCGCTCGGCACGCTCTACAACATGGTCGGCTTCCAGACGAAGCTGAAATACGGCGCTCAGGCCGAGATCTTCCGGATGATCCCGGGGCTGGAAAATGCCGAGTTCGCCCGCCTCGGCGGCTTGCACCGCAACACCTATATCCATTCGCCGACCCTGCTCGATCAGAGCCTGCAGTTGAAGGCCCGTCCCGGCCTTCGTTTTGCCGGCCAGATCACAGGCTGCGAAGGTTATGTCGAAAGCGCCTCGATCGGCCTGCTCGCCGGTCGCTTCGCCGCGGCCCAGCGCAAGGGCGAGTCGATCAGCGTGCCCCCGGCGACAACGGCCCTCGGCGCACTGCTGAACCACATCACCGGCGGCCACATCGTCTCTGACGAGGAGCCGGGCAAGCGGTCCTTCCAGCCGATGAACATCAATTTCGGGCTATTCCCGGAGCTGGAACCCGGCTCGATCGTCAAGCCTGAGGGCGTCAAGCGCTTCCGTGGCAAGGACAAGACGATCATGAAGCGGCAGCTGATTGCGGCGCGTGCGCTCGAACACTGCAAGACGTGGCTGGGTGCTGCCTGACGGCAGCCTCAGCCGGTCGTGCCGGATGCCGCATCCGGCTCCCGGTCTGCGTGACCCACATAATTACCAAGCAGCCAGAGTGAGACCTCCGCCACCACGGAGGCGTTCGCGAAGGTGAACTCGCCGTTGTGAAAGGGCGCATCGAGAAACTCGACGGCAATGCCCTTGCCATTCGGCAGGGGCCGCACACGAACGGTGCCCGGCTCGATCAGATGGCAGGCGAAGTGGTTGCGCATGCTGCGCATGAAGCCCGCCTTGTTGTCATGCAGGCGAACAAAGACGGCCTTGCCGTCTGCCGTAGCGTGAAGACTGCGGATTGCTTCCTGGGGAAAGGCGCGACCAAACTCCATGATCGCAAGGCCCGCATCCTGGAAACCCTCGTCCTCCTGGCGCACCATGCGCGAGGAAAAATAGGCAAGCGCCAGGATGAGCGCAAAGACGATACCCCAAGTCACCATGATCCGCTCTCGCCTCCTTCGTCCCGCATTCTATCGCAATGCCTTCTAGCAGGCGAGCCTTGCGCGAACGTGGCGCCCGCCAACTCTGCCGCCACGATGATGGGAGGGTGTCAGAGACGCCCGGTCAGCAGCAGACGCATCATGGCAAGCTGACGGCGCCACTGCGGCGGCCGGATATCCGACTTGAGGCATGCCGCTCCCATGCTCATCGCCCGTTTGAGAACCGGCTCGGCGAGCGTCACAGGCAAAAATGCCGACAGCAAGCTCTTGGGAATGCGGCCGGCGGCACGGGCCTTGCGCAGATGGTCGAGGCCGAAGCCGGCGAACGCCTGGATGGCTGCCCCCATCCGGTCATCGCCGGCTGGAGCAAGAAACGTCTCCCGATCCAGACCGACGGAAGCGAGGATCTGGGTCGGCAGATAGACCTGCCCCCGTGCCCGGTGGATCGGCATCAGGAGGATCGCACCTGCCACTGCCAGGGCCACGCCTGCATGCCCTGCGATCTCCGCCACACCTTCGGCGGCCTCGGTGTCGAGCACCAGGGCTGCAAGCTGAATGAGGGCCGCCGCCGTTTCTCCGGCATAGCCTTCGAACATGGCGGTCGTTTCCATCGGGTCGTCGTAGAGATCGAAAATGCGCGCATCGGCCATCGCGACGAGCGGAGAGGAGGGAAGCCTCCAGGCTTGAACGGCGCGCAGCAGTTCAGCGGCGACAGGATTGGCTGCCGTCTCGCCATGCGCGGAGCCTTCGAGCAGGTCGCGCCAGTATTGCAGACGCACCTCGCCGGGCAGAGGTTCGCGCACCACGTCACGAACGCGGGCGAGTTCTGCATTGTAGGCGTAAAGGGCGACGATGGCGGCCCGCCGATCGGCCGGCGTCAGAAGGCTCGCGAGATAGCGGTCGCGATCCGTCTCTTGCAGGGCCTGCAGGCAAAGAGCCTCATTGGCCGACGGGGTCTCGCTCACGATGCACCTTTCGAGGGACGGTTCAGACTGCGATCAACGCGGCCGCGACCGGACGCTGCTCGGCCAGCATGATGTTATACGTGCGGATTGCAGCACCGGTTCCCATCGGGTCGGTGGCGATACCCTTTGCCTTCAGTGCCGCCCGAAGATTGGAATCGACAAGGCGCAGCTGACGTCCGGTCCCGAGGATAAGGAACTCGATGCCGGTTTCGGCAAAGACGCGCTCCAGCGAGGCTTCGGTCAAGGGATCGTCTTCCGTCTGCTCCCAGCCATAGACGCCGGAGGGCAGCAGCAGCAGCGAACCGCGATGCGACATGTCGGCAAAGCGGAAACCGCCATTGCCATAGGAATCGATACCGGGCCGACCGGGAAAATGGGCATCACGGATGGTGATGCCCTTGTCTCCGAAGCCGAAGACCATCGGCTCAGGCCCCTGCCTTTGCCGGCACCTTTTCACCTTCGGACTCGTCCCGCTGGAAGTTCTCCGGGCGCAGCTTGAAGGCAATCAGGATCGGGCCGGCGATGTAGATCGACGAGAAGGTACCGATCAGAACGCCTGCCAGCATGGCAAAGGTGAAGGATGCGATGACTTCGCCACCGAAGAGATACAGCGCGCCGAGAGCAAGGATCGTACTACCGGCGGTCAGAACCGTACGCGAAAGCGTCTGGTTGATCGATTCGTCGATCAGCACCTCAAGCGGCATCTTCTTGTAGCGCCTCAGGTTTTCTCGCATTCGGTCATAGACGACCACGGTGTCGTTGAGTGAGTAACCGATGATCGTCAGAATGGCTGCAATACTGGTCAAGTTGAACTCGATGCCGGTCACCACGAAGAGGCCGAGCGTGAAGATCACGTCGTGCAGCGTCGCGATGATGGCACCGAGGGCGAACTGCCACTCGAAGCGGAACCAGATGTAGATCAGGATGCCGAGCAGGGCCGCGGCGACACCGATCGTTGCGGAATAGGTGAGGTCGCTGGAGACCGATGGCCCAACCACTTCGACGCGGCGGAAGTCGTATTCGGCTTCCAGCTCGCCACGAACCTTGGTCAGCGCCGACTGTTCGGCATTCTCGCCGCCATCCTGCGCCTGCAGACGGATCAAGGCACTGGACTCATCCCCGAATCCCTGCGCCTGAACTTCGCCGAGGTTCAACTGGCTGAGGCGGTCGCGGATGTCGGACAGATCGGCCGTTCCATCGCGGGCCTGCACCTCGATGATCGAGCCGCCCTTGAAGTCGATGCCGAGGTTCATGCCGACGGTCGCAAAGCCGATCAGCGATGCCACGGAAATCACCATGGCGAGGCCGAAGTTGAACTTGCGCGCCGCCATGAACCGGATGTTGCGGTTGTCGAAGAAGCCAGTGCGCACGCTCTTCGGCATGTGCTTCGGACGCTTCCAGCGATACCAGAAGGCCATCAGCCAGAAGGTCAGCGTGAAGGCGGTGAAGACGGTCGTGACGATACCGATCGACAGCGTCACGGCAAAGCCGCGAACCGGGCCGGATCCGAGGAAGAACAGAACCACGGCTGCGATCAAGGTCGTCAGGTTGGCGTCGACGATGGTCGCGAAGGCCTTCTTGAAGCCGATGTCGATCGACTGAATGAGAGGTCTGCCATTTCGGGCCTCCTCTCGGATACGCTCATAGATCAGAACGTTCGAGTCGACCGCCATACCCATGGTGAGCACGATACCTGCAATACCGGGCAAGGTGAGCGTCGAGCCGATCAGCGAGAGTGCGGCCAGGATCATCGCGATGTTGGCGGCAAGCGCGATGTTCGCCATCACGCCGAAGGTGCCGTAAAGCGCGACCATGAAGACGACGACGGCAATGCCGCCGATGATGCTGGCGGTGACGCCGGCATTAATCGAATCCTGGCCGAGGCCCGGACCGACGGTGCGCTCTTCGACCACGGTCAGGGTTGCCGGCAAGGCACCCGCACGCAGGAGAACGGCGAGGTCGTTTGCGCCCTCAACCGAGAAATTGCCCGAAATTTGGCCGGAACCGCCGATGATCGGCTCGCGGATGACGGGCGCCGAGATGACCTGCTGGTCGAGCACGATGGCGAACGGCTTGCCGACATTCTCCTGCGTTGCCTGCGCAAAGCGCTGGGCGCCGCGGCTGTCGAAGCGGAAGCTGACAACCGGCTCATTGGTCCGCTGGTCGAAAGAGGCCTGCGCATCGACGAGGTTTTCACCCGAGATCAGTGCACGGCGTTCGATCAGATAGGGAACGGCCGGGTCGTCGGTCGAATAGAGAACTTCCGACTGCGCGGGCGGGCGATTGTTGATCGCCTCGGTGACCGGCATGGTCGTGTCGACCATGTGGAAGGACAGTTTCGCGGTCTGGTTCAGCAGGGCCTTGAGGCGCTGCGGATCGGTCAGACCCGGGACCTGTACGATGATGCGGTCGTCGCCCTGGCGCTGGATGAGCGGCTCGGTGGTGCCGAGCTCGTCGACGCGGCGGCGCACGACTTCCATGGACTGGGTGAGCGCCGAAGTGACGCGATAATCGATGCCTTCATCGGTCAAAGCGAGACGCAGCAAGCCGTCATCACCCTGCTCGATCGTCACTTCGTTCACGGTACCGCCGGTCAAGCCGCCGACGCTGACCGGATCGGTCAGTGTGCGCAGGGCCTCGATGGCAGCCGGGATCTTGTCGGCATCGGTGATGCGCACCTGGATCTGCTGGCCGACACCGGAAAGGCCCGTGTAGCGGACACCGGCTTCACGCAACTGCGTGCGCACGTCGCCAACGATCGTCTCAAGACGCTCCTTGACGATGTCCTGGCGCTCCATCTTCAGCATGATGTGCGAGCCGCCCTGGAGATCGAGGCCGAGCGTCACCTTATGTGTGGGGAACCACGAGGGAAATGCTTCCAGTTCCTCGTCCGTGAAGGCATTGGGCAACGCGACAAGGACGCCGAGCGCGACGGTCAACCAGATGAACAATGTCTTCCAGCGGGAAATGTAAAGCATGGAACTCTCGGATTAAGGCATCGGAAAATGGCAAAGGCCGGCTCGAGGCCGGCCCAGCGGGATCAGGCGGCGGTTTCGGTCTTGACCGGTTCGCCCTTGACGCGGACTTCCGCGACGTATTGGCGCATCGCACGAACCTTCACGCCGTCGGCGATTTCGAGTTCGAGTTCCTTGTCGTCGATCACCTTGGTCACCTTGGCAACAATGCCGCCGCCCATGATCACCTGGTCGCCACGACGGATGGAGGAGAGCGTTTCCTCACGCTTCTTCATCTGCGTGCGCTGCGGACGGATCAGAAAGAAGTACCAGACCACCATCAGCGGTGCGAAGAGCAGCAGCATCTCCAGTCCGGACCCCATAGCGCTCGAAGCGGCGGCGCCGTCCTGGGCAAAGGCCTGCGTGATAAACATGAAAGACTCCCTCTTGATGCGTTCTGTTAGAGCCGCGCGGCCCCCTCGTCAGGTCGCCGGAATATAGTGAGAGAGCCCGTGAATGCAACAGAAACAGCAAGCGAGCGTACCATTTTCGAGACCCCTACCCTTTATGCCCGCAATTCTGCGTGATACCGCCCGGCATCAGGCTTTCTAAGCCGAAGCAGATGACGAGGAGGATGACGATGGCCGATCAGACCGTGGCAGCACTTCTGGCTGAATTAAAACGTCTCGCCGATGCCGTGGAGCGGCTGGCAGGCCCGCCGCCCGCCATCAATGACTGGCAGGCAGCCGACTGTTTCGTCTGGTCTCCCGCCCGTCTGCATCTGCAGCCCGTCAATCGTCCCAACCGTGTGGAACTCGGGCTTATCCGCGGCGTCGATCACGTGCGCGACATCCTGCACGAAAACACGCTGCGCTTCGCCGAGGGGTTTCCGGCCAATAACGTGCTTCTCTGGGGTGCGCGTGGCATGGGCAAGTCTTCGCTGGTCAAGGCCGTGCATGCCGACATCGTCAAGACCAATGGCATCACGCTCAAGCTGGTCGAGGTTCACCGGGAAGATATCTCCACCCTCCCCGCTTTGCTCGACATCATCAAGGACGCCCCGCATAGGATCGTCGTCTTCTGCGATGACCTCTCCTTCGACCATGACGACACCGCCTACAAGTCCCTCAAGGCGGCGCTCGACGGGGGCGTGGAGGGCCGGCCGGACAATGTCCTCTTCTATGCAACATCCAACCGACGCCATCTCCTGCCCCGCCACATGATGGAGAACGAGCAGTCGACCGCGATCAATCCTTCGGAGGCTGTGGAGGAGAAGGTGTCGCTGTCCGATCGCTTCGGGCTGTGGCTCGGCTTCCACAAATGCAGCCAGGACGACTATCTGACGATGATCGACGGCTATGCCGCGCATTTCGAATTGCCGCTGCCACGCGAACAGTTGCACCACGAGGCGCTGGAATGGGCAACGACCCGCGGCGGCCGGTCCGGGCGTGTCGCCTGGCAATACATCCAGGACCTCGCCGGACGGCTGCGGATCTCCACAGACCGATCCTGAGAGCGCCAGAGAACAGAATAGAGAAAGGCCCGGAACGCGAGTCCCGGGCCTTTTCACTTACCTGGTACGCACTACTCTATTCCAGGAAAGTGATGGGGTTGACCGGTGCTGCATCCTTGCGGACTTCGAAGTGCAGCATGGGTCGCTTGACGTTGCCGGTCATGCCGGAGGTGGCGATCGTCTGGCCGCGCTGGACCTTCTGGCCACGCTGGACGGACAGGCTGTCGGCATGGCCGTAGACGGTGACCTTGCCGTCGTCGTGGCGGACGAGAACCGTATTGCCGAGTTCCTTGAGGCCGTTGCCGGCATAGATGACGACGCCGTTTTCAGCGGCCTTGATCGGCGTGCCCTGCGGGACCGAAATCGCGATTCCATCGCTGCGCTTGCCGTCGATATTGGCGCCGAAGTTGGCAATGACGGCACCGCGTGCCGGCCAGCGATACTTGCCGATACCCGTCATTTCCGGTGCGGCGGACTCAGGCTTGGCGGCGGCGACTTCTGTTACCGACTTGTTGGCGGCAGGCGCCTTGTATTCAGCCGGCTGGCCGGCGGCCGGAACCGACGCGGTCTGTACCGGGTCAGCGGCTGCAGCAGGCGCCTTGGCAACCGTCGCGCCCTTTGCGGGAACAGCGAGTGCCTGGCCAATGCGGATATTGCCGGTGGTCAGGCCGTTCGCCTTCTTCAGATCATCGACGGAGACACCGTTCGCCTTGGCAATGCGAGCGAGCGAATCGCCGGGCTTCACGACGTAGGAACCAGCGCCTTCGCCAGCACCTGCGGTCGACTTGCCGGTGGCGGCCGAAGCGGCGACCTGCTGCTTTTCGCGCGAATTCGGCGCGCTCGGCAGAACGGCAACGTTCTGCTGCTGATCACCCGGCAGGACCGGCTTGCGGCCGTCGGTCGGCAGACCGGAAGCGTTTGCAGCGGCACGAGCGGAATTCGGACCGCCGAAGGTCGGGATGATGACCAGCTGGCCAGGTGCCGCATCCGATGCATGGGTCAGGCCATTGGCCTTGAGCAGTTCCTTCTGCGGCACGCCGTAGCGATCGGCGAGCGTCGCGATGGTTTCGCCAGGACGCAGCGTCACGCGGGCAGCACCGGTCGTCGACCAGCCGCCCTGCTTCGGCGTGGAGCCTGTCGTGGTCGGCTCGGCAAGAACCTGGCTTGGATTGGCGGATGCCATCTGCTCGCCCTGCTGGGGTGCAGACGGGAAAGGCTGCGAGAGCGCTGCAGCGCGTTCGGAATTGTTGTTGGAGACCGGCGCCTGGGCCATACCCGAAGGTGCAGCAAGCTCGGAACGCTGGACGGATGCCGGCGTGCTTGCTGCACGCGCCGAGACCGGCTGCTCATAGGCTGGCGCTGCCGGCATCGGCTGGGCCATTGCCTGGTCCTGACCATACATGCCCCCCCCATTGCCGATGCTCTCGGCGGGAACGGGCGGCTGGCCACGCATGGCGGACTGTCGGGGAATGGACGCAGTCGTCAGACTGTCCGTAGAGAAGACCGAGCTGAACCGCGAGGCATCCGAACTGCAACCGGCTGCAGTACCGGCCAGGAGCAGCGCACCGCACAAACGAGCGACGGGCAATCCAGCTTTCGGCGATACACTTTTACGCATGACTCGACCCACATATGACTCAACTTGATGTGGGATCATTAAAGCGCGTTAGTATTACCGGTCAGTTAACCCCGTGGATTCATTGTGAACGAATTCGACCATGCGCATATAAATGATGCAGAAAACCGGCTTGTCCGCAGGCCCTGCGGTCACACGCGCCAGGTGTTAAACATCGACCTTAGAGGTGCTGCGCGATCTTCGGCTGCAGAGGCAGGAAGGGCACTTCGAACAGGTCCTCACGTTCGAAACGACTGCCCGTCTTGGTCAGCCGGACCATGATGCAGCGCTCTTCCTCCACCATCAGCGGCACGAGCAACATGCCGCCGGAGACGAGCTGCTCGGCGTAGAAGCGCGGCATGACCGGATAAGCGGCGGTCGAGACGATGCGGTCGAAGGTCCCCTCGCCCGGCAGCCCATTCAGACCGTCGAGCTGGCGCAGGATCACATTACGGATCGAGAGCTGCTCCAGGCGGCGCTGCGCACTGGCGATCAGCGTCTTGTAGCGCTCGATGGAGATCACCCGCTCCGCAAGCCGTCCAAGGATCGCCGTGACGAAGCCGCTACCCGTGCCGACCTCGAGGACGCGGTGACCGGGCTTCACCTGCAGCTGGGCCAAAAGCCGGACCGCGAGATCAGCACCTTCCATGAACTGACCGCAGTCGATCGGGATGGAACGGCTCGAATAGGCGCTCTGGGCGAATTCCGGCGGGACGAAAACCGAGCGTGGCGTCTGTTCGACAGCCGTCAACAGGTCGAGATTGGTGATGCCTTCCGCCCGCAGCCTGAGAACGAGTGCGGCAAAACCTTCGCGCTCGACAAGAGCTGATCTCACGCCTCGTCTCCCGCAGCGAGCGCCTGGGCAACCAGATCCTGCACCGCGTAATCCGTCATGTCGAGCTTCAGCGGCGTCACCGAAATCTTCTTCTCACGCAGCGCATGGATGTCAGTGCCGGCGCGGAAATTGCCCTTGCGGTCGCCGAAGCGGAGCCAGAAATAGGGAAGCCCCCGCCCGTCCTGGCGCTCCTCGACCGAAAGGCCGAAGTCCAGCTTGCCTTGCGACGTGACGTCGATGCCCTGAACCTCTTCCGGTTCACAATTCGGGAAGTTGAGGTTGAGGAAGGTGCCGGGTGGCAGATCCACGGTCGACAGCTTCTTCAGAAGATCGGGCGCCAGCGCCTCGGCAACATGCCACGGAATCGGCGCACCCGCCTCGTAGCTATAGGCCTGGCTCAGCGCAAAGGAGCGGATGCCGTGCACCGTGCCTTCGATCGCGCCGGCAACCGTGCCGGAATAGGTAACGTCGTCGGCGAGGTTGGCGCCGGCATTGACGCCCGAGAGCACTAGATCCGGCTTGCGGTCGAGCACCTTGCGGATCGCCATGATGACGCAATCGGTCGGCGTGCCGCGCAGCGCGAACTTCTGATCTCCGAGTTCCCGCAGACGCAAGGGTTCCGACAGCGTCAACGAATGCGCAAGGCCGCTCTGGTCGGTCTCTGGCGCCACGATCCAGACATCATCGGAGAGGCTGCGGGCGATCCGCTCCAGGGCGCCGAGCCCCGGAGCATGGATACCGTCATCATTCGTCAGCAGGATGCGCATGGTCACTCCGGTCGCGGCGTGATCAGGCCGCCTTCTCGATTCTCTTGATGCCGCCCATGTAGGGCAGAAGCACGTCCGGCACGGTGATCGAACCGTCCTCGTTCAGGTAGTTTTCCATGACCGCGATCAGGCAGCGGCCGACAGCCGTGCCCGAGCCGTTCAGCGTGTGCACGAAGGTCGTGCCCTTGCCGTCCTTGTTGCGGTAGCGGGCATTCATGCGACGCCCCTGGAAATCGCCACAGACCGAGCAGGACGAAATTTCGCGATAGGTGTCCTGCCCCGGCAACCAGACTTCCAGGTCATAGGTCTTGCGCGCGCCAAAGCCCATGTCACCCGTGCAGAGCGTCATGGTGCGGAAATGCAGGCCGAGGCGCTTCAGCACTTCTTCGGCGCAGGCCGTCATGCGCTCATGCTCGGCCATCGAGCTCTCGGCATCGGTGATCGAGACGAGCTCGCACTTCCAGAACTGATGCTGGCGTAGCATGCCGCGCGTGTCGCGACCTGCGGAACCTGCCTCCGAGCGGAAGGACGGGGTGAGTGCTGTGAAGCGCAGCGGCAGCTTTTCCTGGTCGAGGATTTCGCCCGAGACGAGGTTAGTCAGGGTGACTTCCGCCGTCGGGATCAGCCAGCGGCCGTCGGTCGTCTTGAACAGGTCTTCGGCGAATTTCGGCAGCTGGCCGGTGCCATACATGGCATCGTCGCGCACCATCAGCGGCGAGGACACTTCGGTATAGCCGTGTTCGCTCGTGTGCAGGTCGAGCATGAACTGGCCGAGCGCGCGCTCAAGCCGAGCGAGCTGGCTCGTCAGGACCGTGAAGCGGGCGCCCGAGAGTTTCGCGGCGCGCTCGAAATCCATGTAGCCGAGGTTCTCGCCGATCTCGTAGTGCTCGAGCGGCTTGTGGTTCCAGGTCGGCTTTTCACCGACGACGCGAGCAACCACGTTGTCGTGCTCATCCTTGCCCACCGGCACGTCGTCATGGGGAATGTTCGGGATGCGCGACAGGGCGTCGTTGAGCTCAGCGGTGAGCTGGCGCTCTTCCTCTTCGGCCGCCGGCAGCGTGTCCTTCAGCGAAGCGACTTCCGCCTTCAGCTTCTCGGCCAGCTCCATGTTCTTCTGCGCCATGGCGGCGCCGATTTCCTTGGAGGCCGAGTTGCGGCGCGACTGCATGTCCTGCATCGCCTGGGCAACAGACCGGCGCTTCTGGTCGAGCGCGATCAGCGAGGCAGACAGCGGCTCGGCACCGCGCTTGGCAAGCGCTGCATCCAGGGCTTCGGGGTTTTCACGGATCCACTTGATATCGAGCATCGTCGTTCCAGGTCTTCAGCTGCGACCGGGAGCGGAGTGGCCGGCGGCCATGTCCGGCCCCATGTCTCAATGGGTTGGCTGCGGCGGGACTGCCCGGATCGACTCAGACTTGCTCCGCAGAGCCGGCCTCGGCGAGTTCCGTGGCAGCGCGCTTCTTCTCGATGAGTCGCGCCGCATAGATCGCAACCTCGTAGAGAAGGATCGTCGGCAGTGCAAGACCGATCTGGGACAGCGGATCCGGCGGCGTGACGATGGCAGCAATGACGAAGGCAACGACGATGAAATACTTGCGCTTCTCCGCCAGCCACTGGCTTTCCAGAATGCCGACCCGCACCAGCAGGCTGGTGATGACCGGCAGCTGGAAGACAAGGCCGAAAGAGAAGATCAGCGTCATTATCAGGCTTAAGTATTCAGAGACGCGCGGCAAAAGCGAGATCGCGACACCGCCCTCTTCAGGCGCCTGCTGCATGGCGAGGAAGAACCACATCACCATCGGCGTGAAGATGAAATAAACCAGCGAAGCGCCAAGCAGGAAGAGGATCGGCGACGCGACCAGGAACGGCAGGAAAGCAGCGCGCTCGTTCTTGTAGAGACCGGGGGCGACGAACTTGTAGACCTGCGAGGCGATCACCGGGAAGGCGATGACCATGGCGCAGAAGGCAGCGACCTTCACCTGGGTGAAGAAGAATTCCTGCGGCGCGGTATAGATCAGCTCGGTCTTCGCGACGTCGAGACCGGCCCAGGATACGGCCCATTTGTAAGGCACAACCAGCAGGTTGAAGAGCTGCTTGGCGAAGTAGAAGCAGACGAGGAAAGCGACGAAGAAGGCGCCCAGCGCCCAGATCAGGCGCGAACGCAGTTCGATCAGATGCTCGATCAACGGCTGGGGCTTGTCGTCCATATCGCCGCTCATGCGCGGTCCTCACTCTTGGGCTTGCGTGCCTTGGGCGCCGGTTCGGCAACGGCGGTCTCGGCGGGGATCGGCTTGGCGGCTGCCGTCTTCGCCACAGCAGGCTTTGTTTTTTTCGGTGGGGCCACGACCGGTGCGGCGGCAGCCACAGGCGCCGGCTTCGCTGATTTCGAAGATGCCTTCACCGGGGTATCGGCCTTGACAGAGGGCTTGGCTGCAGGCTTGCGCTTGACCGGTTTGGTCTCGACGACAGGTGGCGTGATCGCAGCAGGGGCGGAGGTGGCAGGCGCGGTTGGCATTACGGATGCGGCGACCGGAGCAGCCGCCGGAACGGTCGCGGCCGGCGCGACCGGCTGCTGAGCCAGGGGCTTCAATTCTTCCGGCGGCTCACCGAGGCCAAGCGGAACATCGGGGAGAATCGAATTCTCCTCATAGCCATCGTCAAGCGGCGCCGGCTTGCCGTTGGGGCGCGTGGAGCGCTCCAGATCCGACTTGATCTCCTGCCCCATCTGGCGGAGCGGATTGAGCGTTTCGCGGATTGTGTTGGCGGGATTGAGCGAACGGATATCGTTGACCGAGTTCTTCAGGTCGTCGAGTTCGGCCTCGCGCAGCGCCTCATCGAACTGGGCGCGGAACTCGCCCGCCGTCTGGCGAAGGCGTTTCGTCATCTTGCCGAAGGCCCGGATCATCGGCGGCAGATCCTTGGGGCCCACCACGACGATCAGGATGACCGCAATCACCAACAGCTCGGTCCAGCCTATATCCAGCATGCAAACGGGCTCCTGATGCCACGCCATGGCGCCTCAAGACGGGCGCCGGTCTTCCAAGATTTCAACGAAGAACGGGCAGCCCGAAGAGCCGCCCGTCCAATCGGCGAAAGCCGATCACTTTACCTCGTCGGCCTTGTGGTCGACCGTCTTCGTCACGGTGGGCTGTGCGTTGGAGGCGGTCTGCTTTTCGCTCTCGTCCTCTTCGCTGATGCCCTTCTTGAAGCTCTTGATGCCCTTGGCAACGTCACCCATCAGTTCCGGGATCTTGCCGCGACCGAAGAGAAGCAGGACAATCGCCAGAACGATGATCCAGTGCCAAATGCTAAACGAACCCATGCCTGCCACTCCTTAGATTTGCGTTTCCCCGATGTAGGGGCTTTGCGGTGTCTTTTCAAACACCAAAATGTCTTTGGGCTCAACCGCAATCGTGACGTCACGCACACCCGGCGACAAGATATCGGCCCTGATGCGGGCGCGAACGGGGCGCTCCGTGCCGGGGACGGCCAGATCGAGCAATTCGACCACGCCGAGGAAACGGCGGGCAATGATGCGGGCGGGAATGTTGCCACCGCTTTCACGCACCGAGACGCCGGAGAGGCGCACGGCCACCTCGACTTCCGCGCCCTCGCCGATCCCGCCGGAATCGGCCGCTCCCAGTGGCGTCTCGACCCGTCCGCCACGAACGCGGCCTGCGAATTCATTGATTTCGGAGAAGAATGCGGCGGCGAAAATATCCTTCGGGCGACGGTAGAGATCGTCCGAGGTTCCGACCTGCACCAGGCGCCCATTTCGCAGGAGCGCGATGCGGTCGGCCATGCGCATGGCCTCTTCGGCATCGTGGGTCACGACAACAGCGGTCGCGCGCGTTTCACGAAGAATTGCGAGCGTGTCAGCCCGCACCGTGTCCTTGAGACGCGAGTCGAGGCCGGAAAACGGCTCGTCCATGAGGAGAACGCTGGGGCGCGGTGCAAGCGCTCGCGCGAGTGCCACGCGCTGCTGCTCGCCGCCCGACAGTGCATGCGGGAACTTGTCCGCGTAGTGAGCAAGACCGACGCGCTCCAGGGCTGCCATGGCCTCTGCCACCGCATCCTTGCGGGGGAGCGCCGTCAGGCCGAAGCGCACGTTGTCCAGCACGCACATATGGGGAAACAGCGCGAAGTCCTGGAACATCAGGCCGATGCCGCGCTTCTCCGGTGGCAGGAATGTCTGGGGTCCAGCGACTTCGCGATCGTTGATGACGACCCGACCGGACGCCTGGGCCTCGATACCGGCGGCGATCCTGAGCAGCGTCGTCTTGCCGGAGCCGGAGGGCCCGAGCAGACAGAGCACTTCGCCCGGCTCCGCCGTCAGCGACAGGCCGCGGATCGTATCCTTGCCGTGATAGCGGTGGTGGATGTCCTCAAACGTCAGACGCGCGGCAAAGGTCACGCCCGCCGTGCGCTGGCCGTCTCCATGCTGGGTCTTCGCTGGGTTCATTCTGCCGTCCGCGCGGATCAGGCCGGATCGTCGCGGATCTCTGCACCGCAAACGAGCCCGGCATCACCGGTCACCGTTGAAAAAGCTGACCCTATTCCTCTGCTTCACCGCCCGGAGTCAAGAGGCCGAGCTCTTCGAGATCGAGCTGGGTGATCGGATCTTCCTCGTCGGTCAGATCGTCATGGCCCATGGGAAGGGGTATGTTGAAGTTTGCCGGGATCCGGCCAGAGAGCAGCCCTGCCCCCTTCAACTCTTCGAGACCGGGTAGATCGCGCAGCTCTTCCAAGCCGAAATGATCGAGGAAGTCGCGGGTCGTGCCTAATGTCACCGGGCGACCGGGCGAACGGCGGCGCCCGCGAAAGCGGACCCAGCCCGCCTCCATCAGCACGTCGAGCGTACCCTTGGAAGTCTGCACGCCTCTGATGTCCTCGATCTCGGCGCGTGTCACCGGCTGGTGATAGGCGATGATCGCCAGTACTTCGAGGGCGGCGCGCGAGAGTTTCTTGACCTCGGCCTCATCATTGCGGATCGCGAACGAGAGATCGGCAGCCGTGCGGAAGGCCCAATAGTCGTCGACCTGCACGAGGTTCACACCCCGTCCGGCATACTCTTCCTTCAACTGGTGCAAGACCTCAGTGGCAATAATGCCGCGCGGCAGGCGCTCTTCGATGAAGGCGGTCGAGACCGGCTGGGCCGAGGCGAAAACCAGCGCTTCGGCGATCCTCAGTGCTTCGCGCCGGTCGAGTTCGGTACGCAGGGATGCGGAGTGACCGCCCTCCTCCGCGTCCACACCGTCTTCCGGCTCGAGATCATCGACATCGACCATTTCAGACTCACTCCACCGATTTCAAAGCTTCGGCCTTTGGGCCGCTGCGCATGTAGATCGGCTGGAAGGCGCCGTCCTGGCGGATTTCGAGGCGGCCCTCGCGGACCAGTTCGAGAGAGGCTGCGAAGGAACTCGCGATCGCCGTCACCCGATCCTCGGGGCTCGGCAGATAGCGCAGCAGGAAATGATCGAGCGCGGTCCAGTCGGAGATCTCGCCGATCATCCGGGTCAGGATGCCGCGCGCATCCGACAGCGACCAGACCCTTCGCCTCTCTATCGTCACCTGCATGACCGCCTGGCGCTGGCGAATTAGCGCATATGCAGTGAGCAGATCGTAGAGCGATGCCTCGTAGGCGCTGGTGGCACGCGAGGGCACATGCTCCGGCATGCCACGGGGATGAACGTCGCGGCCGAGCCGGTTGCGATTGATGAGCCGGGTCGCCGCTTCGCGCATGGCTTCCAGCCGCTTCAGGCGGAAAGCGAGCGTCTGCGCCATCTCCTCACCGGAGGGACCATCGTCCTTGGCCTGCTGCGGTATCAGCAGGCGCGACTTCAGATATGCGAGCCAGGCGGCCATGACCAGATAATCAGCCGCGAGTTCGATGCGGATCCGCCGGGCGCTGTCGATGAACAGCAGATATTGTTCGGCAAGCGCCAGCACCGAAATGCGGGCGAGATCGACCTTCTGGTTGCGGGCGAGAAAGAGCAGCAGATCGAGTGGCCCTTCGAAGCCTGCGACATCGATCAACAGCGCCGGATCACTCGCGGCCCTGTCTTCGGCCGTGTCCTGCCACAGGCTGTCCATCGGCGTCGGCGCCGGCGTTTCCCCTTGCGAGGGCCGGTTGACGATCGTCGGCTGGACGGGGCCACGCACCATCAGGCCACCGCCATCAGGTTGGCGAATTCGTCGCGAAGCGCCTGCTCGTCGGCAGCGTCCGGCCCGACAAATGCAGCCTCTACGGCATCCGCCCGCTCACGGGCGCGGCCGGAGAGTTGGGAGACCGCTGATGCGACCGCCTTCATCTCGTCCATATGGCCATGGCAATGGAGCACCACGTCGAGCGTGGCGGCAATCCGAACCGCGCGTTCGCCGATCGTGCCTTCCAGCGCATTCATCGAGATATCGTCGGACATCAGCAGTCCCTCGAAGCCGATGGCCTTGCGCACGATCTCCTCGGTGACGATGCGCGAGGTCGAGGCCGGTTGATCTGGGTCGATGTCGGTATACACGACATGGCAGCTCATGCCCATCAGCTCCTGCGCCAGCGCCTTGAAGGGCACGAAGTCATGCGCCTCGAGTTCGGCGCGCGGAACGGTCACGACGGGCAATTCATGGTGGCTGTCGGCCATGCCGCGACCATGGCCCGGCATGTGTTTCATGACGGGCAGCACGCCGCCGGCCTTCAGACCATCCGCTGCCGCCTGCCCCATCTTCGCGACCACATACGGATCGTTGGAATAGGCACGGTTGCCGATCACGTTCGACGCCCCTTCGATCGGCACGTCGAGCACCGGCAGGCAGTCGACATTGATGCCGAGGCGATAGAGATCGAAGGCGTGCAGGCGTGACATCAGCCAGGCGGCGCGCAGCCCCTTCTCCGCGTCCCGGTCATAGAGCGCGCCCAGATCAGCGCCTGAGGGATAACGCGGTGCGATCGGCTCACGGATGCGCTGCACGCGCCCGCCTTCCTGGTCGATCAGAACCGGAACTTCGGCACCGCCGCCCACAGTCTCGCGCATTTCCGCGACCAGATCCTTGACCTGCTCGGCCTCACCGATATTGCGGCCAAAGAGGATGAAACCCCAGGGCTGTTCATCGCGATAGAATGCCTTCTCGTCAGCGCTCAAGCGCTGGCCGAGGCAACCGAGGATCATGGCTTTGGCGGGACGGGATTGTGCTGTCATGGGGAGACCATATCGGTGGGGATGAAAAAGCCGAAGGGACCGGGCGCGAGCGCCGACCCCTCATACACAAGAAAAGAGGCGGAACACGCGGTTCCGCCTCTCTAAACGTCAGACATCAAGCCAGATCAGCGCGAGACGAGGCAGCTGCCGCCGGCGGAGCGATACTGTTCGCAGAGCGCCACGGCTGCATCCTTGGAGCCTGCTACCACGCGCACTCGGTAGAAGGTGCCCTTGCCGGGGATATCCGCCTGGCGGATTTCCCAGGGCTTGCCGCCCAGCACGTTGCCGAACTTGGACGACAGGTTGCGATAGCTCTTCTGCGCATCGGCTTCAGACGGCAGCGAAGCAATCTGGATCCCGTAGCTTCCGGCAGGTGCAGCCGTTGCCGGTGCAGCAGCAGCGGGCGACGCGGCGGCTACTTCAGCCGGTGCCTGAGCCTGCTCGGCGGGTGCGGTCGCTGCCGGCTGGGCCGGACGCAGATTGCCCTGATCGGTCACGGTGCCCACGACATTGACCGGCTGATCCGCAGGACGGGTGGTCGGGATCGGTGCGCGGGGAGCGGTCGAATCGGCGACTGCCGGCGCTGCGATCGCCTCGGCCACGGACTGAGCTTCGGTGGTCGCCGGCGTTGCCGCAGCCACTTCGGTCGCAGCGGTCGCCGTGGCGGCAGCAGCCGTTGTCGCTTCAGCCGGGCCACCCGGGGTGACCACGCGTGTATCGACGGTACGGACGGTGTCGCCAGAGGCTGATGGCACGCTCGGCGGGGCCAGAACAGGTGTTCCGGCGTCCGTCTGTGCCGGCTGCGCGGCTGCCGTTTCGACCGGTGCGGCTGCCGGCTCTGCCGGGACTTCCTGGGCGACGAGGGTGCCGTCCGGGCGGACGATCATCGTGCGGACCTTGCGCGGCGTAATGGTCGCTGGATCCTCGGCGGCTGCCTGCTGCGGCTGGCCATCGGGGAGAAGGCGCGGATCCTCGGTCTCGCCGACCGGGGTCGCCATCTGGTCGTTCTCGCCTTCCATGGGCAGGTTTTCCGGGATCAGCGTGCGCTGGACGACGTCAACAGGCTCTTCTTCCGAGGAAATCAGGCTCGGCTGCTTGGGGTCTTCGACGCCATTGCCGGCAACCCGGTCATAGACCGCCTTGTCCTGGTTCGGAACGGACTTGCCGCCCGGATCTTCCGGCACGATCTTCACCGGCGACTTATCGGCCGCGATCACCTGCGGCTCGCCGCTGGTCAGCGTGCCGACGGCGCCCGTGCCCAGCCAGGCGTAAAGGCCACCGGCACCTGCGAGCAGGAGCACGGCGGCAGTGCCCGCCATCAGGTAAGGCTTGAGACGGCGGAAGCGGAAACCCTGGCCTTCACCGGCGATGGTGATGTGGCCGCGGCTTTCCGGCTCCAGCGCGCTTTGCGATGTCATGCTGCTGCGGAAATCTTCTTCCAGCGCCTTTTCGAAGGCGTCGAAATCGTCGAGCGGTGCGGCTTGAGCGCGGGGTGCCGGCGCCACAGGTGCCGCCATCGGCGCGGCAATCCGGCTGGTCGCAATCGGTGTTGCCTGCGGCGGCGCGACAGGCTCCTCGAACAGCGTGGCCAGTTCGGCATCGATATCGATGTCGTAATCCGGCTGCGCAGGCTGGGCGGGACGGACGTCGGCAACCGGAACCTCGGGCACATCCATGCCGCTCAGGGTTTCCAGAAGATCGTCCTGCTCGGAAATTTCGGAAGGATCGAAGCCGAAGCTGTCTTCGACACGCGCTACAGGACGCACCGGCGCGCTGCTCTGGGCCGGTGCAGGCGCCGATACATAGGCATCCGAGGCCGGGCGCGTGACGGCTGCGGAAAATGCCGAGGCAGGAACCGAAGGGGTTGGCGCAAAAGCCGGAGCAGAGGATCCGGCAAATGCCGATATAGACGGGGCCGCAGTTTCCGCACGGACCGGGGTAGCGAATGCGGCAGCAGCGGCAAAAACAGGTGCTGCAGCAACTGCGGGTGCGATCGTCTGCGGCTGGGGCTTCTGAGGTGCTACATCAAGCTCAGAAAGATCGAGCTCGATATCATCGAGCTGCAGGTCGAATTCCTGGTCCTGGAAGGGATCGAATTCTTCATCGGCGACAACAGCCGGTGCGGCGCGCTGAACAACTGGCTCTGGAGCCTTCGGCGCGATCTCGACCTCTTCGTCGATGGCAAGCTCGTTGAGGAAGTCGAAGTTGAAGTCAGGCTCTTCGCGTTCTGAAGGGCTTGCAGCCTGCACGGGTGCTGCAACAGCGGGCGTAAAGCGCGGCTCTGCTTCGACGGAAAACGCGGCATCGTCCAGCACAGATGCGACAGCCACAGCAGGCGCGGCGACTTCAGCGGTCGGCTGCGAGGCCGGAATGGGCTCCACAGGACCTGCGGCCCAGTCGAAGGTCGCCTTGCCGAAGTCGAGAGCGACAGGCGACTGCGCAACCGAAACGGAAGATGCGGCAGGCGCGTCGAAATCCGAAAGATCGAATGCCGGGGCTGCGCGCGGCGGCTCGACAGCAAGCTCCGGCTCGGCACGGCGAACCGGCTGGGCGGAGAAATTGGCAAGCGGCAAACGCAGACGTGGCGGCTCGGGCTGAACTGCGCGCACGGGAGCCGCCGGCACTTCGGGGCGGACATCCGCATCGGCGACGGCAAATTCGAGTTCGTCAGCGAGATCGAAGTTCACTTCGGGCTCGGCCACCGGCGCAAACGACACCTCTTCGGAGCGAACCTGCAGATCGTGATCAACTGCAGGCAAAACCGCATCCGCGACATAGGCGTCCTCATAGGACACTTCAGGCGCTGCATATTCAACAGGCTCAGGCTCGTAGATAGGCTCGGGCGCAACATAGGCCACGGGCTCCGGCTCAAAACGAGGCTCTTCGCGATACTGCGGCGGCTGATAAGCCTCAACAGGCGCAGCACGCGACACGACCGGCTCGGGCACGGAGAGCGGAGGCGCATAGGACGACAGCGAAGGCGCGGCCTCATAGCCCTCGAACTCGCGCATCAATTCGTCTTCGAGATTGAAATCGGCCGAACCCATGTCCGGCGCCTGCGGCAGCGTCACCACGGGCTCGCGCTTCAGGGGCTGATCGAACCCGACAATGCGGGCGAGCTCCGCCAACGGATCATCATCCGCGAAACCATCGCCCTGCGATCGCATGTTTGCAGCCTGCTTCTGTACCATACCCTGTTCCACTCACTCACGCGACTCAACGCCTGCCAGCGCAATGTGGGGAATTGGTGACGATACTATCGCATTTCGACCGGAGCTTCGGTGCCAGTAATGGCCAGTCCCGACTTCAACACGGAGGCGACAGCATGCACCAGCCCAAGCCTGGCGATGGTTAATTCTCTATGTTTATCGTTAACAAAGCGTAATTCGGGCGAATCCTTGCCCTTATTCCAGTGAGCATGAAGCGAGCTTGCCAGATCATGCAGGTAAAATGCAAGACGATGCGGCTCCTGCGACAGCGCTGCTGCCTCGATAATCCGCGGATATTCGGCAAGCTTGGCCACCAGCGACAGTTCCGTCGGGTCTTCGATCTGTCCCATTACGGTACTGGCAAGATCAAGCTTCTCGATTTCGAGATCCGGGAACGCTTCCTTCGCCTGGCGCATGATCGACATGCAGCGGGCGTGCGCATACTGCACGTAGAAGACCGGGTTGTCCTTCGACTGCTCAGTGACCTTGGCAAAGTCGAAGTCGAGCGGCTCGGAATTCTTGCGGTAGAGCATCATGAAGCGCACCGAATCGCGACCGACTTCCTCGACCACTTCACGCAGCGTCACGAAGTCGCCCGAGCGCTTCGACATCTTGAACGGCTCGCCGTCGCGGTAGAGCTTGACCAGCTGGCAGAGTAGCACGGTCAGCTTCGACTTGCCTTCGGAGACGGCGCGGTTGACCGCTTCCAGCCGCTTCACGTAACCACCGTGGTCAGCACCGAGCACATAGATCATCTCGGAGAAGCCGCGATCGAACTTGTCCTTGAAGTAGGCAACGTCGGCGGCGAAATAGGTGTAGGAACCATCCGACTTCATCAGCGGACGGTCGATATCGTCACCGACTTCGGTCGAGCGGAACAGCGTCTGCTCGCGGTCTTCCCAGTCTTCCGGAAGCTGGCCCTTCGGCGGTGGCAGCGTGCCACGATAGACATGGCCCTTGAAAGTCAGGTCGTTGATCGCCGTGCGGATCTTCGCAGCATTGTTCGCATGCAGCGTGCGCTCGGAGAAGAAGATGTCGTGATGCACGTTGAGAGTGGCCAAATCGTCGCGGATCATGGCCATCATCGCGTCGATGGCCTTTTCCTTGACGATGGCAAGCATCTCCTCTTCCGGCATGCCGTAGAGCTTGGTGCCGTATTCGTCCGCAAGCGCCTTGCCGACCGGAACGAGGTAGTCGCCCGGATAAAGACCCGCCGGGATCTCACCGATCTCCTCGCCGAGCGCTTCGCGATAGCGCAGGAAGGCCGAGCGGGCGAGCACCTCGATCTGTGCGCCGGCGTCGTTGATGTAATATTCCTTGGTCACCTCATAGCCGGCAAAGCCGAGCAGATTGGCGAGCGTGTCGCCAACGACCGCACCACGGCAATGGCCGACATGCATCGGGCCCGTCGGGTTGGCCGAGACATATTCAACATTGACCTTGTGGCCGGTGCCAACCGTTGAGCGGCCGAAACTCGTTCCCTCACGGATCATCACCGCCAACAAACGCTGCCAATAGGCGACCGACAGGCGGATGTTGATGAAGCCCGGACCAGCGACATTGACGTCTGCGATATCGGCATCCTGCTTCAGCTTCTCGCCGATCAGGTCCGCGAGCGCGCGCGGGTTCATGCCCATGCCCTTGGCAAGCACCATGGCGGCATTGGTTGCGGCATCGCCATGGCTCGCATCACGCGGCGGCTCAACGACGATGCGGCTGAAGTCGAGGCTGTCGCGCTTCTCGCGCACCGCCTCGATCTCGTCGAGCGCTGCTTTGATCCGGATTTCGAAATCGGCGAAAAGGTTCATGGCGTGTCCCTGCGCGCTGGAGCTCAGCCCCGGCGTTCTCTAAAGAATTTCGTCGGGTGCCTATCGCAATTCGGGAGTCCGGTCAAACAGCTCGCGATGCGTTCGCACCGCATAGGTGTCGGTCATGCCGGCCAGATAGTCCCCGACATGGCGGGCCTTCTGGCCGTCGTTGAGGCCGGAAATATGGTTGACCCAGAAGTGGCTCTTCATCAGCTTCGGGTCGTTCATATAGGCGTTGAAGAGGTCGGTGACGATCTCGGCGGCCGCCGCCCGGATGCGCATGATATCGGGGTGGCGATAGATGCGGCTGAACAGCAGCTTCTTGATCGCCTTGTCCGTCTCGGCCATCTGGTCCGAGAAGGTGGCGATCGTCATCGAGGCCGCCCTGATGTCCTCGACGCTCTGCGGCTCGACCTGCTTCAGCCGGTCCTGCGCGACGCCAATCACATCTTCGACCATGCGGGTGATCTGCCGACGCATGATCTCGTGGGTGAATCGATCGGGGTCTAGATGCGGATAGCGGTCGCGCACCTCCTTCATCAGCCCAGCGAGGAAGGGCACGTCTTCCAGCATCTCGAAGGTGAGGTAACCGGAGCGCAGGCCGTCATCGATGTCATGGGTGTTGTAGGCGATGTCATCGGCAATGGCCGCGACCTGGGCTTCCAGGCCTGCAAAGCTCGCCAGTTCCAGGTCATGGATCTCGCAATAATCAAGGATCGGCTGCGGGACCGGACCGCGCGTCCCCTGCCCGTCCTTTGTCTTCAACGGACCATTGTGCTTGACCAGGCCTTCGAGCGCCTCCCAGGTGAGGTTCAGCCCGTCGAAATCGGCGTAACGCCGTTCCAGCTTGGTGACGATGCGCAGCGACTGGGCATTGTGGTCGAAGCCACCATAGGGCTCCAGCACCTCGTGGAGCGCATCTTCGCCCGTGTGGCCAAAGGGCGTGTGACCGAAGTCGTGAACGAGGGCCACACCTTCTGCCAGATCCTCATCAAGCTTCAATGCACGCGCCAGCGCACGGGCAATCTGCGCCACCTCGATCGTGTGGGTCAGACGCGTGCGATAATGGTCTCCGTCAGGGCCGATGAAGACTTGGGTCTTGTGTTTGAGGCGACGAAAAGCGGTCGTGTGGACGATACGGTCACGGTCGCGCTGGAATTCGGAGCGCGTGAGGCTTCCCCCTTCTTCGAAGAGACGGCCACGGCTCGTCCAGGGATTGGTCGCGTAGACTGCCCGCTCTCCGGTCCCGAAACCCAGTGCTGATTGATCAATCGTCATGCTTGTGCCGCTTGCTCCCCATTGACGCAACTCTTGTGCCTTCATACCTATAGCGGACAAAGCCGCAAGGCGATGCGGGTTCCGAAGAGTCTTCGGGCCGCCTCGCCGGATCAAAATTCGCGCAATTGCGTGACATTGTGGTGATTTGCGCCGAATAGAACCGTTTTCACCGGGCCTTGAACCCGGCAGGAGGCAGAATGAGCACCGAAACCGTTACCCTTTCCGAAGCCGCTGCGAAGCGAATCGCAGCGATCGTCGCAGCCGATGCCGAGAAGCAGGCGCTGCGCGTCTCTGTCGAAGGCGGCGGCTGTTCCGGCTTTTCCTACAAATTCGACCTCGACGGGCAGCCTGCCGGCGACGACATCGTGATCAGCCGTGACGGCGCAACCGTGCTCATCGACCCGATGTCGCTGATCTACATGGCGGGCTCCGAGATCGACTTCGTCGACAACCTGCTCGGCCAGTCGTTCCAGATCAAGAACCCCAATGCGGTGGCGAGCTGCGGCTGCGGCACCAGCTTCTCCGTGTGAGTGCATGATGAAAATTGCCACCTGGAACATCAACGGCGTCAAGGCGCGCATCGAGAACCTGTGCCAGTGGCTGAAGGATAGCGATCCCGATATCGCCTGCCTGCAAGAGATCAAGTCGGTCGACGAAGGGTTTCCGCGTGGGGAAATCGAGGCGCTTGGCTATCACGTCGAGACGCACGGCCAGAAGGGCTTCAACGGCGTCGCCCTCCTGTCGAAGATCAAGCCCGACGAAGTGAACCGCGGCCTGCCCGGTGACGACACCGACGAACAGGCCCGTTTCATCGAGGGCGTGTTTTCCGTCGAAGGCGGCGTGGTGCGCGTCTGCTCGCTCTATCTGCCGAACGGCAATCCTTCCGACGATCCGGTCAAATACCCCTACAAGCTCGCCTGGATGGCAAGGCTCGAAGCCTTTGCCCGTGATCGCATGGCGCTTGAGGAGCCGCTGATTCTGGCGGGTGACTACAATGTCATCCCCGAACCGCATGATGCCAAGGATGCGAGCCAGTGGGTGACCGACGCTCTCTTCCTGCCGCAGACGCGGGCTGCCTTCCGCCGGCTGGAAAACCTCGGCTTCGTCGACGCCGTGCGCGCCACCAATGACGAGACACCACTCTTCTCCTTCTGGGACTACCAGGCGGGCGCCTGGCAGAAGAACAACGGCATCCGCATTGACCACCTGATGCTTTCGCCCGAGGCATCAGACCGGCTGCGCTCGACCGCGATTGAAAAACATGTCCGCGCCTGGGAAAAGCCGTCCGACCATGTGCCGGTCGTCGGGCATTTCGCATTCTGAGGTTCAGGATCTTGGCTTGCAGACACGAAAATGGGCGCTGATGCGCCCATTTGCATATTCAGAATCTGCTGACGACGACCTGGCTAATCAGTCGCCCTGCTCGACAACCTGCGGCGCCAAGGCAACCGCCACGCGGCGGTCGTCTTCGGTGGCGAGCGAGAACGCCCGCTCCTGCAGATCCTGCATCCAGGGACAATCCTTCGGATTGCAACGCTCGAGCGCTGCCGTCAGGAAAGCAAGCCCTCGAACGGTCTGACCTTCTTCGAAGAGCACATTGCCGAAGATCGACATGGCGCCGGCATGGCCACCCTTGCGCGCCATGTTCAGCCACTTCTTCGCCTGCTGGACATTCACGCGGCCGCCCTCGCCGGCGAGGATCATTCGCGCCAGTTGAAACTGCGCTTCGGGTACGCCAAAGGTGGACGCGACCTGGAAGTAGATCTGGCGGGCCTGAGCGAGATCCGCCTTGACGGGGCTGTCGGGAATGCCCTGGCGATAGTAGCGGGCGAGCGACAGAAGCGCATTGACGAAAAAGCCGGTATCCTCCGACCCGGGCTCGACACCCTGGTTGGCAATCTCGGCATAGATCTTGAAGGCTTCGAAGTCGTTTTCGACCACGCCGTCGCCGGCGGCATACATGTTGGCAAGCGCCCAGCGGGAACCGGTATGGCCCTTCTCGGCGGCGTAGCGATAGGCCTCGACGGCCTCTTCCTTCTGGCCCTTCTTGTAGGCATTGAAGCCGAACTTGAAGAGGTCGAAGGGGCCGGATTCCTTGCTGACGCCAGCGTTCATGTCGAAAGCACGCGCCGATGGGCTCGAGGACAGCAAAAGAGCTGCCGTCAAAAGCACCGCCGAAGACTTCCAGTCAGGTCGCCGCATGGGTCCGCACAATTTCCAAGTCATGATAGACATCAGATCCCCCGCCCCGCATTTGCGGCGAGTTCAGCTGCGCCCGTTTCCAAGAATACACTCAACCGATGAATAGACGGTTCATGACCGAACTTGCGGTCGGAGCAGCCGTCATGGCTCCCTGTTGTTCTTGTCTGCATGATCGAGAGATTAGTCTGGATTTCCGGCAAGACCGGGGCGCCCGAACATTCGCCTCCGATTTTCTCCGCCAGACCCGCCGACCGCCCCCCAAAAGCGACCGAAGTCATTGCTATCAGCACCCTATTCTTGCCCCAGAGGCTCATGTGAAACTCGTTACACCACCCGACGGAAACAGCGCCTGCCGTCTCTCGCAACACCGGTGCTCTCCGTTTGTGGCGGGAAATGGACAAATTCGGCACAGGCCCGCCCCGCCAAGAAGGATAGGCGCGATGTTGCAGAATCATCACATTCCGGAAAGCTGAAAGACGGGTGAAAGGAGGTAAAACGAAAGAAGCCCGGACGAGCCGGGCTTCTGATTTGTCAGGTTGACAAGGCTTAGAACGAGATGCGGTAGTTGGCACTCAGCGCGTAAGCCCAGTCACCATCGGCCGTCGCGTTGAAGTCTGCGCCATCAGCGGTCGACTGACTACCAGACGTCAGGTAGGACGCTGCGGCACCAATACGAAGAACGCCGGGACCATGCTTGATCTGTGCACCTGCACCGAGCGTCCAGGTGTCGGTGAAGATATCTGCACCGGTGCCGACGCCACGATCCCAGGTGAGGCTGAGCGCACCGGAGACCTTCTCGTTGATCTGATGGCCTACACCACCGGTGATCGTCCAACCGTCACGCCAGAAGAAGTTCTTCTGCTGGTCGCCAAGACCCGTTGCCGCGATATTGTAGTTGAGCGTCTGAAGAACACTCCAATCGGTCCACTTGATAGATCCGAAAGCGAGCCAACCGGGCGCGATGCCGCTTTGCAGATTGAGCTCAAGCGATTGCGGCAGAGAGCCGGTACCCGTCGACGAGATCTGCGAACCAACCGTTCTGCCGATAGCGCCGGCAAGTGTAGAGCTCTGCAGCGTAAACAAACCGGACGCTTCATGATCGACCTGCGAACGATACATCAGTTCTGCGCGAAGTGCGTATTCCTTGATCTCGTAGGCAGCCCCGAAGCGATAGCCAAACGCGCTATCGTCCTGAAGATTAAGTGTGCCGAAATCCTTGACTTCCGTGTAGTCGAACGACTGCGTGAATGCACCGCCGAGGACATAGAACTGTCCCGGGCCAGCATCAAAATTCACGGCGCAGGTCCCACCCAGTTCGTTCGTGTCGAACTCCGACGAAAACACCGCATTGCCGCCGAGCGCCGCCGTCGTGCCAGTGTCAGCCGCCCGGTCTGCTGCCCGCGCCTGCGTACCATAGGCTGAATCAGCACCGAAGGGCTGGGTGTAGGTGATCACGCAAGAGAAGTTGTCAGTTGCACGGAACTTTGCGGCAAACGAAGGAATGCCGTAATTTTCGCTGTACGCATCGTCTGTCGCATCAGACCCGCGAATGGTGTCGAACGCGCGATCCGGCATCACATATACCCATCCGCCACGAGCCGCGACCGTGCCATCCTCATAGAGAATGTCAGTGTCGGCTTCGCCACGGGCGAAACCGCCAGCCTGCGCGCCTCCCACGAATGCGCATGCTGCGATCAGCCCAAGGGCGGTGGTCTTCATCAAGTGGTTCGCCATGTCTCTCCCCAATTCAGGCAAAACTGTGATTTTGCATACTAATCATGTGCGACAGGATGGCAATCGGGTGATGTGCGTCACAGCCATGTTCCATCGCAGAAATTTTTACGTAATGTTTTTGACATACATGGCAAACGCGCCGCCGCTTGGATGATTTTTGCGCCAAACAAGTCCATTCAATAGACTATTGGCAAATCATTCCAACGCCAGATGGCGCCGTTGCAGGTTCGCAACAGATCAGCCAGTGATCATGGAGAACGAAATTTGGGCACTTGCACAGCGCCTGATCGTCTCCATGCCGTTGTCGCGACATATATCGGTCAGAATCGTTATGCAGCGCAACAAATCCTGCCTCTCATGCCTCCCTGAAGCGCCAAAGCAAAAGGCCGGATCTGAGACCCGGCCTTTAGAATTTCATTCCCAAACAGGAATGGCTCAGCCGGCCTCGAGAACCCGCTTCAACGCCGTCTCCAGGCTCGCCTTCTGCACTTCCAGCTCCTGGTAGCGCTCGCGTTCGGCAGCGACGACTTCCGGATTGGCGTTGGCAACGAATTTCTCGTTGTTCAGCTTGCCGGCAATGCGGGCCATCTCCTGATCGACCTTGGCGACCGCCTTCTCGATGCGCGCCTTCTCGGCAGAGAGATCGATCAGGCTACCCAGCGGCAGGCAGGCTGTCGCCTCGCCGACGACGATCTGGGCGGCGCCCTTTGGCGCGACATCGGCCACGCTGATCGCCTCAACCCGGGCGAGCCGCTTGATCGCCGCATCGTGACGGATCAGACGTTCCTGCGTCACGCCATTGGCACCGACGACGACCAGCGGGGCTGTCGCACCCGGCGGCACGTTCATTTCGGAGCGGGCCGAGCGGATGCCGGTGACGAGGTCGATCAGCCAGTTGATGTCGGCCGCCGAATTCTCGTCGGAGAATTCTGGCTTTGGCCAGCCGGCGTGGCAGAGCAGGGTGTCGCGAGACGCGCCCTCTGCCGCCGTATGCGTCCAAAGCTCTTCCGTCATGAACGGCATGAAGGGATGCAAGAGCTTGTAGGTTTCTTCCAGCACATAGGCCGCACAGGCCTGGGCTTCCTTCTTTGCCGCTTCATCCTCGCCCATGAAGACAGGCTTCAGGAGCTCCAGATACCAGTCGCAGAACTGATTCCAGACGAAGCGGTAGAGGCTGCTGGCCGCATCATTGAAGCGGTAGCTTTCGATCGCTTCCGTCACTTCGCGTTCAGTGCGCGCAAGTTCCGTGAGGATCCAGCGATTGATCGCGAGCGATGTCGTCTCGGCTAAGAAGCTCGGATCCGCCTTAACGCCGTTCATCTCGGCAAAACGGGTCGCGTTCCAGAGCTTAGTGCCGAAGTTGCGGTAACCGGCGATGCGGGCAGGATCCAGCTTCACGTCGCGGCCCTGGGCAGCCATGATCGCCAGCGTAAAGCGCAGGGCGTCCGCGCCATACTCGTCGATCAGTTCCAGCGGATCGATGACATTGCCCTTCGACTTCGACATCTTCTGACCGGCCTTGTCGCGCACCAGCGCATGGACATAGACCGTGTGGAAGGGCTCGACCGGATTGCCGTCCTCGTCCTTCATGAAGTGCAGGCCCATCATCATCATGCGGGCGACCCAGAAGAAGATGATGTCGAAGCCGGTAACCAGCACGTCGGTCTGGTAGTACTTCGCCAGTTCCGGCGTATTGTCCGGCCAGCCAAGCGTCGAGAAGGGCCAGAGCGCCGACGAGAACCAGGTGTCGAGCACGTCCTCGTCGCGGGTCAGGATCTCGCCGGGCTTAAAGTTTTCGAGCTTCTCCTCGACCCAGGCCTTCCAGGGGCCTTCATGGGCGATGTAGTGTTGGATCGCCGAATGCAGCGCCTCTTCCTCGGTCTTCTCGACGAAGACCTGACCGTCCGGACCATACCAGGCGGGGATCTGGTGACCCCACCAGAGCTGGCGGGAAATGCACCAGGGCTCGATGTTTTCCATCCACTCGAAGTAGGTCTTTTCCCAGTTCTTGGGCACGAAGTTGGTGCGGCCCTCGCGAACGGAGGCGATCGCAGGCTCGGCCAAGGTCTTCGCGTCGGCAAACCACTGGTCGGTCAGCATCGGCTCGATGACGACGCCGGAGCGGTCGCCGAAGGGCTGCATGATCTTCTTGTTCTCGACGAAGGGGATGTCGTTGCCCTCGTCGTCCTTGGTGGTGACGGCGAGACCCTCCGCATTGATCGCGTCGACGATGCGCTTGCGGGCTTCGTAACGGTCGAGACCACGATACTCTTCCGGAACCAGATTGATGTCGTCGACCTCTGCCTCGTTCGGCAGATGGCCGGACTTGGCGATCTCAAGCGCCCGTGCTGCGTAGACGGCATAGTCCTCGCCGTCGTCGCGCATCTTTGCCTGGGTATCCATCAGGCGATAGAGCGGGATCTTGTTGCGACGGGCGACCTGATAGTCGTTGAAGTCATGCGCACCGGTGATCTTGACGGCGCCCGAGCCGAACTTCGGATCCGGATATTCGTCGGTGATGATCGGGATCAGACGGCGATGTTCCTTCGGCCCGACCGGGATCTCGCAGAGCTTGCCAACGATCGCCGCATAACGCTCATCCGAGGGATGAACGGCAACCGCCCCGTCGCCGAGCATGGTCTCAGGGCGCGTCGTCGCGATCGAGATGTAGTTGCGCTCTTCCTGGAAGGTGACGTTGCCGTCCTCGTCCTTCTCGACATAGGTGTAGGTCGCACCACCGGCGAGCGGATATTTGAAGTGCCACATATGGCCTTCAACTTCCTTGTTCTCGACTTCGAGGTCGGAAATCGCGGTCTCGAACTTCGGATCCCAGTTGACCAGCCGCTTGCCGCGATAGATCAGGCCTTCCTTGTAGAGCGTGACGAAGACTTCAAGAACGGCAGCCGACAGGCCTTCGTCCATGGTGAAGCGTTCGCGTGACCAGTCGCAGGAGGCGCCGAGGCGCTTCAGCTGGTTGAAGATCAGGCCGCCCGATTCTTCCTTCCACTCCCAGACCTTCTCGATAAAGGCCTCACGGCCCATGTCGCGGCGCGAAAGGTTCTGGCCGTTTTCGGCAAGTTTGCGCTCGACGACCATCTGGGTCGCAATGCCGGCATGGTCCATGCCCGGCTGCCACAGCACGTCCTTGCCGCGCATGCGCTCGAAGCGGACCATGATGTCCTGCAGCGTGTTGTTCAGCGCGTGGCCCATGTGCAGCGAGCCGGTCACGTTCGGCGGCGGGATCACGATGGTGAAGGTATCTTCGCCCGGCTTGGCGTTGGCACCGGCCCGGAAGGCGTCCGCCTCTTCCCAGGCTTTCGCGATCTTCGGTTCGACGGCGGCTGAATCATAGGTCTTTTCGAGCATTTTCCGACCGGATTTTCGAGTTCTGGATGTGGGTTGGTAAATAGGACTGGCAAAACCAAGTCAATAAAAAAGGCCGCTCTTGCGAGCGGCCCATGATCCCGGAGGATGCTTCAATCAGCGCCGCGGACCGCGGGCGACGCGTTCGATTTCCTCACGCACGAGGCGTTCCACCAGCGTCGGCAGGTTGTCGTCCAACCAGTCCTTCAGCATCGGGCGCAGCATTTCCTCGGCCATTTCATCGAGCGAGCGACGCTCGGTGCCGTCAAAGGCAGCAGCGAGTTCCGAGAAGGACCGCGAGACCTGTTCAACGGTCGCTGCAGACACCAGCGCCGTCAGATCGCGGCCTTCGCCTTCCCGCTCCGTGCGGGTGTCGAATTCCGGCGCCTCCAGGGACACCTCCTCAATCACTTCCGGTGCGGGCTCCGCGACAACAGGTGCGGCACGCTCAACGCGCACCTCAACCGAGGCGATGCGGGCCATCGGGGCTTCCGGTGCCGCAAAGGTCGCGTGCTGCTCATCGGACTGGGCGTGCAGCGAAGCAGACATCACAGGCTCGGCCGGCAGCGCTGCGCGCAGATCCGGGTGCCGGATCTCGGCAAGCCGCGCCGTCATCGACGGCATATCGACCGTACGGGCATCACGGGCTTCCGCAACCGGCTCGCGACGCAGGGCTTCCGGCATGCTTGGCATGTCCGGCCGGCTTGTCGCCTGAACGGGACGCTCCATGCGCTCGGAGGCCGAGCGGACGCGGGCCGCGAGATCGGCAAGCGAAACGCTTTTCGGCATGTCTTCCGCCTGAGACTGCGGCGCTTCGCGACGCGGCTCGGCTTCGACGCGCGGGACCTCGCGCTCGAACATCGGGAAAGAGGGTCCGGCATCGTTGGCTGCGATGAAATCGCCACCGTCATAGCCCAGATCGGCCTCGCCGGCACCGTCCTCGTCTGCGAAATGCGATGGGTCCTGCGACAGGCTTCCGCCATTCACCGGATCGTTGCTTTCGATGATCCGGCGGATGGATGCCAGGATCTCTTCCATGGACGGTTCACGCGCTACGCTTGGCTGAGCCATACTAATCCCCGTTGTCCTCAGAAACTTCGGCCGCGTCGGTTTTCGCCGGGCCGATTCGCGCTCACCCTAGGATACGCGCTTGCCGAAAAAAATCACGCCCTGACAGGGAATTGCCGTGATGCACAACTTTGTTGCGTCGACGCAAAAAGGCCCGCACGCGGCGGGCCCTGTAGCACTCGTCTTGGAGACTGAGATCAGAAGACGAATTCGGCGGCCTTGCGGAAGCCCGGCAGCGGCTTGATCGCCGCATTGAAATATTCGGTGTAGGAGGTGATGCCGCCATTCTTGACGTAGAGGCGCGCACGCGCCGCGTTGCCGTAACCGACGACAGCCACGAGCCGACCACCCTCGCGGAGCTGCGACAGAAGCGCTTCCGGCATTTCCTCGATCGCACCATTGACGAAGATCACGTCGTAGGGCGCCTCGGCCGCATATCCGCCTTCGAGCTTTGCCGAGACCACGGCGACATTGTCGTAGCCCAGTTCGGAGAGCTTTTCGGTTGCCTTGGTCACCAGCGCCTCGTCGCTTTCGGTCGCGACAACAGAGCCCGAGAGCAGCGAGAGCAGCGCAGCCGCATAACCTGCACCACAGCCGATCTCCAGGACGACGTCATCCTTGGTGATGGCAGCGAGCTGCAGGAGCTTGGCGAGCGGCGACGGCTCCATGATGTAACGCGGCGGGTTGCCGTTCTGGGCGGGACAGACCAGCATGTCCTCGTCGATATAGGCGAGCGGCTTCAGTTCGGCTGCCACAAAGGCTTCGCGCGGCACCGAAAGGAAAGCGTTCAGCACGGAATGGGACGTGACGTCCGTGGTCCTGATCTGGTTGTCCACCATCTTGGTGCGTGCTGCTGCGTAATCCATCATCTTATTCGCGCCCCGTATCGACCGGCCATAGCGGCAATTAACCCCCGTGTCTTTAATTGCAGGCAGAGGCGCTTTCAAGCCGGTCGACGCATCGCACACCATAATATCGCGGCTGCGCGCCATCGCAGCCGCGCGGGAACAGGATCAGTCGGCCAGCGTGTAGCTGTCGCTCTCGCAGAAATCGACTTCATCACGCACGTCATAGAAGCTGTCATCCTCGAAGACCGCGCGGATCTTGTAGACGCAGGCATCGCTGCCATCAGCGATCGTGAGCTTCCGCGTCTGGCCGCCATAGAGCCCCTTTTTCTTCAGAAGCTCCGAGCGCGTGCCGCCATCAGCCGGCGTCGCATAAAACTGAACGATCATGTTCGGGGTCTGGTTGTCGAGTGTAAAGGAGAGATTGTCGGCGAGCGCCGGAGAGGCGGCGAGACCAAGAAGGGTTGCAGCAAGAAGTGAAAAAGTGTTGCGCATGAGAGAAGCTCCGATTGCAGGAGACCAGCTCATGAAAGAGCCTCTCTACCGGCGCAATCGGGTGGATCGGCCAAGATCGGGCGCACCTGCGCCTGTAGCGGGATCGGCTCAAGATTGGCCGATCGCAGGCGCAAAGCGATGCGGTCGACAGCGATGTCGACCACTCAAGACTTCAGTTTTTCAGGAAGTTTCGGATGGAGGCCTCGCCCGGAATTGAACCGGGGTACAAGGATTTGCAGTCCTCTGCGTCACCACTCCGCCACGAGGCCATCCGAGTAGAAAAGTGCGTGTGGTGGGCGGCATTTAGAACGGATCGAGAGTGAGCGCAAGGGGAAATTCATCAAATCTCGCGGGGTCGCTGTGGATGCCGGAGAGCGCCCATCCGGCGGGTGGTCAGGCGTCCGCGCGCCAGCGGCGGCGATCGAGCAGGCGGGTCGCTGCCATGGCGCTTGCGGCTTCTGCGAGCCGCGCGGGATCCGTCACACCCGAGGTGTAAAGCCGGATCACGGCCTTGCCCACCGCCTCGCGATGGCCGTCATCCCGATGCTTCAGATCGCCGCGTTCGGCAGCGCGCATCGCGAGGTCGATAATGTGGAAATCGCTCGGCGTCAGAATCATGGAACTCCCCGCCTGGATGCAATGGTTCATTTGGTATCACCTTTCAGGGAACGAAACGGCGAGTGCCGTGTTCTGTATCCCGATCGAATCCGACCACCTTAATGAACCCTTACCAACGGGTCATTTCACTATGACATGTGCCTCCCCTTATCCGGGAGGTTCAGTTTCCGCGCCTTGTCCCCGATCCACTCTTCCGCCGGCTCCACCAGACGGTCAAACGGCGGCGGCGGCGGCGGACGGCGGGAATGTCATGCGACAGCACGATCAGGCCGAGCGGCACCATCCAGAAGCCGAGGATCGGGAGAAAGCCGAGAAATCCGCCGCCGACCAGCGCCGTGCCAGTGACGATTCGACCGGCGCGCGAGCGCGGCACCGGAATTTCGAGCCCGCCCAAGACGAGACGCCCGCGCGCATGATCAAGGCGGTAGCGGCGTTCGGGCATGCTAAAAACTCCTCGATTTCAGGGGATTCCTAGCCCCTTTCAGCGCCCCAGCAGATGGTGTGTCCCCATATAAAAACAAGAGGATGACATTTTTTTTGAAAAACCGCTTGGCAAACGGGGCGAGCATCAGTATTACCCCGCTCACACCGCGGCAAGCGGCTGTTCCCTGGTAGCTCAGCGGTAGAGCATTCGACTGTTAATCGACAGGTCGCCGGTTCGAATCCGGCCCGGGGAGCCATCTTATTCCAAGGCCCGCGCCTCAACAGGCAGCGGGCCTTTTGGTTTTTCTGGCCCTGCGATCGAAACTACCAGTTCTCGCATGGTGATTCCGGCAGTCGTCTCGAAACCCCCTCTTCACCTTTCGCTGTTATCTCCACTTGTAACGAAAAGGCATGCAAGGAGGACGGCCGATGTGGCTCGAGCTTCACGACGGGGACGGCTTTCCCTTCTACGTCAACATGGACAATGTGGTGGATTTCCGCTGGTACGAGCGGGAAGGTTATACCTGCCTGCTGACGACCGCCCCGGTCGCCGAAAAGCTGCATCGCCTCTATGTGCGCGAGAACGCCCAGCAGATCATGGCAATGATCCGCGCCGAGCAGGCTCGCCGCGCGGCTCCCGGCCGCTCCGCCGCCTGACAGCCCCCTAAAGGGCCCACAACGGCAACGCAGAATCGTGATCGCGGCGTGATCCCCTCACCGTCGCGTTTCGTATGGCTAAAAAAGCCAACGAAGAAGATATTGCATGCCCCATACCTCTCCCAAGACCCTCATCCTCTGGTTCCGCAAGGATCTCCGGCTTGGCGACAATGCCGCGCTCGCGACCGCAGCCGCCGAGGGTTTTCGCATTCTGCCTCTTTATATCCGCGAGCCTGAAGACGCCGGCACCGGGCCGCTGGGTGCCGCTCAGGCATGGTGGCTGCATCATTCGCTCACGGCACTTGCGAAAAGCCTTGAGGATCACGACTCACGGCTGACTTTCCGCAGCGGCTCGGCCGAAACCGTGCTTGCCGCGCTGATCAAAGAGACAGGCGCGTCTGCCGTCTTCTGGAACCGCCGCTATGATCCGCCAGGCATCGCCATCGACAAGGCCTTGAAGGCAAAGCTGATCGCCGACGGGATCGCAGTGCGCACCTTTGCCGGCCAGATCCTGCACGAGCCGACCAAGCTCAAGACGGGTGCTGGCGGCCATTTCCGCGTCTACACGCCCTTCTGGAAGGCGCTTGACGGCTCCGGCGAGCCGCACGAGCCGATCCCCGCGCCGAAGGCCCTGCCCGCACCCGACCACTGGCCGAAGAGCGAGGCGCTCGACAGCTGGGACCTTTTGCCGACAAAGCCCAACTGGGCCGAGAGCTTCGAAGGACATTGGCAGCCCGGCGAAGCGGGAGCCCAGACGCGGCTCGCAGACTTTGTCGAAAAGGGCCTCAAGAACTATCGCAACGGCCGCGACCTGCCGGCCAGCGAACATGTCTCGCGGCTTTCGCCGCATCTGGCGCTCGGGGAAATTTCGCCAGCGACGCTCTGGCATGCGACGCGCGGCTTGCCCAACAGCTATCCGCTCGACGATGTCATCCATTTCCGCAAGGAGGTCGTCTGGCGCGACTTTTCCTATCACCTGCTCTTCCACTTTCCGGATCTCGCACGCAAAAACTGGAACGCCAAGTTCGACGCCTTCCCCTGGCGCGACGCGCCGGACCTGCTTCAAAAATGGCAGAAGGGCCAGACCGGATATCCGATCGTCGATGCGGGCATGCGCCAGCTCTGGCAGACCGGCTGGATGCACAACCGCGTGCGCATGATCGTCGCCTCCTTCCTGATCAAGGACCTTTTGATCGACTGGCGCGAAGGCGAGCGCTGGTTCCGCGACACGCTCGTCGACGCCGACCCGGCGTCGAATGCCGCCAGTTGGCAATGGGTCGCCGGCTCCGGCGCCGACGCCGCCCCCTTCTTCCGCATCTTCAACCCGACCAGCCAGGGCGAGAAATTCGACCCCGAAGGCCAATATGTCCGCCGCTTCGTGCCGGAGCTGAAAGACATGCCGAACAAGTTCATCCACAAGCCATCGGAGGCACCGCTGACGGTGCTGAGGGAAGCAGGCGTCAGCCTCGGCAAGACCTATCCGCTGCCGATCGTCGATCACGGCGAGGCACGGGATGCGGCGATGTCGGCGTTTCAGGGGTTGAGGGCGGAGTGAGGGGCTAGGCTTCCAGCCTTGAAAGTCCGTTGAAATTGTTCGCTTGATCGACACCCTACCCTCCGCTAAAATGACCATATGTAGTCATCTCGGGAGGTCCCCATGTCGAGCATGAGTGTTGCCGATGCCAAGGCGGGTTTTGCGAGCCTCGTGGACGAAGCCGCCAATGGCCAATTCGTGACGATCACCCGTCACGGGAAGCCTGCCGCCATGCTGGTCAGTGTCGAGGCCGGAGAGGCGGCGAAACGGGCGATGACGAAGCCGAGGCCGAACTTCGGCGAGTTCCTGATGTCCTATCCCGGCCCCGCCGATCTCGAACGCAACCCATCCCCCATGCGGGATGCCGAGCTTGAGTAGCGGCTTCCTCATCGACACCAACATCATCTCCCTCTTTTCGCCCGACCGGAAGCAGGCGCCATCTGAGGCAACGAGGACTTGGTTCCGGGAACAGGGCGACGTCATCTATGTATCGGCCATCACCTTGGCCGAGATCGAGAAGGGCCTGCGCCGCCTGCATCGTCTTGGTGGCGTAGGCCGGGCGCAGCGCTTGAGTGCATGGCTCGATTCGATCACCGAAACTTTCGGCGACCGAGTCCTTCCTGTTGATCCCATCGTCGCCCGGATCGCCGGCGGCCTCGATGATGTCGCCACAGCAACGGGTGCCCATCCGGGCTTCGCCGACATCCTGATTGCTGCGACCGCCAAGGCCTATGGGCTGACAGTGATCACCGCCAATCTGAGACACTTCATGCCTCTCGGCGTGGCCTGTGATTTTCCGGAAGCCCTCCGAACCTAACTCCCCCGAACGCATTTTCCCTCCCCTCGGCCCACAGCGAAAAGCCATTCCTTGCCTTTGACAGCCCCGAGGCGGAAAAGACGGGTTCAATCCCGCGCCAGCCGCTCCGCCCGCATAATCTTGTCCAGAAGGACAAAATTGCAGCGTTCCCCGGTTTTCTTCCCCGCGCATTTGGTTCTAGTGTCCGCGTCAGACAAAAAAGGCAGGCATCATGGCATTCCACCCCTCCGTGCTCGAGGCGATCGGCAATACGCCCCTCATCCGGCTGAAAGGCGCCTCGCAAGCGACCGGCTGCACCATTCTCGGCAAGGCCGAATTCCTCAATCCCGGCCAGTCGGTCAAGGATCGTGCGGCCCTCTTTATCATCCGTGATGCCGAGCGGCGCGGGTTGCTGCGTCCTGGCGGCGTGATCGTCGAGGGCACGGCCGGCAATACCGGCATTGGGCTGACGCTGGTTGCCAAGGCGCTCGGCTATCGCACCGTGATCGTCATCCCGGAGACCCAGAGCCAGGAAAAGAAGGACGCGCTGAAGCTGCTCGGCGCCGAACTCGTAGAAGTGCCGGCGGTGCCTTACAAGAACCCGAACAACTATGTGAAGATCTCCGGCCGGCTTGCCGCAGAGCTTGCCAAGAGCGAGCCGAACGGGGCGATCTGGGCGAACCAGTTCGACAACACCGTCAACCGCGACGCCCATATCGAGACGACCGCAAAGGAAATCTTCGAGCAGACCGGCGGCGCCGTCGATGGCTTCATCTGCGCGGTCGGCTCGGGCGGCACGCTTGCCGGGACCGGCATGGGCCTTCGCAACATGAAGCCCTCCGTCAAGATCGGCATTGCCGATCCGGAAGGGGCAGCCCTCTTCGAATACTACAAGAACGGCGAACTGAGATCTTCGGGCTCCTCGATCACCGAAGGCATCGGCCAGGGCCGCATCACGGCCAACCTCGAGGGCTTCACGCCGGACTATGCCTACCAGATCCCCGATTCCGAAGCGCTCGATATCGTCTTCGACATCGTCGAGAACGAGGGCATCTGCCTCGGCGGGTCCTCGGGCATCAATATTGCCGGCGCCATGCGTCTGGCCAAGGATCTCGGCCCCGGCCACACGATCGTGACGATCCTCTGCGACTACGGCAATCGCTATCAGTCGAAGCTCTACAACCCGGATTTCCTGCGCTCGAAGGGTCTGCCGATCCCGGCCTGGCTCGAAAAGCGCCCGGCCTTTGACCTGCCCTTCGAGACCGTCTGACATTTTTTGAAAGCACTGCCATGACCACCATCGCCCTCTACCGCGACGATTTCTATCTCTCGACGGCGGAGGCGGTGGTGACTTCGGTGCATGAAGACGGCGCGGTCGAACTCGACCAGACCTGCTTCTATGCAGCCTCCGGCGGCCAGCCTGGTGATACCGGCTTCTTCGAGCGGGAAGACGGTAGCCGCATCGCGCTCTCCGAGACGCGCCACGGCGCCACCAAGGATATCATCCTGCACCGCCCTGTCGACGGCGAGCCCCTGCCCGCGGTTGGCGAAAAGCTCGTGCTGCATGTGGACTGGGCGCGCCGTTACAAGCTGATGCGCATGCACACCGCCTGCCACCTGCTCTCCGTCGTCTGCTCCTATCCGATCACGGGTGCCGCCGTCGGCGAGGATGAAAGCCGGGTGGATTTCGACATGGGCGAGACCATCGACAAGGATCAGGTCACCGCAGACCTGATGAAACTCGTCGGTGAAAACCACCCGATCACGCTGCAATGGATCACCGACGAGGAGCTTGCGGCCAATCCCGGCATCGTCAAGTCGAAGAATGTCCGGCCGCCCGTCGGCCTCGGTCGCGTTAGCCTTGTCTGTATCGGCGAGAACTCCGCCGTTGACAGCCAGCCCTGCGGGGGCACACATGTTTCGGAGACCCAGGAGGTCGGCGCGATTCATATCGCCAAGATTGAAAAGAAGGGCAAGGAGAACCGCCGGTTCCGCATTCGCTTTGGAGCCCCGGAGACCTAAGCCATAGGAACACTACGGGAGAAGTGCATGTCCGGTGAAAGAAGCCGTTTCGTCGTTTCGGCGGATTGGGTCGAAAAGAACCTCGGGTCTCCCGGCTTCAAGCTCGTCGATGCGTCCTGGTATTTGCCGGCGCATAATCGCAACGGTGCCGTCGAATATGCCTCCGGTCATATCCCGGGCGCCGTCTTCTTCGATCAGGACGTGATCGCCGATACCACGACGGGCCTTCCCCATTCCCTGCCCTCGCCTTCCTTCTTTGCACAAGCCGTTGGTCAGCTCGGCATTTCCGCCGAGGATACGATCGTCGTTTATGATGGTCCCGGCTTCTTCTCGGCCCCGCGCGTCTGGTGGATGTTCCGCGTCATGGGTGCGCGCCGCGTCTACGTGCTCGAAGGCGGCATCGATGGCTGGAAGGCTGAAGGGCGCCGTCTCGAAACCGATCTGCCGGAACCGGCCCCCGTCACCTTCGAAGCGCAGTTCGACCGGGCAAGGCTTACCTCCTTCGACCAGATGTCCGGGATCGCCGACGAAGGCGACAAGCAGATTGCCGACGCCCGCCCGGCCGGCCGCTTCACCGGCGATGAGCCCGAACCGCGCGAAGGCATGCGCTCCGGCCATATTCCCGGTGCCCGCAGCGTGCCCGCGGCCTCGCTGTCGGAAAACGGCCGCCTGAAGGATCTCGCCACCCTGCGCTCGATCTTCACCGATGCCGGCATCGATCTCAACAATCCCGTGGTCACCTCGTGCGGCTCTGGTGTCACGGCAGCGGTCGTGACGCTCGCGCTGGAAAGCCTCGGGCATACCGACAATTCGCTCTATGACGGCTCCTGGTCGGAATGGGGCTCGAAGTCGGACACACCAGTCGTAACCGGTCAGGCAGAACCGCTGGGCTCGAAGACATCAGGGCCGCTCACGGCCCATGTCACCCGGCTCGAAATGACCGCGCCGCCGAAATCCAGCCTGCCGGTGCCGGTCAATATCCAGACAGCGATCATGCGCACGCATGAGATCCCGCTGCCCTTCTACCGCTTCCTGCATCGCCAGGTGGGCGCGCGCTGGCACTGGTATGAGCGCCTGCGTTTGCCCGACGAGCAGCTGAAGGCGGTCATCCACCATCAGAAGGTGTCGATCTCGGTTCTCTATGTGAATGGCGCGCCGGCCGGCTTCTACGAGCTGTCCCAGGAAAGCGACGATCTCGTCGAACTCTCCTATTTCGGCCTCTTCGAACATGCGCTGGGGCTCGGCATCGGCAAGTGGTTCCTGCTGCAGTGTCTTTACGCCGCCTGGACCAGCAATCCGAAGACGGTGACGGTCACCACCAATTCGCTCGACCATCCCCGCGCTTTGCAGCTCTACCAGCAGTTCGGATTCTCGCCTGTTGGCACCTATGAAGCCCTGGTCGATCTGATGACCGACCAGGAGCTTCTGGCGCTGATCAAGCGCGACGGCTGATTCCAAATATCGGGGAGCCGTCGCTCAGTCCTTCTTCTTCAACTTGACGCTTGTGGCTTCGGTTTCTTCTTCGGAGGTCTCGTCAGCCACCTCTTCGCCGCTGGCATCCTCTTCGCCAGCGGTCTGGTTTTCGAACCAGTTGGCGATCAGCCCGGCATGGAAAGCCGCCATCTCGTAGCAATAGGTGATCTCGCGGTTGCCGGCATACCAGAAGGCGTTTTCCGTGCCGCAGGTCTTGCCGGTGATCTTGATCCCGTCCTTCAGACCATAGCCTTCGCCGAATACGGTCGCGATCGTCTCCAAAGCGCCCGCACTCTTCAGGAGATCGGCAAAGCCCTGCAGGTCCTCGTTGCCGGCCGGCTCGTAAGTCACCTCGAACTTGGTCTTGGCGCCTTCCTTCATGTTGGCGGCGAGCAGGCTCATCCAGCTGTCGCGCGCCTTCTGGTATTCGAAGGCACATTCCTGGCGCCGCTCTTCGGGAAACTCCAGCGAATCGGCAAAGACCTTGAAGAATTCGGCATTCGCTCCGGTCATCATGCAAACGATCGCAAAGGCGCGCTGGCGGTCGAGGCCGTGCGTGCCCATGAAGTCATCCTCCTGGGGGCCGTCTTCCTTGGCCTCGTCGAGCAGGAACCAGCCGTCGGCGGCGTCCTGGATCGTGGTGTTCAGGTCTTCGTCCTCGGCGCCGAGCAGCAGCACAGAGGAGAGCGCGTCGACGGCATCCTCCTCTCGGCCGAGCACCGGCAGGTTGAATTCCGACACCAACATGTGGCCGGCCTCGTGGAAGAGAATGAAGATCGCGTTGTTTACGACGAAGCGCTGGCCTTCTTCCACCTGTTCCGCGGTCAGCTCGGCCGCCCGGACAGGCGTGGATGGCTGGAAAAGACATGCAGCGGACAAAGCCAGCACGGCCGCGCCTGCGGACTTGATAGACGTCATGGGAGCCCCTCACCCGATGTTTGATCGCCGCATTATCTACAGCAGAGGTTAAGCGAGAGAAAAACGCCATTTTTGACAACATCTCCCCGCGCAGGAATCGGGTGGCGGCCTTGGCGCGGCTGAGACGAGAATGGGGCGTCCAACCTCAGGAGAGATGTCCATGACAGCCGTCCACTTCGTCCCCATGCCGTCCGCTGATGCTGCCGCCTACCGGGAGGGTGCCCCCGATGCCTATGGCCTTGCCCCGGAGGAGCGCATCTCACCCGGCGGCTATCCCTGCCGCCATTGCCTTGGACAGATCGCGTCGGGAGAGCCCTATCTCACGCTCGCCTACCGCCCCTTCCCGACGCTCCAGCCCTACGCCGAGACGGGTCCGATCTTCCTGCATGCAGAGGCCTGCCCGCGCTACGAGGCGGCGGAGGTTCCGCCCCGCATGCTCGAAAGCCCCGACTACATCGTCCGCGGATATGGCTACGACGACCGCATCGTCTATGGCAGCGGCGGCGTGGTGGAAACGCAGTGGATCACCGAGCGCGCCGGAGAGCTCTTCTCAAATCCTGAGATCGCCTATCTGCATGTCCGCTCGGCCCGCAACAACTGCTATCAATGCCGGATCGATCGACCCTGATCGCATCTGCCCTGGCTTGACTGGAACCACCGCCGGGCCGCCCTCCCGTGCTCCGGCAGGAACCTGCAGTGCCCGCCTGCGTTCCCGTTTGCGGAACAACACGGACGGAGACCTCGATGCAGCCCAATCCACCGATCCCCTATCGCGCCGACCTGGAAACGATCGATCCTGACGAGCAGACGGCCATCGCTGATATCACCGAGAGCATGCTCTATATCATCGGCAAGACGCATGAGGATCTCGGCCATGCGCAGCGCAGCGTGCATGCCAAGAGCCACGCCCTGCTGGAAGCGAGCGTCACCGTCCACCCAGATCTGCCGACCGAGCTGCGGCAGGGCATCTTCTCCCGGCCCGGCCACAGCTATCCGGCCGTAATTCGCATCTCGACGATCCCCGGCGACCCGCTGCGCGACAGTGTGTCCCTGCCGCGAGGGCTTGCGATCAAGGTCTTCGAGGTGGAAGGCGAGCGCTTGCCGGACAGCCTCGACGACACCACACAGGACTTCCTCTTTGCCACGGCGCCCGCCTTCGCCGCACCGGATGCTGCAGGTTTTGCCAAGACCCTGAAGCTGATCTCTCGCACCACCGACCGTGTGGAGTGGGCAAAGTCTGCCCTGAGCTGGATCCTCCGACCAATCGTCAGAGGGCTCGAAGCCATGGGGGCCGATGCCGGCGCGCTGAAAGCCATGGGTGGCTATCCCGAGACGCATCCTCTCGGCGAGCACTACTACACCCAGGTCCCGTCCCGCTTCGGCGACTATGTCGCGAAGCTCGACATCGTGCCGCGCTCGGCCAATTTTCGTGCGCTCACGGATCTCCGGCTCGACCTCTCCGAAGGTCCGGACGTGCTTCGCCATGCCGTGGCCGACGTTATGGAGCGCGAAGGCGGAGAATGGACCCTGCGCGCGCAGCTGTGCCGGAACCTCGAGACCATGCCGATCGAAGATGCCTCGGTCGTCTGGCCGGAAGAAGAGAGCCCCTATCTGGAGATCGCGACGATCCGCGTCGCCCCCCAGACCTCGTGGTCCATGGATCGCTCCCGCGCGGTGGATGACGGGCTGACATTCCGACCCTGGCGCGGCATCGAGGACCATCGGCCGCTCGGCAATGTGATGCGCGCCCGCAGACACGTCTATCCCATCGCCGCCGAACGCAGATCCGCGCTGACCGGCTGTCCGATGCATGAGCCGAAAACGCGCCCGATGCTGCCATGAACGACGAAGGGCTCCGGCATGTGCCGGAGCCCTTCTGACGTTACGGGAGGAAACGTCCCTTAGGCGACGTTGAGAACCGCTTCGGGTGCATGGGCCGGATAGCCCAAGGCATCGGCCACCGGCTTGTTGGTGATGCGGCCCTTGTGGACGTTCAAACCGTTGCGCAGATGACGGTCTTCTGCAATCGCCCGCAGGCCGCGATCGGCCAGCGCCAGACCATGGACCAGCGTCGCATTGTTGAGCGCATGGGCCGAGGTGATCGGAACCGCACCCGGCATATTGGCCACGCAGTAATGCACGATGCCGTCGACGACATAGGTCGGGTCGGAATGGGTTGTGGCATGCGAGGTCTCGAAGCAGCCTCCCTGGTCGATGGCGACGTCGACGATGACGGCGCCCTTCTTCATGCCGGACAGCATTTCGCGGGTGACGAGCTTCGGAGCCGCAGCACCGGGGATGAGGACCGCACCGATGACGAGATCGGCGGAGAAGCTTTCCTGCTCAAGCGCATCGATCGTGGAGTAGACGGTGTGCACCCGACCGCCGAAGATGTCGTCGAGCTGGCGCAGGCGCGGCAGCGAGCGGTCGAGGATGGTGACATCGGCGCCGAGGCCGACGGCCATCTTGGCCGCATGCAGACCGACCACGCCGCCACCGATGACGGTGACCTTCGCGGGCAATACGCCCGGCACGCCGCCGAGCAGGATGCCACGGCCGCCGTGAGCCTTCTGCAGCGCGGTGGCGCCTGCCTGGATTGCGAGGCGACCTGCAACTTCCGACATCGGGGCCAGCAGCGGCAGACCGCCGCGCTCGTCGGTCACGGTCTCATAGGCAACGGCGGTGACGCCCGATTCGAGCAGACCCTTGGTCTGCTCCGGATCCGGTGCGAGATGGAGATAGGTATAGAGGATCTGGCCTTCGCGCAGCTGCACCCATTCGGAAGGCTGCGGTTCCTTGACCTTGACGATCATGTCGGACTTTTCGAACACGTCCTTGGCTGTGGCTGCGATCTTCGCGCCAGCGGCGATATAGGCGTGGTCGTCGGCACCGATCCCGGCGCCCGCACCCGTTTCAATCAGGACATCATGGCCATGCGCCACATATTCTCTGACGGCACCGGGGGTCAGACCGACACGGTATTCATGGTTTTTGATTTCCTTCGGGCAACCGACACGCATGAAGCGTTCCTCTCTCTTATTCGCAGCCAAAGCTGCTTTGTTTCAGATACGGAAATTCAAACATTCTCCGCGCAAAATGTCCTTGCAAAGTGAAGGTCACGGCATCAGACAATTCGCAGCTTCTTGCGTCAGGAAGCCATAAAACGGAGAAAGCTACGAATGGCGGAACTGGATGCCATCGATCGTGCCATTCTGAAGGCGCTTCAGGAGAATGGCCGGATGACCAATGCCGAGCTTGCCGAGACGGTGGGCCTGTCGCCCTCCGCATGCTCGCGGCGCCACGACATGCTGGAAAAATCGGGCGTCATCAGCGGCTATCACGCGCGCCTGTCGCACAAGGCGATCGACTACAAGATGATGGTCATCGTCCACATCTCGCTGTCGGGCCAGTTCGCCAAGACGCTGACCGAGTTCGAGGCGGCCGTGAAGCGCTGTCCGAACGTGCTCGTCTGTTATCTCATGTCGGGTGAATACGACTATATCCTGCGCGTCGCCGCAAAAGATCTCGAAGACTATGAGCGCATCCACCGCGACTGGCTCTCGGCGCTGCCGCATGTGGTGAAGATCAATTCAAGTTTTGCGCTGCGCGAAGTCATCGAACGCCCCAATGTGGGGCTTTGAAGACCAATCCCGAAAATCCTAATGATTTGATTTAGACCGTTCTTACAGATGATGCGTAGGTTGGCTCTATTGTTTCCATCAGGACGGCATCATGAGCAATAATCTCGAAATGGATGTTCGCAAATCGCCACGCAGCCGCTGCCGACTCGACAGCAAGGTCCGCTATTTCCAACAGCAGGCGGATGCGCGGGTGATCAACATATCACGCACAGGGCTTGCCCTCGAACTCGCCACGAAACTGACCGCCGCTGCCGGCAGCCAGGTCACCATCGAGAATGACGATATCGGCCATCTCGAAGGCGTCGTCCGCTGGAACTATGGTGGCCGAATCGGCATCATGTTCCGCCCCAACAGCAACTCGATCGCCAAGATCGCCGCCTATTTCCGCCACTTCCATCAGGAAGTCCGGCCGGTGCTGAAGCGCTGAAACACTGCCGAATTAACGGTAAATCGCGGGGATAAGCCGCCAAATACCTCAAATCTCCTAGGGAGTTTGCTCGCATTCTAATGACCTTGGCCAGATGCCGTTAAGGCGCCTGGCCGAGGCTTCCTGCGTTTCATTCAGTCATTTTGACGGAGCGCATAGGAATGCTTGCAGCCAAACTCAGCCCCGACGGGCGCCGGACCCAGCGCATTCGCTGCCATATCAGGGGTACTCTCGAATTCATGGGGCAGAAGCTGGATATCCGCATTCTCGACATTTCCAGAACCGGCATGGCCTTGAAGCTCGAAGGCTGGATCGAGGCCAAGCGCGGGGCAACTGTCGCGGTGCGCTGCGCCGAACTCGGGCATATCGAGGGATCGGTGCGCTGGTACCGGGCGGGCAAGATGGGCGTCGAATTCGAGCAGACCAGCAATTCGGTCGCCCAGATCACCGCATACTTTCGCAACTTCCACCGCGACCCGCGCAACTTGGTGCCAGCCTGAGCGGCGAAAAGGGCAACGTCTCACCCCTGTCATTTTACAGGTGCAAGCATCTTGAAAGCGACTTAACCTCTGTCGCTTTCAGATCCAGTTTGTGAGGCCCCCATGCCGTCCCTGCTCGATTTCTATCCGCTGTCCCGCCGCTCCTTCCTGGGCGGCATCGCCGCCTCTGCCGCGCTCGTCACGCTGCATCCCTTCGCCGCCCGCGCCAACGGCAATCAGGCGCATCTCCGGCTGATGCAAACCACCGACATCCACGTCAACGTCATGCCTTACGACTATTATGCCGACAAGCCGAACGACACGATGGGGCTGGCGCGCACCGCAAGCCTGATCGACAGCATCCGCGCCGAGGCTGGAAACTCGATGCTCATCGACAATGGCGACTTCCTGCAGGGCAATCCGATGGGCGACTATATGGCCTATCAGAAGGGCATGAAGCCGGGCGACGTGCATCCCGTGATCAAGGCTATGAACGCGCTTGGCTATGACTGCGGCACGCTCGGCAATCACGAGTTCAATTACGGCCTGAACTTCATGTTCAACACGCTGGCCGGTGCGCAGTTTCCCTTCGTCTGCGCCAACCTGACCAAGGGCCAGCTCGCCTCCGATCCCAAGCAGGATGCGCTCTATTTCAAGCCCTACCACATCATCGAAAAGCAGATCCGCGATGGTTCGGGTGCGACGAGCCCCATCAAGGTCGGCTTTATCGGCTTTGTGCCACCGCAGATCATGCTCTGGGATGCGAAGAACCTCGAAGGCAAGGCGCAGACCCGCGACATCCTGCAGGCGGCGCGCGCCTGGGTGCCGCAGATGAAGGAGGAAGGCGCCGATATCGTCATTGCCCTCTCCCATTCCGGCATCGACGGGCACGGCGAGACGGAAGGCATGGAAAACGCCTCGCTCTATCTTGCCGGCGTCGAGGGTATCGACGCGATCTTCACCGGCCACCAGCATCTCATCTTTCCCGGCCCGAAGGATTTCGACAACGTGCCGGGCGCTGACGCCGTAAAGGGCACCCTTCTTGGCAAGCCCGCCGTCATGGCCGGCTTCTGGGGCTCGCATATGGGCCTGATCGACCTTCTGCTCGAAAAAGACGGATCAGCCTGGAAGATCGTCGACTTCACCTGCGAGGCGCGGCCGATCTACCACCGCGACGACAACCGCAAGGTCGTCGCTGATACCACCGACAAGCCCGAGATCGTCGCCTCGGTCGCCGCCGAGCACCAGGCGACGCTCGACTATGTGCGCACGCCTGTCGGCAAGACGTCTGCGCCGCTCTATTCCTATTTCGCCCTCGTCGCCGACGATCCCTCGATCCAGATCGTCTCGATCGCCCAGTCCTGGTACATCAGGGATATGCTGAAGGACGGTCCGCACAAGGATCTGCCCGTGCTGTCGGCCGCAGCCCCCTTCAAGGCCGGCGGTCGTGGCGGTGCGGACTATTTCACCGACGTTCCCGCCGGCGATATCGCGATCAAGAACGTCGCCGATCTCTATCTCTATCCGAACACGATCCAGGCGGTGGCGATCACCGGCGAGCAGGTGAAGAACTGGCTGGAAATGTCAGCAGGCATCTTCAACCAGATCGAGAAGGGCGCGAAGGATGTGGCCCTCATCAATCCCGATTTCCCGTCCTACAATTACGACGTGATCGATGGCGTCACCTACCAGATCGACCTCACCAAACCTGCCCGCTACGACAAGGACGGCGTCGTCGTCCACCCGGAATCAAGCCGCATCGTCAACCTGCAATTCGACGGCAAGCCGATCGATCCCGGCCAGACCTTCGCGGTTGCCACCAACAATTACCGCGCCGGCGGCGGCGGCAAGTTTCCGGAGATTGCTTCCGACAAGGTGATATTCGTCGGGCCGGACACCAACCGCGACATCATCGTCCGCTACATCGTCGACCAGGGCACGATCAATCCCTCCGCCGACGGCAACTGGTCCTTCGCCCCGATCGGCGACACCACCGTTGTCTTCGAGACGGGGCCGAAGGCCCGCGAGCATCTGGCGGGTTTCAACAGTGCCAAGATCGAGGATGCCGGTGAAGGTTCAGACGGCTTTGCGAAGTTCCGGCTGACGCTCTGACGGGAGCGACGTTTCTCGCGTTCCCGATCCAAACTGCGGAATCGATTCGAGATCTTGAATCGATTCCTTAAACTGCTTTCGCAAGCGGCGCGGGTGCGAAATCCATCGGGCAATTCGACAGCTGTTCCTCGAAGGCGCGGATCAGCCAGGTACCGGCAGGCCCTGGCGGATTGTCGGTCCGGCGGATGGCATAGAGATTGTAGGATCCCTGCTCATAAGCCGGCAGATCCAGATGCACGATGCGGCCCTTGGCCAAATCCTCGCGAATAACCGAAGCCGGCAGTCCGCCCCAACCAAGGCCACCGCGGATCAGCTGGTGCTTCGTGGCCATGTCGCTCACCCGCCAGGTCTTGAAGGACAGCACGTTGAAATCGCGACCGGAGGTCAGGTCCGAGGCGTCGCTCACGACGATCTGGGTTTCCTCGCGCACGTCCTGCAACGAGAGCGTCCCCTTGCGTGACGCCAGGGGATGATCGACGGCTGCGGCCGGCAAAAGGAAGTTATGGCCGATGCGCGTGACGATCAGCGTGTCGTCCTGCCGGGTCGGGGAGCCGCCGATGCCGATGGTCGCCCGGCCGCTCATCACGAGCTCCACCAGACGTCCGAGCTCGCCCACTTCCAGGCGCAGCGAGACAGTGGGGAACTGCCGCTGGAACTCGCGCAGGACCGCCAGCATCGCCCCCGTCGGCACGAGAACACTGATGGCAACCGACAGCTCCGCCTCCAGCCCCTGATGCATGCTGCGGACCTTGGCGCGCATCACCTGCAGGTCGCCAACGATCCGGCGGGCATCGGTCAGCATGGCCCTGCCCTCGTCCGTCAGCTTGGGTTGCCTTGTGCCGGTCCGCTCGAACAGCGTCACGCCGAGCTGGCTTTCCAGATTGCCGATCGTGTAGCTCACCACGGACTGGGCGCGATTGAGCTGCCGCGCGGCGGCTGAAAAGCTGCCGGTATCGGCCACAGTGAGAAAGACCTGCAGCTGGTCGAGGGTCGGGTTGGCATCCATGGCGATCGGGCATCCATCCAGTTATTCGATATGACCAATCTATATTATCACAGTTTCATTGATGCGTGCTCGGACATAGATGCATGGCAGGCCTGCTCCCAAGGGCCAGTCAAATTTCGAGGAATTGCACATGTCATCCATCCTTCTCGTCACCTCCAGCCCGCGCGGCTCGGAATCCCTCTCGAACGCGATCGCCACCGAGCTCGCCGAGAAGTTTGCCGGTGCGACCGGCACGCTGGTGCGCCGTGATCTCGTTGAGACCCAGCTCGACCACGTCGACGGCGCCTTCACCACCGCGATCCGCAAGCCGGCCGATGCACGCAGCGCTGAAGAGGCTGCTTCGGTTGCCATCTCCGACGAGCTGGTCGCAGAACTCATGGCTGCCGACACGATCGTCATCGGCACCGGCCTCATCAACTTCAACATCTATTCGTCGCTGAAGAGCTGGATCGACCATATCGCCCGCGCTGGCCTTACCTTCAGCTACACCGAGAACGGCCCGGTCGGTCTCGCCACGGGCAAGAAGGCCTATCTCGTGCTCGCCGCTGGCGGCATCTATTCGACTGGTCCTGGCGCACCGATGAACCATGCCGTACCCTATCTGAAGACGGTTCTCGGCTTCCTCGGCATCGAACTGGTTGAGACGGTTTATGTCGAAGGCGTAGCCTACGGTCCGGAAGCTGCCGAAAAGGCTGTCGCTTCGGCCAAGGCCAAGGTCGAGGAACTGGCGCGCGCCGCCTGATCTTCCCTACTTGCAAGACACGGAAGCGCGGCCCTTGCGGTCGCGCTTCCTATCCAATCCGCCTGCAAGACTTCAGGCGCCGGCGGCCCTCGCGCCCGCTAGATCCTGATCCACCCGGGCAGACCGCTTGTCGAGACGGATGGCAAGCCTGGTGATCTTCTTCAATTCCGTCACAACAGTGTCGACCACCGCATTCGCCACCTCGCCCACGGGCAGCGGTCGGCCCAGCAGATAGCCCTGCAATTCGTCACAGCCAGCCGCACTCAGATAGCGGGCCTGTTCGACCGTCTCCACGCCCTCTGCCACGACCCGCATGCCGAGCCCGCTACCGAGATCGATGATCGTGCGGACGATGGCGTCGGCAGTTTCCTCCGTGCCGAGCGCCGACACAAAGCTGCGGTCGATCTTGATCACATCGAACGGGTAGCGGCTGAGATAGCTCAGCGAGGAATAGCCTGTTCCGAAATCGTCGAGCGCGATCCTGAGGCCAAGCATCTTCAGATGACCGAGAATGAGGCGCGCCCGCTGGTCGTCATCGATCAGCACGCTCTCCGTGATCTCAAGCTCCAGCTGATGCGGCGAAACGCCGGAGGCGGCGAGATTGGCCTCGACCCTTTCGAGGAACTGCGGGTGGCGGAACTGGACCGGCGAAACATTGACGCTGATATGCAGGTGTTCAGGAAAACCCGCTGCCAGGCGGCAGGCCTCGGCGAGCACCCATTCGCCAAGATCGATGATCTTGCCTGACACCTCGGCCACCGGAATGAAATCGCCGGGCTGGACCATGCCACGGTCCGGATGCTTCCAGCGGACCAGCGCCTCATAGCCTAGGATCGCGCAGTCGCGGGCGGCGACCCGCGGCTGGAGATAGAGCTCGAACTCGCCGCGCTCCAGCCCGCGCTCGATGTCGGCCTCCAGCGCACGACGCTTTTCGATCAACTCATCCATGCCCCGGCGATAGGCGCGGAACGTGTTCCGGCCGGACTTCTTTGCATGATAGAGCGCGACGTCGGCGCGGCCGATCAGTTCGTCGAGTTCACCTGCATGTTCGGGGCAGAGCGCACCGCCAATGCTGACGCCGCATTTGATGCGTTCGCCCTGGCCGGTGTCGAAAGGCTGACGGAAGGATTCGATGAGGCGACGGCTGACGTCTTCGAGTTGCGCCTCGAAATGGCAATTTCCGAGAATTACAGCGAATTCGTCGCCACCTAGTCGCGCCGCCATGTCCGAGGGGCCGAGGATCTCGGTCAGCCGTCGCGAGGTCTCGCGGATCACCTCGTCACCCGCCGGATGGCCATAGAGGTCGTTCACATCCTTGAAGTGATCGAGATCGACGAGAAGGACGCCGCAGCCCCAGCCGTCATTGGCCTGGGCGACATGCGCGGCCAGCGTCTCGGTGAAGAGCGCGCGGTTGGCAATCCCGGTCAGCGGATCATGCTGGGCGAGATGGCGCATGCGCCCCTCGACGGCCTTGCGCTCGCGCAGATCCACGAGGCAGCTGATGCGAATGTGGCGTCCGCGATATTCGATGTTGCGACCGCGTGCCTCGATCGGGATCGTCGTGCCGTCCATGCGGACGATCTGGAACTCCCGCGACACGTCGGGCGCCGGGTTCGGATCATCGATCAGCATTCGTCGGCCCGTTTCATCGACCAGGTCGAGAATCGAGGTGCCGACAAGGTCCCGGATCTTACGGGCGGTCAGAACTTCGAACTGCTCGTTGCCGTCGATGATCAAGCCGTCTTCATGCATCACGATGGCTTCGAAGGTCGCATTGGCGAGCGCCGCCACCCGATCCGCTTCCTCCTGGTCGCGGACCTGCGCCTCGAGTTCGCTGCGGCTGCGCTCCTGCTGCTGGATATTGTCCATCAGACTGTTGAAAAGCCGGGTGAGCTTCTCCGCCTCATCGCCGGGATCGACCGCGAGGCGGTCGCCGAGATCCGCCTTTCCGGAGACGAGCTTCGACAGCGCGTCCTCGACATGGCCGACGCCCAGGCGCGTCCCGTGCTCGGCAATGTTCAGGCCGATATCCTCGGCCTCTGCCGTCACGCGAATGGGCACGAGCTTGTCGAGCGTCCAGAAGAAGGCATAGCCGAGACCGAAGGCCCAATAGAAATTGAGCGCGGACCCGAAGATCTGGATGTAAAGCTGGTCGAACCGACCGCCTGCCGGCAAGCGGTCGACGGGGGCCAGAAGCGCAAGCGCCACGGTGCCTGCCACGCCTGCAAAGGCATGCACGCCGACCGCACCGACCGCATCATCGATCTTCAGCTTCGCCTCCATATACTGGTTGCCGAAGAGTGCGACGATGGAACCGAGAGCGCCGATCAAAAGCGCGCCGCCGGGCTCGAGGAGGTGGCAACCGGCCGTCACCGCGACCAGGGCGCCCAGCATGCCGCAAAGCGCCTTTTCCGGCAGCACGACACCATCCTGCTTGGCGCCGATCACGTAACCGACGCAGGTGCCCATCCCACCCGCCAGCACGGTATTGAGGATGATCGGGGCGACATCGGCATTGGCCGCGAGCGTTGAGCCGCCGTTAAAGCCGATCCAGCCGAAAAACAGGATGAGAGCCCCCGTTGTCGAGAGCACCGGATTGTTGCCGGCAATGCGGATCGGCCGTCCCTCGGCATCGAAACGCCCGCGCCGCGAACCAATCACCAGGCAGGCGGCAAGTGCCACCCAGCCGCCCGTGGCGTGCACAACGGTCGAACCGGCGAAATCGACGAAACCTAGATTGGCGAGAAAGGCACCGGAACTGGGGCCGATGGCCGTGCCCCAGACCCAGTGCACGAAGATCGGATAGATGAGTGTCGACAGAACGATCGAGCCGAGCACATAGGCAGAGAGCGACATCCGCTCGGCAACCGCGCCCGAGACGATGGTCGCCGCCGTGCCGCAGAACATCACCTGAAAGACAAAGAAGCCGGCCAGCCAGCTGTCGAGGCCCTTCAGCAGGAAATAGTCAGCATCGATGCCGAACGGAAGCACACCGGAGCTGCCAAAGGCCAGCATGAAGCCGATGGCGGCAAAGCCAACCACGCCGAAGACGAAATCGAGCAGGTTCTTCTGGGCGACATTGATGGAGTTTTTCGATCGGACCATGCCGGCTTCGAGAAGCAGGAAACCCACCTGCATCATCATCACCATGCCGGCGGCGGCCATCAGCCAGGCGAGATCCGCCGAGGCCTTGGCGGCCTGCACAGTCACGGCCTCTTGTGCGGCTACAGAGGGTGTCGCCGCCAGAAGGGCAGCTCCCGTTGCAAGCAAACCGAAACGAGGAAAAAGTCCGGAGCAAAACGCATTAATCACTTGAAAAACCCGAGCAATATCTCGGGCGTCAGTGTTGCGCTGCATCATTAACATTCGGTGACCGCAAAGAAACATTTCTTCGCGATACGAAGGTAAGCCTCAGACGATACGCGTCTGTTCACCGTCACCGAAGAGCGCCGGGCCGTTCTGGTCGATGATCTGCTGCGCCTTGCGGAAGGTGCAGTCGAGTGCATCGTCAAGCGAGGTAAAGACGTCGGCGCGGATGAACTTCCGCTCCAGTGTCTGACCATCCACCTCCCGCTCGATACGGCCGGCCAGTCGGAACTGGCTGCCTTCCCGGATGGGTTCGGCGTGGATGACGCAGTCCTTGTAGGTCTGCGGCTCGGCCATGGGCTTGGCAGAGGCCTCGGACGAGGCGCCACCGGTGAAAATGGAGAGGATGCTGGACAGGATCGACATGTTTTTCCCCTAGCACAGCGAGGGGCGACGCGGAAGAGCGGGCGGCGCGGCTTTCCGTCGCCAAAGGTCATGCTAAGCTCGGCACCGGGCGGCTGAGGCCCGGGGTTGAGGAAATGCGGAGCATCATGGGCCTATCGCTTGTTGTCATCGCCGTCGCGATCGTGGGGCTTGTTGTGCTCTATCGCTGGCCGCCGACGCTTGCCCTGGAGCGGGAGTCGACGATCCCCGCCGAGACTTCGCTGGGAGCCATTGAAACCCTCATTGCGGATCAAGAGAAAGCCGTGGGTGCCTTAAGGACAGGCCTCGCCAAAGAGATCGTCTGGGCCGATCCGGCCCGGCGGCAGAAGACACCGATCTCGGTTGTCTATGTACACGGCTTCTCCGCCTCGCCCGCCGAGGTGCGCCCCCTGCCCGATCTCGTGGCCAAGGCGCTCGGTGCCAATCTCTTCTTCACGCGGCTCGCTGGCCACGGCCTTGAAGATCCAGATGCCCTGGGTGCCGCGACGATCGAGGACTGGGCCCATGATATCGGCGAGGCTCTGGCCGTTGGACGGTTGCTGGGCAATCAGGTGGTGGTGATCTCGACCTCGACAGGCGCCTCACTCGTCACCTGGGCACTTGCCCGCCCCGCGCTTGCCGACCAGGTCGCAGCCTCCGTTTTCCTGTCACCGAATTACGGCGTTCAGGCCTCCGGCAGCTTCCTGCTCACCGGTCCGTTCGGCGCGCAGCTCGCAAGGCTGATCATCGGGAACCGCACCGGCTTTCAGCCTATCAGCCCGCTCAACGCACATAACTGGACGACCGATTATCCGGTGACAGCGCTCATTCCCATGGCGCAATCCGTGCGGCTCGCGACCCATACGCCGGTCGAAGAGATCCGCATTCCCGCCCTCTTCCTTCAGTCGGCGGCCGACAAGGTCGTGCGGCCCGATCGGACCGCAGCCATCGCTGTCCGCTGGGGCGGTCCGCATCGGCTCGTCGATCCCGGCCCGACCGGCGACGCCAACAATCACGTCATCGCCGGTGATACCTATTCACCTCAGACAACCGAACCGATCGCGCAGACGATCCTCGACTGGCTGGGCGAACAGGGAATCAGATGATCAGGTTGGCGAGGATCTCGTTTTCGGTGATGTCCTCGAAGCCGAGGCCCGCCTGATCGAAACGATCGAAGAGTTCGGCGAAGTTTTCGCGCTTGCCGGTTTCGATGCCGATCAGGATGGAGCCGAAGTTGCGGGCCGACTTCTTGAGATATTCGAAGCGCGCGATATCGTCCTCGGGTCCGAGCAGATTGAGGAAGTCGCGCAGCGCTCCGGGCCGTTGCGGCAGGCGCAGGATGAAGTATTTCTTCAGTCCAGCGTACCGCATGGCGCGTTCCTTGACGTCGGGCAGGCGCTCGAAGTCAAAATTGCCGCCGGAGACGACCGCGACGATCGTCCGGCCACTCAAGGCCACGCGCGGCAGAAGATCAAGGGCTGCAAGCGCCAGCGCACCCGCCGGCTCCAGCACCACGCCCTCGACATTCAGCATGTCGGTCATCGTCACGCAGATCGCGTTTTCCGGCACGATCAGCACCTGGTCCGGACGGAAGCCCTTGAGGGCTTCGAAATTGTAGTCGCCGATCCGGGCAACGGCCGCACCATCGACGAAATTGTCGACCTTGGCCAGCGTCACCACCTTGCCGGCTTCCAGGCTCTTCTTCAGGCTCGGCGCGCCTGACGGTTCGCAAAAGATCATCGCCTCGGGCGACACCCGGTCGGCCATATATCCCGTCATACCGGACGAGAGCCCGCCGCCACCGACTGGCATCACCACGAGATCGGGCGTCACACCTTCCGGCAGCTGCTGCATCACTTCGGCGGCCACCGTCGCCTGACCCTCGATGATATCGGGATGGTCGAAAGGCGGCACCATATAGCCGCCGATCGCCTCGACATGCTCGCGGGCAGCCGCGTAGCACTGGTCGAAGATGTCGCCGACGAGCCGGATCGTGATGAATTCCCCGCCGAAGATACGGGTCTTGTCGATCTTCTGCTGCGGCGTCGTCACCGGCATGAAGACCACACCCTGCACACCGAAATGGCGGCAGACATAGGCAAAACCCTGGGCGTGATTGCCGGCAGAAGCGCAAACGAAGGTGGTACCGGAGGGGCTGTAGCCGACGATCTTGCGGAAGAAATTGAAGGCGCCGCGAATCTTGTAGGAGCGAACCGGCGTCAGATCCTCGCGCTTCAGATAGACATTGGCGCCATACCGCGCGCTTAAATGTTCATTGAGCTGCAGAGGCGTCTCGGGAAAGAGGCCGCGCATCGCCTCCAGCGCTTCGTCGACTTGACTGGGGCTCACGTCGCCCTCCGTTGAATTTTGGACCAAGCCCCGCTATGGCATACACATCGGGCAGAGACAAAGCCTCTTTGCGCTGCAACAGACGGAAGTCATTCCTTGAATACCAATCTGCTCCGCTCCGTCGTCTATATCGCCGCTCTCTGCGGGCTTTATCTGTCCACAGCGATGCTTATCCCGGCAATGGTCAGCCTCTATTATGGTGACGACGCCTGGTCGGCCTTCACGATTTCGGCTGCGATGATTGGCGGCCTGTCGCTCACGGCCGCGATGGCGACGCGCGGCGCACCGCCCGCCTTCACCAAGCGCATGGGCTTCCTTCTGGTCAACGTGCTCTGGGCCGTCTTTTCGGTGGTTGGCGCGATTCCGCTCTATCTCTCCGACCTCGAGCTGACCTTTGCCCAATCGCTGTTCGAGGCCATCTCCGGCATCACCACCACAGGTTCGACGGTCATCTCCAACCTGCATCAGGTGTCGCCCGGCATTCTGATGTGGCGCGCGTTGCTCGCCTGGCTCGGCGGTATCGGGATCGTCGCGCTCGGCCTCTTCGTCCTGCCGTTCCTGCGGGTCGGCGGCGTCTCCTTCTTCAAGATGGAATCGTCTGACATCGCCGACAAGCCGTTCGCGCGGATCGCCACCTTCACCCGCGCCTTCATTGCGGTCTATCTCGGGATCACACTTGCCTGCACGGTTGCCTATGACGTGACGGCCATGGGCCATTTCGATGCGATCGTGCACGCCTTCACCACCGTTGCGACCGCCGGTTTCGGCAATTACGACAATTCCTTCGCCGCCTTCGACAGTCTGCCGCTGCTCTGGGTGTCCACCTTCTTCATGACGCTGTGCAGCCTGCCCTTCTCGATCCTGATCGTGCTTCTGGTGCGCGGCCGCCTGGATGCCCTCAGGGATCCGCAGATCTTCATCTTCCTCGGCTATCTCATCGCCTTCGCCGTTGCCGGCGGGCTCTACAATCACCTGCGCAACGGCGTGGATCTGCCTATCGCCCTTACCCATTCCTTCTTCAACTTCGCCTCGATCCTGTCGACGACGGGTTATGCGAGCGAGGACTATACGCTCTGGGGACCGTTTGCGGTCGCCGCCGCCTTCTTCGCCACCTTCATGGGCGGCTGCTCCGGCTCGACCGCCGGCGGCATCAAGGCCTATCGATTCGTCATCCTGTTCAACATCATCGTCACCGGCCTGAAGAAGCTCATCTATCCCAACGCCGTCTATTCCGTGCGCTATGGCAGCCAAACGGTGGATGCCGACGCCCAGCGCGCCGTCTTCCTGTTCTTCAGCGCCTATGTCTTCATCTGGGCGATCGGATCGATGGCGATGGGGCTCGCCGGCTATGAATTTGCGACAGCGACGTCCTCGGTGATCACGGCCCTGTCGAATGTCGGCCCCGGCATCGGCCCGCTGATCGGACCGGTCGGCAATTTCGCCATGATGAATGACCCGGAACTCTACATCCTGTCGCTCGCCATGCTGCTTGGACGTCTCGAAGTCCTGACCGTGATCGTGCTCTTGGTGCCGATGTTCTGGCGGTCTTAAGCCTCCGCCCTTCGTGATGCAGGTTTCCCGCGCCGCCGCTTGACGCGCCCTGTCGCTTCTTCCCACACTCCCGTCATCAAACACGGGAGAATCACGTGACGCTGAAATACACCGGACCGTCCCGTCACTTCGCTGCGGCCCTGCTAGGCTCCCTGCTGATTGCGGCACCGGCCATGTCTGGGCCGCTTCTCGATGCGGCGATCGAGGCGGAAAAGCTCGCTGCACAGAACGATGCGCGCGGTGCCTTCGAGGCGATCCGCTCGGGGCTCGCCGCCTTCTCCCAGTCGCTGCCGCTCACGGTCCCCCGGGCGATCTTCGTCACCGAAGTGCCCAAGGCCTACCGCGCCTACACAGCGAAGGCGGAACCGGTCTTCCTCTCGGGCGAGAAGCTGATCACCTATGTCGAAGTCACTGGCCTCAGGTGGCAAGCGGCCGACGACAACCAGCGCCAGTCGCATTTCACCGTCGATCTGGAACTCACCGATGACGAGGGCAAGACGCTGGCGCTGCAGAAGGAATTCGGCAATTTCACCTTCACCGCCCATTCGGATGCGGTCGAGGTCTACACCCACCTCACCCTCGATGTGGCGGGTGCCAAGCCCGGCGGCTATGTGCTGCGCTACACGGTCAACGATGTGATCGCCGAGCGCTCGACACCGTTCGAGCTGCCCTTCACGCTGAAAGACAAGAGCTGAACGCCGCCGTCGGGCGTTCAGCCGGCCCGGTCAGTTGGCCATGGTCGAGCGATGCGCCCAGCCGGTCATGCGCTTCTCAAGCCAAGCCATCAGCGCGTACATGGCGATGCCCTCGATCGCGAGCATCATGAGGCCTGCAAAGACCAGCGGCACGTTGAACTGGCTCTGGGCCGAGCTCATCATGTTGCCGAGGCCATAATTCGACGCCACCGTCTCCGAGACCACCGAACCGACAAAGGCCAAGGTGATCGCGATCTTCAGCGAGCCGAAGAAGTAGGGCATCGACCTGGGAATGCCGACCTTCAGCATGATGTCCATCTTGCGCGCACCCAGCGCCCGGAGCACATCCTCGGTCTCCGGCTCGATCGTCGCCAGCCCCGTTGCGACATTGACGACGATCGGGAAGAAGGAAATCAGGAAGGCGGTCAGCACTGCCGGCACCGTGCCGATGCCGAACCAGATCACAAGAATCGGTACCAGCGCCACCTTGGGGATGGCATTGAAGCCGATCATCAGGGGGTAAAGCCCGGCATAGATCGTCTTCGACCAGCCGATGAAGAGGCCGAGCCCAAGACCCGCCACCACCGCGATCAGAAAGCCGAGCGTCGTCGTATAAAGCGTCTGCAGAGAATTCTTCCAGATCGGCGACCAGTATTGCACGATCGCCTCGAACACCCTTGTCGGTGCTGGCAGCAGCGTCTGCGGCAAAGCAAAGACGATGACCGAGAGTTCCCAGATGACGAAGAGGCCGAGCGTGTAGAGAAAGGGAGCCGCTCGGACCCAGTTGATCCGCTGCATCAGCGGCTTGGTCGTCGGCTTGGTGACCGTGGTTTCCATCGTCATGGTCATGCCACCACCCTCGCCTTTGCGATCTCGCCATGCAGGACATGCACCATGTCGTTGAAGGCATTGTCATAGGTCAGTTCGATGTCGCGCGGCCGCGCAAAGGGCACCGTGTGCTCCTTCACCACCTTGCCGGGACGCGCGCTCATCACGAAGATCCGGTCGGCGAGGAAGACCGCCTCGCGCAGGTCGTGCGTCACGAGCACGATGGTCACGCCTTGGGCCGCATGCAGGTCGCGGATGACGCACCACAGCTCTTCGCGGGTAAAGGCATCGAGCGCGCCGAAGGGCTCGTCGAGCATCAGCAGTTCCGGCTCGTGGATGAGGGCGCGGCAGAGATTGGCGCGCTGCTGCATGCCGCCCGAGAGCTGCCAGGGGAATTTCGAGCCGACCCCTTTGAGGCCGACGATCTCGAGCAGGTTTTCCGCCTTCTCGATGTATTCCTTTTTATTCGCCCGCAGGCGATGACGATGGCGCTCGACGATCTCGAGCGGCAGGAGGATGTTTTCGAGCGTAGTGCGCCAGGGCAGCATGGTCGGGTTCTGGAAGGCCATGCCGACGATCGAGACGGGCTTGGTCACCTGCTGGCCGGCGACGATGACGACACCCGATTGCGGGATATGCAGCCCCGTCACCAGTTTCATCAGGGTCGACTTGCCGCAACCCGACGGCCCGACCACGGCTGAAAACTCGCCCTTGTCGACGCGCATGGTGAGGCCGGACACGGCCAGCGTACCGTCAGCGCCGCCATAGCGCATGTCGACATTGTCGATGGAAACGAGGTGGGACATGGGGGCTCCTTTAAGCCTGTCTTCCTCTTCTCCCCAGCGGGGAGAAGTGCCGAGCGCATGCGAGGCGATGAGGGGGCGACACGGACAAGGCTTGCAAGCGTCGTTGCTTCGCCCCCCTCATCCCCAGCGCAAGTATTGCGCTGTATCCTGCGGACCACCTTCTCCCCGCTGGGGAGAAGGAGAAGATTACGGCAGCATCCGCTCTTCCTTGGCCGGCAGGAAGCTTGCGTCGAAGACCTGCTCGGCCTTGACGTTGCCCTTCAGCCCCATCGACACCTTCAGCGTCTCGATCGAGGCGGAAAGCCGCGCCATGTCGACGGTGCCCATACCGTTTTCGACCACGTAAGGCGTCTTGATGTTCATGGCATTGGCCATGCTGAGACGTTCCTTCTCGATGTCAGGATTGAGCGTCTCGTTGCGCTTCAACACGGCGGCCACGCCCTCGTCCGGATTGGCAACCGCATCGGCAAAGCCCTTGGCGAGTGCCTTCAGGAAGCCCTTGACGGCCTCGGGGTTCTCGGCGGCAAAATCGGAGTTCACCAGCACGCTGTTGCCGTAGAGGTTCAGGCCGTTGTCGGCCATCAGGATGGTCGAGATGTCGTCGGCGGCAATGCCTTGCGCCTTGAGGTTCAGGATCACCGAGAAGGCGAAGCCGAAGACCGCGTCGACGTCGCCCTTGGCCAGCATCGGCTCGCGCACGGGAAAGCCGATCGATTCGATGGTGATCTTGCTGTCATCGATGCCGGCGGCCTGCTTGAAGGCCGGCCACTGGGCGAAGGCGCCATCCGGCGGCGGCGCGCCAAGCTTCTTGCCTTCCAGCGACTTCGGATCTTCCGTCACGCCGAGCGACTTGCGGCCGACGACCGAGAAAGTCGGCTTTTCATAGACCATCATCACGGCCTTGACCTTCTGGGTCGGATCCTCGTCGAGGAACTTGATGACGGAATTGATGTCGCCAAAACCCATCTGATAGGCGCCGGTCGCCACCCGCGGGATCGCCTCGACCGAGCCATTGCCCGAATCGATCGTCACATCCAGGCCCTCCGCCTTGAAATACCCCTTGTCGAGCGCGAGCAGGAAGCCGGCTGCCGGGCCCTCGAACTTCCAGTCGAGCGTAAACTTGATGGCCGTCTCGGCATGCGCCTGGGTGACCGGCAGCGTGACGCCGGCCATCAGGCCGGCAGCGAGAACGGCCGCCGAAAAGAGACGTCTGGTGATCATGGATTTGAGCTCCCCTTGTTTTTGATGGGCGCATCAAAGCAGGAATCGCGGAGGCCGCAAAGCGGAAAATGCTCAAACTTTCGTCATGCATGATTTTGCATCATTTTTAAGCGGCGGCGGCAAATCAGCATCAAGACCTGCCTCTTGCCCTACGGCTTGCGTCGAGATATTGGTTGCATGGTGCAACCATATGGATCTGGCGATGACCCTTCCCGAGACCGAACTCGACGCCATTCGCGCCCATTCACGGCGGCTTGTCCGGAGGCTTGGCTTCCTGAAGCCCGACCTCGCCGAGAGCGGACTGCCCGCGTCCTGCGTCCATGCCCTGATCGAAATCGGGGCACGGTCGGACCTGTCTGCTCGTGACCTTAAGGAAATTCTCGGACTGGACAAATCGAGCGTCAGCCGGCTGCTCGGCAAACTGCTTGCCGCCGACCTGATCACGGAAACACCGTCCCCTGAGGATGCCCGCAGCAAGCAGCTGTCACTGACAACAGACGGGACCGAAAAGCTCGCCGCGATAGAGGCCTTTGCCCGGGGCCAGGTGCGTGCGGCGCTCGCCGGCTTGAGCGTCGGGCAGCAGCGCGTCGTGCGGAACGGTCTCGAACTTTACGCCGACGCCCTGGGTGGCATTCAAAATACATCCCAGACGCCGGCAGCGAAACTCCGCATCCAGTCCGGCTGGCAACCCGGACTGCTCGGCAGCTGCATCGAAATGCATGGTCGCCACTACAACAAGAGCAGCGGCTTCGGCTGCGCTTTCGAAGCGATCGTCGCCGGCGGACTGGCCGAATTTGCCACCCGCCTCGACCGACCGGTGAATGAAATCTGGGCGGGGCACATCGACGAGCGCATTGCCGGCACGATCGCAATCGACGGCGAGGACCTGAACGGAGCGGAATCACAAGGCCGCAAACCACAGCTCGCCCATCTGCGCCTGTTCATCGTCGACCCCACAGCCCGCGGCAGCGGTCTCGGCAAGGCCTTGCTCAGCGAGGCCCTTGACTTTGTAGACACGCAGGCGTTCGACGAGACCCATCTCTGGACCTTCAAGGGGCTCGATGTGGCGCGGCGAATGTATGAAGCCTCCGGCTTCCAGCTCGCAGAGGAGCGTCCGGGCAGCCAGTGGGGCACGCCCGTGCTCGAACAGCGATTCGTCAGAAAGAGACCCTGAAACGTTGGTGCGGACGGCGGGGATCGAACCCGCATGACCGAGGCCGAGAGATTTTAAGTCTCTTGCGTCTACCAGTTTCGCCACGTCCGCGCTGGCCCTGTTTCGATCAGTTCGGCGGATGCGTCAAGGGCGGCGGCGGGCGTGGGCGGCCTGCGGCGTGTCTTCGATCACTCAGCTTGCGCGTGCGTCCAGGAATTCCACGCCCATTTCGCGTTCGCTACGCCATTTGACGGCGCAGTCATGGGTCGTGCCGTCATCGAAGCGGAGGCGGAACTGGGGAGGAATGTCGGCGGTCGATTCGAAGGTCACCTTTGCGCCAACGGGCGAAAGGTTGCGAATCATGCAGTCGAAGGTGGAGTGGCCGCCGGGCAGAATCGCACGGCCGGCCTTCAAGGCCCTGAGACGGGGCTGGCGACGACGTTCTGGTTGGGTCATGGCTGGCTGGGTCATGGCTGGCTGGTTCATGGCATGCATCCGGTTATGCTTTACAACCAACAGCATGCATCACAACGCTGAACAGACCGTTTTGCAAACCGGTCGCCTTTTAACGATCACCCCGCGACAGAAGCGCGCGCAATAAAAAAGGCGGAGCCTGAGCCCCGCCTTTCTGAATTCTCTCATATGCCTGAGATCAGGCGAGCTTTGCAGCGAGCTTTGCCACATGGGCGCCCTGGTAGCGGGCACCTTCGAGTTCGATCTCGGAGGGCTGGCGCGAGCCGTCGCCGGCCGTGATCGTGGAAGCGCCGTAGGGCGAGTTGCCCATGACTTCGCTCACACCCATCTGGCCCTGGAAGGCGTAAGGCAGGCCGGCATAGAGCATGCCGTGATGCAGGAAGGTCGGGATGAAGCCCATGATGGTGGTTTCCTGGCCGCCATGCTGGGTCGCGGTCGAGGTGAACATCGAGCCGAGCTTGCCGGTCAGCTTGCCCTGCGCCCAGAGGCCGCCGGTCTGATCCCAGAAATTGCGCATCTGCGAGGCGACCGTGCCGTAACGCGTGCCGGCACCGACGATGATGGCGTCATACTGGTCGAGCTCGGACGGGTCGGCGATCGGGGCCTGCTGGTCCATCTTGTAGTAGGAAGCCTTGGCGACATCATCCGGCACCAGTTCGGGAACGCGCTTGACGGTGACGTCGGCGCCAGCCGACTTTGCGCCTTCGGCAACGGCGTAAGCCATCGTCTCGATGTGACCGTAAGCGGAATAGTAGAGAACCAGTACCTTGGCCATGTCGTATCTCCCTTTGAACATGCGGACCCGCCGCGCTGAATGGATGAGCCAGATGTAGCGCATTCCACGGTTGCGACCAGTCACGCCCTCGGGAACGCAGTGTTCAATCAAACACCGCCTTTACTTCTCTTCCCGGACACAAAACGGTAACCTCTAAGCCTTCAACCGCCTGCCCCATCCCATAGGACCTCATCCATGACCTCCACGATCAAGACCGCCGCGATGCTCGCCATCGGCGACGAACTCCTGTCCGGCCGCACCAAGGACAAGAATATCGGCCATCTCGCCGATCTCCTGACTGTCGCCGGCATAGATCTGAAAGAGGTGCGCATCGTCTCCGACGAGGAGGATGCGATCGTCGAGGCGCTGAATGCGCTTCGCGCCAAATACACTTACGTCTTCACCTCGGGCGGAATCGGCCCGACGCATGACGACATCACGGCGGATGCCGTGTCCAAGGCGTTTGGCGTTCCCTGCCTGCATGATCCCGCCGCCATGAAGCTGCTCGGCGATATGTATGCCGGACGCGGGCTGGAATTCACCGAGGCCCGCCAGCGCATGGCGCGCATGCCGGAGGGCAGCCGCCACATCCCGAACCCGGTCTCGACCGCCCCCGGCTTCATCATCGGCAATGTGCATGTGATGGCGGGCGTGCCGCAGGTCTTCCAGGCGATGATGGCGCATGTGATCGATACACTGCCGGCCGGCCAGCGGGTGCTGTCGCGCTCCATCCCCTGCCCCTTCGGCGAAGGCGATATCGGAACCGCCCTCGGCGCGATCCAGAAGGCACATCCGGAGACCTCGATCGGCTCCTATCCGCATTTCGACGGCATTCGCTTCTCCACCGAGCTGATTGTCAGGGCGCGCGACCAGGCAGTCGTCGATGCGGCAGCGGCCGATGTGGAGGCGATGATCGAGGCCTTGCGTTCGGAGAAGGATGCGGCCGCCAAGCGCGATCTCGGCACCGGCGAGGTCGCCTAAGCTGTCAGGCCCCTCCTGGCTTGACCGAGGTCAAGGCGGAACATCGTAACGGAACCCATAGTTATCTCATGCGGACAATACATAAGGGCCGCGAGAGGAGACGACCATGGGTTACCGGACACTTCTTTCCATATTGGACACCCCGAAGACCACGCGGCAGGTGACGGATTTCACCGTCGCCATCGCCAACCAGTTCCAGTCGCATGTGATCGGCGCGCATGCGGAAGCCGTCGCCATGGTACCGCTCGTCGCACCGATGGAGATCCCGGACCCTGCGACCGTGCAGGCGCTGCAGGAGATGGCGCATCAGGAAACGGAAAGCGTCGAGAAGATCTTTCGCGAGATCGGCACCCGCGAGGGGCTCTCGCATGAGTGGCGCAGCTTCGTCACGTCTTCGGGCTTCAACTCGGCCTCGCTGATCGACAGCGCCCGCAGCGTCGATCTCGTCATCGCCGCCCAGGGCGAAACCGGCATGCTGTCGGAGACACGCTCGGAGCTTGAAAGCTTCCTGTTCGAAAGCGGGCGGCCGGTGCTGCTGATCCCGCATATCCTCAAAGAGCCGAAGCCTATCCGCCGGGTGCTGGTCGCCTGGAATGGCTCGCGAGAAGCGGCCCGCGCCACCTTCGATGCGCTTCCGTTCCTGAAGGCCGCCGAGGTGGTCGAGATTTTCACGGTCGACGCCTCTGACACCGCCACCCAGACCGGCTCGATGGCTGGCGCCGAGATCGCCGCTTCGCTCGCCCGCCACGGCATCAATGTCACGCTCACCGCGTCGGAAAAGACCGGCCTTTCACCGGCCCTGGCGATCGAAAACCGCCTGTCGGACAGCTCCATCGACCTCCTGGTCATGGGGGCCTATGGCAACAAGCGCTGGTGGGAAATGCTGTTTGGCGGCGTTACCCGCACGCTGCTCGATTCGATGACGGCGCTCACACTTCTGTCGCGCTGACCCAGAGCAAGGGCGGGATGGAACACGGGCCTTGCCAGAGGCTTCGGATTCCCGCTAATAGCAACGGCCAAAGACTGGAGCCCCTCGGGGACGAGCTTCGCGCGGTATCTGCCGCGCGAAACGCGTTTCAGGACCGCCCACACGGCGGCCCGCCCGAGGATCCGGTCCATGGCGCCGCAATCCGGCGCGGACGATATCATCCAGCCAGCGGAGCCCTCTTTCCATGTCTCTTCCCGATAAAGCCTTCCCCGTCTCCTGGGACCAGTTCCACCGCGATGCCCGTGCGCTTGCCTGGCGCCTTGCCGGCCTCGGCCAGGAATTCCGCGCCATCGTCTGCATCACCCGCGGCGGCCTGGTGCCGGCTGCGATCATCTCGCGCGAACTCAACATCCGCCTGATCGAGACGGTCTGCGTCGCCTCCTATCATGACTATGTCAACCAGGGCGAAATGAACCTCCTGAAGGGCATTACCGCCGAGCTGATGGTCAATGGCGGCGAAGGCGTGCTCGTGGTCGACGACCTCACCGATACCGGCAAGACCGCACTTGAAGTCCGCCAGATGATGCCGAAGGCGCATTTCGCCTGCGTCTACGCCAAGCCGAAGGGCGTCCCGACCATCGACACCTTCGTCACCGAAGTCTCCCAGGACACCTGGATCTACTTCCCCTGGGACATGGGCTTCACCTATCAGGAGCCGATCGCCAAGGGCTCGAAGGGCTGACAGCCCTCTTCCTTTATCATCGAAAAAGCCGGCGCATCGCCGCGGGCTTTTTTGTCCCTGTCTTTCTCTCAGGTGTAACCCAAGGCGTAAAGACGGAACAAAACCGGCGCTCGGTCGTCTGGCTAGGGTATCCCATCCCTCCAGATCGAGATCGCCATGGCCATCCATTCTCCGCCCGCTGCCGGAAACGCCTATCCGTTTTCAGCACTTTTCGCCCCCTTCCCCTTCGTCTGCTTCACCCTGACGCTGATCACCGACATCCTCTATTGGCGGACGTCGCATCTGATGTGGAGCAACTTCTCCGACTGGCTCTTGTTCTTCGGCCTGATCTTCGGCGCACTCGCCGTGCTTGCCGGCCTCATCGATCTTGCCCGCCCGGCCACCCGTGCGCTTCGTCCGCGCTGGCCGGCGTCCCTCGCCTTTATCGGCATTCTGGTGCTCGCCATCCTCAACAGCTTCATCCATGCCGGTGACGGCTGGACCGCCATCGTGCCCTACGGCCTCATCGCCTCGACCGTCACCGTGATTGCCATGATCGCTTGCGTCTACCTCACGGCAGACCAGCGTGCGGCCGATGCCTGGAGAACACCATGAACCGCCTTACCCTGCGCCATGCAGCGCTCGCGTCCACAGCCGTCTTTATCATCGCACTGACAGGCTGCAGCGACGACAACGACAATTTCGACATCACCAGCCAGATCGGTCCCGATCCCGTCCTCCCCGAGCCGAGCCAGTCGCTGGTGCCCGACCTCAAGGTCGCCCCCGTCGTCGGCTGGGGTGACAACGAGACGCCTGATGTCATCGAGGGCTTCACGATCACGGCCTATGCCAAGGATCTGGTCAATCCGCGCACCGTGCACACCCTGCCGAATGGCGACGTGCTGGTCGTGCAGAGCAAGGCACCGCCCGGCAAGCCGGTCGAGCGCCCGAAGGACGTCATTCGCGGCTTCATCATGTCGATCGCCTCGGGTGGCGGCGGCGGCGACAAGCCGACCAATCTCATCACCCTCCTGCGCGACACGGACCGCGACGGCACGGTCGATGAGCGCCACGACATCCTGAAGGATCTCAACTCGCCCTTCGGCCTCGCCTTCGTTGACGACACGCTCTATGTCGCGGCCGCCGACGCGGTGCTCGCCTATGATTACCAGCTCGGCCAGAACGAGATCACCACCCCGCCGCAGGTGCTCACACCGCTGCCCGGTGGACCGATCAATCACCACTGGACCAAGGATCTGGCACTGAGCCCCGATGGCCGTTTCCTCTATGCCTCGGTAGGCTCCAACTCCAATGCCGGCGAACGCGGGCTGGAAGCCGAAAAGGGCCGCGCCGCCATCTGGCAGATCGACCGGGAAACCGGCGCCTCGCGTGTCTACGCCTCGGGCCTGCGCAACCCGAACGGCCTTGCCTTCAACCCGGAAAGCGGTGCGCTGTGGACCGTCGTCAACGAGCGTGACGAACTGGGCCCGAACCTCGTTCCCGACTACATGACCTCGGTCCAGGATCGCGGCTTCTACGGTTGGCCCTGGAGCTACTACGGCCAGCATGTCGATCCGCGCCTGCATCCGCCGCGCCCCGACATGGTCGAGCAGGCGATCAAGCCCGACTATGCGCTCTCGAGCCACGTGGCGGCTCTGGGCCTCGCCTTCTCCATGGGCACAGCCATGCCTCAGGACTTCGCCAATGGTGCCTTTGTCGGCAATCGCGGAAGCTGGAACCGCGATCAGTTCAACGGCTACAAGGTGCTTTACGTGCCCTTCGAAAACGGCCGACCGACCGGTGAACCACGCGATGTGGTCACGGGCTTCCTGAACGCCGAAGAAGAGGCCCGCGGTCGCCCCGTCGGCGTCGGATTTGATGGCACCGGCGCGCTTCTGATCGCCGATGACGCTGGCAATACGGTCTGGCGAGTGGCCGCCCAAGGGGCAACCGCCCTCGCCGCGCCGCTCGGCACCGACCAGATGCCGGCCGGTTCACCGGTTGCTGCAGAACAAGCCGCAGCCGGCGATGCCGTGGAAGGCACAGCACCTGCCACGGGCGCGACTCCGCCTGCCTCTGCGCCGTCTTCCACAGCGCCTGGCGAAGATCCGGCCGTCGCCCCGACACCGGACGCACCCGCCAATACCGGTGACGGAACGCTCGCTCCGCCCACACCGCCCCAGACGGATGTCCCGGCAACCGCTCCGGAAGGTGCGGTTCAAGATGCCGCGCCACCGGCACCCGCCCAGCCATAAACGGTTGATCGGCAACTGTTGAAACGACAAGGCCCTCCAGATCACTCCGGAGGGCCTTGCTTTTGCGCTGTATGGACCCGGACGCTCCAGCCTCAGGCCGGCAGGCGTCGATCATAGTCGTCCTTCAAGGCCAGCCATCCATCCCAGAAGGGTGCGGACTGCGTGCTGTTCAGCTTGGCTGTGAGGATGTCGAGATGCATGTGCCAGCCGGCACCGACCATCAGCAGATTGGCGCGATCCGAAATCCGCCTGTGCGTCACTGTCAACAACACCTCGTCGCCTTCAGCCTTGAGATCGAAGGCCACCTCGCCGCTCTCGCCCCAGGTGAAAACGAGACGCTTGTCTTTCTGCACTTCGAGAACGCGGCTCTTCATCCGCATTTCCTCACTGAACCCGTCCGGCCTGTGACCGGGCGGATCGGTGAGTTCATCATTGCGCCAGACCAGTTCGAAGGCAGCGCCCGCCTTTTCTTCCATGGCGCCGGCCGCCAACCACTTGCGGCGCATCTCGCCATCGGTGAGATAGCGCCAGATCCGCGAGGCGGGGCCGGGCAAAAGGCGCTCGATCACCAGCGTCGCCGGTTCGGTCAGCCGGCCATAGGGGTTGATGCCAAGTCTTTCCGTCATCGTCATTCTCCATCGGTTTGCTCTCGGGTGAATGCGGCATCCTCCTCACGAAGGAGCCGTTCGAGGACATCCAGCCGGCCGGCCCAGAAGTGCTCGTAGTCGCTCAGCCACTGGTGGGCGCCGGCAAGCGGCCCCGGTTCCAGACGGCAGAGATGGGTGCGCCCCTTGACCTCACGGCGGATCAGGCCGGCCGTCTCCAGCACCTTGATGTGCTTGGAGGCCGCTGCCAGCGACATGGCAAATGGCTCCGCCAGTTCGCCGACGCTGAGCTCGCCCTTGGACAGGGCCGCCAGCATTCGGCGACGGGTCTGGTCGCCCAGCGCGTGAAAGATCGTATCGAGGGGGTGTTCTGATAATTCAACCATGTGGTTGAACATGCGCCTGCGACGGACTATTGTCAACCATCTGGTTGAGCAATTCCAAACCTCGGCAATATGGCTTTCAGATAAGGATCAGTCCGCCGAGGACCAGCAGCAGAAACAGGCCGCCTATGACAAGCGACCAGGCAGAGAGCACGAAGCCGGGTTTGGCACCACTGTCGGATCGGGATGCATAATCAGTGTCATCGCGTGGCTCCCCGCCATTCTGTCCTGGTTCCAGCGCCATCGGATGCTCCCCTGTTGATTGCCTTTGCGGCTAACCCCTTGCTGAGCTGTCGGTTCCGCTGAGCGCGAAAACAAGGCCCGATCCGGCGGGATCAATGTGGGGGCAACGGAACCCCACCCATTCTTCTCCGTTCTCTCCGGACATCAAGGAGAGGCTTTCCATGAATACGCGGTCGAAATTTCACTTACTGGCACGAGCAGGCTACAGCGCACGCGGCATCGTTTTCCTGCTGATTGCGGCACTGGCCCTGTTTTCCAGCTTTGCCGGCGGCAGGCCGGACACGCAGTCGGCGCTATCAGCCATTTTGCAGCAGCCTTTCGGCCGGATCTGGATCGGCCTGATCGGGCTCGGGCTTGCCGGTTTCGTCGTCTGGCGGCTCGCCCAGTCGCTCGCCAATGCGGATGGCCAGGATGATGACCTCAAGGGCTATGCGATCCGCGCGGCGCTCTTCGGCAGTGCCGTCACCTATGCAGGCCTTGCGGTCACCAGCCTGATGATGGCCCTGCAGATGTCGGGTGGTGGCGGCTCCGGTGGCGAAGAGGGTCTGGCCGCCTGGGTCATGGCCCAGCCTTTCGGTCGCTATCTCGCCGGCATCATCGGCATCGGCTTCATCATTGGCGGGGTGATCACCGCGATGAAGGGGATCAAGCGCCGGTTTGGTCGTTACCTGGACCTCGATGCGGAGAAGAATTCACCGGCGGTGCTCATCTCCATCTACGGCCTTGTCGCACGCGGGGCGGTCTTCGCCATCGTCGGCGTCTTCTTCGTCTATGCCGGCTTCACGGTCGACCCGGAGCAGGCCGGTGGCATGGCCGATGCCTTGGCCTGGGTGCAGAGCCTTCCGATCGGCAGCGTCATCTATGCCGTGGTCGCAGTGGGCCTCGCCGCCTTCGGCATCTATAACTTCGTCGAGGCGCGCTACCGGCGCATCGAGACGCCTGATGTCGCTGGTATCCGCCGCCAGCTGCCGCTCGGCCGCTTCAACTAAAGGCCATCGAAGACCGTCGATGCGGCCCCTCGCTGTTAAACCAGCTTCTCGGACGGCACGATGGTCACACCGGGTGCCGCCGAGATGGCAGCATCGAGCATGGCGCGGGCGATGGCCTCTGGTCGGTTCGCCTGCATGGATAAAGGCAGAACCGGCTTCAAGACTGAGAGCACTTTGCCCGCCCATTGCTCCATGGGCCGTGGCTCGGGACGCGGACCGTCGATCAGACCCGGACGGACCAGCACGGTGCGCTCGAAACCAAGCGCCAGGATATCCCGCTCCGTCTCGCCCTTCACCCGGCTATAGAAGAAGAGTGACTTGATGTCGGCCCCCTTGGCCGAGTTGAGCACAAAGCAGCTTGCGCCATGGGCCTTCGCCAGCTTGGCGATCTCGACCGCATAGTCATGGTCGACGCGGTGGAAGCGCTCGCGCGATCCGGCGGACTTCAACGTGGTGCCGAGCGCGCAGATCACGGCATCCGCGGTCCAGATCGACGGATCCTGCGGAAGTTTGTCGAAGTCCAGAATGGGTGCAGACAATCCCGATCGTGATGGCAGAGGCTTGCGGGCCGGAGCGGTCACCGCAGTCACCCGCGGGTCAGCGAGCGCCAGTTCCAGAACATGACTGCCGACAAGCCCGGTTGCGCCCAACAACAACAGATGCATGATCCCGTCTTCCTTCATGTAAACAGCCGGCCCTGATCGACCGGCCCCTGCCCGCGCGTGGGTCAAGACCTCAATGTCCGGTCACACTGCCTGTTCCATCATACAAACGCAAAAGGCGCCGCATCGCTGCAGCGCCCTGTGTTGTGACCGGTAACCCGGAGCCTTGGCTCAGGCTGCGGTGCGGTAGCTCGTCGAGGCGGACGATGCGCCGCCTTCGAGCTTGAAGCGGGCGAGCTGCGCCTGCAGCTGGCGGGCTTCGCCGGCGAGAACCTGGCTGGCGGCCGTGGTTTCTTCGACCATGGCGGCGTTCTGCTGGGTCATCTGGTCCATATGGTTGACCGAGGTATTGATCTCGCCAAGCGCTGCCGACTGTTCTTCGGCGGCACGGGCAATCGTCACGACGTGGTCGTTGACGCGGTTGACCAGCGACTCGATCTCCTTCAGCGCTTCGCCGGTCGACAGAACCAGCGACACGCCACCCTTCACCTCGTCGGCCGAGGTGTTGATGAGGGTTTTGATCTCCTTCGCTGCATTCGCCGAACGCTGGGCCAGTTCACGCACTTCCTGGGCGACGACGGCGAAGCCACGACCGGCTTCACCGGCACGCGCTGCCTCGACACCGGCGTTCAGTGCCAGAAGGTTGGTCTGGAAGGCGATTTCGTCGATGACCGAGATGATCTGGCTGATCTTCTGCGAGGACTGCTCGATGCGGCCCATGGCGTCGATCGCGTTGCGAACGATATCACCCGACTTGCCGGCGCTCGACTTGGTCTCGTCGACCATGTGCGAGGCTTCCTTGGCACGGACGGTCGAGGTCTTCACCGTGGTGGTGATTTCCTCGAGCGCTGCAGCGGTTTCTTCCAGCGAAGCGGCCTGCTGCTCGGTGCGGCGGGCAAGCTGGTTGGCAGCCGACGACAGTTCGCCGGAATTGCCGGTGATGGTGCCGGCGGCGGTCAGGATGTTCTGCATGGTCTGGCGCAGGACAGCCATGGTCTGGTTGACGTTGCCCTGGAGTTCGGCAAACGCGCCCTGGAACTGACCCTGCATCTCATGCGTCAGGTCGGCATCGGCAAGCGCTGCGATCACGCGGCGGACTTCCGAGACGCCACGGTCGACGCTTTCGACCAGTTCGTTGACCGAAGCTGCAAAGCGCTGCAGGTCGGCATCCTCATAGGTCTTGGAGATACGCTTGGAGAAGTCACCGGCAGCGGCCGCAGCAACGATGCCGCTGATTGAGGTCTGCAGGTCGCGGCTCTGGGCATGCAGAGCAGCTTCCTGGGCTTCCATGGCGCGCATCTGCTCTTCATTCGTGCGGAAGACTTCGAGCGCACGGGCCATTTCGCCGATCTCGTCCTTGCGGTCGGTGCCGGGGATGGCGCTGCCGAGCTTGCCGGATGCCATTTCGGACATGATCGAGGTCAGGCTGCGGATCGGGTTGACGATGCCGCGGCGGGCGAGCAGGAAGCTGATCGCGACACCGGCGAGAATGCACACACCTGCGGTGACGACCTGGAGCAGCATGGTGAAGCCGGAGGCGGCCAGCGCGTTTTCACGCGAGCCCTTCAGGCTCTCGGCCGAGGAGGTCGAGTATTCCTTGACGACCGAGGTCACGACCTTCTGGGCTTCGAGCGCCTTTGCGAGCTCAGCCTTCATGACCGCGAGATCCTGGCCGGCGGGCGTTGCGGCGACGGCGACCATTGCCCGGATCTGGTTGAAATAGGCATCCAGCGCCGTCTTGGTGCGATCGAGGATCTGTGCTTCCGCCGGGCTGGCTGTCGTTGCGATCTTCGGCAGGCGGGCCAGCATCTCGCCAGCGCGCTTGTCGGTTTCAGCGGCGAAGTCGGCCGCCTTTTCCGGCGTCAGCGCCAGCTGATAGGTCATGCGCGAAATCGCGATGATGTCGACGCGCAGGTCCATCGCCTCGCGGGCAACCTCTTCACGCGCGCCGGTGTCCTTGAGGGCCGATCCCAGCGAGGACAGGCCGCTTGCGCCGACCGCTGCAATTGCCGCAGCTGCCACGCCCATCAGCACCACGACAAGGCTGACCTTTTTCAGAATGGAAAGATTGGCAATACTCATGAAACTTACTCCGTGCGACCCGCCATCCTGGCAGGCGGCCTTGTGCGGCCGTGCATGGAGCTCATTCCATACTGATCACCTTCCTCACTACACGGGACATGTTTCCATTTCGTTGATGCGAAATAGAGGAATTACGCATGGGAAATACAGGGTATGGCCCGCCAGCCGGAGACCTGCCAGAGCCTGTCAAGCCCGCGATTTGTGCAGTGTGTCATCCCCAGCTTTTTCGCCGTCCGATTCGACGTGGCCGAAAGAGCGCCGAAATAGTGGCTCGGCCCTGCAAAACGGCTCGTTTCGACACGAAATTATGACTGTGACAATTGGCGGAAGCCACGACATCTGCTGACCCTTGCGTCACACCGCACGAGAAAGCCGTGTCATTCCCGTGACTTCGCTCTTTTGCCCGTTATCCACAATCTAACACCACAACATATAGCGTTAACATTTCCTTCACAGACCACCCCTTGACGGAATCAGTCGGGACGATGTTAATGGACCCTGTTGCGGCGGCGACTGGACCGGGCATAACGAGGCCGGGTTTCATCAAACATTGTGGCGGCTTTCTTTGAGGTGGAACGACGTTCTGACGACGTCGTCCGCGGCAGGAAATTTGTGCGATTTTTGACCGCCCGGCAGGGGGTCTGGGTCTGGCGGCAATAATCTGTTAGTACTATATTTAGTGTTTGCAGCCACCATCACCACAATATACAGAGTGCCATCATCTCCGGATGAATCACCTGACGGACGACCAAGTCAACGGCTGCGCGACTTTCCCGCGCGACCGCAGCAATATTTACGCGCCGGTTTTCGGCGCCCTAGATCGAGGGACATAGGCAGATGCGCATTGAACGTCGCTTCACCAAACCGGGACAGTCCGCATACGCGGAGATCGAGTTCCGCAAGGCCATCAGCGAGATCAAGAACCCCGACGGCTCAATCGTATTTCGTCTTGCCGACATCGACGTGCCCGCTCAGTTCAGCCAGGTGGCAGCGGACATTCTCGCTCAGAAGTATTTCCGCAAGGCCGGCGTGCCGAAGGTGCTGAAGAAGGTTGAGGAGAACGATGTTCCTTCCTTCCTCTGGCGCTCGGTCGCCGACGAGAAGGCACTCGCCTCGCTTCCTGAAAACGAGCGTTATGGCTCGGAAACCGATGCTCGCCAGGTCTTCGATCGCCTGGCCGGCACCTGGGCCTATTGGGGCTGGAAGGGCAAGTATTTCTCCTCCGAAGAAGACGCTGCCGCCTTCAAGGACGAGCTCTCCTACATGCTCGCCACCCAGCGCGTCGCACCGAATTCGCCGCAGTGGTTCAACACCGGCCTGCACTGGGCCTATGGCATCGACGGCCCCGGCCAGGGCCATTTCTATGTCGACCCCTTCACCGGCAAGCTCGTCAAGTCGAAGTCGGCCTATGAGCACCCGCAGCCGCATGCCTGCTTCATCCAGTCCGTCGAAGACGATCTGGTCAACGAAGGCGGCATCATGGACCTCTGGGTCCGCGAAGCCCGTCTCTTCAAGTATGGCTCCGGCACCGGCTCCAACTTCTCTTATCTCCGCGGCGAAGGCGAAAAGCTTTCGGGCGGTGGCCGCTCGTCCGGCCTCATGTCCTTCCTGAAGATCGGCGACCGCGCAGCCGGCGCCATCAAGTCCGGCGGCACCACCCGTCGTGCGGCCAAGATGGTCGTCGTCGACATCGACCACCCGGACATCGAAGCCTATATCGACTGGAAGGTGAAGGAAGAGCAGAAGGTTGCCGCTCTCGTCACCGGCTCCAAGATCGTCGCCAAGCACCTCAAGGCGATCATGAAGGCCTGCGTCAACTGCGAGGCTGACAACGGCGCCTGCTTCGACCCGAACGAGAACCCTGCCCTGAAGCGCGAAATCAAGGCCGCGAAGAAGGACCAGGTTCCGGAAAACTACATCAAGCGCGTCATCCAGTTCGCCCAGCAGGGCTACAAGGATCTCGACTTCAAGACCTACGACACCGACTGGGATTCGGAAGCCTATCTGACCGTCTCCGGCCAGAACTCCAACAACTCGGTTTCGCTGAAGGACGACTTCCTGCGCGCCGTCGAGAATGATGGCGACTGGAACCTCACCGCCCGCAAGGACGGCAAGGTGATGAAGACGCTGAAGGCCCGCGACCTCTGGGACAAGATCTCCTATGCCGCCTGGGCATCGGCAGATCCTGGCCTGCACTTCAACACGACGATGAACGACTGGCACACCTCGCCGGCAGCCGGCCCGATCCGCGCGTCGAACCCGTGCTCGGAATACATGTTCCTCGACGATACGGCCTGCAACCTGGCTTCGCTGAACCTGCTCCGCTTCAAGGATCAGAAGACCAAGAACATCGACATCGCCGACTACGAACATGCCGTTCGTCTTTGGACCGTCGTGCTCGAAGTCTCCGTGATGATGGCGCAGTTCCCGTCGCGCCAGATCGCCGAACGCTCGTACGAATACCGCACGCTCGGCCTCGGCTATGCCAATATCGGCGGCCTCTTGATGTCGTCCGGCATCCCCTATGACTCGGCCGAAGGCCGTGCCATCGCCGGTGCGCTCACCGCCATCATGACCGGCGTCTCCTATGCGACGTCGGCCGAAATCGCCTCGGAACTCGGCCCCTTCCCGGGCTTTGCGCCGAACCGCGACAACATGCTGCGCGTCATCCGCAACCATCGCCGCGCAGCGCTCGGCCTGTCGGACGGCTATGAAGGCCTCTCCGTCAACCCGGTCCCGCTGGTCCATGCAGAATGCACGGATCCGGCCCTGATCGCCCATGCAACGGCTGCCTGGGACAAGGCACTCGAGCTCGGCGAAAAGCATGGCTACCGCAATGCCCAGGTCTCGGTCATCGCGCCGACCGGCACGATCGGTCTCGTCATGGACTGCGACACGACCGGCATCGAGCCCGACTTCGCACTCGTGAAGTTCAAGAAGCTCGCCGGTGGCGGTTACTTCAAGATCATCAACGCTGCCGTTCCGGAAGCGCTGCGCACGCTCGGCTATTCGGAAAGCCAGATCGCCGAAATCGACGCCTATGCCGTCGGCCATGGCAACCTGAACCAGGCGCCGGGCATCAACCCGTCGACCCTTCGTGCCAAGGGCTTCACCGACGAGAAGATCGAAGCCGTCAACGGCGCGCTGAAGGCTGCCTTCGACATCAAGTTCGTCTTCAACCAGTGGACGCTCGGCGCCGACTTCCTCAAGGAAACCCTTAAAGTTTCCGAGGAGCAGCTCGCCGACATGAGCTTCAACCTGCTCGACCACATGGGCTTCTCGAAGAAGGACATCGAAGCCGCCAACATCCACGTCTGCGGTGCGATGACGCTCGAAGGCGCCCCCTTCCTAAAGAAGGAGCACCTGCCCGTCTTCGATTGCGCCAATCCATGCGGCAAGATCGGCAAGCGTTATCTCTCGGTCGAATCCCACATCCGCATGATGGCAGCGGCCCAGCCGTTCATCTCGGGTGCGATCTCCAAGACGATCAACATGCCGAACGAAGCCACCGTCGAAGATTGCGGCTCCGCCTACATGCTGTCCTGGAAGCTGGCATTGAAGGCCAACGCGCTTTACCGCGATGGCTCGAAGCTCTCCCAGCCGCTCAACGCCTCGCTGATCGAAGACGAGGATGACGAGGACGGCGTAGACGAACTGCTGCAGCAGCCGATGGCGGCCCAGGCCGTCACGATCACGGAACGCATCGTTGAGCGCATCGTCGATCGTGTCGTGCGCGAACAGGAAAAGCTGCCGACGCGCCGCAAGGGTTATACCCAGAAGGCCAAGATCGGTGGTCACACCATCTTCCTGCGCACCGGCGAATATGACGACGGCCGTCTCGGCGAAATCTTCCTTGATATGAACAAGGAAGGTTCGGCCCTCCGCGCCTTCATCAACAACTTCGCCATCTCCGTCTCGCTCGGCCTGCAGTATGGCGTGCCGCTCGAGGAATATGTCGACGCCTTCACCTTCACCAAGTTCGAGCCGGCCGGCATGGTCACCGGCAACGACGCGATCAAGAATGCAACGTCGATCCTCGACTACGTCTTCCGTGAACTGGCGATCTCCTACCTCGGTCGCCACGACCTCGCCCATGTCGACACCTCGGACTTCTCGACCACGGCGCTTGGCCGCGGCATGAAGGAAGGCAAGGCCGACGTCGTCTCCAAGGGTCTGACCCGCGGTTACAAGCCGACACTCGTCTCCAGCCACATGCCGGCTGCGGCCAGCGCCGAGCCCAAGGGTGCAGCAACCGCCGCCCCCGCCAAGGCCTCGGCCACCGTCACCGCCTTCTCGTCTTCGGGCGCCACCGCCCGCAAGCTCGAAGTGACGACCGCAATCGCCACCTCTGAAGTCGTGTCCTTCAAGCGCGACTACGAAGAGCGCGCCGTGGAACTGGCCGAGGAAATCGCCTCCGAAAGCGTCTTCACCGACGCCGCCGCCGACGAGGCAGCAGCCGCCAAGGCCGACGCCAAGAAGCTCGAGGCCTCGCGCCGCATGCGTTCGATCGCACAGGGCTATACGGGCAACATGTGCTCGGAATGCCAGAACTTCACCATGGTGCGGAACGGCACTTGCGAGAAGTGCGACACCTGTGGTGCTACGAGCGGGTGCAGCTGATCAGCTGAGAATTGAGTAAGATTTTGGCCCGGGGGAAACCTCGGGCCGAGTTGCAAGGCGGAACGAAACAGGAATCAATTCCTGGCTGCAGCTTCGCCCAAAACGACGAAACCGACATCACGCCAATGATGCCGGTTTCGAAAGCGCAACAAGCAATGTGCTTCTGCGAGGCGAAGATCTCTCCTCACCCTGTGACAAGGTGACCTTACGAGGAGTCGGATTGAGAGTCGAGCACAGGCACTGACTTTCAACAAAAGGAAGACAAGTTGTCTAAGACCCCGACATTTGGTTTCTCCGCATTCCTGCGGCTGATTTCGCTGAACGAAGCTCCTCAAAAAACGGCGGTACGCGAGCGCTACAAAACTTCGAAAGGGAATGGATATGATTTCCATCGAAGCCTTCGCCTCGCCCTGCAAAACCTCAATAGTGGCAGCCATACAGCAGCTGAACTGCTATCGGTTTTAAGCTCGATCAAAAAGGTACCCGAACGGCATTCTGCCAAGCGCGGGGTTATCCGTTACCTTAAATGGCGGAGACTGAATCCCGGAGCACTCACAAACTGTGACTCCGTCATCATCGAAAGCCCAGACTCGCTATTCAAGGTCCGCTTTGACGCGGATTGTGTCGTCAAGCTTGATGAAAAAAGGGTGGCCATTCACGTCTGGAACACAAAAGGCACCAAGCTTTCCCGACATCTGGTTCTTGCAGCATTGACATTGGTGCAACGGAACTGGGCTCGGGATATTGATGCGGCAGATGACTTTGCAGTGCTGTCACTTCAGGACATGAAGCTTTATCGATGGTCCGATGATCCCAAAACCTATCAAGGCTTAGCGGACAAGCTGATGGCCCATCTGGATAGGCTTTGTCGTGCTTCAATTGAAGAGCGCGGCGGCGCGAAGCCTACTTTACCGCCAGATCAGCCGTCGCGAGACGTCTGATGTAATAAACAGCATGACATCCACCTCCCCCGTGCGGGGGAGGACGGAAAATCGAAGGCTTAGGCGCGCGCAAGCCGCCTAAACTTCAGATTTTCCTGGAGAGGGGATCGGCTCCGTTGGCACGACATAACAGACCCCCTCACTTGCGATTTCTGATGTTTAGGCGGCTTGCGCTCGCCTAATTCATCGAAATCGCTTTCTCCCCCACCAAGGGGGAGATGGGCATCGCGTTTGCGGCCTTCGCCCCTCATCCGCTTCCTGAGCCTGTCGAAGGGCGGGCACCTTCTTTCCGCGAGCGAGGAGAAGGCCGCAACGACCGCCGCTGGCGTCCCCTCTCCCCCTTGTGGGAGAGGTTGCAAAATCGAAGGCTTAGGTGAGCGCAAGCCACCTAAACTTCAGATTTTGCTGGTGAGGGGATCGGTTCCGTTGCCACGAGATTACGGCCCCCCTCACTTGCGATTTCTGATGTTTAGGCGGCTTACGCTCGCCTAATTCATCGAAATCGCTTTCTCCCCCACCAAGGGGGAGATGGGTGTTGCGTTTGCGGCTTCCACCCCTCATCCCAATCACTTCAGCCCCTCATCCGCCTACCGGCACCTTCTCCCCGCAAGCGGGGAGAAGGCCGGGACATCAACCGCTTGCGCCTCCCTCTCCCCGCCTGCGGGGAGAGGGTAGGGTGAGGGGCAAAGCCACAAACTCGGCATATCCGCCTAAAAAAGGGGGATGACTTTGAGAGAATCCCAAGCAAAATCAAACCCCGACATGTTCTTTCATCCCCCACCATTTTCACCCTCGTAGACTCCTCCCCGTCCCGCCCTCGGATACACCTGACGATGCGATGTCAGGCGAGGCGGGGCCGGCGCCGGGGTGGCGTGCTCTCGCAGGCACAGACCCCCGGCCCGCTGCAACGGTCTCCCTCCGGACGAAGGGGTGGAAGTGATGGCGGACGGTCGGATGCCCGACGCCTGAAACCCCTGATCGGAAGGACGTGCCTCAGAGGCACACAGACAAGGCGCCAGCGCTGTCGCGAACATCCAGACAGCGGGGCGAAACAAACGGCGGGGATGATGGCGAAGCCAGCAATGGCCAAGCACGCATCCCCCGGGCGAGGGTCCCGGTCGGATTGGTGCACCATCCGGCGGGAACCTCCCGGGCCACCGGCCAGGCTATGGCAGACATGCCCTCGGGAGGACTCTGCCAAAGCCGGACCCGCGCCCGGTCATTCCTCGGTCCTCGGGTCAAGCCCGAGGATGACGACGCCCGTCGCCGCCTTGCCAGAGAGACGCATGCAGCGGGAATAGACGCCGAACGAGGCGCCGGAAGGAGCCACATAAAACTACTTAGACAGGTTGCTTCTGGCGCCTCGTCCGAGACAAGCATGACCCCACCCGGAGGGAGCAATTCCGACCGGCGGCGAAGCTTGGGGTTTTTGACAGTTGGTTTTCCCCTCTCCCCCTTGTGGGAGAGGTTAAAAAATCGAGGGCTTAGCCCGATCAGGGCTAAACCTCAGATTTTGTTGGTGAGGGGATCGGTGCTGCGGGCACGACATAACAGCCCCCCTCACTTGCGATTTCTGATGTTTAGGCGGCTTGCGCTCGCCTAATTCATCGAAATCGCTTTCTCCCCCACCAAGGGGGAGATGGGCCTCCCACACGCAGCCCCCCCTTTCATGCCGCTAAACGCCGCGTCCCAAAAAAGTCCGCCCTGCCCGACCCTTCGCCACCCTCCGGCCAACGCTTCCTTAACGGCCTTGCGGTACATTACTATAGATTAAAAGACTGGACGGAGACCTGAGCGAAATGTCCAAACCGACCTTCCGCTTCACCCATTACGACCTGAAGGAACAGCGCGCCGGCACAATCATCGAGGTGACGCTGTCGGCCGTGAACAATGTGCGGCTGATGACGCCGACGAATTTCCAGCGGTTCAAGGAAACGCTCGATTACAAGTTCCTCGGCGGCGTGGCGAAGAAGTCGCCGCTCAAGATCGTCATTCCGGAAAGCGGCCACTGGCACATGATCGTCGACATGGAAGGCCATCACGGACTGGCCGAATCCAAGGTCAAGATGATCGCGGCCCCTGTCGTGCAGCCGAAGCAGAAGGCATCCTGAGGCCTTCTCACCTCCCCTTGGCCACTGCCCTTTCCCCCTCGTCATCAGCCCAAAGCCGATCAGCCCTTGCGGTCTGCCAGGATCGCCCGGGCCGCCCTCTCTCCACTCAGCATCGCGCCATGCACCGTGCCGAAATAATCGGCGCTCACATGTTCGCCTGCTAGCCGAAGGCGCGGTCCGGCCGGCTTAGACAGCGTCTCGTGATCGGCGGGCTCTGCGCCGACGGCGGGGAAGGAATAGGCGCCGAGCGCATGGGGATCGGTAGACCAGGCATGGCGGGCGATCCCTTTCGGCGCCGGCACGTTTTCCCCGAACATGTCGCGCAGCACCGCCGTGATATCAGCGACAAGTGCCGCTTCATCCATGACATCGACACGGGCTGCGTAATCGCCGCTAGCGATCAGCGTCAGCACCGGCGCATCCTGGAACGGCATCAGGTTCAGCATATCGGCGAAGCGGCCACGGTCATTCCCGGCATAGCCCAGGAAATGCTGGTCCTTCGGCCAGAAGGCCGCGTCGAAGGCAACCGACACCTTGGCCAACTGGCCGAAGCCGATGGCGGCAATCGCCTTCTGCTGCGGCTGCGGCAGCGGCGGATCAAACGCGATGCGCCCCGCCTTCAGCACGCCGAGCGGCACGGTGACGATGCAATGATCGGCCTCGAAGCGCCCGTTATCCGTTTCGACGATGACGCCGTCCTGCGTATGGCGGATGCGACTAACCGGATGGCGAAGGCGGATATAGAGCCCCTCGCCCAGGAATGTCGGCAGGCGGTCATAACCTTCGCGGAGCACGGCGTCCGGCCCGTCGAACATCTCGCCGGCATCGACATGCAGGGCCGAAATCTGCGACAGGGATGCCGCAAACTCGCCCTCATACGTATCGGTGAGCGCCCAGTTGCCGATCGGCTCCTGAAGCAGCGCGGGGTCGAGCAGCTCGATGACATCGAGCAGCGACACGGATCCATCGCCATCGGCCTCCTCGGCGGCTTTCTCGGCAATCTGCTCGAGATCGTCGAAGACATCATCGATCTCGAAGTCCTCGGGCTCGACGCCACCGGGCTGGAAGAGCTGCCAGCGCTCCTGGTCGATGAAAAAGGGCGTGGCGCCGGCTTCGACCGCGAGCTCAGCTGCCGGATTGCCGTTGAAGCCGTGGATGAAGTTGGCCCCGTGTTCGACGGGCACACCGAGGCTGCGGTCGGTGAAGATGCGTCCGCCGATCCGGTCTCGGGCTTCCAGCACGATCACCTCGGCACCGGCCTCGGCAAGGTTGGCGGCAGCGGAAAGACCCGCCATTCCAGCGCCGACCACGACGACCTTCAGCCCCTTGCCGGTACCGGAGCTTGCCACAGCCGCATCGTTTGAGGTTGGAGGTGATGCTTGGGCCAGGGCATGGCGAACTGACGACGCGGTCGACAGGCCGGCCGAGGCGGCGAGCAGAAGGAGCAGCCTGCGACGGAGCAGATCAGGCCGCATCGACCGCCGGCTCCTCCTCTTCCGGGGCCAAATCCTCGGCGAAGAAGGCCCGACCGCGGCCACCTTGCTTGGAGGCGTAGAGCGCCCGGTCGGCAATCGCCATGATCGGGCGGGCCGCTGCGCCGTTTTCGGGCGCAATGGCAATGCCGAGGCTGATGCCGACATCCACCACCGCGCCGCTCGAGAGCGTAATGGGCTGGGATATGGACGTGATGATATGCTGGGCGAGCATCGCGAGACGCGGCCGGTCGCGGAAGGCATTGATCAGCATGACGAATTCGTCACCGCCGACGCGCCCGACCAGCCCGTATTCGCCGACGGCGTCGCGCAGCCGCTCGGCCACCACGCGGATGACCTCGTCGCCGGCGCCGTGGCCGTGGAGATCGTTGACGGCCTTGAAGCGGTCGAGATCGCTCGCGATCACAGCGAAGGGCGCATGGGCGAGCCGGTCGGCGGCCTCGTTCAGCGCCTTGTCGAAGCAGAGGCGGTTGGCAAGCCCGGACAGGGCATCGCGATGGGCGAGTTCGCGGTTGCGCCGCTCGCTCTCCTCGAGCCGCTCCGAGAGGCGGCCGATATAGCGGCCGAGCACGAAGCTGGCGGCAAAGAGCAGGCCGCAAAGCAGGACGACGGTGGGCACGACCAGGGTCCAGATATCGGCGCCCGGTTTGAAAAGGGTAAAGTCGAAACTGCCGAGAGTGTCACCATCGACGCCCTTTACCGCCAGCAGCCCGTCGCTGTTGCGGTTGAACTGTAGGCCGCCATATTCGAGCTGGCTGTTGATGTCGGCAACGAGTTCCGCGTCGATCGGCCGGGCTGAGACCAGAATGACCGGATCGCCATCCGGCAGCGCCACCTCGCCGTCATCAGGGACGATCGCCATGGCCGTGGTCAGCATGACATCGCCATCGATCTCGGCGTAACCGAAGGCTGCGATGGCATGGACCTGCGAAGCCGGGACCTGCTTTTGGCCATAGCCGCCGTCAATCGTGGTGCGATGGGCGTGATGCTGGGTGAGCGCGAGTTCCGCAATTGCCTTCAGATCCTCGCCGGGCTTCAGATCACGGGCAGTGAGGTCCACCTCGTCCTGAACGGCCGACATCAAAAGGCGCCCGCCGGGGCCGATCAGGAAGCTGCGCTCGTGGCCGAAATCGTACCAGAGCGAGGAGACGAACTCCTCCACGACGTAAGAGGGACGAAACTTCAGGGTGATGTATTTGACCGAGCGATCCCAGCGCGCCAGACCCAGCTGATCGCGGGCAAGAAGGCTGTGGCGATCCCGCAGGACGTTTTCCAGCATGAGAATCTGCTTCTCGACCGCGATATCGTCGGCCTTGCGCGACGCGATGTAGCCGATGAAGAGCAGCGACAGCGCCGAGAGCGTAATCAGCACCAGGGAGAAGAGCTTGACCAGCATCGGCAGGCCGATGCGCGGCGGCTCAGTGCCTCCGGCGTGCAGGTAGCTCAGTTCGGTCTTCTTCGGCATGCGCAATCCCTAGGTTCGGGCGAGAACACTAGGGCATAGCGCTTAAAAGCAGCTTAAGCTGAAATGACGATAGGCAAGCGGTTTAGCCGCCTCCCCTTTCCCGGCGCAGTTTCGCCCACCAGTCGAGGCGCTTCTTGATCTCACGCTCGAAGCCGCGTTCCGGCGGGTCGTAGAAGGTCTGGCGGCCCATCTTTTCGGGGAAATAGTCCTGGCCGGAAAAGGCATCGGGCTCGTCGTGATCGTAGCGGTAACCCTCGTTATAGCCTTCCGCCTTCATCAGTTTGGTCGGGGCGTTGAGGATATGCTTGGGCGGCAGAAGCGAGCCGTGCTCCTTGGCCGCGCGCATGGCAGCCTTGTAGGCGACGTAGACGCCGTTCGATTTGGGGGCAGTCGCGAGATATACGCAGGCCTGGGCCAGCGCCAACTCGCCCTCGGGAGAGCCGAGATAATCATAGGCATCCTTGGCGGCATTGCAGACCACCAGCGCCTGCGGGTCTGCAAGCCCGATATCCTCGACCGCCATGCGCACCAGACGGCGTCCGAGATAAAGCGGATCCTCGCCGGCGTCGAACATGCGGCAGAGATAATAGAGGGCGGCATCCGGATCGGAACCGCGCACCGCTTTGTGGAGTGCCGAGATCAGATTGTAGTGCCCGTCCTGGCCCTTGTCGTAGACCGGCGCGCGGCGCTGGACGATTTTGCCTAAGCCCTCGGTGTCGAAGACTTCGCCCGGGCGGGCGGCACGCCAGACTTCTTCGGCGAGCGTCAGCGAAGCGCGGCCATCGCCATCGGCCATGCGGATCAGGGTTGCGCGGGCATCCGCGTCCAGCGGCAACGGCTTGGCTTCGGTTTCCTCGGCGCGCTTCAGCAGCGTCTCGATGCTATCCGCATCATGGCTCTTGAAGGTGAGTACCCGCGCCCGCGACAAAAGAGCGGCGTTCAGTTCGAAGCTCGGGTTTTCGGTCGTCGCACCCACGAGGATGACGGTGCCATCCTCCATGACCGGCAGAAAGCTATCCTGCTGGGCGCGGTTAAAGCGGTGGATCTCGTCGACGAAGAGCAGAGTCTGGCGGCCTTCCATGCGGCGGAGACGCGCGCTTTCGAAGACCTTCTTCAGGTCGGCAACACCCGAAAAGATCGCCGAGATCTGCTCGAAGGCAAGTCCCGCCTCGCCCGACAGAAGCCGGGCGACGGTGGTCTTGCCGGTGCCGGGCGGGCCCCAGAAGATCATCGATCCGAGCGAGCCTGCCGCAATCATCCGGGCCAGCACGCCATCCTCGCCGGTCAGGTGTTCCTGGCCGGTGACTTCGGCGAGGTTCTTCGGCCGCAGGCGATCGGCGAGCGGGCGACGCTCGGCCATTTCCTTCGACATCTGCGGCGCGAAGAGGTCACTCATCGAAAGATCTGCCGGATGCGTTGGCCGTCCCGTTCGATCTCGACCCGCCAGAAGCCGGGATCGCTCTCGGCGATCTTCTGCAGGTCCTCGACCGAGGCGATGTCCTCGCCGTTGACGGCCACGACAATGTCGCGCGGCTGGAAGCCGAGGCGGGCCGCGGGCGAACCGCGGACGATATCGGTGACCACGACACCGGTCACTTCCGAGGCCATCTTCAGCTCATAGGCAAGACGCGGCGAGAGGTTGCCGGCGCGGAGGCCAGCAAAGGGGCTGCGGCCCTCGATCAGCTGGATGTCGCGCGGACGGGTTTCGGGGGCTGCGGCGAGCGTCAGCGCGATCGTCTCTTCGCGACCGTCTTCCTGGACCGTCAACTCGGCTTTCTCGCCCAGTCCTGCCGTGGTCAGGCGATAGCCGAGGGCATCGGGATGCTCGACGGGGATGCCGTTGACGGCGGTGACCACCTGGCCGGGCTTCAGACCCGCCTTGGCCGCCGGGCCATCCTCGGCGATGCGCACCACGAGCGCGCCGCGTACCGTCTTGAGGCCAAGGGCTTCGGCAACATCCGAGGTGACCGGCTCGAAACTCGCGCCGACATAGGGCCGCTCGAAGCTTGCCTCGCCGCGATCGGCGGCATCGAGGAAGACACGGACGAGATTACCGGGGATCGCGAAGCCGACACCGTTCGAGCCGCCACCGCGCGAGAAGATCGCCGTGTTGATGCCGATCAGCTCACCGTTCATGTTGACCAGCGCACCGCCGGAATTGCCAGGATTGATGGCCGCATCGGTCTGGATGAAGAAGCCGAAATCGCCTTCGGTCACCTGGTTGCGGGCGAGCGCCGAGACGATACCCGAGGTGACCGTCTGGCCGACGCCGAAGGGATTACCGATGGCGAGCACGAGATCGCCGACTTCGGTCGCATCGGAATTGCCGATCGGGAGCGTGGGCATGACCTCGTTTGTTTCGAATTTCAGAACCGCGAGATCGAGGCGATCGTCCTTCAGCACAACCTTGACCGGGAATTCACGGCCGTCGGCCAGGGCCACCTTGATGTCGTCGGCACCATCGATGACGTGGTTGTTGGTGACAACAACGCCATCGGCCTCGACGATCACGCCGGAGCCCAGCGAGGACTGCTTTTCGGTGCGGTTCGGCATGCGCTGGCCGAAGAATTGCTCGAGGAAGGGATCGCCGGCAAACAGGCTGGAGCGACGCTGGACGAGGCGCTCGGCATAGACATTGACCACGGCGCCGCGCGCCTGCTTGACCAGGGGCGCGAAGGAGAGCTGCATCTCGAGCTGGCTCTGCGGCACGGCCTTGTCCTGCGCTAGCGCTGGAGCGGAGAGCGGCACCATCAGGGCGGCAATCACGGCAATCGGTTTGAGACGGTCGAAGCGCGGCATGCAAAGATCCTTCATGCGATCATGGACGTTCTAGACCCGGTTCCTGCTCCGGCAAATAGGCAGAAGCAAGGACGACCAATCGCAGATGGGGATAACGTTTGCCCGGCTCAAGCCCCGACCGTTTCGATGATGCGCGTCATCAAGCCGTGTAGCTCGTCGCGGTAGCCGGTGCGGGCAGAAGGGGCCGCCTCGTTCGATGTCATGGCGACGGTCAGACCGCGGCTTGGGGTGATGTAAAGCATCTGGCCGCCATAACCCCAGGCATAATTCACCTGCTGGCCCGCCATCTCCTTCAGAAACCAGGCATAGCCATAGCCATCGCCGTTGAAGACGGAATTGGTGCGGCGGATCCAGCTTTCGCGAATCCAGGCCTCCGAGATGACCCGCGTGCCGTCTTCGGTCACGCCGCCCCGGCGATAGAGTTCGCCGAAGGCATGCAGCGAGCGCGGCGTCATGGCCATCTGGTTGCCACCGAGATAGAAGCCCTGGGGATCGCGATCCCAGGACCCGATGCGGAATCCTTCGAGCGGCTCCAGCCATTCGCGGGCAAGCGCCAGCGTCGGCTTGCCCGAGACCTTGGTGAGAATGACCGAGAGCAGATGGGTCGACGCGGTCGAATAGAGCATGCCGCCGCCCGGTTCGTCGACGAAATCGGCGGCAAGCGCAAAACGCGTCCAGTTGCGGCTCGCGACCCATCGGCCGTAGTTCGGGCCAGACATGCGGTCGAGGCCGGAGCGCATCGACAAGAGATGGCCGATGGTGATCTGCGACAGGCGTGGATCGGGATTGGCGGGGAACTCCGAGCGCAGCACGGTTTCGATGCGCTGGTCGACACCTTCGAGCAGGCCCTTGTCGATGGCGATGCCGACCAGTGCGGAGACCACGCATTTCGAGGCGGATTTGATGTTGGTGGAGCCGGTGAGCGAATTGTTGCCATAGGCGCGCTCGCCGAGCGTTTCGCCATTGCGGGTGACGATGACGGTCTCCAGCGTATCCAGCCTGCGGGCGTCTTCGAGCAGCGTCGCGATGCGCGGGCGGAGCGCTTCGAGATCCGCGGGGGGCGATGCTTCAGCGGCGGGCACCGTCACGGCCGGCTCTGCCGACTGGGCAAAGGCGCGAGATACGGAAAGAATCGGCACGGTGGCTGCGGCGGCGAGAAGGGTTCTTCTGTTCATGGTGGTGAAGGTAGGGATTGCGGCTAACAATGACAGGACCTTTTGCGGATTTTCACCGGATAGTGAGAGGCTGGCATGCGCGGATTGCATGGAACGATGGGCCGGCTGCGGGCGTTGCTTCGGCAAGTTAAAACCGAGCGAGGTAACCATGTCCGATACAAATTCAGCCGCGCGCGCCATCCTGTTTGCACTTCTGGCCGGCCCCGTTCTGGCGGGCGCGCTTCCGGCCCAAGCCGCAAGCTTCGACTGCCAGAAACCCGACCTTGCCGAGGACGAGACTGCCATCTGCGAGACGCTGTCGCTGAACGACATGGACGTGAAGATGGTCACCACCTTCGAGCTGCTCTCCGGCCTGCTCGCCATGGGCGCCCGGGGCGAATTGCAGGATCAGCAGATCGAGTGGCTGACCAAGCGCGGCGAATGCAAGGGGGACGTCGCATGCCTGACGGCGGCCTATACGGCGCGGATGGCGCAACTGGCTGCGGTGTATGAGGGTGTTCAGCGGCCGAAGTGAGCTTTGCCGCCGGAACTCAACTCCGACCCAGCAGCTCAGATATTCGTGTCAGCACAGCGGCCGTTACGGATGGAGATGCGGCGCCCAAGGGTTCCACATTGCGCGCCTCGACAGTCGCCAATTTCACTGGGCGCACGACCGAAGGTGCCGGCAAGCCGGCTTGCAGATGCTCCGGAATGACAACGTCCTGCGGCCAAGGGCGGTTTTCCGCAGAGGTGATCATGGCAACCCACAGAAGGCCCTCGCCTTCGCCAATTCCACCGTTCGAAATGACGAAAGCCGGCCTTCGCTGACGCGTGTCGCGATCCGTATAAGGAAAGGGCACGCGCACGATATCGCCTTGCTCAAAGGTCGGCATAGGCGCGCCTATCCGCTTCACTGTCCCATTCGGAGAATGTGGCGAAGGGATCCTCCAATGGATGATCCGACGCGGCTCGGGACAAAAGGACCCGGCCGTCAGCCTCGATCGTGTAGACGATTGCGTCGCCCTCCCTCAAACGGAGAGCCGCCCGAACGGCTTGGGGAACCGTGGTTTGCGCCTTGCTGCTCAGCTTGCTCGTGATCATGTAGCTACCTCTCCCCAGAAAGTAAGGAATTTCCTTGTTTCAGGCAAGAGGCAGGCAGAGCATCCAAAGTGACGGGCAAGATACCGTGTGGTAGTATGTACTCATGAAGCAGGTTGAAGCCCTAGCGAAGCTCCGGTGGCTTGCCCCAAGGGTCCAGGGCATGGGAGCGACCGCGCTATTCATTTTCGGCTCGACGGCCCGCGACGAAGCCAAGCCAACAAGTGATCTGGACCTTTTCATCGACCATGATCCAGCCCGAAAGTTCTCTCTCATCGAACTCATCGGCATCCAGCAGTTTCTGGAGCAGGAGCTTTCGATCACTATAGATCTCACGACGCGGAATAGCCTGCACCCCATGCTCAGGGCCGATATCGAGCGGTCCGCACTTCGGGTGTTCTGATTGCCTGTTAGAGGCCTTGGGCGTGCCGGACAGCGGCCTCTCGAAGGAGAGGTAAAAAGGCCATCGCGCTTGATAGTCTTCGCGAGACGCAGCCCCTTCATAGGGGAGACATCCAGCAGCAATGACTTCGCTATTTTCCTAACTTCCTATTTCTCTTCACTTCTCGACGCCCCACTCTCGATCCCCTCCCCCAACCAAGCCACAAACGCCTTGACCGCCGGGCGTTTTGCCGCCGCCGGTGCGACCGTGGCGAAATAGGCGGTGCCGAGGTCGAGAGCGCCTTCGGGCCAGGATTTCAGGCTGCCGTCGGCGACGAGGGTGTCGGTGATCGAGCGCCAGCCGAGCATCAGGCCGCGGCCGTCGAGGGCGGCCTGGACCGCCTGGACGTAGTTGTCGAAGATGTGGGAGGGGCCGCGCGGTTTGGGCAGGTCGCGGCGGGTAAGATAATCCGTCCAGCCTTCCCAGTGGCGCGCCTCGACGGTGCGGACATGGATGAGCGGGGCAGCGTCCAGCCCCTCGCCTTTTGCCAGCAGGTTTTCGACCAGAGCCGGGCGGCCGACGGGGCAGACGGTCTCGTCGAAGAGGCGCAGTGTCGTGCCGTCCGTCCAGGTGCCGCGGCCATAGCGTAGGACGAGGTCGGTGCCGGGCCACATCTGCGGCAGGTCAGTAGGCGGGACCTGGACATTGACGAAGAAGCCGGGATGACGGGCGTAGAAATCGCTCAGGCGCGGCATGAGCCAGTGGGTGGCGAGGCCCATGGTGCAGGCGACCGTCAGGCGCTGGTCTTCGAGGCCGGTGCTGGTGCGGATTTCCTCGATGGTGTCGGCGATCAGGTCGAGACCGTCGCGGGTGGCGCGGGCGAGTTGCTGGCCGGGTTCGGTGAGCCGTGCCGGTCGCGTCGAGCGATCGATCAGCACGGCGCCGACATGGTCTTCCAGCGCCTTCAGGGCCTGGGTGACGGCGGGCTGGGTGACGTTCAGTGCGGCGGCTGCCTCGCGCATCGAGCCGAGCCGGGCGACGGCCTCGAATGTGGTCAGAAGACGCAGGGGCGGCAGACGGCTCAACTTAACCTCCAGCTTAACTCAGCATAAGCATAATCGCTCTGGCCTCGCCTGCAAAGTCGGATGATGATCGTCAAATCCGATCTTCTCTTCCGCGGTCCAGACTTAAGGAAACGAGCGATGAATATGCATGTTGCGACCGGGGCCGTCACGCTGGCTGACAAGGGGCTTCACCTGCCGCTTGCGGAGGGTGGACAGGCCTATTTCAACTACTACTGGCTGCGCGACAATTGCCCCTCCTCCTTCGACAGCGCGACGCGCGAGCGCAGCTTCGACATCTTCCATTTGTCGGCAGCACCTCGCGCCGCTAGCGCCGAGATCGAGGACGGGAGCCTCGTGATCCGTTGGGCGGGCGAGAACCATGTGTCGCATTATCCGCTGTCGCTGCTCGAGCTCTACACCGAGGGCAAACATCGGCCCGACCCGGCAGACCTGCCGCGCAAGGCGTGGTTCAGCGACCATTACCCTGCCATTCCCCGTTTCTCGCAGCCGGAGCTGATGCGCGACCCGAAGATGGTGGCGAAATGGCTGGAGGCGATGATCGTCGAGGGGCTAACGATCGTCACCGACATGCCCGACAGCAACGAAGGGCTGACCGAGACGGTGAAGCTGATGGGCCACGTGCGGCCGACCTTCTTCGGCGAATATTTCGACGTGAAGACGCATATCAACCCGACCAACACGGCCTATACGGCAAAGGCGCTGGAGCTGCATACCGATACGCCGGCGGAAGAACATGCGCCGGGCATCCAGTTCCTGCATTGCCGGGCGAACACCGTCGAGGGCGGCATGAGCATCTACTCGGACGGCGTGGCTGTCGCGAATGCCTTCCGGGAGATCGATCCTGAGGGCTTCAAGCTCTTGTCGGAAATCGACATTCCGTTCTTCTGCGAGCACGACACCTACGACATGCGCTCGCGGCAGCGGGTGATCGAACTCGACAAACATGGCGAGGTCTCGGGGCTGACGATCAGCCAGCACATGGCCGACCTGTTCGACCTGCCGCAAACCGTGCTCGACGACTATTATCCGGCCTTCTGCCGCTTCGGCAAAATGCTGCAGGACGACAGGTTCATGATGCGCTTCCTGATGAAGGCGGGCGACTGCATGGTGTTCGACAACCATCGCATCGTGCATGGCCGCATGGCCTATTCTGCGACCAGCGGCGACCGCTATCTGCGCGGCTGTTACGCCGATCGCGAGGAGATGCGCTCGACCTATCGCGCGCTGACGACGGAAGGACGGTTCAAGGCATGAACATTTCCCCTTCCGTGAACGACATGCTCGATGATGCGGCTTTGACCACGCTGCGTCAGGATCTGGCGGCAGCCTTCCGGCTGTGCCATCGCTTCGGCTGGAGCGAGTCGGTCGGCAATCATTTCAGCGCCGCGGTCTCCGCCAATGGGCGGAAGTTTCTGCTCAATCCGCGCTGGCAGCATTTTGCCACGGTAAAGGCGAGCGATCTGCTGCTGCTCGATGCCGACGATCCCGATGTGATGAAGGGTGAGAATGCGCCCGATCCGTCGGCCTGGACCGTGCATGGCACGCTGCACCGGATGCTGCCGGAGGCGCGGGTGATCCTGCATTGCCACTCGCCCTATGCGGTGGCGCTGTCCTGCCTGAAAGACCCGACGCTTTTGCCGCTCGACAACAACACGGCACGCTTCTTCGGGCGGATCGGCTATGACCTCGACTTCGGCGGCATTGCCGATGCTGCGGAGGAAGGCGAGCGGCTGGCGGAGATGATCCGCGGTAAGGCCGTGCTGGTCATGGGCAATCACGGCGTGTCGGTCGCCGGTGAGACGGTGGCGGATGCCTTCGAGGATCTGTACTTCTTCGAGAAGGCGGCGCAGACGATGGTGCTGGCGCTGTCGACCGGCAAGCCGCTGGCGGTGTTGTCGGACGAGATTGCGCAGGGCACGTCGGATGGATGGATTCCGTATCGTGGCATGGCGGAGAAGCACTTTGCCTATCTGAAGTCGTGCCTGGACAAGGAGGATCCGAGTTACCGGGATTGAGGCAGGACGTCAGACCCTACCATCCGGATATTCCGCCGGGCCCTTGATCTCGATCGTGTTGCCGAAGGGGTCCTTCACGTAAAAGGAATGGCCCATGCCACGAGCGCCGCTATGCAGGGCCTCGCGGTCGATCGCCACACCGTGGCTGGCGAGATGGGCGCGCAGCTCGTCATGGTCGAAGGGGCCGGTGGCGATGCAGACATGGTCGACGTTACGGCCGCCTGACACTGGCGGGGCAGCCTTCTGGCCGCCGGGATGAGTGATGTCCCAGAGTACGATCAATGCGCTTCCGCACCAGACCTGCTCCATGCCGAGCGCCGGATAGGTGTAGCCGGGTCGGCAGCCGAGGACGTCGTGATAGAAGCGGAGCGCCTTTTCCATGTCGTCGACGATGAAGACGACGTGATCGATGCCGACGAGGCTGAAGGGGACGGTCATCTTGGCTCCTGATTACAAAAGGTATTGGCAAGCAATTGAGCGCCGGAGACACGATTGCCGGTGATGCCCCGATCGGTCAGCGGCTGGTCGGCTCGTTACCGGACCATCCGACGGTTCCCGTGGATGAGTGCCTGAGTCGGTACCGGCGAAGATCGATGCCGTTGATGAACCTGCGCGCAGGCCCCTCGATAAACAGATAGCTACCGATGGCACAGCACAGGGCGGCCATGACAAGCACGAGGACGTAGATCAAACCCATGTCCCGGAACCGGCCAGCCGCAACATAAAATGGCTGCTGCCAAAGATAGAGAGAATAGCTAACGAGCCCGAGAGACACCAAGGGCTTAAACGAGAGCGCATCCCTTACCAGTTTCGGGGTGGCGTCGAGCGCATTGACACTCCAGGCCAGCAGAAGCGTCGCCACTCCATACTTGATGTAACCGGGGGTCTGCTCGGCAAACATCATCAGCGCCAAAGGCACAGCAAGCACGGTGATTGCCGGGTGCATGAAGCGCCTTAGGTCAAACTCGCGGATCGCGAGAAAGGTCGAGGCGGAGATCAGGATCGAAGCGATGCGGACGTCGGTGCGCCAATAGACCAGTTCTTCGCGCTGGCCGAAATGCTCGCTGGAAATCACGCCGTTTACCACGCACAGGATCGCAGCTGCAATCATGCAATACATCGCCAGCCGCGTATTGCGACGGGTGAACCAGGCAAGCGCCAGCAGGAGGAGATAACTGTTTTCCTCGACCGACAGCGACCAGGTATGGGCGAACACCAGGCCGCGCGCGTAGAAAAGCTCGAGATAGCTTGAGGTGAAAGTGAGCGCCGCGACGATGTCAGGTAGCTGTGCCAGCGGCTCGCGTGTGTGCATCAGTTCCACGCTCAGCAGGGCCGGAATGCTGACGCAGGATACGAAAACCAGCAGGGCCGGGTAGATGCGCGAAAAGCGGCGACGGAGGAACTCCAGGGCGTCCAGTTTGCGAACAAACAGGATCTCGGCCATCAGCCTGCCCGACAGGACAAAAAAGAGCTCGACCCCGAATGAACCGAACTCAAAGCCCGGCACCGGGAAGAAATGCCCGATCATCACGGCCAGAATGGCCAGACCGCGCCATCCATCGAGAAAGGCCAGTCTCTCGCTGGTGGGGTTTACGCCGCTCGCTGTCATGAACCATCTCCCGGGTATCCAGGCGATATATTCAAACGGGCGGATTTTCGAAAGTTCAACGTGGAGAGGTGGTTAACGTCAACCCGTCGGTCATGCCGACGGGTTGACGTGTGGAGACGCCTTATTCCGGCAACTGGCGTACGGCGCCCTTGTCGGCGGAGGACGCGAAGGCGGCGTAAGCCTTCAGCGCCGTCGTGACGTTGCGCTTGCGCTTTTCGGCCGGGAACCAGCCCTTGGCATCCTGTTCAACGCGGCGGCGTTCAAGCTCTGCCGGGTCAACGACAAGATTGATCGTGCGGTTGGGGATGTCGATGTCGATGATGTCGCCCTCACGGACGAGACCGATCGCGCCGCCCTGGGCTGCTTCCGGAGAGGCGTGGCCGATCGACAGACCCGAGGTACCGCCGGAGAAGCGGCCGTCGGTAATCAGGGCGCAAACCTTGCCGAGGCCCTTCGACTTCAGATAGCTCGTCGGATAGAGCATTTCCTGCATGCCGGGGCCGCCCTTCGGGCCTTCGTAGCGGATCACGACGACGTCGCCGGCCTTGACCTCGTTCGACAGGATTGCCTTGACGGAGGCGTCCTGGCTTTCGAAGACGCGGGCGGGACCGGAGAATTTCAGGATCGATTCATCGACGCCGGCGGTCTTCACGATGCAGCCGTCGAGCGCGATGTTGCCCTTGAGGACAGCCAGACCACCATCCTTGGAGAAGGGATGTTCGACGGAGCGGATGACGCCCTTTTCGCCGTCGGTGTCGAGATCGTCCCAGCGCGAGGCCTGCGAGAAGGCCTGGGTGGTACGAACGCCACCGGGGGCTGCCTTGAAGAACTCGCGAACCGTTTCCGAATTGGTGCGGGTGATGTCCCAGCGGTCGATGGCATGACCAAGGGTCTCGGCATGCACGGTCGGGCAATCGCGGTTGATCAGACCGCCGCGGTCGAGTTCACCCAGGATGCGCATGATGCCGCCGGCGCGGTGGACGTCTTCCATGTGCACGTCCTGCTTGGCGGGTGCCACCTTGGACAGGCAGGGCACCTTGCGCGACAGGCGATCGATGTCGTCCATGGTGAAGTCGATGCCGCCTTCATGGGCAGCCGCCAGGATGTGCAGGACCGTGTTGGTCGAGCCGCCCATGGCGATGTCGAGGGCCATCGCGTTTTCGAAGGCGGCCTTGGAGGCGACGTTGCGGGGAAGCACGCTCTCATCGTCCTGCTCGTAATAGCGGCGGGTGATGTCGACGATCAGATGGCCGGCCTCGACGAAGAGGCGCTTGCGGTCGGCATGGGTGGCGAGCGTCGAGCCGTTGCCGGGCAGCGAGAGGCCGAGGGCTTCGGTCAGGCAGTTCATCGAGTTGGCGGTGAACATGCCCGAGCAGGAGCCGCATGTCGGACAGGCGGCCTTTTCGATTTCGTCGACATCAGCATCCGAGATCTTGTCATCGGCGGCGGCAACCATGGCATCGACGAGGTCAAGCGCCACCTTGCGGCCCTGCAGGATCGCCTTGCCGGCTTCCATCGGGCCGCCGGAGACGAAGACTGCGGGGATGTTGAGGCGCATGGCAGCGGACAGCATGCCGGGCGTAATCTTGTCGCAGTTGGAGATGCAGACCATGGCATCGGCGCAGTGGGCGTTGACCATGTATTCGACCGAGTCGGAGATGATCTCGCGCGACGGCAGCGAATAGAGCATGCCGTCATGGCCCATGGCGATGCCGTCATCGACGGCGATGGTGTTGAACTCCTTCGCCACGCCGCCGGCCGCTTCGATTTCGCGGGCAACGAGCTGGCCGAGATCCTTCAGGTGGACGTGGCCAGGCACGAACTGGGTGAAGGAGTTGACGACCGCGATGATCGGCTTGCCGAAATCGCCGTCCTTCATGCCGGTCGCGCGCCAGAGGCCGCGGGCACCGGCCATGTTGCGGCCGTGGGTGGTGGTTCTCGAACGATAGACGGGCATGGGTGTCACCTCGATGGCTTGTTCGCCGCCATGCCTGCACCCCGGGCGCCAAGGCAAGGCAGCCATTTTGGAACTGATCTAAGCCATGCGCCCTCACCTGTCACTAGCATCGAAGGGCAAATCGGTACGCCTGGCGGTCACGGAGCGCGCGACTTCGTTCGCATTTGAGTGATCGGCTTAAGCCTGCGGCAAGATGTGTTTATTAGAGTTTACCGCGGAAAGGGGAGTCATGATGACCCGGAAACCTGCCCGCGTGATCCTGTTGAAAGATGCCCGCCAGAAGCTCAATCCCGAGCCTGCGCCGCGCTGGAGCCCGTTCAAGGCGCTCTACCAACTGCGCCGCGTCTTCCTGTATGCCGGCCTCGCCGCACTCGCCGTCATTCATTTCGACAAACTTCCCTATTCCTACCTCGTTGTGCCAGCCGGCAACAAGTTCATCGATTACAGCATTACCGGCGCCGTGGAGCCGCATCCCGAGCCGATCGAGGGACGCTTCGTCACCTGCTCAGGCGCACAGCGGGTCAATTGCGTCGTTGATGGCGACACCTTCTGGTACCGGGCGGTGAAATACCGGATCTCTGATATCAACACGCCGGAGATCGGGCGCCCGGAATGCGAGCGGGAACGCACGCTCGGGCTTGAGGCTCAGGTGGCACTGCTCGACAGCCTGAATGCCGGGGGCCTCACCATGGAGCGCCGGGAACGGCGGGACGTGGACCAATATGGCCGCAAGTTGCGCGTGGTGCTGCAGGACGGACGCTCGGTAGGCGACGCGTTGATCGCGCGCGGACTGGCGCATCGCTGGGAAGGCCACAAAGAGACCTGGTGCGGCTGACCGCAGTCGGCGGACAGAGCGGATTCTTACAGCTTGCCGAGACGACAGACCTACACGAAATTGTTCCTGCCTTGCTTCTTTTCGCGGCGGTGAAACTCTGGTCTCTATGCTTGCGTCTTCTATCTAGAGAGACAGAGAGAGCCTCAAGAGGTCTGCCATGCCCATTTACCATCCGCCGAAGATCGCCAGTTCCGAGATCACCCCGAAGTCGCTCTATCTGAGGCGGCGGCAGTTCATGGGCGTCGCGGCCGGTGGGGTTGCGGCGGTCGGCCTGGGCGCACCGGCAATTGCCGCTCCGCTTGCGGCCAAGCCGAGCATCTACAAGCTCGACGAGAAGCTGACCTCCAAGGAAGATGTGACGACCTACAACAATTTCTACGAGTTCGGCACGAGCAAGGAAGATCCGGCGCGCAATGCGGGATCGCTGACCACTCGGCCCTGGACGATCGAAGTCGGCGGGCTGGTTGCCAAGCCGCAGGTGATCGACATCGAGACGATCATGAAGGAAATCCCGATGGAAGAGCGCGTCTACCGGATGCGCTGCGTGGAAGGCTGGTCGATGGTGATCCCGTGGATCGGCTTCCCGATCTCGGCCCTGCTCGACCGGGTGGAGCCACTGGGCTCGGCAAAGTATGTTGCCTTCGAAACGCTTGTCCGCCCTGAAGAAATGCAGGGACAGGCCGGCATCTTCCAGGCGCTGGAATGGCCCTATGTCGAGGGCTTGCGGCTGGACGAGGCGCGTCATCCGCTGGCGATCCTTGCGACCGGGCTCTACGGCGAGACGCTGCCGAACCAGAACGGCGCGCCGATCCGCCTCGTCGTGCCGTGGAAATACGGCTTCAAGGGCATCAAGTCGATCGTCAAGATCACGCTTACCGAGCAGGAGCCGCCATCGACCTGGAACAAGCTCCAGCCGTCGGAATACGGCTTCTATGCCAACGTCAATCCGGCCGTGGATCATCCGCGCTGGAGCCAGGCGACCGAGCGACGGATCGGCGAGGCCGACGGCCTGTTCGGCGGAGCGCGCATCGATACACTGCCGTTCAACGGCTATGCCGACGAGGTCGCAAGCCTTTACGACGGCATGGATCTGACGAAGTTCTTCTGATGGCTTCGCTCGCTATGCCCGCCCTGCCCGCCCGCTACAAGCCAGCCTCCGTGTGGGGGCTTTATGCGGTCGGGCTGTTGCCTGGGCTTTATGCCTTCTATCTCGGGATCTTCGGGGGACTGGGCGCCGATCCGGTGCGCGCGTTTGAGCATCTGCTGGGGCTCTGGGCGCTCAGGTTTTTGTGCCTCGGTCTTGCCGTGACACCGCTGCGCGATCTCTTCGGCATTAATCTAATTAGCTATCGGCGCGCACTAGGGCTTCTCGCCTTCTATTATGTGCTGGCGCATTTTGCGGTTTACCTGACGCTCGACCGCGGCATGATCCTGTCGTCGATTGCCGGCGACATCCTGAAGCGGCCCTACATCATGCTCGGCATGGCGGGGCTGCTGATGCTGATCCCGCTCGCGCTGACGTCGAACCAGTGGTCGATCCGCAGGCTTGGGCCACGGTGGAACAAGCTCCACAAGCTCACCTACCCGATCCTGCTCGTGGCGATCCTTCACTATGCGCTGTCGCTGAAGGTGATCGATCCGGAAGCGGCCTTCTACATCGTCGTGACGATCGTGCTGCTCGGCTACCGGCTGGTGCGGCCAAAGATCATGGAGCGTCGGCGGGCGAAGCGCATGGCGGGTGCGACCCGTTAGTGTGGTGACCGGCCGGAGCGCGTGAGACGGCGCGCTTCGAAGAATGCAGCCAAGGCGATGCCGAGGCCATAGGCCACGATGTTCCACCAGGAGAAGATGCGTCCGAGCAGCAGCGCGCCTGCCAGCGTCAGGCGGAATTCGTCGAGCCAGGGCGTGTGGTAGAGGCGGCTGAACTCCGTGAGAGCTGCAATGACGATTGCGAGGATCGCCAGGCGACCGAGCGGCTGTCGCGGCAGGAGCATGGCGATGAGGAAGAAGACCATCGCGCCCCAGAGGGTCGAGCCGCCGTATTTCACCAGGAAATACGGCAGGCCGATCTCATAGCCGCCGAGCCGGAGCACCACGCCACACGCGATGATGGCAAGCGCCATCCCCAGACGGCGTATGCAAAGTGACGTCGATGCCTTGATTTCGTCCATGGCCGCTTAGTAGTGAGGTTGCGACGGAATGCAACAGCGAAGGCGGTCGGCGATGACACTGGTGGTGGATGGACGAGGCGGCCTCCTGAGCGCACTCGACCGCAGGCTGATCGACCAGACCCCGTATCCGGAACTCACCGGCATCAGGCGCTTCGTCGTCGAGTTCCTGATGTTCGGGATCAAGGAGGCGCGGGCCTGCCTGTTTGCCGGACTGTTCTTTGTGTCGATCTTCGTCGTGCCGCGCGCAGGTGTGTTCGGCATTCCGCGCTATGACGTGCTGCTGATCATTGCGCTTGCCATCCAGATCTGGATGGTCTGGACGAAGCTCGAGACCATGGACGAGCTCAAGGCGATCTGCCTTTTCCATGTCGTCGGCTTTGCGCTTGAGGTGTTCAAGACGTCGGGCGCCATCCAGTCGTGGTCCTATCCCGATTTCGCCTATAGCAAGGTGCTCGGCGTGCCCCTGTTTTCCGGCTTCATGTATGCGGCTGTCGGCAGCTACATCATCCAGGCCTGGCGGCTCTTGGATGTCCGGATCCGCCACCACCCGCCCTACTGGATGGCCACCCTCGTGGCGCTCGCGATCTATCTCAACTTCTTCACCCACCACTATATCGGCGATTATCGCTGGTACCTGGCGGCGCTCGCCATCGGGCTCTATGCCCGGACCACCGTCACCTTCCGGCCCTTTGATCGGGATCGGCAGATGCCAATGCTGCTAGCCTTCATCCTGATCGGTTTCTTCATCTGGGTGGCGGAAAACATCTCCACCTTCTTTGCCATCTGGCACTATCCGAACCAGCTCGGGGCCTGGTCGACGGTGCATCTGGGCAAGTGGAGCTCGTGGACGCTGCTGGTGATGATGACCTTCACCATTGTCGCCTCGCTCAAGCATATCCGGGCAACGATCCATATTCCGAAGTGATCCTTGCCACTTTTGTACGATTTTTTTCGCATGCCGTGTCGAAATCGGTTTAGCTCGTTCGTTGGGGAAGCAGGATCGCAAAAGCGGTCCGGATAACGAGAGGAGTGAAGACATGCGCGTCATGGTGATGGTGAAGGCGACGGAAGACAGCGAAGAAGGCATCATGCCGCCGCCGAAGCTTTTCGAAGACATGGGCAAGTTCAACGAGGAACTGGTGCAGGCGGGCATCATGCTGTCCGGCGACGGGCTGAAACCGTCGAAGATGGGCAAGCGGATCGCCTTTGACGGACCGGACCGCCGCGTGATTGACGGCCCCTTCGCAGAAACCCGGGAGCTGGTCGCCGGCTACTGGATCTGGGAGGTGAAGGACATGGACGAGGCCGTTGCCTGGGTGAAGCGCTGCCCCAACCCGATGTTGGGACCGAGCGAGATCGAGATCCGGCCCTTCTATGAGATGGAAGATTTCGCCGAGATCGCCACGCCCGAGGGACAGGCGAGCCATGACCGGGCGGCGGAAGGCCTTGCGCGCCGGGAAAACGGCGTGGGCTGATCAAGGACGCGGCCCCATGAGCCCGGTTGACCGCGCCGAGGGGGCCGCCATACTCCGGCTCATGACAGAGGATGGGAAACCCGCCGCCTCACCTTTGCGGCCGCAAGCAGCCGGCGCAGAAGCAGCGGCACGGGATATCGAGGCGATCTATCGCATGGAGCGGGTCCGGCTGATCGCCGGGCTCGCAAAACATGTCGGCGACCTCAGCCTTGCCGAGGAGCTGGCGCAAGAGGCGCTGGTCACGGCGCTCGCGACATGGCCCGCATCCGGCACACCGCCGAATCCCGGCGGCTGGCTGATGACGACGGCCAAGCGGCGGGCTATCGATCTCTGGCGGCGGCGCCGGATGATGGCGCGGCACGAGCCGTCACTTACCCATGATATCGAGACCGACCGTCCGGACGATTATGCGACCGTAGACGCAGCACTCGACGACGCGATAGGGGACGAGCGGTTGGCGCTGATATTTACCGCCTGCCATCCCCTTCTCTCGCGGGACCAGCGCGCAGCGCTGACACTGAGGGTCATCGGCGGATTGACGACGGAGGAGATCGCCCGGGCTTTTCTCACCCATGAGACGACGGTGGCGCAGCGGATCGTCAGGGCAAAGAACATCCTGCGGGATGCCGATCTCGCGTTCGCGGTGCCCATGGGCAACGAACGCGACGCCCGCCTCGCCTCGGTGCTGGAGGTGATCTACCTTGTTTTCAACGAGGGATATGCCGCAAGCCGTGGCGAGGATCTGATCCGGGTGCAGCTTTGCGAGGAGGCCATGCGGCTCGGGCGTATCCTGGTGGGGCTGGCACCACAGGAACCGGAGGCGCATGGGCTACTGGCACTGATGGAGTTGCAGGCATCACGCTTCAAGGCGCGGGTGGCAGCCGATGGCAGCGCGCTGACGCTCGAAACTCAGAACCGCGGGCTCTGGGACCGACTGTTGATCCAGCGCGGGCTGGCGGGGCTTGCAGCGGTGGGAAAGCTCGGCGGCGCGGATGGCATTTATGCGCTGCAAGCGGCGCTGGCTGCCGTGCATGCGCGGGCGGCAAGGTTTGCGGATACGGACTGGGGGATGAGTGCTGCGCTCTACGACCGACTGCTGGAGCGGAGCCCCTCGCCTGTCGTGGCACTCAACCGGGCGGTGGCGCATGCGATGGCGTCAGGGCCGGAGGTGGGGCTGGCGCTGCTGGCAGAGATAGAGGAAGAGCCCTCGCTTTCCGACTATCTGCCGCTGCATGCCGCGAAGGGGGACTTCCTGTTCCGGCTGGGGCGTCTGGCGGAAGCGCGGACCGCTTTCGAGACGGCTGCAGCACTCAGCGGCAATGATCGGGAGCGCGCTTTCCTGCTGGATCGTGCAGGGCAATGCGGCCGGGGTGACGGCTGACCTGAAATGGACATCCGGCCTTTCGACCGGATGTCATTGCTTTGGGCTGGGATCAGAACTGCTTTCTGAACATCAGACGATCGAGCGAGAGATAACCGCCGCCGAAGGCTGCGAAGAGGAAGGCGCCACCGGTCCAGAAGAGCGAGGCCAATTCTGCCTTGGACTGGACCTGATGCAGGAAGGTGTGGCCGCCATCGGCAAGACGCGCCATGGCCTGCGGAGTGAAGAACTCGCTGCCCGCCTTCAGAGCGTCGATGCCGGCCTGAGTGAGGAAAGCATCGCCGTAAGGGTTGACCATGTGGAAGTAGAGCGTGATTGCCAGCATCACGCCATTGGCCAGCGCTGCCGGGCGGGTGAAGAGGCCAAGCGCGATCAGGAGGCCGCCGAGGACCTGCAGGACGGCGAGTGTCGGTGACCAGAGCCAGCCCGGATAGAAGCCGAGCTTTTCGACAAAGCCGACCTGCGCGAAGGGCGCCATGATCTTCGGCCACCCCTCGATGACCAGCATGCCGCCGACAGCGAGGCGGAAGATCGTCCAGGCCATCGGCTGGGCGACGCGGTCATAGAAGGTCGAAAGCGGCGGAATGATGAGATGGTTCTTGTCGTTGCTGAAAATGGATGCGTCAACCATGGGGAAACCTCACTTACATCGATAATTCGATGGATTGAGGTTAGCGCTGTCCGACGGATCCCACTTGAGCCAGATCAATTGAATTGATGTACAACGAAATTACTTCCACCTCTAATTTAGTCCATCGCCATCAGACCAACGCAAAAAAGCCGGGTGATCGCTCACCCGGCTTTTTTCATCCTTCCCTTACGGGAGGAAACTTACGCTGCTTCAGCTTCGGCTTCAGCGGCGACGCGGGCCTTGTCGGCTGCGCCCTTGGCGTCAACGTCGCGCTCGACGAACTCGATAACAGCCATGGCGGCGTTGTCGCCCAGGCGGAAACCGGCCTTCATGATGCGCAGGTAGCCGCCGTTGCGGGTGGCGTAACGCGTTGCGATGGCGTCGAAGAGCTTCTTGACGGCATCGACGTCCTTGATCTGCGAGATCGCCTGACGACGAGCGTGCAGGTCGCCGCGCTTGCCGAGGGTCACCAGCTTCTCGACGATCGGGCGAATTTCCTTCGCCTTCGGGAGCGTCGTGACGATCTGCTCATGGGTGATGAGCGAAGCAGCCATGTTGGCGAACATCGCCTTACGGTGGCTGGCGGTACGGTTCAGCTTGCGGCCGGCTTTCTGGTGGCGCATTGCTATTCTCCTTTAAGTGCAGGCTCTGTCTCAGAGGCTGCCGTTTCCTGACACATACGGGCATTCGCCCGCAGTTTGACGGGGAAAGGCAGGCTTAGAGGCTGCCTTCACTGTTATTAATATTGGTCTTCGTAACGCTTCGCGAGATCTTCGATGTTCTCGGGCGGCCATGCCGGTACTTCCATACCGAGGTGCAGGCCCATGGAAGCGAGAACTTCCTTGATTTCGTTCAGCGACTTGCGGCCGAAGTTCGGCGTGCGCAGCATCTCTGCCTCGGTCTTCTGGATCAGATCGCCGATGTAAACGATGTTGTCGTTCTTCAGGCAGTTTGCCGAGCGGACCGAAAGCTCCAGCTCGTCGACCTTCTTGAGCAGCGCCGGGTTGAAGGCGAGCTCGGTGACGGCTTCCTCTTCGGCTTCCTTCTGCGGTTCGTCGAAATTGACGAAGACGCCGAGCTGGTCCTGAAGGATGCGGGCAGCAAAAGCGACAGCGTCCTCACCGGTGACGGAGCCATCGGTTTCGATGGTCATCAGCAGCTTGTCATAGTCGAGAACCTGACCCTCGCGGGTGTTTTCGACCTTGTAGGACACCTTCTTGACCGGCGAGTAGAGGCTGTCGACCGGAATGAGACCGATCGGTGCATCTTCCGCGCGGTTGCGCTCGGCCGGGACGTAACCCTTGCCGTTGTTGACCGTGAACTCCATGCGGATTTCTGCGCCTTCATCGAGGGTGCAGATGACATGGTTGGGGTTCAGGATCTCAATGTCGCCGACCGTCTGGATGTCACCGGCGGTTACAACGCCCGGACCCTGCTTACGGACAACCATGCGCTTGGCATCGTCGCCGTCCATCTTGATGGCGATTTCCTTGATGTTCAGGACGATGTCGGTGACATCTTCGCGAACGCCCGGGATAGACGAGAACTCGTGCAGAACGCCGTCGATCTGGACAGCCGTAACAGCTGCACCACGAAGCGACGACAGGAGAACGCGACGCAGAGCGTTGCCGAGCGTCAGGCCGAAGCCCCGCTCGAGCGGCTCAGCGACGAGCGTCGCCTTGGTGCGGCCGGAGGAGGAAAATTCCACCTTGTTCGGCTTGATCAGTTCCTGCCAATTCTTCTGAATCATGATTTTACCTTCCGTTCGCCATCACCATTCAATCGTGACGGCCGAATATGAGAAGCACCGGGAAGGCAAACCGCCTGCCCGGCAAGACGAAGAATGATTAGACGCGACGCTTCTTGCGCGGACGGCAGCCATTGTGCGGGATCGGGGTCACGTCACGGATCGACGTGATCATGAAGCCGGCAGCCTGGAGGGCGCGCAGAGCGGATTCACGACCCGAACCCGGACCGCAGACTTCCACTTCGAGAGACTTCATGCCGTGTTCCTGGGCCTTCTTGGCGCAGTCTTCAGCAGCGATCTGGGCAGCAAACGGGGTCGACTTACGCGAACCCTTGAAGCCCTTCGCACCAGCAGACGACCAGGCAATAGCATTGCCCTGTGCGTCGGTGATGGTGATCATCGTGTTGTTGAAGGTCGAGTTTACGTGGGCAACGCCCGACGAGATATTCTTGCGTTCGCGACGGCGGACGCGTGTGGCTTCCTTGGCCATGGTCTTCCTTTCAGTTGATCTAAACACCGCCGTAATGCCAGCGGCTACACCAATCGAGGCAACAGGATGAAGGCAGTGGGCACCAGGTCACCCTGCTGCCCACTGCCTTTTCCCAATGCCGCGAAAAATTACTTCTTCTTACCAGCGATCGCCTTCGCCGGACCCTTGCGGGTGCGGGCGTTGGTGTGCGTGCGCTGACCGCGAACCGGCAGACCACGACGATGGCGCAGGCCACGGTAGCAGCCGAGGTCCATCAGACGCTTGATGTTCATCGCGGTATCGCGACGCAGGTCGCCTTCGACCTGGTAATCGCGGTCGATGGTTTCGCGGATCTGGAGGACTTCTGCGTCGGTCAGCTGGTGAACGCGCTTTTCAGCCGGAAGACCGACCTTCTCCATGATTTCCGATGCGAACTTCGGTCCAATCCCGTGAATATAGGTCAGCGCGATAACAACGCGCTTCGCAGTCGGGATGTTGACGCCAGCGATACGTGCCACGCCTATTCTCCTTGCTTCCAGTTGCCATCCGGCAAGTGGTGTCTCGTTACACGGCCCAGATGGACCGCAATTACAAATCGGGTTCTCAACAAACCAAAACGACCGAACCCGGTCTTCCAACGTTTTGGAAGAACGCGCCGATCGCAGTCATGTCGCGAGTTGGCGCGGTCTTTAACGGAATCGGTCGACAAAAGCAACCGGCCCCGCGAAGATTCTTAGAACTGACAGGCTTCAGAGCCCGGCCAGGATGGCCTCAATCTCGCCGGTGACGGCATCGATCTCACCCATGCCGTCGACCGAATGCAGCTTACCCTTGGCGTGGTAATAGCCGATCAGCGGCGAGGTTTCCTTGTAGTAGGCCTGCAGACGAGTGCGGACCGTATCCCTGTTATCGTCGGGGCGGCGCTTGAAGTGCGTCGAGCCACACTTGTCGCAGACACCATCGACCTTCGGCTTCAGGTTCTCGTCGTGGTAGCCGGCGCCGCAGTTGGCGCAGGTGTACCGGCCGGCGATTCGGTCAGCCAGGATCTCGTCATCGACGCGGATCTCGATCACCGCAGAAAGGTCGAGGTCCTTGCTGCTCAGCATCGCCTCGGTAGCATCCGCCTGGACAAGCGTCCGTGGGAAGCCATCGAGAATGAAGCCATTGGCACAGTCGGGCGCATCAATGCGCTCGGAGACGATGGCGATGACGATGTCGTCGGAAACGAGCTTGCCGGCGTCCATGACAGCCTTGGCGCGTTTTCCGACCTCCGTGCCAGCCGATACGGCAGCACGGAGCATATCACCGGTGGAGAGCTGCGGGATGCCGTGCTTCTCCACGATCCGCTGGGCTTGGGTCCCCTTGCCCGCGCCCGGCGGTCCTAACAGAATCAGTCTCATCGTCCCCTCTTTCCTCCACGCAACTTCGACTTCTTGATCAGACCTTCATATTGCTGGGCGATCAGATGTCCCTGAACCTGTGCTACAGTATCAAGGGTGACGCTGACAACAATCAAAAGCGAAGTACCACCAAGGGCTAATGGGATGCCCGTGCGTGCGATGAGGATTTCAGGCAGAACGCAGACGAAGACGAGGTAGACGGCGCCGACCACGGTGATGCGGGTCAGGACGTAGTCGATGTATTCGGCCGTGCGGTCACCGGGGCGGATGCCCGGGATGAAGCCGCCATGCTTCTTCAGATTGTCGGCCGTATCCTTCGGATTGAAGACGATGGCCGTGTAGAAGAAGGCGAAGAAGGCAATCAGCGCACCGTAGAGCAGCATATAGATCGGGTGACCATGCTGCAGGGATGCGATGATGGTCGTCGCCCAGCCGGGCAGCGCCTGGTTGCCGGAGAAGCCAGCAGCCGTTGCAGGCAGCAGCAGCAGCGACGAAGCGAAGATTGCCGGGATAACGCCTGCGGTGTTGAGCTTCAGCGGCAGGTGCGAGGTATCGCCCTGGAACATGCGGTTGCCGACCTGTCGCTTCGGATACTGGATCAGAAGGCGACGCTGGGCGCGCTCGACGAAGACGATGAGGGCGATGACGCCGATCGCGACGACGATGACGGTGAGAATCAGCAGCGTCGACAGAGCGCCGGTGCGGCCGAGTTCCAGCGTGTGGGCAACTGCGGTCGGAAGACCAGCGGCGATGCCGGCGAAGATGATCAGCGAGATGCCGTTACCGATGCCGCGCGAGGTGATCTGCTCACCGAGCCACATCAGGAACATGGTGCCGCCAAGCAGCGTCAGCACGGTCGAAATGCGGAAGAACCAGCCCGGATCGGCAACAATGCCCTGCCCCGATTCGAGGCCGACGGCGATGCCGTAGGCCTGGAGCGTGCCGAGCAGAACCGTGCCGTAGCGGGTGTACTGGTTGATGATCTTGCGGCCCTGCTCGCCCTCTTTCTTGAGCTGCTCGAGGGCCGGCACGACCGACGTCATCAGCTGCACGATGATCGACGCGGAGATGTAGGGCATGATGCCCAGCGCGAAGATCGCCATGCGCTCGACAGCGCCACCGGCAAACATGTTGAAAAGACCGAGGATACCGCCCGACTGCCCCTGGAAGGCGGCGGCATAGGCCTCCGGATTGAGGCCAGGCAGCGGAATATGCGTGCCGAGGCGATAGACCAGCAATGCGGCCAGAGTGAACCACAGACGCTTCTTCAGATCTTCCGCCTTGGCGAAAGTCGAGAAGTTCAGGTTCGAGGCCAGTTGTTCCGCTGCAGAAGCCATAGAATTCTCCGCCAACCTAGACCGGCGACGGGAACCCGTCCGAACCGGAGGCTATTCGTTCAAACTGTTTTTCAGAAAACAGGGCGCGGGGAGAAGTTGCCGAGCAACCGCATGCCTCACACCCTTGTTTTCCAGATGACCCGGAAGACGAAACGACGTCCATTCCGTCCTGGGATCGTGAGGCTCACATATGGGAGCAAAATCGCCCGGTGTGAAGCACCCCGGGCGATTGTCTGTCACTTATTCAGCGGCTTCCTTAGCTGCTTCGAGCAGCTTGATGGAACCGCCAGCCTTTTCGATCTTCTCGACGGCGACCTTGGAGGCGCCGGCGACTTCGATCGTGAGCTTTGTCTTCAGTTCGCCGCCGGACAGGACGCGAACGCCATCCTTGACGCGACGGATAACGCCGGCTGCCTTGAGCGAAGCGGCATCGACCGTTGCCTTGGCGTCGAGCTTGCCAGCATCGATCGCGGTCTGGATACGGCCGAGCGATACGGTGACGTATTCAGAAGCGAAGATGTTGTTGAAGCCGCGCTTCGGCAGGCGACGATAGATCGGCATCTGGCCGCCTTCGAAGCCGTTGATAGCCACGCCGGAACGAGCCTTCTGACCCTTCACACCGCGACCACCGGTCTTGCCCTTGCCGGAACCGATACCGCGACCTACGCGGATACGTTCCTTGGAAGCGCCTTCGTTGTCTTTGATTTCATTCAGTTTCATGATGACTTCCCCCGTCTCACTTCTCGTCGACGACGCGAACGAGATGCTGGACAGCACGGATCATGCCACGAACGGAAGGGGTATCTTCCAGGGTGCGGACCCGGTGCATCTTGTTGAGGCCCAGACCGACCAGCGTTGCGCGCTGGACTGCCGGACGGCGAATAGGCGAACCGATCTGCTCGACCGTGATCGTCTTTGCTTCAGTCTTCTTCGTAGCCTTGGCCATGGTTCAGACTCCTCTTATTCTTCAGCAGCGTTGCCAGAAGCAGCGCGGCGAGCCTGGAGGGTAGCATACTTCAGGCCACGCTGAGCAGCGACGTCCTTCGGATGCACCTGGTGCTTCAGGGCGTCGAACGTAGCGCGAACCATGTTGTACGGGTTCGACGAACCGGTCGACTTGGCGACGACGTCGTGCATGCCGAGCGTTTCGAAAACGGCGCGCATCGGGCCACCGGCGATGATACCGGTACCGGCCTTGGCGGAGCGCAGCAGAACCTTGCCGGCGCCATGACGGCCGTTGACGTCGTGATGCAGCGTACGGCCGTCACGAAGCGGAACGAAAATCATGTCGCGCTTGGCAGCTTCCGTTGCCTTGCGGATGGCTTCCGGCACTTCACGTGCCTTGCCATGGCCGAAGCCTACGCGACCCTTCTGGTCGCCGACGACGACGAGGGCTGCGAAGCCGAAACGACGGCCGCCCTTGACGACCTTAGCGACGCGGTTGATCGCGACAAGCTTGTCGACGAACTCGCTGTCGCGCTCTTCACGGTTCTGGCGATCATCGCGCGAACCACGCTTTTCTTGTGCCATTGTCCTTTTCCTTTTTCTTTTCCGGGTGCAATCGGCAGATTACGCAAAGTTCCACCCTGCCCTGTCGGGTCAAGGTGGAATCCGGTGTGACCGGCTTAAAGCCGGAAATCCACCCGAACGCAAGTCCGGGTGGAAATTCTATCTTAGAAGGTCAGACCACCTTCACGAGCCGCTTCGGCGAGAGCCTTGATGCGGCCGTGATAGATGAAGGCGCCACGATCGAAGACGACTTCATTCACGCCAGCCTTGACGGCGCGCTCTGCAACCAGCTTGCCAACGGCAGCAGCTGCTGCGATGTCGGCGCCGGTCTTGAGCTCGGCCTTCAGGCCGCCATCGAGGGTCGAAGCAGCCGCGAGGGTCTTGCCAGCGACGTCGTCGATGATCTGAGCGTAGATGTTCTTCGAAGAGCGATGTACCGACAGACGCGGACGGCCATTTGCCACCGCCTTGATCTGACGCCGTACGCGGTTCGCACGGCGAACAAGTGCTTCTTTTCTGCTTGCCATTTCGCGCGATCCTTACTTCTTCTTGCCTTCTTTGCGGACGATCCGCTCTTCGGCATACTTGACGCCCTTGCCCTTGTAGGGCTCCGGACCGCGATATTCGCGGATCTCGGCGGCAACCTGGCCGACCTGCTGCTTGTTGATGCCGGACACGATGATTTCGGTCGGCTTCGGAACAGCGATGGAGATGCCAACCGGCGGCTCATAGACGACGTCGTGGCTGAAGCCGAGTGCCAGCTGCAGGTTCTTGCCCTGAAGCGACGCGCGGTAACCAACGCCGTTGATTTCGAGCTTGCGCTCGTAACCGTCCTTAACACCCTTCAGGATGTTTTCGATCATCGTGCGGGACATGCCCCACTTCGATCGAGCATCCTTGGAGTCGTTGATCGGCTGTACGACAACAGCGTTGTCTTCGAGCTTCACGGAGATTTCGTCATTTGCGACGAAGAAAAGTTCACCCTTCGGGCCCTTGACGGAGACCTTCTGGCCTTCGACAGAGGCGGTCACGCCAGCCGGAACCGGAACGGGCTTTTTACCGATACGAGACATAGTTTTTCCTGTCTGTTCGCTATGGAGATCCCCTGCCCGTCTTAGAAGACGGAGCAGAGTACCTCACCACCAACGTTCTGTTCGCGAGCCTGGTGATCGGCCATCACACCCTTCGGAGTCGAAAGGATGGTGATGCCGAGGCCGTTCGCGACCTGCGGGATGGACTTAACCGAGACATAAACTCGGCGGCCCGGCTTGGATACGCGGCCGATTTCGCGAATGACCGAAGAACCTTCGTAGTACTTCAGTTCGATCGTGAGCTCAGACTTGCCATTGCCGTAATCGACCTGGCTGTAGCCACGGATGTAACCTTCGGCCTGCAGAACGTCGAGAACGCGGGCACGGAGATTGGAGGCCGGAGTGGAGACGGAGCTCTTGCGGCGAGCTGCGCCATTCCGGATGCGGGTGAGCATATCGCCCAACGGATCAGTCATCGTCATATTGGCGTCTCCTTACCAGCTCGACTTCACAACGCCCGGCACCTTGCCGGTGTTGCCAAGCTCGCGAAGCGCGATACGCGACATTCCAAGCTTGCGATAGAATGCACGCGGACGACCGGTGACTTCGCAACGGTTGCGAATACGGGTCTTGGAGCCATCGCGCGGCAGTTCTGCCAGCTTCAGGGTGGCCTTGAACCGCTCTTCAATCGAAAGAGACTGGTTCATGATGATTGCCTTCAAACCGGCACGCTTTGCGGCCTGGCTCGCGGCAATCTTGCGGCGGCGCTTGTTCTTTTCAACTGCGCTTGTCTTCGCCATATCGAAGTTCCTCTTCTACGCTCGTCGTTACGGTTACTGACGGAACGGGAAGTTGAACTCTTTCAGAAGAGCCCGAGCTTCGTCGTCGTTGGTCGCCGTCGTGCAAACGATGATGTCCATGCCCCACATCTGATCAACCTTATCGTAGTTGATCTCCGGGAACACAATGTGCTCCTTGATGCCCATGGCGAAGTTGCCACGGCCGTCAAAGGACTTCGGGTTCAGGCCGCGGAAGTCGCGAACGCGCGGAAGCGCGATGTTGACCAGGCGGTCCAGGAACTCATACATGCGGGCGCCGCGCAGGGTAACCTTTGCGCCGATCGGCATGTTTTCGCGGACCTTGAAGCCAGCGATCGAATTGCGGGCCTTGGTGATAACCGGCTTCTGGCCGGCGATCGCTGCAAGGTCAGCCGCAGCAACAGTGGGCTTCTTGGAGTCGGCAGTTGCCTCACCCACGCCCATGTTGATCACGATCTTGTCGAGCTTCGGGATCTGCATTTCGTTGGCGAAGGAGAACTGCTCCTGCATCGCCTTGCGAATGCGATTTACGTATTCAACCTTGAGCCGCGGCTCATACTTTGCCTCAGCCATCGATCACTTCTCCCGAACGCTTGGCCACACGAACCTTCTTGCCGTCAACGACCTTGAAACCGACGCGGGTCGGCTTGCCGTCCTTGTCGGCGATCGCGATGTTCGACAGATGTATCGAGGCTTCCTTGCTAATGATGCCGGCTTCCGTGGTCTGCGTCTGGCGCTGGTGGCGCTTGACAACATTGATGCCACGGACGACCGCACGGTCTTCCTTCGGCATGACCTGGAGGACTTCGCCCGAACGGCCCTTGTCCTTGCCAGCGAGTACGACGACCTTGTCGCCCTTGCGGATCTTATTCATCGCTTCCCGCTCCCTTACAGTACTTCTGGAGCCAGCGAGATGATCTTCATGTGGTTCTTAGCGCGAAGTTCGCGCGGAACCGGTCCGAAGATACGGGTGCCGATCGGCTCTTTCTTGTTGTCGATAAGAACAGCTGCGTTGTTATCGAATCGAATGACGCTGCCGTCAGCGCGACGGATGTCCTTGGCGGTGCGAACAACAACCGCCTTCATCACGTCACCCTTCTTCACGCGGCCGCGCGGGATAGCTTCCTTGATCGAAACGACGATGATGTCGCCGATGGAAGCGTACTTGCGCTTAGAACCGCCCAGCACCTTGATGCACATGACACGACGTGCGCCGGAATTATCCGCGACGTCGAGGTTAGTCTGCATCTGAATCATGTCAGGTCGCCTTCTTGTTGTAACCCGAACGGTTGGGCCGAGGCCCCCTATTCGGGCTTATGATAAATTTCTGATGTGCGCGGGAAGATAAATACAGGGTGGTTTCCCATAAGGACCTTCCGTGCGCTCAAAGCAAAAGAACGCCCGATTCCGAGCGTTCTCTGCCAGTGGTCTGCTTCATACAGATTTCTGCGCAAGGTGCAAGCCCTTGCGCAGGAAGTCCGTAAATTAAGCCTGGGCGGCAATCACCGTCCAGCACTTGTCCTTGGAGATCGGTGCACATTCCTGGATGGAAACGACGTCACCGGTCTTGTACTGGTTGTTCTCGTCATGTGCCTTGTACTTCTTGGACCGGCGAACGGTCTTCTGAAGCAGCGGGTGGGCGAATCGACGCTCAACGCGAACGACAATGGTCTTGTCGTTCTTATCGCTGACAACTACGCCCTGCAGAATGCGTTTCGGCATATTTCTCGGTCCTTAGGCCTTGGCTTCTGCCGCCTTCTGGCGGGCAATGGTTTTCACGCGTGCGATATCACGACGGACTTCCTGAATACGGGAAGACTTCTCGAGCTGGCCAGTGGCCTTCTGGAAGCGCAGGTTGAACTGCTCCTTCTTCAGCTTTGCAAGCTCGTCGTTCAGCTGGTCAGCGCTCATGGCGCGTACATCTACGGCTTTCATCGACTTGATCCTCACTCTGCAATGCGCTGTACGAAGCGCGTCGTGACAGAGAGCTTGGCGGAACCGAGGCGAAGAGCCTCGCGCGCGATCTCTTCCGATACGCCGTCGATCTCGAACATGATACGACCAGGCTTGACCTTGCATGCCCAGTATTCGACCGAACCCTTACCCTTACCCATACGAACTTCGGTCGGCTTTGCCGTGACCGGAACGTCAGGGAATACGCGGATCCACACGCGACCAGCACGCTTCATATAGCGGGTGATCGCACGACGGGCTGCTTCAATTTCGCGAGCGTTCACGCGGTTCGGTTCCAGAGCCTTGAGGCCGAATTCACCGAATGCCAGATCAAAACCGCCCTTGGCGACGCCCTTGATGCGGCCCTTGAACTGCTTGCGGTACTTTGTACGCTTTGGCTGCAACATTTTCTTACTTCTCCGAGCTTATCTTTCGCCAGCGTTCAATCAAGCGTTCTCGCGGCGACGGTCGCCACGATCACCGCGTTCACGGCTTGCGGGACCCTGGGCATCGCCCTCCATCGCACGACGTTCCGATGCCATCGGATCGTGCTCGAGGATTTCGCCCTTGAAGATCCAGACCTTTACGCCGCAGATGCCGTATGCGGTTTCGGCTTCAGCCGTACCGTAATCGATGTCTGCACGCAGGGTGTGGAGCGGAACGCGACCTTCGCGGTACCATTCGGTACGAGCGATTTCGGCACCACCGAGACGGCCGGCGCAGGTGATCTTGATGCCTTCGGCACCGAGACGCATGGCCGACTGAACGGCGCGCTTCATGGCGCGACGGAATGCGATACGACGCTCGAGCTGCTGGGTGATCGACTGAGCAACGAGCGTTGCGTCGACTTCCGGCTTGCGCACTTCAACGATGTTGAGGTGCGTTTCCGAGTTCGTCATCGTCGAGATCTTCTTGCGAAGCTTCTCGATGTCTGCACCCTTCTTGCCGATGATCAGACCCGGACGAGCCGAGTGGATCGTGACGCGGCACTTCTTGTGCGGACGCTCGATGACGACCTTGGCGATGCCGGCCTGCTTGAGCTCTTCCATGAGGTAGGCGCGGATCTTCAGGTCTTCGTGCAGAAGCTTGCCGTATTCGGCGTTGTCTGCAAACCAGCGGCTATCCCAGGTGCGATTGATCCCGAGACGGAAGCCAATCGGATTGATTTTCTGACCCATTATGCGGCCTCCCCTTTGGCTTCGACTTCACGCACCACGATGGTGAGGTGCGAGAACGGCTTTTCGATGCGCGAAGCGCGGCCGCGGCCACGAGCGTGGAAACGCTTCATGGTGATCGACTTGCCAACATAGGCCTCGGCGACGATCAGCTGATCGACGTCGAGATCATGGTTGTTCTCAGCGTTGGCGATCGCGGACTCAAGAGTCTTGCGGACCGTGCCTGCGATGCGCTTACGGGAGAATTCCAGGTCAGCGAGAGCGCGCTCGACCTTCTTGCCGCGGATGAGCGCGGCAACCAGGTTGAGCTTCTGGGGGCTGACGCGGATCGTGCGGGCGACTGCCTGCGCTTCGTTGTCTTTCAGCCGGCGTTCGGCTTTTGCCTTGCCCATCGTTACTTCCTCTTCGCCTTCTTGTCCGCACCGTGACCGTAATAGGTCCGGGTGGGAGCGAATTCACCGAACTTGTGGCCGACCATGTCTTCGTTGACAGAGACGGGCACATGCTTGCTGCCGTTGTAGACGCCGAAGGTGAGACCTACGAACTGCGGCAGGATGGTGGAGCGACGGCTCCACATCTTGATCACTTCATTGCGACCTGTCTCGCGAACCTTCTCAGCCTTCTTGAGAAGATAGCCGTCGACGAACGGGCCTTTCCATACTGAACGAGCCATTTCTGACTACCTCTCTTACTTCTTCTTCAGGTGGCGCGAGCGCATGATGAACTTGTCGGTCGACTTGTTCGAGCGAGTCCGCTTGCCCTTGGTGGGCTTACCCCACGGGGAAACCGGGTGGCGACCACCGGAGGTGCGGCCTTCACCACCACCGTGCGGGTGGTCGACCGGGTTCATGACGACACCGCGGTTATGCGGGGTCTTGCCGCGCCAGCGGGTGCGACCGGCCTTGCCGTCGTTGGTGTTGCCGTGGTCCGGGTTGGAAACGGCGCCGATGGTGGCCAGGCAGGAGCCCGGAACCAGACGCTGCTCACCCGAGTTCAGGCGCAGGATCGCCATGCCGGCATCGCGGCCGACGAGCTGGACGTAGGTGCCAGCCGAACGTGCGATCTGACCGCCCTTGCCGGGCTTCATTTCGACGTTGTGAACGATCGAACCAACCGGGATGTACTGCAGCGGCATGGTGTTGCCGGGCTTCACGTCAACGGCCTTCTCAGACGCGATGACCTTGTCGCCGGCAGCGATGCGCTGCGGTGCCAGGATGTAAGCCTGTTCGCCGTCCGTGTAGGTCACGAGAGCGATGAAGGCCGAACGGTTCGGGTCGTATTCCAGGCGCTCGACGGTGCCTTCGACGTCGAACTTGCGACGCTTGAAGTCAACCAGACGATAGGTGCGCTTGTGACCACCACCGATGAAGCGAGCGGTGATGCGACCGTAGTTGTTACGGCCACCGCTCTTGGAGAGACCTTCCGTCAGCGCCTTGACCGGCTTGCCCTTCCAGAGGCCAGAGCGGTCGACGATGACCAGCTGACGCTGGCTCGGGGTCGTCGGATTGTAGCTTTTCAATGCCATTGTTCTTGTTCCCTACCTCAGACGCCCGTCGACACGTCGATGGACTGACCTTCGGCGAGCGTCACGACGGCTTTCTTGACGTCCTTCTGCTTGCCGGCGAAGCCGCGGAAACGCTTAGTCTTGCCCTTGCGGACGAGCGTATTGACGGCGGTGACCTTGACGCCGAAGAGAGCCTCAACAGCAGCCTTGATTTCCGGCTTGCTGGCACCCTTGGCGACGTTGAAGACGACCTGGTTGAACTCAGACACCATGGTCGACTTTTCCGTGATCGACGGAGATACGATCACGTCGTAGTGGCGAAGATCCGTCATTTGAACCGCTCCTCCAGAGCTTCCACAGCAGCCTTCGACAGGACGAGCTTGCCGCGGCGCAGGATGTCATAAACGTTGATGCCCTGAACCGGCAGAACATCGATGTTCGGGATGTTCGAAGCGGCGAGCTTGAAGTTGCTGTCGATTTCGGCACCGCCGATGACGAGAGCGTTGGTGAGGCCGAGCGAGGCGAAGGTACCGACGAGCAGCTTGGTCTTGGCTTCAGCCGCAACCAGGTTGTCGACGATGATCACATCTTCCGACTTCATCTTTGCAGAGAGGGCGTGGCGCAGAGCGAGCGCACGAACCTTCTTCGGCAGGTCATGGGCGTGGCTGCGAACAACCGGGCCATGAGCCTTACCACCGCCGCGGAACTGCGGAGCGCGGGCCGAATGGTGACGAGCACGACCGGTGCCCTTCTGCTTGTACATCTTCGAACCGGTGCGGGAAACTTCCGAACGGCCCTTGGTCTTGTGCGTACCCTGGCGCTTCTTGGCCAGCTGGTAGCGGATCATGCGCGCGATCAGATCTTCGCGGGGATCCAGACCGAAGATTTCGTCCGACAGAGAAACCTTGCCGGCGTCCTTGCCCTCGAGGGTCTTGACGTTGAATTCCATGTTCTTGGCTCCCTTACTTCGCCGACTTGACGGCGTCGCGGACGATGATCCAGGAACCCTTGGAACCGGGAACAGCGCCCTTCACAAGGATGAGACCACGATCTTCATCGGTCGAAACGACTTCGAGGTTCTGGGTGGTGACGCGGGTCTGGCCCATGTGACCAGCCATGCGCTTGCCCTTCCAGACCTTGCCCGGATCCTGGTTCGAACCGGTCGAACCGTGCGAACGGTGCGAAACGGAAACACCGTGGGTAGCGCGCAGACCACCGAAGTTGTGGCGCTTCATGGCACCAGCAAAACCCTTACCGATCGTGGTGCCCGTGACGTCGACCAGCTGGCCGGCTTCAAAATGGCTCGCGGTCAGCTGTGCGCCGACATCGATGAGGTTGTCTTCGGAAACGCGAAATTCGACGAGCTTGGCCTTGGGCTCAACGCTCGCAGCGGCGAAGTGACCACGAAGGCCCTTCGACGTGTTCTTGACCTTCGACGTACCGGCACCGAGCTGAAGCGCTACGTAGCCGTTCTTGTCGGCCGTGCGCTGAGCTACGACCTGTACGTTATCCAGACGCAGAACTGTTACCGGGATATGTTCGCCGGCGTCGTTATAGACGCGGGTCATTCCCACTTTCTGTGCAATCACACCTGAACGCATTGGTTCATTCCTCTTGAGAGTCGCGGCCGGGAAAAGTGATCCAGGCCTTTCCTCTTTGTTTAAGGATTCCACTCAGGCCCTTCCGAACCATCGGGTTTCCCGTTTCGAGAAGTCGTTGGCAGGTCTTGCCACGTACCTTCCTTGTTATTACGGCTCTCGCCGGAATCTCTTCTTAGAGCTTGATCTCGACGTCTACGCCGGCAGCCAGGTCGAGCTTCATCAGCGCGTCCACGGTCTGCGGGGTCGGGTCTACGATGTCGAGAAGACGCTTATGCGTACGCATTTCGAACTGTTCGCGGCTCTTCTTGTCGACGTGAGGCGAACGGTTGACGGTAAATTTTTCAATGCGTGTCGGGAGCGGTACCGGGCCGCGAACGCTTGCACCGGTGCGCTTGGCGGTCGAGACGATCTCCCGCGTAGAGGCATCGAGAACCCGGTGATCAAACGCCTTGAGGCGGATGCGGATATTCTGGCCGTTCATTCGACTTGTCCTTGTTTCTTTTCTTGCGTCCCGCATACGCAGAGACAGTGAATTACCATGACTGGCCGGCCCCAAATTTTCAAAAATCACAGCGGACACGCCTGGCGCCGCTGTCACTCTTTGTCGTCATGAGGAGCCCTGCCGAACTCGACCCGTCACCAGGCCTTGAAAACTGCAGCGCTTAGAACTGCGGTGCAAATCACCGCGCGATTCTGATCGTGGCCGGCGACATACACCGCAATCGGCCGCTCGTCAATCCGCCTAGCCAGACGAATTGGCGACATGCGCATTGTCTGCATGACTGGCTTGCACCAACATTCAGACGGAAACGAAAAGCGGCCTCGGACACTAGGCCCGAGGCCGCTCTTTAAAAGGCTTACTCGATGATCGAGGCGACGATGCCGGCGCCGACGGTACGGCCGCCTTCGCGGATAGCGAAGCGCAGCTTTTCTTCCATCGCGATCGGAACGATCAGCTCAACGGCAACCGTGACGTTGTCGCCCGGCATAACCATTTCCGTGCCTTCCGGAAGCGACACGATACCTGTCACATCAGTCGTACGGAAGTAGAACTGCGGACGGTAGTTCGTGAAGAACGGCGTATGACGGCCGCCTTCTTCCTTCGTCAGGATGTAGGCTTCTGCCATGAACTTCTTGTGCGGCTTGACCGAACCCGGCTTGCACAGAACCTGACCACGCTCAACGTCGTCACGCTGGATACCACGAACCAGTGCGCCGATGTTGTCGCCGGCCTGGCCCTGGTCGAGCAGCTTGCGGAACATTTCAACGCCGGTAACCGTCGTCTTCTTGGTGTCGCGGATGCCGACGAATTCGACTTCTTCGCCAACCTTGACGATACCACGCTCAACGCGGCCAGTCACAACCGTACCACGGCCAGAGATCGAGAACACGTCTTCGATCGGCATCAGGAAGGGCTGGTCGATCGGACGCTCAGGCGTCGGGATGTAGGCGTCAACAGCGGCCATCAGCGCGCGAACTGCGTCTTCGCCGATTTCCTTGTTGCTGTCGTTCAGAGCGGCCAGAGCCGAGCCCTTGACGAACGGGATGTCGTCGCCGGGGAAGTCGTAGGACGACAGGAGTTCGCGAACTTCGAGTTCGACGAGTTCCAGAAGTTCTGCGTCGTCGACCTGGTCAACCTTGTTGAGGAAGACAACGATCGCGGGAACGCCAACCTGACGGGCGAGCAGGATGTGCTCGCGGGTCTGCGGCATCGGGCCGTCAGCAGCCGAGCAAACCAGGATCGCGCCGTCCATCTGGGCAGCACCGGTGATCATGTTCTTGACGTAGTCGGCGTGGCCGGGGCAGTCGACGTGCGCGTAGTGACGGTTGGCCGTCTCATACTCGACGTGTGCCGTCGAGATGGTGATGCCGCGTGCCTTTTCTTCCGGAGCTGCGTCGATCTGGTCGTAGGCCTTGAACTCACCGAAGTACTTGGTGATCGCTGCCGTCAGAGACGTCTTGCCGTGGTCGACGTGGCCGATCGTGCCGATGTTGACGTGCGGCTTGTTGCGCTCAAACTTACTCTTTGCCATTTTCGGCTCTCCATTTCTTTGTCCCCATCAGGGGAAATTCAGTATTCAATTGGATGGGCGGGGTATCCCGGTCACTTCTGACCGGAATACTTTGCCTGGATTTCAGCAGCAACGTTCGACGGGACCGGTGCGTAGTGATCGAAGGTCATCGAGTACTGGGCGCGGCCCTGCGACATGGAGCGCAGGTTGTCGACGTACTTGAACATGTTGGCGAGCGGGACGTGAGCATTGATCACGATCGCGATGCCGCGCTGTTCCTGGCCCTGGATCTGGCCACGACGGGAGTTCAGGTCACCGATTACGTCACCGACGTAGTCTTCCGGCGTCACGACTTCCACCTTCATCATCGGCTCCAGCAACTGGGCGCCGGCCTTCTTGGCTGCTTCACGGAAGCAAGCACGCGAGGCGATTTCGAAGGCGAGAACCGAGGAGTCGACGTCGTGGAAGGCACCATCGATGAGGGTGGCCTTGACGCCGAGCATCGGGAAGCCTGCGAGCGGACCCGAAGACAGAACGCTTTCGATGCCCTTCTGGACGCCCGGGATGTATTCCTTCGGAACAGCACCGCCGACGATCTTGGACTCGAACTTGAAGTCTTCGCCATCCGGGTTCGGTTCGAAGACGAGCTTGACGCGCGCGAACTGACCGGTACCACCGGACTGCTTCTTGTGCGTGTAGTCTTCTTCGTGCGTCTTCGTGATGGTTTCGCGGTAAGCAACCTGCGGAGCACCAACGCTGGCTTCGACCTTGAACTCGCGACGCATACGGTCGACGAGGATGTCGAGGTGAAGTTCACCCATGCCGGCGATGATGGTCTGGCCAGATTCCTGGTCGGTCTTGACGCGGAACGACGGGTCTTCAGCAGCGAGGCGATTGAGCGCGAGGCCCATCTTTTCCTGGTCGCCCTTGGACTTCGGCTCGATCGCGATCTGGATGACCGGCTCCGGGAATTCCATGCGCTCGAGGATAACCGGCTTCAGGGGATCGCAGAGCGTGTCACCCGTCGTGGTTTCCTTGAGGCCTGCGAGAGCAACGATGTCGCCTGCGAAGGCTTCTTCGATGTCTTCACGGGAGTTCGAGTGCATCTGCAGCATACGACCGACGCGCTCGCGCTTGTCCTTGACCGTGTTCAGAACCGACACGCCCTTTTCGAGCTTGCCCGAGTAGATGCGTGCGAAGGTGAGCGAACCAACGAAGGGGTCGTTCATGATCTTGAACGCGAGCATAGCAAGCGGCTCGGCATCATCTGCATGACGCTCGATTTCGGCTTCCGTCTTGAAGTCGATGCCCTTGATCGCCGGAATGTCCAGCGGAGAAGGCAGATATTCGACAACGGCGTCGAGGAGCGGCTGAACGCCCTTGTTCTTGAAGGCAGTGCCACAGAACATCGGGTGGAACTTGACGTCGATGGTGCCGCGGCGAACCAGGGCACGGATCTTGTCGTTGTCCGGCATGATGCCGTTCAGGTAGTCTTCCATCGCCTGTTCGTCGATCTCGACAACGGTCTCGATCAGCTTTTCGCGATATTCGTCTGCCTTGGCCTTCAGGTCTTCCGGGATCTCGACAACGTCCCAGGCAGCGCCGAGGGACTCGTCACGCCATACGAGGGCGTTCATCTCGATCAGGTCGACAACGCCCTTGAATTCGGTTTCTGCACCGATCGGGAGCTGCATGACAACAGCGGTGGCACCGAGACGGGTCTTGATCATCTCTACCGAGCGGTAGAAGTCAGCACCGGTCTTGTCCATCTTGTTGCAGAAGATCATCCGCGGGACGTTGTACTTTTCAGCCTGACGCCAGACGGTTTCGGTCTGCGGCTCAACGCCAGCGTTGGCGTCGAGGAGAGCAACTGCACCGTCGAGAACGCGCAGCGAACGCTCGACTTCGATCGTGAAGTCAACGTGGCCGGGGGTGTCGATGATGTTGAAGCGGCGCATCTTGCCGTCGCGACCCTTCCAGAAGGTCGTCGTGGCAGCGGAGGTGATCGTGATGCCACGCTCCTGCTCCTGCTCCATCCAGTCCATGGTGGCTGCGCCGTCATGAACTTCGCCGATCTTGTGAGACTTACCGGTGTAGTAGAGGATACGCTCGGTGGTCGTGGTCTTGCCGGCGTCGATGTGCGCCATGATACCGAAGTTGCGGTAGTCTTCGATTTTATATTCGCGAGCCATAACGGACTGCCTTTCAATATTTAATCGGTGGATTACCAGCGGTAATGCGAGAAGGCGCGGTTTGCATCGGCCATCTTGTGGGTGTCTTCGCGCTTCTTGACGGCGCTACCGCGGTTGTTCGCTGCGTCGAGCAGCTCGCCGGAGAGGCGGTCAACCATAGTCGTCTCGTTGCGCTTGCGGGCAGCAGTGATGAGCCAGCGGATCGCGAGAGCCTGACGGCGCTCCGGACGAACGTCGACCGGGACCTGGTAGGTTGCACCGCCGACGCGGCGCGAACGAACTTCAACATGCGGCGCGACGTTGTCGAGCGCCTGATGGAAGATCGCAATCGGTTCCTGCTTGGACTTGTTCTGAACGACGTCGAAGGCACCATAGACGATGCTTTCAGCGACGGACTTCTTGCCGTGAAGCATGATGGCGTTCATGAACTTGGTGACGACGAGATCGCCGAACTTCGGGTCCGGATTGATTTCGCGCTTTTCTGCACTGTGGCGACGGGACATACTATTTGTCTCTCAACGGTTAGGACGCTTTAGAACGCGGAGGACCTCGCGCAGCGCCGGTATCTGATTAGAAGAAGAGCCGAAGCTTACTTCGGACGCTTCGCACCGTACTTCGAACGGCGCTGCTTGCGGTTCTTGACGCCCTGGGTGTCGAGTACGCCGCGGATGATGTGGTAACGAACGCCCGGCAAGTCCTTTACGCGGCCGCCACGGATCATGACGA